>CAADIG010000018.1_pt1 | contig 576106 bp, 493 predicted proteins | sample 2381321 | NCBI WGS metagenome assembly CAADIG01 (sample SAMEA5147519, study PRJEB30075) | plant metagenome | biome: Evergreen rainforest; feature: Forest; material: Leaf | place: Madagascar | collected 2016-11
TAGGCGATCTGCTCTTCGGTAAATCTCGACCGTTTCATGGCTTCTCCTCGCCCCGATCGGGGCGCTGAGAAGCAACCTTACCTCTAGTTTTGACCTGTACGGATTTTGCGGGGGCACGTCACATGTCGCCCACGACCTTCGAGCAGTTGTCCAGCTTCTGGGAGCAGTTCGGCTTCTGGGCCAATTCCCTCATCTTCCTGTTCGCGGCCATGCTGGTGCCGCGCCTGATGGCCGACGCCGACCTGGCCGAGATCCTGCTGGTGGTGGTGGTCTTCGGCGCGACGCTGGCGGCCCGGGCCATCGTGGTATTCGGCCTGCTGCCGCTCCTGCAGATGCTACGCATCGGCCAGCGGGTGGGCTACCGCTATAAGTCGGTGATGCTGTGGGGCGGCTTGCGCGGCGCCGTGTCGTTGGCGCTGGCCCTGGCGGTGACCGAGCAGCAAGCCGTGCCTGCGGACGACCGGCAGTTCGTCGCGGTGGTCGTCACCGGCTTCGTGCTGGCCACGCTCTTCATCAACGGCACGACGCTGCGGCCGCTGATCGGCCTGCTGGGCCTGAACAAGCTGTCGCCCATGGAGAACACCCTGCGCAACCAGGCGCTGGTCGTGGCGCTGGAAGACCTGCAGGAGCGTACCGAGCAGCTTGCGCAGACCGAGCACATCGGCGCCGAGGCGCAGTCCCGGATCCGGGCGGTGTTCGACGCGAGCCTGGCCGGCGTGCACGACACGCAGGTGGCGCAACTGCCCGAGGACAAGAAGGTGGCCGTGGGCCTGGCCATGCTGGCGGCGCGCGAAGCCGAAATGTTCTTCGACATCCTCAAGGCGCAGCTGGTGGACTGGCGCATGGCCGAAGGCCTGCTGGCGCGGGCCGAGCGCCTGGGCGAATCGGTGCGTGCCAACGGCCTGGATGGTTTCGAGGCGGCGCTGGTGCGTGACTTGCGCTATTCGCGCGGCTTCCGCCTGGCGCTGGAAATCTATGATCGTTTCGGCGTCCAGCGCTGGCTGGCCCAGTCGCTGGCGCAGCGCTTCTCCAACCTGATGAGCAAGCGCTCGGTGGGGCAGCGCCTGCTGGGCTTTGCGCGCACGCAGGTCCAGCCCTTGCTGGGCAAGGAGGCCACCGACCGCATCGTCGCCCTGCACGAGCAACGGCTGGTGCTGATCGAGAACGCCTTGCAGGCCATGACCTTGCAATATCCGTCGTACGCGGAGTGGCTGCAGGAGGCGTATCTGGGCCGCGTGGCGCGCGAGCTGGAACGCATGCGCTACCGCGAGATGCTGGAGCAGTTCCTCATCAGCGGCGAGGTCTATGCCGACCTGATGGAACAGTTGAAGGCGCGCTGGCGCCACATCGACAAGCATCCCCCGCTGGACATGGGCCTGGGCGCCGATGAGCTGATCAAGGCCGTGCCGCTGTTCGAGGGACTGAGCGACGAGGCGCGGCAGGCGATCGCGCGCCTGCTCAAGCCACGGCTGGTGCTGCCGGAACGGCCGGTGACCCTGCGCAACCGCCACGGCGAAATGATGTGCTTCGTGGCCTCCGGCGCGGTCAAGGTGGCGTTGCCGGACGGCACCTTCATCGAGCTGGGCAGCGGCGAGTTCTTCGGCGAACTGGCGCTGCTGTCTGGCGAGGGGGTGGCGCTGTCGGTCACCTCGCTGGGCTACAGCCGCCTGCTGATGCTGCCGGCGCGCGATTTCCAGGCACTGCTCGAGCGCGATCCGTCGTTGCGTGAGCGTATCGAGGTGGTGGCGCGCCAGCGCCTGCGCGCGCTGGAGGTCTGGCGCAAGACGCAGGAGCAGGCGAAGGAAGATGCCAGGGCGGCAGCGGGCCAGGGGGCTGCCGGTTAGCCGGACTCAGCCGGCGGCGGCCGGCTGCGCATCGTGGGTGCGCAAGGCGTGGCCGGTGTCGTACCACCGCGCGCGCCGCGCCGGGCCCTCCACGCGGGCAATCAATTCCAGCGCGGCCTGCCGGCCCGCCAGGTCGCGCCGCGTGGCGACCGATGCCAGCGGCGGCGTGAGCCAGCGCGTGGCGGGCAGATCGTGGGTGCCTATCAGCAGCAAGCGGTCCGGCACCGCGATGCCGGCTTGCCGGCAATGCGCCAACGCGCCCCAGGCCAGCAGGTCGTGGGTGCAATACACCGCGTCGCAATCCGGCCTGGCGGCCAGCAACTCGGCCAGCAGGGCCTGACCCAGCGCAGGGCCGGGCGCCGCGGGGTGGATGGCCTGGGGCACATCCTGGTCTTTCGTGGCGGCGGTCCACGCCGCGATGGCGCCAGCGAGACGGCCTTGCGCGCCTGCCTCGCCCAGCGCAGCCAGCACACCGATGCGGCGCCGGCCGTTTGCGCGCAAGTGCGCAATCGCGGTTTCCCCCACGGCTTCCGGCGGCGCACCTGCGCCAGGGCGCGGGGGTTTGGCATCGGCGCCCGCCCCGCAGGCTTCCGTCCAGGGCAGGTCCAGCTTGCCGAGCAGCGCGAGCAGGTCCGCGTCGGGCGCCAGGCCCGCCAGGGCCACCGCCTCGGGCGCATGCGGCAGGAAGGCCCGCAAGGCCAGCGCCCGCGCGTCGAGTGCGGGATGGGCGGGGTCGACCCGGGCGATGGCCATCAGGTAGCCCGCCTCGTGCAGGGCGGCGCCCAGGCCGTCCAGCAAGGGCTCGCAGGCGGGGTCGCCCGCAGGCGCCAGTGCCACCACCAGGCGTGAGCGCGCCGAGGCCAGCGCGCGCGCCGCGCGGCTGGGGATGTAGTCCAGCTGGGCACAGGCCTGCGCCACCCGTTCGCGCAGCGCGGCATCCACTTTTTCCGGGGTGTTCAGCGCGCGCGACACGGTCATCGCGCTGACACGCGCCAGCCGGGCGACGTCGGCCAGGGTGACGCGGGCCGGGCGCCTCATTCAGGGCAGGCCTCCGCCTGCGCGATACAGCATGTCTTCCAGGATCACCGCCGCGGCCTCGTCGGTGAATTCGCCTGCATCCAGCATCGCCAGCGCGGTCGCCACGGGGACGTGGCGGATCTCCATGACCTCGCCGTCGCGGTTTTCAGGGTGCGCATCGGCCGCCAGCACACAGGTGCTGACGAGGATGTCCTCCACCTGCATGCCTTCGCCCGCCAACTGGCGTTGGAAGCGCAGGATCGTGCGCAGGGGCGAGCGGCAGCTCAGGTCGGGTGGGTCCAGGCCGGCCTCCTCGCCGCATTCGCGCAGCAGGGAGTCCTCCAGGGTTTCGCAGCTGCCGGACAGGCCGCCCACCAGCGTGTCCCACATGCCGGGGTCGGTGCCCTTGGTGAGCGCGCGGCGGGCGATCCACAGCTCGTTGTCCGGCGTCCAGGCGTTCAGGTGCACGGCGAAGGTGAGCAGGCCCAGGGGACGGGTGGCGGCGCGTTCGATGGCGCCCAGCCGGTCGCCGCCGGCCGCGGCCACGTCCAGCAGCTCGCCGCGCCAGCCGCGCAGGCAGCCTGCGTCGCGCAGGGTGTCGGCCACGCGGGCCAGCAGGGCGTCACGCGGGGCGCCCGCGGGCAGGTCGTCGCCGATGCGCAGCCCGGTGCCGTCCTCGCGTACGCCATCCAGACCGGCCAGCGCGGCGCGGGCCACGGGCGCGGCCATGCCGCAGCGGCGCGCGCCGATCCAGACCGGCATCGAGCCTTCGTGGGCGGGTTGGTGGACCTCGGCGGCGAGGCGCGCGTAGCGGGCTCGCAGGTCGGGCAAGGGCAGGGGAAGAATCAGCGCGGCGGGCATGGCGGCGATTGTATGCCTCGCGCCAGGACTATGCTCGCTAACCCCGATTGCCTGCACAGATAGTCTCTGCATGGCCTGGACGCTTTGTGTTGCGTCAAGGGGGTTCGCTATAATCCGGCGGTTTCGTTGTGATTTGCGCAGGCAAGCCCGGGCATCGCCTGAAGTCCGCCGCTTGCCGTCCTAATAATTAATCGCGCACAAGACGAGCGTTTCCGACAGCCTTTTTATGCTGCATGCTGGCGGGAGCGGACGGTTGGAGGCGCCGTTGTTCGAGGTCAGCATGAAGAAGTTGAGAGGGTTCCTGGGGAGCTGTGCCATGCTGGTTGGCAGCGTGGCGAGCGCCCAGGTGCAAGACATGCCTGGCGGTCCCCGAGTCAATCAGCTGAATCTGCAGGCAGGTGTCACGCAGATCTCGCAGGATATTGCGTGGCTGCACTGGATGATGCTGATCATCTGTCTGGTGATCTTCGTCGGCGTCTTCGGGGTGATGTTCTACTCCATCTGGGCGCATCGCAAGTCGCGCGGCGCCAAGCCGGCGACCTTCCACGAGCACGTGGGCGTGGAAATCGCCTGGACCGTCATTCCCTTCATCATCGTCATCGCGATGGCCCTGCCGGCGACCCGCACCGTGGTCGCCATGAAGGACACCTCCAGCCCCGACCTCACCATCAAGGTCACGGGCTACCAGTGGAAGTGGGGCTACGAATACATGGACGGCGACGCCTCCGGCGTGCGCTTCCTGTCCAACCTGTCCACGCCGCCGGCGCAGATCGCCAACCTGGAACCCAAGGGCGAGTTCTACCTCATGGAGGTCGACAACCCCATGGTGGTGCCGGTGGGCAAGAAGGTGCGCCTGGTGCTGACCTCGGCCGACGTGATCCACTCGTGGATGATTCCCGCCTTCGGCGTGAAGCAGGACGCCATTCCCGGCTTCCTGCGCGACAGCTGGTTCCGCGCCGAGAAGGAAGGCGAGTTCCGTGGCCAGTGCGCGGAGCTCTGCGGCAAGGACCACGCCTTCATGCCCATCGTGGTGAAGGTGCTGTCTGAGGAGGCCTACGCCGACTGGGCCGCGGGCGAGCAGAAGAAGCTGGCCGAACTGGCCGACGATCCCAACAAGGAATGGACCAAGGACGAGCTCATCGAGCGCGGCCAGAAGGTCTATGCCGCCAACTGCGTGGCCTGTCACCAGGCCAATGGACGCGGCCTGCCGGGCAGCTTCCCGCCGCTGGACGGCGACCCCGTGGTGCTGGGCCCCAAGGCCGCGCAGATCGGCGTGGTGGTCAAGGGCAAGCCCGGCACCGCCATGCAGGCCTTCGGCCCGCAGCTCAATGATGTCGAAATCGCGGCAGCCATCACCTATACCCGCAATGCCTGGGGCAACACAGGCAAGGGCGAGGACCAGGTGGTATTGCCCGCGGACGTGGCCGCCGCGCGCTGAGCGCGCGAGGCCCCGCAAGAAAGAATCCGTTCAGAGATCTAAGACACTTCGCCGGTCCGCGCCCCATGCGCCGGACCGCCGCCAAGCAGGAAGGAGTCCATCATGAGCAGCGTCACCGCAGGTCACGCTCCGGCTGTTCCGGGTCAGGGCCACGGCCACGATCACGGCGATCATCACGATCACGCGCACCACAAACCCCACGGCTGGCGCCGCTGGCTGTTTGCGACGAACCACAAGGACATCGGCACGATGTACCTGTTGTTCTCGTTCATCATGCTGCTGGAAGGCGGCACGCTGGCGCTGCTGCTGCGCACCGAGCTCTTCGAGCCGGGCCTGCAGTTCTTCCGGCCCGAGCTCTTCAACCAGTTCACCACCATGCACGGCCTCATCATGGTGTTCGGCGCCATCATGCCGGCCTTCGTGGGTTTCGCGAACTGGATGATCCCGCTGCAGATCGGCGCGTCGGACATGGCCTTCGCGCGCATGAACAACTTCAGCTTCTGGCTGCTGCCGGTGGCGGGCCTGATGCTGACGGCATCGTTCTTCGTGCCCGGCGGCGCCACCGCGGCGGGCTGGACGCTGTATGCGCCGCTGTCGGTCCAGATGGGCCCGGGCATGGACCTGGCCATCTTCGCGATGCACATCATGGGCGCCTCGTCGATCATGGGCGCGATCAACATCGTCGTCACCGTCCTGAACATGCGCGCGCCCGGCATGACGCTGATGAAGATGCCGCTGTTCTGCTGGACCTGGCTCATCACCGCCTACCTGCTGATCGCCGTGCTGCCGGTGCTGGCCGCCGCCATCACCATGGTGCTGACCGACCGCCACTTCGGCACGGGCTTCTTCAACGCGGCAGCCGGCGGCGATCCGGTGCTGTACCAGCACGTGTTCTGGTTCTTCGGCCACCCCGAGGTCTACATCATGATCCTGCCGGCCTTCGGGATCGTGTCGGCCATCGTGCCGGCCTTCGCCCGCAAGCGCCTCTTCGGCTATGCGTCGATGGTGTACGCCACGGCCTCCATCGCCATCCTGTCGTTCATCGTGTGGGCGCACCACATGTTCACGACCGGCATGCCGGTGACCGGCCAGCTCTACTTCATGTACGCCACCATGCTCATCTCCATTCCCACCGGGGTGAAGGTGTTCAACTGGGTGGCCACCATGTGGCGCGGCTCCATGACCTTCGAAACCCCCATGCTGTTCTCGGTGGGCTTCATCTTCGTGTTCACGCTGGGCGGCTTCACCGGCCTCATCCTGTCGGTGGCGCCCATCGACATCCAGGTGCACGACACCTACTACGTGGTGGCGCACTTCCACTACGTGCTGGTGGCGGGCTCCTTGTTCGCGCTGTTCGCCGGCACCTATTACTGGCTGCCCAAGTGGACGGGCCGCATGTATGACGAGCGCCTGGGCAAGATCCACTTCTGGTCGACGATGATCTCGTTCAACGTCACCTTCTTCCCCATGCACTTCCTGGGCCTGGCCGGCATGCCGCGCCGCTATGCCGACTATGCGGCGCAGTTCACCGACTTCCACCAGATCGCCACCATCGGCGCGTTCTGGTTCGGCCTGTCGCAGCTGCTGTTCCTGTACGTCGTGCTGAAATGCTATGCCGGCCGTGGCGAGCCCGCCCCGGCCAAGCCCTGGGAAGGCGCGGAAGGCCTGGAGTGGACGGTGCCGTCGCCCGCGCCCTTCCACACCTTCGAGACGCCGCCCGAAGTCAAGTGATACCCCGGATGACTCAACCCCCTACGCAGAGCCTGACCATGAAGACGCCCGAACAACGCCGCCGCAACCGCAAGACCGGCCTGTTCCTGCTGCTCTTCGTGGTGGCCGTGTTCGGCTGGGTCATCTACAAGCAGTACATGATCGTGAATCCGTGACGGACGAGCCATGAGCGACGACCTTCGTGACGCCTCGCAGCGCAAGCTGAACTTCCTTCAGACCCTGAAGGCGGTCTTGTGGGCCCTGTTCGGCGTGCGCAAGGGAGCGGGCTATGACCAGGACGTGGCCCGGCTCAATCCGGTGCACGTGATCATCGCGGGCCTGCTGGCCGCGGCGATCTTCGTCACGGTGCTGATTTTCATCGTACGCTGGGCGGCAGGCGGCGCGGCATAGCGCCGCCGCCAGGACCCGGGCGTGGAACCCTACAACAACATCATCCAGTCAGTCCGAACACCAGGGAGAACACCATGAGTGCCAGTCACTCGGTCAACGAAGCCCCTTATTACTATGTGCCGGGTGAGTCGGCACACCCGGTGCGCACGGCGCTGGCGCTCCTGGTCATGGGCCTGGGCGCGGCGGCCTGGATCAACGGCGTCACGATGGGCAAGTGGGCGGTCATGGCCGGCTTCGCCGGCCTGATCGCGTCGCTGTGGGTCTGGTTCGCCGACGCCATCCGCGAATCGGAAGGCGGGCTGAACAGCCGCCGCGTCGACGTGTCCTACCGCTGGGGCATGAGCTGGTTCATCTTCTCCGAGGTGATGTTCTTCGCGGGCTTCTTCGGCGCGCTCTGGTACGTGCGCACGGTGACCACGCCCTGGCTCGGCGACCTGGACCACAAGCTCTTCCTGTGGCCCGACTTCGCGGCGGCCTGGCCCAATCTCGGGCCCGCGGGCATCATCGAACCCTTCCAGACCGTCGGCCCGTTCTGGCTGCCCACCATCAACACCGCGCTGCTGCTCACGTCGGGCATCACGCTGACCATCTCGCACCATGCGCTGCGCGCCAATCATCGCAGCCAGACCATCTTCTGGCTGGCCGCCACGGTGCTGCTGGGCTTCATCTTCGTGGGCGTCCAGACCTATGAATACGTGCACGCCTACCAGGACCTGAACCTGAAGTTCAACTCGGGCGCCTATGGCTCGCTGTTCTACATGCTGACGGGCTTCCACGGCTTCCACGTGCTCATGGGCGCGACGATGCTGCTGGTGATCCTGGGGCGCCTGATCAAGGGGCACTTCCGCCCGGATCATCACTTCGGCTTCGAGGGCGCCGCCTGGTATTGGCACTTCGTGGACGTGGTCTGGCTGGGCCTGTACCTGTTCATCTATTGGTTCTGATGCCACGGCTGGCGGTGTCCGGAGGGCGCCGCCAGCCTGGCCTGCCGCTAGCGCAGGCCGGTGCTCTGGATCCAGCCCATCCAGTGGGCGAAGAGCACGAACAGGAAGAGCAGCACGGACAGGCCGATGCGCACGGTCAGTGCGTTGACGGTGCGGTTGCTGCGGCCCTTGTCCCGCATCAGGTAGACCAGGGCCGATGCGAGGCTGCCCAGGATGCCGATGAAAGCCAGGATGACGATGATGCGCATTGATCAGTCTCCGGTGTAGCGGAAATTATTGCAGAGATGGCAGCAAATTCCTCGCGCCGCGTGATTGCGGCGTTGATTCTCCTGGCGCTGGTGGTGGCGGCCACGGTGTCGCTGGGCCGCTGGCAACTGCGGCGCGCCGACGAGCGCCGCGCGGTGGCTGCGGCCATTGAGGCCGGCCGCGTGCAGCCGCCGCTGGCCTTGTCGGCCGGCATGGCCGCCGAGCAACTGCAGCCCTGGAGTCCGGCGCGCGCAACCGGTGTCTGGCGCCATGACCTGACCGTGCTGCTGGATAACCGCAACCAGGAGGGCCGCCCCGGTTTCTGGGTGGCCACGCCGCTGATGCTGGATGCCGAGCGCGGCGACGCCGTGCTGGTGTTGCGTGGCTGGCTGGCCCGTCCGCTGGGCGACACGGCGATGCCCGCGCTGCCCGCGCCCACGGGCCGCCTGACGGTGGATGGGGAACTTGCCGCCCATGTGCCGCGTCTGTTCGAGCTCGATCGCCAGGCGGGCCGCCTGCCCGCGGGCTGGCCGCAAGGCGGGGATGCCGCGCCGCCGCGCGTGCAGAACCTGGCCTTGCCCGACCTGGCCGCCGCCACGGGCCTGCATCTGGTACCCGCCGTGCTGATGCAGACGGCCGGCGACGGCGATGGGCTGCTGCGCGAGTGGCCGCAGCCGTCCATCGACGCCGACAAGAATACGGGCTATGCCCTCCAGTGGTTCGGTTTCGCGACGATCGCGGGCATTGCCTGGCTCGTCGTGGCCGCGGGCGCGTGGCGCCGCGGCTTGCGCTGAGCCCCTCCACCCCAGCAGGACATCATTCATGACCCAACAGGAGTCCGCCGTGCCCGCAACAGCATCCGCCACGAAGACCGCGCTGCCGCGGCGCAGCCTGTTGCCGCTCTATCTGGTGCTGCTGGTCAGCATCGCGCCCGTGCTGGGCGCGGTGCTGGTCTATTTCAATCCGCAGTGGTGGCCGTCGGAATCCACCAACTATGGCCAACTGGTGCAGCCGCAGCGGCCGATGCCCGCCCCGTCCGAACTGACCCTGACCACGCTGGACGGCAAGCCTTTCGACCTGAACAGCCTGAAAGGCGAATGGCTGCTGATGACGGCGGACGGCGCCCAGTGCGAGGAAGCCTGCGCGCGCAAGCTCTTCATCCTGCGCAATTCGCACGCCAGCCAGGGCAAGAACGTCGAGCGCGTGACGCGCATCTGGTTCATCACCGACGACCAGCCCGTTCCTGACAAAGTGCTGGATGCCTACCGAGGGACTATCATGTTGCGCGCCCGGCCGGAACAATTGGCCGAATACCTGTCCAAGGGCACTCCCCAGGCCGATGCCGGCCTGGCCGCGCCGATGTGGATTGCCGATCCGCACGGCAACCTCATCCTGCAATACCCCGCCGAGGCCGATCCGCTGCGTTTCCGCAAGGACCTGAGCAAGCTGATCTACAACTCGCGCATCGGCTGATCCGCCACGATTCATGCACTCTCTTCACGACCGTTATCGCAAGCTGGTGTTCTTCACCTGGTTTCTCACGCTGGACCTCATCATGTTCGGCGCCTTCGTGCGCCTGACCGATTCAGGCCTGGGCTGTCCGGACTGGCCCGGCTGCTACGGCAAGGTCACGCCCCTGGGCGCCGTGGGCGCCATCCGCGAGGCGGTCGAGGCCATGCCGTATGGCCCCGTCACGATGTCCAAGGCATGGATCGAGATGATCCACCGCTACGTCGGCTCGCTGCTGGGCATGCTGATCATCGCCATCACCTGGATGGCCTGGCGCTACCGCCGCGAGCTGGGCCACACTCCGCGCCTGGCGGTGGCGACGCTGATCGCCGTCTGCGTGCAGGGCGCTTTCGGCGCCTGGACCGTGACGCACAAGCTGATGCCGGCCGTGGTGACCGCCCACCTGCTGGGCGGCATGGGCCTGCTGGCGCTGATGACCTGGCTGGCCGCGCGCGTGCGGCATCATCCGCAGGTGGCCGCCGCGGCCCGCCGCTGGGCGCCTTGGGCGGCTGGCGGGCTAGCCTTGCTCTTCGTGCAGATCGCGCTGGGCGGGTGGGTAAGCACTAACTACGCTGCGCTGGCCTGCATGGACTTCCCCACCTGCCACGGCAGCTGGGTGCCGCAAATGGATTTCGCCGGGGGATATTCCCTGATCCGAGGCCTGGGCGAATTGCCTTCGGGTGACATGATCTCCCAGGACGCGCTGACCGCCATCCATTGGGTGCACCGCAATTTCGCCTTCCTGGTGTTCGCCTATCTGGGGGCGCTGGCCTGGCGCCTGCGGGCCGAGCCTGGCCTGGCGGGGCCCGCGCGCCTGATCCTGGCGCTGCTGCTGGCCCAACTGCTGACCGGCCTGACGACTATCTTCTTCCAGTGGCCCCTGCTGATCGCCGTGCTGCACAACGGCGGCGCGGCGGGACTGGTGCTGGCGGGTGTAACGTTGTTGTCGCGCAGCGCGCGTGCCGGCTTGGCGCCGCCGCCCGCCCCGGGGCAAGCACGACCCGGCCAGATTTCCTAAAATACCGCCCCATGAACACCCTAGCCGCCTCGCAAACCGGGCTCCTGCGCCAATACCTCGTGCTGACCAAGCCGAGGGTGACGCAGCTTGCCGTCTTCTGCGCGGTGATCGGCATGTTCCTGGCGGTGCCGGGCCTGCCCGACCCCGCCACCGTCGCCCTGGCCACCCTGGGCATCTGGCTGCTGGCCGCCGCGGCCTTCGCCATCAATTGCCTCATCGAACAGGAAGTCGACGCCCGCATGCTGCGCACCGCGCGCCGGGCGACCGCGCGCGGCACCATCACCGCGCCGCAGGTGCTGGGCCTGTCCGGCCTGCTGGGCGGGGCCGGCATGATGGTGCTGTATCACGGCGTGAATCCGCTCACGATGTGGCTGACCTTCGCCACCTTCGTCGGCTACGCCATCATCTATACCGTCATCCTGAAGCCGCGCACGCCGCAGAACATCGTCATCGGCGGGCTGTCTGGCGCGATGCCGCCCGCGCTGGGCTGGGCCGCCGTGGCCAACGCCGTGCCGGCCGAGGCGTGGGTGCTGGTGCTGATCATCTTCATCTGGACGCCGCCGCATTTCTGGGCGCTGGCGCTGTACCGCAACCACGACTATGCCAACGCGGGCCTGCCCATGCTGCCCGTCACGCATGGCGAGAAGTTCACGCGCCTGCACATCCTGCTCTACAGCGTGGCGCTGCTGGCCACCACGCTGCTGCCCTACATCATCCGCATGAGCGGCCTGCTGTACCTGGCCGCCGCGCTGGCGCTGGGCGGGCGCTTCCTCCACATGGCGTGGCGCCTGTACAAGGAATACAGCGACGCGCTGGCGCGCCAGCTGTTCCGCTACTCCATCCTGTACCTGGCGCTCCTCTTCGGCGCGCTGCTCCTCGATCACTGGCTGCAACTGCTGTAATGGCCGCAGCCTCGGCAGCCTCCATGTCCCCTCTGCATCCCTCCCGCCGCGCCGTGCTGCGCGCGGCGCTGGCGCTGGGCGCCGCGGCAGTCCTGTCGGCCTGCGGCCAGGAACGTCCCGCCTTCCAGGGCAGCGACATCACCGGCACGAACCTGGGCAAGGACCTGTCGCTGGTTGGCACCGACGGCAAGACGAAGACCCTGGCCGATTATTCCGGCAAGGTCGTCGTCGCCTTCTTCGGTTTCACGCAATGCCCGGATGTCTGCCCCACGGCGCTGGCGCAGCTCGCCCAGGTCATGCAGACGCTGGGCGCGGATGCCGACCGGGTGCAGGTGCTGCTGATCACGGTGGACCCCGAGCGCGATACGCCCGCCATCATGCGCGAATACGTCAAGGCATTCGACCCGCGCTTCGAAGGGCTTACCGGCACGCTGGCGCAGGTCCGGCAGGCGGCGGGCTCGTTCAAGGCCTATTTCGCGAAGTCGCCGCGTCCTGATGGCGACTATTCGATGGACCACACGGCGGCTTTCTATCTGTTCGACGCCAAGGGCCAGACGCGCGTGCTGCTGAACAACAGCGCCAGCAACGATGTGCTGGTGCACGACATCCGCGCCCTGCTCTGAGGCGTGATGCGCCGGGCCGGTGTCAGGCCGGCGGTTTTCCCGACTGAACCAATTGCCAGGCGGCGTAGGCGTCGCGCGCGGCGGGCGCCAGCGTGTCCAGGCTCAGGTCGTGCGCGTGCGCGACGATCATGCCGGCGTAGGGCACGGCCAGCGCCGCTGCCTGCGGGCAGAGCTTGAGGTCTTCGCCCGTGGAGGGCGAGCGGGCACGCCAGTAATTGATGGCGGCCTCGAGTTCGGGCAGGGAGATCATGGACATGCCTCCATTTTCCCAGATTGGCGGCTTGGCGGCAGGCCTGGACATGTGACGGTTTGATCGCTTGCAAACCGTCACCCACGCAATATTCCGATACCGAAAGCGGGTGCTATACCAGCAGCGACGCAACAAAGGAGGTATCGCCATGAGCTCGATCCAACCCTATCAACCCCCGGGCGGTTCGCCCGTCTCTCGCCTGCATCCGCTGGTGGCCGCAGCCGCCGTCGCCGTCATCGCCCTGTGCGTGGTCGGCATCGCCGCCTTCGCCGGCTGGTTGCCCCGCTCCCAGGCCCAGGAAGGCGCTCCCCGCATTGCCGACGCCCAACTGCTGGCCCAGGCGCCCGCCGCGCCAGAGGCCAAGCCCGCCAAGCCGGCGCAGCCCGCCAAGCCAGCCGCCAAGCCAGCCGCCAAGCCAGCCGCCAAGCCAGCCGCCACCGCCGCGGCCGATTGCGCCCGCTGCGGCACCGTGGAAAGCGTGCGCCAGATCCAGGTGCCCGTCGATAACCAGGGCAACGCCATCGTCGGCACCGTGGCGGGCGGCGTCGTGGGCGGCGTGGTCGGCAACCAGTTCGGCGGCGGCAACGGCAAGACGGCGTTGACTGTGCTGGGCGCCGTCGGGGGCGCTTTGGCCGGCCGTGAAATCGAGCGTAATATCCAAGGGCAACGAACCGTGACACGCCACGAGATGAAGGTGCGCATGAGCGACGGCGAACTTCGCACCTTCAACAGCCAGGAGCCGTTCAACCTGGCCTCGGGCGACCACGTTCGCATCAACGACAACGGCAGGGTCGTGCTGCGCTGAGCGCGGCACCGGTCCCGCTCCAGCCCGCCAGAGACAAGGCATGACGCAGACTCCCAAGAACCCCTTCGTGCTGCCCGGCTTGGGGCAGTCCCCCGAACTCGCGGGCAACCCCATCATGGCCAGCATGGAAATGATGCGGCAAGCGTGGTCCAGCCTGGCTGGCGCGGGCGGCCTGGCGCAAAGCATGCCCATCACGCCGCCGCTCAGCCTGGAAGACCTCGAGCGCCGCATCAGCGACCTGCGCACCGTGGAAAACTGGCTGCAACTGAACCTCTCGCTCCTGGGCAGCACCATCCAGGGGCTGGAGGTGCAGCGCGCCACGATCTCCACGCTGCGTGCGTTTGCCGACGGCATGTCCGCCAGCGCGCCGGGCGGCGCGGGCGAGGGCTCCCCGCTGGACGTGCTGCTGGGTATCCGGCGCTCGGCCGAGGGCAGGTCGCCCAGGCAGGCTGCCAAGCCGGCCGCGCCCCAGGCCGCTGCCGCAACAGCGGCCCAGGCGCCGGCTGGCAAGGCGCCCGAGGCCGCCTCGGCGGCAGTGCCGGGCCCGGAAGGTCTTGCCGCAGCTGCCGCCGAGGCAACGCCTGCCGCGGCGAATGCCTGGTGGAACCTGCTGCAGCAGCAGTTCGACACGCTGGCCCAGGCGACGGCCGCCAGCATGCCGGGCATGGGAGCGGGCGCTGCAAAGCCGGCCGCGAAATCCGCAGCTCAGCCCGCCGCGAAGCCGAGCGCCAAGCCGGCCAGCGCCGCGGCGCCTGCCGCCAAGTCTTCCGCCGCGCCGCGCAAGCGCGCCACGAAGTCCTCCTCCAAGCCGGCCGCCAAGCCCGCGGCCAAGCGCGCGCCCCGCAAGACGGTGGCGGGCGGCTGATTCTTCTCCTCATCTACGCGCGGTGCGATTCGTCGCGCCGCGCATTCTTTTTGTTGGAATTCCTATGCTGAATATCGTCATCCTCGCCGCTGGTCTGGGCAAGCGCATGCAATCCAATCTGCCCAAGGTGCTGCATGCGCTGGCTGGCAAGCCCATGCTGGCGCACGCGCTGGACAGCGCCCGTGCGCTGTCGCCGGCGCGCATCGTCGTCGTCGTGGGCCACGGCGCCGACCGGGTCAAGGAAGCGTTCGCGGACCAGCCCGATGTGCAGTTCGCGCTGCAGCAACCCCAACACGGCACCGGCCACGCCGTGCAGCAGGCCGTGCCGCTGCTGGTGGAAGGCGATGCCGACGACGCCACGCTGGTGCTGTATGGCGACGTGCCGCTGGTGCAGCCCGACACGCTGCAGCGCCTGCTGGCCGCGCGCGGCCAGGGCCTGGCCGTGCTGACCGAGCAACTCGCGGACCCCACCGGCTATGGCCGCATCGTGCGCGATGCGCAAGGCCGTGTCCTGCGCATCGTCGAGCACAAGGATGCCAGCGAGTCCGAGCGCGCCATCGGCGAGGTCAACACCGGCATCGTCGCCGCGCCCACCGCCAAGCTGAAGGACTGGCTCTCGCGCATCGACAACAACAACGCCCAGGGCGAGTACTACCTGACCGACATCATCGGCCTGGCCGTGGGCGACGGCGATACCGTCAGCACCGCGCAGCCGGCCGCCGGCTGGGAAACGCTGGGCGTGAACAGCCGCGTGCAGCAGGCTGCGCTGGAGCGCACCTGGCAACTCGAACAGGCGCGCCGCCAGCTGGAAGCCGGCGTCACGCTGGCCGACCCCGCCCGTTTCGACGTGCGCGGCACCCTGCGTTGCGGCCGTGACGTGTTCATCGACGTGGGCTGCGTGTTCGAAGGCACGGTGGAACTGGCCGATGGCGTGCATGTCGGCCCGCACAGTGTGCTGCGCGACGTGACCGTCGGCGCGGGCACGCGCATCGAGGCCTACAGCCATCTGCAGCAGGCCGAGGTGGGCGGCGACGCGCGCATCGGTCCGTATGCCCGCCTGCGTCCGGGCGCCAAGCTGGGCGCCCGCAGCCATGTCGGCAACTTCGTCGAGATCAAGAACACCGTGCTGGGCGAAGACAGCAAGGCCAATCACCTGGCCTATGTGGGCGATGCCGAGGTCGGCGCGCGCGTGAACATCGGCGCGGGCACGATCACCTGCAATTACGACGGCGCGAACAAGCACCGCACCCTCATCGAGGACGACGCCTTCATCGGTTCCGACACGCAGCTGGTGGCGCCCGTCACCGTGCGCCGAGGCGCCACGATCGGCGCGGGCACCACGCTGACGCGCGAAGCGCCGGCCGACCGCCTGACGCTGTCGCGCGCCAAGCAGGCCACCATCGAGGGTTGGACGCGGCCCGTGAAGAAGTCTTGAGCCCGGCGGATCCCGACGCGTCTTCCTGTCCCGGGGCGGCCGATGGCCTGCCCACGCCCCGGCGCCATTGGGCCGCGCTGACGCTGCTGACCGCGATGTCGCTGGCGGTGCTGGACGCCACCATCGCCAACGTCGCGCTGCCCACCATCGCGGCCGACCTGGACACGACGCCGGCGTCCGCGGTCTGGATCGTCAACGCCTACAACCTCACGGTCGTCATGCTGTTGCTGCCGCTCTCGGCGGTGGCGGAGCGCGTGGGCTTCCGGCGCATGTTCTGCATCGGGCTCACGGTGTTCCTGCTGGGTTCCCTGGCCAGCGCGCTGTCGGGATCCCTGGCATCGCTGGTGCTGGCGCGGGTCTTCCAGGCCACGGGTTCGGCCAGCCTCATGTGCCTCTTCGGCGGACTGGTGCGCAACATCTATCCCCTGCGCATGATGGGCCGCGGCATCAGCTGGAACGCCATGACGGTCGGCATCATGACCGTGCTGGGGCCGACCATCGGCGCGGGCATCCTGTCGCTGGCCTCGTGGCAGTGGATCTTCGCCATCAATCTTCCCATCGGCCTGCTGGCCTTCCTGGGCGTGCGCATGCTGCCTGACGTGCCGGGCACCCGCAAGCCCTTCGACCTGCCCAGCGCGGTGCTTTGCATGGTCATGCTGGCCTGCTTCATCCTGGGCATCGATCACCTGGCCTCCCACACGATCCGCTCGCTGGGCCTGCTTGCCGTGGCGGCCGCACTGGCCGTCTGGCTGGTGCGCCGTGCCCTGGCCCAGCCCGAGCCGCTGGTGCCGGTGGACCTGCTGCGCATTCCGCCGCTGGCCTATGCGGTTGCCGCCTCGGCGTTGTCCTTCGCGGCGCAGATGTCGGCGTTCGTGGCGTTTCCCTTCTACTTCCAGCAGGAGCGCGGGCTCGATGCGCTGACGACTGGCCTGCTGCTGTCGGCCTGGCCGCTGGGCGCGGCCATCATGGCGCCGCCCGCGGGACGCCTGTCGGACCGGTATTCCGCTGCGATGCTGGCCGGCATCGGCGCGGGCACCATGGCGGTGGGGCTGGCCGTGCTGTCGGCCTTGCCGCTGGACGTGCCCCTGTCGTGGACGGCGGCGGCCATGTTCCTGGCCGGCGTGGGCTTCGGCTTCTTCCAGACGCCGAACAACCGGGCCATGCTGACCTCGGCGCCTCGCCACCGCAGCGGGGCGGCGGGTGGCCTGCAGGCCACCACCCGGGTCTTCGGCCAGAGTTTCGGCACTGCGCTGGTGGCCATCGCCTTCGGCCTGGCGGCCTTGCGCGGGCCCACGCTGGCGCTGGCCTTCAGCAGCGCCTGTGCCGTGCTGGCCGTGGCCGTCAACGGCGTCAGGCTGAAGAGGCTACGGCCATGAAAAGAGCCCCCACGCTGCGCCTTCGGCTTGCTGCCCCCCTTGGGGGGGCGTCTTTTGTCTTGGGCCGGCCCGCGCCTTTGCCGGGCTGCCATGGTTGGCCTTCTATAATTCCCCCCGGCGCCGCGACCGGCGGCGCCACGGATTCCTGTAGGGACGCGATTCATGAAGATCACCGTGATAGGCACGGGGTATGTGGGGCTGGTCACCGGCGCCTGCCTGGCCGACATGGGCAACAACGTCATGTGCCTGGACGTGGACGAGGCCAAGGTGGCCATGCTGCGCGAAGGCCGCATCCCCATCTATGAGCCGGGCCTGGAAGAGCTGGTGCAGCGCAACGTCGAGGCCAGCCGCCTGCAGTTCACCAACGACATCGAAGCCAGCGTGGCCTTCGGCGACGTGCAGTTCATCGCCGTGGGCACGCCGCCCGGCGAGGATGGATCGGCCGACCTGCAGTACGTGCTGGCCGCCGCCCGCAACATCGGCCGCCACATGACGAACCGCAAGGTCATCGTCGACAAGTCCACCGTGCCCGTGGGCACCGCCGACAAGGTGCGCGCGGCAGTGGCCGAGGTGCTGGCCGAGCGCGGCGTCGAGCTGCCTTTCGGCGTGGTCTCCAATCCCGAATTCCTGAAGGAAGGCTCGGCGGTCAAGGACTTCATGGGCCCCGAGCGCATCATCGTCGGCGCCGACAGCGATGAGGACGTCGCCGTGATGCGCCGCATCTACGGTCCCTTCCAGCGCACCCACGACCGCCTGATGGTCATGGACCTGCGGTCGGCCGAACTCACCAAGTACGCCGCCAATGCCATGCTGGCCACGCGCATCTCGTTCATGAACGAGATGGCGGGCCTGGCCGAGGTGCTGGGCGCGGACATCGAGCACGTGCGCCGCGGCATCGGCGCCGACTCGCGCATCGGCTACCACTTCCTGTATCCCGGCGCGGGCTATGGCGGTTCGTGCTTCCCCAAGGACGTGCAGGCGCTGATCCGCACCGCCGACGAGTTCGGCCTGCCGATGCGCGTGGTGCATGCGGTGGAAGCCACCAACATCGAGCAGAAGCGCGCGCTGGCGCGCAAGGCCATCGCCCGCTTCGGCGAGGACCTGTCGGGCCGGACCTTCGCGCTGTGGGGCCTGGCCTTCAAGCCCAACACCGACGACATGCGCGAGGCGCCCAGCCTCGAGGTCATCGACGAATTGACGCGCCGTGGCGCGCGCGTGTGTGCCCATGATCCGGTGGCCATGCACGAAGCCGGCAAGTTGCTGGAAGGCAATGATCGTGTCACGCTGGCCGAAGACATGTATGCCGCGCTGGAGGGAGCAGATGCTCTCATCATTGTGACTGAATGGAAGGTCTTCCGTGCTCCTGACTTTGAGCGCGTCAAGCGCGCGCTGAAGACGCCGGTGATCCTGGACGGCCGCAATCTGTATGATCCAGCTGATCTGCGCGAGTTGGGGTTCGATTACGAGGGGATTGGGCGCCGCTAATGCGTTGCGGTGCAGATGACAAGGGCAGCAGGAACAGGCTGAGGGTTCACTCTGATGATGCGGCATTGGACTGGTTCGGGTTCCGATGCTGCAAGCACGCTTGTCGACTGAGTTCAGTTAATTTTCCCCATACTTCATGAATTTTCTTATGCGTTTCCTTGCTTCCTCCCAGGGCGGGCAAGACTTGATCGACACACGCAAGGGGCGGCTTTGGCTGTGGGTTTTTCTCGCGCTTTCCTGTTGTGTAAGCTTTTTGGGTATGTTGCTGCTCAAGGCAGAATCCTGGGCATGGACCGCGTTGAGCGTATGGGGTCTGTTGGCATGGCTGCGAAATCGTCAGCAGCACGCGGATGTGCCTAAATCAATGCGGATCTGGACTGCCGTTTGTCTGCTCTGGTGTGTCGCGGCACTCAGCTCCTGGGCGGCAAACGGGTTTCTCCTGTTGCAGGGCAGGGAACTGGATACACCGTACTTGAAGTTCCTGTTGGTGCCTTTTGTCGTTTTCGGGCTTGTCCCTATTTGGCAAATGAACGCACAGCGTATCGCGAACGGACTTTGGGTTTGCTATATCTTGGGGGCGTTGGCTTGTTTCGCAACCGCGTACGCCCAACTCCATGGCTGGACTGGCGTTTGGCTTGTGGGAGAGGGCTGGGGCAGACCTGGCGGGGTGGTCAATCCTATCTATTTCGGCAATATCTCGTTGCTGCTGGGATTTCTTGGATTGCTGGGGGGGTTGCAACTCGCACGGCGTCATCGTGGCATTGCCTGGGGCTTGCTAGGCTGGCTTGCCTTGCTTTGTGGCTTGTTGGCTAGCGTTCTTTCATTGTCCCGGGGCGGGTGGGTCGCACTGCCATTCCTCCTGTTCATCGTGCTGGGGTCTGCTTGGCGGCAACGTCAGAAAGGACGTTTGGTCGGGTTAATTGGTGTCTTCCTTGCCGGTATTCTGGTCGCGCAAACCCTGGTTCCGGAAGGTGCCTTGCGAGAGCGGGTCGGACTCGTCTATACGGCATTGACATCTTTCGATCCAAGTTCCAGTGAGGATTCCGTCGGCTACCGTTTGCGTATGTGGCAACATGCCCTCGACATCGCAGCGGAAAATCCCATCTTGGGTGCGGGTCCTGGCAGTTATGTTTTCAATACTGACCATGGCAATCCGCCGCGCTTTCGCCACGCCCACAGCGACTACTTCAACACGGCTGCCAATTTGGGGCTCCTGGGATTGATGGCGCTGTTGCTGTCCTATGGCTATCCCGCCTGGCGGTTTTTACGGTTGTGTCGCAGTAACGATCCTTGGCGTGTTGACATAGCACTTGGGGGCATCCTTGTTGTGACGGGCTATGCGATTTTTTCGCTGACGGATGTGATGTTCTATCGGTCTATCGGTACTGTTTTCTACCTCGGGACAGTTACTGTGCTATTGGCTCTGGCGGAATCTGGATCGAAAACTCCAACACAGACGGAGCATCAGCGCGCATGAAGGCCCCGGCCAATTTGTCCACCAGCCGCATCCTCCTGGTTTGTCAGGACAATCTTGGTGACTTGGTGTTTGCGTCCGCCGTGGCGGATGCGCTGCCTGCCGATGCGATTGTCGACGTGATGGCACGCCTTGATACGGCAACGGTTGGGCAATTCATGCCCGGAGTCGCACGGGTCCATGCCGTACCTGCATTGGTTGCCATCAATCCCTTTGGTCATTGGGGACGGTTCCGCGCTTTTGGAGATGCCAGGCGGGTGCTGAAGGACGCGCGCTACGACGTGGCTTTCCTCTTAGGCAAGAATTGGCGCCTGGGCTGGCTGGCGAAGCTAGCCGGGATTCCCGTGCGCGTTGGTTACGCTTATCCAAAACTCAGGAAATTCCTGACGCATGTAGCGCCGCTACCCAGCCGGCAACAGCCGGTGGTGCCGGCCTTGATGACATTGCTCGATGCGCTGGGCGTGAAGGAGCGATCGGCGCATTACGTCCTTGATCCGATAAAGGTCCAGGCTGCTCGTCAACAGTCAGGCATCTCTATCGCGCAGGTATATGACAAGACGCGACCCTGGGTGGGCTTGCATGCCTTCGCAGGTAGTCCCACGCGTTGCCTGCCCTTGGATGTCTGGCGGGCGTTCGCGCAGGTCTTGTCAGACGCTGGCAAGCAAGTGGTGTGGTTTGGCGTATCCAAAGAGTTGCAGCGCCTGCGTGATTTGAATGCTCCCGGCTTGTATGGCGATGCGCTGGGGGATGGTTCACTAGGCAGCACCATCGGGCTATTGGCGCATTGCGAGGCCTATGTGGGTCATGATTCGGGCGTGCTGCATATCGCGTCTGCTTGCGGCGTGCGCACCTTGGGCGTCTTCGCTCCGGGTGAGCCGGATCGGACCTTCGCGCAAGGGCCAGGAGGCGGCGCAACGCTGCATCGGTCCTCCCCTTCGGAAATCGGTCTCGATACGTTGCTCCACGCGTTCTCTGAGTGTTTTTCAGCGCTGGCGGCAGCGGGCCAGCCTCTTCCCGCATCTGGCTTGAATACGCCACGCCTATGAAAATCCTTCAACTCAACTTCGAGAAAGGCTGGCGCGGCGGCGAGCGCCAGACGCTCTATTGCATGCTGGCCTTCCGGGCGGCGGGCCACGAGGTCGAGTTGCTGGCGCGCGAAGGCGGGCCGATGGCCGAGCGCGCGCGCGCCGAGGGCTTCACCGTCCACACCGCGCGCAACGTGCCTGGCCAGCTGACTTACCTGGCCACGCGCGGCCGTCGCTACGACGTGATCCACGCACAGACCGCCAACACCATCACCTGGGCCGTGCTGACCAAGCGCCTGCATGGCGCGCTGGTGGTGTTCTCCCGACGCACGTCCTTCGTGGTCAAGCCGGGCGAGGAGTGGAAGACCGGCGCCAAGTGGCGGCGCGTCGACGTCATGGCCGCGGTCAGCGACATGGCCGCCGCCGAGCCGCGCCGCCTGGGCCTGTCGCCCGTGGTGATCCGCAGCGCGGTGGAGCCGCGCGCCATCGACCAGGCCAACGTCGATGCGCTGGTGCAGGAATACCATCTGCAGGGCAAGAAGGTGCTGGCGACCTCTGCGGCGCTCATCCAGGACAAGGATCCGCTGACGCTCATCCGCGCCGTGGCGCGCCTGGCGAAGACGCGAGACGATTTCGTGTTCCTGCATTTCGGCGGCGGCGGTCATCGCGAGCAGGCAGCGCGCGACCTGGTCGATGAACTCGGCTTGGCCGGCACCTATCAGCTCTGCGGCTTCCGGCGCGGCGTCGAGGACTTCTACAGCATCATGGACGTCTTCGTCATGAGCTCGGAAGAAGAGGCGCTGGGCAGCAGCGTGCTGGACGCCTTCCTGCTGCGCGTGCCGGTCGTGTCGACGGCGGCGGGCGGCTTGGCGGAGTCACTGGCCGACGGCCGCGGCGTGCTCTGCCCCGTGGGCGACGACGCCGCCCTGGCGGATGGCATGGCACGCATGCTGGACGACGCGGTGCCGCGCGACGCGGTCACCGAGAAGGCCTACGCCTATGTGCGCACCGAGCACGACGTGACGGAAATGGGCCGGCGCTATCTGGAACAGATGACGCAGGGCCTGGCGCGGCGCGCCCGCTGAGGCCGGGCGGCATCAGTACCGGTGCCGCAGTCCCACCGCATACTGCGTCTCGCGCCAGCCGGCGTCGTTCCACGCGCCGATCATGTGCCCCAGCACCGCATACACATTCGTGCGCTTGGACAGGTCGTGGGCGTAGCCCACGGACAGCACCTGCTGGCTGTGCGTGGCGTCCTGCCGGGCCAGCGCGCCGCCGTCCTGCGGCAGGCTGGCCTGCCATGAAGCCAGCACCGATCCCGCGCCCACCCGCCACGCACCGCCCAGCATCACGCCGTGCACGGTGGAACCCGGGTAGTACACGGATTGGCCGGGCCATTGGATGGCGGGCACGGTGGAGCCGTGCCGCATGAGCGACCACGCGCCATACAGCGTCAGGTCATCGATCTTGCCGCGTGCCGCCAACGACACCGCATAGGGCTTGGCGCTGCCGCCCGCGGCCTGCATGCCCAGGTCATGCGGCGAGCCCGGTCCCCAGTCTGCGCGCTCCACCGTCAGCGTCACCGCGTGCGCGGCGCCTTCGTGCACCAGCGCCGCGCTCATTACCTTGCTGCGCGTGGCAATGCCCGCGCGCGGCGCATTCTGGTCGAAGCTGTAGTCCACGCCCGCACGCCAGCCACCGGCGGACGGCGTCCAGTAGGCCAGCGTGTTGTCGTTGCGATTGGCGTTGAAGGGCTGCAGCGAGGTCTGTGCGCCCGTGACCAGGTAGGAGGCCAGGAAGGGATCGAAGTCGGCCAGCACGGCCGACGACACCGAGGTCTGCCGCCCCAGGCGCAGATCACCCAGGGGGCCGTCGACGCCCAGCCACGCGGCGCGCCCGAAAAGCCGGCTGCCTTGCGCGGAACGGCCGGTATTGGCGACCACGCCGCTTTCCAGCTGGAAGCGCGCGCGCCAGCCGCCGCCCAGGTCTTCGTGGCCGCGCAGGCCCCAGCGCGAGCCCGACTGCACGCCGGATTGCAAGGCCAGCGAGGAACCTTCCTCATCGCGGTGCGTGCCCGTCATGCTGAGATCCAGCACGCCATAGAGGGTGACCGACCCGGTGCTGGGCGCCGTGGTCTGCGCGGCGGCGGGAACGGACAGCGCGGCCAGCGCCACCGCGGCGCAACATTGCCTGATCCGCATCACAGGTACTTCAGCCACGCGATGTCGCGGCGGCGCGCCTTCAAGCGACCGAAGGCGCGCACCGGCAGGTATAGCGCCACGGCCAGCAGCACCGTGAGCAGCCACACGGCGGCCATGCTGTCCACGCCGAAGTATTTGCCCTGGTTCAGGCCCCACAAGGCTACGCACACCAGGTACAACGCCTTCAGCACGTACAGGTGCAGAAGATAGAAGAACATCGGCGCCGCGCCATACACGCACAGGGCGCGCACCCAGCGGGCCTCGCCCGCGCGTTCGATGCATGCCAGCAACAACAGGCCCAGGCCCAGCGTCAGCAGCAGGAAGAAAAGCGAGGGCGGGTACTTCGTGATGTTCACGACATCCATGATCGTGCGCAGCGCGGTGTCCTGCACCTGCCAGGTCTGCGCCTGCCCATAGGCATTCAAGGCGCGCAGCACGATGAAGGCCGCCAGGGCGGACAGGCCGGCGGTCCACAGCCAGCGCGCGCGCCGGGCAGGCGCGACCGCCTTGCCGAACCAGGGGCCCGCCGCGTAGCCCAGCGCGATCACGCCGATCCACGGCAGCACCGGGTACGAGGTGCGCAGGCGCAGCGATTCGCCCACTTCCAGCCAGCCGCGGTCATGCAGGATGGCCCAGGGCACATGCATGGCGTGCCCCGCCGCGAAGTGCACGCTGTCCAGCGCGTTGTGGCCCGCCACCAGCGCCACGCCGATCACCACCAGCGCCGTGCGCGGCAGCCACGCCAGCGCGGCCAGCGCCAGCATCGACAGGCCGATGGCCCAGATCACCTGAAGGTAGACCACCGTGGGCGGGAACTGGCCGGTCCACGCGAAGTTCACCACGATGACTTCCAGCGCCACCAGGAACAGGCCGCGCTTGGCGAGGAAGGCCGCCACCTCGCGTGTGCTGCCCGCCTTCTGGCCGTACAGCCAGGCCGACAGGCCGGTCAGGAAGACGAACACCGGCGCGCACAGGTGAGCCAGCAGGCGCGAGAAGAACAGCACGGGCTCGGTCGTGGCCGCGTCCATCGGATCGCCCACCTGGTGGTGCAGGAAGACGGTCTCGCGCACGTGGTCCAGCAGCATGATCACGATGACCAGGCCGCGCAGGGCGTCGATGGCGAGGAGGCGGGAAGAGGGGGTTGCAGCAGGGGAAGACATGGGAACGCGCGGAGCAGGACAGTGAAACGAGGCAGAATTGTAATGAAATAACGTTTCATTGCAATAGCATGGCAGCCGCCTGTCCGAGTGGCGTGTCCGGATGTCAGTCCACCGCGATACGGGTATCGAACTTGGCGCGATGCACGGAAAAGAAAGTGCGCACGTTGCGCACATTGGCCTGGGCGGTGAAGGCCCGGTGCACCAGCGCGTGATAGGCCGGCATGTCGCGCACCTGCGCCACCAGCAGGAAGTCGGGCCCGGGCGACACGCGGTAGCACTGCAACACCGCGGCTTCCTTGCACATCTGCCGTTCGAAGGCGTCCAGGCTTTCGGCGGCCTGGTTGTCCAGCGTGACCTCCACGATGGCGGTCAGGGTGCTGCCCAGCTTCTGCGGATCCAGGATGGCCACCTGGCGTTCGATGACGCCCAGCTCGGTCAGCCGGCGCACCCGCCGCAGGCAGGTGGGCGGCGATGCATGCACGCGCGCGGCCAGGTCCTGGTTGGTCAATGCACTGTCTTCCTGCAGCTGCGCCAGGATGCGGCGGTCCAGATCATCCAGTTCGGGCGGTTCGCTGGCGTTCTCTTGCATGAAAATTCCATGAAAATCATGAATATGGAATTTAATTTAATCACAATTATGTAAGAAAATAAACGTCCAAAAATCAAGCAATTAAGACATCAAATTTCTCTTCGCCTGCCGCACAATGCCCCATCGTTTTCTTGATCGGAGGCATTCTCCATGTGCGGCATCGTAGGCGCCGTCGCCCAGCGCGACATCACCCCCATCCTCGTCGAAGGCCTGAAGCGCCTGGAATACCGTGGCTATGACTCCTGCGGCGTGGCGGTCTACCTGGACGGCAAGCTGCGCCGCACGCGCAGCACGCAGCGCGTGTCGGAGCTGGCCTCGCAGATCGAGCAGGACAAGCTGAACGGCTTCACCGGCATCGCCCACACCCGCTGGGCCACGCACGGCGCGCCGCTCACGCACAACGCCCACCCGCACTTCTCGGCACAGGGCAAGGACGAGCCGCGCATCGCGCTGGTCCACAACGGCATCATCGAGAACCACGACGAACTGCGCGCCGAGCTGCAAGGCGTCGGCTACGTCTTCGAAAGCCAGACCGACACCGAAGTCATCGCCCACCTGGTCAACCACCTGTACCAGGGCGATCTGTTCGACGCCGTGCAGCAGGCCGTGCGCCGCCTGCATGGCGCCTATGCCATCGCCGTCTTCTGCCGCGACGAACCGCATCGCGTGGTCGGTGCGCGCCAGGGCTCGCCGCTGGTCGTGGGCATCGGCAAGCACGAGAACTTCCTGGCCTCGGACGCGCTGGCCCTGGCCGGCACCACCGACCAGATCATCTACCTGGAAGACGGCGACGTGGCCGACCTGCAGCTGGATCGCGTCTGGATCGTCGACGCCGAAGGCCGCGAAGTGTCGCGCAAGCAGAACACCGTGCAGGTCCACACCGGCGCCGCCGACCTGGGCCCGTACCGCCACTTCATGCAGAAGGAAATCTTCGAGCAGCCGCGCGCCGTGGGCGATACGCTGCAGGACATCGAGCACATCACGCCCGAGCTCTTCGGCGACGGCGCCGACAAGATCTTCAAGGAAGTCGACTCGCTGCTGATCCTGGCTTGCGGCACCAGCTACTACGCCGGCCTGACCGCCAAGTACTGGATCGAATCGTTGGCCCAGATTCCGGTGAACGTCGAGATCGCCAGCGAATACCGCTACCGCGACAGCGTGCCCAACCCGCGCAGCCTGGTCGTCACCATCTCGCAGTCGGGCGAGACCGCCGACACGCTGGCTGCGCTGAAGCACGCCCGCGATCAGGGCATGCACCACACGCTGACCATCTGCAACGTGTCCACCAGCGCCATGGTGCGCGAGTGCGCGCTGAACTTCATCACGCGTGCCGGCGTGGAAATCGGCGTGGCCTCCACCAAGGCCTTCACCACCCAGCTCACGGGCCTGTTCCTGCTGACGCTGGTGCTGGCCAAGGCGCGCGGCCGCCTGTCCGCCGAGGACGAAGCCGCGCACCTGAAGGCGCTGCGCCACCTGCCCTCGGCCATCGGTTCGGTGGTGGCCCTGGAGCCGCAGATCATTGCCTGGGCCGAGCGTTTCGCCAACAAGGAGAACGCGCTGTTCCTGGGCCGTGGCATGCACTATCCCATCGCCCTGGAAGGCGCGCTGAAGCTGAAGGAAATCAGCTACATCCACGCCGAGGCCTATCCGGCCGGCGAGCTGAAGCACGGCCCGCTGGCGCTGGTCACGGACGAAATGCCCGTGGTCACCATCGCGCCGAACGACGCGCTGCTGGAGAAGCTGAAGTCCAACATCCAGGAAGTGCGCGCGCGCGGCGGCGAGATGTATGTGTTCGCCGATGCCGACAGCAAGATCGCCAGCGCCGAAGGACTGCATGTGATCCGCATGCCGGAACACTACGGCATGCTGTCGCCGATCCTGCACACGGTGCCGCTGCAGTTGCTGTCGTATCACACGGCATGCGCGCGGGGCACGGATGTGGACAAGCCGCGGAATCTGGCGAAGAGCGTGACGGTGGAGTAAGGCGCGAGCCCTGGGCTGCGCGCGTTGCGTACCGTGAACAGGCTGCCTCAGGCAGCCTGTTTCGTTTTGTGGATCGGCCCGAATGAGCGCGCAGATCCGCGAACCGAGGCAGCCGCGCTGCCTCCAGGCCACCTTCAATACGCGCCCATGTAATCCCGCTTGCCGACCTCGATGCCGTTATGGCGCAGGATGGCGTACGACGTGGTGACGTGGAAGAAGAACTGCGGCAGGCCGTAATGCAGCAGGTAGGTGCTGCCTGACAGTTTCTTTTCCTTCGGGGTGCCGGGGCGCACCACGATCTCGCGCGCTTCGCTTTGCGCGAACTGATCGGGCGAGAACGCGCCTACATGCGCCAGGGTCTTGGCGATCAGCGCCTGCAGGTCGGCGAAAGTGGCCTGCTCGGTTTCCCAGGCGGGGACCTCTTCTCCCGCGAGGCGCGAGGTAATGCCCTTGGCGAAATCCGCCGCGATCTGGACCTGGCGGATCAGCGGGAACATGTCGGGGTACAGGCGGGCGGTCAGGTAGGCGTTCGGGTCGATGTTCTTCGCGGTGGCGTGGTCCTCGGCTTTCTTCAGCACGTCGGACAAGGCCTTGAGCATTTGCGTGAGGACGGGGACGGACGCTTGGTACAGGGAGTGGGTCATGAGGGTTCCGCTTGACTGTCAGGATGGCGCGAGGGCGCCGCGTTTGCAGCGCAAGGCTAACAGCAAATGTTCGTGCTGACCGTGACTGGAGCCGGCAGAATACAAAGGCGCGGCAGCCATGCTGGCTTGCCGCGCCTTTCCTCACTCACGCGGCTGCGTGATCACTTGCCCTGCGACGCCGCCTGCACGGCCGAGTAGCTGGCCATCAGGTTGCGGTAGTCCGGAATGTGATTGGCGAACAGCGTGCCCAGGCCCTCGACGTCGTTGCGCCAGTCGCGGTGCAGTTCGCACGCCACGCCGAACCAGCTCATGAGCTGGGCGCCGGCTTGGGACATGCGGTCCCAGGCGGCATTGCGGGTGACTTCGTTGAAGGTGCCCGAGGCATCGGTCACGACGAACACGTCGAAGCCTTCTTCCAGGGCGGCCAGGGCGGGGAAGGCCACGCACACTTCGGTGACGACGCCGGCGATGATCAGTTGCTTCTTGCCGGTGGCCTTCACGGCCTTGACGAAGTCCTCGTTGTCCCAGGCGTTGATCTGTCCGGGGCGGGCGATGTAGGGGGCGTCGGGGAACTGGTCCTTCAGTTCCTGGACGAGCGGGCCGTTGGGGCCTTGTTCGAAGCTGGTGGTGAGGATGGTGGGCAGCTTGAAGTACTTGGCCAGGTCGCCCAGTGCCAGCACGTTGTTCTTGAATTGATCGGGCTGGAAGTCACGCACCAGGGACAGCAGGCCAGCCTGGTGATCGACCAGCAGGACGGCGGCGTTGTTCTTGTCGAGCTTGGCGTAGGGCTTGGTCATGGCATTCTCTCTAGGTTGGGTGTTGCGGGGTTGGATGAGCACCGGGGGGTGTTCTGTGTCTGTCAGCACCGCGTGTTGCGTGCTGTCCATGATCAAAACTTTAAAGAAGAGAACGATGGGGCGGTAGATAGTGATTTTCTGGCTCAGCGTTCCATAAAAAGAACGATGATCCGGGCGGGACCAGTTACCGCGAACCGCAGGAATTAAGGAGTAGAATCCGCGCGGCGCCACTTCCGGCGCCGGTGTCCTTCCCCCTTTTCCTGCCTGTCTCCATCATGTTTCGGCATCTGGTGGCCGCCGCGCTGGCGCCGCTGTTCGGCTTGTTCATCGTCTGCGTCGGCAACGGCTTCGCGTCTTCCCTGACTACGCTCAGACTGGACGCCGCCGGCGCATCCGCCACGGCCGTCGGGCTGGTCTCTTCCTCGTATTTCATCGGCCTGACGCTGGGCGCGATCTTCAATGACCGGCTCATCGTGCGCATCGGCCACATCCGCGCCTACAGCGCCTTTGCCGCGCTGATCGCCGTCAGCGTGCTGGTGCAAAGCCTGTTCGTGGATGTCTGGGGCTGGTTCTTCCTGCGCCTCGTCTACGGCTGGGCCATCGTGGGCGTGTTCCTGGTGGTGGAAAGCTGGCTGCTGCTGGCGGCCGACGCCAAGATGCGCGGTCGGCTGCTGGCCTTCTACATGATCGCCCTGTATGGCTCGAGCATGATCGGCCAGGCGCAGTTGGGTGCGCTGGACGCCTGGGGAACCGAGGCGCCATTCCTGCTGGCGGGCATCCTGGCCATCCTGTCGCTGCTGCCCATCGTGCTGCTGCCGCGCCATTCCCCACACGTCGAGCGGGTGGAACCGCTGTCGCCGCTGAAGTTGCTGCGCATGAGCCCGACGGGCGTCATCAGCTGCTTCACATCGGGCCTGGCGATTGCCGCGGTGTACACGCTGCTGCCGCTGTACCTGCAACGCATCGGCCTGACCGTGGGTGAGATCGGCACGATGATGGCGGCCACCATCTGCGGGGCCATGGTGCTGCAGTATCCGGTGGGCCGCTGGTCGGACAAGCGTGGCCGCCTGTCGGTGCTGATCGTGCTGGGCGCCCTCTGCACGGCCTTGTCGGTGGCGGTGCTGCTGCTGCCGCCCACGCCCGTCGTGCTGATGGTGCTGCTGTTCCTGATCGGCGGCGGCATCTTCGCGATCTATCCGGTGGCGGTCAGCCATGCGGCGGATCGCGCGCAGGCGGAATCGCTGGTGCCGATGATCCAGGGCCTGCTGTTGATCAACTCCATCGGCTCGGCGATGAGCCCGATCGCCATCTCCGGGATGATGGCCAGGATTGGGCCGAACGGCCTGTTCTGGGCCTTCGCGGGCATGCACCTGGCGCTGCTGGCCTTCCTGGTGTGGCGCCGCAAGGAACGTCCCGAACCCGTGCCGGTGGCGCCGTTCGCCGCTGCCGCGCAGATGTCGCCCACCGGCGTGGAAATGCGGGTGACGGAAGAACTGGTGCAAGGCGCGCTGGATCGCGAGGCGGTCGAGGAAACGGGCCGGCCTGCCGGGTCCTGATCAGGGCCGCGTGGGGGAGTGTCCTTCCAGCTGGCGTGGCGCTACCATGAGCCACGCCACTTCAGACAGGGAGCACGACGCCCCATGAGTTCCGTCCGCAGCCTCTTCCGCTTTCCCGTCAAAGGCCTGTCCGGCGAGTCGCTGGACAGCGTCGCCCTCATCGCGGGCAAGGGCATTCCTTCCGACCGCCGCTATGCCATCACCAATGGTTCGTGGACGTTCGATGCGGCAACGTTCACGCCGCGGCCCAAGACGGACTACCTGGTGCTGCTGAAGCACGAAGCGCTGGCGTCGCTGTCCACGCAATACCTGGACGACAGCGAGACGCTGGTGGTGAAGGACCCGCAAGGCGCGGTCACGCAGTACCGGCTGTCGAACGCGGACGGCAGGGCCAGCTGTGCGCAGCGCATCGCCGATCACCTGCAGGATGCCGACCTGGCGGGCCCGCCGGCCATCGTGTCGGCGGAGGGCATCCGCTATACCGATGTCAGCGTGAACTCCGAAGCCCTGATGAACGCGGTGTCCTTCATCAACCTGGCGTCGGTGCGCGACTTGTCGCGCGCGATGGGCGTGGAGATCGATCCGCTGCGCTTTCGCGCGAACATCTATTTCGACAACGGCGAGCCGTGGAGCGAGAGGGAATGGATGGAGAAGGAGATCCAGGTAGGGCAGGCCACCCTGCGCGTCGTGCGCCAGACCAAGCGCTGCCCGGCCATCAATGTGAATTCGGTGACCGCCGAGCGCGACCTGGCGATTCCCGCAGCCATGGCGCAGCACTTCGGCCATGTGTTCTGTGGGGTGTATGGCGAGGTGCTGGCGGGCGGCGATGTGCGCGTCGAGGATAAGGTCGCCGTCCAGGCATGAAAACGGAAGGGCGTGGCATCTCGGCCACGCCCTTTTTCCACTCACGCAAGCGTGTGCTGGAGAGCGGCATCCGTTCAGCCGCGGCCCACGAACGGCATCTTGGTGGCCATGACCGTGTGGAACAGCACATTCGCCTCCAGCGGCAGGCTGTCCATGTACAGCACCGACTGGCCCACGACCGCGACGTCCATCAGCGGCTCGACGGCGACCTCGCCGTTGGCCTGGGGCACGCCCTTGCCCATGCGCGCGGCAAGATCCGTCAGCGCATTGCCGATGTCGATCTGCCCGACCGCGATGTCATGGGCGCGGCCGTCCAGCGAGGCGGTCTTGGTCAGGCCCATGACCGCGTGCTTGGTGGCGGTGTAGGCGATGGAGTTCGGGCGCGGCGCGTGGGCCGAGATCGAGCCGTTGTTGATGATGCGCCCGCCACGCGGCGACTGGTCGCGCATGACGCGGAAGGCCTGCTGGATGCAATAGAACATGCCGTTCAGGTTGGTGTTCACCACGTCCTGCCATTGCTCCGGCGTCCAGTCGATGAAGGAGCCCGGGGGGTTGCCACGGCCGGCGTTGTTGAAGAGCAGGTCGACCCGGCCGAATTTTTCGACCGCCGTGTCGAAGAGGCGGCGCACCGCGGCCGGGTCCGTCACGTCCGTCGGCACGCACAGCACGCGGTCGCCCGCGCCGTGCTTCGCCTGCGCCTCATCGCGCGTCTCTTCCAGGTTCGCTGCCCGCCTGCCGGCGAGCACCACGCGATAGCCTCCTCCCAGCAATGCCAGCGCAACCGCGCGGCCGATGCCGGAGCCGGCACCCGTGACCACGGCGACTTTTCCACCACTCATCGTTGACTCCTTGTTGTTGTGTGAACGGCAATCCGCGCTGTCCGTGTGTCCAGGCAGGCGCGCCTGCAGAGCATACCCCCGGGGCGGGGCCGAGGGGGAGGTTTGGCAGCGCCGCGCCGATCAGTGCCCGGACAGGTCGCCGACGTGGGCTTTGTCGTGCGTGCCGTAGCAGTCGACCATCGTTGCGCTGGCGGCGTTCATGCCAGCCACCTCGACCTGTGCGCCGGCGCGGCGGAACTTGAAGACGACGCGGTCCAGCGCGTGGATGGCGGTGACGTCCCAGAAGTGCGCACGGCTCACGTCGATGCGCCAAGGCGTGCCGGGAAAGTGGTGACAACGTCCTACCGATAGGTTGGCACGGCAACCCAGCGCGAGGCGCCGTACCCCCTTGCGGCGGCGCGAGTGGACGGACCCCCCCCTCGCGCTTGGAGAGTCCTCGACACACAGGGAAACAGGATCGCCGTGCCCTTGGCCGTTAGCGTTCAGCTTATAGACAGCTTCGGCACAGCGACAGACAAGGGGACGCGCATGAAGAACGAACTGAAGTATCGGCCCAGCGACCAGCCCACGGGCGGATGGGGATCGGTGAGGTCCCTGGTCAAGCATTCGACGCGCCAGCGGGCGTATGCCAGCATCCCCGCCCTGCTGCGCGAACACAACAAGCCCAAGGGATACATGTGCACCAGCTGTGCCTGGGCCAAGCCGGGCGAGCCGCACACAGCGGAGTTCTGCGAGAACGGCGCCAAGGCAACCTTCTGGGACCTGACGCCCAAGCGCACCACGCCGGATTTCTTCGCGCGCCACACGGTGACCGAACTGCTGGCGTGGCAGGATTTCGACCTGGAGAATGAGGGGCGTCTCACGCATCCGATGCGCTACGACCCGGCCAGCGACAAGTACATTGCAGTGGGCTGGGACGAAGCGTTCGCCGATATCGGCGCCAGGCTCAAGGGCTACGACCCCAAACGTGTGGTGTTCTATGCCTCGGGGCGCGCATCGCTGGAAACCTCGTTCATGTACCAGCTGCTGGCGCGGCTGTACGGCAACAACAACCTGCCCGACAGCTCGAACATGTGCCACGAGACCACCTCGGTCGGCCTGGCGCAAAGCCTGGGCACGCCGGTGGGCACGGTGCTGCTGGAAGATTTCGAGCAGACCGATTGCATCCTGTCCTTCGGCCAGAACGTGGGCACCAACTCGCCGCGCCTGTTGCATTCGCTGCAGTTGGCCCGTGAGCGCGACGTGCCCATCGTGGTGTTCAATCCGCTGCGCGAGCGCGGCTGGGAGACCTTCGTCAATCCCCAGCACCCGAGCCAGATGCTGAGCAACGCTCCCACCCAGATCGCGACGCAGTATCACCAGGTGCGCGCCGGCGGCGATATCGCGGCCATGATGGGCATGGCCAAGACCCTGCTGGCCATGGACGACGCCGCACGTGAAACCGGCGGGGCGCGCGTGCTCGACGAAGGCTTCATTGCCCATCACACCACCGGCTTCACGGAATTCGAAGCCCTGGTGCGCAGGACCGCATGGCCGGAGATCGAGCGCGAGTCGGGGCTGCCGCGCGCCGCGCTGGAGGCCGCGGGCGATACCTTCGCGCGGGCCCGCTCCGTGATCGCCATCTATGGCATGGGGCTCACTCAGCATCGCCTGGGCCTGGACAACGTGCAGACGCTGGTGAACCTGCTGCTGATGGGCGGCCACATCGGCCGGCCAGGCTCGGGCATCTGTCCCGTGCGCGGCCACTCCAACGTGCAGGGTCAGCGCACGGTGGGGATCGCGGAGAAGACCGCGCTCGTGCCGCTGGACGCCATGGGCGAGCGCTATGGATTCACGCCGCCGCGCGAGGATGGACTGAATACGGTGGAGGCCTGCGAGGAAGTGGTGGCCGGGCGCATCCAGGCATTCATCAGCCTGGGCGGCAACTTCATCCGGGCCATCCCGGATACCACCGTCATGGAGGCGTCATGGCGCAGCATGGACCTGTCGGTGCAGATCGCCACCAAGCTCAATCGGAGCCATCTCATCACCGCGGGCACGACCTATCTGCTGCCGACGCTGGTGCGGTCGGAAATCGATGAGCAGGCCACGGGGCCGCAGATCGTGACCATGGAAGATTCCACGACCTGCATCCATGCCTCGCGCGGCAAGCACGCGCCCGCCAGCGCGAACCTGCTGTCCGAGCCGCGCATCGTGGCGGAATTGGCCAAGGCCGCGCTGCCGCTCAATCCCAAGGTGCCCTGGGGCGCATGGGTGGACGACTATGCGCGGGTGCGGGATGAGATCTCGTCCCTCTTTCCCAGGGACTTCCACGACTTCAACGCGCGCCTGGACGTGCCGGGCGGCTTCCCGCGCGACGTGGCAGCGCGCCGGCGCGAGTGGGAAACCGACAGTGGCAAGGCGCACTTCCTGTTGCCGCAGGCGCTGTCGTCCAGCTTCGACGATGGTCGGGACCCGAACGTTCTGCGCCTGGTCACGCTGCGCTCGAACGACCAGTTCAACACCACGGTGTACGGCTACGACGACCGGCTGCGCGGCATCCACGACTCACGGATGATCATCATGATGAATCGCCAGGACCGCGAGCGCCTGGGCATTCCCGAGCACGGCGACGCGCGGCTGACGACGGCGGTGGACGACGGGGTGTTGCGCACCCTGGGCGGCTTGCGGGTCATCGACTATGACCTGCCGGCCGGCACCTGCGCGGCCTACTACCCCGAGTGCAACGGGCTCATCCCGCTGTGGCAGTACGCCGAGCAGAGCAAGACGCCCGCGGCGAAGTCGGTGCCGGTACGCGCCGGCCCGGATCGCGCCCCAGGGAGCGGCGGATGAGCCAGGACACCTCCTTGCCGTCACCGCCCGCCTTGCTCGAAGAGGTGTTCGACGGGCTGGCAGGCAAGGCCGCGTTGCCGCCGCGCGTGCTCGTCATGCTGGGCATGTTGGCGGGCGCCTACATCGGCCTGGGGGGCCTTTTCTCGACCGTCGCCCTGGCGGGTGCGGAGGCGTTGCCCCACGGGCTGGGCCAGGTGCTGGCGGGGGCCGTCTTCTCCCTGGGGCTCGCCCTGGTGATCCTTGCGGGCGCCGAACTCTTCACTGGCAACATGTTGTTCGCCGGGCCCGTGGCGGCGGGGCGGATTCGACTGGGGCAGGCGGCCCGCGCGCTGGGCATCGTCTATGCGGCCAATCTGCTGGGTTCGGTGGCCCTGGCGGCGGTGGCGATGCGAGCCGGCCTGCATGAGGCGGGCGAAGGCTCGGTCGGGCGCGCGGCGCTGGCGTTGGGCGGCAACAAGGTCGGCAACGGCTTCTTGGCCACTTTCGCCAGCGGCGTGCTGGCCAACATGCTGGTGTGCCTGGCCGTCTGGCTGGCTGCCGCGGGCCGCACCGTCACGCAGAAGATAGCCGGCCTGATGCTGCCCGTCGCGGCGTTTGTCGCGGCCGGGCTGGAGCACTCCGTCGCCAATATGTACCTGCTGCCCTACGCGTGGATGGTGCAGGCCGCGAGCGGCGACGCGGGGCCGATGAGCCTGCCCGCGATCCTGGGCAACCTGGGGCCGGCAACGGCGGGCAACATGGTGGGCGGCGCGCTGGTGGCGCTCGTCTACTGGGCGGCCTACGGGCGGCAGGCGGGGTAGGGCCGTCCAGGGCCCACTTCCCCGGGGCTGGCCGCGGCCGATCAGTGGCTCGCGCCGGAGGACAGCGGCAGGCCCGCGACGTCGAGCCGCGCGCGCAGGATCTGCCCATGCGTGGCGTTGGTCACATACAGGTCGCGGCCATCGGCGCCGCCAAACGCCAGGTTGGTCGTGGAGCATCCCTCGGGCCCGCGCAGGACCTGCACCGGCTCCGCCCGGTGATTCAGCACCCACACATAGCCCAGTCCGGGATTGGCGACCAGCAGCCGGCCCTGCTGGTCCACCGCCAGGCCATCGGGACCGCTCGCGCCATGGGACGTGAAGAACTGGCTGACCTTGGCGACGCTGCCGTCGGGCAGCAGCGGCACGCGCCAGACGCAGTTGCCGCGCGTCACTGCCAGGTACAGCACGCGTTCATCCGGAGACAAGGCCACGCCGTTGGGACTGGGGACGTTGGTCAGCAACAGGTCCAGCTGCCCATTGGGGCGCAGCCGGTACAGGCGGCCGGAGGGATCATGCAGGCCGCTTTGTCCCTGGTCGGTGAAGTAGAGATTGCCCGCGGTGTCGAACACCAGGTCGTTCACGCCCTTGAAGCGTTCGCTGTTGCGGCGTGCCAGGAACGCACTGACCTTGCCGGAGGCGATGTCCAGCCGCATCAATCCGTTCTTGTAGTCGGTGATGAGCAGGGTGCCGGCGTCCAGGAATTTCATGCCATTGGGTTCGCCGTCGTACTCGGCGACCAGCGTCCATTCGCCAGCAGGATCGATGCGGAAGATGCGGCCCCAGGGGATGTCCGTGACGTACAGGTTGCCCGCGCGGTCGAAGACCGGGCCTTCCAGGAACGAGTCCGTGAGGGCGCCGCCACGGTTGGCGTCGGCCCAGTCGCTGCGGGCGTGGCGGCGGAAAGCCTCGGGCAGGGACGTGAACAGCGCGAGATCGCTGACCTGGGGAGCGTTGAGCAGGAACATGAAGGAGATCGTCGTCGGCAGGCAAGAAGGAATTGCCGCCATGACACCATGGCGGCGGGGCATCGTTCAATCCAGGCTGATCTTGCCCGCCTTGACGACCTCTGCCCACTTGGCGCTTTCCTTCTGCAGGAAGGCCGAGAAGTCGGCGGGGGTGGAGCCTGCCGGCTGCGCGCCCAGGTCCGACAGGCGCTGCTTGACCTCTGCCTCATCCAGCACCTGCACCAGCGCGTCGTGCAGCGTGGCGCTCACGGCGTCGGGCGTGCCCTTGGGCAGGAAGAGGCCGTTCCATTCATAGGCCTCGTAGCCGGGCACGCCGGATTCCGCCACGGTGGGCACGTCGGGCAGACGCGCTGAGCGTTGCGGCGAGGACACCGCCAGCGCGCGCAGCTTGCCGGTGGAGACCAGCGGATAGGCCGCGGCTACGGTGCTGAACATGAAGTCCACCTGGCCGCCCATGACGTCGACGATGGCGGGGCCACCGCTCTTGTAGGGGATGTGGACCATGTCCAGGCCCAGCTTCTGGCGGAACAGTTCGGCAGCCAGGCGTTGCACGGTGCCGCTGCCGCCCGAGGCGAAATTGATCGTGCCGGGCTTGGCCTTGGCCGCTTCCACCAGCGACGTCACGTCCTTGAAGGGCGAGTCGGGCTTGACGATCAGCGTGTTGGGCTGCAGCAGCACGAGCGACAACGGTTGCAGGGCGTCCGCGGCGAAGGGCATCTTGGCGAACAGTTGCGGGTTGATGGAGTAGGGCGTGGCGTCGTACAGTACGGTGTAGCCATCGGCCGGCGCGCGCGCCACGAAATTGGCGCCGATGGTGCCGCTGGCGCCAGGCTTGTTCTCGACGACGATGCTCGTGCCCAGTTTGTCGGCCATGCGATTGGCGAGCAGGCGGGCGACGGTGTCCGAGGCGCCGCCAGGCGCGTAGGGCACGACGATGGTGATGGCGCGTTCGGGGAAGGCCGCGTGGGCGGCCGCGGCCGTCAGGGAAAGGGCGGCAAGGCACATCGCCGCGATGGCGTTGCGAGGGGTCATGGCGTTGTCTCCGGTTATTCGAATGATGACTGCGGTGGCGCTGTGTCAGAAGGCCTGGGCGTGGCCCTTGCGAGACAGCACGTCCAGGACGTTGCGCGCGGCGGTGACGCCCATGTTCACATAGGCGTCGCTCGTGACGCCGCCGATGTGCGGGCTGAGGATGAAACCCGGCTGGTGCTGGAAGGGATGGCCTGCCGTCATGGGTTCGACCGCGAAGCTGTCCAGGCCCGCGGCGCGCACCTGCCCGCTGCGCACCGCCGCCAGCAGCGCCGCTTCGTCGATCAGGCCGCCACGGGCCGTGTTGACCACGATGACGCCGGGCTTGCAGCGTGCCAGCGTGCCGGCGTTGATGAGGCCGCGGTTGTCGTCGGTCAGCGGGCAGTGCAGCGAGATGGCATCGGCTTCGCGCCAGAGCGTGTCCAGGTCCACGGCGCGCACATGGTCGGGCAAGTCGCGTGCGTAGGGGTCGTGGCCGATCACCTTCGCATCCAGCGCATGGGCCATCTTCGCGAAGCGCAGGCCGATGGCACCCAGGCCGATGAGCCCGACAGTGCGGCCCTGCAGCTCCAGGCTCTTGTGCGTGGCCTTGTCCCAGTGGCCGCCATGCATGCGGCCATCCAGCTGCGGCACGGACTTGGCGCAGGCCAGCAGCAGCGCCAGTGCCTGTTCGGCCACGGCGGCCGCATTCACGCCCACGGCGGCCACCACCGCGACGCCATGCGCCTGGGCGGCTGCCTTGTCGATGGTGTCGGTGCCGCTGCCGTGCTTGGAGATCACCTTCAGCGACGGCGCGGCCTCGATGGCGGCGCGCGACACGCCGTTGTAGCGGACGATGATGGCGACAGGGTCGTGCTGCCTGCAGAGGCTGACGATGTCGGCCTCCGCCGGCGTCTTGCCGGCGTACACCACGTCGTAGCCGTCCAGCAGCGCCACGGCCTGGGGCGCCAGGTCGGCAGCCGTGACGAGGATGGTGCCCCGTGTCACAGCGACTCTCCTTCCTTCAGGGCGCCAGCCGCGCGCAGGGCCGCGGGCAGCCATGTCGACGCGGTGTCGCCGCGCGCGATGGCTTCCAGGCGGGCAGTCTCGTCGGCCACCTTCTTCTGCGCCAGCGCCATCATGGCGGGCGCCTTGGCGCGTTCGACGACGACCACGCCGTCCGCGTCACCGACGATGAGGTCGCCCGGCTGCACGGCGACACCGCCCACGGAGATGGGGTGGTTGATGCGGCCCGGCACGAACTTGGTGGGACCGGCGGGATTGAAGCCCGCGCTGAAGACCGGGAAGCCCAGTTCCAGGATGTCCAGCTTGTCGCGGATGGCGCCGTCGATGACGACGCCGCCCAGGCCGAGCTTCTTGCAGGCGCTGAGCATCAGCGTGCCCATCAATGCCGCGGTCTGGTCGCCCTTGCCGTCGACGATGATGATGTCGCCCGGCTTTGCCAGGGCGATGGCGGCGTGGATCATCAGGTTGTCGCCAGGGCGCACCTCGACCGTGAAGGCCGGGCCGGCCAGCGCCATGCGTTCATGCACGGGCGCCACGCGGGCGTGCAGCGTGCCGCGGCGTCCGGCCACGTCGGCCAGGATGGCGGCCTGGAATCCGGCTGCCTGCTTGACGACTTCGGGGCTGACGCGTTCGAAGTCACGGATGATGTCGGGAAGTTGGCTCATGATGGGTCTGCGAGGGATGGGGGGAAAGCAGGCATCAGTCGGCGCGGGCGCCCGATTCCTGCACGATGCGTTCCCAACGGGTCCTTTCCTTGCTGATCAGTTCACCGAACTCCTGCGGGGAACTGGTCAACACGGCGGCGCCCTGGGTCTGGTAGTGCTGCTGGGTGGCGGGATCCTTCACCGCCTTGGTGAACGCGGCATTCAGGGCCTGGACCACGTCTTGCGGCAGGCCCGCGGGACCGGCCAGGCCGAACCACGTCACGGCCTCGAAACCCGGCACGCCGGACTCGGCGAAGGTGGGGACGTCGGGCAGGTCGGTGGTGCGGGCCCGCGAGGTCACGGCCAGGGCGCGCATCTTGCCGTTGCGGATGTGGCCGATCAGGGTCGGCACCGACGACATGTACATCTGGATCGCGCCGCCGATCAGGTCGTTCGCGCCCTGCGATGCGCCCTTGTAGGGGATGTGCGTGAGCTGGATGCCGGCGGCCTTCTGGAACTGCTCGGTGGCCAGGTGCGAGACCGTGCCGTTGCCCGAGCTGGCGTAGTTCAGGACGCCCGGTTGGCGCTTGGCGTCGGCCACCATGTCGGCCAGCGTCTTGTGGGGGGAGTTGGCCGCCACGGCCAGCACCAGCGGCGCATCGGCGATGAGGCCGATGGGCGTCAGGTCCTTCTGCGGGTCATAGGGCAGGTTGGGGTAGAGGCTGGGGTTGATCGACAGGTTGCTGGTCTGGCCCAGCACCAGCGTGTAGCCATCGGCCGGGGCCTTGGCCACCATGTCGACGCCCAGGTTGCCGCCCGCGCCGGGACGGTTCTCGGTGACGATGCTCCAGCCGGTGTCGCTGGCCACCTTGTTGGCGGCCGCGCGCGCCAGCGCATCGGTGCCGCCGCCGGGCGGGAAGGGCACGATGAGGCGGATGGGTTTTTCGGGATAGGCGGCCTGGGCGGCCAGGGGCAGGGCGGAGCAGGCCAGGGCCAGGCCCGCGAGCGCGACGCGCAAGGTTTTCATTGCAGTCTCCGATCTTGTTCTGGTGTGACTGCATTCTCAGCGTATGTTCCGCTCTGTACAATAGTGTCTCGCACAGCAGAACATGTTCCATGCCATGAACCATATCTCGCAAGACGATCCCGCTGCCAACGAGGGCGAGGGCGTCACTGCCGTGCGCCGCGCCATGCGCATCCTCCAGGCCTTCGGGGTGCAGGACGCACACCTTTCGCTGGCCGAGCTCAGCCGGCGCACGGGCTATCACCGTTCCACCGTGTTGCGCCTGGCGCGTACGCTGGCCATGGACGACTACCTGGCCCAGCGCGCCGACGGCACCTGGCGGCTGGCGCGGGCCGCGGGCTGGCTGGGCGCGTGCTACCAGGCCACTTTCAACGTGCATGACGTGGTCGAGCCGCTGCTGCGCGAGTTGAGCCTGGCGACCGGGGAAAGCGCGACCTTCTATGTGCGCGAAGGGAACCAGCGCATCTGCGTGGTGCGGGTGGAAGGCCCGAAGGCCATCCGCCACCACGTGCGGCTGGGGGCGGGCCTGCCGCTGGACCGGGGCAGCCCGGGACGGGTCATCCTGGCGTTCTCGGGCGAGCCCGGTGAACCGTATGAATCCATCCGGCGTGCGGGCTACATGATGTCGCTGGGCGAACGGGATGCCGAGGTGTCCAGCATCTCCGCGCCGGTCTATGGCATGAACTGGGCGCTGTTCGGCGCCATCTGCATTTCAGGCCCGATCTCGCGGCTGAGCGAGGCGGTGCTGACGCAGCACAAGGAAGTGGTGCTGGCCGTGGCGGGGAAGCTGTCGCGGGCGATGATGGGTGGGCGGCAGGGCGGAGCATCTGCCCGGCCGATGTCGCCGTAGCGCCCGGACTGCCGCTTCACTTTCCCTGGAACCGCGGCTTGCGCTTCTCCGCGAACGCCGCCTTGCCTTCCTTGTAGTCCTCGCTGGCGTAGCACGCGGCAATCATGGCGTGCGCCGCATCCATGTCACGTTCGGCCGGGTCGCGCTCCAGTTCCAGGAAGACGCGCTTCAACGCGCGCAGTGTCAGCGGCGCATTGGCGGCGATGCCTTGCGCGTACTCACGCACCCGCGCCTCCAGCGCCTGCGGCTCGGCCACTTCGTGCACCAGCCCGACGCGCAAGGCTTCCTGCGCGTCATAGCGCCTGCCGGTGAAGTACAGGTCACGCGCCTGGGCGCTGCCGATCAGGCGGTTCAGGCGGATCTGGCCTTGATAGCCATAGCCCAATCCCAGCTTCACCGCGGGAATGGCGAACACGGAATCGCTGGCGCAGATGCGGATGTCGCAGCTGGCCGCGTAGTCCATGCCGCCACCGATGCAGTAGCCGCGCACCATGGCGATGGTGGGCTTGCCGCAGTGGTAGACCGAATCGTAGGAGCCTTGCGACAGCGCCTGGTATTTCTCGTTCTGCGCGGCGTCGGTGCGCACGGCGTCGAAGGTGGAGATGTTCGAGCCCGCGATGAAGGACCGGTCGCCCGCGCCTTTCAGCACGACCACGCGCACGTCCGGGTCCGCGTCGAAGCCGGCGATGATGCCGGGCACGGCCGCCGACATGTCCAGCGAGACGGCGTTGTGTTTCTCGACATGGTTGAAGATGACCCAGCCGATGGCGCCGTCCTTCTGTGCGACGACGCTTCCCTGTTGCTCGGACATGGTGCTGCTCCTTGATGCGTGGCGGCTCAGTCCGCCGATGATGGAGGGGAGGGCGCGGCGGCCTTGCAGGCCGCGCGCAAGGCCTCGGGCATGGCATGCGGCCGGCCCGTGCCTGCGTCCAGCCAGACCCAGGTGATGCGCGCGCGGGCGTGCAGCAACGCTGGGGCGTCGCCTTCCGCCTGCACGTGCAGGCAGAACAGCAGTTGCAGGCTGCTGTTGCCCGCGTGCGCGCAGGCGATGGAGACCGTGACCGTCGCGGGGTAATGCAGCGACGCCAGGTATTCACACGCCAGGTTGGCCACCACGGGCGTGAGGCCAGGCGCGGACGTGGACAGCGACAGGGCTTGCGCCCATTGCAGGCGCGCCTCTTCCACGTAGCGCAGGAACACCGTGTTGTTGACGTGGCCGTCGGCATCCAGGTCGCCCCAGCGTACCGGGATGCGCGCCTGGAAGACCGGCGCGGGCGCCGGCTTGCCGTCGTCGGACAGTGTCAGCATGGCGGGCGTGCGTGGGGATGCTTCACAGCACGCCCTGTTCGCGCAGGTCCGCAATCTGTCCGGCCGAGTAGTTCAGCTCGCGCAGGATCTCCTCGGTGTCCTCGCCCCGGTCGGGTGCCGCGCTGCGCACCTGGCTGGGCGTGCGGCTCATCATGAAGGGCTGGCCCACGACCTCCACCGGACCGATGCGCTTGTGCTTCACCGGCGTGGCGATGCCCAGGTGCCGCACCTGCGCGTCGGCGAAGACTTCGTTCATTCGGTTGATGGGGCCCGCCGCCACGTGGCATTCCTCCATGCGCACCATCCACTCGGCGGTGCTGCGCTGCCGGGTGAGGGCGCTCAGCTCGGCATTCAAGGCGGCGCGGTTGTCGGAACGGCCCTGCTCGGTGCTGTAGGGCTCGCGCTCCATCAGCTCGGGCACCTCCAGCGCCTTGCACAGCCGCCGGAACATGGCCTGCTCGCCCGCGGCGATGTTGATGTAGCCGTCGGCGGTGGGATAGACCCCGGTGGGGATCGAGGTGGGGTGGTTGTTGCCGGGCTGCCCGGGAATCTCCTTCAGGAACAGCCAGCGCGCGGCCTGGAAGTCGCACATGGCGATCATGGCCTGCAGCAGCGACACCTGCACCCACTGGCCCTGGCCGGATTCCTCGCGTTCCAGCAGGGCGGTCATGATGGCCATGGCGCAATACAGCCCCGCGCCCGTGTCCGCCACGGCGATGCCGGTGCGCATGGGGCCATGGGAAGGATCGCCCGTGATGGACATGAGCCCGCCCATGCCTTGCACGATGTGGTCGAAACCCGGCCGCTTGGCGTAGGGTCCGTCCTGGCCGAAGCCCGAGATGCTGGCGTAGACGATGCGCGGGTTCACCGCCTTGAGCGTTTCATAGTCGATGCCCAGGCGGAACTTCACGTCGGGACGGAAGTTCTCGGCCACCACGTCGGCCTGCTTCACCAGTTCCAGGAAGATCTCGCGGCCCTTGGGGTCCTTCAGGTTGAGCGTCAGCGAGCGCTTGTTGCGGTGCAGGTTCTGGAAGTCCGGCCCGTCGCGCAGGCCGCCCCAGCCATCGCTGACCTCCATGTGGTCGGGGCTTTCGATCTTGATGACGTCGGCGCCCCAGTCGGCGAACTGGCGGATGCAGGTGGGGCCGGCGCGCACGCGGGTCAGGTCCAGCACGCGGAAGCGCTTGAGCGGGCCTTCGCGTTGGGCCGTGGCCGGGAACGCGGCTTCAGTTTGCATGTTCACGTTCTGCCTCGCGGGAAGAAAGGTTGGCGCCGCCGCCCTGTTGCGGCTGCAGGTCGACCAGCAGGTTGCCGCGCGCGTCCACGGCGGCGCGCGCCAGGTCGGGGAGGATCAGCGTGGAGGAGGCTTCCTGCACGATGGCCGGGCCGGCGATGGCCTGGCCGGCCCGCAGGGCGCTGCGCTCGTAGACCGGCACGTCGGCATAGGCCTGGCGCTCGCCCAGGTACATGCGGCGTTGGCCCGTCAGCGCCTGCGTGGCCGCCACGGAGCCTGTCTGCACGTCCAGCGAGCCGCTGCCGGCCTGGGCCGAGACGGCCACGCGGATGTTGATGACTTCGATGTCGCCGCTGGGCGGCAACTGGCCGAAGGTCTTGGCGTAGTTCGCCAGGAAGGCCTCGCGGATGCCGTCATAGCTGTCGCGGCCATAGGGACCGGCGGGCAGGTCGGTGATGACCTCGAAACCCTGGCCCACGAAACGCAGGTCGGCGGCGCGTTGCACCTGCGCCGTCGCGCCCTGGCCCGGCAGCGTCGATTCGATGACCTGGCGTGCGTCGTCCTCGATATCTGCGTAGGCCTGCTCCAGTTCCTTCCAGTCGACGGTCTCCAGCTTCCAGCCGACGCTGACCATGCGGTCGATGCGCGCCGGCGCCATCAACAGGCCCAGCGCCGAGGCCACGCCCGCGCCCGGCGGGCAGATGACCTGGCGGATGCCCAGGCGCCGCGCCACTTCGCAGCCGTGCAGGGGGCCGCCGCCGCCGGTCAGCAGCAGGGCGAAGCGGCCGGCGTGGTGGCCGCGCTCGGCCACGTGTACGCGCGCCGCCGCGGCCATGTTCTCGTTGACGATGGAGTGGATGCCCCAGGCGAACTCGGGCACGTCCATGCCCGAACGCTCGGCCAGCGGCCGCATGGCGTCCTCGGCCTTGGAAACGTCGATGGTCATGGTGCCGCCGGCGAAGGCCGCGGGGTCGAGGAAGCCCAGCACCAGGTTGGCGTCGGTGACGGTGGGCTGCGCGCCGCCACGGCCATAGCAGGCGGGGCCGGGGTTGGAGCTGGCGCTTTCCGGGCCGACCTTCAGGAGACCCAGCGCGTCCAGGTGCGCGATGCTGCCGCCGCCCGCGCCGATCTCGATGAGCTCGATGGTGGAGATCGAGATCGGCAGGCCGCTGCCTTCGGTCAGGCGCTTCTCGCGGCTGGCCTCGAAGTGATGGGCGATGAGCGGCACGCCGCCATCGACGATGGCGAGCTTGGCGGTGGTGCCGCCCATGTCGAAGGCCAGGATGTCATCGACCTGCGCGCTGTGGCCGAAGAAGGCGCCGGCCAGGGCGCCCGCGGCGGGGCCGGATTCCAGCAGCTGGATGGGCACGCGCTTGGCCTCGGCCACGTGGGTCAGGCCGCCGTTGGACAGCATCATGAAGAGCGGCGCGCCGATGCCCAGCCTGGCGATCTCGGCGCACATGCGGTCCAGGTAGCCGTCGGCCAGCGGCTTCACATAGGCGTTGGCGACAGTGGTGGACGTGCGTTCGAACTCGCGGATCTGCGGCGACACCTCCGAGGATATCGACACGAAGAGGCCGGGATGCGCCTTCTGGATGGCCTCGCGCGCCGCGCGTTCGTGCGCCGGATTCACATAGGCATGCAGGAAGACGATGGCGATCGACGAGACGCCGGCCTCGGCCAGGCGGCCGGCCTGCTCCACCGCCTGCTGGACGTCCAGCGCTTGCAGCACCGTGCCGTCCGGTCCCATCCGCTCGGTGACTTCCAGGCGATGGCGGCGCGGCACCAGCACGCGCGGCAGCTCGATGTGGAGGTCGAAGAGTTCGTACTTGTGTTCGCGCGCCATTTCCAGCGTGTCGCGGAAACCGGCGGTGGTGATGAGGCCGGTGGTGGCGCCCTTGCGTTCGATCAGCGCGTTGGTGAAGAGCGTGGTGGCGTGGATGACACGGTCGACCTCGGCGTAAACCATCCTTTCGCGTTCGAAGAGCGTGCGCACGCCCCGCACCGCGCCTTCATACGGGGCGTGAGGCGTGGTCAGTTCCTTGTGCGAGACGGATTTGCCGCTGATGTCGTCGTAGACCACGATGTCGGTGAACGTGCCGCCGATATCGATGCCCAGAGAGTACTTGCCTGCTGTCATTGCGATTCCCCAATCAGTGTTGCGCGGCGCGCGTGACGTAGCCGTCGGCGAGGTCGGCCGCCGCGGCGTCCTTCTTGCGGTCCTTGGCCGGGCCGTAGCCGCCGCCGCCCGGCGTGAGCAGTTCCACCACTTCGCCGGGATTGAGCACGTGCTGCACCTTCGGATTGACCGGCTTGCCGTTCAGGATGACCGCGCCCGGCGCGCCGGCCTCGCCGCCCGCCAGGCCTTGCGCCGCGGCCTCGGGGCGCGTGCGTTCGGCCATGAAGCTGACGACGATGGGCGTCTTGTTGCGGTTCTCCAGCGCGATCGCCTGGCCGGTGCCGCCGCGATGCAGGCCCGCGCCGCCGGCGTCGTCGCGCAGCTTGCGATGGCGCACGTGCAGGGGCGACATCTTCTCGATCATCTCGACCGGGGTGGACGAGATGTTGCTGGGCCAGGACAGGACGTTCGCGCCATCCTGCTTCTGCGACGCGCCATAGCCGCCGTTCATGAAGAAAAGGTTGGTGAAGGGCTTGCCGGTTTCCCGCACACCCGACAGGTTCACGCACCAGAGCGGCGAGCCTACCTGCGCGATGGCGCGCTCGGGCATGGCCTGCGACAGCGCGCCGATCACCATCATCGGCACGAAGTGGCCGATCAGCGCGCGCGCGCCGCCCGCCGCGGGCGGGGTGGAGTTCAGGATGCTGCCCAGCGGCGCCTTCACGTGGATGGGCGCCATCACGCCTTCGTTGTTGGGCACGTTGGGCAGCAGCACGGCGCGCAGGCCGTAGCAGGTGTAGGCGATGGTGTAGGCCAGGCAGACGTTGATCGAGCGCGGGACCTGGCCATCGGTGCCGGCGTAGTCCACCTCGATCTCGTCGCCCTTCACGGTCAGCGTGATGGCCAGCTTCACCGGCTGGTCCAGGCCGTCGCTGACGGCGTGGTGGCGGTACTCGCCATCGGGCAGCGCGCGGATCGCATCGCGCATGGCCTTCTCCGAGCGCGCGTGGATCTCGGCGGCCAGGTCGTCCAGCGTGTCCAGCTTGCGCTCTTCCAGCAGCGCCAGCATGCGCGACTCGATCATGCGCAGCGCGGTGAACTGGGCATAGAGATCGCCCATGACCTGATCGGGTTCGCGCACGTTCTTGCGCAGGATCATTTCGAAGGTGGGGTCGATCTCGCCGCGGCGCATGACCTTCATGACCGGGATCTGCAGGCCTTCCTCGTAGACCTCGCGGGCGTCCGCCGAGCGGATGCGGCCGCCGATGTCGGGAGCGTGAGCCACCGACCCCGCCCAGGCCACGACCCTGCCGTTCTGGAACACGGGCTTGGCCACCGAGATGTCCGGCAGGTGGCCGGTGCCCATCCAGATGTCGTTGGTGATCAGCACGTCGCCAGGCTCCAGCGTATCCAGCGGATAGGCGTCCAGGAAGTGGCGGATGGTGCGCGGCATGGTGTTCATGAACGACGGAATGCTGTTGGTGGCTTGCGCCACCGAACGCCCGTCGGCCGTGGTCAGCACGCAGGCGAAGTCATTCGACTCGCGCACGATGGTGGAGAACGAGGTGCGCACCATGGCGGCGGCGGCCTCGTCCACGATGGAGATCATGCGTGTCCACAGGAGCTCCAGCGTGATGGGATCGAACGTCTGGCTCATCATTTCCCCTTGAAGGCATCGCCGCCCAGGCGCGGCAATGTTTTTTGTTGGTACCGATTCACTGTAGCGATTTAGACTATGTCTTCCCAATGTTTATTTCGCTGCCGGGCATGCCGAACAGACATACCCCTGTGCCATCCCATCCCCCCAGCCAAGACCGCCCGCCATGAGTGAAACGCCGCTGTCCGCGCACAACCTGAAGATCCACGAGCTGGAAGCGTTCCGCGCGGTGATGCTGCGCGGCACGGCCACCGAGGCGGCCGTGCTGCTGCACACCTCGCAGCCGGTGGTCAGCAAATTGATCGCGCGTTTCCAGCGCCACATCGGCATCAAGCTGTTCGAGCTGCGCAAGAGCCGGCTGGTGCCCACGCCCGAGGCGCGCGTGCTGTTCCACACCATCGAGCGCACCTATGCGGGCCTGGAGCACGTGGCCCACACCATTGCCGAGTTGCGTGGCGGGCACAGCGGGCGCCTGGTGGTGGGCAGCCTGCCGTCCTTCGGCATGGGGCCGCTGGCCGACATCGCGGCACGCTTCCTGAAGGACGAACCGGGCATCCGGATCTCGGTGGAGACCGTGAACTCCAGCCTCATCCGCCACAGCGTGGTGTCGGGCAAGGCGGACCTGGGCGTGGCGTTGAAATCCATCGACACCGCCGGGGTGAACGCCGAGCCGCTGGTGGAGGTGAACACGGTGTGCGTGATGGACCGGGCGCATCCCCTGGCGGGCAAGCGCTCCATCAATGTGCGTGACCTGGAGGGCGTGCCGATGATCCTGCCGTCGCGCGACAGCGCGTCGCACACCGCGATTGCGCAGATGTTCGCCGACGAAGGCATCACGCCGCATCTGTCGGCCGAGACGAGCTACGCCATGACGATGTGCCTGCTGGCGATGCAGGGTGCGGGCGCCGCGCTGGTGAGTCCCTTCGCGGCCATGCACCTGCGCCGCTCCGGGTTGGTCATCAAGCGTTTCGAACCCAGCCTGCCCATCGAGCTGATGCTGCTGACGGCGCTGGACTCCTCGCCGTCGCGCATCTCGTCGATGTTCATCGAGCGGCTGAAAGCCGCGATGCCCGCGCTGCGCCAGCAGTGGGGCTAGGCGCGGCCGGCTAGGCGCGGCCGGCGAGGCGCGGCCAGCCAGGCCCCGCCTTGATCCCGCCTTATTGGGCCACGAGATTGGCCTGGCTGATCATGGTGCCAAACTTCCGCGTCTCCTCGCCGATGAAGGCGCGCGTGGCGGCAGCGTCCCGGTTGCCCGGCACGGGCGTCACGCCCATCTCGGCCAGCCGGGGCTGCAGGGCCGGGTCCAGCATGACCGCGCGGATGTCGTTGTTCAGCTTGCTGACGATGGCGTCGGGCGTGCCGGCTGGCGCCGAGATCGTGAACCATGCCGTGAAGGCATACCCGGGCAGGCCGTCCTGCGCGATGGTCGGCACGTTCGGCAGGCTCGGCGCGCGTTCGGCGCTGGTGACCGCAACGGCGCGGAGCTGGCCCGCCTGGATGAGCGGCAGCGCGGTGGGCAGGTTCTCGAACATCAGCTGCAGCCGGCCCGCCACCAGGTCGGTGAGCGCGGGGCCGCTGCCCTTGTAGGGAATGTGCGAGATGGCCGCGTGCGACTGGAAGCGGAACAGCTCGCCCGCCATGTGCGTGGAACTGCCGAAGCCTGCCGACCCGAAGAACAGCGATTCCGGCTTGGCCTTGCTTTCCGCGATGATCGCCGCGGTGTTGGCCAAAGACACGTTCCTGGGCACCACCAGCACATTGGGCGTCTCGGCCAGGATCACGACCGGCTTGAGATCATTGGTGGGGTTGTACTTCAGGTCCTTGTAGATCTGGAACGTCGAGTGGATGCCGATGGTGCCGAAGAGCAGCGTGTAGCCGTCGGGGTCCGAACGCGCGACGTTCTCCGCGCCGATGTTGCCACCCACGCCGGGACGGTTCTCCACGATGACGCTCTGGCCGTATTTCTCGTTGAGCTTCTGCGCCAGCAGCCGGCCCAGGACGTCGGCCGTGCCGCCGGGCGCCAGCGGCACGACCAGCTTGATCGGCTTGGAAGGATAGGTGTCGGCCAGGGCCGGCGCGGCCTGGAAAAAGGTGGCCGCGAATAGCGCGCACAACAGTTTTTTCATGATTTTTTCCGCCTTGATGTGGTGTTGTTCGAGCATGCCTCTCCCTACCGAACAGGGTCGGAATCCCCCTTGTAGCGGTGGCGTGCCGCGAGCTGCGTTGCATCCCTGGGCCAGCCGCTTCCGTGGTCCTGGCTGCGTGGTCCCGGACTCTCGTTCGCGTTCAAATTATGTGAACAACAGCGGCGTGGGCATAATTCTTTTTCGAACCTACCCTATGCGGAATGAACATACATGCGGCTTGGCGAGGCGCGCGCATGCGCCACGCAGGCGCGTGGCGCACCGTGTCGCGGCATGCAGGGCACCGCGATGGGGACACGGCTCGGCCGGCTTTATGATGAGCGCCGTGCCATTCCCAACGCGCAGGAGCCTGGATGTCCGCCACCCCGAAGCGATCGACGCGCCGTGCGCCGGCAGGCGGGAACGCCACGCCGTCCGACGCGCCGCCTGCCCGCCGTCCCCGCCGCGGCTCGGGCCGCGTGACCCTGGCCGACGTCGCGCGCGTGGCCGGCATGTCCATGCACACGGTCTCGCGCGTGCTCAACACGCCGGACAACGTGCCCGAGCGCACGGTGCGCATCATCCGCGACGCCATTGCGCAGACGGGCTATGTGCCGGATCTCATCGCCGGCAGCCTGGCCAGCGGCCGCAGCCGCCTGGTGGCGGTGGTCGTGCCCACGCTGGGCAGCCCGGTGTTCCTGGAGGCCCTGCAGGCGCTCAGCCATCACCTGAGCGACCGGGGCTACCAGATGATGCTGGCCGAGAGCGGCTATGACGCCGACAAGGAAGCGGGTGCCCTGCAAGCCATCCTTGGCCGACGTCCCGATGGCATCGTGCTGATGCGCACGGTGTTGACCGAGGCCGCGCGCGTGCAGCTGCGCGCGGCGCGCATTCCGGTGGTGGAGGCCTGGGACTGGATCGCGGACCCGGTGGACATGCTCATCGGTTTCTCGCATGAGGCCGCGGGCGCCTGCGTGGCGCGTTTCCTGGCCGAAACGGGCCGGCGCCGTCCGGCCATCGTGGCGGGCGATGATCCCCGCGCGGGCCGGCGCCTGCGCAGCTTCATCGCGGCGGCGCGCGAATGCGGGCTCATCGCCGCGCAGGCGCCCGAGCCGCCCATCGCACTGCTGCGTGCGCCTGCCACCATGGGGGGCGGCCGGCGTGGCCTGGCCGACCTGCTGGCGCGCGACCCGGCTGTGGATGCCGTCGTCTGCAGCACCGACATGATCGCCATGGGCGTGCTGCTGGAGGCGGCTGCGCGCGGCCGCAGCGTGCCGCGGGATCTGGCCGTGGTCGGTTTCGGCGACCAGGCCTATGCCATGTCGACCACGCCGCCGCTCACCACGGTGCGCATCGACGGCTCGGCCATCGGCGCCCGCGCGGCGCAATGCATCGTGGACCGGCTCGAGGGCAGGCTGGTCGACGCGCCCATCGTGGACGTGGGCTTCACCCTGATGCGGCGGGAAAGCGCCTGAGGCGCCACGTCCGTGGCGCACCTGTGCCGGCCCCCGAACTACGCGTAAGCCCCTATGGCAGAGACGGTCCTGGCATCGCAATATTAGCGCTAATAATCCACTAGGCCCGGCTGCTGCCGGGCGCAGGAGACCGCATGCTGGACCAGGCCAAAGGCGTCTATATCGTCGCGCAGACGCCCTTCAAGGAGAACGGGGAGATCGATCTCGACAGCGTGGACACGCTGACGGATTTCTATTTCCAGCACGGGGCCAGCGGCCTGACGGTGCTGGGCGTGGCCGGCGAGGCCAACAAGCTGACCCAGGCGGAGTCGGTGGCCGTGGCCGCGCGCTACGTGAAGCGTGCGCAGGGCCGGCCGGTGGTTGTCGGCGTGAGCCACAGCAGCGTGGCGCAACTGGCCGAGTTGACGGCGCTGGTCATGGACCACGGCGCCCAGGGCGTGATGATCGCGCCGCCAGGCGGCCTGCGCACCGAGCAGGAGGTGCTGGGCTACTTCGACGCGGTTTTCAAGCGCATCGGCAACGTGCCCACCGTGCTGCAGGATTTTCCCTTCTCCACCGGCACCTGGATGTCGGTGCCGATCATGGGCGAGCTGATTGCGCGCCACGAACAGATCCAGGTCATCAAGGAAGAAGACCTGCCCAGCATCACCAAGATCACCAGGCTGCGCGCCCTGCCCGGGCGCCGGGTGGCGATCCTGACCGGCAACAACGCCATGTTCCTGCCGCTGGAGCTGGGGCGCGGGATCGACGGGCCGATGGCGGGCTTCTCGCATCCCGAGATGCTGTCGCAGGTATACGCCCTTTACACCGCGGGCAAGGTGGACGAGGCGCACGACGTGTTCGACCGCTATCTGCCCTTGCTCAGCTACGAAAACCAGAGCCAATGGGGCGTGGCGGTGCGCAAGGAGGTGTTGCGGCGGCGCGGCGCGATCCGGCACGCCGGCATGCGCACGCCCGGCCCCAGGCTGGATGCCACGGATCACGCGGAAATCGACCGCCTGCTGCAACGCCTGGCGCGCAACCTCAAGGATGCGGGCTGACGTAGTACCCGCGCACAGCCTTCCCGCAAGAGGCGGGCGTGCGCAGATGTCGCAATCGTTGCGTGGCAAGGGCCGCGCAACGACACACAACACATCAAGGAGACAAGCGATGTTCCAGCCTTACACGCAACGCCTTCTGGCCGCCTGCCTGGGCGCGGCCACCTTCGCCACCGTGCCGCTGGCCGCGCAGGCCGCCGACAAGTGGCCCACCAAGCCGCTGCGGCTCATCATCCCCTTCGCGGCGGGCGGCAACACCGACGTGGTCGCGCGTCTCATCGCCCCGCACATCGAGAAGGCCGTGGGCCAGACGGTGGTCGTGGAGAACCGCCCGGGCGCGGCCGGCAACATTGCCGCCGAGTTCGTGGCCAAGGCCGATGCCGATGGCTACACCTTCCTGATGGGCACGGTGGGCACGCAGGCCATCAACTACAGCATCTACAAGGACATCCGTTTCAAGGCCGCCGATTTCGCGCCGGTGACGCTGGTGGCGTCGGTGCCCAACGTGCTGGTGGTGACGCCGTCGATGCCGGTCAAGAGCGTGAAGGAACTGATCGAATACGGCCGCAAGAATCCGGGCAAGCTCAGCTTCGCGTCCAGCGGCGCCGGCAGCTCCATCCACCTGTCGGGCGAGATGTTCAAGAGCCGCGAGAAGATCGACATGGTGCATGTGCCCTACAAGGGCAGCGCGCTGGCGGTCACCGACCTGATCGGCGGCCAGGTCAACCTGATGTTCGACAACCTGCCGACCTCCTTGCCCCACATCCAGACCGGCAAGCTGCGCGCCCTGGCGGTGACCAGCGCCCAGCGCAGCACCAACCTGCCCGACGTCCCCACCATGGCGGAAGCCGGCGTGCCCAACTTCGAGGCAGGGTCGTGGTTCGGGGTCCTGGCGCCCAGGAAGACCTCGCCCGAGATCATCGCGCGCATCGATGGCGCCATCCAGAAGGCCATGGCGCAGCCCGAGATGCGGAAGCGCGTGATCGAGCTCGGCGCGGTGCCGATGGTGAAGGGGCCCAAGGAATTCGATGCCTTCATCGGCACCGAGATCGAGAAGTGGAAGGCGGTGGTGAAGGACGCCGACATCGAGCCGAACTGAGCCTTGCCCCGCAGCAGACCGACAGGAGCAGAAGTGTCATGGCACACGCGTTGAGCGAGTCCCTGCGCGCCGCCTTCCAGGGGCGCGTGATCGAAGACCGGGACGCGCTCGCGCCCCACCTGACTGACTACCGCAAGCGCTGGACGGGCCGCGCCATCGCGCTCGTCCAGCCCGAACGGACCGAGGACGTGGCGGCGCTGGTGCGCTGGTGCGGCGAGCACGGCGTGTCGCTGTTTCCCCAGGGCGGCAATACCGGGCTGGTGGGCGGCAGCGTGCCGGACGGCAGCGGCCACAGCATCATCCTGTCGCTGGCGCGCATGAACGCCATCGTCGATGTCGATCCCTACAACAACACATTGACTGCGCAAGGCGGCGCGGTGCTGGCTTCCGTGCAGGAAGCCGCCGCGCGCGCCGGCCGCCTGTTCCCGCTGAGCCTGGGGGCCGAAGGCAGCTGCACGCTGGCGGGCAACCTGTCGACCAACGCGGGCGGCATCCAGGTGCTGCGCTACGGCAATGCGCGCGATCTCTGCCTGGGGCTGGAAGTGGTGTTGCCCGACGGCCAGATATGGAACGGCCTGCGCGGCCTGCGCAAGGACAACACCGGCTACGATCTGAAGCAGCTCTTCATCGGCGCGGAAGGCACGCTGGGCATCATCACCGCGGCCACCGTCAAGCTCTTCCCACGGCCTGCCGCGCAGATGACGGCATTTGCCGCCGTGCCCGATGCGCACAGCGCGGTGAAGCTGCTGGCGCTGGCGCAGTCCACCCTGTCGGCCAGCCTGACCGCCTTCGAACTGATCAGCGGTCCGGCGGTGGAACTCGTGCTGCATCACATGGCGGGCGCGCGCAGCCCCGTCGAGAACAGGGCGCCGTATTACGTGCTGCTCGAGTCCAGCGACGCGGAAAACGAGGCGCATGCCACGGCACGCTTCGAGGCCCTGATGGGCGCGGCATTCGAGGACGGCATCGTCACCGACGCGGCCATCGCGTCGTCGCTGGCGCAGTCGGCCGCCTTCTGGAAGATCCGCCATCACCTGCCCGAGGCGCAGACCGCGGACGGCGAGAACGTGAAGCACGACATCTCGCTGCCCATTTCCCGGATCGGCGAGTTCATCGATGCCGCGGGCGCCGCGGTGCAGCGCGTGCTGCCGGGGGCGCGCATCTTCGTCTTCGGTCACGTGGGCGACGGCAACCTGCACTACAACGTGTCGGCGCCCGCAGGGTCGGATGCCGAGGCGTACCGCGCCATGCGGGCGTCGGAGAAGACGATTTCGCAGGCCATCTATGACGTGGTGGCCGGCATGAACGGGTCCATCTCCGCCGAGCACGGCGTGGGCCAGCTGCGCGTGGGCACCGTCGCGGGCTACAAGCAGCCGGTGGAAATGGCGATGATGGCGAGCATCAAGCAGCTGTTCGATCCGAAGGGGATATTCAATCCGGGGCGGGTGGTGGCGCGGGAGTAGGGTGTTACACGATGCGGTCGTGGTCATGAAACTGCCGTTACGCGTGGTCGCAATGCCGCAAGCGGCATGTCAGGCGGCGGGCGCTAGAATTTTCCGCCGTCCACTCGATAACGAGAACACCATGAGACCAGCACTGCTCCGACAGGGAGGCACGATGGTGTCCGCCCTGGCCCTGACCTTCGCCAACCTGGCTGCCACCGCGCACGCCGCCGAGGGCTCGCCGCGCGACGAGTTCTTCTGGCTGGGCGAGATCAACAAGGCGACGACCGTCATCAATACCCGGCAAGGCCTCCTGGACAAGGACCTGGCGCCGCGCCTGGCGGCAGGCCTGCAGAAAGTGCTGGACGAAGGCCTGGCGCCGGCGGCCAAGCGGCCGGCCACGGTCATCACCTTCGAGCCCCTGCTGATCAAGGCCGCGGGCGAGGACATCACGCTGCTGCATGCCGGCCGCTCCAGCCAGGACATGCACGCCACCTTCCGCGCGGCGATGCTGCGCGACAAGCTGCTGGCACTCAGCACGCAGCTGAACCAGACGGCCGGCACGCTGGTCGCGTTGGCGGGCCAGCACGTGGACACCATCGTGCCCAATTACACCAACGGCGTGGCGGCCCAGCCCAACAGCTACGGCCACTACCTGCTGGGCCATGCGGCGGGCCTGCAACGCGATGCCGACCGCATCCGCGAGGCCTATGCCCGGATAGACCGGTCCCCGATGGGAACGACCGTGCTCAATGGCACGGGCTGGCCGCTGGACCGCCAGCGCATGGCCGATTACCTGGGCTTCGGCGCCTTGGTGGAGAACGCCTACGACGCGTCGCAGATTGCCGCGATGGACCAGCCGGTGGAGGTGGCGTCCATCGTGACCGCCATCGCGCTGCATGCCGGCAATTTCGTCCAGGACGTGCTGACGCAGTATGCCCAGCCGCGCCCGTGGATCCTGCTGGAGGAAGGCGGCGGCAATACCTATGTGTCGAGCGCGATGCCGCAGAAGCGCAATCCGGGTTTGCTCAACAACACGCGCAGCGATGCTTCCACGGCGGTGACGCTGGCCATGGGGCCGGTCCTGCAGACCCACAACATCACGCCCGGCATGCCCGACCCCAAGGACGTGACGCAGAACGCCGCGATGGTGGATGCCGCGATTGCCGTGTTGCAGCGCTGGGACCGCGTGCTCAAGGCCTTGGTGATCAACCGTGATCGCGCGCTGGAGGAGTTGAACAGCGACTGGACCGCGTCGCAGGAACTGGCGGACGTGCTGATGCGGGATCATGGCCTGCCCTTTCGGGTGGGCCACCATTTCGCATCAGAGGTGGTCACCCATGCGCGCGAGCACGGCATCCGCCCGCCCGACTTCCCCTACGCCGAGGCGCAGCGTATCTATGGCGAGGTGGTGAAAGGAACGAAATACGAGGCCAAGCTGCCCCTGGACGAGGCCGGGTTCCCTGCCGCGCTGGATCCGCGCGCCATCGTGGCCGCCCGGGCGACGTCAGGTGGGCCGCAAGCCGCGGAGATGACGCGCATGCTGGCGTCGGCGCGCAAGCGCCTGGATGACGACGCCAAATGGGCACGCGACCGGCGTGCCCACATCGACGCGGCGCTGGCCCGCCTGGACAAGGATTTCAGCGGTCTGCTGCCCCGCTGAGGTGCCAGGAGGCCGATCGGCGGGCCGTTTGGAACGAAAGGGATGGGGGCAGGCGCGCGGTGAATGCCCCGCGCCTGCCTGTCGTTCTTACTCCGTGAACGATTTCGTGCTGTAGAGATCGTCTGCCACCCGGTTCAGGACGGGCAGGCCCGTGCCAGGATCCTTGGGCTGCTTGTCGATGTAGGCCTGGAAGACGTCGGCGTCGAGCGCACCGATATCCTGGCGGCGTTCGGCGGGAACGCTGCCGAGCGTCGTGTAGCCGTCACCGCCGCCCGCCAGGAAACTCAGCAGGAACAGGCGGTACGTGCGGGCGTCGTCCAACGGCAACCAGGTGTTGGTGGCCTGGTCCAGGACTTCCAGGTTGCTGGCGCGGTTGCCCTTGGGTTGCGTGCGGTCGGCATCCCAACGCAGGCCACCCGCATACGGGTAGGGCCCGGTAGTCCCCCCGTTGCGGAAGACGGCGTCCATGCCGTCCTCGATCATTGCCTTGACCTCGACACCGGTGACTTCCATGCGCCACAGTACATTGCCGAAGGGCAGCACCTCGATGACCTGGGCAGCGGTGATGCGGCCGGGGTTCAGGGGCTGGCGCACGCCACCGCCATTCTGGAGCGCAATGTCGGCACCCCCGTAGCTGTCGTTGGCCATTTCCAGGTAGGCCTGCGCGACCAGCTGCTGGATATCGCCACCGCGTTGGGTGACCTTGCCTTCGGCGTTGCAGGAGGCGCTGGAGTTGCTGGTGTCCCCAGCGGTGCCTGGCACCCGGCGGCGGCACAGTTCCTGCGTCACCAGCGCCACTTCGCTCTGGCTGTAGACCTCGACCTTGTCTTTGAAGGGTTGCAGGACGGCCTCGGCGCCGGCATCCGGTGCTTGCTGGCGGAGGTATCCGGCGGCGGCCAGGTCCGCGCGGAACGCTGCGAGATCCTCGGAGGATGGCGCGGTGCCTCCCACGGTCACGGTTTCGCCCAGAAGGACGTGGGGCGTACCTTCGCAGGCGGTCACGTCGCCGTTGGCGTCGAAGCTGACCTTCAACTCGCCCAGCACCTTCGTGTATTCCCAGGCTTGCACCAGGCAGACCTGCTTGCCGTCCTTGTCGGTGAGACGGGTGGGATAGGGGCCTTCCGGCGATCCCACGTCATAGGTCTCCAGCGTGTCCGGGCCGAGGAGCGAGTGCGAATCGCCGCCCACCACGACGTCCACGCCACTCAGCCTGGCGATGACATCCTTGTCGTAGTTGTAGCCGATGTGGCTGAGGACGATGACCTTGTTGATGCCGTCGGCGCGCAGGGCGTCGATCTGGGCCTGGGCTGCTTCCGTTTCGTCCGAGAACGTCGTGGTGGCATCGGGGCTGGAGGATTGCTTGGTTTTGCTGGCGATGGTCAGGCCGACGATGCCGATGCGCTGGCCGTCGCGCTCGATGATCGTCGATGGATTGACCAGACCGGTGCCGTGCAGCGGGGAGCTTTCCCCGAATTGCACGTTCGCACTGAGTACCGGGGTCTTGCAGGTGTCGGCGTGGAGGAAGTCGATGAAGCCTTTGAGGCCGGCATCGCCCTTGTCGAATTCGTGGTTGCCGACGGCCATCGCATCGAAGCAGACGGTGTTCATCAGCGCGGCATCGGCCTGGCCGGCCTCGCCTGCGCGATTGAAGTACAGCGTGCCGGTCAGGGCGTCACCCGCGTGCAACGTGATCACGTTCGACGATTCGGCAGCCAGCGTGTCGATCGCCGCCTTCACGCGCGGCATGCCCGCCGAGGCGATTTCCACCTCAGTGGGCGTTCCCGTGCTGTCCTTCAGCATGAGGGTCCTGTCGGAGCTGTCCAACGCGGAGTGCTGATCGTTGATGTGGAGGATCGTCAGTTCCAGCGGACGGGGTTCCGCGGGCGTCTCGGTGACGGGGGGCGTTTCATCGTCGTCGTTGCTGCTGCCGCAGCCAGCCATGAGCGCCATTGCGCTCAGCATCGCGGCGGCGATCGCGTTCCGTTTCCAGTCCTTCATTTGCCTCTTTCCATCGGTGGTGATCGAGGCCCGAATTCTGTTTGCCGTGTGTGACGGCGGCATGAATTCAAAATGAAAAAACACGCACCGGAAATGAAAATGAAATCCTCCCGCTTGACATGGTTTTGACACGCCACCGGTATAGTTCACGCTGCTCCACGACCTTTTCCCTTGCAATACCATGAACCCTATCGACGCATTTTCCTGGCTGACCAGCGAGCATGGCCTCATGGCCCTGCTGGCGCAGAACTGGGTGCTGGGCACCTTCATCATCTGTGCGGTCGTCTTCGTGGAGACAGGGCTGGTGATCATGCCCTTCCTGCCGGGCGATTCGCTGATCTTCGCCGCCGGCGCCTTCCTGGGACTGGCGGGCGTGTCACCCTGGCTGCCCTTGCTGGGCGTGACGCTGGCGGCCATCGCGGGCGACGCGCTGAACTACGGCATCGGCAACTCGCCGCTCAGCCAGCGCATCCTGGCGCGCAAGCTCGTGAAGCCCGAGCATATGGAGCGGGCCGCCGGCTACTTCGCGCGCTTCGGAGCGCAGACCATCATCGTGGCGCGCTTCATTCCCATCGTGCGCACCGTGGCGCCGTTCTGCGCGGGCCTGGCCAAGATGCCCCGCCGCACGTTCTTCACCTACAACGTGGTGGGGGCCGTGCTGTGGGTAGGCGTGATGATGCTGGCCGGCCACTTCCTGGGCGCGATTCCCTGGGTGAAGCAGAACCTGCACTGGGTGTCGCTCATCATCATCGTGCTGTCGGTGGGGCCGCTGGCCTTGCACGCGCTGGCGCGTTGGCGCAACCGGCAGGGCGCCTGACGCGTCTCGGCCATGCGGCCCGCGGCGGGAAGGCCTGGCGCATCGGCTGCGTCAGCGATGCGGCCAGCGGCACGTCCACGGTGTTGCCGCGCGTCGAGAACAAGGACAACGCCGTCCCGGCGGGTATCCGTTGCTCGGTGCGCTTCCAGTCCCCCGCGCCAGCTTCAGCAGGTGCGCGGATAGGATCCCAGGACGCGCGTGCCGGGGCAATGCGTCAGCACGTCCGCCAGCGCGGCATCCCCGCGGTGGCCGGCCACGTCGACGACATACCTGTGTGTGTCCAGCGAGCGGCGGCTGGGGCGTTCATAGACCGTCAGGATGCGTATGCCGCCCTTCACCAGGGCGGCCAGGGCCGCGGACAGGCCTTCGTCTTCCGTCTCGACGCACAGCGTGGTCTTGTCGTGGCCCGTCGGCGCCGGCGTTTCGCGTCCCAGCACCCACCAGCGCGTGACGTTGTGCGGCCCCTGCTCGATGCCGTCGGCCAGGGAGATCAGGCCATATACCGATGCGCCGACGCGCGGCCCCATGGACGCCATCGCCAGCGAGCCGCTGCGCGCAACCTCCTGCGCGGCGGCGCCGTTGGTGGCGGTGTGGACACGGCCGACGTGCGGCAGCACCCGGTCCACCCAGGGCTTCACCTCGGCATGGGCGATGGGGTGGGCGAGGATGTTGCGGATGTCATCCAGCGTGGCGCCCCGGTTGGCGAGCAGGCTGTAGTCCAGTTGCCTGGCGTATTCGGCCACGATGCAAGGCGAGGGCAGGGCCAGGATGGGATCCAGGTAGGGGGTCACGCCGACGGTGGAGGTGATGACCGGCACGCAGATCCTTTCGGCCTGCCCGCCGGCATAGGCGGCAAAGAGCGCATCCTTGTCCAGCGGCGTGATGGCCGTGTCGCGGCCGAAGAGGTCCAGGCAGGCCTGGTGCGACCAGGTGCCCGCAGGCCCCAGATAGGCGATCTTGGCGGGGGTGTCGGGACGGGACATGTTGTTGGTGTTTGGGGGTCTCGGCTCGGGGCGGACACGATGACCGCCACGTCGGGCGCAAGCATATCGCCCGGCGACACATTCCAAGCGCTGGAAAACCACGAGAACGTGCGCTAAATTCGGAAGTTGGAACAGCTGGTTACAGCTGTGACTGGCTTTTTCCCCTGAGCAAGTCACACTTCGATACTTGGCTGCCTGTTCCCCGTCGCCTTGGGAAAGAGGGCGATGGTTCGTAGCGCACAACAGACAAAATAACGGCGCCTCCCGCGGCGCGCGTAGCGATGGCGGCAAGGCAGGAGGTGGGCATTGTGCGTGTCGCACGCGGGTCGCCGGGGAGTCGAGTACGGCGCAGCACAGGGAGAGTCAGACAGGAGGCTTTCGATGAAATGCCCCTCACCTTTGCCAAACGAATCCGAGAGGCTGCATGCGCTTTCGGAGTATGGGCTGGATCCGCAGCATTCGTTGCCCAGCCTGGACCCTGTCGTACGTATCGCCTCGCGCATGTTCAACATGCCGGTGTCGGCCATCAACATGATCGGCAGCGACCACGTGTTCTTCGCCGCCAGCGTCGGCGTAGGCGTAACGGACATGCGGCGCGACGTGTCCTTCTGCGCCCATGCGATCACCCAGGGCGACGTCATGGTCGTGCCCGATGCGCGGCTGGACGATCGTTTCCACGACAATCCGCTGGTGGCCGGGGAAGCGAACATCCGGTTCTATGCCGGGGTGCCCCTGCATTCGCCCGAAGGCCATCCGCTGGGCGCACTGTGCATCATCGACACCGAACCGCATAGTGACTTCGGCGAGGAAGACAAGGACCGCTTGCGCGAGCTGGCCCGCATGGCGGGGGATAGGCTGGAGTTGCGCCGGGTCGAGGTCAGCGCCGAGCATGCCCGCGAAGAGGCCCGGTTGCGTGCCGAGCAGGAGAGCGCCAATGCGGCGCTTGCCGCCGCCGCTGTCCAACAGGCCGATTCCGACATGGCGCGCAAGCGCGAGAACGACGACCTGCGCAAGCTCACCAGCTTCGATCCGTTGACGGGCCTGGCCAACCGCGGCATCTTCTATCGGCGCGTGGAGGAGGTGCTGTCGCATCCCTCGTCCGGGGCCATCCTCATGGTGGACCTGGACGGCTTCAAGGACATCAACGACACGATGGGCCACGCGGTGGGCGACGTGATCCTGCGCGAACTGGCCGCCCGGCTGGCGCGCATCGTGGGGCCTTGCGACACGGTCGCGCGCCTGGGTGGGGACGAGTTCGCCATCCTGCAGCCCAACGTCATGGATCTCAAGCAGGCGACCGAGTTGGCGCAGGCGGTACTGGCGCGCGTTGCCGAACCCATTTCCGTCCAGGGGCAGGAGTTGCGGCTGACCGCCAGCTGCGGCGTGGCACTGGCGCCGCTGCATGCGCACGAGGCGCTCGAGCTGGTGGGCAATGCCGACCTGGCGCTGGTGAAGGCCAAGGCCATCGGCCGAGGCCGGATCTTCGTCTTCGTGCCCAACCTGCGGCTGGAGGCCGTGGCGCGGCGCCTGTATGGCATGGAGTTGCACCGGGCGGTCGCCAATGGCGAGTTCCTGCTTTTCTACCAGCCGCAGATCAAGCTTGCGAGTGGCGAACTGACGGGCGCCGAAGCCTTGCTGCGCTGGCGGCATCCCCAGCTGGGCCTGCTGGCGCCGGGGGTTTTCCTGCCTTCGCTGGAAGGCGGACCCCTGGCGGCCACCGTGGGCGCATGGGTGCTGGACGAGGCCTGCAGCCAGGCCGCCTTCTGGCGGCGCAGCGGCGCCCATGATTTCCGCATCGGGGTGAATCTTTTCGGCGTGCAGTTCCGCGTGGGCGACCTGGCGGCCGAGGTCATGGAGACGCTGGCGCGCCACGGCCTGCCGCCCGAGGCGCTGGAACTGGAGATCACCGAGAACATCGTGCTGAACAATGACGACACCGTGCTCGAGATCCTGCGACGCCTGCGCGCGCATGGCGTGGGCATTTCCTTCGATGACTTCGGCACGGGCTATGCGTCGCTGAGCCTGCTGAAGACGCACCCGCTCACGCGCATCAAGATCGACCGCTCCTTCGTCAGCGGGATCCTGGAGTCGAAACGCGATGCCACGGTGATCCGGGCGATCCTGGACGTGGCGCACAGCTTCGATCTGCGCACCATCGCCGAGGGCATCGAGACCGATGCGCAACGCGAGCGCTTGCTGGCCGAGCATTGCGAGGAGGGGCAGGGCTATCTGTTCGGACGGCCATTGCCGGCGCAGCAGTTCGCGCAGACTTTCGGTCTTGAGGCGGCCTTGCGGATATCGGCCTGAGGCAGGCGCAGGGCTGGCTGGGCGGCAGGCGTTGATGTAATAATAAGAACTATTTTCAAATGCGGCGCTGCACGCCGATCTCCGCAACGCCATGCCTCCTTCCGTTGAATCCAGCCGGCAGCAGGTCCTGCACGGACTCTATGCCGAGAATCACTCCTGGCTGGTCTCGCTGTTGCTGCGCCGCATGCGGCACCAGGGCGATGCGCAGGACATCGCGTCCGAGACGTTCTGCCAGGTGGTGGCGTCGCGCGAGGATCCGAGTCTCATCCGCGAGCCGCGCGCCTATCTGACGCGCATCGCCAAGCGGCTGGTCTATCACCTCTATCGTGATCGTGAGATCGAGCGGGCCTATCTGCAATGGCTGGAGGCCTCGCCGCCCGACCACGCTCCGTCCGCCGAGGCGCGCGCCATCGCCATCCAGGCCATCGCCCAGCTCGACCGCATGCTGGACGGCTTGCCGCGCGACGTGCGGCGGGCGTTCCTCTACAGCCAGTTCGACGAGATGGGCCATGACGAGATCGCCGCCCGCCTGGGTGTGTCCACGCGGACCGTGGCGCGCTACATCAAGCAGGCGCTGCTGCGTTGCGTGGCCCTGGCCCAGGCATGAGCATCCCGGCCAGACGCACTGCAGATGACGCCGCGCAGGGGGCGCACGGCGCCACGGAGGCTGCCGTCGACTGGATGGTGAAACTGCGCTCGGGGAACGCTTCCGCAGAGGATCGCCAGGCCTTCGACGCCTGGCGCGCGCAACCCGACCACGAGGCGGCGTGGCAGCGCGTGCAGTCTGCGCTGCAGCCGGCCTGTCTGGCCGCCGGGTCTGGCGGTGAGGCGTGGCCGGCGCGGGAGGTGGCGCGCGACATCCTGCTGCGTCCACGGCGCCGCGTGGTGCTGATGTCCCTGGTTGGCGTGGGGGCGGGTGCGGCCCTGGGCGGCGTCGTGGCGAATCGCTACCTGCCGCTGGTCGAACTGGGTGCCGACCTGCGCACGGGCACGGCCGAGCGCCGCCATTACGCCTTACCTGACGGCAGCGGCCTGAGCCTGAACGCACGATCGGCGGCCGACGTGTCCTATACGGCCGAGCGGCGCGTGATCCAGTTGCGCGCAGGCGAGCTCGTGGCCAATGTGATGGCCGATGCGCTGCGGCCTTTCGTCGTGGCCACGCGCGAGGGCGGCATCCAGGCCCTGGGCACCCGTTTCCTGGTCCGCCAGGAAGCGGATCGCACCCGGGTCACGGCCTTGTCACACGACGTGGAGATCCAGACACGGCAGGGCGCCCGACGCGTCCTGCGCGAAGGAGAGGGCGCGGTCTTCGATGCCGCGCGCATCGACGGTGTCGACGCGTCGGGCATTACAGGCGCCGAATGGCTGGAAGGCCATCTGCTGGTGAACCAGCGGCCACTGGCCGAGGTGATCGTCGAACTGCAGCGCTATCGCCGCGGCGTGTTGCGGGCTTCTCCCGCGGCGGGGCGCCTGCTGGTGCAGGGCGGTTTTCCGCTGGACGACGTGGATGCCTCCCTGGCCGGGCTGGTCGACACCCTGCCCATCCAGGTGCGGGACTATGGGGGTTGGTTGACCTTAATCGAGCGGCGGGCATGATTCGCTGGCCAGCCGTTGGTAAGAATTTGTAAATGCGTGTCAGGTTCCGGATCGTCGACGACACAAGCCTTGCAGAGTCGATAATCGGAGAGCCTCCATGTCTTGCCCCACCGGGTTCCGCCCGCGTGCGCTGGTCACTGCGCTGACGCTGGCTGCCAGCACCCTGGCCGCACCCGCTCATGCCCAAACCGCCGTTTCCTCCTCATCGTCCAGCCAGGCCGACGCGGCGCGCGCCTATGCGCTGCCCGCCGGTCCGCTGGCCGACACGCTGAATCGCATCTCGCTGGCAAGCGGGCGCGTCATTTCGGTGGATCCGGCACTGGTGGCGGATCGGCAGGCAGCCTCGGTGCAGGGGACGCTCAGCGCGGAAGACGCGGTGCGCCGCGCGTTGGCGGGCACGGGCCTGGAGAGTATCACCACGCGCAGCCGGGCCATCACCGTCAGGCCCGCGCCCGCGCCCGCCAGTGGCGCGTCGGTGCTGACGCCGGTGACCGTGTCGGCGGTGCTGGTCGACCCGTCGGTCACGGAAGGCACGCGTTCCTACACCACGCGCACAGTGTCCATGGGCAAGAGCGAACACTCGCTGCGCGAGACGCCGCAATCCATCACGGTGCTGACCCGCCAGCGCATGGACGACCAGAACGTCACCACGCTGGGCCAGGCCATGGACTACGTCACGGGCGTGAAGGCCAGCCCGACGGGCACGGGCCTGGTGAACATCGAGTCGCGCGGTTTCCTGATCAACGAGTATCTGGTTGATGGCCTGCCCTTCAAGGGCGGGCAAGGCATGTGGGGCAATGCCTTGATGGACCTGGGCATCTATGACCGCGTGGAAGTGTGGCGCGGTCCGACCGGCCTGCTGGAAGGCGCGGCGGAGCCCAGCGGCACCATCAACCTGGTGCGCAAGCGCGCGCTGGCAGAGCCCGGTTTCAAGGGCGCGGTGTCGGTTGGCACCTGGGACCGCTACCGCGCCGAGATCGATGGCACGGGCGCATTGACTGAGGATGGCCGCCTGCGCGCGCGCGGCGTGGTGATCGAGGACCGGGCGGGCAGCCACCTGGACCGGGTCTATTCGGATCGCCGCACCGTCTATGGCACCCTGGAATACGACTTCACGCCGCAGACCACGCTATCGGTGGGCGGTTCCTGGCAAGAGGGCGGCTCGCTGGTGTTCGTGGGCTTGCCGCAATATGCGGACGGCCGCAACATCGACGTGCCGCGCTCCACCTACCTGGGGTCGAAGGATGCCCACAAGGACGACAATGCGCTCAGCTATTTCGCCGAGCTGGAGCATCGCCTGGCCGACGGCGGCAAATTCCGCCTGAATGCCAGCCATTCGGTGCGCAGGACCTGGCTGAACCGCTATATGGCGCACAGCTACATCGACCCTGTCACGAACGACGTCACGATCCGTGCTGCACGCCAGCGCTCGCGCCAGGAGAACAAGGGCGTGGACGCTTTCCTGACCTTGCCGGTGGAGGGCTGGGGCCTGCGCCACGAGATCACGGCCGGGGCGAACTATCAGGAATACCAGGGCGGCCAGGTGCAGGCGCCGTTCGTGTCGTTCCGCCAGAACATCGACCGGCCCGACCTGGGCGTGGCCCCCACGTTGTTCGAGCCGGGCGAGGTGCCACGCACGCAGGTGACGCAGTACGGCGTGTACGCCCAGGCGCGGGTGAAGCCCGTCGAACCCGTGACCGTGCTGCTGGGCGGACGCTATGCCTGGTGGGATACCCGCGACCCGGATGCGCCGGACAGCGACCAGCGCATCAAGGCCGAGTTCGTCCCGTATGCGGGCCTGGTCGTGGACCTGGACGCGCATCATTCGGCCTATGCCAGCTACAGCCGCATCTTCAGTCCGCAGACCGAGCAGTCGGTGGGCGGCGGTTTCCTGGCGCCGCGCGTGGGCCGGCAGGTGGAGCTGGGCGTCAAGGGCGAGTACCTGGACCAGCGCCTGAACACGCACCTGGCGGTGTTCCGCATCGATGACGTGAACCGCGCCATTGCGGACCCGGACAACGAAGACTATTCGCTTGCCGCAGGCAAGGTGCGCAGCCAGGGCCTCGAGGCCGAGGTGTCGGGACGCCTGACCCCGCAGTGGGAAATGAGCGCCGGCTATGCCTATACCTCGACCAAGTATCGCGAGGGCGCCGACAACGAGGTGGGCCTGCCGTATAACTCGGCCTATCCGCGCCACAACTTCTCGTTGTGGACGAAATACCGCTTTGCCGATGGCCCGCTGAACCGGGTGTCGGTGGGCGGTGGCCTGCGCTGGCTCAGCGAGCAGTACGTGCAGCGCGGCGACGTGCGTTGGACGCAGCCCGCCTACACACTGGTGGACCTGCAGCTGGGCTATGCCTTGCGTCCCGACATGGACCTGACGTTGACGGTCACCAACCTGTTCGACAAGCGCTACTTCAAGAAGATATCGGGCCATGAGTTCCGCCAGACCTACTACGGCGAACCGCGCGGCGCGATGCTGACCTTGCGCGGCGCGTTCTGATGATGGTGGCGGACGGCACGCGCACCGGCGTTGCACGGGCGCACGCGGCGGCGCAACGCGCAAGGCTGTTGCGACTGGTGCTCATCGCGCTGGGCCTGGGGTTCAGCGTGGCGATGGACGTGGCGCTGGGGGCGGCGGCCTTCGCGCCCGGCGAGATCCTGGCGGCCATCCTGTCGCCGGGCAGCGTCGAGGCCGAGACGGCCGTCATCGTGTGGTCGCTGCGGCTGCCTTACGCATTGATGGCGGTGCTGGTGGGCGCCGCGTTGTCGCTGGCGGGCGCCGAGATGCAGACCATCCTGGACAACGTGCTGGCCGACCCCTTCACCCTGGGCGTGTCCTCGGCCGCCTCGCTGGGCGCCGCCCTGGTCATCGTGTTGGGTTTGCAGATCCCTGGCGTGCCCGCGGGCTGGAGCCTGGCGGCCAGCGCCTTCCTCTTCGCTTTCGGTTCGGTGCTGCTGCTGCAGGCGGCCACGCGTGGCGGGGGCAAAGGCCGGCAGACGATGGTGCTGTTCGGCATCGCCATGGTGTTCTCCTTCAATGCGTTGGTGGCGCTGCTGCAGTACATCGCCAACCCCGAAGACCTGCAGCAGCTGGTGTTCTGGAGCATGGGCAGCCTGGCGCTGTCCAACTGGCCGAAGCTGCAGGCGCTGGGCCTGGTGCTGCTGGGGGTGCTGCCTTTCACGCTGCGTTCGGCCTGGCGCCTGAACGTGCTGCGCATGGGCGAGGATCGCGCGCGCACGCTCGGCGTCGATGTCGGGCGCTTGCGTTTGGGTGCGCTGTTGCGCGTCAGCCTGCTGGCTGCGACAGCCGTGGCCTTCGTGGGGGCCATCGGGTTCGTGGGACTGGTCGGGCCGCACGTGGCGCGCATGCTGGTGGGCGAGGATCACCGGCACTTCCTGCCGGCCAGCGCGCTGGTGGGGGCGCTGCTGATGTCGCTGGCTTCCATTGCCAGCAAGACGTTGGTGCCGGGCGTGCTGCTGCCCGTGGGCATCGTCACGGCCCTGGTGGGGGTGCCGGTGTTCCTGTGGCTGATCCTGCGCAGGGAGCGGCGGCTGTGAGCGGCGCGATGCAAGGGGACCGGATGGCCGCGGGCTTGCGCGTGCGCGGCTTGCGCGCCGGTTACCGCCGCCGCCAGGTGATCGATGGGCTCGACCTGCCCGACCTGCGGGCGGGCAGCGTGGTGGCCCTGCTGGGGCCGAACGGCGCGGGCAAGAGCACCTTGCTGAAGACGCTGGCGGGCCTCGTGCCCTGCACGGGCGAGATCGCGCTGGATGGGGTGCGGCTGGCCGCGATGCCGCCTGCCGAGCGCGCGGCGCGCGTGGGCTATATGCCGCAGCGGCTGCCCGACGACCTGGACATGACGGTGCTGGACAGCCTGCTGAGCATCCTGCGCCTGCGCGTGGGCGGGGCGCAGGTGACCAGCGGTGCCGCCATGACGCGGGCCATGGACACGCTGGATCACCTGGGCATCGCAGCGCTGGCGATGTCGCCGTTGCACAGCCTGTCGGGCGGCCAGCGGCAGATGGCGAGCCTGGCGCAGGCCCTGGCGCCGAACCCCGGCGTGCTGTTGCTGGACGAGCCGACCAGCGCGCTGGACCTGCGGCATCAGGTGACGGTCATGCGCACCTTGCGCACCCTGGCGGGCGGGGGCAGGCTGGTGGTCGTCGTGCTGCACGACCTGAGCCTGGCCGCGCGCTGGGCCGACGAGGTCGTCGTGCTGAAGGCGGGGGCGCTGTGCGCGGCCGGCAAGCCCCGTTCGGCGTTGACGCCCGGAACGCTGGCGCGGGCCTATGGCGTGCGCGCCCGCGTGGAGACCTGTGCGCGGGGTTACCTGACCGTGCATGCGGACGAGGCCATCGATGCCGACCCATCGCATTGAGTGGCGCGCGCTGCTGCTGGCGGCAGTGCTGTGGTGCCTGCTGGTGTCGGGGGTGTCCGCGCAGACGCCCGCCGTGGATGCCTATCCCGTCACCGTGATCGACGTCGCGGGACGTGAGGTCCGCCTGGAACGCGCGCCCCGCCGCATCTTCCTGCAGAACGGCGGCCACCTGCTCGCGCTGGCGCTGCTGAACCGTGAAGACCCGTTCGCGCGGCTGGTCGCCTGGGAAAACAACCTGGGGAATTCCGACCCGACCATCTGGAACCTGATGCGTCAGCGCTGGCCGCAAGGCGAGCAGGTGCCCGAGCTGCATTTCGATGCCAGCGGCAACGCCGACCTGGAGCGGCTGGTGCGCATGAAGCCCGACCTGCTGCTGCTGGAGCTGCGCGCGCGGTCGGCGGTCGAGCGCGGGCCGACCCAGGCGGTGATGGCGGCGCTTGGCATCCCGATCCTGTATGTGGATGCATCGATCGACCCGCTGGGCAATACGCCGCGCACCATCCGGACCCTGGGCCAGGCGCTGGGCCAGCAGGCCCGCGCCGAGGAATACATGGCGTTCCACGCAGCCCGCTGGCAGGCGCTGCGGGCGGGCATCGCGCAGGCCCGCGAGGCGGGCATGGCCGCGCCGCGCGTCTTCATCGAGAGCCGGGCCGGGCGGCTTGGCCTGGACCAGTGCTGCTATTCGCAGGGGCGCACGTCCTGGGGCCAGATGGTCGATGCCGCGGGGGGCAGCAATTACGCCACGCCGCTGCTGCGCGGGTCCACGGGCGACATCGCGCTGGAACGCCTCATCCGTGACCGGCCCGAGCATTACGTGATGACGGGCACGGCGCGCGTGCGGCGCGGCGCGCGCGTCATCCCTTTCGGTTATGGCGCGACCCGCGAGGCGGCCGTTGCGGTCATGGCCGACCTGATGGCGCGGCCGGCCTTCAGCCTGGTCGCGCGCACGCCGGCGGATTGCGCCCAGGGGTTGTATCACCAGTTCTACACCAGCGCCTACAACATCGCCGCGCTGGAGTACCTGGGGCGGATGATGTATCCGGCCACGCTGGGGCACCTGGATCCGGCGGGAACCTACCGGGAGATCATTCGGCGCTACACGCAGATTCCGGATGCCCCTTTCCTGTTCCACCTGAGCCGGGGCTTCGGCGATGGACGCGATTGCGAGAAGGACGCGGCAGGCTGAACGTGCGCGCCTGGATTGCTCAGCGCTGGGCGGGCGGGCGGTCCAGGTCCACGGTGCCGCGATAGGCGATCAGGCGCTGCGTGCCGGGCCAGTTGGCGCGGATGTCGAAGGCATAGCGGCCATCGGCCTCGCGCTCGCTGGTCTCGATGCGCGGCGTCAGGAAGCCGGGCAGGGGGATGCCCAGGAAACTGGCGCGCCCCGCGCGCATGCGCAGGCCGGTGGCGTCTGCCTCGATTTCATAGCACAGGCGCAGCGGACCGAAGGACTCCACCAGCTGATTGTCGCGCAGGACCAGGGTGGTGACGGTGCGGCGCGCCAGCATGTGGCGTGTCCAGATTTCCCTGTCGGGCGTGGCGTCCAGCTCGAAGCGCAGCGGACGGGCCATGCTGGTGGGCGGAAATCCCATGGCCCGCATGAGCAGGCGGCCGATGGCGGATTCCGCGCCATCGACCACGATATGGCCGCCCAGGGTGTGTTGTCCTTGCAGGGAGTGGAAGCGACGGACGGCGGCGGGCAGGAGGGCGTAGCGGGGGCCCAGGAGTTGTTCGTAGAGGGACGCGCGTGGAGTCATGGCTGCTTTCAGTTGCGCCTGAAATAGTAAACGTCCTTGTCAGTCCATGGCACGTTTCGCGGGCATGAAATTGTTTTCACTGGCAACCCGCCGGGCGCCGGGATGCTGCGGTAGCCAACGTTTTTTCCTATGCGCGCATAGGCAAGCCGTATTTGTCGGAGGCGGGCGGCGTTCCTAAGATGCTTGCAAGCCCGGGCGGTACCGGGCACACCCGGCCAGGCCGGAGTGACACAAGGCGGCCCAAACCGCCAAGCAAGGGGAATGCCATGTCCACACGCCACATCCTGGGCGCGCTGTGCGCCGCCGTCTCGTTGCTTGCCGCGCCCGCGCAGGCGCAGCAAGCCTTTCCCAGCCACCCCGTCCGCCTGATCGTGCCGCAGTCCGCAGGCTCGGGCGGCGACGTGGTCGCCCGCCTCATCAGCGACAAGCTGGGTGCCTCGCTGGGCCAGCCCGTGGTGGTGGAAAACCGTCCGGGCGCCAATGGCGTGATCGCCGCATCCTTCGTGGCCAAATCGGCGCCTGATGGGTACACCCTGATGCTGGCCGGCGTCTCGCAGATCAGCTTCAATCCGCACCTGTACCAGAACCTGCCCTACGACGCGGAGAAGGATTTCTCCTATGTCGCGCCGGTGATCGACACGCCTTTCATCGTGGTGGCCAGCAAGGCCAGCGGCATCACGTCGATGCAGGCGCTCATCGAGCGCGCCCGTGCCAAGCCCAATACGCTGACCTATGGCAGCGCGGGCGCCGGCAATTCGACGCATCTCTCCACCGAGATGGTCGCCGACGCCGCGGGCATCAAGCTCATGCACGTGCCCTACAAGGGATCCGGCCCCGCCTTGAACGCCGTCCTGGCCGGCCAGATCGATCTCATGACCAGCGTGCTGGGCGCGGCCCTGCCGCAGGTGACGGCGGGCAACGTCGTGCCCCTGGCCGTGCTGGGCGAGCAGCGCATCGCCGAGGTGCCTGACGTGCCGACGCTGAAGGAGCTGGGCCTGAAGGCGCCCACCATGCCCGGCTGGTTTGCCATCGTGGGCCCCGCCGGCCTGGAACCCCAGGTCGTGGCGCGCCTGAACGCCGCGACGCAGGCCGCCGTGAACGACGCCGGCATCCAGGCGCGCTTGAAAGCCCTGTACTTCCTGCCCTTCGCCGGCAGCGCCGACGAGATCCGCAAGCGCGCGGGCGAAGACTCCGCCTTCTGGGGCGAGTTCGTGCGCCGCGTGGGCGTGCAGGTGGAGTAAGGCGCCGGGCGGGCCCGGGCGGTGTTCAACCGTCCAGGCGCGTCACGCCTTGCCAGCGTCCATCGTCGATCATGTCCCTGATCAGCGCCCGGGCCAGTTCGCGCACCGCCTTGCAGGCCAGGCTCTGCTGGGCCGAGGCGGAGATGCACAGCGACGCGCGCCGCGTGAACACGTGGTTCGAAATGGGAATGCCCACGAGGTCCTGTCCCTTGGCGTCCGGGTCGCCCAGCGCCGAGGCCGGCAGGATGGTCCAGCCGCGTCCGGCCCGCACCAATGCCAGCAGCACCGACACCGCGCTGGTCTCGGCGATCAGGTTGAACGCCAGGCCGGCGTCGCTGAAGGCGCGCTCGGACAGGACGCGGATCGAGTTCGGGAAGCTGGGCAGCACCAGCGGCAGCGCCGCGACGCCCGCCAGGGGGATGGCGCGCGCGCCGTCAGGCAGCGGCAGGCCCACCAGCAGCAGCTGTTCGTCCAGGACGGGCGTGGCCTGCATATGGTCGGGGCGCTGCCCCACGTCCATGGCCAGCGCCAGGTCCAGCCGTTGCCGCACCACCGACTCCGCCAGGTCGGCGTTGCTGCCTTCGATCAGCTCCAGCATGACTTCCGGGTATGCCTGCCGGACCGCGTCGAAGAGTGGCACGGCGACCACGCGCGAAGCGCTGGTGGAGAGTCCGAAGCTCACGTGGCCCGACGGCGTGTCGCGGCCATGTTCGACCGCCGCTCTTGCCGCATCCACCTGGCGCAGGACCTGCTTCGCGTGGCTGTACAGCAGCCTGCCGGTCTCGGTGGGACGCACGCCGCCCGGGCCGCGCACCAGCAGTTGCGCGTTGAATTCGTTCTCCAGCTTGGCCACGTGCTGGCTGAGCGAGGGCTGGGCCACGTGCAGCGATTCGGCGGCCGCGGTGATGCTCTCCAGTTCCACGATCCGGGTGAAGTACTTCAGCTGGCGTAAATCCATAGGTCGTTCCGATAGGGCAGTCTGGCGTGCCCGGCATGGAGCGGCCAGCGCGGGGGCATGCTCGCCCCCGCCCCGAAGTCTAGCAAGGCATGCGCCGTGTGCGCGGCGCAATCGTTCTGGCGTATGCCTAGACGCCTTCTTTCGTCTTTCCGGCGCATTGCATCGGCTCCCGATGCGTGCGCGCCCTTTTCCGTCTTCCCTTCCTGGATGTGCTCATGTCTTCCGATAACCCGACCGCCTGGCGCGTCACGCCGCAACAGTACGAAGCCTCGCGTCCCGCCACCCATCGCGTGCCGGCGCCGGTGTCGCGCTACCTGACGATGCGCGACGGCTGCCGCCTGGCCATCGATGTCTACGTGCCGGTGCCGCTGGCGGACCAGGCAGCGCCTGCCGCGTTTCCCGCCATCACGCTGTTCACGCCGTACTACCGCCGCTTCAAGATGGCGCCCGGCGCGACCGGCGAGTGCGCGCCCAACACCGCCAAGCTGCGCGACTACCTGGTGCCGCGCGGCTATGCCGTCGTGGTGATCGACGTGCGTGGCACGGGGGCGAGCTTCGGCACGCGCGACAGCTTCCGCTCGCCGCGCGAGCGTGACGACAGCAAGGAGGTGGTGGACTGGATCGTGGCGCAGCCCTGGTCGGACGGCGTGGTGGGCGCCACCGGCATTTCCTATCTGGGCGCGGCCTCCGACTTCCTGGCAAGCACCGGCCACCCGGCGGTGCGCGCCATCGCGCCTTTGTTCTCGGTGTGGGACACCTATGCCGACAACTACTTTCCTGGCGGCCTTCAACTCAAGGCGCTGACGCAGAGCTATGACGACCTGATGGTGGCGCTGGATCACGACCAGCGCCAGATGCTGTCGCGCTTCGTGTATTACGCGAATCCCGGTTTCGCGGGCCCCCAGCCCGTGGACGAGGACCCGGACGGCGCACTGCTGGCCCAGGCGGTGCACGAGCACCTGGGCAACTTCCGCCAGACGGAGTTCATGCCGGAGTTCCGCTTTCGCGAAGATCCGCTGCCCTATGACGAGACCTTCAGCTCCGCCTCCTTCAGCCCCTACAGCCTGGCGGCCTCCATCCCCAAGGACGTGGCCGTGCTGTCGGTGTCGGGCTGGATGGATGGCGGCGGCTACATGAACGGCGCCATCTCGCGTTACCTGACCCTGTCGGAAAACCGCCGGCACCTGATGCTGGGGCCGTGGGACCACGGCGCGCGCATCGACATCTCGCCGTGGCGCAAGCAGGAGATGGCCGAGGCGCCCTGGCTGGGCGAAGTGCTGCGTTTCTTCGATCACTATCTGCGCGGTTGCGACACCGGCCTGGACCAGGAGGCGCCCATTCATTATTACGCCCTGCATTCGGAACAGTGGCGCGCCGCCAGCCAGTGGCCGCCCTTGCCGCAGGACCAGGATACGCCGCTGTATCTGTCGGCCGGCGGGGCACTGGCGGGCCGGGCCGATGCCGCTGCCACGCAGGCCGACTACCAGGTGGATTTCACGCTGGGTACGGGGCAGGGCACGCGCTACGAGCGCATCGCCGCCATCAACAGCACGTCCTATTACCCCGACTGGCAGGGCCGCACGGACCGCATGCTCAGCTTCACGTCCGCGCCGCTGGCGCAGGCGATGGAGCTGGCGGGCCATGCCGTGCTGGAACTGTTCGTGGCCAGCAACGAACGCGACGGCGCGCTGTTCGCCTACCTGACCGAGATCGAGGCGGATGGCACCGAGCGGTATGTCAGCGAAGGCTTGCTGCGTCTCCTGCACCGCAAGGAGTCGCCGTGTCCGGACAGCTACCGCACGACCTGGCCCTTCCATTCCTGCCGCAAGGACGATGCCGCGCCGCTGGTGCCGGGGCAGCAGACCTTCGTGCGTGTGGCGTTCATTCCCACGGCGTGGCGTTTCTCTGCCGGCAGCCGGGTGCGCCTGTCGATCGCAGGAGCCGACAAGGACCACTGCGGCCAGGTGCCGCATGGCCGTCCACCGCGCTTGAGCGTGGGGCTGGGCGAAGGCCAGGCCTCGCGCGTGCTGTTGCCCTGGAAGGCGGTGTAGGGAGGGGCCCCCACGCTCCGCCTTCGGCTTGCTGCCCGCCCCGGCGTTATGATCGCTGCCTTGGAAAGCGGTGTGGCATGAGGGAGCGGCAGTGAGCGGTGAGTCGATGGCGGGCGATGGCCGGCAGGCCAGTGGAGCGGCCACCTTGTGCGGCCTGGCGGCCGTGCTGCTCTGGAGCGCGCTGGTCGGCCTGATCCGCGCCACCAGCGAGCACGCCGGGCCCATCGGCGGCGCGGCGCTCATCTACACGCTGGCGGCCGCGTTGCTGTGGCTGGTGGTGGGCCGCCCGCGCTGGCGCGATTTCACGCCGGGCTACCTGCTGGCCGGTGGTGCGCTGTTCGCGGCCTATGAGGTCTGCTTCTCGCTGTCGCTGGGCTACGCCTCGGACCGGGGCCAGGCCATCGAGGTCGGCATCGTCAATTACCTGTGGCCGTGCCTGACCATCCTGCTGGCCATTGCGCTGAACGGCCAGCGGGCGCGCTGGCCCATCGTGCCGGGCACGCTGCTCGCGCTGGCCGGCATTGCCTGGGTGGTGGGCGGCGAGGGCGGCCTCTCGCTGGCGGGCGTGTGGCGCAATGTCGCGATGAATCCCCTGAGCTATGGCCTGGCCTTCACCGGCGCGGTGCTGTGGGCCCTGTACTGCAACGTGACGCGGCGGTATGCGCGCGGCCAGAACGGCATCGTGGTGTTCTTCGTGCTGACCGCCGTGTCGCTGTGGATCAAGTATGCGATCAGCGCCGAGCCCGCCGTGGCGTGGTCGTGGTCGCTGGCATTGCCGTTGGCGGCCGCGGGCGGTTGCATGGCGGCGGGCTACGGCTTGTGGAACGTCGGCATCCTGCGCGGCAACATGACCCTGTTGGCGACGGCTTCCTATTTCACGCCGGTGCTGTCCACCGCGCTGGCTGCGCTGATGCTGGATACGCGCCTGGCCCTGCCGTTCTGGCAGGGCGTGGGCATGGTCACGGCGGGATCCCTGCTGTGCTGGGCGGCCACGCGCGAACGCGGACACGGGCGATAATTCCGCTTTGCCCATTGCGAACGACATCATGACCGACACCCATCACCCGCCCGATCTGCAGGCGCTGGCCAAGCGCCTTTTCGACCTGGAGATCAAGGCCGGGCTGGCCGACGACATGCTGGACCAGCTCAACCAGACTATCTTTCGCCAGCAACGCCAGATCGAGCTGCTGGGCAAGGAGCTGTTCGAGTTGCGGCGGCAGGGGCAGGAAGACTCCGGTTCGCCGCGTAACCTGCGCGACGAACTGCCTCCGCATTACTGATCTTTTTCTTTGGGCGCCGCGCGCGCCGTCACCTCGAACGCCAGGAACAGCGTGACCTGGGCCGGGTTGAAGTTGTCGTCGGACACCATCACCAGCGTGGCGTTGCCGTTGGGCAGGCGCGGGCCCCAGGCCATGCCTTCCAGGTTGTCCAGGCGCGTGTCCAGCGTCGTCAGGTCCAGCACCAGCTGCTTCGTCACCGGCGTGAAGGCGCCGGGCCGCAACCGTTCCTGGCCACGCACGTCGCTGCCCGTGGACAGGTCCGCCAGGTAAAGCCGGAGGAAGTTGCGCATGGGGCCGTCTGCCGGTTGCACCGCCGCGCGTTCCAGCACCAGCAGCCGGGTGGCATCCAGGGCCAGGATCTCCGACACGCCGTTGTCCGCGTGGCGTCCGTGCGCGGGACGCGCCGGAATCGGGTCCACCGGATACGCCACCTGGGCCAGCATCCCGCCTTCTCGGTCGATGCGCGTGAACCGCGCCCAGCCGCCTTCATCGGGCGTGGGCGCCGGCCCGTCCTGCGCCAGCGGCCCCTCCATGCCCACCCACAGCGATTGCCCGTCCGGCGTGAAGGTCAGCCCCTCGAAGGCCAGGTTGCGGCGGGGTCCCTGGATGCGCAGGCGGTGGACACCGAAGCCCGGCAGCGTGGGCAGTTGCGCCTGCAGCTGGCCGGCGGGACTCATGCGGACGATGCCGGGCGGCAGGCCCAGCGCCCGGTCGCCTTCGCCAGCCAGCCAGAAACCGGGCGCCAACGGGTCCCATCGCACCGCTTCCCAGTCCGGCACGTCGCCACCCGCCCACAAGTAGCGCCACGGGTCGGGATAGGGCGTGCCGTCCGCCTGCCGCAGCACGCGCATGCCGGTGAAGGTCACGCCGTGCAGGCCCTGGGCGTCCAGGTCCAGCGTGGCGGTGTAGACCCGTGCCGGGGCGTGCCGGGAGCGGTCATCGCTGACCAGCAGCCATTGCCGCGTGGCCGGATCGTAGTCCAGGCCGGACAGGCCGCCCAGGCGCGTGTTTTCGACCATCAGGCCGGCGGGCAGCGTGGCGCTGCCCAGCAGGCGCAGGCTGGGTAGCGCGGGCGTCGGGGAGGGCGCTTGCGCGAGCACGGCCTGTGGCGCCACGGCCAGCCAGCAGGCAATGAAAGCAGTTCGACAGAATTTCCGGAAATAGAGTGGTGACACGATATATGAGTCGCGCGAGCGGAATCTGATAAATCCCATGTATTCAATGCAGGTTATCCCGGGTGTCTAAGGGTAAATATATCGCTATACGATCCTTTCACTTTGCTTTCTCCGTGTCTGGAGTCGATCGTGGAATTGTTAGACAACCTCATGCTGGGCTTCTCGGTGGCCTTCACGCCCGAGAACCTGCTTTATGCCCTGCTGGGCTGCATTCTGGGCACGCTGGTGGGGGTGCTGCCGGGCCTGGGTCCAGTGCCCACCATCGCCATGCTGCTGCCCATCACCTATGTGCTGCCACCCATCGCCGGCCTGATTATGCTGGCTGGCATCTATTACGGCACGCAGTATGGCGGCTCGACCACGGCCATCCTGGTGAACCTGCCGGGTGAGACCGCTGCCGTGGTGACCGTGCTGGATGGGCACCAGATGGCGCGCAATGGCCGCGCCGGTGCGGCGCTGGCGCTGGCGGCGATCGGCTCGTTCTTCGCTGGCAGCTTCGCCACCCTGCTGATCGCGGCGTTCGCGCCGCCGCTGGCGGAGATCGCGTTCAAGTTCGGTCCCGCCGAATATTTCTCTTTGATGGCGTTGGGCTTGATCGGTGCCGTGGTGCTGGCGTCGGGCTCGCTGCTGAAAGCCATCGGGATGATCCTCATCGGCCTGCTGCTGGGCATGGTCGGCACGGACGTGAACTCGGGCGTGGCGCGCTACGACTTCGGCATCCCGGAACTGCAGGACGGCATCGACTTCGCCATCGTCGCCATGGGCGTGTTCGGCCTGGCCGAGATCATGTCCAACCTCGAGCAGAAAGAGAACCGCGTCGACATCACCGACAAGGTGGGCTCGCTGTATCCGAACCGGCAGGAAATGAAGGAGGCGGCGCCCGCCATGCTGCGCGGCACGGCGCTGGGCTGCATGCTGGGCCTGCTGCCCGGCGGCGGCGCGACGCTGTCGTCGTTCTCTTCCTACACGCTGGAAAAGAAGATATCGAAGGAGCCGGAGCGTTTCGGCAAGGGCCATCCCGCCGGCCTGGCGGGGCCGGAGTCGGCCAACAACGCGGGCGCGCAGACCTCCTTCATTCCGCTGCTCACCCTGGGCATACCGGGGAACGCCGTGATGGCGTTGATGGTGGGGGCCATGACCATCCACAACATCCAGCCCGGCCCGCAGGTCATGACGAGCCATCCGGAACTGTTCTGGGGCCTGGTGGCGTCGATGTGGATCGGCAACCTGATGCTGGTGGTGCTGAACCTGCCGCTGGTGGGCCTGTGGGTGAAGCTGCTGAAGGTGCCCTACCGCATCCTGTTTCCGGCCATCCTGGTGTTCTGCACGGTTGGTGTCTATTCCCTGAACTACAACGTCTTCGACATCTACATCACTGCTGTCTTCGCGATGGTGGGCTATGTGTGGGCGAAGCTGAAGTGCGAAGGCGCGCCGCTGCTGTTGGGTCTGGTGCTGGGCCCCATGATGGAAGAGAACTTCCGCCGGGCGCTGCTGCTCTCGCGCGGGGAATTCATGACCTTCGTCGAGCGTCCGCTGTCGGCGTCGCTACTGGGCGCGGCGCTGATACTGGTCGTGCTGGTGGCCCTGCCGTCGGTGAAGCGCAAGCGCCAGGAGGCGTTCGTCGAAGAGGAGTAGGTGCCGCGGCCGGTGTCGGGCTTGCGCCGCGCGATGCGAGCTCAGGCCCGTTTCACGAAGTGCTCCAGCAGGGTGCTGAGCAGCGGGCCGGTGGCGCTGAGTTCGTCCAGGTGCGCGCCTGACAGCAGCCGCAACTTGGCTTCGGTCAGTTCGGTGACGCGGATGTTGATGCGGCGCCGGTCGCGCGGATCGTGCTCGCGGCTGACCAGGCCCATGCGCTCCAGGCGGCCGACCAGTTCGCCCGCGCTGTGATGGCGCAGCAGCATGCGGTCGGCGATTTCGCCGACCGTCAGCACGTCGTCGGGAGAGCCCTTGATGGCCAGCAGCACCTGGTGCTGCTGCGGCGTGAGGCCATTGGCAGCGGCGGCCGCTTCGCTGAAGGCGAGGAACTTGCGTAATTCGTAGCGCAGCTTGGACAGCGCAATGAAGTCCGCCTTGCCGGGAACGCGCTGCGGCACGGCGGGCACGACGGGACTGTGTTCGGTGTCTGGCATCGCGGACATGGTCTGTACCCTGAGGACGTTCCATTGTACGGCTGCATGCCGGCATGGGCCGCGTGCTTGGTCGGCCCGTCCGCCGATGCTACGCTGCGGGCCATGACAGACGCCTCGCGTACCCAGACCCTCGCCGCGCGCCGCGCCGAATTGCGCCGCATGAAGATCGGCGCCGCGGCCCTGCTGGCGCTCATGGTCGCCGGGTTGATCCTCGCGCATGCCATGGGCGGGCAGGGCGGCTGGGCCTGGCTGCGCGCTTTCTGCGAAGCGGCCACCGTGGGCGCCTTGGCGGACTGGTTCGCCGTGGTGGCGCTGTTTCGCCATCCGCTGGGCATACCGGTGCCGCACACCGCCATCATTCCCTCCAACAAGGATCGCCTGGCCGACAAGCTGGGCGTCTTCGTGCGTGATCACTTCCTGGAGCCCGGCATCTTGATGGCGCGCATCCAGGCCTTCGATCCGGCCGCCCGCCTGGGGCAATGGCTGGCCGTGCCCGACAACACGCGGCGCCTGGCGCAGGGGGCGCGCCAGGCGGCACTGCAGTCGCTGGAATTGCTGGACGAGGTTGCCGTGCGCCGCGCCATCCACGGCTTCGTCATGGGCCGCCTGCACCGGTGGAACGCGGCCGCCACCGCGGGAGACGTGCTTGGCCTGCTGACGCGCGACGGCCGTCACCAGGAACTGCTGGACGCCGCGCTGGAGCGCATGGCGCAATACCTGGGCAAGGAAGAAATCCGCCAGCGCGTGTCGGCCCTGCTGGTCAAGCATGCCAGCCGTGAATGGCCACGCCTGGTGGGCGCGGTGGAGCTGGTGTCGTCGGTGGATGACATCGCCGACCGCTTGGCCGACCGGATGTCGCGCGCGCTGCTGGAAGAGCTGCGCGACGTGCTGTCGGCGCCAGAGCATCCGCTGCGCCAGGAATACGAAGCCTGGTTCGCGGACTATGTCACGCGCTTGCGCGACGATCCCGACCTGGCGCACCAGGCCGAGGACATCAAGCAGCGCCTGATGGATCATCCCGACGTGCAGGAGTATGTGCGGGGTCTGTGGGACGACATCCACGACGCCTTGCGCCGCGACCTGACGCGCGACGATTCGGTGCTGGCGCGCCACCTGGACGACGTATTGCTGGCACTGGGCCGCAAGGTGAGCGAGGACGCCTCCCTGCGCGACGCGATCAACGCGCATGTCATGGCCAACGCCGAGACGCTGACCGAAGACCTGCGCGAGGAGGCGTCCGCGCACATCGCGCGCACGGTCAAGGCCTGGGACGAACGCAAGCTGGTCGACGAACTGGAGCTCAGCGTGGGCCGCGACCTGCAATACATCCGCTACAACGGCACGCTGGTGGGCGGCCTGATCGGCCTGGCCCTGCACGCCCTGGTGCTTGCCGCATCGGCGTGACACGCCTTGCTTTCGCTGGAAGATAAAAAATACTGTCAAGCAACGCCGTTCGTTTCTGAAGAACGCCACGCTGGGCGCCGCTGCAGGCGGCGCGCCTCACCATTGCGTGGCATGCCACGCAAATGCTGCACGACGGTGCGGATTCCGCCCCGCCAACGTGCATGCCACCCGTGCCGCCCGTGCCATGAAGCGGGGTGCACCACTTATTTTGACCTGCCGCAAACCCGCGCCGATAAAGGCCTGGCGGGAACCCCGCGTATCAGCGCAGGGAAAACCTGGAAATACCTGGCACGCAACTTGCATGGTTGAAGCATGAACGGCTGCCGCCGTGTCCGCTGGGGCAAGATTTCATGCGCCTCTTGAATCACTCAAGAGATCACTGCGATGCATCACCTCATGGGTTTTTCCGCCGCCAGCGCGCGGCGTCTGTGGCGCGCCGTCGTGGGCGGGGCGCTGGCCTGTCTGGCGGCCACCGCCAGCTTTCCCAGCCTGGCGGAAAAGCCGCTGCGCATCGGGGCGCCCCTGGCCCTGAGCGGCGGGCTGGCCGAGGAAGGCAAGAAGCAGCAGGTGGCCTACCAGCTTTGGCTCGAACGCATCCAGGCCCAGGGGGGCATCATGATCGGCAGCGCGAAAGTGCCGGTCGAGCTGGTGACCTATGACTACCAGTCCGACGAAAAGCGTGCGCAGCAATTGGCCGAGCGCCTGATCACCCAGGACCGCGTCGATTTCATGACCGCGCCCTTCGGGTCCGGCCATGCCAAGGTGGTCGCGGGCGTCGCCGAGCGCTATGGCGTGCCGGTGATCGCGGTCGCCTCCAGCGAGCCCGTGCACAACCAGGGCTACAAGCATCTGTTCGGCACCCTGGCGCCCTCCGTGGGGCTGATCGACACGATGATCGAGTATTTCACCGCGCAGCGGCCGGGGACCGGCACGATCGCCGTGCTGGGGCGCGACGACGTCTTTCCCAAGGTGATGGCGACCACGATGTCCAGGCAGGCGGCGAAGGCCGGCTTGAAGGTCGTGTACGACACGCTCTATCCCGTGGGCACGATGGACTTCAGCGCGGCGCTTACCGCGATCAAGGCGGCCAGGCCGGACTGGATATACGTCACCGGCTACACCAGCGATCTCATCCTGGCGCGCAAGCAGATGGCCGACCTGGGCGTGGATGCGCCCATCCTCACCATGGTGACGGGGCCCGCCTATCCCGAGTTCGTCGATGGCCTGGGCCCGCTGGCCGAGAACGTGACCAGCGCGACATGGTGGCACGCGTCGCAGACCTATTCCTCGGATGACGTGTTTGGCGGAACGCAGGCCTTTGCGCAGGCCGTGCGCGACCGGACCGGCAAGGATCCGGACTACGTCCATGCCTCGTCGGCCGCGGCGCTGGTGGTGCTGCAGAAGGCGGTGGAGGCCGCGGGCACGCGGGACCGTGCCAAGGTACGCGATGCGCTGGCGGGGCTGGACGTCATGACTTTCTATGGTCCGGTGAAATTCCGCGAGGACGGCATGAACATGAATCGCGAACTGCCCATCATCCAGATCCATGACGGCAATCCCGTCGTGCTGTTCCCCGTCCCCGCCCAGGCCTCCGCGTTGCGGCTGAGCGCGAAGTGAATCAACGGAAAGAACGACCGGAGACTTGCCATGCCCAAGCACCTGAGCCCTGCGCAGATCGATGATTTCCGCCAGCACGGCTACGCCTATCCCTTCGACGCCTTCGACGCACAGGAGGCCGCGCGGCTGCGCGCCCGCATCGAGTCCTACGAGCAGCAGAGCGGCTACGACGCCAACCAGACGCTGAAGATCAAGGGGCACCTGGCCTTGCCCGACCTGGTGGCGTTGGGCCGCCATCCTCGCATCCTCGACGCGGTCGAGGACCTGATCGGCCCCGACATCCTGCTGTTCGGCGCCTCCATCTTCGCCAAGGACGGCGGCGATCCGCGCTACGTCTCCTGGCACCAGGACTCGGCCTATTTCGGCCTGGATCCGCACGAGGAAGTCACGGCATGGGTCGGCCTGACGGATTCGACGGAGGAGAACGGCTGTCTGCGCGTGCTGCCCGGCTCGCATCGGGGGCCGGACTTCAAGCATGAGGAAACCTACGCGCCGGACAACATGCTGGCCAAGGGGCAGTCGCTGATGGGCATCGATGAAAGCCGGGCTGTGTCGATGCCGCTGCGCGCGGGACAGTTTTCGCTGCACCACGAGCGCACGGCGCACAGCTCGTTGCCCAACCGGAGCACGGGCCGGCGGATGGGGTTCGCGTTCTTCTACGTGCCCACCCATGCGCGCCTGCTCAAGCGGCGTGGCCGCGCCACGCTGGTGCGGGGTGTGGACGAGTACGGCCATTGGGATGCCGACGACCTGCCCACCATGGACCTCGATCCGCTGTCGATGCAGCAGCTCCGTTCTGCCTGGGGCAGCTACAAGGATGGCAAGGTATTGCAGGCTGCCGACATATCGGCGCGAGCCTGAGGGCGTCGGGGAGCGGGGCGGGCGGGTGCTACGATCCCGCCAGTTCCTCTATCCTGCGCGCCGACGGCGCGCGCGTCTGCCATGTCCCTGGTCCTGCGCGGCATGTGCGCCGCGGACATCCCCGATGTGCTCGATGTCCAGGCCGCCGCTTATCCCGCCATCCTCAACGAAGAGGCGGGCTTCTTCCTGAATCGCCTGGCCTTGTCTCCCGCGACCTGCTGGGTGGCGCGGGATGCCGCCAGCGACGCGATGCAGGGCTACCTGGTCGCGTATCCGTGGTCGGGCGGGTTGCCGCCCGAACTGGGCCAGGCTTTGCCTTCACTGCCGGCAGGCGCCGACCACTGGTTCCTGCATGATTGCGCTGTGCATCCCCGCGCGCAGGGGCGCGGCGTGGGCAAGGCGCTATACGAAACCGGCAGGCGCCAGGCTTGGGAGGCTGGTTTGCGACATGGCTGCCTGGTGGCACTGGCCGAGGCCGTTCCCTACTGGCTGCGGCTGGGGTACGCGACGCCGGTCGTGGTGATGCCGGGGCTGGCGGAAAAGTTGCGCCAGTATGGCGAGGGCGCCTGCTACCTGGTGCGTGCGATGGATTCAGTGGTGGACCGTGGCGCCGCGGGGCAGGGCGGCTGACGCCGCCTTCGAGCCAGCCGGCGGTGCGTCACTCAGTCCGAGATACGCCAGGATCTTGGGGAAGTGCTGGTTGATCTTTCGGCGCGCGGTCCAGCGTTCAAGAAACTTGAACTTGCAGCGTAGCCGGTAGCGGAGATCGTAGCGGCGTCCGCCCAGGCCATCCACGATGACCAGGTAAGGGCGCCCCGCACAGGTATGTGCGACGACGACATTGCACAGATTCACGTCGTTCCAGATGACACCGTTCTTGTGCAGCCAGTGCAGCATTTCGGTGATCAAGCCAAGCGCTTCCAGCTGGGAGATGGCGCCCGAGTGGAGCATGCGCTCGAGCGTCTGCGCGGCCTGGCCATCGCGGCCCCGGATCAGTTCCACCACGATCCCGTGGCCCTTCGAGGTGGCTACCGGTTGATGGATCTTGGGCAGGTGCTGCGACGTGAGCTTGCGGGTGTTGAGGTGCTGGAGGTAATGCAGCTCGAGCGCATTCTCGAGGAGGTCGGCAGATTGCCCGGCGCGGCTCACCTTGATGCACAGGGATGGGTCCAGCGGGTGCCAGCATTCCCGCTGATTGCCGGTGCCGATCAGCGTGGCCAGGTTCAATGCCTCGGGTCGGTCTGTCGATGTGGCGTGGCCAGTCGAATCCATCTGCGTCTCCGCCCGTCCTCGTCGCACAAGGCAAGGATTCCCGGCATTTATTTCATTATGATGAAATAAATATTATCAGCGCTTCTTGCCTTCGAGGCCCCAGGTGGCGCGCGGAAGCCCCCTGGAATGCTTGAGTCACCTCAAGCCCAAGGGGATTCGTTGTTTTGACGCAAATTCGACGTTTGTGTCAACGTGGCGGACAGGGTCGCCTCCGCAAGGAGGCTGGCGTCGGCCTAGTTACGGTCCAGCGTGTCGCAGAGCTCGCGCGCCGCGTCCTTCACCAGTTGCACATGGTTCGGGTTCAGGCGATGCGTGGGCATGGTCAGCGTGACAGCGCCCACCAGCTCCGTGCCGTTCTTGAACACCGGCGCCGAGATGCCCGACAGGTCGGGCGTGCGGTCGCCGTTCAGCAGGATGACGCCGTCGCGGCGGATCTGTTCATAAACCTCGCCGATGCCGCCGCTGTAGGCGCTCAGCACGCGGCCGCCCGCGCCACGCCCCATGGGCAGCACGTCGCCCGCCTTCAGATGGTCGCGCAGCGGCTGCGGCGAATCGACCCGGTACAGGCAGATGCGCTGGTCGCCCTGGCGCACGTGGAAGGCCGCGCTTTCACCGGTCTGCGCCACCAGGCGTTGCAGCAGCGGCGTGACCAGCGGTTCCAGCGAAAAGGACGCGGCGTAAAGGGCATGCAAGCGTGCCACTTCCGGGCCGATAGCATAGCGACCTGTTTCCGTCTGGCGGATCAGTCGGCCATGGACCAGCGAGGCGAGCAGGCGCGACACCGCGCTCTTGTAGAGCCGTGTGCGGTTGGCCAATTCGGTCAGGCTCAGCGACTCGTCGCCATTGCGAAAGGCGGCAAGCACGGTGAGGGCTTTGTCGACAGCGGCAACGCCACCTGGGGCGAGGTTCTCGTCGGCGACGGATTTCTGGGCGGATTTCCTGGGCATGAATGACTCGCGTACCAAAAAGACAGCAGGGAAAAGACCGCGGCGCGATTGACAGCGCGGACGGTCAAGCGAATAATCTATTTTAAGGATAGAACTCGATTCCATCAAATAGAATTCTCGAGCCGCGTTCCTTAGGATGTGTATCCTATAGAACGGAATCTTATAGGGCAGAATCGCGGACTGCAAGGTCTACGATGAATAAAACCGGAGACGCAGTCCAAACGCACACACTTTGTGCACTGGAACGTCCCCGACAGAAACAGGAATTTCCCGTGGCAACAAAAGTATTGGTGAGCGAGGTCGGACCCCGTGACGGCCTGCAAAGCGTCAAGCGCACGATGAGCCTGGCGCACAAGACGCAGTGGATCTCGGCGCTGCATGCGGCGGGCCTGCAGGAAATCGAGGTCGGCTCCTTCGTCTCTCCCAAGCTGTTGCCGCAGATGGCCGACACCGCGCAGGTGGTGGCCCATGCCAAGACCCTGCCCGGCCTGCACGTGGCCGTGCTCGTGCCCAACCTGAAGGGCGCGCAGGCCGCGTTCGAGGCTGGCGTGCACAAGATCACGCTGCCGATCTCGGTGACGGAAGTGCATTCGCTGGCGAACATCCGCCGCACGCACGAACAGGTCTTCGAGGAAGTGCGCCAGGTCGTGGCGCTGCGCAACGCGCAGTACCCCGGCATTGCCATCGAGGCCGGCATGTCGGTGGCTTTCGGCTGCACGCTGGCCGGCGCCGTGGCCGATGACGAAACGATGCGCATCGCGCATCTCATGGCCGAGCTGGGCGTGGACGAAGTCGGCCTGTCCGACACCACGGGCTACGGCAACCCGGCCCAGGTGGGCCGCATGTTCCGCCGCCTGCAGGCCGAGCTGGGCGAGAAGGCGGGCGGCGCGCACTTCCACAATACGCGTGGGCAGGGCATGGCCAACGTGGTCGCCGCGCTGGATGCCGGCGTCACCACCTTCGACGCCAGCCAGGGCGGCCTGGGCGGCTGTCCCTACGCGCCGGGCGCCACCGGCAACATCGTCACTGAAGACCTGGTCTATCTGCTGGAAGCCATGGGACTGGACACCGGCATCGATGTCGAGAAGCTGCTGGCCGCGCGCGTCGTGCTGGGCCAAGGCCTGCCCGGCGAGCCGCTGTACGGCCACGTCCCTGACGCCGGCCTGCCCAAGGGCTTCGTCTATGCCGACGGCCGCGTGCCGCCCGAAACGCCCGCGCGCGTCGGTTGCGGAGCGCAGGCCTGATCATGAGCGAACAGAAGAACCCCCTGCCGCTCGCCGGCATCCGCGTCGTCGAATTCACGCACATGGTCATGGGCCCGAGCTGCGGCATGCTGCTCGCGGACCTGGGCGCCGAAGTCATCAAGGTCGAACCCGTCAACGGCGACAACACGCGCCGCCTGCCCGGTTCGGGCTCGGGCTTCTATGCCATGTTCAATCGCAACAAGAAGAGCCTGGCGGTGGACGTGAAGCAGCCCGCCGGCCGCGAAGCCGTGCTGCGTCTGCTTGCCACGGCCGATGTGTTCAGCGAGAACTTCAAGCCCGGCACCATGGAAAAGCTGGGCCTGGGCTATGAGGCGCTGTCCAAGCTCAACCCCCGCCTGATCTATGTCTCGCACAAGGGTTTCCTGAAGGGGCCCTACGACCAGCGCACCGCGCTGGACGAGGTCGTGCAGATGATGGGCGGCATGGCCTACATGACCGGTCCCGAAGGCCGCCCGCTGCGCGCGGGCGCGTCGGTCAACGACATCATGGGCGGCATCTTCGGCGCCATCGGCGCCATGGCCGCGCTGCGCACCCGCGACACGACGGGCCGCGGCCAGCAGGTCGAAAGCTCGCTCTTCGAGAACAACGTGTTCCTGATGGGCACGCACATGATGCAGTACGCCGTGACCGGCAAGCCTGCCAAGCCCATGCCCAGCCGCGTGGCGGCCTGGGCGGTCTACGACGTGTTCGAGGCGCGCGACGGCGGGCAGATTTTCCTTGGCGTGGTGTCGGATACGCAATGGCGCCTGTTCTGCGACGCCTTCGGCCTGACCGCGCTGAAGGCGTCGCCGCGCCTGGCGACCAACCCGCAACGCGTGGCCGAGCGCGAGTGGCTGATGCCCCAACTGCGCGCCGTGATGGCAACCTATTCCGCGGAAGAGATCTCGACGCGCTTCGAGGAACACGGCCTGCCGTTCGCGCCGATCACGCAGCCGCACGAACTGTTCGAGGACGTCCACCTGCGTGAAAGCGGCGGCCTGGCCGACGTGCATATCGCACCCGATGCCAGCGGCGCGCAAGCGCATCTGGACACCCGCACGCCGCTGTTGCCGCTGATGCTGGATGGCGAGCGCCTGGGCGTGCGCAGCAATCCGCCCTCCATCGGCGAGCACACCCGCACGCTGCTGGAGGAGCTGGGTTACGGCGCCGATGACATCAAGGCGCTGGAAGCGCAGCAGATCATCCACGACGGCGAAGGCTGATCGCGGCGGGTGCCAAAGGAAAGGACGCGACCGGGGGGGCCGGGCGCGTCCGGGCCCCTTGCACCCCGAGTCCGCGAAACTTAGCGAACTTTTCACTTTTTGGTGTGAATTAACCCCTTTGTTCAAACGTTTCAATCGGTGATACAACCGATACCTTTTATAACGCTTTCATGCGTGGCAGCATGTTGCGACTTGACGGGCCAAAAGCCCGCCAGGTCTGGACTGTTCCCATGCTTTGCTTATCCACCTGGAGACTTAGTGTGAAATTCCCCCTCGTCGCAGCGGCCATGCTGGCCTTCGCGTTCAACGCCCAGGCCGCCGAATCGGCTGATACCTATCCGTCCAAGCCCGTGCGCATCGTCGTGCCGTATTCGGCAGGCGGCACCACCGACTACGCTGCCCGCATCGTCGCGCAGAAGCTGACGGAACAAAATGGCCAGACCTTCTTCGTCGAGAACAAGGCCGGCGCGTCGGGCACCATCGGCACCCTGGACGTGGTCCGTTCGGCCGCCGACGGCTACAACATCCTGACCAACGACACGACCTACGCCATGCTGCCGGCGCTGTTCGACAAGCTGGCCTGGGACCACAAGAACGACCTGGTGCCGGTCAGCATGCTGATCCAGTCGCCCGTCACGCTGGTCGTGCCGCAAGCGTCGAAATTCCAGACGATGCAGGACCTGATCGACTATGCCAAGCAGAACCCCGGCCAGCTGAACTTCGGTTCGGGCGGCCAAGGCAGCTCGACCCACCTGTCGTCGGAAGTCTTCCGTGACCAGGCCCAGATCAACGTCGCCCACATCCCCTACCGTGGCGCCGGCGCCGCCATGACCGACCTGATGGCCGGCCAGATCGACTTCCTGATCACCGCCACGCCCACCGCCATCGGTCCCATCAAGGGCAATCGCGTGCGCGCGTTGGCCGTCAGCGGCAACGAGCGCCTGAAGGCCCTGCCGAACGTGCCGACCTTCAAGGAAGCCGGCCTGGCCAACTACCAGGTCATCAACTGGTTCGGTTTCGCCGTGCCGCGCAACACGCCCACGCCCGTCGTCGAGAAGCTGTCGACGCTGGTGCTGAAGGCCCTGGACGACGACAAGCTGCGCGCCCAGCTGGAAGAGCAGGGCGCCAAGCCCGGCACGCTGAAGCCCGCCGAGTTCCAGAAGCTGGTCAGCGAAGAAATCACGCTGTGGACCGACGTGGCCAAGAAGGCTGGCGTCAAGCCCGAGTAATCGGCGCGAGCAAGGCAATACGCGTGAACGCGTGCCTGTCGTAGACTGACACGCGCGCCCCACAGGCGCGGCCATCGGCCGCGCCTGTTTTCTTTCCAGGAGACAAAGACGATGTGGAACCTTTCCTTCACCCCGCCCGAACGCATCCAGGCCGAGGTGCTGACCGCGCTGCCCGATGCGCTGCGCCTGCCCCGGCCGTCAGCCTGGGCGGATGCCAACAAGGCGGGCGAACCCATCGACAGTTTCCTGGAAGGCCCGGTCTTCGACCGCGCGGGCAACCTCTATGTGACCGACATCCCGCACGGCCGCATCCTGCGCATCGATGCGCAAGGCGCCTGGCACGTGGTGGCCGAGTATGACGGCTGGCCCAATGGCCTGGCCATCCATCGCGACGGCAGCATCTGGATTGCCGACTACCGCCGCGGCCTGCTGCGCCTGCCGCCCGAGGGCGGCCAACCCGAAGCCGTGCTGGGCCATCGCAACAGCGAGTCCTTCAAGGGCATCAACGACCTGATCTTCGATGCGCAGGGCCGCTGCTGGTTTACCGACCAGGGCCAGACGGGCATGCACGACCCCAGTGGACGCGTCTACCGCTACGACCCCGCCGATGGCCGCCTGGACGTGCTGCTGTCCAATGCGCCCAGCCCCAACGGCCTGGCGCTGGACGCGCACGGCAAGGCCTTCTTCCTGGCTGTCACGCGTGGCAACGCCGTGTGGCGCGGTCCGGTGCAGCGTGACGGCTCGCTCAGCAAGGTGGGCGTGCTGCGCAGCTTCTTCGGCACCAGCGGCCCGGACGGCCTGGCGGTGGGCGCGAACAACGAACTCGTCGTTGCCCACGCCAGCCTGGGGGGCGCCTTCGTGCTCAACGGCATGGGCGAGGTCACGCATTTCGTGCAGAGCCCTTGCGGCAAGACCATCACCAACGTGGCCTTCCGCCCGGGCACGCGTCAGCTGGTGCTGACCGATTCCTCGACCGGCACGGTGCTGGCCGCCGAGCTGCCCTGCGAGGGCGCGGCGCTGTACTCGCACGCCTGACGGCGCGCGTCGCGCTGGTCCAGGCGACCGCTCCAGGCCGTCAGGGCCAGGGCGCCCAGCACCACCACGCCGCCGATCCAGGGCGTGTGCATGAGGCCCAGGTGTTCCACGATGAGGCCGCCGCCCCAGGCGCCCAGCGCGATGCCCAGGTTGAAGGCCGCGATGTTCAGGCCCGAGGCCACGTCCACCGCCTGCGGCGTGTGGCGCTCGGCCTGGCGCACCACATAGACCTGCAGGCCGGGCACGTTGCCGAAGGCGACGGCGCCCCAGGCCAGCACGGTGGCCAGCGCCAGCCACGGACTGTGCGCGGTCCAGGTCAGCACGAACAGCACGACGGCCAGCAGCAGGAAGATGCGCTTGAGCGCCGGGATCGGGCCCTGGCGATCGGCCAGGCGGCCGCCCCACAGGTTGCCCACGGCGACCGACACGCCATAGGCCAGCATCACCAGGCTGACCGCGCCGGGCGCGAAACCGGTGACGTCCTGCAGGATCGGCGCCAGGAAGGTGAAGGCGATGAACGAGCCGCCGTAGCCCACGGCCGTCATGGCGTAGACCAGCAGCAGCCGGCCCTGGCCCAGTACCCTGGCCTGCTGCAGCAGCGTGGCCGTGGTGCCGCGCGGGATGTTGCGCGGCACGAACAGCAGGCTGCCCACGAAGGCCACCACGCCCAGCAGCGACACCGCCAGGAAGGTCTCGCGCCAGCCGTAATGCTGGCCGATGAAGGTGCCCAGGGGCACGCCCGTCACCAGCGCCACGGTCAGGCCCGTGAACATGATGGCGATGGCGCCGGCGGCCTTCTCCTTGGACACCAGGCTGGTGGCCAGGGTGGAGCCGATGGAGAAGAAGACCCCGTGGGCCAGGCCCGTGAGGATGCGCGCGGCCACCAGCGGCCAGTAGCCCGGCGCCTGCCAGGCCAGCAGGTTGCCCAGGGTGAAGAGCACCATGAGCGAGAGCAGCAGCGTCTTGCGGGGCAACTTGCCGGTGAGCGCGGTGAGCACGGGCGCGCCGATGGCGACACCCAGTGCATAGAGGCTGACCAGCAGGCCGGCCGAGGGCAGCGACACGCCGAGATCGGCCGCGATGGTGGGGATGAGTCCGACGATCACGAACTCGGTGGTACCGATGGCGAAGGCGCTGATCGTGAGTGCCAGCAGGGCAATGGGCATGACGGGGATCCGGGAACAGGGAAGAATGCCCGGCAGTATCGCGCTGCCCATCCTTCCAAAAAACAGGGTTCCAGGCAGAATATTTTTGACTAATATTCAAGAATGAAAACGACCCTCGATGAGCTTGCCGTCCTTGCCGCCGTGGTGGACACCGGCTCCATCACGGCCGCGGCCGAGCAGTTGTCCCAGACCGCCTCCGGCGTGAGCCGGGCGCTGGCGCGCCTGGAGGAAAAGCTGGGCACCACCCTGCTGCGCCGGACCACCCGCCGGCTGGCGCTGACCGAAGAAGGCGCGCTGTTCCTGGCGCGGGCGCGCCAGATCCTGGCGTCGGTGGAAGACGCCGAGAACCAGATGGCCGTGCGCCGCACCCGCCCCGCGGGGCGCCTGCGCGTGAACGCGGCCACGCCTTTCATGGTGCATGCGCTGGTGCCGCTGGTGGATGGCTTTCGCCGGCAGTTTCCCGAGATCGACCTGTCGCTGCACAGCGACGAGGGCAACATCGACCTGCTGGAACGGCGCACCGACGTGGCGATCCGCATCGGCATCCTGCGCGACTCCACCCTGCACGCGCGCCCGCTGGGCCACAGCCGCCTGCGGGTGCTGGCCAGTCCGGCCTACCTGGCCGAGCGCGGCAAGCCGCGCAGCGTGGACGAGCTGGCGCGGCACAGCCTGCTGGGTTTCTCGCAGCCGGAACACTTGAACCATTGGCCGCTGCGGCATGCGCAGGACGAGCGCTACGTCATCACGCCGGCCCTGCAGGCCAGCAACGGCGAGATCCTGCGCGAGCTTGCCTTGGCGGGGCAGGGAATCGTCTGCCTGGCGGACTTCATGACCCACGAGGATCGCGCGCGGGGGGATCTGGTGCAGGTGCTGGCGCGCATCACGGTGGACGTGCGCCAGCCCATCCAGGCGGTGTACTACCGCAACACCGCGCTGGGCGCGCGGATCTCGTGCTTCCTGGATTATGTGCAGGAAGGGTTGCGGGGGCGGTTGGAGTGAAAAAACCGCCCCGGCGCCTTGCGGCAGCCGGGGCGGTTTCGCCTTGCTTCAGTGCGCCTGGCGGCGCGGCGATCAGAAGGCGACGGACATCGTGGCCTTGTAGACGCGGCCTCCGCCGGCTGAAATCTGGCCGAACTGGGGGGCGACGGTGGACCAATAGCGCTTGTCGAAAACGTTGTCCACGCCCACGCGCCACGTCACTTCCTGGCCTTGCAGCTTGGTCGTGTAGCGGGCGCCCAGGTCAACGCGGGTCCATGCCGGGATCTCGGCGCTGTTGTCGATGTCGATGTACTGCGCGCCGCGGCGAGACACATGGCCTTGCAGCGTCAGGCCCTGCAGCGCGGGCAGGTCGTACTCGGCGCCGAGCACGGCCTGGTACTTGGGGATGCCCCGCGCATAGTTGCCATCCCGAAGGCCACCATCGGTATCGTCCAGCTTCGCGCGCATGAGTGTCAGACCGCCGATCAGCCGCAGGCCCGACATGGGCTCGCCATAGACATTGAATTCCACGCCACGATTGCGTTGACGACCCGTATCGCTGAACACATTGGTACGCGAATTCCGATAGAAATCAGGCCGCGTGATCTGGAAGACCGCGAAGCTGGCGCCGTAGTCGCCGAAGTCAGCCTTCACGCCGGCCTCGAGCTGCTTGGTGCGGGAAGGCTTGAAGACTTCACCGGGGTTGGCGGCATCGTTCGGCGCGGTCTGCCCCTTCTCCAGGCCCTGGACGTAGTTCGCATAGACAGACAGGTTGTCCGTGGCACGGAAGAGCACGCCGCCCATCGGTGAGACCACCGACTCGTCGTACTTCGATGCGTACAGCCCGTAAGCACGTTGGTTGATCGACTGATGGCGGGCACCAACCGTCACGAGCAGGCGCTCATCCATGAAAGAGAGCGTGTCCGACACCGAGACGCTGCGCAGGATGGTGCGTTCCGAGCGGGGGGGGTCGTTCAAGTCCCCCACGGAGGGAAATTCAGTTGGCCGTTCGAAACGAACAGGGTCGTGGATATTTTGAGGCGTGCTGGGGCCGGAAGCGTAAGCCGTGCGGTTGATCTGTTTGAGTGCCGAGACGTTCAGATTGACGCGATGTCCCACCGAGCCAGTCTTGAAGCGCCCACGCAGACCTGTCTCACCACTGATCGAGTCGCGACGGAAAGGAGAGTTCAGGTAGCCCTGCACGCCGACACCGTTGCCGTCGACCACGGGGGTGGCATAAAGGCCTTCTTCCTCGTCGGTACTCGTCCCGATGGCAGCGTAGGCCATCCAGTTGCTATTGATGTCGAATTCCGCACGACCCACCAGGAAGCGACTTTCCAGCTCGGAGTAGGCCCACTGTTGGCCATAGTTCAAATCCGTGTCCGGAGCGCTGGGCACACCGGTGCCGCTCAGACGAATGACTGGGCGCGGACCGTCGTAGCGGATTTTTTGGACACCGGCATCCACGGACACGCGCAGGCGCTCGCCACGGAAATCCAGGCCTACCGAACCCATGCTGGTACGGTCGTCGGCGTCTTTCACCGAGGTTTCGCCATCCCGATGCGCGGCGTTGACGCGAATACCGAACTTGTTGTCGGTGCCCCAGCGGCGGCCGATATCCACGCCAGCGCCAAACTGGCCGCGGCTGGTGTAGTCGACGTCGACCCGCGAAATGGGGTCGTCGGTGGCACGCTTGGGCTGGATGTTGATCAGGCCGCCCAGGCCCGAGCCGCCAGGGGCGGCGCCGTTCAGGAAGCCGCTGGCGCCCTTGAATATCTCGACGCGTTCAACCATCTGGGTGGGCAGCACCTGGCGGGGCAGGATGCCGTACAGGCCGTTGAAGGACAGGTCGTCATTGTTCAGCGCGAAACCCCGGATGACGAAGGTCTCCGCTTGATTGCCGTAGCCGTGGCCAACTTGCACCGACGAGTCGTTTTTCACGACATCACCCAGCGTACGTGCCTGCTGGTCCTGAACGAGCTTCGAGGTGTAGCTGCTGATCGTGAACGGCGCTTCCATGATGTCCAGGTTGCCCAGCATGCCCATCTGGCCACCGGTGGCGACCTGGCCGCCGCCGTAGGTCGTCGGCGTGGGCGCCGAGATCGGCGCCTCGGCCCGGACCGTCACGCTCTGCAGCGTCTGCACGTCGGGAGAAGGCGTGGGCGCGGAGACGGTCTGCGCCTGCACTGCCAGGGGGAGCAGGGCGGGGCTGACGAACGCCGTCGCCAAGGCGGCGCGCAGGGCGCGGGCCAGTAGCGTGGGACGGACGGTGAGGAAACGAGAGGGCATGTGGCGGAATCCTGTCAGGACGCTTTAAGGAAAATGTGAATCGTTCTTATTATTCTTGACGATTCTTGACTCTTGCAAGGCGGGATAGCCCTCAACGCCAAGCCTCTTGCGACAAAGTAAGCAACTGTGTCGTATGCACGCCACACCGGTAGCGTGCGTAACGTTGCGGCACAATTTAAATCCGGGTGATATTGAAAGCGAAATTAGGCTGGGTAGTATCGGAAGGGTGATGGACCGTTATCGGAGACGCCCCATGAATGACATCGCCCTCTCGCCCAGCTATACGGCTTTCTCGGGGGACCAGTGCCTGGCGACTGGCGCGCCTTCGCATGTGGCCGGCGCGGCGCGCGCCGCGCTGGATGCGCAACCTGGGCGCAGCCTGCTGGTATTCGACGACGCCACTGGCAGGCAGGTGGATCTGGACTTGCGGGGCTCGCCCGACGAGGTGGCCGCGCGCCTGCGCGTGGCGGAGGCCAGCCCGGAGGCAGAGGTAGTCCCGGCAGCGCCTGTTCCCCGAGGCCCTGGCCGGCCGAGGCTGGGCGTGGTGGCGCGCGAGGTGACGCTGCTGCCCCGGCATTGGGAATGGCTTTCCGCCCAGCCCGGCGGGGCGTCGGTGACACTGCGCAAGCTGGTCGATGCCGCCAAGCGCGAGAACGCGTGGCATGACCGGGTGCGGAGCGCCCAGGCGGCGTGCGACGCCTTCATGCAGGCGATGGCGGGCAACCGCCCTGGCTACGAGGAAGCGTCGCGGGCGTTATATTCCGGCGATGCCGCCGCGTTTCGTGAACATATCAGTGGCTGGCCTGTCGATATACGCGCGCATGCCGCGCGGCTGGCCCTGACGGCCTTCGAGATCGAAGAGCCGGCCCTGGCCTGAGGGCCGTCCTCCGGGGTTTCCGGCGCGGACGGCTGGCGACGCGGCATTTTCCTGGCGGGATCTTCCGCCATGCCTGACCCGAGATCCGCATGACCCCTGAACGGTCCGCCCCGCAGGTCCGCCCTGTCTTCGTTTTTTCTTCACCCGGGCGGCTGCGTCCTGGCGCCCTGGCGGTGGCCCTGCTGGCCGGTGGCCTGAGCGCCGCCCACGCGCAGACCGCGCAGCCTTCCCCCGAGCCGAACACGCTGGACACCATCGTGGTGTCCGGCAGCTACGGCGAAATCTCCAGCTTCATGGCGCCGTACTCGGTCGACCGTGTCGACGCGGGCCAGATAGCGACCGGCCAATTGCGGATCAACGCGTCCGAAGCGTTGGCGCGGGTGCCGGGCCTGGTGGTGCAGAACCGCCAGAACTACGCCCAGGACCTGCAGATCTCCTCGCGCGGCTTCGGCGCCCAGACGCCTTTCGGCGTGCGCGGGCTGAAGCTCATCACCGACGGCATTCCCGCCAGCACGCCCGACGGGCAAGGCCAGGCCGCCACCTTCAACCTGGACACCGCCGAGCGCATCGAGGTGTTGCGCGGCCCGATGGCGACCTTGTACGGCAGCAATGCCGGCGGCGTGATCCAGGTGTTCTCGCGCGATGGCCAGGGACGGCCCAGCATCACCGCGGAAACGCTGTTCGGCAGCGATGGCCTGTGGAAGCGCCGCCTGGGTTCCGAAGGCGAGATCGATGGCGTGGGCTATGTGCTGGATGCCTCGCGCATGAGCAGCGACGGCTATCGCGAGCACAGTTCGGTGCGGCGCGACCAGGGCTTCGGCAAGCTGACGTTGCGGCCGGACGACCGCAGCACCTTGCGGGTGGTGTTCAGCAGCCTGGACCAGCGGGATACGGACGATCCGCTGGGGCTGACCTGGCAGATGGCGCGGGACAATCCGCGCGGGGTGGCGTCGCAGGCGCTGCAATACAACACGCGCAAGAGCATCAGGCATCGCCAGGGCGGCATCGACTACACGCGCAGGATCGGCGATGGAACGCTGTCATTGAATGCTTACGGCGGTGCGCGGAGAGTGACACAGTATCTGTCGATTCCGAGTGATGTTCAGCAACGGGCACATCCGAGCACCGGCTTGCAGACGCATGCCGGCGGGGTTGTGGACTTCAACCGCCGCTTCGAGGGCGGCGGAGCGCAGTGGCAACAGCCTTTTGGGTTTGGCGGAGGGACGCTGACGCTGACTGGCGGCTTGGCATATGACCGTAGCGAGGACGACCGTCAGGGTTACGAGAATTTCATCGTTGAGGGCGGCGTCGAGCACCTGGGCGTGCGTGGACGTCTTCGCCGTGACGAAATCAACACCGTCACATCGGTTGATCCCTACGCCCATGCGAGTTGGGAAGTGGGCCGTTGGACGCTTCAGGCCGGGTTGCGTCGCAATGAGGTGAAGATCGAGGTGGACGATCACTATCTGTCCAACGGAGATGACACGGGCTCAAGTCGCTACACGCGTTATGCCCCGGCCTTGGGGGCCTCTTATGTTGTAACGCCTGCCTTGCATGTCTATGTGAATGCGGGCAAAGGAACGGAAACGCCGTCCTTGGGTGAGCTGGCTTATTCGGCAGGTGGCGGCGGTTTCAACAGCGCGTTGGGCCCGTCGCGTAGCGAACAGATAGAGGCCGGCATCAAGGCGTTGATCGGCGAGGACACGCGTGTGAATGTAGCCGTCTTCCAGATTCGTACGAAAGATGAGTTGGTGGTTGCCGAGGCACAAGGCGGCCGAAATAGCTACCGGAATGCCGGCAACACGCTGCGCCGCGGCGCCGAACTGTCGCTGGATTCGCGTCTGAGCCCGCAGTGGCGTGCTGCCGCGGCGTTCACGTATCTGGACGCGACCTACGACAGTAGCTTCACGAACGGAACCAACCTTATCGCGCGCGGCAACCGCCTGCCAGGTGTGCCGGAAATGAACGCCTACGCCGAGATCGCCTGGACACCTCGCCCGTGGGTGACGACCGGCCTGGAAGCGGTGTATCGCGGCAAGGTCTATGTGGAAGACACCAACACCGACAAGCCCGCGCCTGCCTACACCGTCCTGAACTGGCGCACCCAGTTCGAGCAGACGCGCGGCCCGTGGACCTTCCGCCAGTTGTTCCGCCTGGACAACCTGCTGGACAAGCAATACATCGGCTCGGTCATCGTGGGGGATGGCAATGGCCGTTATTACGAGCCGGCCCCGGGCATCGCCTGGTATGCGGGCGCCAGCGTGCAGTACACGTTCTGACGCGCGGACACCGGGCGGCCCGCTCAGGGCCGACTGCTGTTTGCCTCAGCTTTCCGCCGCGACCTTCAGCTTGATCGCCTTCTGGCGGCGTTCCATTTCCTGGCGCAGTTCGCGGCGCAGCTCGGCGGCCTGGAAGCGTTCGCGCTCCTCGCTGTCCGAGGGTTGCAGCGGCGGCACGGGCACCGGATTGCGGTCGTCGTCCACCGCCACCATCGTGAAATAACAGCTGTTGGCGTGGCGCACCAGCTTCTGGCGGATGTCTTCGGCCACGACCTTGATGCCGACTTCCAGCGAGGTGCGGCCGGTGTAGTTCACCGAGGCGTAGAACGTCACCAGCTCGCCCACGTGGATGGGCTGGCGGAAGATCACCTGGTCGACCGACAGGGTCACGACGTAGCGGCCGGCATAGCGGCTGGCACAGGCGTAGGCCACCTGGTCCAGGTACTTCAGGATGGTGCCCCCGTGGACGTTCCCGGCGAAGTTCGCCATGTCGGGCGTCATCAGGATGGTCATCGAAAGCTGGTGGTTGGAATCGTTCTTCATGGGCGGCGGCCGCAAAGAGGGTGGCGGGATGGCGCGATTGTACGGACTGGCGTGCCTGCGCAGTGCGGGGAGCAAGGGGCGGTTCCTGCTGTTGCGTGGGGCCCGCATCCGGGAAATCGAGGATGGCGGGGTACGCGATGGGAACTCATAGTCTCATCAGACCAGTTGCCGACTCCCGCCGATGCCCGACGTCATCAACCGCCGCAAGCTCTACCAGGAAGTGGCCGATCGCCTGCTGGCCCGCATCCAGGCGGGCGAGTTCGCGCACGACGCGCGCCTGCCCTCCGAGCGCACGCTGATGGAGGAATACGGCGTGGGACGCCCGGCCGTGCGCGAAGCGCTCTTCGCGCTGGAGAAGATGGGCATCGTCGAGATCCTGCACGGCGAGCGCACGCGGGTGACGCGGCCTTCGCCGGCCTCGGTCATCCAGCACATGGCCGCGCTGGGGGACCACATGCTGGCGGGCTCCGAAGCCAACCTGGCCTACCTGAAGGACGCGCGCCAGTTCTTCGAGGTCGGCATGGTGCGCCGCGCGGCCGAGCGCGCCACCGAGCCCCAGCTGGCGGCGCTGCGCGACAACCTGCGCCTGCAGGCCGCGGCGGCGGATGACGGCCAGCGCTTCCTGCAGGCGGACAAGGCCTTTCACCAGCAATTGGCCGGCATCTCCGGCAACCCGATCTTCACGGCCGTCAGCGTGGCCATGTACGAGTGGCTGGCGCGCTATCACGTGGCGCTGGTGCAGACGCCGGGCGCCGAGCAGCAGACCCTGGCCGAGCACCAGGCCATCTACGACAGCGTGGCGGCGGGCGACCCTGACGGCGCCGCGCGCGCCATGACCGATCACCTGACGCGGGCCAACCGCTTGTATCAGCAGGCGAACCCGGCATCTGCCGCAGCGGGCCGGGCGACACGCAGGCGAGCCTGAGGGAAGTCCCTTTTGCCGCCGGGCCGCCCCAAGGCAGAAGGCGCCCCCTCGGGGGGCAGCAAGCCGAAGGCGCGGCGTGGGGGCCCTTTCGCCGCCGGGCCGCCCCAAGGCAGAAGGCGCCCCCTCGGGGGGCAGCAAGCCGAAGGCGCGGCGTGGGGGTCCTTTCGCCGCCGGGCCGCCCCAAGGCAAAAGGCACCCCCTCGGGGGGCAGCAAGCCGAAGGCGCGGCGTGGGGGTCCGTTTATTCCTGTTGCGAGCCAGCACGGGCGCGGCATCAACCAACTGGTCTGATGACATGACGAAATCCGACAGCATCCTCTCCAGCGGCAAGGCCCCCAATACGCGGCTGCGTGCCCGCTATTGGCTGGAAACCCCGGCAGACCCGCGCAAGGTGGCCGAGACCATCGCCGGCGAGCAGTCCACCGGCACCTTCGTGCGGCTGGCGCCGGAGGTCGAGGCGCAGGCCGCGCGTTGCGATGCCGTGGTGGAGTCGGTGCAGGAGGTGGAGGGCGCCCCGCACGCCAGCCTGCCCACGGCCCGCCGCGCGGGCGATGTGCCGGTGCGGCGGGCGCTCATCGAGCTGTCCTGGAGCGAGGAGAACTTCGGCTGGTCCCTGCCCAACCTGATGGCGACGGTGGCGGGCAATCTGTTCGAGCTGCGCGACGTGACGGGGCTGCGCCTGCTCACGCTGGACCTGCCTGACGGCTATGCGGCGCGCTATCCGGGGCCGCAGTTCGGCGTGACGGGCACCCGCCGGCTGGCGGGCGTACGCGCGGGTCCGCTGGTGGGCACGATCATCAAGCCCAGCGTGGGGCTGTCGCCCGAACAGACGGCGGCGATGGTGGCGACGCTGTGCGAAGGCGGCATCGACTTCATCAAGGACGACGAGCTGCAGGCCGACGGGCCGCACTGTCCGTTCGAGGCGCGGGTGCATGCCGTGATGCGCGTGGTCAACGATCATGCCGCGCGCACGGGCAGGAAGCCGATGGTGGCCTTCAACATCACCGACGACCTGGACGCCATGCGGCGCCACCACGACACGGTGCTGGCGCATGAAGGCACGTGCGTGATGGTCAGCGTGAACAGCATCGGGCTGGCCGGCCTGGCCTACCTGCGGCGCCACTGCGCGCTGCCCATCCATGCCCATCGCAATGGCTGGGGGTATCTGAGCCGCCACCCGGCCCTGGGCTTCGACTATGCCGCCTGGCAGGTGCTGTGGCGGCTGGCGGGCGCGGACCACATGCATGTGAACGGCTTGCGCAACAAGTTCTCGGAGCCCGATGAGTCGGTGATCGCATCGGCCAGGGCGCTGGCCGAGCCGCTGTTCTCGGACGGGCTGCCGGGCTACGAGGCCATGCCGGTGTTCTCGTCGGGGCAGTGGGCGGGGCAGGCCGCGGACACCTATCGTGCCCTGGGCAGCGATGATCTCATCTATACCTGCGGCGGCGGCATCGTGGCGCATCCGGGCGGCATTGCCGCGGGGGTGGAAAGCGTGCGCGCGGCCTGGCAGGCGGCGGCGCGCGGACAAGCCGTCCAGGAGGCCGCCGTCGGCAACGCGGCGCTGCGCCAGGCGCTCGATTTCTTCGGCAAGTGAGGGGCGACGTGTCCCAGTCGTCCTTCTTGATGCCGTCCGATGCCGAGGCGCCCGCCCTGGCATTCCTGGGCGATGACTTCACGGGCTCCACCGATGCCCTGCAGGCCCTGGCCGTGCAGGGCGTGCCGACGCTGCTGTTCCTGCGTACGCCGGATGCACAGGCGCTGGCGGCGACGCGGGGGCGCTATGCGGCGATCGGCCTGGCCGGCGTGAGCCGCAGCCAGGGGCCGGCCTGGATGGACGCGCATCTGCCATCGGCGTACGCGGCCCTGGCCGCCTCGGGCGCGCCGCTCGTGCACTACAAGGTCTGTTCCACCTTCGACTCCTCGCCCGCCGTGGGCAGCATCGGTCGGGCCATCGAGCTGGGCCGGGCCGCGTTTCCCTCGCCCGTGCCGCGCGCGACTCCCGTCATCGTGGGCGCGCCTGCCTTGCGCCGCTACACCGCCTTCGGTCATCTGTACGCGGCGGGTGGCGAGCGCGTCTGGCGCATCGACCGGCATCCCACCATGGCCGCGCATCCCGTCACCCCGATGGCGGAAGCCGACCTGCTGCGGCACCTGGCCGCGCAGACGACCTTGCGTGGCGGCCTCTTCGATTTCACCGAGGCGACGCGGCCTGATGCCAGGGCGCGCCATGCCCGAGCGATGGCGGATCACGAGATCCTGCTGATGGACGTGCTGGACGAGGCGACGCTGGCCACGGCGGGCCGCCTGCTGTGGCAGGCGGCGTGCGCGCAGCCCGGGCATCCCCTGTTCTGCGTGGGCTCGTCGGGCGTGGAGTACGGCTTGATCGCCGCCTGGCGCGAGTCCGGCGGACTGGCCCGGCCCGGTGCGCCACCGCCGGGCCGGGCGTCGCGGGTGCAGGCCATCGCGGCGGTGTCGGGCAGCTGCTCGCCGGTCACCGCCGCGCAGATCACGCAGGCGGGGCAGGATGGCTTCGCCTGCCTGCGCGTGGCGCCGGAGACCCTGCTGGACGACGTGGCGGCCAGCGGTGCCGCGCTGGGCGCGCGCATGCTGGCCGCCTTGTCAGGCGGGCGCAGCGTGCTGGCCTATACGGCCCAGGGACCGGACGACCCGGCGATCACGCAGTTCCGTTCCGTGCTGCGCGCGCGCGGCCTGGACGAGGCCGATGCCCTGGCCCGCGTGGGCCAGGCGTTGGGCATCGCCCTGCGCGCCGCCGCGCAGGGGGCGGGTCTGCAGCGGGTGGCGGTGGCCGGCGGCGACACCTCGGGACAGGTGATGCAGGCCATGGGCATCTCGGCCCTGCGCCTGCATGCCGCCTTCGCGCCGGGCGTGCCGCTGTGCGAGGCCTGCGAACCGGGGGACGGCGCGCCGGGCCTGCAGGTGGCGCTCAAGGGGGGCCAGATGGGCGGGGAAGGATTCTTCGGCGACGTGCGGGCGGGCGTGCCGCGCGTGGCGGGGTGAAGCACAACACACACAAGGACGAGGAGACAAGCATGCAACACATCGCCATCGTGGGCGCGGGCGGCAAGATGGGCTATCGCGTATCCGCCAACCTGAAGGGCGCGCCGTACCAGGTGAGCCATGTCGAAGTCAGCGAGGCCGGCCGCGGGCGGCTGCGCGAGCTGGATATCACGTGCGTCGAGCCCGAGGCGGCGTTGCGGCAGGCCGACGTGGTGATCCTGGCCATTCCCGACAACCTGATCGGCCGCATCACCGCGCAGCAGGAGAACCTTTACAAGCCGGGCGCCATCCTGATCGCGCTCGATGCCGCGGCGCCGTTCGCGGGCGAATTGCCGGAACGCGAGGACCTGACGATCTTCGTGGCGCACCCGTGCCACCCGCCGCTCTTCAATGACGAGGTGACGCCCGAGGCCAAGCAGGATTACTTCGGCGGCGTGGCCGCCAAGCAGCACATCGTCTGCTCGTTGATGCGCGGGCCCGACGCGCACTATGCGCTGGCCGAGGACGTGGCGCGGCGCATGTACGCGCCGGTGATGCGCGCGCACCGCGTCACGGTGGAGCACATGGCGATCCTGGAGCCGGTGCTGTCCGAGACCATCGGCGCGACCTGCATCGCCATCATGCGCGAGGCGACGGAAGAGGCCGTGCGGCGCGGCGTGCCGGAGCAGGCCGCGCACGACTTCATCCTGGGGCACATGACGGTGCTGACCGCGATGCAGTTCGGGCTGATGGGGCCACATGCGCGCATGTCGGACGCGGCCATCAAGGCGGTGGAGATCGCCAAGCGCGAGCTTTTCGCGCCGGACTGGAAGAAGGTCTTCGAGCCCGAGGCGGTGGCCGAGAGCATCCGGCAGATCACCACCCCTTGAGCCGCCTGCCGGGTTCCGCATTGTGCGAGCCGTCATGCCAGGCGCACAATGACGGGCCAGGCAACGACCACGGAGACAACACGCATGGCCGCCAACGAGACCCTCCTGCGGGAAGCCATCTGCCGTTATGGCCGTTCGCTCTTCGAGCGGGGCCTGACGCCCGGCTCATCGGGCAACATCAGCTATCGCCTGGAAGATGGCGGCTGGCTCGTCACCCCCACCAATGCCTCGCTGGGTTTCCTGGACCCGGCGCGGCTGTCGCGCCTGGATGCGCAGGGGCGCCTGCTGTCGGGCGATGCGCCGACCAAGGAGATTCCGCTGCACACCGCCTTGTACGACACGCGTGATGGCGCGCGCGCCGTGGTGCACCTGCATTCCACGCATTCGGTGGCGATCTCCATGCTGCCGGGCGTCGACCCGCGCGACGTGCTGCCGCCGCTCACGCCCTATTACCTGATGCGCGTGGGCCGCACGGCGCTGCTGCCTTACCACCGTCCCGGCGATCCCGCCGTGGCGGATGCCATTCGGGGCCTGGCGGGCAAGTATTCCTCGGTGTTGCTGTCGAACCATGGCCCGGTGGTGGCGGGCGCGGACCTGGAAGCGGCGGTCTTCGCCACCGAAGAGCTGGAGGAAACCGCCAAGCTCTTCCTGCTGCTGCGCGGCATGAACCCCCGTGGGCTGGATGCCGCGCAGGTGCGTGACCTGGTGTCGGTCTTCAAGCTGGAGGACTCGGTGGGCCAGTTGCACGCGCACGGCAGTTGCGAGGCGGGGCATGCGGGTTGCGCGGGGCATGGCCCCGCAGTCAAGGACTGAGGCCCATCCTGCCCACCCACGCCAGTCCCGCGTCGGTATCGCCGCGCGGCTTGTATTCGCAGCCCACCCAGCCTGCGTAGCCCAGCGCGTCCAGCTGTTCGAAGATGATCTCGTAGCGCAGCTCGCCTTCGTCCGGCTCGGCCCGGCTGGGCACGGCGGCGATCTGCAAGTGGCCGATGCGCGGCAGATGCCGCGCCAGCTTGGTCAGCACATCGCCCTCGGTCACGCCCACGTGATAGGCGTCGAACATCAGGCGCACGTTGTCCTTGCCGACGTAGTCGATGATCGTGTCGGCCTCGGCGACGCGGGAATAGAAATAGCCGGGCTTGTCGCGCGGGTTGATGGGTTCCAGCAGCAGCGTCAGGCCGTGTTCGGCTGCCTTGTCGGCAGCCAGCCCCAGGTTGCGCACGAAGGTGTCGGTGGCGAGCGGGCGTGAGCCCGGAGGCACGACGCCCGCCATGGCGTGGATGGACTGGCCGCCTGCCGCCACGCTCCAGGCGATGGCCTGGTCGATGGCGGCCTGGAAATCGGCTTCGCGCCCGGGCAGCGCGCCCAGCCCGAACTCGCCGCGCGCGGCGTCTCCCACCACCGTGTTCACGCCCAGCAGCGTCAGGCCGAGCTGCTCGCAGCGGGCGCGCACGTCGTGCGCTGGCGTGTCGTAGGGCCAATGCAATTCGATGGCCTTGAAGCCTGCCCGGGCCGCGGCCTCGATGCGTGCCGGCAGCGGCAGGTCGGGCCAGAGGAAACCGAGGTTGGCGGAGAAGCGTGGCATGGCGGGGCTCCAGCGGAATCAGGGATGGGGGGCGGCGTGCGACATCTGCCGCAAGGCCTTGCGATAGAAATCCGGCGCGCCGAAGTTGCCGCTTTTCAAGGCCAGCCGGATGCCTTGCGGCCCGGCCAGGAGGGGGCTGGCAGACAGCACGGGCACGCCCGGGTCGATCTCGGGGCCGATGGCGAGCTGGCGCAGCGACAGCGCGCCCACCACCGCACCCGAGGTTTCGCCGCCGCCGACGGCCAGGCGCGTGACGCCGGCCTGGATCAGTTGCGCCGCGAGTTCGCCGAAGAAGGCTTCCACGGCCCGTGCCGCGCGGTCGCGGCCATGGGTGGCCTGGGCGCGGCTGACGCTGTCGGGGTCCGCGCTGGAATAGATCAGCGGGGCGTCGGCGAGGTGCTTGCGCGCGAAGCCCAGGGCGATCTGCACGGTCAGGTCGCCGGAAAGCAGGGCATCCGGCGTGACGGCCAGGGCGGGGTGATCCTGCCGGTAGTCGTCCACCTGGCGCAGCGACATGCTGGAGCACGAGCCGGACAGCACTGCCGCGGGCCCCAGTAGCGGTTCGAACGCCAGCCGTTCGCCGGACAACAGGCCTTGCGCGCGGAAGTTCTCGGGCAGTCCCAGCGCAATGCCCGAGCCGCCGGTGACCAGCGCGTGGTCGCGCGCGGCATGTCCGATGGCGCGCAGGTCGTCGTCGGTGATGGCGTCCACCACCACGAGCTTGCGGCCGGCCGCCACCTCGTCGCGCCATGCCTCGCTGATCGCGGCACTGCCGCGCCGAACGGCGTCGTGGCGCACCAGGCCCGCCTCGCCCTGGATCTGGCGGCCCAGCCAGCGTCGGATGTCCGGGTCGGTCATGGGCGTGAGCGGGTGGCGTTGCATGCCGGATTCCGACAGCAACCTGTCGCCCACGAACAGGTGGCCCATGTAGAGCGTGCGGCCCGTGGCGGGAAAGACCGGGCACACGAAGGCGCCGGGCGCATCCAGCGCATCGAGCAGCGCCAGCGCCACGGGGCCGATGTTGCCCTCGGGGGTGGAGTCGAAGGTGGAGCAGTACTTGAACAGGAACTGGCGGCAGCCCTGGGCGCGCAGCCAGCGCAAGGCCGCCAGCGACTGGGCGACGGCCTCGTCGGCGGGGATGGATCGCGTCTTCAGCGCGACCACGCCTGCCTCGCAGGTGCCGGCCGAGGCGCCGGGCGGCACGCCCACGAACTGGGTCGTGGCCATGCCGGCGCGCGCGAGCGTGTTGGCCAGATCGCTGGCCCCGGTGAAATCATCGGCGATGCAGCCCAGCAGCATGGCGGTGTCTCCTTCGGTGTCGGGCGGGGTCAGGCCGCGGGGGCTTGCGTGCACACATAGGCGGCCACCAGCTCGGCGCCGGTGCCGGGCGCGGCAAAGCCCAGCGCCTGGGCGCGGGTGGTGTCGATGCGCGCGGGCCAGGTGTCGACGATGGCCTTGATGCGCGTATCAGGCTGCCAGTCGATGCGGTCCGCCACGGCATCGCCCGCCAGCTCGCGCAGCGTGTCCACCATTTCGCCCGCCGTGACCGTCAGGCCGGGCAGGTTGATGCTGCGTGCCTTGCCCAGCTTGCCACCCGGCAGCAGGAACGCGTGCACCAGTGCTTCCACCGCGCGGTCGGTGGCCGCCAGCCATAAAGGCGTGCCGGGGTCCACGGGACAGATGACGCGCTTGCCCGCCATGGGCTCGCGGATGATGCCGCTGGCGAAGCTGGATGCCGCGCCGTTGGGCAGGCCGGGGCGCACCGACACGGTGGGAATGCGCACGCTGCGGCCGTCGATGTAGCCCTTGCGCGTGTAGTCGGCCACCAGCAGTTCGCCGATGAGCTTCTGGATGCCGTAGGACGACTGCGGGTCGGGGCGGGTGTCGTCGTCGACCACCTCCGGCAGGTCGCCGCCGTACACGGCCAGCGAGCTGGAGAACAGGAAGGGAATGGGACGGCCCAGGCCGCGCGCCGCTTCCAGCAGCGTGCGGGTGCCGTCCAGGTTCACGCGCATGCCCAGGTCGAAATCGGCCTCGGCCGTGCCGCTGACCACGCCGGCCAGGTGCGCGATGCCCACGACGTCGGGCGTCATCAGATCACGCAATTGCGCGGCATCGGCGATGTCGGCCTGGATGTCGCGCACCCGCGTGTCCCGCAGGGCGCCCGGGCCCTGGTCCAACGCCAGGATCTCCGTGACGGGCCCGGCGCCGCCACGCCCATCCGGGATGTCCCGGCGCGCCAGCAAGGCCTCGATGAAACGCTGTCCAAGAAAACCGCTGCTGCCGGTCACGAGCACTTTCATGGGTGGGTCTCCTGTTTTTTTCTGCCAGGGGTGGGGCGGGTGGCGGGACGCGGCGCGTCGCCGGCTGTCCAGTCCGCCGCCGCGCTGGCCTGCTCCTGCATGGCCGCGCGGATGCGCATGTCGGTGTTGCGCATATGGGTGCTGGCCGCGCGCCGCGCCGCCACGGCATCGCCGTCCTGGATGGACTGCGCGAGCGCGGTGTGCTCGGCGATGACCTTCTGTGCCTTGCGGGGATATTGCGCCTCGTGGCCACGCGTCAGGTGCATGGTATCCGTCAGCTGGTGGCCCAGGAAGCGCAGCATGGAGGGAAACAGCGGGTTGCCGCTGGCCTGAGCGATGGCCATGTGGAAGGCGATGTCTTCCTTCACGCCGTCGCGGCCCTGGCGGGTGGCCTGGGCGATGGCTTCCAGCGCGCGCCAGATGGCGGCGGCCTCGGCGCGGCTGCGGCGTTGCGCGGCCAGCGCGGCCATCTCGGCCTCGACGCTGCGGCGCAGCTCCAGCACGTAGATGGCGTGGTCCGCCGAGCCGCGCATGTCCAGGTCGATGCGGAAGGGCACGTTGGGATTGGCCCCCAGCACGACCGTGCCGCTGCCCTGGCGCGTGCCCACCAGGCCGTCGACGCGCAGCCGCGAGATGGCTTCGCGCACGACGGTGCGGCTCACGCCATGGCGTTGCGTCAGCACGGCCTCGGTGGGCAGGTTGGAATGCACGGGGTACTGGCCATCGTGGATGGCTTGCCGCAATGCGGCGGTGACCTGGTCGGCCAGGGTGCCTTGGTCGGACGGAGCAGGGCGCGCGGTGTCCAGGCTCATGCGGTTTCCTTGGTAGCGGTGCGGCGCGGTGCGGCGCGCGCCCGCCGGCACGACCGGACCCTAGGGTTATTCCGGTTACGTGCGGCCGGGCGCGTCTGGCACCATGCTCAAATTGTATGACGAATTTGTATAACAAGTCACGGTGCGCACACCGGGCGCGAGGAGACAAGGTGGGTACGAAGCACAGGATCGCCGTGATCGCCGGCGACGGCATCGGCACGGAAGTCATGCCGGAAGGACTGCGCGCGCTGGATGCCGTGGCCACGCGTTTCGGCATCGGTTTCCAGTTCGACGCATTCGACTGGAATTCGCAGCGCTACGCCCGCGAAGGCGCGATGGTGCCGCCCGACTGGGAGGACCGGATCGGCAAGCACGAGGCCATTTTCTTCGGCGCGATGGGCTGGCCCGAGATCGTGCCGGACCATATTGCGCTGTGGGGCTCGCTGCTCATGTTCCGCCGCCGCTTCGACCAGTACATCAACCTGCGTCCCGTGAAGCTGATGCCCGGCGTGCGTTCGCCGCTGGCGGACCGCAAGCCTGGCGACATCGATTTCCTGATCGTGCGCGAGAACACCGAAGGGGAGTATTCCAACAGCGGCGGCAGGCTCTTCGAAGGCACCGACCGCGAGGTGGTCATCCAGGAAAGCGTCTTCACCCGGCACGGTGCGCACCGCGTGTTGAAGTATGCCTTCGAACTGGCGCAGAAACGCGGCAAGCACCTGACGGCGGCCACCAAGTCCAACGGCATTTCCATTTCCATGCCCTGGTGGGACGAGCGCGTGGCCGACATCGCCACGCAGTATCCGGACGTGCGTTGGGACAAGTACCACATCGACATCCTGACCGCGCACTTCGTGCAGCACCCGGACTGGTTCGACGTGGTGGTGGCGTCCAACCTGTTCGGCGACATCCTGTCGGACCTGGGGCCGGCCTGCACGGGCACCATCGGCATCGCGCCGTCGGCCAACCTGAATCCCGAGCGGACCTTCCCCTCCCTCTTCGAACCGGTGCACGGCTCGGCGCCGGACATCGCGGGCAAGGGCATCGCCAATCCCATCGGCCAGATCTGGAGCGCGTCGCTCATGCTGGACTTCCTGGGGCATGCCGAGGCGGCGCAGACCGTGCTGTCCGCCATCGAGACCGTGCTGGCGGACGGCCCGCGCACGCGCGACCTGGGCGGCAAGGCCAGCACGGTCGAGGTCGGCCGCGCGGTGGCGGAGGTCATCGCCTCGGGCGCCTGAATCCCACGGCGGCCACGGGCCGCCACTCACGCATCGCAATGGAGCGGACATGGAAGGCATGGTGTACATCGGCGGCAAGTGGCAGCGCCCGCAATCAGGCAAGACGATCCCGGTGATCGATCCTGGCACGGGCGAGGAGATCGGCGTGATCGCCGACGGACAGGCGGGCGATGTCGACCTGGCCGTGCAGGCCGGGCGCGCCGCGCTGGCGGGCCCCTGGGGCGTAGTGACCGCGACCGAGCGGGGCAGGATCCTGTCGCGGCTGGCCGAGCTCATCACCGAACATGCCGACGAACTGTCGGGGCTGGAGTCACGCGACTGCGGCAAGGTCATGACCACCGCGCGCAACGACATCAAGCTGCTGGCGCGCTACTTCGAGTTCTATGGCGGCGCGGCCGACAAGATCCACGGCGAGGTCATCCCCTATCAGCGCGGCTATGGCGTGAACCTGGTGCGCCAGCCTTTCGGCGTGGTCGGCCACATCATCCCGTGGAACTATCCGGCGCAGATCCTGGGCCGCTCGGTGGGCGCGGCGCTGGCCATGGGCAACGTCTCGGTCATCAAGCCGGCCGAGGACGCCAGCCTGACGATCCTGCGCGTGGCGGAGCTGGCCGCGCAGGCCGGCCTGCCCGATGGCGTCTTCAACGTGGTGCCGGGTTACGGCCAGACCGCCGGGGCGGCGCTGATCTCGCATCCGCGCGTGAACTTCGTGTCGTTCACGGGCTCGCCCCAGGTGGGCACGCTGGTGCAGCAGGAAACCGCGCGCAACCATGTGAAGTGCGTGCTGGAACTGGGCGGCAAGTCGCCGCAGGTCGTGTTCGCCGACGCGGACCTGGACCGCGCGATTCCCGCCATCGTCAACGGCATCATCCAGAACGCCGGCCAGACCTGCTCGGCGGGCTCGCGCCTGCTGGTGCAGCGGGACATCTACGCCGACGTGGTGGCCCGCGTGGCCTATCGCTTCCGCGCGCTGCGCACCGGCGTGCAGGCCGACGACCTGGATTGCGGTCCGCTCATCAATGCCCGTCAGCTGGGCCGCGTGCGCCGCTTCATCGAGAACGCGCAGGACGCGGGCGCGCGCATCGCGGCACAGGCCGAGCTGGATCCCGGGCTGCCCGATGGGGGCTTCTATATCGCGCCCACCTTCTTCGCGGACGTGCCGCGCGACCACATGCTGGCCAGGGAGGAAGTGTTCGGCCCGGTGCTGGCCGCGCTGCCCTTCGAGGACGAGGCCGACGCCATCGCGCTGGCCAACGACACCGACTATGGCCTGGTGGCCGGCGTCTGGACCGAGAACGGCGGCCGCCAGCAGCGGGTGGCGCATGGCATCGACAGCGGCCAGGTCTACATCAATTGCTATGGCGCCGGCGGCGGGGTGGAACTGCCCTTCGGCGGATTCGGCAAGAGCGGCCACGGGCGCGAGAAGGGCCTGCTGGCATTGGAAGAAATGAGCATCACCAAGACCATCGTCCACCACTACGCTTGAGCGCGCCGGGCCGCCCCAAGCGGGCACACCTGAGTGCGCAGCACGAAGATAGTCCATTGATACGTCACCAGACAGGAGAAGAGGCATGGCGGCACTGAAGGGAAAGATCGCGATCGTGACCGGCGCGGGCGGCGGTTTCGGCGAGGGCATCGCACGGGCCTATGTGCGCGAGGGCGCCAAGGTGGTGCTGGCCGACATCAAGCCCGAGACCGTGGAGAAGCTGGCGCGTGAGCTGGGCGGCGACACCAGCTTCGTCGGCTGCGACGTGAGCAAGGGCGCCGACGTCGAGAAAATGATCCAGCACACCATCGATACCTTCGGCGTGCCGGACATCCTGGTCAACAACGCCGGCACCACCCACCGCAGCCAGCCCATGCTGGACGTGGACGAGGCCACCTTCGACCTGGTCTATGCGGTGAACGTGAAGTCCATCTACCTGACCGCCAAGTCGCTGATCCCGCACCTGCGCAAGCGCGGCAAGGGCGGCTGCATCATCAACGTCAGCTCGACCGCGGGCGTGAAGCCGCGCCCCGGCCTCACCTGGTACAACGGCACCAAGGGCGCGGTGAACACGCTGACCCGCTCGATGGCCATCGAGCTGGGGCCGGAGGCCATCCGCGTCAACGCCATCCTGCCCGTCATGGGCGCCACCGGCCTCATCGAACATTTCATGGGCATGAGCGACACGCCCGAGAACCGCGCCAAGATCACCGCCAACATCCCGCTGGGCAGGCTGTCCACGCCCGAGGACATCGCGGGCGCGGCAGTCTACCTGGCATCGGACGCGGCCAGCCTGCTCACCGGCGTGGAACTGCCGGTGGATGGAGGACGCACCGCCTAGCAACACCCCAGCAGCACCTCGCGCGCGCGGCTCAGGCGCCATGACAACAACGGAGACGAATCATGCAGAAGAAACCCGCAGGACTCTGGCTGGTGGCTTTGTCGGCGCTGTTTGCCGCCCAGGTCTCGGCCCAGGACAAGCCCAAGCAGATGCGCATGAGCACCACCGTGGCGGAGAACTCCCACTACGGCGACCTGGTGCATAAATTCGCCGATGAGGTGAAACGCCTGACCAACGGCCGCTACCAGATACAGGGCTTCCACGCCGGCGCGCTGGGCGGCGAACGCGAGGCCATCGAGGCCGTCCAGCTGGGCACGCAGGAGCTCACGCTGTCGTCCACGGGACCGGTGCCCAACTTCGTGCCCGAGGCGCGGATCCTGGACGTGCCCTTCCTGTTCCGCGACTACGGCCACGCGCGCAAGGTGCTGGACGGACCCATCGGCCAGAAGATGCTGGCGCAGTTCGAGCCCAAGGGCATGAAGGCGCTGGGCTGGTGTGACAACGGCTTTCGCCACATGACCAACAGCCGCCGCGCGGTGAATGCGCCGGCCGACCTGAAGGGCCTGAAGATGCGCACCATGGAGAACCCGGTGCACATCCAGGCCTACAAGGCCTTCGGCATCATTCCCACGCCCATGTCCTTCACCGAGGTCTTTACGGCGCTGCAGCAGGGCACGGTGGACGGCCAGGAAAACCCGCTTTCCATCATCCAGTCCAACAAGCTCGACCAGGTGCAGAAATACATGACCCTGACCGGCCACGTGTTCTCGCCGTGTGTCGTGCTGATGAGCATGGATGCGTGGAAGGGGCTGTCGGCGGAAGACCAGAAGGCCTTCCAGGAAGCCGCCAAGGCGGGCATCGCCGCCAACCGCGCGCGCGTGGACAAGGACGAGCAGGAGGCCGTGGCCGCGCTGCAGAAGAACGGCATGCAGGTGGTTACCGAGGTCGACAAGGCGGCCTACCAGACTGCGCTCGCGGACGTCTACAAGCAGTTCGCCAAGCAGTTCGGCCAGGACAAGCTGGACGAGATCCGCAACGTCCAGTAAGCCCCCCGGGGCCGCGCCCCGCCGGGGCGCGGCCGTCTTCATGCTGCGGACGGCGGATCGCCGGCCGCAGCCGTCTCCTTGCAAGGTGTCGACCATGAAACGGCAATTCCTGGCAGTGGAAAACGTCGTCACGCAGACGACGTTGGTGGTGGCCTGCCTGATGCTGGCCCTGGCCGCGGGCCTGGGCTTCTACCAGGTGATCGCCCGCTTCGTGCTGGAGCAGACCACCGAGTGGACCGAAGTGCTGATCCGCTTCTCGCTCATCTGGATGGTGTTCCTGGGCATTCCGAAGGCCTATCGCGTGGGCGCCATGATCAGCGTGGACGTGCTGCGCCGCTGGACGCCGCGCGGCATCGGGCGCGGCCTGGACACCGTGGTGGCGCTGGCCGGCATCGCGCTGTCGCTGGTGTTCATCGTGGTCGGCTGGGACTACGCCCGCCGAGGCAGCGTGCAGACCATCGCCGGGCTGGAAAGCATCTCCATGTTCTGGGCCTACCTGGCCGTGCCCGTGGGCGGCGTCGTGTCGCTCTTCGGCATCGTCGGCCAGTGGCTGGACCCCATCAATCGCGAACTCGAAAACGCGCAATAGCGCCGCGGCACCGCCACGGGCTAGAGGAGGCAGGACATGTCTACAGCGATGCTGATCAGCATGGTGCTGTGTTTCGCGCTGACGATTCCGGTGGCCGTGTCCATCGGCCTCTCGGCGATCCTGGGCATCCACATCGTGGACGCCAACATGCTGTTGTCGGTGAAGGAGATCTTCGGCGCGATCAACAAGTTTCCGTTGGCGGCCATTCCCTTCTTCATCCTGGCGGGCAACCTCATGGAGACGGGCGGCATCTCGCGCCGCCTGGTGGAGTTCGCCAAGTCCATCGTGGGCGGCGTGCAGGGCGGCCTGCCCATGACCTGCGTGCTGACCTGCATGATCTTCGCGGCGGTGTCGGGCTCGTCGGTGGCCACCACCTTCGCGGTCGGCGCCATCCTGATCCCCGCGCTGATCAAGCACGGCTACCCCACGCCGTATGCCGCCTCGCTGCAGGCCACCAGCGCCGAGCTGGGGGTCATCATGCCGCCGTCGATTCCCATGATCCTTTACGGCGTGTCGGCGGAAGTCTCCATCGGCGAGCTCTTCATCGCGGGCGTCGGCCCGGCCATCTTCATCTGCCTGGCGCTGATGCTCTTCGTGTGGGTGACCTGCAAGATCCGCGGCTGGGGCAAGCACGACGGCGAGGGCCGCCTGCCGCTGTGGCGCTCTTCGCGTGCTGCATTCTGGGCGCTGCTGATGCCGGTCATCATCCTGGGCGGGATCTATGGCGGCGTGTTCACGCCCACCGAAGCCTCGGCCGTGGCGGTGGTCTACGCGCTTTTCGTGGGCACCTGCGTCTACCGCGAGATCGGCATCAAGGACCTGATGCCCGTGCTGAAGAAGTCGGTGATCTCGTCGGCCGTCATCATGTTCATCATCGCCAACGCCGGGCTCTTCGCCTTCCTGATCACCCGCGCGGGCGTGCCGAACGACATCGGCAACTACCTGAAGGAAACGCTGACCTCGCCGATGTGGTTCCTGCTGGGCGTGAACGTGGCGCTGTTCCTGATCGGGATGTTCATCGAGACCTCGGCGGCCATCATCGTGCTGGCCCCGATCCTGGCGCCGGTGGCGATGTACTTCGGCATCGACCCCGTGCATTTCGGGCTCATCATGGTGGTGAACCTGGCGCTGGGCATGATCACGCCGCCCTTCGGGGTGAACCTGTTCGCGGCCTGCGCGGTGGCGCGAATATCACTGGACCGGATCATCGGCAGCCTGCTGCCCTTCGTGGCGGTGATCCTGGTCAGCCTGGCCTTCATCACCACGATCCCGGCGATCAGCCTGACGTTGCGGGACCTGGTCTATCGGTAAAAAGGGCCGCCGCGCCGCCTGGGGCGGCGCGGCGATGCGATGTCAGGCGTAGCTGCGCGCGCCGAACAGCGCCGAGCCGATGCGCACCTCGGTCGAACCTTCGGCGATGGCCAGTTCGAAATCGCCGCTCATGCCCATGGACAGGCGGTCCAGCGCGATGCCGGCGGGGGCATCCTGCCGCAGCTGGTCGCGCAGCGTGCGCAGGCTGGCGAAGCACGCGCGCACGGCAGCCTCGTCATCCGAGTTCACCGCCAGTGTCATCAAGCCGCGCACGCGCAGGGTGTCCAGTCTGGCCAGTTCGCGCAGCAGGGCGGGCGCGTCGGCGGGCGCCAGGCCCGACTTGGTTTCCTCGTCGGACGTCTTCACCTGCAACAGCACATCCAGCGCGCGGCCTTCCTGCTGCAGGCGGCGGTCCAGCGCCTGGGCCAGCTCCAGCCGGTCCAGCGATTGCACTTCGGCGGCCAGGCGCGCCACGTCGCGCGCCTTGTTGGTCTGCAGGTGGCCGATCACCACCCAATCGATGCCGCAGTCGGCCAGCGGCTCGGCCTTGTCGCGGATCTCCTGCACCTTGTTCTCGCCGAAGCGCGTCAGGCCCAGGCCGGCGGCTTCGCGGATGAGGTCCGGGCCGAAGGTCTTGCTGACCGGGAGCAGGGCGACGTCGGCCGGGTTGCGGCCGTGGCGCACGCTGGCGGCGTCGATGCGGGCTCGCAGGGTGGCGAGGCGGGTGGCGAAGGTGTCGGGGGGGAGGGTCGGCGCGTCATCGGCCATGGAAGAAACACTCGGTTCGGCATGCGATGGGGCCGAGGATAGCGGATTCTTCGGGAAAGAAAAATTCCCGGGCACCGCAAGCGTATGCGATCCCCGGGAATGCCATGCGTCGATGTCGGGTGCGCGGCGTTGACCTGCCTCACGGATCAAAGGCGGTGGGATTGCCGCGCGATGCCTGCGTCAACCTTATTTCGGCTCCGCCAGATCCACCGAAATGCCGGTGGGGGTGAAAACCGACAGGACGTTCCAGTTGTCCACCGTCACCTTGGAGAAGTCACCTTCCATCCTGCCCGCGCTGATGATCCTGAGCGTCGTGCCTGCGATGGGTTGATAGCCAGGGGCGAACTTCACGTGCAGGGTGCCGTCTTCGATTTTTGCAGTGTTCTTCACTTGCACGCCGACCTGGTCGTCCGCACCGATCACGACTTCAAGGTGGGCGCCGGCGCTTTGCGTGTAGTTGTTGCCGACCTCCAGCGGTGCACCGGCACTGACGATCATGGTTCCGCCGTTCACCTGCACGCTGCCGCTGCCCAGCGCGGAGGCCGAGGCTGCTTCCAGCGCACCGCCATTGATCAGCGTGCCGCCGCTGTAGGAGTTGCGGCCGCCGAGCTTCAGCGTGCCATCCCCGTTGAAGACCAGCTTGCCTTCACCGGAAATGTCGTTACGCCAGATGTCGTAGGTGGCGAAAGCGCCCAGCGACGAATCCATGTCGATGGTGACCAGGCCGTTGAACTGCCCATAGCCGTCGCCTGCGGCGAACATGTTCAGGCGGCCCCAGCCTTCTTCATCGGTCATGACGGGGTAGCCGGAGGGGAAGGCCGTCGTCTTGAGCACGACGCGGCGTTGCTCGGAAGTCAGATAGGGGTAACGGGTTTCTATCAGGACCTCGGCGCCCTTGGGTACGACCGGGGCAAGATCCGTGGGGTGGATGATCTGGTCCGTCATGCCATAGTTCATGCCTTCCAGGAACGCAGCCTTGTTCTTGCCGTGGTCAGCGAAGCGGTCATAGTCCTGGCCAGCTGGATCCGTGTTCTGACCGGCATGCAGATAGTCGTAGAACTCACGCCACGTGGTGGTGCCGGCACGGGCCTGCATGACCGTCAGGGCCTGTTCGCGTGCTTCGCGCTTGGCTTGGGCGGTGATGTCGGGGTTGCGCAGTTCTTGTTTCAGGTCGGGATTCTCCGAGCTGTAGAGGTTGGCGGCCGCGATGGCGAGTCCCGACATGCGTCCGCCGATCGAGGCCAGCGGAGAGTGCGCGCCACCCCAGACGCGGGATTGCCCATGGATCATCGCGCGGGCATAGAACTCCTGGAAGCGTTCCGGCATGGCGTAGGCCATGCTGGCCGCCCGGCGCCAGGCGCCCACGGTGTGGCCGCTGACGAAGTCGGAGGAACCGACGCTGGGACCGGTGTAGTTGACGCCCGGGGCCATCTTGACGTTGTTGTCCCAGAGGTAGGGGCGAGCATACTTGTAGAAGCGCTTTGCTTCGTCATTGTCGGGCTGGTCGAGGCCATCATCGATCAGGACGACGACCTTGCCGAGCTGGCTGTTCACCGAGCCGCTCATCGTGCCCGTGGCCGTGACGCTTCGGTCGGGATTGAATGCGTAAGACCCCGTGATGCCGGAAGCATCCCGCCAAGCCTGGGCCATGTGCCCCATGCCTTCGGTCATCAGGTAGGCGCCGTGCACGGGCTGGTCGATCGATGCAGTTTCTTCCTGTTCCAGGCTGCGGTTGTTCGTCGCCTGCACGGAGAATCTGATGTTTGCGTCATGGACCGCTTGGTTGCCGACCGTCCCGCCCGAGTTCGCATTGCCGTCCCACGTACCGGCAGGCACGGCGGGACATGCTTCGCCCGTGACGGGATCGGTTCCGGCCGCGCGGGCCCCACGGCCGGCATCGGCGAGGAGGGTGGCTGGCGTCCAGATGTCCAGGAAACCGTCAGCCAGGCGAATCCCGGCATTCGTGTCCACCGTGACATGGCAAACATTGTTCTGCGTATTGCTGTAGGAGGCATCGACATATGCCGTGACGGCGTCGTTGACAGGCGCGCTGTCGACGAAATCAGGATCAGCCGGCTCGGTCGGGGTGTCGGGGTGGGTCGGGGTGACGGGCTCGTCAGGGACTGCCGGGCTGCTCGAATCGCCGCCGCCGCAACCGGCCAGACTGATCGCGCAGGCCAGGAAAACGGCGTAAGCGAGTTTATTTCTTTGGAATTCCATCTAATCCAACCTGAGTACCACGAATTGAAGGGTTGGATAATTTAGGTTTTAAGTATTTCAGGGGAATGAAATGAATTGATATTTTTTGAGAGAAACGCCATTTCTCCAGTCTCTTCATTCCCCATGCCTAGCGATGCCGCTTTGCCAAGCGTGCAGGGGTTTCGCAGCAGGCCTGGCCGTTCTAGGCCGCCCGCAGCCGCCACAGCGACGTCACTTCCGCCGCCCGCGCCGCATGCAGCGGGTCGCTCGCGTCGGCGGCGCGCGGGTGCTCGGGCCGGGCGTCCAGCCTGCCCGCCACTGCCAGGCCTGCCGCCGCGATCCAGCCCAGCAGCGCTTCGCGGCTACGCAGCCCCAGGTGCTCGGCCAGGTCGGACAGGATCAGCCAGCCTTCGCCGCCGGGGGCCAGGTGCGCGGCCAGCCCGTCCAGGAAACCGCGCAGCATGCGGCTGTCTTGATCGTAGACGGCCATTTCCAGTTGCGAGGATGGCCGGGCAGGCAGCCACGGCGGGTTGCACACCACGAGAGGTGCACGCTCGGGCGGGAACAGATCCGCCTCCAGCACGGTGACGCGTTTGGCCAGCCCCAGGGCCGCCAGGTTGTCGCGTGCGCAGGCCAGCGCGCGGGGATTCAGGTCGGTGGCGATGACGCGGGCCACGCCGCGCCGGGCCAGCAGCGCGGCCAGCACGCCGGTGCCTGTGCCCACGTCGACGGCCAGTGTCTCGGCGCCAGCGGGCAGCGGCGCCTGTGCCACGAGCCGCAGGTATTCGCCGCGCACGGGCGAGAACACGCCATAGTGCGGATGGATGCGCGCGCCGCCCAGTGCCGGCAGCTCGACGCCTTTCAGGCGCCATTGCTGCGCGCCCACCAGGCCTTGCAGTTCGCGCAGCGATGCGACGCTGGGGCCGTCTGCGGGGCCATAGGCAGCCAGGCAGGCGTCGCGCAGGTCGGGCGCGCGCCGCAGCGCGCAGCCGTAGCCTGCGTCCAGCTCGATGAGCAGCATGCCCAGCGTGCGGGCGCGCTGCGCCTGCGCCTGGCGGTGCTGGTTGAAGGCCTCGCGCAGGTCGCTGGCAGGCTTGCCCGGCTTGGCGCGCCGTTTGTCGATGCGCCGCGCCAGGGCTTGCAGCAGCTGCCGCGCGTTGTGGAAGTCGCCGCGCCACAGCAGGCCGGTGCCTTCGCTGGCCAGCCGATAGGCGGCGTCGGCGGTCATCGTGTCGTCGGCCAGCACGACGCGGCGCGGGGGCGCGGCGCCATTCTCGGCGCGCCAGCGGGCGCTGGCCGCCAGTTCGTTCTCGGTCCAGTGCAGCAGGGGAGGGGAAGTGTCAGGCACGGTAGGCAAGGCAGGGCAGGGCGCCAATGCGCCGCGCCTCGGGAAGATCAGTGTTTGTGCGCGCCGTGGCCCGCATGGCCGGCATCCTTGCCGTTGTCGCTGCCAGCCGGGGTGCCAGCGGGGTTGCCAGTGTAGGTGGCCGGCTTCACCTCGAAGTTCACCGGCACCTCGCCCGCGCGCTCGAAGCGCAGCGTGGCGGCCACCGTCGCGCCTTGCTTGAAAGGCTCGGCCAGCTTCAGGAACATGATGTGATAGCCGCCCGGGCTCATGGTGACGGTGGCGCCGGGCGCCAGGTCCACGGCTTGCACCGGCCGCATGCTGGCCACGCCTTTCTCGTTCACGACGGTATGCAGCTCCACGCGCCCGGCGGCGGCGGAGGAAATGCCCAGCAGCCGGTCGGGTGCCTGCCCGGTGTTGGTCACGGCCAGGTAGCCCGCGCCGTTCTTCTGGCCGGGCGCCGACGCCCGCACCCAAGGGGCGTCGATGGCGATGTCGGCGGCCAGGGCCGACGTGGACAGGGCCAAGCCGAGCAGGCCGGCCGCAATGCTGCGCAAGATCATGGAGAGTCTCCTCGTCGGGCCGACGGCAAAGCCGGTCGGCGGATCGCAGCAAGTGTACTCGCCGCCCGCGGCCCGGCCTTGAACCTGGATCAAGGCCCGTAGCGCTTCAGGCCGTCGAGGTCCAGGACGCGCACCGCACCGTATTCCACCTTCAGCAGCCCGGCCGCCTCCAGCGTGCGCAAGGCCTGGTTGGCGCGCTGGCGTGAAACGCGGCCCAGGTAGCCGAGTTCTTCCTGCGTGATGGCCAGGCGCATGCCCATGCCCGGATAGAGCAGGGGGTTGAACAGCTCCGCCAGGCAGCGGGCCACGCGCGCATCCGGGTTCAGCAGGCGGTCGTGCTCGGCCTTGCCGATGAACTGCGCGACGCGCTCGTTCAATTGGTCGAGCAGGTAACGGTTGAAGGCCAGGCTGGAATCGAGCAGCCATTCGAAGGTGGGCGCGGGCAGGCGGGCGATGACGGAGTCGCGCAGGGCCACCACGTCATAGCGGCGGCGCTCGCGTTTCAGCAGGGAGCCTTCGCCGATCCAGCCGCCGGCGGGCACGCCGGTCAGCGAGGCCAGCTTGCCCTCGGCATTGCCCACGGAAATCTTCACCAGCCCGGCGATGACGCCGATCCAGACCTGCGCCAGCTCGCCCTTGCGTTCGATGATGGCGCCGGCCGGCACCTCCTGCGTCGTGACGTCGCGCGCCACGCGCGCGAGCTGTTCCGGCGTGAGCACGCGGGTCCAGGCAGCGGCGAGTTGAAGCGAGTCGGCAATCGGCATCGGGATATACCCTGAATGCCCCGGGAATGTCGCGATTCTGACAGTTGGGGCGGCAGCTAGCTTATACCTTATGCCCAACAATCACGGATACCGGTATTTCCCGTCCAGCGCGGGGAACCAGGTGATCCGGAGGAGACGAACGTGTCGCGACCCGAATCCACCGCCGCCACGCTTGCCGACACCTTTCCGGCGCTGCTGCTCGCGCATGCCCGGGAGCGCGGCGACCGTCCGGCCTTGCGCGAGAAGGACCTGGGCATCTGGCAGACCTATACCTGGTCGCAGGTTGCCCGCGAAGTCGAGCGCATGGCGCTGGGGCTGGCCACGCTGGGCGTCGAGCCAGGCCAGCACGTGGCCGTGGTCGGCGAGAACCGGCCGCGTCTCTACATGGCCATGATGGCGGCCCAGGCCCTGGGCGCCATTCCCGTGCCGCTCTACCAGGACGCCGTCGCCCAGGAAATGGGTTTCGTGCTGCAGGACGCCGACGTGGGCGTTGCCGTGGTCGAGGACCAGGAGCAGGTCGACAAGCTGCTGGAGGCGCGTGCCCAGTGCCCGCAACTGCGCCGCATCATCTATGACGACCCGCGCGGCCTGCGCCACTACGATGATCCGGCGCTGCTGTCCTGCGACGCCCTGGCCGAGCGCGGCGCTGCGCACGGCGCGGCGCATCCGGATGCGTATGCCTCGGCCATCGCGCGCGTGCAGCCGCAGGACCCCGCGGCCATGTTCTATACCTCCGGCACCACCGGCAAGCCCAAGGGCGTGGTGCTGACCCACCATGCGCTGATCGACCGCGCGCGCGCCGTCGAACGCATGGAGTCGCTGACGGACCGCGAGGACGTGCTGGCCTACCTGCCGCCGGCATGGATCGGCCAGAACATGTTCTCGTACACGCAGCTGCTGGTGACGGGCTTCACCGTCAATCATCCCGAGTCGCCCGAGACCGTCGCCATCGACATGCGCGACATCGGTCCCACCTATTACTTCGCGCCGCCGCGCGTGCTCGAAGGCCTGCTCACGCAGGTGCTGATCCGCATGGAAGATGCCGGCTGGGTGAAGCGCCAGCTCTTCAAGCGCTGCATGGCGCTGGCGCGCCGCGTGGGCACGCGCATCCTGGACGGCGAGGACGTGGGCGCGCTGGACCGCCTGCTGTACGGCCTGGGGAATGTGCTGATCTACGGTCCCTTGCGCAATGCGCTGGGTATGAGCCGCGTGCGCATCGCCTATACGGCTGGCGAGGCCATCGGGCCGGACCTCTTCGTGTTCTACCGCTCGCTGGGCATCAACCTGAAGCAGCTGTACGGCTCGACCGAGACCTCTGTGTTCGTGTGCGTGCAGGCCGACGGCCAGGTGCGCGCCGATACGGTGGGCCCGCCCGTGGCGGGCGTGGAGATCCAGGTGAGCGAGGCCGGCGAAGTGCTGGTCAAGAGCCCGGGCCTTTTCAAGGAATACCACCGCAACCCGCAGGCCACCCTGGAAACGATGACCGACGACGGCTGGTTCCGCACCGGCGATGCGGGTTTCCTGGACGAGGACGGGCAACTGAAGATCATCGACCGCGCCAAGGACGTCGGCAAGCTGGCCGATGGCAGCCTGTTCGCGCCCAAGTACATCGAGAACAAGCTGAAGTTCTTCCCCTACATCAAGGAAGCCGTGGCCTTCGGCGCCGACCGCGAGATCGCCTGCGCATTCGTGAACATCGACCTGGAAGCGGTGGGCAACTGGGCCGAGCGGCGCGGCCTGCCCTATGCCGGCTATGCCGACCTGGCGGGCAAGAAGGAGGTCATCGACCTGATCGCCGAGTGCGTGGGCCAGGTGAACGCCGACCTGGCCGGCGATGCCAGGCTGGGCAGTTCGCAGCTGCGCCGCTTCCTGGTGCTGCACAAGGAACTGGACCCGGACGACGACGAGCTGACCCGCACCCGCAAGGTACGGCGCGGCTTCATTGCACAGAAATACGCGGTGCTGATCGATGCGCTGTTCGCGGGGCAGGCATCGCAGTACATCGAGACCGAGGTCAAGTTCGAGGATGGCCGCAGCGGCAGGATCGCCGCGACGCTGGCCATCCGCGAGGCAACCGTGCATCCGGTGCGCGTGGCGGAGGCTGTCCGATGAGCGATAAACAGAGTTCCCGCGCTAGCCGGGTCGGCGACGTCGTCCTGGACATGAAGAACATCTCGCTGGCCTTCGGCGGGGTCAAGGCGCTGACCGACATCTCCTTCGATGTGCGCGAGCACGAGATCCGCGCCATCATCGGCCCGAACGGCGCGGGCAAGAGCTCGATGCTGAACGTGGTCAACGGCGTCTATACGCCGCAGCAGGGCAACATCGTCTTCGACGGCAAGACCTTCTCGCGCATGAGCCCGCGCCGCGCGGCCGAGATGGGCATCGCGCGCACCTTCCAGAACCTCGCGCTCTTCAAGGGCATGAGCGTGCTGGACAACATCATGAGCGGACGCAACCTGCGCATGAAGTGCGGGCTGCTGTCGCAAGCCTTGCGGCTGGGCCCGGCGGAGCGCGAAGAGACCCGCCACCGCGAGTTCGTCGAGAACATCATCGACTTCCTGGAGATCCAGGCCTGGCGCAAGACGCCCGTGGGGCGGCTGCCCTACGGCCTGCAGAAGCGCGTGGACCTGGGGCGGGCACTGGCGATGGAGCCGCGCATGCTGCTGCTGGACGAGCCCATGGCTGGCATGAACATCGAGGAGAAGCAGGACATGAGCCGCTACATCCTGGACGTCAACGACGAGTTCGGCACGACCATCGTGCTGATCGAGCACGACATGGGCGTGGTCATGGACATCTCGGACCGGGTGGTGGTGCTGGACTACGGCCGCAAGATCGGCGACGGCACGCCGGACGCGGTGCGGGCCAACCCGGACGTGATCCGCGCCTATCTCGGCGTGGATGCCCAGGCCGACGCAACCGCTGCCCAGGCCTAGGAGACGCGTCATGGGATTCTTCCTGGAAACGTTGTTCGGCGGTCTCATGAGCGGCATGCTGTACGCGCTCATCGGCCTGGGTTTCGTGCTGATCTTCAAGGCCTCGGGGGTCTTCAACTTCGCGCAGGGCGCGATGGTGCTGGTGGCCGCGTTGTCCATGGCGCGCTTCTCGGTCTGGATTCCGCAGTGGCTGGGCTTCGAGAGCAAGCTGCTGGCCAATGTGCTGGCCTTCGGCGTGAGCGCCGCGCTGATGTTCGTGTTTGCGTGGGCGGTCGAGCGCTTCGTGCTGCGCCACCTGGTCAACCAGGAGGCCACCACGCTGCTCATGGCGACGCTGGGCATCAGCTACTTCCTGGACGGCCTGGGCCAGATCGCCTTCGGCAGTTCCGTCTACAGCATCGACGTGGGCATGCCCAAGGATCCGCTCTTCGTGCTGGAGTCGGTATTCGAAGGGGGCTTGCTGATCAGCCTGGAAGACCTGACGGCGGCGCTGGTCGCGGCGGCCCTGGTGGCGATGCTGGCGGTCTTCTTCCAGTACACGGGCACCGGACGCGCGCTGCGCGCGGTGGCCGACGACCACCAGGCGGCGCAGTCCGTAGGCATCGCGCTGAACCGGATCTGGGTGATCGTGTGGCTGGTGGCGGGCATCGTCGCGCTGGTGGCCGGGATCATCTGGGGCTCGAAGTTCGGCGTGCAGTTCACCCTGGCCACGGCCACGTTGCGGGCCTTGCCGGTGGTGATCCTGGGCGGGCTCACCTCGGTGCCGGGCGCCATCATCGGCGGCCTCATCATCGGCGTCGGCGAGAAGCTGTCGGAGGTCTACCTGGGCCCGATGGTGGGCGGCGGCATCGAGATCTGGTTCGCCTACGTGCTGGCCCTGGTGTTCCTGCTGTTCCGCCCGCAAGGACTCTTCGGTGAAAAGATCATCGACCGGGTCTGAGGCCTGCTGAAAAAAAGGACGAGGCATGTTCTATCGCGAGAACGGACAGTTCAAGACCAGCTACCGGGCCGATCAGCAGATCCTGCCCATCCGGCAGGACCGCATCTTCATGGCGCTGTTGCTGGCGGTGGCCTTCGTGGCGGTGCCGATGCTGGCGTCGGATTACCTGCTGCGCGCCGTGCTGATTCCCTTCCTGATCCTGGCGCTGGCCGCCGTGGGGCTGAATATCCTGGTGGGGTATTGCGGGCAGATCTCGCTGGGCACCGGCGCCTTCATGGCCGTGGGCGCGTACGCGGCCTGGAACCTGGGCGTGCGCGTGCCCGAGGTGCCGCTGCTGCTGCAGTTCCTGTTCGGCGGCTTGTGCGCGACGGCGGTGGGCGTGCTGTTCGGCATTCCCAGCCTGCGCATCCGGGGGCTCTACCTGGCCGTGGCGACGCTGGCGGCGCAGTTCTTCGTGGACTGGGCCTTCCTGCGCATTCCCTATTTCACCAATTACTCGCCCTCGGGCAACGTGTCGGTGCCGCGCCTGGAGATGTTCGGCATGCCCATCGCCTCGTCGCTGGACCGGTACTACCTCGTGCTGGGCATGGTGGTGGTGTTCACGCTGCTGGCCAAGAACCTGGTGCGCGGCGCCATCGGCCGCGAGTGGATGGCCATCCGCGACATGGACGTGGCCGCCGCCGTCATCGGCATCCGGCCGGTCTACGCCAAGCTCACGGCCTTCGCGGTCAGCTCCTTCATCGTCGGCGTGGCGGGCGCCCTGTGGGGCTTCCTGCACCTGGGCTCGTGGGAGCCGCTGGCCTTCGACCTGAACCGCTCGTTCCAATTGCTGTTCATGGTGATCATCGGCGGGCTGGGATCGCTGCTGGGCAGCTTCTTCGGCGCGGCCTTCATCGTGCTGGTGCCGATCCTCCTGGCCAACGTGCCGGGCTGGTTCGGCCTGCCGCTGTCGGTGGATACCGCCGCGCACATCGAGCACATGGTGTTCGGCGCTTTGATCGTGTTCTTCCTGATCGCCGAGCCGCACGGCCTGGCGCGCCTGTGGAGCATCGGCAAAGAGAAGCTCCGCATCTGGCCGTTCCCGCATTGATGGGACCCACCCCCCCGAGGGGGCGGCGCCAGCGGACTGGCAAAGCCAGTTCCGCTGCGCCCCGGATGAGTCGAGGTTTGCGACGTGAGTCGCTGTTTTGAAGTGACCCGGCCTCTAGACCGGGCCCTATTAGCGGTGCGAAGGCACCCCCGAGGAGGAGTTGGAGATGAAGCAGAAACTGGTACGTGTCGCGGCCACGCTCGCCGCAACCGGCGCGCTGGGCGCCGTGTCGCTGCCGGCCTTCTCGGCCGAGCAGTTCATCCCGCTGCTGGCGTATCGCACGGGGTCCTTCGCGCCGCTGGGCATTCCCTGGGCCGACGGCAAGATGGATTACCTGAAGCTGGTGAACGCCCGCGATGGCGGCGTCAACGGCGTGAAGATCATCTACGAGGAGTGCGAGACGGCCTATGCCACCGACCGCGGCGTGGAGTGCTATGAGCGCCTGAAGGCCCGCTCGGGCGGCGCCTCGGGTTTCGACACGCAGTCCACCGGCATCACCTTCGCCGTGACCGACAAGGCGCCGGGCGACAAGATGCCGGTGGTCACGCCGGGCTACGGCCTGTCGCAGTCGGCCGACGGCAGCGTCTTCGAATGGAACTTCCCGCTGGGCGGCACCTACTGGACCGCCGCCGACGTGATGCTGCAGGACATCGCCAAGAAGGAAGGCGGCATGGACAAGCTCAAGGGCAAGAAGATCGCCCTGGTCTACCATGACTCGCCCTACGGCAAGGAGCCCATTCCGCTGCTGCAGGCGCGCGCCAGGAAGCACGGCTTCGAGGTGCTGCTCTATCCGGTCACGGCGCCCGGCGTCGAGCAGAAGTCCACGTGGCTGCAGATCCGCCAGTCGCGTCCGGCCTACGTGCTGCTCTGGAGCGCCGGCATCATGACGCCCACGGCCATCCGCGAGGCGCAGGCCAGCGGCTATCCGCGTGAAAAGATGTACGCCATCTGGTGGGCGGGCTCGGAAGGCGACGTGAAGGACCTGGGCGCCGTGGCCAAGGGCTACAACGCCATCACGCTGCAGAACAGCGCCGAGCGGGGCAAGGTCCACGACGACCTGAAGACGCATGTGTACGACAAGGGCCAGGGCACCGACCGTGGCGGCAACTCGGTCGGCACCATCGCCCACACCCGCGGCATGATCATCTCGATGCTGCAGGTCGAGGCCATCCGCGCCGCGCAGGAGAAGTACGGCAAGGGCAAGCACATGACACCCGAGCAGGTGCGTTGGGGCTACGAGAACCTGAACCTGACGCAGGAACGTCTGGACCAGCTGGGCTTCGGCGGCATCGTGCGGCCCATCCAGACCTCGTGCGCCAACCACGTGGGCGGCGACTGGGCCCGCATCGTGCAGTGGGACGGCGCCAAGTTCACCATCGCGTCGGACTGGTACGAGGGCGACAAGAGCATCATCGATCCGATGGTGAAGGAACTGGCCGCCCGCTATGCCAAGGAGAAGGGCGTCACGCCGCGCAAGTGCTGATCCCGTGCGCGCCCGGCCTCGCGGCCGGGCGCGCCGGCAGCGCCGCCGGCCACATCCCGCCACGCAAGGAACCGCAACATGAGCGAGACCGCAAGCCCATCGGCCGAAAGTGCCGCACCCGACATCCTGCTGGACGTCAACGGCATCGAGGTCATCTACAACCACGTGATCCTGGTGCTCAAGGGCGTGTCGCTGCGCGTGCCGCAAGGCCGCATCGTGGCCCTGCTGGGCGCCAACGGCGCAGGCAAGACCACGACGCTGCGTGCGGTTTCGAACCTGCTGAAGGGCGAGCGGGGCGAGGTCACCAAGGGTCAGATCCGGTATCGCGGCGAACGCATCGAGCAACTGACCCCCGCTGCCCTGGTCAAGCGCGGCGTGGTGCAGGTGATGGAAGGGCGGCACTGCTTCGCCCACCTGACCATCGAGGAAAACCTGCTGACCGGCGCCTATACGCGCAAGCTGGATCGCGGCGGCGTGCAGGAAGCGCTGGAACGCGTGTACCAGTACTTCCCGCGCCTGAAGCAGCGCCGCGGCAGCCAGGCGGGCTACACCTCGGGTGGCGAACAGCAGATGTGCGCCATCGGCCGCGCGTTGATGGCGGACCCCGACATGATCCTGCTGGACGAGCCTTCGATGGGCCTGGCGCCGCAGATCGTGGAGGAAATCTTCGAGATCGTGCGCGACCTGAACCAGCGCGAGCGCGTGAGCTTCCTGCTGGCCGAGCAGAACACCAACATCGCGCTGCGCTACGCGGATTACGGCTACATCCTGGAAAACGGCCGCGTCATGATGGACGGCGAGGCCAGCGTGCTGGCCAGCAACGAGGACGTCAAGGAGTTCTACCTTGGCATCTCCAGCGGCGAAAGAAAGAACTTCCGCGACACCAAGTTCTACCGCCGGCGCAAGCGCTGGCTGGCCTAGTCTTACCGACGCAGCATTTGAGTCCACCGATCACGGAATGCCCGGCGCGGCCGAGGCATGAACGCAAGGCAGCAGGGGCAGGATCATGTCCGAGTACTTCGATGCATTGGAAACCCGCGATCCCGAGCGGCGCGAACGCGACCTGATGGCGGCCCTGCCGGGCGCGGTGGCGCGTGCCGTCTCCAGCGCGCCGGCGGTGGCCAGGCAATTGCAGGGCGTGGACCCGTGGGCCGTGCGCGGCCGCGAGGCGCTGGCCCGGCTGCCGGTGCTGCGCAAGCACGAGTTGCTGGAGGCCCAGCAGTCGGCCCGCGCGCCAGGGGCGGGCGCGGCGCCCACGCTGCAACGCGTCTTCGGCGGTTTCTCGACCATCGGCTGGGGCCAGTCGCTGCGGGTGTTCGCCTCGCCCGGCCCCATCTATGAGCCCGAAAGCGCCAGGCCGGACTACTGGCGTTTCGCGCGTGCCCTGTATGCCGCGGGTTTCCGGGCGGGCGAGCTGGCCTACAACTGCTTTTCGTATCACTTCACGCCTGCCGGCTCCATGATGGAGACGGCGGCGCACGCCGTGGGCTGCACGGTCTTCCCAGGCGGCACGGGCCAGACCGAGCAGCAGGTGCGCGCCATGCATGACCTGGCGCCCAGCGGCTACACGGGCACCCCCAGCTTCCTGAAGATCATCCTGGAGAAGGCCGACGAGATGGGCGTGCCGCTGCTGTCGGTGCGCCGTGCGCTGGTGTCGGGCGAAGCGTTCCCGCCTTCCTTGCGTGACTGGCTGCGCGCGCGTGGCATCGATGGCTACCAGGCCTATGGCAGCGCGGATCTCGGCATGATCGCCTTCGAGACGCCGGCGCGCGAGGGCCTGGTGCTGGGCGAGGACATCCTGGTCGAGATCGTGCGGCCGGGCACCGGCATTCCCGTGCCCGACGGCGAGGTGGGCGAAGTGGTCGTCACCACGCTCAATCCCGACTACCCGCTGGTGCGCTTCGGCACCGGCGATCTTTCCGCCGTGCTGCCTGGACGTTCACCTTGCGGGCGCACGAACACGCGCATCAAGGGCTGGATGGGCCGTGCCGACCAGACCACCAAGGTGCGCGGGCTGTTCGTGCATCCGCCGCAGGTGGCCGATATCGTGTCGCGCCACCCCGAGATCCGCCGGGCCCGGTTGGTGGTGAGCGGCGCCGCGGGCAGCGACGTGTTGCACTTGCGGGTCGAAGCGGATGCCTGGCCGCCCGGCCTGGCGGAGAAGATCGCGGGTTCGGTGCGGGACGTCACCAAGTTGCGCGCCGAGGTCGAGCACGTGGCCGATGGGGGCTTGCCCAACGACGGCAAGGTGATCGAGGACGCGCGGTCCTACGAATGAGGCGCGGGCAATGAGAAAAAGCGCGGGGCTTGCGCCCGGCGCCTTCCAGAAACGAGCGGGCCGCCCCGAGAGGCGGCCCAACCCTTCCAGCATCACGATCATCCACCGCGAAACTTCCCTTCGCGAAAGTCGGAAGCCACTGTAGCCAGGCCGGAGATTCCTTGCTATGTCGGCAACCGCGGTGGACGAGCCGCCAGCTTAGAAACGGTGACGCAGACCCACCGCCACCGACGTGCTCTTCACGTCTTCCTGGAAGTAGAAGTTGTCGGCGTACGACGCGTAGGCGTACACGTTCGTGCGCTTGGACAGGTCGTGCGTGAAGCCGATGCTGTAGACGTTGGTGGTTTCGTCCTGGCCGTTCAGCTTGTCGTTCTTGGGGTCGGCGGCTTGCCAGGAGGCGAACACCTTGTTGGCGCCCAGGGGCACCGTGGCGGCGACCAGGTACGAGTTGGCGCGGAAGCCCTTGGCGGCCGAGTAGCTGCCAGCGTATTCGGCGCCAGCAGGGTCGGTGCCGATGTCGGTGTTCTTCATCCACCCGTCACGGACCTGGCCGAAGGCCAGGCCGATCTTGACCACTTCGAAGTCGTACGTGCCGCCCAGCATGAACGACTGGATTTCGTCTTCGTCACGCGAATTCTGGTTCGACAAGTTCACGCTGTCGTAGGCAGCGGCCAGGTACACGGGGCCGGCCGAGTAGCGCAGACCCAGGGTCGTGGCGCGGTTGTTCAGGTCGGTGGCGAAGCCGGTGTTGCTCTTGCCGCTGTCGGCGTTGAACGAGTAGCCCACGCCAGCCTGGAAGCCGCCGAATTTCGGGGTTTCGTAGGTGACCAGGTTGTCGTAGCGGACGCTGGCGGCCCCGGTGAACGTCGAGCCGATCGAGGCCGAACCGAAGTTGGTGCCGAAGGGGCTGACGGCTTCACCGACCCACGAGGTCTGGAAGTTCTTGTTCAGGCCGGCCTGGATCGTGCCCCACGAGTCGCTTTGCAGGCCCAGCGTGGCTTGACGGCCGAACAGGCGGCCGCTTTGGCCTTGCTTGCCGGTCGAGGCGTTGTAGCCGTTTTCCAGCGTGAAGATGGCCTTCAGGCCACCGCCCAGGTCTTCGGCGCCCTTCAGGCCGAAACGCGAGCTGCCGTGGCCGCCGTCGATCATGCCGACGCGGCTTTGTTCGAAGCCGTTGGGGCCTTCGACCTTCTCGTAGCCGATACCCAGGTCAACCACGCCGTACAGGGTCACGGTGGTTTGGGCTTGAGCGGCGGAAACCAGCCCGGCGGCCAGGGTGGCGGCGAGGGCGCAAAGCTTGAACTTCATGAGTCTTTTTCTCCGAAATGAAAAGCGCCTGTGCGGCGCATGTGTGTCGGGCGCGAGCCGGTGAGGGCGGCTCGGCGCCTGGCAGTTCAGGTGCCTTCGCAGTATGGGAGGGGGGGACGGAGCGATTAATACGCGCAATGGCAAGCTCCTTGCCGCCCGTGGCGCAATGCATGCAGGTACTGTCATGAAAGGCGTGGGCCGCCGTGCGCTGAGAAACGGGAAATGTCGGGTAAACCCTTGCGGCACAAGGCATTGCGAAGTGCAAGCACACGTTTCAAAAATGTTGCACTTTCCTGGTGCGTACTGCTTCGCCGTGCTGCGTGGGGGCGAAAAAAAAGCGCCCGCAGGCGCCGTCTTGGGGCAGGCGTTGTCATGCAGCAACAGCATCCGGCTTGCACGGGAGCATCTCCTGGATGCGTTCCTGCAGGAAATCCAGGAAGACGCGCGTGCGCGCGGGCGGACGGCGGCTGGCGAACATGGCGTACAGGGGAATGGAGGCCAACTGCCAGGCCGGCAGCACGGGCACCATGTGATCCGGCTGCCGGGACCCGACACAGGGCAGGGCCACGATGCCCGCGCCCGTGATGGCGAGCCGGCGCAACAACTCCGGATTGTTGGAGCCGAAGCGGCCCGTCACCGGGATCCGTACCCGTTCGCCATCCCGCTCCAGCGTCCAGGCGCTCAGTTCGCCGCACACGTCCGAGCCCAGGCATTCGTGCTGGATCAGGTCGTCGGGCGAGGTGGGCACGCCATGTTCGCGCAGGTAATGCGGCGAGGCATACAACTGGTGCGGGATGTCCGCGAGGCGCCGGGCGATCAGGTCGGAGTCGGCCTGTTCGCCCCAGCGCAACGCCACGTCGAACTGCCGCGCGGGATGCGGATTCGGTTCGTGGCTGTAGTCATAGCGGTATTCGAGTTCGGGCCAGTGCTCGGCGAACTCGCGCGCCAGGCGTGTGAATCCCAGCACTTCCAGCGGTTCGGGCAGCAGCACGCGCAGCGTGCCGCGTGGGCGCACGCCCAGCTCCTGCAGGACCGAGTGCGCGTCGCGCACTTCCTCGACGAGTTGCCGGCAGCGTTCGAAATACAGGCGGCCGGCATCGGTCAGCGTGATCTGGCGCGTGGTGCGCACCAGCAGGGACACGCCCAACGTGGCTTCGAGCTTGCGCAGGCGGCGGGAAACCGTGCTGGCGGGAACGCCGGTGGTGTCGGCCGCGCGAGAGATGTTGCCGCGCTTGACCACCTCCACGAACAAGGCGATGTCGTTGAGGTCGGGTTGCGACGGTGCGCCGGAAAGACTCACGGCGTCTGGAGGGGAAGCAGGTGTAGCGTACGTCATGGTGAGGCTTGCGGTTCTGCGTGCCGGGAATAAGCGCCTCTGCCCTGGGACGGGGCAGGCCGGCATCCAATGGAACCGCGTGCCGAACTGTAAGGACTGTTTGCGGACAGTTTTATGACACCTGGTTGTAATGTGGGGGTAATTCTTGCCGTTCTGGTTCTGTTCATCGGCGATTTGCCCACTTTCCGCAGGCAACGCGTTTGTCTGCGCCCCCGCTAGCCGGTTACGCTGCCGGCCAGGCAGGGGCAGACGCCTCGTCCACGCAACACGCAAGGCAGGAGCACATCATGAAGGCTTGGAAGGCAGTGGCGGGCGCATTGGCGCTCATGGCGGCGCAAGGCGCGCACGCGGCGACGACGCTGGAGACGGTCAAGCAGCGCGGCTTCGTGCAATGCGGCACGACGACAGGCTTCGCCGGGTTTTCCGCGCCCGATGCGCAAGGCAACTGGAAGGGCCTGGACGTGGACCTGTGCCGTGCGGTGGCGGCTGCGGTGTTCGGCGATGCGGGCAAGATGAAGATCGTGCCCCTCAATGCCCAGCAGCGTTTCACGGCCCTGCAGTCCGGCGAGATCGACCTGCTGGCGCGCAACACCACGGTCACGCAGCAGCGCGACACGGCGCTGGGCATCATCCACGCGGGCATCAATTTCTACGACGGCCAGGGCTTCCTGGTGCCGCGTTCGCTGGGCGTGAAGAGCGCCAAGGAGATCGACGGCGCGACGATCTGCCTGCAGACCGGCACGTCCAACGAGAACACGCTGGCCGACTGGGCGCGCGCGCACCAGGTGAAGTACAAGCCGGTGGTGATCGAGTCCTTCAACGAAGTGGTCAACGCCTTCGCGGCCGGCCGCTGCGACGTGTTCAGCACCGATGCCTCGGGCCTGGCGTCCATCCGCATCTCCAAGCTGCAGAACCCGGACGACTACATGGTGCTGCCCGAGATCATTTCCAAGGAGCCCCTGGGGCCCTTCGTGCGCCAGGGCGACGACACCTGGCTGAACGTGGTGAAGTGGTCGCTCTTCGCCATGATCGAGGCCGAGGAGTACGGCGTCACCGCGAAGAACGTCGGGCAGATGCTGGAGAGCGCGAACCCGAACGTGCGCCGCCTGTTGGGCGTGACGCCCGGGTCAGGCAAGAACATGGGCCTGTCCGAGACCTGGGCGCGCAGCATCATCGAGCAGGTGGGCAACTATGGCGAAAGCTTCGACCGCAACGTCGGGCTGGGCAGTCCGCTGAAGATCGAGCGGGGGCTGAACCGTCAGTGGACGGAAGGCGGGTTGATGTACGCGCTGCCGGTGCGGTAAGGGGCAAGGAGACGACCATGAAAAAGGCGCGGGGCCGACACCCCGCGCCTTTTTTTCGTTGTGCGAGATCAGTTCGCCGTGATCTTCCCCGTCTCGATCACCTTGCCCCAGCGCGCATATTCCTCGGCCTGGAACCGGGTGAATTCCTCGGGCGTGTTGCCGACGATCTCGAAGCCCAGTTCCAGCAGTTTCGGCTTCACCGAGGCGTCGTTCAGGCTTTCCACGATGGCGGTGCGCAGCTTGTCGCGCACGTCGGCGGGGAAGCCCTTGGGCGCGGCGAAGGCCTGCCACGAGGTCACCGTCACGCCTTTCAGGCCCAGCTCTTCCATGGTCGGCACGTCGGGCAGCAGCGGCGAGCGCTTGGCGCTGGTGACGGCCAGCGCGCGCAGCTTGCCCGACTGCACGTGCGTCAGGCACGTGTTGATGTTGCTGAAGCTGGCGTTCACCTGGCCGCCGATCAGGTCCATGATGGCCGGCGCGCCGCCCTTGTAGGGCACGTGCGTGGCCTCGGTCTGGGTCTCCTGCCAGAAGAGTTCGGCCGTCAGGTGGTCCGAGGTGCCGTTGCCTGCCGAGGCAAAGGTCATCTTGCCCGGGTTGGCCTTCAGGTAGGCCAGCACGTCTTTCACGGACTTGTGCGGCGAATTGGCGGGCACGACCAGCACATTGGGCGCCTGCACGGCGACGGTGATGTAGTCGAAGTCCTTGCGCGGGTCGTAGCCCGGGTCCTTGACCAGGTGCGGGCCGATCACGAAGGGGCCCAGCGAGGAGACGAAGAGGGTGTAGCCATCGGGCGCGGCGCGTTTTGCCACCGCGGCGCCCAGCGTGCCGCCGGCGCCGGGCCGGTTCTCGGTCACGAAGGTGCCGCCGAATTTTTCCTGCAGCTTGGCGCCCACGGCGCGGGCGATGAAATCGGTCGAGCCGCCCGGCGGGAAGGGCACGAGCATCGTCACCGGTTTCGCGGGCCAGGTCTGGGCCTGTGCCGTGGCGGCGACGGCCAGGCCGAGCGCCAGCGTGGTCAGCAGTTTCTTCATGGATGTCTCCTCAGGGTGTCGGCGTCTTCGCGCCGGTGGTGCTGCTTGGCGCCCCGCGCGGCGCGCGGGGCGGATTGCAATCAGACGCGTGTGCCCACTTCCACCTTCTCCCGGGTCCAGGCGCGGGCCTGTTCGCTCAGCGACAGGCCCAGGCCGGGCCGCGTGGGCACGAGCATGCGCCCGTCCCGGATCTCGAGCCGCTCGTTGAAGAGCGGTTCGAGCCAGTCGAAGTGCTCGACCCACGGTTCCGTGGGATATGCCGCGGCCAGGTGGACGTGAAGCTCCATCGCGAAGTGCGGGGCCAGCATCGCGCCGGCCTGTTCCGCCTGCGCGGCAATCTTCAGGAAGGGGGTGATGCCGCCCACGCGGGGCGCGTCGGGCATCAGGTAGTCGGCTGCCCGATGGCGGATCAGCTCGCCGTGTTCGGCGGCGCTGGTCAGCATCTCGCCGGTGGCGATGGGGGTGTCGAACTGCGTGGCGAGCGCGGCGTGGCCCTCGTGGTCGTAGGCGTCCAGCGGTTCCTCGATCCAGATGAGGTTGTATTGCTCGAAGATCCGGCACATGCGCTGCGCCGTGGGCCGGTCCCATTGCTGGTTGGCGTCCACCATGATCGGCACTTCGTCGCCCAAATGCTTGCGCACGGCCTCGACACGGCGGATGTCCAGCTGGCGGTCGGGCTGGCCGACCTTCAGCTTGATGCCGCCGATGCCGCGCTCGCGCGAGGCGCTGGCGTTCACCAGCAGTTGCTCCAGTGGCGTGTGGAGGAAGCCGCCCGAGGTGTTGTAGCAGGCCACCGAGTCGCGATAGGCGCCCAGCAGCTTGGCCAGCGGCAGGCCCGCGCGGCGCGCCTTCAGGTCATAGAGCGCCACGTCGAAGGCGCCGATCGCCTGCGTCGACAGGCCGCTGCGGCCCACCGAGGCGCCCGCCCAGCACAGCTTGGTCCACAGGCGGCCGATGTCGCTGGGATCCTCGCCGATCAGCGCGGGCGCGATCTCCTGGGCATGCGCGAACTGGCCGGGGCCGCCGGCCCGCTTGGAATAGCTCAGGCCGATCCCCTCGTCGCCGTTCTCGGTCTGCACCTCGACGAAGAGCATGGCGACCTCGGTCATGGGCTTCTGCCTGCCGGTCAGGACCTTGGCGTCGCTGATGGGAGTGGCCAGGGGCAGATAGCAGGAGGAGATGCGCAGCCAGGCAATGCGGTCGGCGGGAGTCGCGGTCATGAGGATTCCGGGGTGTTTCGTTGAGGATCGTGAAGCAGGACAACATGATGGATAACGTTGTCATTTCGAGGAAAATAAAAAGCGCCGATGGCCTGGCGCGTGTTGCTGCGGCAGGGGGTCGAGACTTGCGCCACGCCCGTGCGCGGGGCGCTTGACCCTGCGTGTCGGTACGATTGATGGTAACGTTATCCAATTGGCCCGGCAACGGGGAAACGTGTCAGGAAAAACCCGTAGCGGCCCATGAAAGCCAAGTCCATCACCCTGCATGACGTCGCCCGCGAAGCCGGCGTGTCGCTCATCACCGCTTCGCGCGCGCTCGGCAATCCCGAGCGCGTCTCCGCCGCGACGATCGCGCGCGTCCAGGAGGCCGTGGCGGCCACGGGCTACATCCCCAACCTGCTGGCGGGCGGGCTGAAGTCGCGGCGCAGCCGCACGGTGGCGGCCCTGGTGCCGATCATCTCGGTGCCGCAGTTCCTGCCCACCATCCAGGCCCTGACCGCCGACCTCGACCGCGAGGGCTACCAGCTCATACTCGGCCAGACGGGCTATGACCACGCGCGCGAGGAAGCCTTGCTGGCCGCGATGGCGGGGCGGCGCGTGGATGGCATCGTCGTGGCGGGCCTGCTGAACGACACGGTGGCGGCGCGGCGCCTGCGCGACATCGGCATTCCCGTCGTCGAGACCTGGGACCTCAGCGCGCAGCCGCTGGACATGGTCGTGGGCTTCTCGCATCACAAGGTGGGGGCCGCCGTGGGCGGGTACTTCCAGGCCAAGGGCTGGTCGCGCGTCGGCCTGGCCACGGGCGACGACCAGCGCGCAGCCATCCGTCGCGCCGGCTTCCTGTCGGTGATCGGCCACGACGTGCCCACCGTCACCGTGCCCGCGCCCAGCAACGTGGCGTCCGGGCGGCGCGCCTGCGCGGAACTGCTGGCGCAGGATCCTTCGCTGCGCGCCATCTTCTGCAGCGCCGATGCCTTGGCCGAAGGCGTGCTCACGGAAGCGCGCGTGCGCGGCCTGCGGGTGCCGGAAGACCTGGCGGTTTGCGGCTTCGGCGGCGCGGATTTCTCGGCGCACCTGGCGCCTGCGCTGACCACCGTGCACGTGGACGGCGCCTTGATCGGCACCGAGGCTGCCCGCGTGCTGATGGCCCGCCTGCGCGGCGAAACCGTGGATGCGCCCGTCGTGGACGTGGGATTCCGCATCGTCGAGCGGGCGTCGACGGCGGGCTGAGTCTCAGGGCAGCAGCGGATGGGCGCGCAGTCGCGTCACCGCCATGTCCACGAAAGCCTTCACCTTGGCCGGTGCGCGCCGCCCTTCCGGATACAGCACATGGATGGGCAGGGCGGCTTCCTCGAACTCGGCCAGCACGATCTGCAACTGTCCGGCCTGCAGGGCGGGGCCGATCTGGTAATGCAGCACGCGCGTCAGCCCCGCGCCCGCCAGTGCCGTGGCGATGGCGGCGTCGTTGGTGTTGCATTGCAGCCAGGGATCGGTGGTGATCCGCTGCTTGCCCGCGAAGCGCCACTCCGAAGAGGCCCACGCGCCGGTCGAGGCGATCAGGCGGTGATCCTTCAAGTCCGCCGGCGTGGCGGGCGTGCCGTGCTGGTCGAAATACGCCGGCGCACCACAGACCACGCGCCGCACGCTGCCCACCTGTATCGCCGTGAAGCCCGAGTCGGGCAGGTGGCCGATGCGCACCGCGACGTCGATGTCTTCCTCCACCAGGTTCACCGGACGGTCCAGGAACAGCGTCCTGGCGCGCATCGCCGGGTAAGCGGCAAGATAGTCGTGCAGGATGGGCAGCACGACCATCTGCCCGAACAGGATGGGCGCGGTCAGGGTCAGGGTGCCGGAAGGCGTGGCGTGCAGCCCGCCCGCAGCGGCCTCGGCTTCGTCGATGTCGGCCAGGATGCGCCGGCAATCCTCGACATAGCGGCTGCCCGCGTCGGTGAGCTTGACCGAGCGCGTGGTGCGCACGAAGAGCCGCGCGCGCAGCTGGTCTTCCAGCGCGGACACCGCGCGCGTGATCGCGGCGGGGCTCAGGTGCAGCTGGCGGGCGGCCTGCGCGAAGCTGCCGCTGTCCGCCACCTTCACGGCGATGCGCATTGCCTGCCAACGATCCATGCGTGTTCCCGGTATGTGTGGCCGTTGCGGGCCGGTGTGTGCCGGGATCATGGCATGAATTGCGGGCAGGCAGGGGGCGGGCGTCAGAAGCCGAAGTGGCTCAGGCCCGGGTGATCATCGGGCCGGCGGCCCAGCGGCCAGCGGAACTTGCGCTCCGCCTCGGTGATGGGGTGCTCATTGATGCTGCTGTGACGTACGCGCATCAGGCCGTCCTCGGCGAATTCCCAGTTTTCGTTGCCATAGGCCCGGAACCAGTGGCCGCTGTCGTCGTGGTACTCGTAGGCGTAGCGCACCGCGATGCGGTTGCCGCCAAAGGCCCACAGCTCCTTGATGAGCCGGTAGTCCAGTTCGCGGTTCCACTTGCGCGTCAGGAAGGCCTCGACCTCGTCGCGTCCTTGCGGGAACTCGGCCCGGTTGCGCCAGCGGGTGTCCAGGGTGTAGGCCAGCGCAACCTTGGCGGGGTCACGGCTGTTCCAGCCGTCTTCGGCCAGGCGGACTTTCTCGATGGCGCTCTGTTCGGTGAAGGGGGGCAGCGGGGGGCGGGACATGGCAGGCTCCTGTAAGGGTCACGGATGGGGACGGGGGTTACGTGGCATCAGAGTGCCAACTGGAGGCGCGGTGCATCGCCTTCAGTGTGCGCGGGGACCGCGCAGCAGAGCAAGACCTCGTCGTCGGCCACCGCTGCCGAGGGCGGCACCGGATACGCGACGGCGCCTGACAGCAGCTTGGTCTTGCAGGTGCCGCAGGCGCCTTCCCGGCAGCTGAACTCCGGTGACAGGCCGCGCGCTTCGGCCAGGTCCAGCAGGCTGCCCGACGCCGGCTCCCAGCGTGCTTCCTTCAGGGAGGCCGTGAAGATGACGGGCACCGATCGCGTGGCGGGCACGGGCTTGGGCGTGTCGCTGGCTGCGGCCGCCGAGGCGGTCCGGGTCAGCGCCGCAGGCCCGAAGGCCTCGGCATGGATCCGGTCGTCGGCGACGTTGGCGTGGCGCAGCCCGTCGTAGAGCGATTGCGAGAAGCCGGGGGGGCCGCACAGGTAGAAGTCGTAGTCGTTGAACGCCAGGTACCGGCTGAGCAGCGCCATGTCGATGCGGCCCGTCGCGTCATAGTCCCGCCCGGCCTGCGCACCGGCGGCCTGGCTCACGACGCGGATGAGGCGAACGGCCCCCCGTCCCGCGCGCACCAGCGCATCCAGTTCCTGCTGGAAGGGGCGGTCGTGCGCGTCACGCGTCGCATAGAACAGCGTAGTGGGCCGGATGGCCTGCCTGCGCAGGCCTTCATGGACCACGTGCCGCAGCATCGCGAGCAGGGGCGTGATGCCGATGCCGCCGGCCAGCAGCACCGCGGGCCGGCTTGCCACGACGTCCAGCGTGAAGGCGCCGTCGGGCGCGCGCGCTTCGATGATGTCACCCACGCGCACCGTGTCGTGCAGGTGGGCGGACACCGCGCCGGCGCGCCGCACGCTGATGCGGTATTCGCCGTCGGAAGGGGCGAAGGACAGCGTGTAGGTCCGGATGACGGGCTTGTCGGCGCCGGGCAGCGCCACGCGGATGGGCAGGTGTTGCCCTGCCGCGTGGGACAGCAGGCCGGCGCCGTCGTCGGGTCGCAGGTGAAAGGAGCGCACCGTGGCGCTTTCCTCGACGATGCGGGTGACGGTGTACGGGCGCCAGCGCGTGGCGAGTTCCGCCGCGCGCAGCCGTTGGGCCGCCTGCGCCCAGTCGCCGGTCATCAGCGAGGCGGGCGACCAGGCCTCGTCCTGCATGGCCCAGCGCAGCGCCAGTGCGCCGCGGCGCCGCACGACGCGGCGGGGGCGGAAGGTCCAGAGGCGTTCCGCGCCCTGGAAGGCCGCGATCTCGGGCGAGTCCAGCAGCACCTCGGCATCGCCTGTCATCTGCAGCAGGTCACCGCTGCGGAAATCGATGAACGCGAGGCCGGCCTTGCCGTTCAGCAGGATGTTGCCCAGCGTGTTGAAGAACAGGTTGCCATTGAAGTCGGGGATGGTCAGCGTGCCGTCCGCATCCACGCGCACGAAGCCCGCCTTGCCGCCGCGATGCGAGACATCCACCTGCCGCCTGCCTTCTCGGTCGGCATAGGACGCGACGAAGAACGCGTCGGCAGCCTCGATCATGGCACGTGCGCCATCGTCCAGCACCGTGCTGGTGTCGATGCTGCCCACGTGCGCCTGGCCGGGTTCGCGCGACCACGTGAAGTCGCGCAACTGGATGTAGCGCGGACAGTTGCCGAAGCTCTGGTCGACCTCGAAGAGCAAGCCGCCGTCCTCCTCGCCCAGCGTGCCGTTCACGCGGTTGCGCCGGCGCGTGTGCAGCTCGATGCCCAGCAGGCCGATGGCGTCGCCATCGCGCATGCCCGCGCCTGCGGGATCCGAGGGGGCCGGCCGCGCGCCGATGCGCAGCGACGTGGGCGACGGCGATTGCGTGAAGCCCGGCTGGCCTTCCAGCACCGTGGCCCAGGCGTCACCCTGGCCATCGACGCTGCCCGCGAGCAGGAAAGGCAGTTGGGCGTAGAACTCGCGGTGCTGGTCGGGCATGTGGTCACGCACGACCCGCTTGCCTACGCCGTCCATCTTTTCCGCCACGCCCACGTGCCGTTGCAGGGCGAGTTCGCCTTCGTGCCAGGTCGGCAGCCGGGTCTGGTTGGGGGCATCGAGCATGGCGTGTCTCCTGTCCGCGTGCGCCGCGGGGCGGGCGGTTTGTCAGGCCGCGGCCCGCAGGCCGGCGGGGGTCTGCGCGAAGGGCACGAAGCCGGGCAGGGCCTCGATCCGGCGCAGGTGGGCCAGCACGGCGGGATAGCCGGCGGTGTCCACATTGCCTTCGGGCGCGTTGGCCAGATAGCTGTAGAGGGCGACGTCGGCGATGGTGGGGTGCTCGCCGACCAACCATTGGCGCGCGGCCAGGTGCTTGTCCAGGTGGGCCAGCAACGCGTGCGCCCGGGCGATCACTTCCTCGGGACGGAACGTGGCGCCGAAGACGGTGACCAGGCGGGCGGCGCAGGCGCCATAGGCGAGTTCGCCGGCGGCTACGGACAGCCAGCGCTGCACCGCCGCGGCCTGGACGGCGTCCTGGGGCAGCCAGTCGGTCCGGCCATGCTTGGTGGCCAGGTAGACGAGGATGGCGTTGGAGTCGGACACGATCGTGCCGTCGTCGTCCAGCACGGGGATCTGGCCGAGGGGGTTGAGCGCGAGAAACGCGGGCTGCTTGTGCGCGCCGGCCTTGACGTCGACCTCGACCAGCTCATGGGGCAGGCCGAGCAGCGACAGGAACAGGTGCGCGCGGTGCGCATGGCCGGACAGCGGGTGGTGGTAGAGCTTCATGATGGGGCTTCCTGGTCTGGGGGAAAGGCGGGTGCCCGTCCTGGAGGCCAGTGTGCTGCCATCAAGTCATGAAGAGAATGGCCGGTGAAAACACTTCAGTATTGCGCAGGGAGAAATAATCGCTGCGCGGGGGATACGCGGCTATGCCGCCCGCCTGGCTGCGATGGCGTTGCCCGCACGGCTGGCGCTCTTGCGGTCCAGGTGGGCCGAGATCCATTGACCCGTGTCGACGACCGCGTCCAGGTCCACGCCGGTGTCGATGTCCAGGCCGCGCAGCAGGTACAGCACGTCCTCGGTCGCCACGTTGCCGGTGGCGCCGCGCGCATAGGGACAGCCGCCCAGGCCCGCGACCGAGCTGTGCACGATGGTGATGCCGGTTTCCAGGGCGGCCACGATATTGGCCACGGCCTGGCCATAGGTGTCGTGGAAGTGCGCGGCGATCCGGGCGGGGTCCACGCTTTGCGTCACGGCGTCCATCACCGCGCGGACCTTGGCGGGCGTGGCGACGCCGATGGTGTCCGCCACGTCGATCTCGTCGCAGCCCAGCGCCAGGAAGCGCCGGGCGACATCCACGGCCGCGCTGGCGGGCACCTCGCCTTGATACGGGCAGCCCAGCGCGCAGCTGATGCTGCCGCGCAGGCGGATGCCCGCCTCGCGCGCGGCCTGCGCCACCGGCTCGAAGCGGGCGATGGACTCGGCGATGGAGCAGTTGATGTTCTTTTGCGCGAAGGCCTCGCTGGCCGCGCTGAAGATGACGACCTCGTCCACCCCGGCCGCCCGCGCCGCCTCGAAGCCCTTCAGGTTGGGCGTCAACGCGGAGTAAAGCGTGCCGGGACGGCGCGTGATGCGCGCCATGACCTCTGCGCCATCGGCCATCTGCGGCACCCACTTGGGCGACACGAAGGACGCGGCCTCGACATTCTGGAAGCCCGCGGCCGCCAGCCGGTCCACCAGCTCGACCTTGACGGCCGTATCGATGAAGGCCTTCTCGTTCTGCAACCCGTCGCGCGGGGCGACCTCGACGATCTTGACGCGGTGAGGCAAGGACATGCTTGGCTCCGGTGTTGTTGTTCTGGCGGCAGTGGGTGGCCGAAGCGCCATTCTAGTCCCGCCGGGGTGAACGGCGCGGGCTTGCCAGCAGGCTCAGGACTGTTCTGGCTCCACGAGATCGGCGAGGCGCTTGATGCGCACGCGGCGATCCCCGAAGCAGGCCACCATTTCCAATTCGCCGCCCAGCGCTTCGACGTAGCGCCGCAAGGAACTCACCAGCATGTCGCCGCGCTTCTCTATCTTGGCAACCGATCCCTGATTGACCTCCAGGATCTGGCCGATTTCGGTTTGCGATCGCTTGAGTGCGCGGCGCAGGTTGGCGAGCCCCATTTCCTCTTCCAGCTTGTCGGCCAGGGCAAGGGATTCGGCTTGGGCTGCGGGCGAAAGTCGAGCCCGTAGCGCTGAGTAAGGTTGGCTAGCAGCCATCATCAGGTTCCTTTTCTTCCAGATCGGCGAGATGTGAGAGATAGAGCATGTCTGCCAACGGGATCATGCGGCGGTAGAAACGCGAGTCGCCGGTCTTGTCGCCGCCTATGAGCAGGATGGCACGGCGTCTCGGGTCAAACGCGTAGAACACGCGTAAAGCTCTGCCTTTGTGCTGTATCCGTAACTCCCGGAGGTGGCGTGTGCGGGCACCCAAAATGCCGCTTGAGTAAGGGTGCGGCAATCGAGGGCCATGGCGTTCCAACAGGCGAGTGTGCGCATCGATCTTGATTTGCTCGGGTTCAGGAAGATCTTCCCACCAAGTGCGGAACGTAGATGTGAATTCAACAACCCAATTCATGCGATGGTATTCCTTTAAGTGAATGTTCTCAACGATGAGACAGCAAACTCAACACCGCTGAAACCTCCCCCCAGGCAGCCGCAACACCGCCCCTTCCAGCTCCAGCGCCAGCAGATCCGCGTGCAGCGACGCCGCCGAGCGTCCCGTGCGCAAGGCCAGCGTGTCGGGATGCACGGGGTCATGGCCCATGGCGGTGAGCAGGGGATGGACCGGCCCCGACGAAGGCGCCTGGCCTGGCGGCCTGTTCTCGTTCGCGTGTCCGGCCAGGCGACCGCGCCCGCCCTTCGGCGGGCCCAGTTCTTCCGTGATGTCCTGCGCCAGCTCCACCAGCTTGGCGCCCTGGCGTATCAGCGCGTGGCAGCCGCGCGACAGGGGCGAATGAATGGAGCCGGGCACCGCGAAGACCTCGCGTCCGCCTTCGGCGGCCAGCCTGGCGGTGCCCAGCGACCCGGATTGCCTTGCCGCTTCGACGACCAGCACGCCGCGCGCGAGCCCGGCCACCAGGCGGTTGCGGCGGGGAAAGTGGTGGGGCAGCGCGTCGGTGCCGACCGGCAGTTCGGACAGCAACACACCCTGGGCCGCGATGGCCTCGGCCAGTTTGCGGTGGGCGCGCGGATAGCACTGGTCGATGCCGGTGCCCAGCAGGGCCACGGTGCCGCCGCCGCTGGCGCCGGCTTCCAGGGCGCCGGCATGCGCCGCCGCGTCGATGCCGCGTGCCAGGCCGCTGACGATGCACCAGCCTGCGCCAGCCAGATGCCTGGCGAAGGCCTGGGCGTTGGCCAGGCCGGCGGGCGTGGCGTTGCGCGCGCCCACGATCGCCAGGCCGTCTTCCTGGAGCCGCGCGACCTGGCCGCGCGCATACAGCACGAGAGGCGGATCGGGCAGGGTGCGCAGCATGGCCGGATAGGCGGCGTCGTCCAGCGTCAGCAGGTGATGCGTGGGATGGGCGGCCTGCCAGGCCAGTCCCTGGGCGATGCCGTCGCGCACGGGCCCGGAGGGCGGCGCCTTCAACTGCTCGGCCAGGGCAGGGCTGCTCATGCGGGCCAGCGCGGCGTAGGGGGCGTCGTGGATGGCGCCAGGCGACCCGAACGCCCGCAGCAGGCCCAGCGCGGTGACGGGGCCGACACCGGGTTCCAGCGACAGGCGCAGCCAGTGGGAGGGATGGGAGGGGGAGGTGGCGGGAGAGGCGTCCATCCTGCCAGTGTGTCGGCCACGGCGCACACCCGTGGCGTCACCGTGACAGCCTCGCCGCACCGGAAAACCCCGCATGGGCGTATTAGTGCAAATCTATTAGAACTCCCTGAGCTATTGAACTAACATGAGGGCTTCCCTTCCCTCACAGGTCCGCAGTGCCATGGCTTTGCTCCCCATCCTTCACTATCCCGATCCGCGCCTGCACAAGAAGGCCAAGCCGGTGCAAGTGGTGGACGACCGCATTCGCCAACTGGTGCGCGACATGGCGGAGACCATGTACGACGCGCCCGGCATCGGCCTGGCCGCCACCCAGGTGGACGTGCACGAACGCGTGGTCGTCATCGATCTGTCCGACGACCGCAGCGGCCTGATCGTGCTGATCAATCCCGAGATACTGGGCAGCAGCGAAGAACGCAAGACCTACGAGGAAGGCTGCCTGTCGGTGCCTGGCGTCTACGACGAAGTCGAGCGTCCTTCGGCCGTGCGCGTGCGCGCGCTGAACGAGCGCGGCGAGCCCTTTGAATTCGACGCCGATGGCCTGCTGGCCGTCTGCGTGCAGCACGAAATCGATCACCTCGACGGCAAGATCTTCGTGCAGTACCTCTCTCAGCTCAAGCAGACGCGCATCAAGACCCGCGCGCGCAAGTCCGAGCGCGAAGCCGCCCGCGTCTGACTCCCCTTGCCTGCATGCCCGCCGCCAGCCGGCGGGTATGCTGCCATCGCGCTTCGCGCATCCTCTGGCGGCTCGCGCCGTCTTCTTCCTGGCTTTTCCTCCATGCGCCTCGTCTTTGCCGGTACGCCTGAATTCGCCCGCGTGGCGCTCGATGCGCTGCGCGCCGCGGGCCACGAGATCGTGCTCGTCCTGACCCAACCCGACCGGCCTGCGGGCCGCGGCTTGAAGCTTACGCCCAGTCCGGTCAAGCAGGCCGCCGTGGCGGCTGGCATTCCGGTGCTGCAGCCGCGCAGCCTGCGCCTGGACGGCAAGTATCCGGACGAGGCCGCGCAGGCCCAGGCTGCCCTGCGCGAAGCCGCGCCCGAGGCGATGGTGGTGGCGGCCTATGGCCTCATCCTGCCGCAATGGACGCTGGACCTGCCGCGGCGCGGCTGCCTGAACATCCACGCAAGCCTGCTGCCCCGCTGGCGGGGCGCCGCGCCCATCCAGCGCGCCATCGAGGCTGGCGACGCGCAGACCGGCGTGACCATCATGCAGATGGATGCGGGCCTGGACACCGGCGGCATGCTGCTCGAGCGCGCCGTGAGCATCGGCGCCGAGCAGACCGCGGCCGCCTTGCACGATGCGCTTGCGCAGGTGGGGGGCGACGCCATCGTCGAGGCGCTGCGCGGCCTGTCGGAAAACCGCCTGCACGCCCGGCCCCAGCCCGAGGCGGGCGTGACCTACGCGGCCAAGCTGGAGAAGGCCGAGGCGGCGCTGGACCTCACGCAGTCCGCCGAGCTGCTGGCGCGCCGGGTGCGCGCCTTCAACCCGGTGCCGGGCGCAAGCGTGCGCCTGCCGGGCCTGGACGAGCCCGTGAAGGTGTGGCGTGCCCAGGTGGCATCGATGTCCGCCGATGCCGCGCCGGGCAGCGTCATCCGCGCGGATGCCCAGGGCATCGACATCGCCACGGGGGCGGGCGTGCTGCGCCTGCTGGAATTGCAGAAGGCCGGCGGCAAGCGCCAGCCGGTGGACGTGTTCGTGCGGGGTTGGCAGGGCAATTGAGCCCCCAGGGCCTGGCTCAATCCGCCAGGATGAGCCGGGCCAGGTCCGCCGGCGTTTCGAACAGCAGATCCGGCCGGCGTGCGCGCAGCACGTCGGGCAGGTTGTAGCCCCAGGTCACGGCGCCCGCCGCCACCCGCGCCTCGCGGGCGGCGTCGATATCCCGCAGCTCATCTCCCACCAGCAGCGCCCGTGCCGCGGGCACGCCTTGCCGGCGCAGCAGGCGGCGCATCTTGCCGGCCTTGCCGAACACGTCGCTGCCGCAGGCATCCTCGCTGAACCAGGCCCACACGCGCGGCCCCAGCACCGCGCGCACGTTCTCGCTGCTGTTGGAACTGAGCAGCGCCAGGCGCACCCCGGCCGCGTGCAGCGTGGCCAGCGCGTCCTCGATGCCGGGAAAGAGCGCGAGGCCCGGGCGCGACGCCGCCATCCTGCCGCGCAGGAAGGAAACCACCGCCGGCACTTTCCACAGCGGCAGCCCCAGCTTGCGGAACACTTCCCGCGCGTCGTGCAGGCGCAGCGCCGCGCGTTCTTCCCGGTCGGGCGTGCGCAGGCCGTAACGCGCGCAGACCTCCTCGATCATGCCGTCGAACCAATCCATGGTGTCGGCCAGCGTGCCGTCGAAATCGAAGGCCGCCAGCGCGTAGCGCGGCGTGCCGGCGGGAAGCGCCATGCTCAGGTCTCGCCGCGGCCGATCCACTTCGTGACCACGGGGGCCTGGTAGTTCTCCAGGCGGTCCAGCAGCGCGCCCGGCTCGTTCGCCACGATCAGCATGTCGCGGTGGGGCTGCTTCACGAACTGCTCGGCGACCATGTGGTCGAGGAAGGCCGACAGCATGTCGTAGTAGCCGCCGGCGTTGTACAGCGCGCAGGGCTTGTCGTGATGGCCCAGTTGCGCCCAGGTCCAGATCTCGAAGAGTTCCTCCATGGTGCCTGCGCCGCCGGGCAGGGCGACGAAGCCGTCCGAGAGGTCGGCCATCATGCGCTTGCGCTCATGCATGGACTGGGTCACGTGGAATTCCGACAGGCCGTTGTGGGCCAGTTCCTTCTTGACCAGCGATTCGGGAATGATCCCGGTGACGTGACCGCCTTCGGCCAGCACGGCGTCGGCCACCGCGCCCATGATGCCGACGCTGGCGCCGCCATAGACCAGGGCGATGCCGCGGCGGGCCATTTCACGGCCGAGTTCGCGCGCTGCCTCGAGGTAGACGGGCTGGCGGCCCGGATTGGAGCCGCAATAGATGCAAAGAGACTTACGTTTCATACCTGATGTGTCTTGTGAGGAAATGATTCGTTCCGGGGCGATCGGGACGCTGGCGCGACGGTTACGCAGAACGCGCATTACCCGGGGAAAAGGGCAACTATAAGCAATCGCCAGTGCCCCCGCTGGCGCCGGGGCGGGTTGGGACACCTTCGGTCACAAGCCCTATCCATCAGGACACAAGCGTATCCCGGGGCGTCGATACACTGGGTCAGGTTGATTCCGACTCGGCGCTGGCCAGCCAGCATGGCGGCCGCGCCGCGCCTTCCCTGGGAGACCACCATCATGAAATCGCATCTCGCCGAAAAAATGCCCCACACCGGTTTTCACCTGGACGTGGAGGCCATCCGCAAGAAGGCCCGCAAGGATATCGAATCGGGCGCCGTCACGGAAGGCTACCGCGCCGACCGCGAAACCATCATCGACATGCTCAATGGCGCCCTGGCCACCGAGCTGGTCTGTACGCTGCGCTACAAGCGCCACTACTTCATGGCCACGGGCCTGAACGCCGAGCCGGTCGCCGCCGAGTTCGCCGAGCACGCCGCCCAGGAGCAGGAGCATGCCGACCAGCTCGCCGAGCGGATCGTGCAATTGGGCGGGGAGCCGAACTTTTCGCCCGATGGCCTCTCCAAGCGTAGCCACGCGGAATATGCGACGGGCGACACGCTGCAGGACATGATCAAGGAAGACCTGATCGCCGAGCGCATCGCCATCGACAGTTACCGCCAGATGGTGGACTATATTGGCGACACGGATCCGACCACCCGGCGTATGCTGGAGCAGATCCTTGCCGTCGAGGAAGAGCACGCCGACGACCTGTCGGACTTCCTGACGCGCAATTGAACCCGGAAGGCGGCGTGAGAGAGCCCGCGCATTGCGCGGGGCCGCTTTCCAACGCGGGCAGTAGGGGCCCAAGCGCCCATCGGCCGCGCCCGCCGGCCTTGCCAGTCGGGGCGTCCCGCTATAAGCGGGGCGCCCCGGTTTTTGCTTGGGGCCCACCACTTGTCCACCATGCTGCCTCGTTCGCCATGCCGCCTGCTGTTCCGCCTTCGCGCCCTTCGACCGTTCTCGTCCGCCGCTGGGCCGCGGGCCTGTTCCTGGCGTGCCTGCTGCCCTGGATGGTGGGAGGCTGCAGCTTGCCGCCGCTGAAACCCCGTCCCGCCTCGCAGGCGCTGGCGGTGGAGGCTTCCCACGACACCCCCTTGGGCCAGGGCGCGATGGCCTACAAGGGCGACCGCCAGGGCAAGAGCGGCATCCACGCCCTGGACGACGCCCACGACGCCTTCGCCGCGCGCATGCTGCTGGCGCGCGCGGCCACGCACACGCTGGACGTCCAGTACTACATCTGGCGCGACGACATGACCGGCACATTGCTGCTGGAAGCCCTGCACGAGGCCGCCGACCGCGGCGTGCGGGTGCGCCTGCTGCTGGACGACAACGGCACCAACGGCCTGGACCGCGTGCTGGCCGCCCTGCATGCCCACCCGAACATCGAGGTGCGGCTCTTCAATCCCTTCACGCTGCGCTGGCCCAAGATGCTGAATTTCGTGACGGATTTCAGCCGCCTGAACCGGCGCATGCACAACAAGTCCTTCACCGCCGACAACCAGGCCACCATCGTCGGCGGCCGCAACGTGGGCGACGAGTATTTCGGCGCGGGCGAGGACGTGCTGTTCGCCGACCTGGACGTGCTGGCCATCGGCCCGGTGGTGCGCGAGGTCTCGGAAGACTTCGACCGCTATTGGGCCAGTGAATCCGCCTATCCCGTGGACCAGTTGATCAAGGCCGCGCCGGAAAGCGACCTGCAGGACCTGGCCGCGCGCGCGTCGGTGCTGGAGCGCGACCCGGCCGCCGCGGCCTACATGAAGGCGCTGGAGGAACTGCCCTTCATCCAGCAACTGGTGCAAGGCGAGCTGGAGGTGGAGTGGGCCGTCACGCACATGGTCAGCGACGATCCGGACAAGGTGCTGGGCGACAAGGGCGAGGACGGCAACCTGCCGGACCAGCTGCGCCGTGCCATCGGCGATCCCAAGCAGGGGTTCGACCTCGTGTCGCCGTACTTCGTGCCGACGAAATCCGGCGTGGCCGCCTTTGCGGCACTGGTGGAACAGGGCGTGCGCATCCGCGTGCTGACCAACGCGCTGGAGGCCACCGACGTGCCGGTGGTGCATTCGGGCTACGCCAAGCGCCGCAAGGCGCTGTTGCGCGCCGGGGTCGAGTTGTACGAAATGCGTGCCTCGGACGAGGGCGAGGCGGTAAAGATCCGCGGCAAGGGGCGTTTCGGCAGTTCGGGGTCCAGCCTGCACGCCAAGACATTCGCGGTCGACGGCGAGCGGCTCTTCGTCGGATCGTTCAACTTCGACCCTCGTTCGTTCAACCTGAATACCGAGCTGGGCTTCCTGATCGACAGCCCCGAGATGGCGCAGGCGGTGTCAGGCGTCTTCGACACGGATATCCCGCGCGCAGCCTATGTCCTGCGGCTGGAGGACGACGACACGCTGGTCTGGCTGGAACAGCGCGAGGGCCGGACGGTGCGGCACACGACCGAGCCGGGCACCACGGCACTGAAACGCCTGGGCGTGGACATCCTGTCGCTGCTGCCGCTGGAGCCGATGCTCTAGGGCCTAGCAGAAGGCGTCGTAGGGCGCCTGTGTCAACGGCGCCGGGACGTCCGGGGCGGACACGTCCGAGACCAGCGTGAAATCCTGGAATTCGAAGCCCGGACCCACGGAGCAGCCCGCCAGCGCGTAGGCGCCGGTGGGGCGGGCGGCCTGCCAGGCGCCGGCCGGCACCACGCGCACCGGCGCTGTATTGGCATCTGCGCGGCCCAGGAGCCAGGTCTCGATGTGCGAGGCGCCTGGCAGCAGCACCAGCAGTTCGATGGGCTCGCCCTCGTAGTGGTGCCAGGCCTCGTCGGCCGCCACGCGATGCCAGCGGCTGACGGCGCCGCGCGGCAGCAGGAAATAGATCGAGGTCAGTGCGCAGCGGGACGCGCCGTCGGGCTCGCGCCGCACGCCCAGCGCCGAGCGGAAGACCTCGCGGTACAGCCCGCCCTCGGGGTGCGGCTGCAGTTGCAGCAGGCGCACCAGTTCCTCTGCGCGCGCGTCCATCGTCAAACCGTGTCGCCCCAGAGGTCGTATTCATCGGCCTCGGTCACGCGCACGCGCACGATGTCGCCGGGCGACAGTTCGCGGTCGCTGGCCACGTAGACACAGCCGTCGATCTCGGGCGCGTCGGCGCTCGAGCGGCCCACTGCGCCGTCCTCGTCCACCTTGTCGATCAGCACGTCGATCTCGGTGTTGACCTTGCGTTGCAGGCGGGCGGCCGAGATGCCCTGCTGATGCGCCATGAAGCGCTCCCAGCGTTCCTGCTTCACTTCCTCGGGCACGGCGCCGTCCAGCGCGTTGGCGGGCGCGCCGTCCACGGCCGAATACTGGAAACAGCCCACGCGGTCGAGCTGGGCTTCGGTCAGCCAGTCCAGCAGGTACTGGAAGTCGGCGTCGGTCTCGCCTGGGAAGCCGACGATGAAGGTCGAGCGCAGGGTCAAGTCCGGACAGGTCTCGCGCCAGCGGTGGATGCGGGCCAGCGTGCGGTCCTCGAAGGCGGGGCGCTTCATGGCCTTCAGCACCGAGGGGCTGGCGTGCTGGAAGGGGATGTCCAGGTAGGGCAGGATCTTGCCCTCGGCCATCAGCGGGATGGCCTCGTCCACGTGCGGATAGGGATAGACGTAGTGCAGGCGCACCCAAATGCCCAGTTCGGACAGCGCCTCGCACAGCTCGGTCATGCGCGTGCGCACCGGACGGCCGTTCCAGAAGCCCGTGCGGAATTTCACGTCCACCCCATAGGCGCTGGTGTCCTGCGAGATCACCAGCAGTTCCTTCACGCCGGCATCGGCCAGGCGCTTGGCCTCGTCCAGCACGTCGCCGATGGGACGGCTGACCAGGTCGCCGCGCATCGACGGGATGATGCAGAAGCTGCAACGGTGGTTGCAGCCCTCGGAAATCTTCAGGTAGGCGTAGTGGCGCGGCGTGAGCTTGATGCCTTGCGGCGGCACCAGGTCCACATAGGGGTTGTGGATGATGGGCGCGGGCGCCGCGTCGTGCACCGCGCGCACCACCTGCTCGTATTGCTGCGGGCCGGTCACGGCCAGCACGCTGGGGTGCACCGAGCGGATGGCCGACTCCTCGACCCCCATGCAGCCCGTGACGATCACGCGGCCGTTCTCGGCGATGGCCTCGCCGATGGCGTCCAGCGACTCGGCCTTGGCACTGTCGATGAAGCCACAGGTGTTGACGACCACGACATCGGCGTTGTCGTAGGAGGACACGACCTCGTAGCCTTCGGTGCGCAACTGGGTGAGGATGCGTTCGGAGTCGACGAGGGCTTTCGGACAGCCTAGGGATACGAACGCGACACTGGGAATGGGGTTGTCCATTGGGAATACGAGGCTCGTGAATGCAAAACCCTGATTTTACAGCCGCTTACGGCGCGGCACGGCCAGGTGCGCAGGCGGCGCCCCGGCGCGCCGCCCGCGCCGGCGGAAGGGCGGGGGCGCCGGGGGGAGCTGATGGCTGACAGGCGGGGAGTAAAATGCCGGGTTGGCCTTGCGGCCGTCGCGCGCCGAGTGCCGCGAACCGCCGCGGGCGGTGTTCGTTCGCCGCGGCGTCCGAGGAGACGGCGGCGCTGGGGCGAGCTGGTTTGCTGCTATGAGGACGGGCGCCACGACGCTCGCACGATCCCGCATGAAAAGTTCATCACAGGGCGCCGCCACTGGGGCGCGCGCGCCCGCCGGCCTTGCCTCGCCGGCGGACGCGCAAGGCAAGAAGAAGCGGGTCCGGCTGTCGCCCGAGTTGCGGCGGCAGCAGATCCTGGACGCGGCCCTCGTCGAGTTCAGCGCGGAAGGATTCGCGGGCGCGAGCGTTTCGAAGATCGCGCGGCGCGCGGGCATGTCCAAGGCCAACATCTTCGTGCATTTCACGAGCAAGGACGAAATCTTCGAGACGCTGCTGAAAGACTTGCTCGATCCCGCCAAGGGCCAATGGGACCTGCCGGCGATGGACCAGGCCATCGACAAGCAGATAGACGATTTCGTCGACAGGAAATATGACGACCTCACCCCCGAAGTCATCGCCATCATCCGCCTGCTGATCTCGGAAGGGCATCGCGTCCCGGAACTGATCGGACGGTGGTACAGCAATACGGTCCTGCCGGCACACGCAAAGCGGCAGGACATCATCCAGGGATACGTGGATGCCGGCATCGTCAAGCGCTCGACCCTGACGGAGAACTTCGAGTTCGCGATGGCGCCGATCATGTTCGCGGCGATATTCAAGGTGATGCTCCCCGAGCCCCTGGCCGAGGCCGAATTCGAGAAGGTCAGGGAAGTCCACCGCAAACTGCTGCACGCGCTGCTGATTCCGACCTGATCCGGCCGCGTCTCAGCGTCCCCAGATCAGCGATTGCGGTTGCTGGTCGACGGTTTCGGCAAGCGCCCTGATGGCGCGCAGAGCGCGCCGTGCCTCGACGAGCGTCTGCGCCAGATCGTGATGCAGCGGCCCTTGCTCGTCCAGCGAGGACTGGATCGCCCTCATCGCCCCGGCCCCTTGCTGAAGCGTGCGCACGGCATCGGGCAGCACGCTGGTATTGACCGTAACGACCATCCGGTCCAAGCCGCCCAAGGCGCTGTCCAGCTTGGCGCCGATCGCGTCGAGCGGCATCTTCTCGATTCTTCCCAGGATCGCGGCCAGCCGCGTCTGGATTTCGTCCACGCCGTCATCGCGTATCGTCGGCAGTGCCAGGGGGCGGGTCGTGGCATCGAAGCGCACCGGCGCCGCGTCGCGCACGAACGCCAGGGAGACGACCACGCTGCCGGTCAGCAGGTTCGCGACCCTTGCCTTGGCCCGCAGGCCGCGGGCGACCATGCTTTGCAGCAAGTCGGCCGTGCGTTGCCCCGACGCGTCCGCGTCCTGCGCGAGCGCGGCAAGCGCGCCGCCCATCTTCCGGGGGTAGATGTCCACGTCGGCCGTCAGCGCGTACCGGTAGCCGCTGGCGTCAGGGTCGAAGCCGACCGAGGCCACCCTGCCGATGGCCTGCCCCATGAACTCGACGGCCACGCCTTCGGCCAGCCCCCGGGGCGGCTCGTCGAAACGCAAGCGTAGGCGCTGCGCCCGCCCCGCGGCCGAGGCGACGGCCCCCGCATGGTCATCCGCCAGGTCGTACCTGCCTGGCATCGGCGCGGAGGCCTCCCGGCCGAGGGTCTCGAATGCGATTCCGCCCGATACCAGCGCCGCCAGGGCCTGGGTGCGCAGCGTGACGCCGTCCGCGTTCAGCGAGACGTCGACGCCGCCCGCGTTCCAGAAGCGCGTATTGCCGGTGACGAGCTTGTCGTGCGGCGCATCGATGAACAGTTGGATGTCGATGCCTTGCCCGTCGTCCGCCAGCCGATACGAGGTGACCCTGCCCACCGGAACCCGCCGGTGGAAGACGGGCGAACCGACATCCACCGATCCGAGATCGGCGGCACGCAGCAGGAATGCGCGTCCCGGTGTGCCGTTCAACACGGGCGGAGGAAACTCCAGCCCGGTGAAGGCGCGGCGCGGCTGCGTGGACATTCCCCGGTCGACCGCGATGAATGCGCCGGAGATCAGGGTGTCCATGTTGGCAAGGCCCCCGACGCCGATTCTGGGGCGGACGACCCAGAAGCGGGCGTCCTCGCGCGCCAGTCCCCGCGCATTCCTGTCCAGGGTGACGGTGACGAGCACCTGGGCGCTGTCCTCGCTCAAGGCGATGTCGGAGACGACGCCGACCACGACGTCCTTGTACTTCACGAGGGTCTTGTCGGCCTCGAGTCCGGCCGCGGTCTGGAAGGTGATGGTGAGGGTGGGGCCCCGCCTGGACCAGTGCTGCGCCATGAGCAAGGCGCCGGCGAGCAGGGCCGCCATGGGCACGAGCCAGATCAGGGGGAAGCGGCGACGCGCGCGGCGAGGGAGCGGCGAGCGGCGCCGTTGCGAAGACGCGGTCATGGTCGCCTTTGCCTCGGACAAGGGTGGGGGGCGGGATCGTCCGGCGGGGTGAGCGCCAGGTCCCGCGCGATGCAGTCGGCCAAGGCGGAGACGGCGCGCTGCTGTGCGGCCGCCAATCCGGCGAACCCGCCTTTGGCGGGCGCCAGGAAAACGCCGCGGGCGTGCAGGGCGGGACGGTCGGGCGCCTTGAAGTGAAGCGTCCAGGCGGCGTCGATCGCGACGTGGTCGTCCAGCCAGGCGTCGACACGCAGGATGTCGACCTCGATGGATCGCGGCGTGGCCGCCGCGGGGCCGGCAGCGGACGGGGGCGCCGAGGCCTGGGCCAGCCTGGCCTTGATCGCGTCCCGGACTTCCTCGGGGAACGGGCTTGCCCATCGCTGCGCGGCTTCGACGGTGACGCCATGCGCGCCATGCCGGACCACCATGGCGTGCCGGTCCAGCATGGCCGGCACGTCGACGCTGAGGGCGTCGAAGGCAGGCTGCCGTGGCCCGGCCGAGGCGGGTGTCGCGGCAATCGGAGACGCCAGCGTGTGGAAGCTGGCGGGCTGCGTCGAGCACGCCGAAGCCATCAGCGCCGCGAGCAGGAGCGGGAGCGGCCGCCGCGTCACGCCGTCGCCTCGCGCGGGACACCGTGTTCAGCGGCCTTCATGGCTGGCGACCGCAGCCGGGGTCGGGGCGGTGTCGAAAGGGCGATCATAATGAATCCAAAGCAGTGTGCCGCTGGACAGTCCCAGGATCAGGCAGAGGGGCAGCCGGCGGATTCTTTCGCGGAGCCCGGCACTTCCTGCCGAGGTGCCGGGGGGATCCTCTTGCCAGGTGAGGCGGGGGTCGAAGCGCAGGGAGGCCAGCATCGTGAGCATGACGACCAGGCCGAAGCAGAGGATGCCTTCCCGCGGCACCACCTCACCCAGCGCGCCGAATTTCAGCACTGCCGCCACGACGGCAATCACCAGCACGTCGAGCATGGACCAATAGCCGATCAGGGAAATGCAGCGATAGGCCCTGGCCCTGAATGGCCGCGCCCAGGCGCTCTGGCGTTGCGCGGAAACCAGCAGGAGGCCGAGCATGAGGAATTTCCCGCAAGGGACCAGCACGCTCGCGGCGAAGATCAGCATCGCGATGCCGTGGGAGCCTTGCTGCCAGAACGCCCAGACCCCTTCCGTCAGCGTGCTGGACGTCGTTTTCCCCAGATAACGGGTATCCAGCGCGGGGAGCAGATTGGCTGGCGCGTACAGCGCTATTGCCGCCAGCAGGAATGCCCAGGATTCCGCCAACGCGTGCGCGCGGGGGTGGCGCAGCGTCGAGCCGCAGCGGGGGCATCTGGCGAGCGGGCCGGCGGGCGGCAGGGCCGCGCACACCAGGGTGCACACCCGGCATGCCACCAGGCCCTTGTCGCGTGCCGTCAAGGACAGGCCCGGCGGGCTCATGCTGCCTCCGTCCGGGCGGGGGCCTCGACCCTGACGAAGTGCCACAGCCAATGGATATGTCGGCCAGCGATGCCGTGCATCAGGAATGTCAGGCAGGCCAGCGCCCACAACCCGGGGCCGATCACCACCTGGGTTGCGGCGGACAGCTTGATCGAGGAGACCAGCACGCCCGACAGGCACACCTCGATCATGCTCCACGGGCCCGTCGCGGCAAGCAGTTTCAGGGCGGGTATGAGCCTGCGGGTGCCGACGCGGTATCGGATCCCCGCCAGCACCCAGATCAGCAACGAGACCTGCGCCAGCGGCACCAGCACGATGGAAAGCAGGAGCAGCGCTGCCACCCTGTCCATCCGGTTCTGGAGCAGCGTGGCGGCCACCTGCCACAGCGTGGCATGCGTACGCATGCCCAGCAAGGAGAGACCGAGGATCGGCGTGAGGCAGGCGATCACGAGGGTAATGGCCGCGGTGACTGCCAGCGCAAGCCATTGGTCGATGGTCAGCCCCGTGCTTGTGTACAGGCGGGCGCCGCAGCGCGTGCAGAAGGCGCTGCGGCCCGGCGCCAGGCGGGACCGCTTGAACAGATGGTCGCAGTGTTCGCAGGCGATCAGCGCCGGGAAGACTTGCGGGAATCCCGGCAGTGCGATCGCCATCGGTTCACAGCCTGCGCCCTGTCGCAGGCGGAAGGCGGGCCGGGTCATCGAGGCCTCCTGCTAACGGCGGTAGGGACCGTCCCAGCGGGAATTGCGATCGTCGCGATCGCGGCGTTCGTATTTCTCGCGATGCTCCCTGCGATCGGGCTCGCGGTCCCGGTGCGAGCTGTAGGAGAAGCAACCGGAGAGCATCAGCGAGGCAATGAGGCTGGCGACGAGGACTTTTTTCATGAGGGTTCCGCCTGGAGGAGGGATGAGGAGACGCGGCCGTCCAGCAGCGGGACGGCGATCGGTCCGGTGGGAAAGGAGGGGGAGTGCATCGGGTTCTTCCGCCGGCGCGCCGGCCTACCGCATTTGCGCGAGCAGGTCTTCGGCGCCTTTGTCCGCCCCGGTCCTGGCCGCGGCAAGCCGACCGAAGGTGGCCCCCACGTTGAGCGCGTTGGGATACTGCTTGGCCACATAGGCCTTCAGCAGCCTGTTGTCGCGGGCGTCGCGGATGTCAGCGGCATAGCTGATCGAGCCGATGAAAAGCCCTTCCTTGCCCCGGATGGACTGCACGACATTCGCGGGGCCGCCCAGCAGGTCGAAGCGGGTGACGGTCGACACCACCGCGGTGTTGGTCTTCGCGCCGGTCAGCGTCAGCGCCACGCGCAGCGTCCGCGGTCCTGGGGCGCTGGTCACGGTGAAGCGCGTCGCCAGCGCCTTGCGGAACTCGGCTTCCATGTATTTCGCCAGTTCGTTTTTTTCTTCTTCCGTCACATCCTCGAACTGGTTGTCCGGCCCCCGATACACGGCCACCGGATCGAGGATGACCGCCTGGTAGTCCTCCCATCTGGTGGGAGTGTCGTAGCGGTAGGGAATCCTGTCGGCGTCGTCGTCGTTGGCGTTGGCGCGCAAGTGGGGCGACGAGGGCAGGCCGGCATACGGCATGGGCGTGGTGCCGGCGCAGCCCGTCAGCACGGCGGCCGCGACGAAGAGCGCAAGGAAGGGGGATTTTTTGCGACGGTTCACGGGGAAATCCTTTCAGGTGGCTCGTTCGGGAAGGGGGGCGGCGCCTGCGGGGGGAAGGCGCCAAACACTAATGACCGATCGGTTGTTTTCGCAAGTGTAGCGCATAATAACCGATTGGTCATTAGCGTCACGGCGTGACGTCGCCCGCGCGGCGGCGGGGATGCCGGCGCTTGCTTGCGAGAGAAGGGGAAAGGAGGGGGAAACCGCCAGCGCGGCGTCAGGCGCGGCGCGGCATCATGCCTGCGCCCCCGGCGCGGCGCCCTGTGGCGCGTCCGTGTCCGCGCGGCGGAAAGCAAAATGGGCTGCCTGAGGCAGCCCGTGCACAGCCGTTGGCGCCGCCGCAGGGCGGCGGGCCAGGCACCTTACAGATTCGGTTCCGGCGTGATCTTGGAACCCTGGATCGACACGCCACCGGCCAGGCCGGCGTTGTTCAGCACGAAGCCGACGACAGGCTGGCGAGCCGTGTTCGAATCGATGTGGCCGTTGGCGCCGATCTTGGCGACCACGACGTTGGCGTCGGCGCCGATGGTCCAGCCCTTGCTGTTGCGGAATTTCTGCAGGGCTTCATCCGTCATGAACAGCAGGATGGTGGCTTGCGACTGGGCGCCGGCCTGGAAGCCCAGCGAACCCGAGGCGACGCTGTAGTACGAGTCGTTCTTGCCGCCGACGCGCAGCACGCCGTTGCCGTACTCGCCGCCCACGATGAAGCTGGCGCCCAGCACTTGCGGGAAGATCAGCACGCCCTTGGCGTCACGCACCAATTGCTTGGATTCCGGCGCGGCGGTGTACAGGCGCGAGAGCGCGCCGTCGGCGGCCGAGTTGATTTCCGCGCGTTGCTCGGCGGGCGTCGAACGGGCTTGGTGGTTGTTGACCGTGCAACCGGCCATGGCCAGACCGGCCAGGGCGAGGGTGGCGGCAGCCGCGGTGCGGCGGTTCAGGATGTTCGTGATTTTCGTCATGTTGGCTCTCCGTGAAATGAGGTGTCCCGGTGACTACTATCCGCCTTAAAACTGTCAGCGAAGTGAGCAAAGCCTGACAGTGCGCCAGCAATTGCAACAGTTCTCAAGGCCCTTCAGCGCTTGGCCGGCGCCTTGCGGCCCCGCTGCTTCATGTCTTCCACCATCTGGGTGCAGGCGTTGTCTTCCCCCACGCTGGGCGCGATCAGCGCCAGCAGGCCCGCCGCGGGCGTGAGCAGGGCGCCCAGGGCCACCATGCCGGCGCCGCGTGCCAACAGCGGACCCGTCTGCACGCCCGCCTTGGGATTGGCGAAAGTGCCCTGCACATACAGCGGCGAGCGTAGTGAAAAGATACGGAAACCTTTGCTGTGCGGGGTGATGTCCAGGTCCAGCGTCTCGTCGCGCAGGTTGATGGGGCCTTCCACTTCGACCAGGGCGTTCTCGGTGTCGAAGAGGAAGATGCGCGGGTTCATCACGCCTTTCTCGATGCGCATGTCGGCGGCCGCGCAATTGATCTTCACGGTGTCGTCGCCGAACATCGTGGTGATCAGGTAGTTGGCCACGTTCAGGCCGGCGATCTCGGTCAGCCCGCGGCTGATGGCGCCGTCGTTGATCAGGATGCTGAGGCTGCCATTGGCCGTTCCCAGCAGCGCCGCCACCGAGTTGCCGGTGCCGTCGATGGCGGCCTTGCCGTTGATCTCGCCCAGGCTGGTGCGCATGGGTTCGAAGCCCGGGAAGAGCTGCTTCAAGGCCAGGCTGCGGGCCTGCAGGTCGATGCGGCCGCGCAGCGGGGTGTCGCCGCCGTCCAGGCGGATGGCCGCGTCCAGCGAGCCGCCCGCCACGCCGAAGCGCAGGGGCATGAGCCGCAGCGTGCCGTCTTCCAGGATCAGCCGGGCGTTCAGGTCGGTCAGCGGCAGGCGCTCGCTGTGGACGATGCGCTTGCCCGTCAGCGACACGTCGGCATCCATGGCGCGCCAGCGGTCGGTGCGGAACTCCGCATACGGCAATACCTTGCCGGCGGGCTGCCCGTTCTTGTCGTCCTTGGCCTGCGCGGGTTTTTCCTTGCTTTCGGCCTTGTCCGCGCCGTCGGCCGGCAGGCCGATGAGCGGACCCAGGTCAGCCAGTTGCAGCAGGTTCGATCGCAGCTTGCCGGTCAGCTTGGGACGAGGCTGGGTGGCGGCGTAGCGGATGTCGCCGTGCAGGTCGCTGTCGCCGACCTTGCCGTTGAAGCCGGAATAATCGAAGACGGCGCCCGCCGGGTTGTGCAGGTCGGCGCGCAGCCGGCCATCGGTGGAGTAGGGCGGCGTATCGGGCAGGGTGACGCCGGTCAGGGTATAGAGGTCGGCCATGCTGTTGCCCGACAGGGCCAGGCGCAGGTCCAGCGCGCCCAGCTTCATGGGGTCGGTCAAGGTGCCGGCCAGGCGCACGCGGGTGGCGCCCGCGCGCAGGTCGGCCTGGAGGGGGAAGGGCGTGGCGGCGTCCTGCAGCGCCAGCAGGCCCCCCACCTTGCCTTCGCCGGACACCTTCTGCGTCTTGTAGCTGCCGGTCATCTTCCAGCCGAAGGCGTAGTCGCCCGGGGCGGGGGCGGCCGCCGCACCCTCCGCTGCGGCCGCTTCCTTGTCGCCGGCCTCGGCCTGCGGCTTCCCGTCACCGCCCGTTACGCCCTCGGCCGGCTTGTTGCCGAAAGCCGTGAGCTGCGAGAAGGGGATGGGTTCGCCCAGCGGATCCACCGCCAGCGACAGCTTGGCCTGCATGACCGCGTCATCCAGGTCGACCTTCGCGGTGTCGAAGCCTATCGTGCCGATGTCCAGGTCCCAAGGCGTGGTCTTGGCCTCGTCGCCTTCCTTGGCGGGCAGGGAGAAATTCCAGTTGGCGCGGCCATCGGCCAGGCGCTGCAGCGAGGCAGTGGGGCCGGTCAGCTGGATTTGCGGGATGACGACGCGCCGGGCAATCAGCGGCAAGGGCGACAGCCGCGCCTCGACGGCGGCCAGGCTGGCCATCTGCGGCGTCTGGGCCCAGTCGGGATTGCCCAGGGTGATGTCGCGCGCCGTGACGTTCGGCCAGGGCACCCAGCCGCGCCAGCCGGTCACGCCGGGCTCGCGGCGCCATTGCACCGTCAGGTCGCCGTTGATGGCGAAGGGGCGGTTCAGCTCCGTCGACACCTTGTCGTTGATCATGGGCCGGGCGCGGTTCCAGTCGAAGGTGGCGATGAAAACCACCGCGATCACCACCAGCACGACGAGAGTGGCCGCAAGGCCGATGAGGATTTTGATGCCGCGTGACATTGGGCCGCGTGCCATGGCGGGTCTCCTGTTGCATAGCCAAGCCGTCCGGGCAGACTACGCGTCTTGGCGGGTCTTTGCCTGACCGGATGTAACTACAATGCGCTCCATGCAGACATCCGTCCAGGCCCCGCCGCTTTCCGTTCTTCTCCTGTCCACCGCCCGCAACCTGCAGGCCGTGCTGTCCGGCCGGTCGTTGACCGATGCGCTGGCGGCCGTGCCTGCCGTGCAGCGGCCCGCGGTGCAGGCGCTGTCCTTCCAGGTCATGCGCGGCCTGGGCCGTGCCCGCGCCCTGCGCGAGGCGCTGGTGCAGCGCCCGCCCACGCAGCCGCTGCTGGATGCGCTGCTGCTGGTTTCCCTGGCCCTGCTGGACGCCTCGACGGCGCCCGAGGCCGACACGGAGACGGGCGCCCGCCGCCGGTCCGTCTCGCGCTACGCGCCGCACACGCTGGTGGACCAGGCCGTGCGCGCGGTTTCCAGCCAGCACCGTCTGCAAGGCGCCAAGGGCCTGGTCAACGCGGTGTTGCGCCGTTACCTGCGCGAGCGCGACGGCCTGGTGGCGGCATTGCCCGACACGGGCGAGGCACGCTGGAACTACCCCGATTGGTGGATTGCCCGCCTGGCCGAGGCCTATCCGGACACCTGGCAGGCACTGCTTGCCGGCGCCGACACGCCGCCCGCGCTGACCTTGCGCGTCAATCCGCGCCGGGCCAGCCGCGATGAGGTGGCCCGCGCGCTGGACGAGGCGGGCGTGGCGGCCGTTCCGGTGCTGGCCCACGGCCTGGTGCTGGAAACGCCCAGGCCGGTGACGCAATTGCCCGGCTATGCCGAGGGCTGGTGGTCGGTGCAGGATGCCGGCGCCCAGATGGCGGCGCCCCTGCTGGACGCACAGGACGGTTGGCGGGTGCTGGACGCCTGCGCCGCGCCTGGCGGCAAGACCGCGCACCTGCTGGAGGGCGCCCGGGTGGAGCTATTGGCGCTGGACGCCGATGCCGACCGGCTGGCCCGCGTGGGGGAAAACCTGGCGCGCCTGGGGCTGTCGGGACCGGACGTGGCCCTGGTGGCCGCCGATGCCGCCGACCTGGATGCCTGGTGGGACGGCCGTCCTTTCGACGCCGTGCTGGCCGACGTGCCCTGCACGGCCTCCGGCATCGTGCGCCGGCACCCAGACATCCGCTGGCTGCGCCGCCCCGATGACCTGCCGCGCACGGCTGCCCTGCAGGCGCGCATCGCCGACGCGCTGTGGCGCACGGTGAAGCCGGGCGGCAGGCTGCTGTACGTGACGTGCTCGATCTTCCCGGAAGAGGGGGAGTCGCAGGCGCTGGCCTTTGCCGGCCGCCATGGCGACGCCGAGCGCTTGCCCGCGCCCGGCCAGATCCTGCCATCGGGAGCGGCGGCGCCGCTGTCGGATCAACACGACGGCTTTTTCTATGCCTTGTTTGCCAAGCGTGCCTGAATCGCCAAGAATACCGGCATGATGCGCTGCAACGATTCCCGTTCGCTTCTCCTGGCCGCATGATCTCCCGCCGGATCTTCGTCTGCCTGCTCGCCCTGGCCGCCGGGCTGTCGGCGGCGCCTGCCTGGGCGGCCGATCCGTCGGTCACGCGCATCGACCCAGTGATCCACGATGGCCTGTTGCGCATCGACGCGGACGTGGATTTCGAATTGAACCCGCAACTGCGCGATGCCGCCGAACGCGGCTTGCCGCTCTATTTCACGGCGGACGTCGTCATTTCACGGGACCGCTGGTATTGGTTCGACGAGCAGGTGGCCGAGGCCAGCATCACCTGGCGCGTCGTGTACAACGCCCTCACGCGCCAGTGGCGGGTGGGCGCGGATGAGTTGTCGCTGCCGGTGTCCACGCTGGACGAGGCGATGGAAGTGGTGCGCAAGGTGCGCCATTGGTCCGTCGTGCCGCTGGACCGGTTGCGCTCGGATACCGAATACCGTGGCCAGTTCCGGCTGCGGCTGGATACCTCCCAGCTGGCCCGGCCCTTCCAGGTGAATGCCTTGAACAGCAGTTCGTGGTCGCTGACGACCCCCTGGGCGCCCTTCAGCTTCTCGGTGCGCGGGGCCAGCGAGCCATGACGAAAGTATTGCGCTTTGCGCTGATCATCGGCGCAATCAGCGGATTGGCCCTCCTGGGCCTGTTGGCCTGGTCCACCGGCAACGCCTCGCGCTTCGCCCGCTATTACGACCTGCTGGTCATCCTGAACGGGGTGCTGGCCCTGGCCATGGGCGTCTGGGTGGTGGCGCTCACCGTGCGGCTGGTGCGGCAGTTGCGGCGCAGGCAGTTCGGCGCGCGGCTGACCGCCCGCTTCGCGTTGGCGTTCGCCCTGATCGGGGTGCTGCCCGGGGCGCTCATCTATACGCTGTCGGTGCAGTTCCTGTCGCGCTCCATCGAATCCTGGTTCAACGTGCGGGTGGACAACTCGCTGGAAGCCGGCCTGAACCTGGGCCGCGCGGCGCTCGATTCGCTGCTGGCCGACCTGGATGCCAAGGGCCGCGCCTTCGCGCAGCAACTGGCGAACACGCCCGACAGCGCCCTGCCACTGGCGCTCACGCGCCTGCGCGAGGCCAACGGCATCAGCGAGGCGATGGTCTTCACCAATGGCCGCATGGTGTCGTTCTCCACCGGCAACTTCGGCCGGCTGCTGCCCGAACTGCCGCCCGCCACGGTCCTGAACCAGCTGCGCATCTCGCGCGGCTACCTGGCGGCCGAGGCCGACGACCCGGGTGTCTCCGCATCGGAAGAGGGCCTGCACCTGCGCGTGGTCGTGCCCGTCAACACGCCCGAGCGCTACGACTCCCTGAACCTGGGCGGCGCGACCGCCGAGCCGCGCTGGCTGCAGCTCATCCAGCCCGTGCCCGAGCAGATCGCCCACAACGCCAACCGGGTCCAGCAAGGGTTCCGGGACTACCAGGAACTCTCGCTGTCGCGCCTGGGCATCCGCAAGCTCTATGGCCTGACGCTGACGCTGGCGCTGGTGCTGGCCACCTTCGGCGCCATCGCGGTGGCGCTCTACCTGTCCAAGCGCCTGGTGCGCCCGCTGCTGACCCTGGCGGCCGGCACCCAGGCGGTCAGCGTGGGCGACTACCGGCCCCTGCCCGAGCCGCCCGCGCGCGACGAGGTGGGCCAACTGACCCGCTCGTTCAACGCCATGACGCGCCAGCTCGACGAAGCCCGGCGCATGGTCGAGAGCAACCGCCAGCAGCTCGAACGCTCGAACGTCTACCTGGAAAGCGTGCTGGCCAACCTGTCATCCGGCGTGCTGACCTTCGACGAGGCTTTCCGCGTCACCACGATCAACCGTGGGGCGCAGACCATCCTGCATTCCGACCTGCGCGCCGTCATCGGCCGGCCGCTGGAAACCATCGATGGGCTGCTGGCCTTCGCGCAGATGGTGCGCCAGGCCTTCTCGGCCCACGACGCGGTGGGCTCCGAGCGGGCGCACTGGCAGCAGCAGGTCGAGGTCGCGATGCCGCACCTGGCGCCCGCGGGCCTCGGCTCGCCGCCTTCCGTGACGCTGCTGGCGCGCGGCACCCACCTGCAGGTCGACGGGCGCGGCACGGGCTACCTGCTGGTGTTCGACGACATCACCGAAGTCATCTCGGCCAACCGCACCGTTGCCTGGGGCGAGGTGGCGCGGCGCCTGGCGCACGAAATCAAGAACCCGCTCACGCCCATCCAGCTGTCCGCCGAGCGCCTCGCGCACAAGCTTGCCGGCAGGCTGGAGCCCACCGATGCGCAGATGGTCACGCGTGCCACGCAGACCATCGTGAACCAGGTCTCGTCGCTGAAGCAGATGGTCGACGATTTCCGCGAATACGCCCGCACGCCACCCGCGGTCCTGCAGCGCATCGACTTCAACGCGCTGGTCGACGAGGTGCTGGCGCTCTATGGCTGGGATCCGGTCGCGGGCGAAGCGCGCGATCCCAGCGGCCAGGCCTTGCGGCTGGAAGTCGATCTGGCCGAGAATCTGCCTGAGATCGAAGGCGATGCCACGCAATTGCGCCAGATCATTCATAATCTGCTTGCCAATGCGCGCGACGCCATTGCCGAGCAGGAGGGCCAGGGCATCGTGCGTGTCAGCACCAGGCTGGCCCAGGCAGGACAGGTGGACGGCAAGGAACACTGCGCCGTGCGCTTCACGGTGTCGGACACCGGGCGGGGTTTCGCGCCGCAGGTGCTGCAGCGGGCTTTCGAGCCCTACGTAACGACCAAGTCGCACGGCACCGGCCTGGGACTGGCTATCGTCAGGAAGATCGTCGAAGAGCACGGCGGTCGCATCGACCTGGCAAACCGGAAGGAGGGCGGCGCGCGCGTCACCATACTCCTGACGCGCTTGGCAGGCCACTCGGACAAGGTGGACGCCCCTGTCTCGGAACAGGGATAATGCGGCGGACATAACAGGTGATCACTTATGGCCCGTATTCTGGTAGTTGACGACGAAATCGGCATTCGCGAATTGCTGTCCGAGATCCTGTATGACGAAGGTCATACGGTCGAGTTGGCAGAGAACGCCCAACAGGCACGCGAAGCGCGCCAGCGCGCGCGTCCGGATCTCGTCCTGCTCGACATCTGGATGCCCGACACTGACGGCGTGAGCCTGCTCAAGGAGTGGGCGTCGCAAAGCCTGCTGGACATGCCCGTCATCATGATGAGCGGCCATGCCACCATCGACACGGCGGTCGAGGCCACGCGCATCGGCGCCATCGACTTCCTGGAAAAGCCCATCACGCTGCAGCGCCTCCTGAAGACGGTGGCCGCTGGCCTGGCGCGCGTGCGCCTGCCGCAAGGCGCCGCCGTGGCCCCCGCCCCGGCCGCCGTGCCCGTGGCCGCCGCCACGCCCCCATTGGCGGTGCCGCACCACCAGCAGGCGCCCGCAGCCTCGGCCGCCGCCTATACCCCGGGCCTGGCCGCCACGCCGGCTGCCGCCGTGGCGCCCGCGCAGGCCGATGTCGCCGAGCCCGCCGCCGCGGCCAACCAGGTCCGCGGCGTGTCGCTGGACCTGCCGCTGCGCGAGGCGCGCGACGCCTTCGAGCGCATCTATTTCGAATACCACCTGGGCCGCGAGAATCACAGCATGACCCGGGTGTCCGAGAAGACCGGCCTGGAGCGCACGCACTTGTACCGCAAGCTCAAGCAGCTCGGCATCGAATCTTCGCGCAAGCGCAGCCTCTGACGCGTTCATGAAGATCCTCATCGTGGGCGCGGGGCGCGTCGGCACCAGCGTGGCCGAGAACCTGGTGTCCGAGCAGAATGACATCACCGTCATCGACCTGCACCCCGAGCGGCTGGCCTATCTCCACGAACGCTTCGATCTGCGCACGGTGCAGGGCGATGGCTGCCAGCCTTCCATCCTGAAGCAGGCGGGCGCCGACGACGCCGACATGCTGATCGCCTGTGTCGAGCAGGACAGCGCCAACCTGGTGGTCTGCAAGCTGGCGCGCCAGATCTTCAACGTGCCGCGGCGCATTGCCCGCATCCGCTCTCCCGAATTCCCCGAGATGCCCGAGCTGCTGGGCGAGGACGGCTTCTGCATCGACTCGGTGATCAGCCCCGAGCGCAGCGTCACCACCTATCTGCACAGCCTCATCGAGTTCCCGGAAGCGCTGCAGGTGGTCGAGTTCGCGGAAGGCCGTGTCAGCGTCGTCACCGTCAAGGTCGGTCCCAAGAGCCCGCTGGCCGGCCAGTCGGTGCGTCACATGGACGCCGTCTTTCCCGACGTGAACGCGCGGCTGGTGGACGTGCAGCGCAACGGCCAGCCGGTCACGCCGGGCGCCGGCGGCATCATCACCCCGGGCGACGAAGTGCTGCTGGTGGGCGACACGCGCCATGCGCGGCGGGCGGTGCGCCAGCTGCACGAAGCGGAAAAGAGCGTGCGACGGGTCATGATCGCGGGCGGCGGCAACATCGGCATGCGCCTGGCAGGCGACCTGGCGGAAGAGGGCTACAGCGTGCGCATCATCGAGCGCGACCAGTCGCGCTGCGAATACCTTGCCGCCCAGCTGCCTTCCAATGTGCTGGTGCTGCACGGCAACGGCACCGACGAGGCCCTGCTGGAACGCGAGAACATCGACGAGATGGACACGTGGCTGGCGCTGACCAGCGACGACGAGGACAACATCATGTCCTCGCTGCTGGCCAAGCGCCTGGGCGCGCGCAAGGTCATCGCGCTGATCAACCGCCAGGCCTACGGCGAGCTGATGCAGGGCAGCCATATCGACATCGCCGTGTCGCCGTCGCAGGCCACCATGAGCGAACTGCTGCGCCATGTGCGGCGCGGCGACGTGGTGGCCGTGCACCGGCTGCGCCAGGGCAAGGCCGAGGCGCTGGAAGCCGTGGCCCACGGCGACCGTTCGAATTCCAAGGTGGTGGGCCGGCGCGTGTCGGACATCCGCCTGCCGCGCGGCGCGGCCATCGTCACGCTGGTGCGCGGCGAGGAGATCATCATGGCCGAGAACGACACCCTCATCGAGTCCGGCGACCACGTCATCGTCTTCGTGCCCACGCGCTCGCAGATGGCCAAGGTCGAGAAGCTGTTCCAGGTTTCGGCCTCGTTCTTCTGACGCGCCGTCACGCTTCCCATGCGCCGCCTTGCCGCCATCCTGCACACGCTGGGCTTCGTCATGGCCCTGTTCGCCACCACCATGATCTTCCCGCTGGTGGTGGCGGCCTGGAATGGCGATGCCGCGCTCGACGCCTTCGTGGACGGGTTCCTGATCTCGCTGGCCCTGGGCGTGGCCTGCTGGCTGGGCACGCGGCGTTTCCGCACCGAACTGCGCCCGCGCGACGGCTTCCTGCTGGCGTCGCTGGTGTGGACCGTGCTGCCTGCGCTGGCCACCGTTCCGCTGCAGATCTACTTCGCCCGCGCGGGCACGCCGCTTTCCTTCACCGATGCCTATTTCGAGGCCATGTCGGGGCTCACGACCACGGGCGGCACCGTCCTGACGGGACTGGAGTTCCTGCCGCCCTCCATCAATCTGTGGCGCACCACGCTGGTCTGGGTGGGCGGCATGGGCATCCTGGTGCTGGCCGTGGCGGTGCTGCCGCTGCTGGGCGTGGGCGGGCACCAGGTATTCCGGGCCGAGACGCCCGGCCCCATGAAGGACGACCGCCTGACGCCGCGCATCGCCAGCACGGCCAAGGCGCTGTATGGCGTGTACTTCGGCCTGTCGATCATCTGCCTGCTGGCCTACCGCGCCGTCGGGCTGTCCTGGTTCGAGGCCTGGTGCCACATGTCCTCCACCATGGGGCTGGGCGGGTTCTCCACCTATGACGAAGGCTTCGTGCACTACGACTCCATCGGCGTGGAGGCCGTGGCGGTCGTGTTCATGACCATTGCCGGCATCAACTTCGCCACGCACTTCAACGCGCTGCGCCAGCACAGCCTGAAGGCCTACTGGCGCTGCCCCGAGGCCGTGCCCTACCTGGTGGTGATGTTCGGCGCGGGCCTGCTGATCTCGGCCTACCTGTACTGGCGCGGCGTCTATGGCGATCCGCTGCAGGCCTTGCGCTATGGCGTCTTCAACACCGTGTCGGTCGCCACCAGCACGGGTTTCGCCAATGTGGACTACGCCCAGTGGCCGCTCTTCGCGCCGCTGCTGATGCTGGTGCTGGCCATGTTCTGTACCTCGGCGGGCTCCACTGGCGGCGGGATCAAGATGATCCGCGCCATCATCCTGGTCAAGCAGGCGCGCCAGGAGATGGTGAGCATGCTGCATCCCCACGCCATCACGCCGGTGCGGGTGGGCGAGCGCGTGGTGCCGCCGCGCGTGCTGGTCTCGGTGCTGGCTTTCATGCTGGTCTATGGCCTGTCCATCGCGGTCATGACGGCGCTGATGCTGTTGTCGGGACTGGAGCCGCTGACGGCCTTTTCCGCGGTGATCGCCAGCATCAACAACACCGGGCCTGGACTGGGCAGCGTGGGCCCCATGGGCAATTTCGCCGGCCTGACCGACTTCCAGACCTGGGTCTGCACCTTCGCCATGCTGATCGGCCGGCTCGAACTCTTCACTGTGCTGATCCTCTTCACGCCAGGCTTCTGGCGCAAGTGAACCGGGTGACCTCCACTCGTGGTTTTCCCTTATTTGGGGTAAACCCGAATGTCCGGAAAGCCTTGCTGTAAAAGCCTTTACAGCTTGTGCATCGTCCCAGGGCGCGGTTTCCTTGAAAAGTCAGTGACCGCTTTCGTTATGCGCACGGGGCGTTTACGTCATCGTGCGCCAATGCTGCGATAAATGTCACGAATTTCAATCTTTCTGCCATGAATCGGCCTATACACTGGCGCGGCAAACCCCCCTCATTCAGGGGATCCGCGTGAGTGCCTGACCGCGGGTCCGCCGCCCTTAGGAGACCGGCATGGAACACATCCCCTTTGTTTCCTCGGCCCCGAATACGCTAGGCATCGAACTTGAACTGCAACTGATCTGCCCCCGCAGCTTCGATCTCGCGGTGGCATCGGAAGAACTGATCGCGCAACTTTCCGACCATCCCATGGCTGACCGGGTCAAGCCCGAGATCACCCGTTCGATGATCGAACTGAATTCCTCCGTGCACACCCATCCCGCCGGCCTGCTGGTGGAGATGCGTGAAATGCGCGACGCCTTGTGCAATGCCGCCGAGGTCGTCGGCGTGCGCGTGGCGGGCGGCGGCGCCCATCCGTTCATGCGCTGGCAGGATCGCTCCATTTCGGACACGCCGCGCTTCCAGTACCTCGCCGAGATGTACGGCTACCTGGCGCGCCAGTTCACGGTGTTTGGCCAGCACATCCACGTGGGCGTGCAATCGGGCGACCACGCCATCGCGCTCACGCGCCGGCTCACGCCCTATGTGCCGCACTTCATCGCCATGTCCGCGTCCTCGCCGTATTGCGAGGGCGTCGACACGCTGTTCTCGTGCTCGCGCCTGCACTCGGTCAACAGCTTCCCGCTGTCGGGTTTCATGCCGGCCGAGATCGACGACTGGTACCGTTTCGAAGCCCATCTGGCCAAGCTGCATTCCTTCGGCCTGGCAGAGAGCATCAAGGACCTGTACTGGGACATCCGGCCCAAGCCCGAATTCGGCACGGTCGAGCTGCGCATCTGCGACACGCCGCTGACCGTCGAGAAGGCCTGCCAGCTGGCGGCTTTCGCGCAGGCCCTGTCGGTCTGGGTCATGCGCAATCCCGGACCGGCCGATGGCGCCTGGCTGGCCTATGCCAGCAACCACTTCCAGGCCTGCCGCTTCGGCCTGCACGGCAATTACGTCACGCCGGATGGCCAGCGCATGCGCCTGGCCGATCACCTGCGCGACACCTTCGAGCAATTGATGCCGGTGGCCGACGAACTGGGCACGCTGGATATGCTGTCGGCGCTGCGCGAGGACGTGCGCAAGAACGGCAGCGACGCGCGCTGGATGCGGGCGCAGTTCCACCGCCTGCGCGACCTGCCGGCGATGGTCGACGCCATGACCCACGCCTTCGATGGTGGCCGCGAGAAGGCCGTGCAGCAGACCACGCCGGAGCAGGCCGCCACGCGGCGCCGCATCCGCGCCACGTCCGAGCCCATGATGGCCGTGCAGACCCTTGCCACGCCGGATGTCCCTCCCGGCACCCTGCACTGATCCTTCATCACCCATGAGCCCGCGGCAGCATCGCAAGCTCACCCTCTTCGCCCGACAGGGCCGTGGCCGCCAGGCTGCGGCCCTGTGTGCTTGCGCCGCCGCTAAGGGCGCAGGCGCGGGCTGTCCGGCCTGGGGGCGGCTGCCCCTACCCTGAACCCTTTTTCCCGCGCGACGGCGCCACGGCCATACACCGTGGCGCCGTCGCGTTTTGTCGTTTGATCGTCGTTTCCCTGCACACACGCTATAGAGGTTGAATCATGGCAGCACCCCTGGAAGAAAGTCGTTCGGCACGTTTCGCCATGCGTTGCGCCGCCTGGGCGGAACGCTGGTTCCCCGATTCGTGGGTCTTCGCCACCGTCGGTGTCCTCATCGTGACGCTGGCCGCGCTGGCCATCGGCGCCACCCCCGCCTCCACCGCCAAGGCCTTCGGCGACGGATTCTGGAGCCTGATCCCCTTCACCATGCAGATGGCCTTCGTGGTGATCGGCGGCTATGTCGTGGCCACGTCGGGGCCGGCTTCCAGGCTGATCGACCGGCTGGCGATGCTGCCGAAGAACGGCCGCTCGGCCGTGGCCTGGGTCGCCATCATTTCCATGGTCGCGTCCTTGCTGAACTGGGGCCTGAGCCTGGTGTTCGGCGGCCTGCTCGTGCGCGCGATGGCGCGCCGCGAAGACCTGAAGATGGACTATCGCGCCGCCGGCGCCGCCGCCTATCTGGGCCTGGGCGCCGTGTGGGCGCTGGGCCTGTCCTCGTCGGCCGCGCAACTGCAGGCCAACCCGGGCAGCCTGCCGCCCTCGATCCTGGCGATCACGGGCGTCATTCCCTTCACGGAAACCATCTTCCTGTGGCAATCGGGCGCGATGCTGCTGGCGATCATGGTGGTCTCGCTCATCATTGCCTACGTGACCGCGCCCAGCGCCGCCAGCGCGCGCGACGCCAAGGCCTGCGGCGTCGATCCGGTGCTGGAGAAGCCGGTGGTCGGCAAGCCCACGCGTCCGGGCGAATGGCTGGAGCACAGCCCCTTCCTGATCCTGGTGCTGGTGGCGCTGGCTGGCGGCTGGCTGGTCCAGGAGTTCATGGCCAAGCCCGCCATCCAGGCGATCTCGGGCCTGAACACCTACAACCTGCTCTTCATCATGGCGGGCGCGCTGCTGCACTGGCGTCCGCGCAGCTTCCTGGACGCCGTGGCGCGCGCGGTGCCCACCACCACGGGCGTGCTGATCCAGTTCCCGCTGTATGGCTCCATCGCGGCCATCATGACGCAGGTCGACGGCAGCGGCGGCGAGACGATCGCGCACTACATCTCCGAGTTCTTCATGCGCATCGCGTCGCATGACACCTATGCGCTGCTGATGGGCGTGTACTCTGCCGTGCTGGGCTTCTTCATTCCGTCGGGCGGCGGCAAGTGGATCATCGAGGCGCCGTACGTCATGCAGGTCGCCAACCAGCTGGAATACCACCTGGGCTGGGCGGTGCAGATCTATAACGCGGCCGAAGCCCTGCCCAACCTGATCAACCCCTTCTACATGCTGCCGCTGCTGGGCGTGCTGGGCCTGAAGGCGCGCGACCTGATCGGATTCACCTTCGTGCAGCTGCTGGTGCACATCCCGCTGGTGCTGATCCTGCTGTGGGGGCTGGGCCAGACGCTGGCCTATGTCCCGCCGATGCAGCCCTAGCGCGGCGCGGCGGCGTCCGCGTCAAGGGCTTCCCGCGCGAGGGTGTCGCGCAGGAAGCCCAGGAACGCCCGGGCTGCCGGCGCCAGCGCCCGCCCCTGGTAGGAGAGCGCGCTCCACGTGCCATGCAGTTGCACGGCCGGCAGGCGCCACAAGGCGCCCGTTGCCAGGGCGGATGCCACGGCGCACTCCGGCAGGGCCGCGGCGCTCGTTCCGTGCTGGACCGCCGAGACGACGGCCTCCGGGGAGGGGAACCGCACGATGTGTTCCATTTCCGAGGGCAGCAGGCCCGCCTGTGCCAGGGCCTGCGTAAAGAGCTCGTGGTGGGCCGCGCCGTGTTGCTGCGAGACCCAGTCGCTTTGCGGCAGGTCCTTCCATTCGATGTCCGCGCGGCCGGACCAGGGGTGGCGGGTGCCGACCACCACGACCAGGCGATAGGTGCCCAGCCGTTCCACCACGAAGTCGCTTTCGCCCCATTCCTGTTCGAGCACGCCCAGGTCCGCAGCGCCGATGGCCACCGCGTTGGCGACCTGCGTGGTGCTCCCTTCCTGCAAGGACAGTTCGATCTGGGGATGCTGGCGCGCGAAGGTCTCGATCAGCGGCGGCAGCCAGTAGCGCAAGGCGGTCTGGCTGGCCGCCAGGCGCAGCGGACCCAGGTGCTCCTGGTCCAGCTGGGCCAGCCGGCTGCGGAAGGCCTCGAAGCCGGCCTGGAGCTTCTCGCCTTCCTCCAGCAGGATATGGCCCGCGGGCGTGAGCTGGTCCTGGCGGTTCTTGCGGTCCAGGAAATGGGTCTTGTAGCGGGTCTCCAGCGCCGCCACGGCCGCGCTGGCGGCTGCCTGGCTGATGCCCAGGCGGGCCGCCGCCTTGGTGAAGCTGCCGCTGCGGACGATTTCCAGGAACACACGGAGTTGCTCGAAGGTCATGGCCTGCCGCCTTCAGTATTCGAGCAGATGGTGCCGCAGCGTGCGGCCGGTGTATTCGTGCCGGAAGCGGCCCCGCCGTTGAAGCTCGGGCACCACCCAGTCGACGAACTCCTCGAAGCAGCCTGGCGTGTAGGTGGCGGCCAGCATGAAGCCGTCCGCGCCGCCCTCGTCCAGGTAGGTCTCCATCTGGTCGGCGATGTCCCGGGCCGTGCCCACCGCCACCGGCATGCCCATCCCGCGCGCATAGATCAGCGCGGCCTCGCGCACGGTGACCGGCGCGCCACCCTTGGCATGGATGATGGACTCGAACAGTCCCTGGATGCCTGGCACCTCGATGTCCTGCACGATGTCGTCAAGCGAGTAGCGCGAGAAGTCGATGCCGAAGTGGCCCGAGATCCAGGCCAGCGCGCCTTCGAGCGGGATGAGATCCAGCAGGGCTTCGTACTTCTCCTGGGCATGCGCGCGGGATTCGCCGACCACGGTCTGCAGCCCGTAGATCAGCTTGACCGAGCCCGCGGGACGGTTGAACTTGCCGGTCAGCCGGCTATCCAGGTCCTCGCGGTACTGGCGCATGCGTTCCACGTTCGGGTGCACGGCGAAGATGGCCTCGGCATGGCATGCCGCGAAATCCCGGCCGCGGTCTGACGAGCCCGCCTGCCACAGCACGGGATGCCCTTGCGGGGAAGGGGCGCAGAAGTGCCGTCCGTGGCTGCGGTAGTACCTGCCTTCGTGGTTCACCACGCGCACCTTGGCGGGGTCGGCATAGATCCCGCTGTCCTTGTCGGCCACGATGGCGTCGGGCTCCCAGGAGGTCCACAGCTTGCGGCACAGGTCCACATATTCGTCCAGCCTGTCGTACCTGTCGTTGCGGGCCGTCATCTCCTGCCCGTAGGCCTCCCACTCGCTCTTGGAGTAGGAGCTCACGACGTTCCAGGCGATGCGTCCGCCAGAGAGGTGGTCCAGGCTGGAGAGGCGGCGCGCCATCGAATAGGGATGCTCGAAGGCGGTGGAGAGCGTGACGCCGATGCCCAGGTACTCGGTGGCCTCGGACAGGATGGGCGCGAGGGCGGCGGGCTCGTGGGTCGGGCATTGCACGGCGTACTTCACGATGGCGTCCGAGTTCCCCTTGTAGGTCGTATAGGGCGCCAGCTCGTCCGCGATGAAGATGGCGTCGAAGCGGCCCCGTTCCATGGTGCGCGCCATGTGGCGCCAATAGGCCGGTCGCGAGAAATCGTGGTTGACCTTGTCGCGCGGGTGGCGCCACATGCCCGTCGCGTGGCTGTTGACGCCATGCTGGATGAAACCCAGCAGGTGGGCTTTCTTCTTGCTCATGTTCAGGTTTCCTTTCAAGGTTTGCAGTGCAGCAGGCGCGCCATTTCCTCGGCAGCGCGATCGATGCGCAGCCGCAGGTCCGGGTCGGACAGCGCGTAGTCGCGGAAGTGGGCTTCGGTGGCGTAGATCGGCGTGGGGACCACCTGGCAGCGGAAGAACCCGGCCAAGGGCATGAACTGGTGCTCCACCACCAGGCCGTAGCGGTCGCTGCCGCCCGTCGCGCACAGCAAGGCCGGCTTGCCGCGCAGTGCGTATTGGTCCAGCAGGTCCAGCACATGCTTGAGCATGCCGCTGTACGAGCCCATGTAGACCGGGCTGGCCAGCACGACGGCGTCGGCCGTCTCGATGCGCCGCAGCAGGGATTCCCCCTGCGGATTGAGCTCGTGGCGCGCCGTGGCCTGGCAAAGGTGCCGCCAGGAGTCCTTGATGGCGATGAAGTCCATGCGCGCGGGCAGCTTGCGCGACAGCGAGGCGGCGATTTCCTCGGCCAGGGTGACGGTGCGGGAGGGGTAGCGGGGGCTGCCGATCAGCAGCGCGACGGTGGGGGTGGACATCAATGAGGCAGGCGGGCCGGACAGCCACGAATAATGCGCCGTGCCGGTTTTCAGGGCAATTAAAAATAAATCATGAGCTAATCCGCCGCCGGGATATAAGTGCTGGTTTATCGCCGCGACAAGCCAATGCTTATTAAGTATTTATTTTCATTGGGGCGAGCGGGTGAAGAAATAAGTTAATCCGATATCAGTCGTTGGTTGCGCCGCGCAAAGCGAGAAGAATGGCGCCCTGCCAAGCGCCACGGCATGCGGCGCGGGTTCGGAAATTTTCCAAAGGACGGTATCCAATGCAGCAGGCGCAATTACTTTCCCCGGCCCTGGGCTGGGCGCTCATTTTCGGGCTTGGTATTTTCATGATGATAATCGCCGTGGTGGTCAGGCTGCGATTGGTGAGGAATACCAAGGATTATATTATCGCCAACCGCAAGATCGGCCTGGGATTCAGCGTGGGCGCCATTATTGCGGTGTGGACATGGTCGATGGCAATCGTCATGTCGGCGGCTTCCGCATTTTCATGGGGATTATCCGGCTTGCTGTGGTTCACGGTGCCGAATGGCATCGCGATTATCGTGCTGGCGCCTCTCGCGCTACGCCTGAGGAAAATCGTGCCCAACGGGTACACCATTCCCGATTACATCAGCAGCCGCTTCGGCTCCCCGTTCGCCGGGGCGATCGCCACCGTCATCATGCTGATCGCGTTGCTGTTCTCGATCCTCATCAACCTGAAAGGCACGGTGCTGGTCACCAGCGCGGTGTTCGGGCTGGACCAGGTGGCGGTGCTGGCGGTCGTGCTGGTCCTGGTCACGGCGTATTCCTACCTGGGCGGGCTCTGGACCTCCACGATCACCGGCACCATCAATACGCTGCTGATCCTGGTGCCGCTGGCTGTGGTGGTGCTGTTCGCGCTGGACGGGGCCGGCGGGCCGGAAGGCGTCTTCGCCGACCTGCAGCAGGCCAATCCCGTGAACCTCAGCATCTTCAGCGCGCAAGCCGCCGCCGCCTTTGGGCTGACGCTGTCGCTGGGCCTGCTGGGCGCCTCGATTTCCGACCAGAGCTTCTGGCAGAAAGCCTGGGCCGTGAAGCCCCGGCACCTGAGCCGGGCCTTCATCTGGGGCGGCGCCCTGTTCTATCCGATACCCATCATCGCCGGCATGCTGGGCCTGGTGGGGCTGGCGGCCGGCGTCACGCTGGCCGACATCGGGGGGGACGCCGCTTCCATCGGTCCCTACGTGCTGGTGCGGCTGGGCCTGCCCGCGCTGCTGGTGGCGTTGTACGTCTTCGTGGTGCTGAACTGCAGCTACTCGACGATCGATGGCGCGTTCGCCGCTATCTCCTCGCTCGTGTCCGTCAACGTGCTGATGCCGCTCTTTCCCAAGCTGCGGGCGCGCACGCTCTTTACACTGACCAAGCTGAGCATCGTCTTCTTCGGCATTGCCGCCGGCATCATCGTGCTGTCGGGCTGGGACTTCGTGTCGCTGGTGTTGCTCGCCCAATCGCTCAATGCATCGATCCTGGTGCCCTTGCTGCTGGCCATCACCTGGAAACGCACCACGGGCGCCGGCTTCAGCTGGGGCGTCATCCTGGCGGTGGTCGTCGGGCTGTCCGTGCGCTCGGTATACGGCGAACTGGCCGGCATCCTGACCATCACCGGCGTCAGCGCGGTCGTGCCCATCGCCCTGGGCCTGCTGCGTCCGGCAGCGTTCGATTTCGACGAATTTTCCCGCCGCGCCGGCGAGAGCCGCCACATCGAAGCCCGCGTCGGCGACCTGGCCTGAAACGGAGACCCACCATGACCTATGCATTGATCGCATCCGTCCTCGGCCTCATCGTCGGGATCGTCTATCTCTACCACGTGCTGGACAGCCTCAATACCTCGGCGCGCGAGGTCCACGCGCCCGAAGAGGACGAGACCGCCTGGCGCGAGAAGCCCGCCGCCGACTACCGGGTGCTCTCCAGCATCATCGGCTCCACCTTGCTGATCTGGCTGTTGTCGGTGGACCCGCTGTTCTGGTGGCTGGTGCCGTTCTCCGGCATCGCGGCGGCAGCGGGGGTGATCGTTGCCTTCCGGTTGGACAGGAAGGGAGGCGCGCAGGATGGCGCTTGAATTCGGCTATTGGGCGCCCAACCTGGGCACCTCGCTGGTGGCCAGCCGCATCGCGAACCGCACGGGTGGCGATTTCGCCGCCAACCTGCGCTACGCCAGGCTGGCGGAGCAGCATGGCTTTGCCTACACCCTGCTCGCCACGCGCTTCGTCTCCTCATTGGAGGGCAACGAGGGCACCTACGATTCCATCGTGATGGCTGGGGCCCTGGCCGCGGGCACCGAGCGCATCGTGCCCATCAGCGCCGTGGCGACGGGGCTGGCGCATCCCGCCATCGTGGCCAAGCAGCTGGTCACGCTGGACGAGATCAGCCAGGGCCGGGCGGCCATCAACATCGTCAGCGGCTGGCTGAAGGACGAGTACCTGGCCCTGGGCCAGCACTGGCTGGACCACGATGAACGCTATCGCCGCTCGGAGGAGTTCATCACGGTGCTGCGGGCGCTGTGGTCCGATGCGCCCCGTGTGAAGCACGAAGGTTTCTTCTATCGGCTCGACGACGTGGATTTCCGCCCCAAGCCTTTGCGTGCGGGCGGCATCCCGATCTTCCAGGGCGGGAACTCCACCGCCGCCAGGCAGATGGCAGGCCGCCTGAGCGACTTCTATTTCATGAACGGCGCGCCCCTGCCCAGCCTGGTCGAGCACATGGCGAGCGTCGACGCCCATGCCGCGCAGGCCGGCAGGCGGCTGCGGCATGCCGTCAATGCCTTCGTGATCGTGCGCGACTCGACCGAGCAGGCCTACGACGTGCTGCGCGAAATCATCGCCAACGCCGATGAGGCGGTGGTCGCGCGTTTCGCGCGCAATGTCCGGCAGGCCGGCCAGTCGACCGCCGATCGGCAAGGCATGTGGGCCGACTCCCGGCCCGAGGACCTCATCCAGTTCAACGATGGTTTCCGTACCGGCCTGATCGGCACGGCGGACGAGGTGGCCAGCCGCATCGTGGACCTGGAGGAGGCCGGCGTGGACATGCTGCTCGCGGGGTTCCTGCACTACGACGATGAGTTGGCGGCTTTCGGCCAGGAGGTCATTCCCCGGGTGCGGGCGCTGTCCGCGCGGCGTGCGGCGCAGGCCGCCCCTGCCCTGGCGGCCCGCTAGCGCCGTTCCCCCCGCGCTTTCCCGCCATCGACGCCCGGTTCCCTCCGGGCGTTTTCTTGTGTGCTTGACGGATGCAGGGGCCTCCCCTACAGTGTTGAGAAACCGGTTTCTCAGTTCTTTCCCAATGCCGGTCGAAAACAACATGACGGAGACAAACCCATGCCGCAATTCCTTGCATCCTGGCGACGAGCGGTCGCGCTGCTGTGCTGTGCCTGTGCCATTCCCGCCGCCGCGTCCGCCGCGACGGCGGGCGACTATCCCAACCGTCCCGTCCGCCTGGTGGTGGGCTTTCCCGCCGGCGGCGGCGTCGACCTGACCGCGCGCCTGCTGGCTGCCGAACTCGGCAAGCGCATCGGGCAGACCGTGGTGGTGGAGAACCGCACGGGCGCGGCCGGTGCCATCGGCGCGGGGCTCGTGGCCAGCGCGCCCGCGGACGGCTATACGCTGCTGCTGGGCAACACGGGCTCCATCACCATCAACCCGCAGCTGTATCCGCAACTGTCGTATGACCCGGTCAAGAGCTTCACGCCCGTGGGCATGGTGTCGCAAAGCCCGCTGCTCATCCTCGTGAACCCGAATTCGCCCGCCAAGGACCTGGCGGGCTTCAAGGCCCAGGCGGGCAAGGCCAGCCAGGAACTGACCTTCGGGTCGGGTGGGGCAGGCAGCATCGGCCACCTGACGGGTGAACTGTTCGCGCGCAACGCGGGTGTGAAGCTGGTGCACGTGCCGTATCGCGGCGGCTCGCCCGCCGTCACGGACCTGATGGGCGGCCAGGTCGACATGGTGGTGGAGGGCATCCCCATCTCGGCGCCGCTGGTGCAGACCGGCAAGCTGCGTGCGCTGCTGGTGACCTCGAAGGAGCGCCTGCCCACCATCAAGGATGTTCCCACTGCCGCGCAAGCCGGCATGAAGGACTTCGAGATCGACGTCTGGTACGGCGTGCTGGCGCCTGCCGGCACCCCCGCCGAGATCGTCGCTTTCCTGAACCGCCACATCAACGAAGCCCTGGCGTCCAGGGACATGCAGGCCAGGCTGGCCGAGCAGGGCGCGGTTGCCGTGCCCGGCACCCCGCAGGCGCTGTCGGACGTGATCGGCAAGGAACTCACGCGCTGGCAGGCCGTGGTCAAGCAGGCGGACGTCAAGGTCCAGTAAGGCATTTCCTTTTTTGGACGTTTCCGGCCGGTGCGTGCAAGCGCACCGGGCGGCGGCGCTCGCCCTTCTTTCTTTGGAGTGATGCATCATGAGTCGCGATACCGGCGATACCGAACCGCAGGGCCTGGCCCGCGGACTGACCAACTACGGCGATACCGATTTCTCCCTGTTCCTGCGCCGGGCCTTCGCCAGCGCCGCCGGCTATTCCCCGGACATGATGTCCAAGCCCGTGGTCGGCATCGCGCAAGCCCCCAGCGGCTTCAACCCCTGCCATCGCACCTTTCCCGAACTGGTCGAGGCCATCAAGCGTGGCGTGCTGGCCGCGGGCGGCCTGCCGCTGGACTTCCCCTCGATTTCGCTGGGCGAGTCCTTCACGCGTCCGACCACGATGAAGTACCGCAATCTCCTGTCCATGGACGTGGAGGAAATGATCGGGGCGCAACCGCTGGACGCGGTGGTGCTGCTGGGCGGCTGTGACAAGAACGTGCCGGGCCAGTTGATGGGCGCGGCGTCGGCGGACGTGCCGGCCATCCAGCTGGTGCCTGGTCCCATGCTGCCCATGCCCTTCGAGGGCGAACGCATGGGGGCGTGCACCGATTGCCGCCGCTATTGGGGCAAATACCGCAGCGGCGAGACCAGCGAGCAGCGCATCAACCTGATCGAAGGCAAGCTGGCCACCACGGCAGGCACCTGCGCGGTGATGGGTACGGCCAGCACCATGGCGTCGATCGCCGAGGCGCTGGGCATGTCGCTGCCCGGCACCGCCGCCATCCCGGCGGTGCACGCCGACCGCCTGCGCGCGGCCGAAGCCAGCGGCCGCCAGGCCGTGATGCTGGCGCGCAATCCCATCCGCCCCAGCCAGGTCATCACGCACGACTCGGTGGAGAACGCGCTGCGCGTGCTGCTGGCGATCGGCGGATCGACCAATGCCATCATCCACCTGACCGCGATCGCGGGCCGCCTGGGTCTCCGCATTTCGCTGGCGCGCCTGAACGAACTGTCGGACACCACGCCGGTGCTGGTGAACCTGAAGCCCACGGGCGAGCACTACATGTCGGATCTGTACGCGGCAGGCGGCCTGGGCGTGGTGCTGCGCGAACTGAAGCCCCTGCTGCACCTGGATTGCATGACGGTCGCCGGCGAAACGCTGGGCGAACGCCTGGCGCGCGAGGCCGAGGCGTCGGACTGGGTGGACCGCAACGTGGTGCGCCCGCTGGCCGAGCCCTATCAGCCGCAAGGCGGCCTGGTGTCTCTGTTCGGCTCGCTGGCGCCCAAGGGCGCGATTCTCAAGCGTTCCGCCGCCGACCCCGCGCTGTTCGAGCGCGAAGGCCGCGCCGTGGTCTTCCATTCGCTGGAAGACCTGGCCGCGCGCATCGACGACGAGAACCTGGACGTGACGCCCGAGGATTTCCTGGTGCTGCAGAACGCCGGCCCCACCAGTGCGGCGGGCATGCCGGAAGCGGGCTACCTGCCGATACCCGGCAAGCTGGCGCGCCGTGGCCTGAAGGACATGGTGCGCATTTCCGATGCGCGCATGAGCGGCACGGCCTTCGGCACCGTGGTGCTGCACGTGTCGCCGGAAGCCGCCGTGGGCGGGCCGCTGGCGCTGGTGCGCAACGGCGACCGCATCCGCCTGTCGGTGTCGGGACGTCGACTGGACCTGCTGGTGGACGAGGCCGAGCTGGCGCGCCGCCGCGCCGAGCTGCCGCCACCCGCGGCGCTGCCGCGCCGCGGGTATTCGCGTCTGTATGCGCAAAGCACCCTGCAGGCGGAAGACGGCTGCGACTTCGATTTCCTGCGCGAACCCGATGACCGCGCGCCAGCGGCCTGAGCCGCGAGCAGCCTGGAGATGAGCATGAACACAGATACGACATCGCCCGCCGCGGGCGATCCGCAAGCCATCGCGCGCGCCTTGTGCGAGATGTCCACCGCGACGCTGACCACGCTGCTGTTCAAGCAGGGCCTGCGCAACACGTGGATCCGCGGCACCTCCGCCTTCGCCACCGTGGCGGGTAGAAGGGCGGGGCCTGCCTTCACCATGCGCTTCGTGCCGGCGCGCGAGGACCTGGCGACACCTGCCGCGTGGTCATCGCCGACCTCCACGCGCCACGCCGTGGAAGCCGTCCCGGCCGGCGCGATGGTCGTGGTCGACGCGATGGGCAGGCAGGATGCGGGCGTCTTCGGAGACGTGCTGTGCGCGCGCCTGCATGCGCGCGGGGTGGCGGGCCTGGTGACCGATGGCGTCCTGCGCGACAAGGAGGGCGTGCTGGGCAGCCGCTTGCCGGTGTGGGCGGCAGGCGTGGCCGCGCCGCCCGCCGTGGCCAGCCTGACCTTCGTGGGCTGGCAGCACCCCGTGGCCTGCGGTGGCGTGGCCATCCTGCCGGGCGACTGGATCGTGGCCGACGGCGATGGCGCGGTGGTGGTGCCGCCCGCCTGCCTGCCGCTGGTGCTGGCCGACGGTGCGGAGCAGGAAAGACTGGAGGCGTGGATCAACACCGAGGTGGCGCGCGGCGTGCCGCTGCCGGGCCTGTATCCGCCCGACGAGGCAGCGCGGCAACGCTATGCCGCGCTGCGCGGCAAGGGCTGAGTCATCGCGCTACCATACGAGCCCGGCAGGAATCGCGCTGCCGCGTCTTTCGGGCAGGATGGTTTCCATGAGCAAGGCGGCACCCCCCACTAGCGAGGCCTCGGACGGCAAGGCCAGGCAGCCGCGCCCCAAGGGGCATGCGGTCACCGTCCGTGACGTCGCGCGCCAGGCCGGCGTGTCGGTGGCGACAGTCTCGCGCGTGCTGAACGGCAATGCCAAGGTGGCCGAGGCGCTGCAGACGCTGGTGCGCGACACCGCGGACCAGATGGGCTACACGCCGAATGCCGGCGCGCGCGCGCTGGCTTCGCAACGCCACACGGCCATCGGCGCCATCGTGCCCACGCTGGAGGACGCCAATTTCGCCGTGGCCATCGACGCCTTGCAGCGCCGGCTGACCGCGGCGGGCTACACGCTGCTGCTCGCCAGTTCCGACTACGACCCCGCCAAGGAACTGAAGCAGGTGCGCGCCCTGTCCGCGCATGGCCTGGCGGGACTGATGCTGGTGGGCTCGCGCCATGATCCCGAGACCTACAGGCTGCTGGCCGCCAAGCGCATTCCCTATGTGAATACCTGGGTGGTCGACGCGAAGCACCCCAGCGTGGGGTTCGACAACCGCGCCATCGGCCGCACGGTTGCCAATTACCTGCTGGACCTGGGGCACCGTGAGCTGGGCGTCATCGCCCAGCAGTCGCTGGAAAGCGACCGCGCGGCCGAGCGGCTGGCGGGCGTGCGGGAGGCGCTGGCGGCGCGCGGATTGGGCCTGCCGCAGGCGTGGCTGATCGAGCGCTCGCACAAGATCGCCGACGGGCAGGTGGCGTTGCGCCGCCTGATGGCCGGGCCGCGCCGGCCGACGGCGGTGCTGTGCGGCACCGATACGCTGGCGCTGGGCGCCCTGGTCGAAGCGCGCGCCTTGGGCCTGTCCGTGCCGGGCGACCTCTCCATCACGGGCCTGAACGACATCGATGTGGCGGCGCACCTGACGCCTGCCCTGACCACGGTACGCCTGCCCGCCGACGAGGTGGGCGCGCGGGCGGCGGAGTACCTGCTGGCGAAGTGCGAAGGGCAGCCGGCACCGGTGTCCAGCGTGGTGCCCTTCAGCCTGATCGTGCGTGCGAGCACGGGGCCGGCGCCCAGGTCCGCGCGCAAGGCGCCGCGCGCGTCCACGGGCAAGGGCGGCTAGCGGCGGCGCACGGCGCTAGTCCCAGGAGCGCGAATATTCGTGGTCGCGGAACAGACCGGGCAGTCCGGAGACCTGCTTGAACCGGAGGACCTCCTCCGGGTCCATGCCGAGCTGGCGCGCAACGTCCGCATCCTCCCAGCCCTCGCGCAGCAGGGCGGTGACGATCCCGGTCATGGGGCCCACGGCGTGCACGCCGCGGGCCCGGTTGTGGCGGATGGTGGCCGCCATCCGGTCGGGCGTGGCGCCGCGCTGGTCGCGGATGCTCACCACGGGCAGATAGCCGTGCAGCCGCTCGCGCAGCGGGCCGGCCTTGCTGCCCACCCGCTTGCGGTGGAAGCCGTCCACGACCAGGCGGCTGCCGTCGGGCTGGCGTTGCGCGACGATGGGCTGGGTGTAGCCGTCCGCGGTGATGGACAGCTCCAGCAGCCGCAGTTCCGGTGGTGCGACCGTGTTGGGGTTGTAGTCGTTGCCCTGCACCTGGGCATGCGGGACCCACTCGACGCAATCCACGGGCTCGTCGGCGAAAGGGCTGTGCGCCTGCAGCCGGCGGCGGATGCGGTTGATGGCCTCCACCCGGCTGGGCAGGGGCAGGTCGTCAAGCTCCCTGAACAGGGCTTCGGCCCGGTTCGCCAGGGCGGTGATCTGCGGCATGTGCTTTCCTTTCGAGGGTTGTCCACGCGCCCCGGGAGGCGCGCTGGACGAATCCGTGGGGGGCCAGCAGCGCCGCGCTGGCCCGCGGCACGCAGGCCACGCAATCCAGGGCTTCACTGTCGGCCTGGGCCAGGACGCGGTCGCGCAACGCGCGGAACAGGCCGCGCCCGCGCGCTTCCGGGCGCAGGTAGCCTTCGCGGATGCGCAACAGGCCGTCGCGCTGCTCGACACTGATGAAGCCCAGCACGCGGTGCGAATCCACGCGCTGCACCACCAGCCAGCGGTAGCACGGGCCATCGTTGAGCGCGTAACCGCCGCACTCGCGTCGCACGTTGCGGCTGGCGAAGAAGGGACCCATCTGCGCGAAGAACGCGGCCTCGTCATCGGCCGAGCGCAGGGTCTGGAACCGGTACTGCGGCGCCAGTGTCATGGCGGGCTTCCCGCCTCGAGCAGGGCCGGCGGCGGCACCAGCTTCTCCTTGTCGGCTCGCGAGAAACTGAAGGACAGCGAGCGGGCCATGTCCTGCTTGAGCAGCGACATGGCCACGCGCCGCCAGGAGGGCTGCGTGCGCCGGTTCTCCTGCGCCGGCGTGCCGGCGTCGGGCCAATCCGCCAGCGGGTAGCCGTGCGTGGACCACCACTGGATGAAATGGCGGATGCGGCGGGTGTACACGTCCTGCAGGGGCGAGGGCATGCTGTTGAGCAGGAAGTCGCTGTACTGCCGCCAACTCGAGAACGCCGGCGGCAGGCCCATTCCGCCGCGGTAGCCCAGGAAGGGCTGTCGGCTGTAGCGGGCGCCATAGTTGGCGCCGCTGACGCGCTGGACGATGCGGAACCAGGTCTCGGGCTCCAGGCGATGGAACAGGTCCAGCCCCTTGCGCTGCTCGTCGCCGTAGGGCTGGCAGATGCGCATGTGGGAAAAGGGGATGCCGGCCTGGTACATCTGGTCGTAGATGCGGTTGTAGGGCAGGCCGTGCTCGCCGATATAGCGCCAGATGTCCGCGAACTTCCAGTCATAGATGGGGAAGAAGGCCACCGCCGCGCTGTCGGGCGCGTCGCGCGAGCTCCAGGCGACCGGCGAACCCGACTGCGGCGGGGTCCATGCGCGCTTCTTGCTGCGGCCGCGGCGCTTGATGGCCAGGTAGCGCGTCAGCGACTCGTCCGAGCGGATGCCGACCAGGAACGCCGTGGGGATGTCCTGCGCCAGCCATTCGTTGAAGGCCGGGGCGAACTCCTCGAACTCCATGCGGTGGCGGTAGAACGGGAAGTAGGCCGGATCGCTGATGACCGCCGGATGCTGCGGCATCGGGCGGATCCAGTCGCTTTCGCGCGCCTTGTCCCAGGCGCACCAATAGGGCTCGGCCAGGCTCGACGCGTTGCGCAGGTTGATGGGCAGGCAGATCCACCAGGGCCGCACGTTCTCGTCGTTGAACATGGCGGCGACGTGCGCGATGGTGGCCTGGTACTGCCCTTCAAGGTCGATGAAGAGGGCATGCACCGGCCCCTTGCCGGTTTCCCGCGCGACCTCGAGGGCCAGATGCAGGGTGACGGAACTGTCCTTGCCGCCGGAGAACGCCACGCAGACACGTTCGAAATGCTCGAAGACGAGGCGCATGCGCGCCTTCGCCGCCGCGTAGACACTGCTTTGCCGATAACGCTTGTTTCCCATGATGCCGAGGGTCTTTCCGAAGCATATTGATGCAATCCAGAAACGTCTTGAAGTATACCCACGGGGCGCGTCCCAATGGCTGAAACGACAAAACCTCCCGACTGTAAGAGGGATTGATCCAGCGGCAGAGAGGGAATTCTGGGATTTTGCAGGGCCGTAACAGTGGTTGGCTTGCCACCCGCCCCGGTTACGGCCGCGCCGCCCGCTTGATGGCGCTGACCGACAGGGTCGTTTCGTGGGGGGCGCTGCGCCGTGCGGCGGCGCGCCAGGCATGGCCGTAGGACACTTCCATCGACAGCACGATGAGGCCGTCGGCGTTGCGTTGCGCTTCCAGCGCGTCCAGCAGCCGCTGGCGCCAGGCCCGCGAGGCCAGGCCGGGGCGCCGCGCCGCGGCCGGGTTGCCGCCCAGCGCTCGCACGTCGGCCAGCAGCTTCACCGGGTCGCGATAGGTCAGCGTGATCGTTTCCTGGTCCATCACCGGATCGGCGAAGCCGCTTTCCACCAGCAGGTCGCCGAAATCATGCATGTCGACGAAGGCGGGTGTGGCCGTGGCCAGCTTCGCGTCGGCAAGCGCCTGGCGCAGTTCCTTCAGCGTGCCCGGGCCCAGCCAGGAGAACATCGCCAGGCCGTCCACGCGCAGCACGCGCCGCCATTCGGCCAGCACGGCATGCGGTTCGGGGTGCCAGTGCAGCGCCAGGCTGGACCACACGAGGTCCAGGCTCTCGGCGGGCAACTCGGTCCTGGCCAGGTCCGCCTGGACGAACTGCACGGGCGGCTTGCGCTTGCCCAACTGCTTCAGCCAGCCCAGCGGGCCGCTGGCGGCGTGCTTGCGCCGGGCGATGTCCAGCAGCGGCGCACAGTGGTCCAGGCCGGTATAGCCCGCCTGCGGATAGCGCGCGCGCAGCGCGGGCAGGTTGGCGCCGGTGCCGCAGCCGGCGTCCAGCAGCGCCTGCGGCGCCAGCCGGATGTAGCCCAGCCGCTGGTCCATGCGCGTGGCGATCTCGTCGTAGAAGAAGCGCGCATCGGCCAGCTCGCCACGGCGGGCGAACTGGCGCCGGACGTCGCCGGCGCGTAAGGGGAGGGGGGCGGGGGAGGACATATTGCTCTGGCCTGCGGCGCCGCGCGCCGCGTAAACATGCTGGGATGCGTCTCGTGGACACTTCCGATGAGGCAAATATTATGGACCATCCCCCGGCGGCGGCGCTGAATACCCCTATCCCGGGTCCGCGCCGGCTGGCCGATGCGTGGCACAGGATCGTGGCGCGGCTGTCGACCGGCTGCCCCTTGTGCGGCGGCGCCGCGCGCGGCGCCCGGCTGTGCCGGGGCTGCGCCGACGACCTGCGCCTGGCCTGGCAGGCGGCCACGCCCCGGCGCTGCCTGCGCTGCGTCATGCCGGCAATGGATACGGCCGAACGCGCCTGCGGCTGCCCGCTGCACCACGCGGCGTTCGTGCGGACGGTGGCGGCGTTCGACTATCGGCCGCCGGCCGACCTGCTGATCCTGGACCTGAAGAACCGCCTGCGCCTGTCACGGGTGCGGGCCCTGGCGGCCCTGATGAGCCAGGCCGCGCGCGAGGCGGGCTTGTGCCAGGACGCCTCGCGCGTGCTGGTGCCCGTGCCCGCCAGCCGGGCGTCGCTGCGCCGGCGCGGTTTCAATCCCGCGGCGGAACTGGCGCGGGCGGTGTCCGCCGAGCTGGGGTGGTCCTGCCGGGGTGAATGGCTGGCGCGGGTGCGCGATGGCCGCAAGCAAAGCCGCCTGGGCCGTGAGGCCAGGCGGCTTGCGGTGCTGGGCGCCTATGCCTGTCCGGTACGCATCGATGGCGCGCGTGTCGTGCTGGTCGACGACGTGATGACCACCGGCAGCACGGCGGATTCAGCGGCCCGTGCGTTGGCGCGGGCCGGTGCGGCCGAGGTGGTGGTACTGGTGGCCGCCCGGGCGTGGAGCGAGATGCCGGTTGACGGCGCCGACGCGGCCGCCAGCGTCATCCCACCCGCAGGCGCTCCCGCGCATCGAACACCAGCGCGTCGGCCCACACCGGATGATCGATGAGCGGATTGCGGTTCCCCTGCATCGCCTGGATGGCGGCGTTGCGATGATGCTCCCACTCGTCCGGCGCGAACTGCGCGTGCCAGGCCAGCAAGGTGTCCAGGCCCTCTCCGGCATAGCGGGTGACCGGCGTGCCACCGTAGCGCAGCAGGAAGTAAAGCGTTGCGCGCGCGACCGCGCCCTTGCCGCCCTTGGGCTCGAAGGTCTGGTCCTCGACCCGGCCGCAATCCTCCATCGTGCGTTCCAGCTCGTGCGCGGCATAGGGGAAGTTGGAGCGGAAGCTGTTGCAGCGCGGCTCGCAGGCGAACAGGTGGTGCAGGTCGCCGCGCATGGGCTCGCGCTTGTTGAACCAGCTCTGCGGCACCACGTGCTCGCAGTTGTAGGCGAACTCGGCCTCCAGCAGGGCCTCCAGCCCATCCGAGTGCATTTCCAGTCCGCCGCTGCGCAGGGTCTCGCGCGCGGATTCGCGGCGGCGGTCCATCTCCAGGTCGGCCGCGATGAAGAATTCCGGATCGGCCTCGAAGCCCGAATAGATGCTGCGCACCTTGCCGTTGGGCCGCAGGTCCACCCAGGGGTAGAGATGCGTCGAGGGCTTGTAGGACAGCGGCTGCGTGTGCGTGTCGCGCAGGATCTGGCGCACGCGCTGCGTGAAGTCGGCCGACTCGGGGTTCGTGTCGGCCCAATAGGCGTCGCGTGCCACGCCATCGGCGCCGGCGTCGTAATAAGGCTGGTCCGTGCCCTGTTCGGCCCGCCCAGGCCTGCCGGCGCGTGCAGGCTTGCCGGCTGCCAGTCCGCGCACGAGCCGTCCGCGTTCTTCTTCCGACAGCCCGCTGTCCGGCGGCGCCGCGCCGCGCGACTGCGGGTTGGCCGCCAGGCGCAACAGGATGGGCCGGTGGTCGGACACGTCCAGGAAGCGGTCGATGCTGCGATCCAGCGCCACGATCACGAAGTCCTCGTCATCGACGGCGGCGAGGTTGGGCGAGACGTACACGTGGTCGATCAGCGAAGCGTACGGTGCTTTGACGTAGGTGATCTGGCCCGTCTGCGCGTCACGCGCCGACATGGGCAGCAGGCCGGCATCCGCCAGCGCGTCCAGGTCGCCCGAATCCAGCGTGGCGTTGAAATCGCCGCCGATGATCCAGTCGCCTTCCTCGCCCTCCTGGCGGCTGACCTCGGCAATGGCCTCGGCCAGCAGGCGCGCGGCCATGCGGCGGCGCAGGCTGCCTTCGTCGCGCGCCTTCAGGTGCACGGGCACCAGGTTGGCGGCGGCGCGCGTCCCACCGATCTCGACGCTGATTTCATAGCGGGCCGGATAGCGGTCGAACACCCGGCCATGCACGGCCTCCAGCCCCAGCTCGCCGAAGGCGCGGCTGTCGACGTCCAGCCAGCGGCGCACGGTCTCGGGCCAGGGCTTGGCGGCGACCGACACGGTGGCGGTGTTCCACAGCACCGTGGTGATCTGCTGCGACGAGGGCGCGTCCTGGCTGGCCAGCACTTCCCAGGTGCCCGCGTAGTTCGCGGCCAGGTGCTCGGCCAGCGCCCGCGTGGCCTCTTCGCTGGATTCCACGAAGACCCATACATCCAGGTTCATCTCGATGACCACGCGGGCCACCGCATCCAGCTTGTCCTGCCAGCGGCGGTTGAACCACTCCACGTTCCAGAAGCCGATGTCCAGGTCCTGGTTGCCGCCCTCGTAGGCATCGGCCACGCGCTCCAGGCCGCAGGCGGCCGCGTTCACTTCGCGGCCCAGCGCCCCGAAGAAGCCCATCAGCTCGTCGGTGCCGCGGAAGATCTCCATGATCTGGCGCGCGTGCGCGTCGCCGCGCTCGGCGTCCTGTTCGATGGCGCAGGTAATGGCCGAGAACTTGATGCCTTCGTTGGCATTGCCGTCGGGAGAGGCCGCGTGGTGCAGCGCCAGCAGTTCCCAGGCGTCGTTGTAGACCGGCGCGCCCGAGCTGCCGGTTTCGGTGTCCGAGCGGTAATGCACCACGCGGGCGTCCTGGAACACCAGCGTGTTGTCGCGCAGCGCCACTTCCTTCAGGCGTCCCCCCGGATGTTGGACGACGTTGAGCTTGTCCATCTCGGCCGCGGCGAAGGACTGGCGCAGGATCTGGTTGCTGCCGAAGGTCTCGCCGGGGTCACCCTCGACGGCGACGAAGGTCACGTCCAGGCCGCCGTCCTCCACCACCGGACTGGTCCAGAACAGCGTGTCGGGCCGCAGCGCATAGGTGGCGACCTTGCGCACGCCGCCTTCCGGCGTGGCGGCGAAATCGAACAGCGCGCGGGCGCGGTCGGCCACGTCGCGGCTGTTGATCACGTGATGGTTGGTGCAGAGGATGCCGGGCGCGACCAGGAAGCCCGTGCCACTCCACGCGCCCGAGCGGCCGCGGTAATCCTGGCCGGATGCGTCCACCTTGCATACGGTGCGCGAGCGCGCCGCGCCCTGCTCCAGCCAGTAGGCGGGCACGAGGTCATTGGCGCCCACATGCTGTTCCAGCCGGCGTTCCAGGTCCTCGAACATGGTGCTGGCGCTGTCGGGCAGGTCGTCGAAGTTCACCGGCCTGCCGGCGCGGCGCTCGCGGTTGCTCTCCACGCGGCGGGGTGGCACGGCCAAGCGTCGCATGCCCCAGTTCTCGGGCGTGGTGGCGTCGGCGGCCTTGGGGCTGACGACCCAGGTCTGTTCCTCGGAGCGGTCGGGCAGGGTCTTGCTGCGGGGCATGGTGTGTTCTCTGCTGGCCTGCGGAACACAGAGATGTCGCATGCGGGCGTGACGGTCAAATGACCGGCGCACCCGCCAGCCGCGGGGCGAAACCCTTGCTCACAAAAAAAGTTACTGGGTCAAGCCATCTGCGAAGATCGCCGAGGGCTAAAAATCTTATACGGGACAAAGGTTTGGCTCGTTTTCTGGCCGCATTCATGACAGTGCTGACGAAGGCGGCTTCGGCTCTTCTGGCAGCGGGATGGACTCTGCGTCGTCCGCATCCGGAAGTTTCATCCTGCCGGCCTTCCAATCGGAAGCAGCCTGCGCAAGCCGGTCCTTCGAGGAAGACACAAAGTTCCAGTAAAGGAACCGCTCTCCCAGCGGCTCGCCGCCCAACACCATGACTGTAGCGTGCGCCAAGGCCCGCACGTGCGTGGCGGTTGGGCGGAGCCCGGCGCCATGTCAAGATGGGCGTAGAACAGCGGCGAATGCGTCTTGGCGCCAGCGGTCAAGCCGTAGGCGCTGCCGGCGATGAGCTGCCCATTCACGCCGGCGTCGCGCCATGTCGGCCGGCGCGAGGTCGAGCGGCCCCATGTGGTCGAAGAAGATGAAGGGCCCCACCATGCGCCGCTTTGCGAACGGCAACACGCGGCCTACGTCAAAGCCGCCGCCGAGGTTGCGCCGCCGCTGCTCGATGATCATTTCAATCATGGTACGTCTCCTGCCGGGTCGCCGCGCGGACGATCGGCGCGACCTCGGTGCCCAGAAGTTCGATCGAACGCGTCATCGCCGCTGTTTCCAGAGAGGCGGTACTCATCTGGAAGGTGATGCGCGAGACGCCGCCAAGCACCTCGCTGGCTCGCAGCATCTTCGCCGCAACCGTGTCCGGACTGCCAACCAGAAACGCGCCCCTGGGACTCGCCATATCGTCGAACTGCGCGCGCGTCGGAGGCGACCAGCCGCGTTCGCGTCCGACCTTGGCGGTAAGCTGGGACCAGCCGGGGAAGAAGGCGTCACCCGCCGCAACGTCGGTCTCGCCGACAAAGCCCATCGCGTGGATGCCGACCTTCAGGGTGGCCGGATCGTGGCCGGCTCGAAGGCCAGCCTCACGGTAGAGATCGACCGCCGGTCGGAAGCGTTCGAACGAGCCGCCAATGATGGCCACCATCAACGGCAGGCCGAGCGTGCCAGCACGCGCGAACGACTGCGGCGTGCCGCCGACGCCGAGCCAGACGGGCAGGCGCTGCTGCTGCGGTCGCGGGAAGACGCCCTGGCCGGTCAGCGCTGGCCGAAACCGGCCCTGCCAAGTGGGGTGGGCCGTCTCGCCGAGCGTCAAGAAGAGGTCGAGGTTCTCCGCGAACAGGTCGTCGTAGGCGCGCGTATCGAGGCCAAACAACGGGAAAGCCTCGCCGAACGACCCGCGTCCGACGACGAGTTCGGCACGCCCCCTGGAGATCAGGTCGAGCGTCGCAAACTCCTGGAAAAGACGCACGGGGTCCACCGCGCTCAGCACCGTCACCGCGCTGGTCAGCCGGATCTGGGTGGTGCGGGCCGCCGCCGCCGCGAGGATGATCGACGGCGCGGAGTCGAGAAATTCCGCACGGTGGTGTTCGCCGATCCCGAACACGTCGAGCCCGACCCGGTCGGCGACTTCGACCTCGGCGAGCAGGCCGGCCATGCGGTCGGCCGCCGACGGCAGCGCGCCGGTCGTGGGATCGGGCAGTATCGCGGCGAAGCTGTCGATGCCGATCTGCATCATTGTGGGTGCTCCTGTTCGATTCATGCCTGAAGGTGCTCGGCTGTGTCGGCTAGGCCAGGCGCTCGGCCAGCTCGACGAGGTTTCCGAAGGGATCGGCGAAGAACGCGAGTCGGCGACCGATCGCCTCGACCACGAAAGGCTCGGCGACGATATTCACGCCGCGCCTCCGGAGTTCCTCGACGGTTGCCTCGACATTGGCCACGTCGAGGCAGACGTGGTGATAGCCAGCATAGGCAAGGCTGCCGCCGAGGTCGGTATAGGGCCGCACGTCCTGCGGGCCGGGTTCATCCCCGCCGAGGATCTCGATGCAGAAATGATCGTCGGCCGGCGGGGCGATGAAGGCAAGCTTCGCGTGAGCGTAGCTCCATTCAGCGACCACGCGGAAATCCAGCTTCTCCACATACCAGCGCTTGAACGCCTCAAGGTCGCGGGTGCGGACCGCGACGTGATGGCCGCGCATGTCGGCCAAGGGTGAGTGACGGTTGTGTGCCGGTGGAACGAAGTCGGCCATGGTTGCTTCCTTGAGATTAGAACCTGTAGGTCGTCTGGAAGCCGGCCATCTTGATGGTGCGCGCTGGCCCGGTGCCACGAATGAACGGCCCGGGATCAAAAGCACTGAGCGACGCGGTCAAGTTCAGCTCTGGCGTCGTCTGCCAGCTTCCGATCGTCTGGATCGCTGTCGCCTGAGACGATATCGGCGGTGAGCGCAATCTCTGGTTGCAGCGGCGTACTCCGGAAGCGATATCCCGTCTCGGCTCCCGCGCCCCACGCTTGCGAGCGATGGCCCGAAAATGTGCCAAGCTGGAACGCCGCCTCGAGGTTCCAGTGCCAGGCGCCGTCGTCTCCGAAGAGTCTGGAACCAACCGTGTGCGCCAGCTGCTTGCCAGCGCCCTGGTCGAAAACAGCGTTTCGGTCTCGCAGGCCGATGTAATAAACATCGAAACCGTTCAAATGCTTCGCGTCGAACCACTGCGTGGCGTAAGCCCCCCAAATCGCCTTGTTGCGCGAGCGCCGGTCGTTGAACCCCCCGAGCTGCGTGTCTACCGGTTGAAGGTAGAAGCTGGTCAACTGACGCGTTTTGTCAGTGACGGTCGCTTCAAATCCGTCAAAGGGCAGCGGGACACCGGTTCCATACCGCCTGTCTATGAAGCGTCCCGATCCAAACGAAACCAGCTTGCGTCCCGCCGAGAGTTGGAGCGAGGCGTCACCCGGCACCGCAAGCTCGACATCGACAAACGCCTGAAGCATGTCGACGCCAGTCGTGTCTGCCGGCCCCTTCATGCGGTCTGTCCCTGAGATTGCCGACAGGATCGGCTGCACGAACATCCGGACGTTCCCACTGTGAAGATCCGCGTAGGGCATCAGACGATGCCAGACGTAGCTGTCGTCAGGCGCTGATCCCCAGTTCACATTCTCATACCCTTCGTAGCGTGAGCGCGCCTCGGCACCGGTCGTGAGATAGGTCGTGCCGTCGTCGCTGAGGGGAATGTATTCGAATGGCTCTGTCCAACGCCCCTTGCGGTTTGCGGGATCGGCGAGCGCGGACCAGTCTTCGGAATAACGTTCGATCGTCAGTGTCGGGGCGCGCTCCAGGTTGGTCGATACCTGCGCGTTCGCCGCTAACGGCGTGGCCGTGGCAATGAACACTCGCCACCCTATGGCATTCGCCAGCCGAGTGGGTGTGTGTCGATTGCCGTCGCGGCACGGTAGACGGCTCGGCACGCTTCCGACCCGGTCAAAAGGGATGGCGGGCATCACCATGCCAGGCCGATCCTCGCCATCCATCGGGGTCAGCCCGCGGTGTTCTCGACGGGGGTATTGAGCAGTTGCTGCTCCCACAGGTAGGCGATGCCGCTGCCGCTGAAGTGCTCGATGAGAATCTCGGTCAGCGCCTCGACATGCTCGGTGCGCGCCCAATCGCGTTGCCATTCGCCAGCAAGCGCCATCACGGTCATCACGTTCGCACCGGCCGCGATCATTCGCTGGATGGCAACTTCGTGGGACTCCTTCGAAATCCCGCCCGACGCGTCGGTGATCACGGTTACGTCCCAGCCTTCGCCAGCGGCCTGGATGACAGGCATTGCGACGCAGACCTCGGTCCACAGGCCGGCGATGATCAACTGCTTGCGGCCAGTCGCCTTGACCGCGTCGACCACCTTCTTGTCCTGCCAGGTGTTCACCCAGGTGCGATCGATGACTTCCTGGCCCGGAAATACGTCGGTGATCTGCTTGAAGAGAAGTCCCCCGCGTGCCGCGATCACGCTGGTGAGAATGGTCGGGACTTCGAACGCCTTGGCCAGCTTGGCCAGCGCGGTTGTCAGGTTGACCACGGATTGCGGGTCATGGCTGTTCAGATTGGCGAGCTGGTAGGGTTGGTGATCGATCAGGACGAGCACGGAGTCTTCGGGACGAAGAAGTGAGTCGAGGCCATTTCGAAAAGTCATGCGCATTTCCTTTGTTGCCGTTCGGAAGAAAGATGGGTCTTCAGGAAAACAAGCGCTTGCAACGTTTATCCCCTGAGTCGGCATTGTGCTTTCCGCCTATTCGATTCGATAGTGCCGTTGCGCGGCGAGCTGTGTCGCAGAAACAGCAACATCAACACGGGCCTCAAGAAGAAACTTGGACATCCCTGCCACCGGGGCTACGGCCCCTCGTGCTGGCGGCGGTAACGCGCTTCACGGCTTCATGACGATGCGGCCAAGCGGCTTCGCCGTCTCCGCGAATTCGTGGGCTGCTGCGGCTTCGGCCAAGGGGAACGTTCGGTCGATGACGGCCCGGATGCGCCCGGTGGCGACGGCCTGCAACAGGTCGTCCACACTTGACCGGACAGCGGGCCTTTCGAAAAGAGGTCCCATGAACACCCCCAGAAGCGTCTGGTTGGATTGCATGGGCGGCCACAGGTCGACGGCCAGGCTGCCACCGCCCGCATTGCCGACGAAGACGAGACGTCCCTCCGGAGCGAGGGCGGAAAGAGAGGCTGGCAAGGTCGTCCCCACTGGGTCGATGACGAGGTTGGCGCCAGCGCCGTGGGTGATCTGCCGGACGGTGTCCGCGACGTCGCTCGTCGTGCGATCCACGACGAAGTCGGCACCGAGTTCAATCAAGCGGCTGCTTCGCTGCGTTCCGCTTGTCACCGCGACAACCGTCGCGCCAGCCTGTGCGGCAAGCTGAACAGCGGAGAGACCCACGCCACCGGCGGCCGCCTGGACAAGCACGGTTTCTCCCCGCCGGAGCGCGCCTCGTGTGAAAAGGCAGTGATGCGCGGTTCCAAAAGAGATCGGCAACACCGCCGCCTCTGCCGCAGCCACCCCATCTGGAATGAGCCATGTTCGCCCCGCCGACACGGCCCAGAGTTCCGCATGCGATCCCTGCATGTCGAAAGCCGCGACCCGATCTCCGATCTCGCGGCCGCTGACGTTCGATCCGACCGCGACCACCGTGCCCGCGGCGGCGTAGCCGACCACCCAGGCGGGGCGAGGCGGCGGTGTCGCGCGACGGTTGATCAGATCGCCCCCTTCGATCGAGATCGCCTCGACGGAAATCAGGACGTCGTCAGGCCCTACGGTTGGACTGGGGATATCGACATACTTCAAGACGCTGGGTGCGCCTTGCGCGTCGTAAACCGCTGCTTTCATCATCGTTCCTCTCCCTCATGAATGAACCCGGATCGGTGTCGTCGAATGGCCATCCAGAGTGCCGTGCTTCCATCTTGTGAAAGCGCGCCACGGTCTATTGTGCTGACCTCATTCTTGACGCGGTAGCAGCCCTGCGCGGTGAGCTGTGTTGCGAGAAGTGGGACGCTCTGCCGAACGCCGCCACTCGAAACCGCCGTTGCACTTTTTGCGACACAGCTTCACCCCGCTTGCAGCTAGCCCCGCAGAGGTTCGTGGTGATAGGCTTGATCGGTTGACGACTCAAGATCAGAAGGGTAATTGGATGGCCGAAGCGAGCCTGGGGCAGACGATCGGACCCGCGGTCGTCCTGATGGGAGCGGCCGTCGTCGCGGTGCCCTTGTTCCGGCGGCTCGGCCTGGGTTCGGTGCTGGGCTATTTTGCCGCCGGCGTGCTCGTCGGCCCGTCGGTGCTCGGGTTCTTCACCGATACCCGATCCATGCTGCACTTCTCGGAGCTCGGCGTGGTGATGCTCCTGTTCGTGATCGGATTGGAGCTGCGTCCGCACAAATTGTGGGCGATGCGCGGCCAGATCTTCGGCCTGGGCCTGCTCCAGGTCGCCGGCGCGATCGCCGCCCTCGCGCTGGCCGGCGTGGCGATCTTCGGCCTTTCCGCTCCGGTTGCCTTCGTCGCCGGCGCGGGCTTCGTCATGTCCTCGACCGCCGTCATCATGTCGGTACTGCAGGACCGGGGCGAGACATCGAGCCCGGAAGGCCAGAAGTCGGTCGCCATCCTGCTGTTCGAGGACCTGATGATCGTGCCCCTGCTGGCCGTGGTCTCGTTCCTCTCACCGCTCACGCAGGGACAGGCGGGATGGCCTGACGTGCTGATGGCATTGGCCGCGTTGCTGGCACTGCTGGCCGTATCACGGTGGGGCCTGAATCCGTTCTTCGCCCTGCTGGCGCAGACACGCACACGCGAAGTCATGACCGCGGGCGCGCTGCTCGTGGTGCTGGGCGCGGCGCTGTTGATGGAGCTCACTGGCCTGTCAATGGCGATGGGCGCCTTCCTTGCCGGGGTGATGCTGTCGGGTTCAAGCTACAGGCACCAGATCGAAAGTGACATCGAGCCCTTCCGCGGCCTGCTCATGGGGCTCTTCTTCCTGGCTGTCGGGATGTCGCTCGACCTATCCATCGTGGCGGCCGACTGGCAGCTTCTGCTTGCGATGCTGCTCGCATTCACGGTGGCGAAGGGGATCGTGGTCTTTGCCGCCGCGCGCCTGTTCGGCGCGTCGAACCACCAGGCGCTGCATCGAACCTCCATGTTCCTGCAGGGCGGTGAATTTGCATTCGTGCTCTATGCGGCGGCGGCCTCGGGTGGCGTGATCGACGGGCGCGAAAACGCGCTCTTCACCACCGTCGTGATCCTGTCCATGGCAATGACCCCGCTGCTCATGATCGCGGCCGACAGGTTGCTGCGGACCGAAACGTCGCACGACGGCGTCGATGCCGCCCGCGATCTGAAGGGGCGGATACTCATCATCGGCTTTGGCCGTTTCGGCCAGATCAGTTCGCAGATCCTGCTGGCCAAAGGTGTCAGGCTTTCCGTCATCGACAAGGATCCCGCACGAATCCGCGACGCAGGACGCTATGGCTTCAAGGTGTTCTTCGGCGATGGCGTCCGGCTCGACACCCTGCGCCACTCTGGCGCGGATGAGGCCGACGCCATCATGGTCTGTATAGACGATCCCAAGGCCGCGATGCAGATCGTGGAACTGGCTCGCCACGAGTTTCCACAGGCCAGGCTGCTGGTTCGAAGCCGCGACCGTGGACACGCGGTGGAGCTGATACGCGCAGGTGTCGACTATCAGGTTCGGGAAACGGTGGAATCCGCCTATCTCATGGGGGCGGCAGGGCTTCGGGCGCTGGGGCAGGCCGAAGTCGATATCGAGGAAGCCGCCGAGGACATCCGCCAACGGGATAACGAGCGCTTGTCCGAACAAGTCCAGGGAGACTTCATGTCGGGCCGGGATCGGCTGCTTTTACAACCGCTACCTGAACCGCTTACCGGTGCGTCAGTATCGAAACAAGCGCTTGATTAGCCTTTGTTTCAAGCGCTTCCTGGACTCAGCGCCGCGACTCAGTCACTGCCTGGCGAGTGGTCAACCAAGAAGTCGTGAGCTGAGCGGAGTAATTGGTAGTCTTTTGTTCCCAATTCGATGCGGCGGCACCCTGACATGGTCACCAATGCTGCACATAACGGAACGCAGAATGGATATCGAAGAGTTACTGACATTCGTGGAAGTTGCTGATGCGGGAGGCGTTTCGCCTGCCGCGCTTCGGCTGGGCTTGTCCAAGTCGATTGTCAGCCGCCGGCTCGCCCGACTCGAAGCGGAACTGGGCGTCCAGCTGCTTGCACGATCCACCCGCGGCGCTGCGTTGACAGAGGCCGGCGCCACGTTTCGGGACTATGCAGCCAGGATAGGCGCCGAGATCGAAATAGCCAGGGAAACGATCCTTCCCGAAGGCGGCCTTCGCGGCCGTCTGCGGGTTGCCATTCCACTGACTTTCGGTCCGACCCACTTCGCCCCGGTGCTGGCTGAAATGGCACGCCAGCATCCGCAGCTTCACATTCATGCCTCCTACAGCGATCGCTTCGTTGACCTGATTGCAGAGGGTTTCGATTGCGCGATCCGAGGCGCTTACCTTCAGGACTCCAGCCTGATCGCGAAGCGCGTCGGGCCAATCGAGGGAAAGCTCGTCGCGAGCCCGGACTATATCGAGGCGCACGGGTCGCCCAAAACCATCGAGGAAATCGTCCTGCATCAGGCGCTCATGCAGGGGACTGAGGCATGGCGATTCATGGATGGCAACAAGGTTGTCACAGTCCGGCCACAGGGTAGATTCAAGGCCGACAGTGCTACCGCTCTTGCCGCGGCGGCAGTGGCAGGGCTCGGCATCGCCTGGCTGCCCGATTACGTCACGGAGGAACATCTGGCCTCCGGCGCGCTGGTACCGATCATGACACGCTATCCGGTACCTTCAGGGGCCGTATATGTCGTTCGCCCCCCAAGTCAGCACCCCTCCCGGAAAGTACAGGTTCTTACCGAACTTCTGATCAAGTATTACCGCGACCCTTCAAGCCCCGAGAAAGCCGCTCGTGCAAAAGTAAAACCTCAGAGATGATGGATCAGAATCTACCGTCTTCGGTCAAGCGCATCGACGATGCCAGCCCGGAGCAGAGCTTCTGGCCGACGGATGTGGGCCGTTTTTTGCCTTGAGACGGCCCGGCGGCAAAAAGCCGCGGCTCGTACAATGCCGCGATCATGTTCCACGTCATCCTCGTCCATCCCGAAATCCCGCCCAACACGGGCAACGTCATCCGCCTGTGCGCCAACACGGGGGCGCAATTGCACCTGGTGCGGCCGCTGGGCTTCGAGCTGGATGACGCGCGCCTGCGCCGCGCCGGCCTGGATTATCACGAGTGGCAGCCCATGCAGGTGCACGACAGCCTGGATGCGGCCCTGGCCGCCGCGGGTGCGCCGCCCGAGCGCTGCTTCGCCCTGACCACGCGCGCCACGCGCCTGCTGCCGGACGTGGCGTTCCAGCCGGGCGATGTGTTCGTGTTCGGTTGCGAGACGGCCGGCCTGTCCGACGCGGACCATGAGCGCTTCGCACCCGGACAGCGCGTGCGCCTGCCGATGCGCGCGGGGCAGCGCAGCCTGAATCTGTCGAATGCGGTGGCGGTGGCGGTCTTCGAGGCCTGGCGCCAGCACGGCTACGCGGACGGCGGCTGAGCGCCGCCACGCTGCGCGGCGCGCTCAGTCCAGCGAGAGGCCCAGGCGCGTGATCACGGCGTCCCAGCGCGCCTTTTCATCCCGGATCCGGTGCGACAGCGCTTCGGGCGTGGAAGACCTGGCGGTGAAGAACTGCTGCGCGAATTGCTCGCGCACTTGCGGGCGCTCCAGGATGCGCGCCAGTTCGCGGTTCAGCCGCTCGATGACGGGCGTGGGCGTGCCCGCCGGCGCCAGCATGGCATTCCAGGAAATCGCTTCGAAGTCCTTGTAGCCCGCCTCGGTCATGGGCGGCACGCCGGGCAGCGCCGGGTCGGCCTCAAGGCTGGTCACGGCCAGGGCGCGGGCGCGGCCGTCGCGCACTTGCGGCATCGCGATGGCGGGCACCATGAAGCCCGCCTGCACGTCACCCGCCAGGATGGCCGTGATGACCTGCGGGAAGCCGGAGTAGGGCACCTGCAGCAGGTCGATGCCGGCGTCATGCTTGAACATTTCCATGGCCAGGTGGGCCGAGCTGCCCGGGCCGACCGAGCCATAGTTCATGGCGCCCGGGCGGCGGCGCGCCAGGTCCACCAGTTCCTCGACCGACTCGATGTTCAGGTTCTTGGCCACCACCAGCACGTTCGGGCTGGTGCCGATGAGCGAGATGGGCGCGAGATCCGCGCCGGGGTCGTAGCCCAGCGTGCGCGGATACAGCGTGGGCGCGGTCACCAGCGGGCCGTTGATCGTATAGAGCAGGGTATGGCCGTCGGGCTTGGCATGCGCCACGCTGCGCGTGCCGATGTTGCCGCCCGCCCCGGGCTTGTTGTCCACGATGACGGGCTGGGCCAGCGCGTCGGACAGCGGCCCGGCGATGGCGCGCGCCAGCGTGTCGGGCGAGGAGCCCGCCGGATACGGCACGATGATGCGCACCGGCTTCTCGGGCCACTCGGCCTGGGCGGGCGCGCCGGCCAGCAGCGCGCAGGCAGCGGCCAGGGCCGCGCCGAACTGGCGCAGTCGGGCGGTGAAGACATTGCCAGGCACCATCGCGGGTCTCCGGGTGTTGTTATGCGTTATTCGAAGCCGGCCTCGCGGCCCAGCAGCAATTGCACGGCGTCGCGCGGCGCCAGGTTCTCGAACAGCACGCGGCTGACGGCCTCGGTGATCGGCATGTCGACGCCCAGCGCGCGGGCGCGCTGCAGCGTGGCGCGCGCGCAGCGCACGCCTTCGGCGGTCATGCCCCCTGCCAGGATGTCGGCCAGCGGCCGGCCACGGCCGATTTCGAGCCCCGCGCGGCGGTTGCGCGACAGGTCGCCGGTGGTGGTCAGCACCAGGTCGCCCAGGCCGGTCAGGCCGGCGAAGGTCTCGGCTTGCGCGCCCAGCGCCACGCCCAGCCGGGTCATCTCGGCCAGGCCACGCGTGACCAATGCGGCGCGCGCGTTGGCGCCCATGTCCAGGCCGTCGGCAATGCCGCAGGCGATGGCGATGACGTTCTTCACCGCGCCGCCCACCTCCACGCCCACGACGTCCTGGCTGGCATAGACGCGGACGTTGCCGCCATGCAGGCTGGCCATGGCCAGCTCGCGCACGTCTGCGCTGGGGCTGGCGATGGTCAGCGCCACGGGCAGCCCCTGCGCGACCTCGCGCGCGAAGGACGGGCCGGACAGCACGCCGGTGCCCAGGGCGGGCACGGCGGCCAGCGCCTGCGCCACCACTTCGTGCGGCAGGCGGCCGGTGTCGGCCTCGAAGCCCTTGCAGGTCCAGGCGACGGCGGCGTGGCCCAGTCCATGCGCGGGCAGGCCCAGCGCCAGGCCCGCACAGGCGGCCTGCAGGCCGGCCACCGGCACGCCAAGGATGATCAGCGCCTGGTCGCCGTCGCGCAGGTGCGCATAGACGGCGTCCATGCTGTCGGTGCAGCCCAGCGCTTCGGGCAGGCGCACGCCGGGGAGATATCGGGTGTTTTCGTGGGTGTCGGAAATGGCCGCGGCCTGGGCCGCGTCGCGGGCCCACAGCAGGGTGGGGTGCAGTCTTGCCGAGGCGGCGGCCAGGGCGGTGCCCCAGGCCCCCGCGCCCAGCACGGCCACGCGCAGGCGGCCTTGCTGGGGCTGGATGGCGGCAGGGGCAGGCATCGCGCGCTTACTGGCGCGTGGCGCCCGGCGGCAGGATGATGCCGCTGTCGGCGCCGTTGGTCGCCTGGCCTTGCTGCTGGGCTTGCAGCTCGGCGATGCGCTGTTCGTACAGGGCCTGGAAGTTGACTTCGGCCAGGTGCAGCGCGGGCAGCGAGGTGCGGGTGATGACGTCGGCGACGTTGGCGCGCAGGTAGGGATACAGCATGGTCGGGCAGACGATGCCGACCAGCGGATCCAGTTGTTCGGCGGGGATGTTCGCCAGTTCGAAGATGCCGGCCTGCGTGGCCTCGACCAGGTACAGCACCTTGTCTTCGATGCGGGTCGTCACGGTGACGGTGACGGTCGATTCGAAGATGGTCTCGGCCAGGCGCTGGCCACCGACGTTGATGCTGATCTCGACCTTGGGGCCTTCCTGTTCCAGGAAGACGTGCGGCGCATTGGGCATCTCCAGGGAGAGGTCTTTCAGGTAGACGCGCTGCAGGTTGAAGGCGGGTTCCTGGCCGGCTTGGGCGGCTTGGTCTTGCTCGGACATGAGGCTTCCTGGGTAGAGAGGAGGTAAAGGGGGGTGGCGGGCAAGCCGCCGGATCGTGGACGTCAGGGCAGGTGTCAGTCTGCCAGCAGCGGTTCCAGCCCGCCGGCGCGATCCAGCGCCGCCAGGTCGTCGAAACCGCCGACGTGCGTGTCGCCGATATAGATTTGCGGCACGGTGCGCCGGCCTGTGCGCTCCATCATGACCTGCCGTTGTGACGGGTCGGTGTCGATGCGGATCTTGTCGATCTCTGCCACGCCGCGCTGCTTGAGCAGCATTTCGGCGCGCACGCAGTACGGGCACACGGCCGTGCTGTACATGATGACTTTTTTCATGGATGACTCCTTGCTGCGGCCAGCCCGGGGCGTGACCCAGGCCGGCCTAGGATCGGGCTCAGGCTGCCTGGCTCAGGCCGCCTTCTTGCCGGTGGTGGGCAGGCCGGCCTTGATCCAGGCCTGCTGGCCGCCTTCCAGCGCGACGACCTCGGTGTGGCCCTGGGCCTTGAGCTTGGCGACGGCCTTGCCGGCGTCGCGGCCCAGTTCGCAGACCACGATCAGCGGCTTGTTCTTGGGCAGCGAGGCGGCCTTCTGTTCGATTTCATCCAGCGGCACGCTGCGGGCCTGGGCGATGTGGCTGGCCTGGAAACGCTCGGCGGGCCGCACGTCGATCAGCACGGCCTGCTTCTGGTTGATCAGGCGGATGGCCGCGTCGGTGTCCACTGCCGCGCCGGCGCGGCCACGGTTGATCGCGGGCCAGGCGAGCATCAGGCCCGAGAGGATGGCGACGCCGAGGATGAGAAGGTTGTTTTGCTGGAGAAGGAAATCCACGTTGCTGTCCTGCGCGCCAAGGCACGCGTGTCAAAGAGGGCGGTCAAAAGGGCTTCGTGCCGCGAGGCCCGGCGCACCACGCGCGCACGGCCCGCGGGGGGAAGCGACGGAGCCCGGATTGTCGCCGCAAAGGCGCGCCTTTGCTGCAAAACCCCGGACCGAAACCGCAAGATTATAAAATGAGCGGATTCTTCAACTTTAACCTGCATTCGCCATGTACAAACTTGTCCTGATGCGCCACGGTGAGAGCCAGTGGAACCTCGAGAACCGCTTCACCGGCTGGACCGACGTCGACCTGACCGAAACCGGCCGTGAGCAGGCCCGCCAGGCAGGCGAACTGCTCAAGCGCGAGGGCTATGCGTTCGACCTGGCCTACACCTCGGTCCTGAAGCGCGCCATCCGCACCCTGTGGATCGCGCTGGATTCCATGGATGCCATGTACACCCCGGTGCACAACAGCTGGCGCCTGAACGAGCGCCACTACGGCGCCCTGCAAGGTTTGAACAAGGCCGAGACCGCCGCCCAGTACGGCGACGAGCAGGTGCTGATCTGGCGCCGCGCCTACGCCATCGCCCCGAACCCGCTGGAACTGGACGATCCGCGCCACCCGCGTTTCGACAGCCGCTATGCCCGCCTGACGCCCGAGCAGCTGCCGGCCACCGAATGCCTGCAGGACACCGTGTCGCGCGTGCTGCCGCTGTGGAACGAGTCCATCGCCCCGGCCATCCGCGCCGGCCGCCGCGTGCTGATCGCCGCCCACGGCAACAGCCTGCGCGCGCTGATCAAGCACCTGGACAACGTGTCCGAGGAAGACATCGTCAACCTGAACATCCCGACCGGCCAGCCGCTGGTGTACGAGCTGGACGCCGACCTGCGTCCGATCAAGCACTACTACCTGGGCAACGCCGACGAGATCGCCGCCGCCATGGCGGCCGTCGCCGCCCAGGGCAAGGCCAAGCAAGGCTGATCATGACGAAAGCGCGCGCGGCGGCTGGCGCGGCGGCCGGCTTCACGTTGGCCCTGCTGGCCGTGGCAGCCCCGCCTGGCCTGGCCCAGGAGGGGGTCTCCGCGGACATGGCTGCGCGCCAGTCCGAGGCGGAAACACGCCAGGCCGAACTGCGCGATCGCATCGATGCCCTGCAGAAGGACATCGACCAGCGCGAGTCGGCCCGCAAGGAAGCGGCCGACGCGCTGCGCGAATCCGAAACGGCGATTTCCCGCATCAACCGCCGCCTGGATGAGCTGGCCACCCAGCGCAAGCAGGCCGGCGGCGAGCTGGAGCGCCTGGAAGACGCCATCGTTGCGCAGGACAAGGAACTGGGCGTGCGCCGCGAAGAGCTCGCCGCCCAGTTGCGCACCCAGTACGCCAGCGGCCTGTCGCCCTGGACGGCCATGCTGTCGGGCGACGACCCCCAGGCAATCGGCCGCAACCTGGGCTACCTGGACTACGTCTCGCGCGCCCGCGCCGACGCGCTGGCCCGCCTGCAGCGTGAGTTGCAGCGCCTGTCCGACCTGCAGCAGGCCGCCGACGCCCGCCGCGCCGAGATCCAGAAGGTCGAGACCGACACCGGCGCCCAGAAGGATGCCCTGGTGGCCCAGCAGCGCACCCGTGCCACCCTGCTGGCCAAGCTCGACGGCCAGTTGTCGGCCCAGCGTTCCGAGGCCAACCGGCTGGACCGGGACAACCAGCGCCTGTCGCGGGTCATCGGCGACCTGGAAAAGCAGATCGAGGCCGCCCGCAAGGCCGCCGAGGCAGCGCGCAAGGCCGAAGCCGCCCGGCGCGCCGAAGCGGCCCGCAAGGCGGCGGCCGCCGCCGAAGCCGCCAGGAAAGCCGAGGCCGAGCGCCGCGCCCAGGCCGAACGCGACGCCAGGCGCGAGGCCGCTGCCCGCGCCGAGGCTGCCCGCCGGGCCGACGAAGCCACCCGGGCCCGCATGGCGGCCGAGGACGCCGCCCGTGCCCGCGAGGCCGCCCAGGCCGCCGCCCGGGCAAAAGCCATGGAACCCTCGGCCGAAGAGCGTGTCTCAGCCGTCAAGGAACCGATACGCGGGTCCGCCCAGGCCACCTTGCCGCCCGCCGGCGGCTTCAAGGGCCTGAAATCGGGCCTGACACCGCCCGTGCCCGGGCAGGTCATGGCGCGCTTCGGTTCCAGCCGTCCGGAAGGGGGGGTCTGGCGCGGGGTGCTGCTGAAGGCCGCCGAGGGCGCGCCGGTCAAGGCCGTGGCGGCCGGCACCGTGGTCTATGCCGATTGGCTGCGCGGTTTCGGCAACCTGCTGATCGTCGACCATGGAGAGCAATACCTGACCGTCTATGCCTACAACCAGAGCCTGTTGCGCCGGGTGGGCGACGTCGTCCGGGCCGGTGAAGCGGTTGCCGCCGCGGGTTCCACGGGCGGGCAGGTGGATTCGGGCCTATACTTTGAAGTTCGGCACCGGGGGGCGCCCGTCGACCCTTATCAGTTCATATCGCGGTAAGCCCGCGTGCCGATGCGCCGGGCCGGTTTGTCGGCCGGCTGGCGCGCAGTCCCAACACCGACACGGGAACGTGCATGAGCACTCGTAAATATCGCAGTTTCGGACTGGTCGGCCTCGGTGTCGTGACCGGCGTCATGATCAGCCTGGGCATCACCGCCGTGGCGCAACGCGGCACGCCGCTGCCGCTCGAGGAGCTGCGGCAGTTCACCAGCGTCTTCGCGGCCATCAAGAACAACTACGTCGAACCCGTCTCCGACAAGGCGCTGATCGACGGCGCCATCACCGGCATGCTGTCCGACCTGGACCCGCACTCGGCCTACCTGGACGCGGAGGCCTTCCGCGACATGCAGACGGCCACGCAGGGCGAGTTCGGCGGCCTGGGCATCGAGGTCGGCACCGAAGACGGCTTCGTCAAGGTCATCTCCCCCATCGAGGACACCCCGGCAGCACGCGCCGGCATCCTGGCGGGCGACCTCATCGTGCGCATCGACAACACGTCCACCAAGGGCATGTCGCTGACCGACGCCGTCAAGCTCATGCGCGGCGCGCCCAAGACCCCCATCGTCCTGACGGTGATGCGCGAAGGCCAGGCCCAGCCGCTCACCATCAAGATCATGCGCGACGTCATCAAGGTGCGCAGCGTGCGCAGCAAGATGCTCGACGACAACATCGGCTACGTCCGCATCGCCCAGTTCCAGGAAAAGACGGGTTCGGATCTCATCCGCCACCTGAACGACCTGGGCGCCAAGGGCGCGCCGCGCGCGCTGGTGCTGGACCTGCGCAACGACCCGGGCGGCCTGCTGACCAGCGCCATCGGCGTCTCGTCGGCCTTCCTGCCGCCTGATGTGCTGGTGGTCTCGACCGACGGCCGCGTGCCGGATTCGCGCCACAAGTACATGGCCAACCCGGTCGACTTCGCCCGCAACGAGCGCAACTACCTGACAGACCTGCCGGCCTGGGCCAAGACCGTGCCCATGGTCGTGCTGGTCAACGTCGGCTCGGCCTCTGCCTCGGAAATCGTGGCCGGCGCCCTGCAGGACCACGGCCGTGCCAAGGTCGTGGGCAACCGCACCTTCGGCAAGGGCTCGGTCCAGGTCATCCTGCCGCTGTCGGCCGACACCGCCATCAAGCTGACGACCTCGCGCTACTACACGCCCAAGGGCCGCTCCATCCAGGCCACCGGCATCGAGCCCGATATCGTCGTGGCCGACACCGCCGAAGGCGATCTCTTCCGCCTGCCGCGTGAAGCCGACCTGCAGCGCCACCTGTCGAACCAGCAGAACCCCGAGGGCGAAATCCGCTCGATGGGCGACGGCCCCCCGCCCGACCTGAAGATGTTCGAGTTCGGCGGCGCCGATGACTTCCAGCTGAAGCAGGCCATCAACGTGCTCGATGGCAAGCCGGTGGAAAAGGCGAAGGAGCGTCCGAAGCAGGCCGCGGCTGATCCGAAGGCGAGCGGCAAGACCGAGACCGAGCGCCTGAAGATCACCCCCGGTGGCGTTCAGCCCGAGCCTCCCAGCCCGAGCAAATGAACGAACTGAATGACGCGCAGTTGCTGCGCTATGCGCGGCACATCCTGCTGGACGAGATCGGTATCGAAGGCCAGCAGAAGCTGATCAATGCGCGGGCCCTGGTGGTGGGGGCGGGCGGCCTGGGTTCGCCCGCCGCCGTCTACCTTGCCTCGGCCGGCGTCGGCGAAATCGTGCTGGCCGACCACGACGCGGTCGAGCTCAGCAACCTGCAGCGCCAGATCCTGCACACCACCGCGCGTATCGGCAAGAACAAGGCCGAGTCCGGCAAGCAGATGCTGGAAGCCATCAACCCCGAGATCCAGGTCCGCGCGCAAGTGCTGCGCCTGGAAGATTCCCTGATGGAACTCGAGGTGGCGGCGGCCGACGTGGTGCTGGACTGCACCGACAACTTCGAGACGCGCCACGTGCTGAACGAAGCCTGCGTGCTGTTCTCCAAGCCGCTGGTGTCCGGCGCGGCCATCCGCTTCGGCGGCCAGGTCACCGTGTTCGACCAGCGCAAGCCCGGTTCGGCCTGCTATCACTGCCTGTTCCCCGACACCGACACGCCGGAAGAAATGAACTGCGCCACCTCGGGCGTCTTCGCGCCGGTCGTGGGCATCATCGGCGCCATGCAAGCGGCCGAGGCGCTCAAGCTCATCATGGGCCTGGGCGAAAGCCTGGACGGCCGCATGCAGTGGCTGGACGCGCTCACCATGCAATGGCGCAGCGCCCGCGTGCAACGCGACCCGGCGTGCCGGGTCTGCGGCGTGCGCCCGCATGCGGGCAAGGTCGATGACGGCGCGGCCGTCGACATCTGAATGCCGTCACGCCGGCCACCAGGGCCGGCGTTGTGCTTGGAACTGGCCGTCTAGTTGCCGCCCGGCATGAACGCCTTCATCTCTTGCGCAATCTGCTCGGGCGTCACCTCCCGCATGTGCGTCGCAATCGACCAGCGGTGCCCGAAAGGGTCCTCCAGCACGCCATAGCGGTCGCCCCAGAACATGTCCGCGGGCGGCATCACGGCCGTCGCGCCCGCCGCCACGGCTTGCGCGAATGCGGCGTCCACGTCTTCCACATACAGGTGCAGCGTCACCGGCGTGCCCTTCAGTTCCTTGGGACTGGGTGAGCCGCATTCGGCCATGGCATCGTGCAGCATCACGGCCGAGTCGCGGATGCGGACCATGGCGTGCAGGATGCGGCCGTCGGGGCCGGGCAGCAGCGCGGCCTGCGTGGCGCCGAAGGCTTTTTCATAGAAGCGGATGGCGGCGCGGGAATCATCGACGGCCAGGTGCGGCGTCACCGCGTGCATGTCGTCGGGAATGCGTTTCACGGGCTGGTTCATGGCGGGCTCGGTAAAAGTGACTGGCTCAGACGTGCACGATGCTGCGGAAGCCGCCGCAGGCCATGCGGCGGAAGTCGAACATGCCCTTGGCCTCCTCGCAGTTCAGGCGCGGATCGGCCATGACGGCGGCATTGATGCGGTCGCGGTCTTCCCTGCTGGGGTACAGGATCCAGGCGAAGACGACCAGCTCGCCGTCCTTGGCGCCGGCCGACTGGCGAAACGAGGTCATGCCGGGCACGTCCAGGTCGTCGCCGACGCACTCGCGGTAGTCCAGGGCGCCATGCGCCTTCCAGATGGCGCCCGCCTTGCTCGACATGCGGGCATAGGCCTCGATGTGTTCCGCGGGCACGGGCACCAGAAATCCGTCGATGTATTGGCTCATGATGATTCCTCCTCGTGGGTGGTGCTGCTGTGGGGTTACTGTAGTGGCCGCCTCGTTCCCGCCGGATGGCGGATTGCGACAATCTGGCAGGTGGATTGCGACAGCTTTGGAGTAAGCTCGCCGGCATGAAGAACGTCGCCTTTCTCGTTCCCGAGTGTGCTGACATCGCCATGCTGGAGAACGCCCGTTACGGTTTCCAGGTGGCCAATCGCTACCTGCAGGCGCGCGGCGATCCCCCGCGGTTCTCCCTGCGTCTCATCGCCGCCACCGCCCAGGTGCGGCTCGATGGAGGACGGATCCAGGTGCTGGCCGACGGCGTCCTGTCCGATGCCGGCGCGGTGGATCTCTGCGTGGTGCCGCCGCTGCAGGGGCCGGTGGCCGATGCCGTGCGCGCCAATGGTCCGCTCATCGAATGGCTGGTCCGTCATCACCAGGCCGGCGGCGAAGTGGCCAGCCTGTGCCTGGGCGCGGCGCTGCCCGCCGCGGGCGGCCTGCTGGACGGGCAGCGTGCCGTGGTGCACTGGGCCGCCCGCCAGGACTACGCGCGCGCCTTTCCCACCGTGCAATGGGTCAGCGACCGCGTGGTGCTGGCAGGCAAGGGCATCTACACCAGCGGCGGCGCGTTCTCGGCCGCGCACCTGGTGTTGTATCTGATTGAAAAATACGCCGACCGCGTAACGGCCATCTGGTGCGCCAAGTATTTCCAGCTGGACTGGAGCCGCCAAAGCCAGTTGCCCTATGCCGTCTTCTCGGGCGACAAGACCCATGCCGACGAAGTCGTGCGCGGCGTGCAGGATCACATCGAGGGCCGCTACGCCGATCGCATCACCGTGGACGACCTGGCCGATCGCTTCCTGCTGGGGCGCCGCACATTGGAGCGGCGCTTTCGCCAGGCCACCGGCAGCAGCGTGCTGGAATACCTGCAGCGCATCCGCGTGGAGGCCGCCAAGCGCCGGCTGGAAACCTCGCGCGAGACGGTGGCCGAGGTCATGTACGAAGTGGGCTACAGCGACGCCAAGGCCTTCCGCGATGTCTTCGTGAAGTTCAGCGGCCTGTCGCCGGTGCTGTACCGCGAGCGCTATGCCAAGGCGGCGGCCGGGCAGTTAACATGACGCCGATGCGTTCCTACTCTTTGCGCGCCGTCGCGCCCTGGCTGGCAGGTGCGCTGGCCGCACTCTCTCTTTCCGTCCAAGCCGCCGAGGTGCCGCGCGCCGGCCCCCCGGCCGTGCCGCCCGATGACGCCACGGGCGACATCATCTCGGCTTATCGCGCCGCCATGGCGCGCTATATCGGTGAGCAGCCCGGCTACGTCATGCCGGCCTACCGGGCGGAATTGGATGACGCCTTGGCCAGACAGGACATGTGGCGGATCACCGCGCTGACCAAGCAGCACGTCGTCGACCTGCCTTCGCTGTCGGTGCAGGCGAACTGGGAGCGCCTGGTGGTCTATACCGGCGCGCCGGCTTCGATGGCCTATGTCTATGCCGACAGTCTCTGGACCCTGGGCCGCAAGCTGGAAGACAGCGCCCGCGATACGCCCGACCAGGCCGAGAGCCTGAGGGCGCAGGCCGTGCAGGTGCGGCAGACCGCCGTCGCCCATGCCTTGTATGCGGTGGCCGTGGCCGAAGTGGAAAGCCGCCGCTGCCGCGACGCCGAAGCCCTGGTCTTCTGGGAGGACAGCGTGCGGCGAGGACAGGCCGCCCTGTGGGACTACGCGCGTGCCATGCCCGAAGACCGGCAGCGGGCCCTGCTGCGCTACGCGCATGACCTGGATATTCGCGTGGCGCCCATGCGCGGGCCCGATGCGCTCTTGTGCGGCAAGGGGCGCCTGCCCGCAGCCGGCGAAGATGTCTTCGTGCCGCAATCGCAGGCCGACCGCGGGCGCGCCCAAACCCGCAAGCGCCTGTCGACCATCCTGGCCACCTGGGTCAAGCCGAAATGATCGGCGCCAGGGGCGGCGTGCGTGCCGCCGCCTGCTTGCCTCGCGCCCGGCTTAGCCGCGGCGCAGCGCTTCCACCTGGATCTGCAGCTTCACTTCGGGCTTGAAGCCCATGTCCAGGCCGAAGTTCAGGCCGTAGTCGCCACGGTTGAATTCCAGCGAGACATCGGCGCCGCAGACTTCGGTGCCTTTCTTCATGGGGTGGTCCATGCAGACGAAGTCGTCGATGTCCAGCGTCACCTGGCGCGTCACGCCGCGCAGCGTGAAATCGCCCGTGGCTTTCTCGGGACGGTCGCCGTCGAACTCCGTGAACTTGCCCTTGAACGTGGCCGTGGGGAATTGCCTGGCATCGAAGATGTCCGGCGCCACGGCGTGCTTGTTCATCTCATCGTGGCCGAAATCCACCGAATCGATCTTCACGGTGACATCCACCGTGCCCGTGCGCGCGGCGCGATCCAGCACGATGGTGCCGCTCGACTCATTGAACTTGCCGCGCCATTTGGACAGTCCGCCCATGTGGTCAGCCTCGAAGCTGGGATAGGTGTGGGACGGGTCGAGGTCGTAGGTGGCCGGGGCGGCAAGGGCGGCGGTGCTGGCGGCCAGGCCGGCGGCCAGGACGAACGACTTGACTGTCTTCATTGGGCTTCTCCAAGATGTGGCGGGACGTGCCTTGCCCGGGTTGACGGCAAGGCTCAGGAAAATGGACCACCGCGCGTCCATTCAGTTCGCCTTCAGCTTACCCTTGAGCCCCGACTTTTCACTTCTTCAACTTGTGAACACTTGATGCAGGCCATCATGGACGCCACCGCCGACACCGATCTGTACGTGCAGTTGCACCCCCGTCTGTTCGCCATCGCATACCGCATGCTGGGGTCGCGGGCCGACGCCGAGGACGTGCTGCAGGATGCCTGGCTGCGCTGGCACCAGGCCGACCGGTCCGCCTTGCAGTCGGCCGAGGCCTGGCTGTTGACCGTCACCACGCGCCTGGCCATCGACCGCCTGCGCGACGCCAAGACCGAGCGCGAGGCCTATGTGGGCTTCTGGCTGCCCGAGCCCCTGGTGGAAATGCCGGACCTGGAGACGCCCGAGCGGATCGCGGAGCGCGCCGACGAGCTGTCCGTGGCGCTGCTGTGGGTCATGGAGCGCCTGGCGCCCCTGGAACGGGCGGCCTACCTGCTGCGCGAGGTCTTCGACTACGACTATTCCGAGGTGGCGTCCCTCCTGGACCGCAGCGAGGCCGCCTGCCGCCAGCTGGTGCACCGGGCCACCGGACGCGTGCAACGGGAAACCCCGCGTTTCGAGGTGCCGCAGGACGCGCATCGCCAGTTGCTGGCGCGCTTCGTGGCCGCCGCCAACGCCGGCCAGCGGGACGCCCTGCAGGCCATGCTGGCCGAGAATGCGCAGCTGATGAGCGATGGCGGCGGCAAAGTGCCGTCCTTCGGCAAGATCCTGGCGGGCGCCGCGCGCATCGCCAACCTGTATTGGGCCACCCATCGCCGCCTGGGCGAAGAGGCCGTCTATCGACTGGCGCGCATCAATGGCGAATGGGGCCTGCTGCGCTACCTGGAAGGTCAGCTGGAGTCGGCCCAGGCATTCGTGACCGATGGCGAGCGCATCGTGCACATCTATGTCGTGCGCAATCCGGACAAGCTGGCGGGCGTACCACAGCGGATCTAGCGGCTGCCGCCCTGGGGCGGAACCGTTTTTTGCGCGGAAGTGGATTTTTTTCGGTTGACCTGTCACAGCCGAAGGCAGCCGCGCGTCTAGATGGCATGCAGGGCCGCAATGGGCTGCCCGCAACACCGGAAAGGAACCGCCACCATGTCGCACGCCATCCGCAATCCCTACTTCAAGCTCGCGCCCAAGGCCTTCAAGCATCTCCTCGACCTGTCGACGTCGATCAAGGACGGCAGCCTGGACGCTCGCCTGGTCGACCTCGTCTTCCTGCGCGCCTCGCAGATCAACGGCTGCGGCTACTGCATCGACATGCACTGGAGCGACCTGGTGAAGCTGGGCGTGGAGGTCCGCCACCTGAACGCCGTGGCCGGCTGGCGCGAAGCGCCGTTCTTCAGTGACAAGGAGCGCGCCGCCCTGCGCTGGACCGAAGTCGTGACCCAGATCCCGCAGCGCGATGCCAGCGACGAAGAGTTCGCGGCGCTGAAGGCCGAGTTTTCGGACACCGAGATCGCGGAACTGAGTTTCGCGATTGCCACGATCAATGCGTGGAATCTGCTGAGTGTGAGCCTGCGGAATCCGATTCCCGAGAAGGGGTGACATGCACAGCCTTCTCCGTGCCTTTTTTCATGGAACTGTCTTGCAGTACCTTTAGCGTTCAGTATTGCATCGACAGTTCAAGAAGGAGCTCACCGTGTTTGCCAGCACTTTTCGTTGTTTGCTGCTCGCCACCGCGACGGGGCTTTCTTTTTCTGCAGTGGCAGCGTCGGCTGAAACAAACACGCCTGCGGGGCAGAATTCCCCGCAGGCGTCGTGTATCGACGTTGAGGTTGGGGGCGCAAGAAATGCGTCATACGGCTGCCTGTCCCAGCAGCTTGCGCCTCCCGCTCCGCCTGCCGCTCGCAACCATCCAGACTTTCCCAATCCTGCAAAAGCTTCCGAACGGGCGGTCAAACTGCCGCCCAACCAGAATGGCTTGAAAACCAGCATTCAGGGAAACATCAATTCTGGCTTGCGGCGGGAGCGCTGAGGGCAGGCTCAGCCAACCGGACTGGATTGGATCAAGGCTCAACCCGCGGCAAATCCTCCGCGATCAACGCCAACCCTTCCCGCAGCATCCGGTCATAACGCGCCCGTTCCGCCGCGGCCGTCTCGGCATTCCACGTATAAAACCCCTGGCCGGACTTCATTCCATACTGTCCGGCCTTCACGCGCTCCGACAGCACCGTGGCGGGCTTGTCGGTGTTCGACAGCGAGGGATACATCGTGGCGGCGGCCGCCGTGTGAACTTCCAAACCGGCGTGGTCGCGCTGCATGACCGGGCCGGCCGCCAGGAAGCGGAAACCGAAACCGAAACGCACGGCTGCGTCGATGTCCTCGGCGCTGGCGATGTCCTGTTCCAGCAGGCTGAAGGCTTCGCGCGCCAGGGCGTGTTGCAGGCGGTTGGCCAGGAAGCCCGGGATGTCGCGCTTGACCAGCACCGGCACGCTGCCGCAGCGGCGCATGAAGGTCTTCAGCGCGTCGGCGGCGGCCGGGTCGGTGTTCTCGCCGCGCACCACTTCCACCAGCGGCACCAGGTGGGCCGGCATGAAAAAATGCAGGCCCACCATGCGGCCCTGGGTCTCCAGGCCTTCGCCGATCTGGCTGATCGGGAAGCTGGAGCTGTTGCTGGCCAGCACCGTGTCGGGCGTGCTGCGTTTCACCAGGTCGGCGAACAGGCCCTGCTTGGCCGGCAGCGATTCCGGAATGCATTCGATCACCAGGCGCACGCGGGTCCAGTCCACCTCGTCCAGCGAGGCCGCCACGCTCAGGTGCTGGATCAGTTCCGCCTGGCCGATGTCGGCCAAGGCGCCGCGCACCTTGTCCACGATGGCGTCGTGACGCGCGGCATTGGTCTCGATCACGGTCACCGGCGATTGCGCGCGGGCCAGTACGACGGCGACGTCGGCGCCCATCGTACCGCCGCCCACCACCACGGAGGGGGTCTGGGACGGCGCGGACAGATAGGCGGGGGATGCTGCGGACATGAGGGCTTGCTCCTGTTTATCGATGTTATGGACGCCGTCGCAAAGACAGCGGGACTGCACAGGGCCAGCGGTCCGTCCTTGTCCGAACGCGCGCGCTAGCCCTCTTGAAGATGGCGGTTCGCCGCCAGGTAGCCGTCGCGCGACGGCGTGATGTGTTCGCGGCACAGCGCCACCAGCACGTCGCGCTGGCCCTGGCGCAGGGCCTCGATCATCTGCCAGTGTTCGTGCCGGGCGCGGCTGCGATAGTCGGCCGACACCAGCGTGCTGAAGCGGATGGAGTGGGTCTGGCGCGCGTATTCCTGGATGGCCTTCTGCAGCACCAGGTTCTCGCACAGGCCGAACAGCGTCTGGTGGAACGCCAGGTTGGTGCGGAACACCGCGCGCGGGTCTTCCGCGGCCACGGCCGCGTCGTGCTGGCGTTGTACTTCTATCAGGCGTTGCAGGTCTTCCGGTGCAGGCGGGCAGGGCACCTGGCGCGCGGCCTCGGTCTCCAGCAGCTCGCGCACGGCGTACAGCTCCATCACCTCGCGCACCGTGAACGACCGCACTTCGGCCCCCACGTTCTTGCGCCGCTCGGCCAGGCCCAGCCGCGTCAGCTCGGCCAGCACGTCGCGCACCGCGTGACGCTTCAGGCCGAAACGCTGCATCAGCTCGTCTTCCGTCAGCCGCTCGCGCGGATGCAGGCGGTTGAGCACGATGTCCTCTTCCAGCGCCGCCACCGCGCTGGCGACGTCATGGACGGGCGCAGGCGCGTGCGCCCCGGGAGGAGGCGGCACGGCGATGTCGGGGCTGGCGAGGTCGGGCATGGAAAAGGAGAGGGGTCAGCGCGATTCCGGGATTTTCCCGTTATTCTCCTCCGACCGCAAAAAGTCGAAGTCCACGCCCTTGTCGGCCTGCGTGACGGTCTGCAGGAACAGCTTGCGATAACCGCGCCCGGCCTCCGGACGCACCACCGGCTTCTCGGCGCGGCGGCGGGCCAGTTCGGCCTCGTCCACCAGCAGGCTGATCTCGCGCTTGGCCACGCTCAGGCGGATGCGGTCGCCATTCTGCACATAGGCCAGCGTGCCGCCCACGGCGGCTTCGGGCGTCACGTGCAGCACGATGGTGCCGGCCGCCGTGCCGCTCATGCGGCCGTCGGAAATGCGCACCATGTCCTTCACGCCCTGGCGGGCCAGCTTCTTCGGAATCGGCAGGTAGCCGGCTTCGGGCATGCCGGGCGCGCCGGTCGGGCCGATGTTCTTCAGCACCAGCACGTCCTCCGCGTTCACGTCCAGGTCCGGGTCGTCGATGCGATTCGCCATGTCCTCGGCGTTCTCGAACACCACGGCGCGGCCTTCATGTTCCATCAGCGCGGGGGCGGCCGCCGACTGCTTGATGATCGCGCCACCTGGGGCCAGGTTGCCTTCCAGCACGGCGATGCCGCCTTGCGGATAGATCGGGTCGGCCACCGTGCGGATCACGTGCTGCGTGAAGGGCGGACGGGCGTCGTCCAGTTCCTCGCCCAGCGTGCGGCCCGTGACCGTCATGGCTTCCAGGCGCAGCAGCGGGCGCAGCTCGCGCAGCAGCGCGGGCACGCCGCCCGCCTTGTGCAGGTCTTCCATATAGTGCTGGCCCGAGGGCTTCAGGTCCACCAGCACCGGCGTCTCGCGGCTCATCTTGTCGAGCTGCTTCATGTCGATGTCGAAACCCAGGCGGCCGGCCACGGCGGTCATGTGCACCACGCCGTTGGTCGAGCCGCCGATGGCCAGCAGCACGCGCAGCGCGTTCTCGAAGGCCGCGGGTGTCATGATCTTGTCGGGCGTCAGGCGATTGCGCGCCATCGTCACGGCGGTCACGCCGGTCTGCTCGGCATAGCGCATGCGGTCGGCGGTCACGGCGGGAGGCGCGGCGCTGCCCGGCAGCATCATGCCCAGCGCCTCGGTCATGCAGGCCATTGTGCTGGCTGTGCCCATCACCGAGCAGGTGCCCACGCTGGCCACCAGCTGGTTGTTCACGTCGGCGATTTCCTCGCCATCGATTTCATCGGCACGGTACTTGCCCCAGAAGCGGCGGCAGTCGGTACAGGCGCCCACGCGTTCGCCGCGATGGCCGCCCGTCAGCATCGAGCCCGTCACCAACTGGATGGCGGGCACGCCGGCCGAGGCCGCGCCCATCAGCTGCGCCGGCACCGTCTTGTCGCAACCGCCGATCAGCACCACGGCGTCCATGGGCTGGGCACGGATCATCTCTTCCGTGTCCATCGACATCAGGTTGCGCAGGTACATGCTGGTCGGCTGCGAGAAGCTCTCGTGCACCGAGATCGTGGGGAAGGGCATGGGCAGCCCGCCGCTCATCAGCACGCCGCGCTTTACCGCTTCCACCAGTTGGGGGGCGTTGCCATGACAGGGGTTGTAGGCGCTGCCCGTGTCGATGATGCCCACCACCGGACGCGCCAGCGCGTCGTCGGTGTAACCCGCGCCCTTGATGAAGGCCTTGCGCAGGAACAGCGAGAAGCCGGCGTCGCCGTAGTTCGTCAGGCCCTTGCGCAGGCCGGATGTCGATTGGTCGTCGTCGCGATTGGAATTGTCTTGGCTCATGGCGATGCGTCATCTAGCCCAGGAAAGATCCGGGCACAAAGGATGGAATAGAAGGGAGAAAGGGCCGTTTAGATTATCGATAATGTCGTTGACAATCATATCACCCATTCCTATGATGGCCGCAAGTGCCGGGCAAACCGGCCTGTAAATAAGACGCCGCGACACGTGGCGTTAGATAACCAGGAGGCTGTACCCATGAGGTTTTCCCTGAATTCCTGTCGTGCGCGCATGCTTGGCGCGGTTATGGCTGCCGGCGCCGCGTTCGCCGCCGGCGCACCTGCCGTTCAAGCGGCGTATCCCGACAAGCCCATCCGCCTGATCGTTCCCTACCCGCCCGGCGGCGCCACCGACGTGATCGGCCGCGTCGTGGGCCAGGCGCTGGGTGAATCGCTGGGCCAGACGGTCGTCGTGGAAAACCGCGCGGGTGCCGCCGGCAACATCGGCGCCGCCGCCGTCGCCTCGTCCGCGCCGGACGGCTACACCTTGCTGATGGGCGCGCTGACCAGCCACTCCATCAACTCGGTGCTGTACGCCAAGCAGGTGTCCTACGACCTGGAAAAGAGCTTCACTCCCGTGTCGCTGCTGGGCCGCGTGCCGCTGGTCTTCGTGGTGAACCCCAGCGTCAAGGCCAACAACCTGAAGGAACTGATCGATCTGGCCAAGGCCAAGCCGGGCGACCTGACCTATGCGAACTCGGGCAATGGCTCGCCGCAGCATCTGGCGGGTGAACTGTTCAAGGTGACGGCGGGCGTGGACCTGCTGCAGGTTCCGTATCGTGGGAGTGGCCCCGCCATGACCGATTTGATCGGCGGCCAGGTGCTGACCATGATCGAAACCGTGCCGGCTGCCCAGCCGCATATCCAAGGCGGCAAGCTGCGTGCGTTGGCGGTGACGACGGCGCAACGCGTGTCGACGCTGCCGGATGTGCCGACTGCAGCCGAGGCTGGCTTGCCTAACTTCGAAGTGAATTCGATGTTCGGGATTTTGGCGCCGGCGGGTACGCCTGCCGATGTCGTGGAAAAGGTCAATGCCGCGCTGAAGGACATCCTGGCCCGCCCGGCGGTGAAGGATGCGCTGTTGAAGCAGGGCGCGATCGCTGAATACGCGTCGGCTGCTGATACCGGCAAGGAAATCGCCAAGGAAGTGGGTAAGTGGCGTGAGGTGATTCAGAAGGCGAACATCAAGCCTGAGTGAAGCAGAAAGCTGATGATGGGGTTGGGAGGGTGAGGGTGGCCCTCTTTGCCGAGGCAGTAAGCCGCAAGGTATCTGCCATGACACAAACGCCGGCAACGTGCCACACGTGCCGGCGTTTGTTTTTCATGGCACTTCGTCAGCTCACGTCCTGCGGATTCCCCAGCTGCTTGTTCAGCAGCACGGCCCGCGACACCAGCGACTCGATGACCGCGGGCGAGGGCAGTTGCCCTTCATGGATCTCGATCGTCGCCATCTCGTAGTTCCCCACGGGCTTCAGCGTGGGCGCGACTTCCTGCAGGCGCTTGCCGCGCCAGAACGCGAAGAGCACACGCTTGGCCTCGGCGCGGATCAGCAGCACCGGCCCGTCGGACAGGTAGACCAGGTGCCCCCACATGAGGGTCTCGGTGACGGCGGCGGCCGCCTGGACGTGTTCGCGCAGATACTCCACATAGTGACGCACCCATCCCTGTTGCAGTTCAACGTAGTCGTCCGGTGTCTTGGGCGGCTTCGGGCGCATGGGTCTCCTTCATGAGAGTGGCCTGAGCGACGGTGCAGGTCAGGCCCGGGGTCGGAAATGGGGGCGTTGCCTACTGCAGGGACGGCGTCCTGGTGTCCACGCCATCGCGCAGCACGACCGTGTCGCGCGGCCAGTCGGGCGGCGGACCATAGCGGCCCAGCTCGCGCTCCAGGTCCACGCCATACGGGGTCAGGCGATGCTTCCAGGTGTCCAGGTTGCGGCGCAGCGCGGCGTCGTCGGGCAAGGGGCCGTTGGCGGCCAGGATGACGCGGTTGCCGCTGCGCAGGTTATAGGTGGGGCCGAAGACCTCGGCATAGGTGGCGGACTCGCGCTCGAACAGCGTGCTGCCGGTGAAGGTGTTGGCGGCCAGCACGCCGCCCGGGGCCAGCAGCGTTTTCACCTCCGCCAGGAACTCGCGCGTGGTCAGGTGCGAAGGGATGTAGTCGACGTCGAATGCGTCCAGCAGCACCAGGTCATAGCGCGTGCCTGCCCGCACGGCGTCCTGCACGAACTTGCGGCCATCCGCCTCGTGCACGCGCACGCGGTCGGAGGGTTGGAAGCCGAAGAACGTGCGGGCGATCTTGACGACTGCCGGGTCGATCTCGACGACGTCGATGCGCGCCTTGGGCAGCAGTTCGGCATAGGCGCGCGGCAACGTGCCGCCACCCAGGCCGATGACGAGGATGCTGGCGGGCCGGGGCTGCGTGAGCAGCGCCGACATCATCATCCGGGTGTAGTCGAAGACCATGCGGCGCGGCGCCTTCACGTCCTGGCAGGTCTGGCGGCCCGCGCCCAGGAACGTGCCGAAGGCCATGCAGCGCTCGCCCGCCAACTCATAGACGATGATGGGCGAGAACGGCGATTGCTCGGTGTGCAGGATGGTGGGCTGGGCCTGCGCGGGGGCGGCGGCAAGCAGCGCCAACGCGAGCAGGATGCCACTCAGGCGGGGCAGCACCTTGTGGTCAAGCAAACGGCACAGCCAGCTCCTCACGCCTGGTCCGCCCGGTGCGCGGGCAGCGGCACCGACAGGTCGTGGGCCAGCGTGCTCAGGCCCTGCCAGATGGCCGCGTCGAAGATCAGGTGCGTGGCGTGCTTCGCGCGGTTGCCGGCTTCGTATTCGCCGGGGTATTGCACGCGGTCCACGCCGGGTTGCGGCGGTGTATCCAGCAGGTAGTCGATGAAGGCGCCCACTTCGTGCGTGCGCCAGTCGGACTGGAAGTCGACCTGCGGGTCCAGGATCAGCGCGAAGAGGTTGTTGGTGGCGGCGCCGCGGCGCGGGCGTTCGGGCTGGATGGTGCCGCCGCCGGACAGCACGCCTGCCAGCAGTTCGGCGACCAGGCCCAGGGCATAGCCCTTGTGGCCGCCGAAAGGCAGCAGCGCGCCGGGTGGGTCGGTGAAGAGCGCGCCGGGGTCGGTGGTGGCCCGGCCTTGCGCATCGATGAGCGCGCCCGCGGGCGCCTCCGATCCTTGCGCCGCCAGCACGCGCGCCTTGTTGACGGCGATGGTGCTGGTGGCCATGTCCACGATGAGCGGCGGACGGCCATCGGGCAGGGGGCCGGCGAAGCACAGCGGGTTGGTGGTCATGCGCGCCTGCGCGCCGCCGAAGGGGGCGACGGTGGGCGCGCGGTCGATGACGTTGGTGAAGGCCAGCAGCACGAAGCCAGCGTGCGCGCACATCTCGCCGTAGTGGCCCATGCGGCCCAGGTGGTGGCTGTTGCGCAGCGTCAGGATGCATTGGCCGTGCTCGCGGGTGCGCGCGATGCCCTGCTCGAAGACGTCGCGGCCCACGTGCTGGCCGTAGCCGTGATGGCCCTCGAAGGCCAGCAGCGTGCCGCGGTCGTTCACCCGCTCGGCGCGCCCCTGCGGATCGAGCAGGCCTGCGTCCAGCGCCTTGCGATAGCTGCCCAGGATGGACAGGCCGTGGCTGGTGTAGCCCACCCGGTCTGCCTCGACCAGGTGTTCGGCCACGTCCTGGGCGATGTCCTCGGGGGCGCCCTGGGCGCGCACGAGCGCCGCGCCGAAGCTGCGCGCCTCCTCCAGGGTCACCGTTATGGTGTCGGCGCTCACATCCATCCGAGCCACTTCCAGTAGGTTGCGCCGAACAGCAGCAGGAGCAGGTAGCCCACGATGGTCAGGATGACCCCGACCTTCGCGAACTGTTTCGCGGTGAAGGTTTCGGTGCCCATGCACACCATGTTCTGCGGCGCGTTGATGGGCAGCATGAAGCCGAAGCTGACGGCAAAGCCCAGCATCATGGTCAGGCCCAGGCGGTTGAAGTCGCCGGGCAGCGTTTGCAGCACCGCGATCAGGATGGGCAGCATGGCCGAGGTCAGCGCGGTGGCGCTGGCGAAGCCCAGGTGGATGAGGATGAGGAAGGCGCTGAGGATGGCCAGGATGCCCAGCGGGCCGACGGCGTCCAGGCCGGTGTGCAGCACGACCTGCGCGCCCAGCCATTGGCCGGCCTTGGTGGTGAGCAGCGCGGTGCCCAGGCTGATGCCGACGCCGAAGACGATGATGGTGCCCCACGGGATGCGGGCCTGCACGTCCTTCCAGGTCATGACGCCCACGCGCGGCAGCATCAGCACGACCAGGCCGGCATAGGTGGTGGAGGTGGTGTCGAAGCTGTGCAGCTTGCCCTCGGTGGACCAGAGCGCCAGCAGGCCGATGGCCACGGCCATCAGGCGCTTTTGCGGGCCGGGCATGGGGCCCAGGTCGGCCAGCGACTTCTGCACGGCTTCCTTGCCGCCGGCCAGGTTGTCGCTTTCGGGCGGCAGCATCTTCAGCACGACCACCAGCATGACGATGGACATGATGACGGCCCACGGGGCGCCGGCCAACAGCCAGTCGGACCAGGTGACGCGCGCGCCCAGCATCTTCTCCATGAAGCCGACGGTGAGCAGGTTCTGCGCGGCGGCGGTCTGGATGCCGACGTTCCAGATGCTGGTGCCCTGGGCCACGACGATCATGAGGCCGGCGGCGATGTTCGAGCGCTTGTTGACGCCGAAGGCGGCGACGACACCCATCATGATGGGCACGACGCAGGCGCTGCGCGCGGTGGCGCTGGGCACGACCAGGCTCAGCACGATGGTGACGGCGACCGCGCCGATCAGCACGCGCTGGGTGCTGGTGCCGACGCGGTTGAGCGTGACCAGCGCGATGCGCTTGTCCAGGCCCGTGTGGGTCATGGCCGCGGCGATGAAGAGCGCGCCAGCCACCAGCGCCAGCGCGCTGTTGGAGAAGCCGGCCAGCGCCATGCTGATGGCGCGCGAGGTGCCGTAGTCGACGCTGGGGTTGTCGATCATGGGGGCGGTGCCCACCAGGAAGGCCATGAGCGCCGTGATCATGATGGCGCTGGCCTCGTAGGAGACCGCTTCGGTGATCCAGATGACGACGGCGAAGGCCAGGATGGCCAGCATGTAGTGGCCGGCCGTCGGCAGGTCTGCCGGCAGGGGCAGCAACAGCACGACGATGAGCGCGACGACGCCGGCGACGAGGCCAGGCGGAATGCGTGTGCGGGCCGCGGGGGCCGGTGCGGCGGGCGAGGGACTGCTGGAGGCGTTCATGCCTGGTGCTCCTGTGAGAGCCCCTGTTGTCGGGCCGGACGGCCGTCAGCACAGGTGCTCGGGGTAAGGCGCGCTGGCGCCTTCAGCAAGTCGGGCGCCAGCAATGATGCCCCCAATTATCACAATTTCTTGCGTATTTCCCTATCCACCATATGGGTATTTCCTTGATGGATCGCAAGCGCACGCAACATTCACGCGCGCGCGCCAGGCCTTTTTCGATTATTTAGGCCAGCAGCAGCCGCAATTGGGCGTCGAGATGGGCGGTGGGCGCGATGCGCCAGCCGCTCTGGGCGTAGCGCAGCCAGCGGCCCAGCACGAAGTGGGTGAGGAGGCTTGCATGGGCATTGAGGTCGGCGTCGGCGGGCAGCGCGCCTTCGGTCACCGCCGTGCGCAGCGATTGGCGGAAAGAGGCTTCCACGCGATCGTTGAACTGGTTGATGCGTTCCTGCAGCCGGTCGTCCTCGGTGACCAGCGCGTCGCCGGTCAGCACGCGGGTCATGCCGCGATTGCGTTCGGCGAAGGCGAGCAGCATGCTGGCGATGCCCCGCGCCTGGGCCAGGCCGCGCGGCTCGGAGACGGTGATCTGGTTGACTAGCGTGAAGACGCTGGTTTCGATGAATTCGATCAGCCCTTCGAACATCTGCGCCTTGCTGGCGAAGTGGCGATAGAGGGCGGCTTCCGAGACCTGCATGCGCGCGGCAAGCGCGGCGGTGGTGATCCGCGCGGCGCGCGGTTGCTCGAGCATCTCGGCCAGCGTTTGCAGGATGCGGTTTCTACGTTCGCCGGGTTTGCTGGCCATGGCCTGTTGCGGTTCCGATGTCGTGCACGCCCCACATGGCGCGCGGCGCAGCCTGTCTAGCGGCGCCGCAGGGGGCGGCGCCTGCACAGCAGGTGCTCGACCGAGTTTACCCGCAAGTCCACGTAATCTGCGCGGCCCCGGTGGCCGCGTGCGAAGGGCGTCCCGGGATGGAACACGTGCACCGTGTGCAGGCCCGCCTGGCGTGCGCCACGCAGGTTTTCCAGGGTGTCCTCGACCAGGATCGCGCGCGAGGCGGGAATGCCCTCGCGTGCCAGCACATGGCGCATCAGCGCGGGCGAAGGCTTCGGACGGAAGGTGCCGTGGATGCGCATCTGCTCGATGGCCCAGATGCTGTCGAAGAAACGCAGCAGCTTCAGGTGCTTCAGCACGGACAGCGCGTAGTGGCGCGGCGCATTGGTGAGCAGCACCTTGCGTCCGGGCAGGCGCGACAGGCGATAGGCCAGCGACTTGGGGGCGCGCACGAGTTCGGGCACGTCGAAATCGTGGCTGCGGGCCAGGAAGTCGTCGACGTTGACGCCGTGATGGCGGTTCAGGCCGATGACCGTGGCGCCATAGCGTTTCCAGTAGCGCGTGCGCAGCACGTTGGCCTGGTCTTCGTCCACGTCCAGCGTCTCCATGACCGCGCGGGTCATGCCGATGTTGATGTGGGTGAAGATGGCGTGCGAGCTGTTGTGCAGGGTGTTGTCCAGGTCGAACAACCACACCGGGCCCGGCGTGGCGCCGGGCCCCGGCCCCACGTCCCGCGTGCGCAGGAGCCGCGGGGTGGGGCCGTGCAGGCGGCGAGGTCCCCGCATTACTGCGAGCGGATCATCGTGCCCACGCCCTGGTCGGTCAGGATTTCCAGCAGCAGGCAGTGCGGCACGCGGCCGTCGACGACGTGCACCGAGTTCACGCCGTTCTTGGCGGCGTCCAGCGCGGACGAGATCTTGGGCAGCATGCCGCCCGAGATCGTGCCGTCGGCGAAGAGCTCGTCGATGGTCTGCGTGGTCAGGCCCGTCAGCAGGTTGCCGTTCTTGTCGAGCACGCCCGGGGTGTTGGTCATCATGATGAGCTTTTCCGCGCCCAGCACTTCCGCCATCTTGCCGGCCACCACGTCGGCGTTGATGTTGTAGGCGGTGCCGTCGCTGCCGTAGCCGATGGGCGAGATGACGGGGATGAACTGGTCATCCTGCAGCGCCTTTACCACGGCCGGCTCGATGCGCACCACGTCGCCCACGAAACCGATGTCCAGGCGCTCGCCCGGATGTTCCTTGTCGTCCATGTACTTCTTTTCGGCGAGGATCAGGCCGCCATCCTTGCCGGTGAGGCCCACGGCCTTGCCGCCGACCTCGTTGATCATCATGACGATGTCCTGCTGCACCTGGCCGCCCAGCACCCACTCCACCACTTCCATGGTCTCGGCGTCGGTGATGCGCATGCCTTGCACGAACGTGCCTTTCTTGCCCAGGCGCGACAGCGCCGTATCGATCTGCGGACCGCCGCCGTGGACGACCACGGGGTTCAGGCCCACCAGCTTCAGCAGCACGACGTCGTGCGCGAAGCTGCGCTGCAGGCGCTCTTCTGTCATGGCGTTGCCACCGTACTTGACCACCACGGTCTTGCCATGGAAGCGGCGGATATAGGGCAGGGCTTCCGACAGCACGCCGGCCTTGATGGCGGGCGAGAGCAGGCTGAGCGGGTCGGGTTCGAGCGCGTCGGAGGAAGTCATGGCGGCGGGCAACCTTTGAGTCTGATGACGGGAAAACGTAAGGGTGGCGGATAACCGGCCTGCCAACCTTGGCCTGGGCCGGTGGGACCCACGGGCGGAAAAGCGCGGCCCGCTGAAAGGGCGGGCCGTGGGGTCTTGCGGGCATTGTACCGGCATGCAAGGGGCGCGCAGACCCCGGGGCTCCCCCGGCCTTATAACCCCGGATCGTGCGTCCATAAGGACGAGATATCAGGCTTGCCCGCGTGCTTGCGGTAACCTGCGCGGCAGGCATAGGAGTTCCGTCTTACGTGATACGCATCGAGAATCTGAGCAAGTCCTTTCCGGCCCGTGGGGGCAACGGCGGACCCGAGGGCGCCTTCGAGGCGCTGCGCGGCATCGACCTGGACATCGGACAGGGCGAGGTCTTCGGCATCATCGGCCGCTCGGGGGCGGGCAAGAGCACGCTGATCCGCATGCTGAACCTGCTGGAGCGGCCTTCCTCCGGCTCGGTCTGGATCGATGGCGTGGACATCACGCGCCTGGACATGCCGGCGCTGCGCACGTTGCGCCAGCGCATCGGCATGGTGTTCCAGCATTTCAACCTGCTCGATTCGCGCACCGTGCTGGACAACGTCTGCTTTCCGTTGCGGCTGGCCGGCCTGCCCCGCGCGGAACGGGTCGCGCGGGCGAAAGAAGTCCTGGCGCTGGTCGGCCTGTCGGCGCATGTTGCCGCCTATCCGCGCCAACTCTCGGGTGGGCAGCGCCAGCGGGTGGGGATCGCGCGGGCATTGGCCAACCGCCCCACCTTGCTGCTGTGCGACGAGGCCACGTCCGCGCTGGACCCGGAAACCACGCAGTCCATCCTGAGGCTGCTGGCCGACATCAACCAGCGGCTGGGCCTGACCATCGTGCTGATCACCCACGGCATGGACGTGATCCGCAGCGTCTGCGATCGCGTTGCCGTGCTGGATGCCGGCCGCGTCGTCGAGTCTGGCGAGGTGCTGGATGTCTTCCTGCACCCCCGGCACGCGGTGACGCAGCGCCTGTTGGCCGAAAGCGGGGTGCAGGCCGAAGGCTGGCAGGCGCTGGCCGATGCGACGCCGGGACGGATCATCCGCCTGAGCCTGCGGGGCGATGACACCGCCCGTCCCCTGCTCTCGCGCCTGTCGCGCGAACTGGACGTCGACCTGAGCATCCTGCAGGGCACGGTGAGCCGCATCAAGGAAGCGCATTACGGGCAGCTGGTGCTGGCCGTGGACGCCGGCGAGGCAACCGTGGCGCGGCTGCTGGCGCGGCTGGCCGAGGCGCGAATCGACCATGAGGTGCTGCGATGATGGACTGGGCCTCCCTGGACTGGCCGTTGATCGGCGAGGCGGCTGCCGACACGCTGTTGATGACGGGTTTCTCGCTGGGCTTCACGGTGCTGATCGGTTTGCCGCTGGGCGTGGTGCTGTTCCTGACGGGGCCGCGCCAGATGCTGGCCAACCGCGCCGTCTACGGCGTGCTCTCGTTCATCGTGAACGTCCTGCGCTCCGTGCCCTTCCTGATCCTGCTGATCGTGATGATTCCGCTCACACGCGTGCTGGCGGGAACGTCGCTGGGGGTCCAGGGCTCGATTCCGCCGCTGGTGGCCAGCGCGGCGCCGTTCTTCGGCCGGCTGGTGGAGAACGTGCTGCGTGAGCTGGACCCCGGCGTGACCGAAGCCTGCCATGCCATGGGCGCGGATTCGCGCCAGACGGTGCTGTGGGCCTTGCTGCCCGAGGCCACGACCGGGCTCATTGCCGCGACCGTGGTGACCGCGATCACGCTCGTGGGCTATTCGGCCATGTCGGGCGTGATCGGCGGCGGCGGCCTGGGCGACCTGGCGGTGCGTTTCGGCTATCAGCGCTACCAGACCGACGTGATGATCGTGACCGTCGCTGCGCTGGTGGTCATGGTGCAGGTGGTGCAGGTGCTGGGCGACAGGCTGGTGCAGCGCCTGAACCGGAAATAAGGCCTTCCCGATCCCTGTCCGTTCAATCGTTCTGTTTCATCGTTCCTGGAGGAAGTCATCATGTTCAAGACCGTCAGTTCCCTGATTGCCACTTCCGTGCTGGCGCTGGCCGCCAGTGGCGTGCAGGCGGAAAAGCTCTCGATCGCGGCCACGCCCGTGCCCCATGCCGAACTGCTGGAGTTCGTGAAGCCGCGCCTGGCCAAGGAAGGTGTCGAGCTCGACATCAAGGTCTTCACCGACTACGTGCAGCCGAACCTGCAGGTCTTCGAGAAGAACCTGGACGCCAACTTCTTCCAGCACAAACCCTATCTGGATACGTTCAACAAGGACCGCGGCACGAACCTGGTGCCGGTGGGCGCGGTGCACGTCGAGCCTTTCGGCGCCTATTCGAAGAAGGTCAAGGCCGTGGCCGACCTGAAGGATGGCGCGACCATCGCGATTCCCAACGATCCGTCCAATGCGGGCCGCTCGCTGGTGTTGCTGCAGAAGCAGGGGCTGATCAAGCTGAAGGATCCGTCCAATATCCTGGCGACGGCGCGCGACGTGGCGGAGAACCCGCGCAAGTTCCGCTTCCGCGAACTGGAGGCGGCCACGCTGCCGCGCGTGCTGGCGGACGTGGACCTGGCGCTGATCAACACCAACTATGCCCTGGAGGCCGGCCTGTCGCCCACCCAGGACGCACTCTTCATCGAAGACAAGGACTCGCCCTACGCGAACCTGCTCGTCACGCGTCCCGACAACAAGGATGCCCCGGCCGTGAAGAAGCTGATCCAGGCCCTGCAGTCGGCCGAGACCAAGGCGTTCATCGAGGAGAAGTACAAGGGCGCGGTGGTGCCGGCGTTCTGAGGTACGCAGCCAGGTAAAAAAATAGCCACCGCGAGGGTGGCTATTTTTTCGCGTGCCGCCTGGCGGCTTCAGCCGGCCAGCGCCTTTTCCAGCGTGGCGTGAAAATCGGCCTTGTCGTACTCGCCCAGGTAGCGCTTGATGATGCGGCCCTGCTTGTCGATCAGGAAAGCGGTGGGCGTGAGCCGCACGTCGCCGAAGCCCTTGGCGATCTCGCCCTTCGTGTCGTGCACGACCTTGAAGGGCAGGTTGCGCGTCTCGACGTAGTTCAGGACGTAGTTGGCCGGGTCGTAGTTCATGGCGACCGCGATGGTCTCGAAGCCGCGATCGTGGAAGCGCGTGTAGTTCTCGATGGTGTCGGGCATCTGCTTGATGCAGGTGACGCAGCTGGTGGCCCAGAACTTCACCAGCACCACCTTGCCGCGCAGGCTTTCCATGGAAAGCTGCTCGCCCTTGACCGTGGTGAAGGCCAGTTCCGGCGCCTTGGGCGAGGGGTTCCAGATGAACCAGGCGCCGATGCCGCCGGCGATGACGAGGACGAGGCCGATCAGGAGCTTTTTCATTGGATGGGCATGACTTCAACGCCCGAGGACGGCAGCGTCTGCGGCGCGGCGTCCTGGGCAGGCTCGCTGCCATTGGTGATGGGGGCGGCCTGGCTCTTCTGGCTGCCGGGGTTCTTCTGCGATTCGGCCAGCGCGCGTTCTTCCTCGGGCGTCATGACGTCGAGCAGCCGCACGACCTGCTTCACGCCGCTGACGTTGGCGGCGGCGGCGGAAGCGTAGTCGCCTTCCAGGCGGGTGACCTTGCCTTGCAGGTAGACCACGCCGCGCTCGACCGTGACGGTGAGCGTGCGCGAGGGCACGCCCTTGGTGTTGATGAGGGCGGTGCGCACCTTGGTGCCCAGCCAGGTGTCGTTGGTGCGGGCTTCCGCGCTGGATACCGGGCCGATGTTCAGCTGGTTGTAGACGTGGGTGACGTTCTCGACCTTGCCGGCGATTTCGGAGGCCTGCTGCTTGACCGTTTCATTGGGGGCTTCGCCGGTCAGGAGGACCTTGGTCTGGTAGGCCGAGGCATTGATGCGCGCGGTGTCGCCGAAGTGGCGGCGCATGTTGCTTTCGACCTTGAAGCCGATGTTCTGGTCTTCCAACTGCACGCCTGCCGTGCGGCGGTCGGTGGCGACCAGGGCCGTGCCGCCGGCGGCGGCGCCCACGACCAGCGGGGCGCAGGCCGACAGCAGGCTGGTGCCGGCGGCGAGCACCGCGGCGATCAGCAGGGGGCGGGCGGCGCGACGGGCGGTCAGGGTCATGCGGGGTCTCCGAGCAGCAAGGCGTCAATGCCGTCGCACAGCGCGTGCAACAGCAGGATGTGGACCTCCTGGATGCGCATGGTGCGGTCATGCGGCACGCACAGGTGGACGTCGTCCGGGGTGAGCAGGTCGTTGAACTGGCCGCCGCCCTTGCCCGTGAGCGCGATGACGCGCATGTCGCGTTCATGGGCTGCTTCGATGGACAGCGCCACGTTGACGGAGTTCCCGCTGGTGGAAATGGCCACCAGCACGTCGCCGGGTTGGCCCAGCGCCAGGACCTGGCGTTCGAAGACGTGTTCGTAGCCGTAGTCGTTGCCGACCGCGGTCAGGATGGAGGTGTCGGTGTTCAGCGCGATGCCGGCCAGCGGCAGGCGTTCGCGCTCGAAGCGGCCGACCAGCTCGGCAATGAAGTGCTGGGCGTCGGCGGCCGAGCCGCCGTTGCCGCAGGCCAGGATCTTGCCGTTGTTGGCCAGGGCGGCGAACAACAGGTCCACGCCCAGGGCGAGCGGGCCGCTCAGGGCCTGGTTGCTTTCCTGGAAGGTGGAGATGGCGTCATTGAAATGCGCCGTCATACGAGAGGTCATGTCCATGGGCGCGATTATCTCACGGCGGCTGTCTCGTGGCGCAGGCGGGAACGGCCGTCCTGCGCGTGCTCAAACGGGGGCGTCCGGGGTGTCGAAGGCGCCGCGCAGCCAGGTCAGCGACCCGTCTTCCGCGGCCACGACGTCGTAGCGGCAGGCGGGTTGCCGGCCGTTCCAGCCGGCGCGGACAAGACGGGGCAGGAAATGCGCCGCGGCCCGGGCCACGCGGGCCTGCTTGGCGGCGTCCACGCTGGCCGCCGCGCCGCCGTGGCGAGCCGCCGCCCGGTAGCGGACCTCGACGAAGACGAGCACGTCGCCGTCGCGCATGACGAGGTCGATCTCGCCAGCCTTGCAGCGCAGGTTGCGCGCCAGGGGCGCCAGGCCGGCGCGGCACAGCAGGGCCAGCGCCGCGTCTTCCGTGGCCTGGCCGCGGCGCTGGGCGGCCGTGACGGGGCTGGCCGGCGTTTCCGCCTCCGGTGCCAAGCCGTCGCGTGCGCGGGGCCGGGACGCGCGCCGGCGGCTGCGTTGCGCCTTTTTCTGGGCGGTGCGCACGGTCTGCCAGGCCGAGGCGGGCAGGGATGGAAGCGGGGCGTCGGCGGGGTCAGGCATGGCGCTGCGGGGCGAAAGAGGGTGGCGGCTACACTGGCAGACCCTCCAGCGCCTGAGAAGTCCCCCATGAACGAAAACGTCCAGTCCCCCCACGATGCCTGGCGCCGCGTGGCCGAGCGCGTCGACGGCCAGCATTGGCCCGAAGGGGCCCTGTACGTGGTGGCCACGCCCATCGGCAACCTGGGCGACCTGGGCTTGCGGGCCTGGCAGGCGTTGGTGCGCGCCGACGTCATCGCCGCCGAGGACACCCGCGCCAGCCGCGTGCTGATGGACGCGTGGGGCGTGGGCACGCCGCTCATGGCCGCGCACCGGCACAACGAGGCGGCCGCCGCGCAGGACGTGGTGGCGCGCCTGGCGCGCGGCGAGCGCGTGGCGCTGGTGTCGGACGCGGGCGCGCCCGCGGTCAGCGACCCGGGCGCCCGCATCGTGCGTGCTGCCCGCGAGGCTGGCCACACGGTGGTGCCCGTGCCGGGCCCCAGCGCCGTCATCGCCGCCCTGATGGGCAGCGGCGTCACGTCCGACGAGAATCCCGCCTTTGCCTTCGCCGGCTTTGCGCCCGCCAAGCAGGCGGCACGCCAGCGCTGGCTGCGCCTGTGGTGCGCGCTGCCCGCGCCGGTGGTGATCTATGAGTCGCCCCATCGCCTGTCGGCCACGCTGTCGGATCTGCTGGAAGTGGCTGGTCCCGAGCGGCAGCTGACGCTGGCGCGCGAGCTGACCAAGCGTTTCGAGGAAATCGCGACGGTGACGCTGAACGAGGCCGCGGCGTGGCTGGCGGCCGATGCGCACCGCGGCCAGGGCGAGTTCGTGCTGATCGTGCACGAGGCGCCCGCGGCGCCCGAGAGCGGCGACGAGGCCATGGCGCCGGAAACCCTGGCGCTGCTGGATGCCCTGCTGGAAACGGTGTCGGTGCGCGACGCCGCACGGGTGGCGGCGAAGGTGAGCGGCCTGCCGCGCGACCAGCTGTACGCGGCCGCGCTGGCGCGCAAGCCGGGCTGAGCCCGGCCGCGATGCCGCGAGTTCAGGGCACGATCGCCAGGCTGGGAATCACGCCGGTGCGGTTGGCCACGTCCTGTGCCGCGCGCTCCGCGCTCATGCGGTCGGCATACGGCCCGATACGCACACGGAAGAACGACCCCGATTGATGCACGTTGATGGCAGGCGTCTCGCCCGGGGCGAACGCCGTGCCCACGCGTCCGGCCAGGGCGTGGGCATTGCCCGCCTCGCCGAAGGCACCCAGTTGCAGGAACACGCCGCGCGCGCCGGTGTCGGGCGTGCCGACGGCCGCTTGCGTGGGGGCCGACGAAGCCGGGATGGCGGCGACAGGCGGAGGTAGCGGTTGCGCCTGTGGTGCGGGGGCGGGCTCATAGGCCACTGCCTGCGCGCCCGGATGGGCGGCGGCGCGGCCCGCCTGGATCTCGCGGATCTCGTCGGGCAGGATGCGCTCGACGATGACCTCGCCGCTGCCCGGGCCGATGATGCCCAGCTTGTGGGCCGCGACATACGACAGGTCGATGATGCGCCCGTCATGGAAGGGGCCGCGGTCGTTCACGCGCAGCACCACGGTCTTGTTCGTGCCCACGCGCGTGACGCGCACATAGCTGGGTATCGGCAGGGTGGTGTGCGCGGCCGTCATGGCGTACATGTCGTACTTCTCGCCATTGGAGGTGCTGTTGCCGTGGAACTTGCGGCCGTACCACGATGCCCTGCCGCGCGCCTTGTAGGGACGATCGGTGGTGTCCGGCACATAGCGTTTGCCGAAGATGACGTAGGGGCGCATCGTGCCGGCGGACAGCGGTTCGATGCGCGGCACGGCATCCGGGATGGCGTCCAGGTTGCCGGGCGGACTGTCGTGGGGGCCGTCGTCCTTGTAATACCCGCCGCCGCCCGATTTCTTGGGCGAGGCGCCGCAGGCGGCAAGGACGAGGACGGTGGCGACGATCAGCGCGGCGCGCAGCGCGCGCCAGCCGCGCGCACCGCCGTGGCTGGTGGCAGGCATCATGGTGTTCATGCGGGGTCGTTTGCCGGTTGCGCGCGGTGACGCACGAGCAGGGGCTGGTGGTCGGCGAAGCGCCGGGAGAGTTCCTCGACGATGTAGACGGACCGGTGCTGGCCGCCCGTACAGCCGACCGCCACCGTCAGGTAGCTGCGCGTGTCCTGCATGTAGCGCGGCAGCCAGCGGCGGATGAAGCCCTCGATGTCCACGATCATCTGCTCGACCTCGTCGAAGCCGCGCAGCCACGCTGCCACGGGTTCGTCCTTGCCTGTCAGCGGACGCAACTGGCTGTCGTAATGCGGGTTCGGCAGGCAGCGCACGTCGAAGACGAGGTCGGAGTCGCGCGGCACGCCGCGCTTGTAGGCGAAGGACTGGAAGGTCAGCACCAGCGGCTGGCGGTCGGCATGCACCAGGTCGCGCACCCAGGCGCGCAGGTGGCCAGGCGTGAGCTCGGAGGTGTCGATGACGTGTTCCTGCTCGCGCAGCGGCGCCAGCAGCTCGCGTTCGTGCGCGATGCATTCCTTCAACGAGGGCGTGCCGCCCGTCGCGGTGCGCAGGCGGTCGGCCAGCGGGTGGCGCCGGCGCGATTCCGAATAGCGCTGCACCAGCGTGTCGGTGTTGGCATCCAGGAAGATGACGCGCAGTTCGGTGCCCATGGCGCGCTGCGCGGTGATGACGTCGGGCAGTTCGGCCAGTTCGCCGGGCGAGCGGACATCGATGGCGACAGCCACGCGCCTGAGGCTTTCGTCTTCCTTGGCATTGGCCAGGAATTCGTGCAGGAAGCGCACGGGCAGGTTGTCGATGCAGGTGTAGCCGGAGTCTTCCAGCAGGCGCAGCGCAACGGACTTGCCGGAGCCCGAGATGCCGGTGATCAGGACGACGTGCAGTGCCGGAGGCTCTTCGATGGACGCCGTCATTTGCTGTTCTGCATGATGGCGATGGTCTGGCGTTCCATGAACTCGCCCAGCGTGTCGATGCCGCGCAGCTTCAGGATGGTGTTGCGCACGGCGGCCTCGACCAGCACGGCCAGGTTGCGCCCGGCGGCCACCTGCAGCATGACGCGGCGGATGGGCAGGCCCAGCATGTCCTGCGTCATGTCCTGCAGCGGCAGGCGTTCGAACTTGTCCTGCGCGGTGGCGCGGATGAGGTGCACGATGAGCTTCAGGCGCATTTTGCGGCGCACCGAGGTCTCGCCAAAGATGGTGCGGATGTCGAGCAGCCCCAGGCCGCGCACTTCCAGCAGGTTCTGCAGCAACGGCGGGCAGTGTCCTTCGATGACGCTGGGCGCGGTGCGCGACAGCTCCACGGCATCGTCGGCGACGAGGCCGTGGCCGCGCGAAATCAGTTCCAGCGCGAGTTCGCTCTTGCCCAGGCCCGATTCGCCGGTGATCAGCACGCCCAGCCCCAGCACGTCCATGAAGACGCCGTGCACGGTGGTGGTGGGGGCGAGGCGCTTGCCCAGGTAGACGCGCAGCAGGTCGATGACCTGGGCGGCACTGATGGGGGTCGAGAGCAGTGGGACGTTGTGCCTCTCGCAGTTCTCGATGAGGTCGTCCGGCGCGGACAGGCCGTCGGCCAGCAGGATGGCGGGGACGCCGCCTGCCAGCAGCTCTTCGACCTGCTGCGAACGGCGGCGCGCATCCATGCGGGTGTGGTAGGCCATCTCGCCTTCGCCCACCACCTGGATGCGCGAGGGGTGGATGAGGTTCAAGTGGCCGACGAGGTCGGCGGCCGAGGTTCCGTCGTCCGGGATGCCGTTGTCCGCGGCAGCGTGGCCGGCGATCCAGGTGAAGGGAATTTTGTCGGCGTTGTCGTCTACAAGATCCTGGACTGTCAGCATGTCACGCTCTGTAGAGGTCAGGGCTGGCCGGTGGTGAGCAGCCGATGCACGATGGCAGGGTCTGTCTCGGTATTCAGGCGTTCACGCAAGGGCTTGTTCGACAGCAGCTGCGCGAGTTCGGCCAGGATGTCCAGGTGCTGCTGGGTGGCTGTTTCCGGCACGAGCAGGATCATCAGCAGGCTGACGGGCTGGCCATCGGGCGCGTCGAAGGGCACGGGTTGCGCCAGGCGATAGAACGCCGCCAGCGCTTCGGTCAGGCCCTTGACCCGGCCGTGCGGCACCGCGACGCCCTGTCCCAGGGCTGTGGAGCCCAGCCGCTCTCGAGAGAACAGGCTGTCGAACACCGTGGTGCGCGCCAGGCCGTGCTGGTTTTCGAAGAGCAGGCCGGCTTGTTCGAACGCCCGCTTTTTGCTGGTGACCGGCAGGTCAAGGACGACATTTCCGGCCGGCAGGATACGCGACAAGTGGTTCATGCGAAGCATTATAGGTTTCGAATGTCGCAATGCACAAAACGCCCTGGCGCCGCATGCTGGGCGGGCGTCTTTGGACGGTGCGCGCCAGCCCCCGCGAGAAGCCTGGCGGCGTGGCATTGCCGCAATCAGTGTGCGTGGCCGAAGCCTCGCCGTGAGGGACAAGCATAGACCGGTACGGCCGGGGGCAGCAAGCCGCCAGGAGCGAGTGTGTCGGAATGGGGGGAGGGACTGCTGGAAACCAAGGAAATCTTGGCTGGCCTGGGCCCCGCGAAAGCTCGAGGGACGCCAGGCGAGGGCGCGTCAGCTCAGGGACACGCCGCGTGCACGTTGACGGGCGCTATGCCGCCATTTGCCGCTTTGCGGGCTCATGCGAGTGGTTCTGGAGTCGATCCTTGTGCTGGATGACCTTGCGGTCGACCTTGTCGGCCAGGGCGTCGATGGCCGCGTAAAGGTTTTCCTCGACGGCTTCGCAATGAATGTCCTTGCCGCGGACACGCATCGTGATTTCGGCTCTGTGCCTCAGGGGCTCGACCGAGAGTATGACCTGCGTGTCGATGACGTTGTCGAAGTGACGCAGCACGCGCGCCAGCTTGGTGAGGACATATTCCCGGATGGCGGGGGTGACGTCGAGATGGTGACCACTGATGCTCAGGTTCATATGGAACTCTCCTATCGTGACTAAAACAAGGCGCGTTGGAACGCGGGTTTGGACTTGTAGGCCATCCTCCTGAAACGAGTTCGTCGTGAATTCAGTGTATAGACAAACCCCGCCGAAACCAAGGGTCTGGGCGGGGTCGTTACACGTCGTTTTACGTGGGTTCTTGCGTGTAAGCAAGAACGGGTCTGGCACCGGTTTTTTACATCCGGAAGTGCTCGCCCAGATAGACGCGCCGGACGGCGGGATCACCGACGATCTCGTCGGGATGGCCATCGGTCAGCACCTTGCCTTCGCTGATGATGTAGGCGCGGTCGCAGATGCCCAGCGTTTCGCGCACGTTGTGGTCGGTGATGAGCACGCCGATGTTGCGGCTCTTCAGGAAGCGCACGATGCGCTGGATTTCGATGACCGCGATGGGGTCCACGCCGGCGAAGGGCTCGTCCAGCAGGATGAAGCGCGGCTGCGTGGCCAGCGCGCGGGCGATTTCGACGCGGCGGCGTTCGCCGCCCGACAGCGAGATGGCCATGTTGCGGCGGATGTGGCCGATCTGGAGTTCTTCCAGCAACGATTCCAGCAGTTCCTCGGTCTTGGCCGCCGAGAGTGCCTTGCCGTTGGCGTCGACCTGCAGTTCCAGCACGGCGCGGATGTTCTGTTCGACCGTCAGGCGGCGGAACACCGAGGCGTCCTGCGGCAGGTAGGACAGGCCCAGCCGTGCCCGCTTGTGGATGGGCATGGCGGTGACCGGCACGCCGTCGATCTCGATGCGGCCGGCGTCGGCGGGCACGAGGCCCACGATCATGTAGAAGCTGGTGGTCTTGCCCGCGCCATTGGGGCCAAGCAGGCCCACGACCTCGCCGCTGTCCACGGCGATGGAGACGTCCTGGACCACGGTGCGGCTGTTGTAGGTCTTGCGCAGGCCGACGGCGCGCAGCCGGCCGGCTTGGCTGGACAGGCCGCTGGCGACGGCGGCCGAGGCGCCGGGCAGGTCGGCGTCGGTGGCGTTGGCGGTGGCTTTTGCGTCTGCGCTCATGCTTGCGGCCCCCCTCAGTTCGACGCCGCGGGCTTGGCCGGGGCGACGTCCTTGCATGCCGCGGCCGCCGCGTCGGACTTGGCGCGCGACTGCGCGACCGAGCGCACGCGTCCGCCGGGCGCGGCGGAGTCGCCGCCGCCGAAGGCTTCGTAGGTGTCGGTCTTCTGGTTGTAGCGGATACGCTGGCCGCGCACGTTGTCGAAGGGCTTGCCGCACACGAGGCGCGTGACGACCGCCTGGCCGATGATGTCCAGCGTTTCGTTCTTGCCGTCGTATTCGGCGCGCAGGCCCGTGGCTTCCATGACTTCGGCCGTGCCGGCGCGGACCTGGCGGATGAAGACCTCCTTGCCCTTGTTCGCCGTGGCGGTGCCGAACTGGAAGCCTTCGGCATCCTCGCGCATCGCCAGCGTGTCCGATTTCAGCGTCAGGTCGCCGCGGGTCATGATGACGTTGCCCGTGAAGGTGCTGGTGCGCTTCACGTCGTCATAGTGCAGGGTGTCCGACAGGATCAGGGTGTCGGGGTCCTCGGCGGGTGGCTGCTGGGCGGCGTGCACGGGCAGCGCCAGCGTCAGTGCGGCCAGCAGGGCGGGGAGGAAGGAGCGCGAGGCGGTCATCATCTTTTTATCGTGAGGGAGTATCGGTCCGCGTGTTGCGCGAACGGGTTTCGGCGCCGGAGATCTGCACGTCGGTGGCGGAGTGGACCTCGAGTTGGCGGGTTTTGTTGTTGTAGCGCATGCCGGTGCCATTCATGCGCGAGCGGCCCTGATCGACCTGCGCGGGCTTGTCGGTGTAGGCCAGGTCCTGGTCGACCAGCATGATGATCTCCTCGCTGCGCACGTCCATCGCGGCACGCTGGCTGTCGGGCATGCGGTGCAGGTGGGCATCCTGGCGCATGATGATGCGGTTGGCGTCCTGGTCCATGATGGCCGTGCGCGCGGTGCCGATGGTGACGGGCGTGCCGGCGCGCTGGCCCACGGCGCGCGGATTGGTGATCTCGTAGGAGTCGTCGTCGGGATAATGCTGCATCAGGTCGCCTTCCAGGCGATTGACGGGGGCGCCGGTCTCGTCGGCGCGCAGCATGACGAATTTCTCTGCCCAGGAGTCGGGTTCGTGGGTGACGCGCCGGGGCGGATCGATGGGGATCGACCGTTGCGCGTAGTCGGCCGCCCACCACGTGCCCAATACCAGGGCAAGCAGCAGGCCCAGCGCGACGACGGAGGAAAAGCGTTCTTTCATGGCTTACTGGATGGCTCCGGGGCCAAGCAGGCCGGGCTGGAAATAGGTGCCCAGCCGGCCTTGCGCGGCCAGGATGAGGTCGCAGCACTCGCGCGCGGCGCCTTCGCCGCCGGGGCGGCTGGCGACCCAGTGCGCGGCCTGGGCGACATACGCCGGCGCGCCCGGCACGCTGGCGGCGAAACGCGCGCGCTGCATGGCGGGCAGGTCGATGAGGTCATCGCCCATGTAGCCGGTCTGGTCCAATAGGACATTATGGCGCTGCGCCAGTTCCGTCAGGGCGGTGCCTTTGTCGCGCACGCCTTGCAGGACATTCGAGATGCCCAGTTCAGCGGCCCGGCGGTCGACGATGGGGCCCTGGCGGCCCGTCATGAGCGCCACGATGACGCCGCTTTCGCCCAGCAGGCGCAGGCCGTGGCCGTCCAGCACGTTGAAGCGCTTGAGCGCCTCGCCGTTCTCGCCGTACCAGAGGCTGCCGTCGGTCAGGACGCCGTCCACGTCGAACACCATGAGACGCACGGCCGAGACGCGTTCGCGCACGACGGCGGCCACGCGGGACAGGACCAGGGATTCGGCGGGGTGGGGAATGCTCATCGTCATCGTCAGACCACTTTGGCGGCCATCAGGTCGTGCATGTGCAACGCCCCGATCAGTTCGCCTTGCTTGCCCAATACCAGCATCTGGCTCAGGCGTTGTTCATCCATTTGCGCGGCGGCGTCGACGGCGAGCGCCTCGGCGGCAATGGTGCGGGGATTGCGGCTCATGCCTTCGGCGGCCAGCAGGCCGCGCAAGTCGCCGCGGCGTTCGATCAGGCGGCGCAGGTCGCCGTCGGTGAAGATGCCGGCGGGGCGGCCCGCGTCATCGACGATGACGGTCATGCCCATGCCCTTGGCCGACATCTCCTCCAGTGCCTGGAAGAGCGTTGCCGACAGCGGCACGCGCGGGACGGCGCCGCCCTGGCGCATGACGTCGCGCACGTGGGTCAGCAGCCGGCGGCCCAGCGCCCCGCCCGGGTGCGAGCGGGCGAAGTCCTCGGGGCCGAAGCCGCGGGCTTCCAGACAGGCCACGGCCAGCGCGTCGCCCAGGGCGAGCGCCGCGGTCGTGCTGGCCGTGGGGGCCAGGTTGAGCGGGCAGGCCTCCTGGTCGACGGCGCCATTCAGATGGATGTCGGCCAGTTGCGCCAGCTCGGACTGCGGGTTGCCGGTGATGGCGATGAGCTTCGCGCCCAGGCGGCGCGCCACGGGCAGCACGGTCAGGAGTTCCTGGCTGGCGCCGGAGTGCGACAGCGCGATGAGGACGTCCTGGGAGGTCAGCATGCCCAGGTCGCCGTGCACGGCCTCGGCGGCGTGCAGGAAAAAGGCCGGCGTGCCGGTGGAGGCCAGCGTGGCGGCGATCTTGCGGCCGATGTGGCCGGTCTTGCCCAGGCCGCTGACGACCACGCGGCCCCGGCAGGCGAGCAGCAGCCGGACCGCCTCGGCGAAGGCGTCGTCCAGGCGCGCGGCCAGCGTCTCGATGGCCCGCGCCTCCGTCAGGAGGGTGCGGCGCGCGCTGGCCAGGGCGTCGCCCGGCTGGAAGAAAGGGGAGTCGGTCATCGCAGGAGTTTAATTCAGAGGGGCGTCAGGGTGCAGGGAAACCCTGTGGCGCCCGCCGGGAGGCCGCGTTTGCGGGCGGGCGCGGCGCTGTGGCAAGCTTCGTATCCTGCCCGCCCGGCGTTCCTGGGCGTCCCTATTCTTGGAATTCGATCGTCATGGCCGACCTGCCCACGCCCGTCCTCGGTACCCCCCTGAGCCCCTCGGCCACCCGCGTCCTGTTGCTGGGCGCCGGCGAACTGGGCAAGGAAGTGGTGATCGCCCTGCAGCGCCTGGGCGCCGAGGTGATTGCCGTGGACCGGTACGACAACGCGCCCGGTCAGCAGGTGGCCCATCGCTCGCATACGGTGCCCATGACCGACGCCGCTGCGCTGCGCCGCGTGATCGAGACCGAGCGTCCCGACGTGGTGGTGCCCGAGATCGAGGCCATTGCCACCGACCTGCTGGTGGAGCTGGAGGCAGCCGGCGTCACCCGCGTGACGCCTACGGCCCGCGCCGCGCGCCTGACCATGAACCGCGAGGGCATCCGCCGCCTGGCGGCCGAGACCCTGGGCCTGCCGACCTCGCCCTATCGCTTCGTCGACACCGAGGCCGAGCTGCGCGCCGCCATCGACGGCGGCATCGGCTATCCCTGCGTCATCAAGCCGGTGATGTCCTCGTCGGGCAAGGGCCAGTCGGTGCTGCGCAGCGAGGCCGACGTGGCGGCCGCCTGGCGCTACTGCCAGGAAGGCGGGCGCGTGGGCGCCGGACGCGCCATCGTCGAGGGTTTCATCGAGTTCGACTACGAGATCACCCTGCTGACCGTGCGCTACCGCGGCGCCGACGGCACGGTGCAGACCGGGTTCTGCGCGCCCATCGGCCACAAGCAGGTCGACGGGGATTACGTGGAGAGCTGGCAGCCGCACCCCATGGCGCCCAAGGCCCTGGCCCGCGCCGAGGAAATCGCGCTGGCCGTGACGGGCGACCTGGGCGGCCTGGGCATCTTCGGCGTGGAGCTGTTCGTGGCGGGTGAACAGGTCTGGTTCTCGGAGGTCAGCCCGCGTCCGCACGACACCGGCATGGTGACGCTGATCACCCAGGCCCAGAACGAATTCGAGCTGCATGCCCGCGCGCTGCTCGGCCTGCCGGTGGACACGCGCCTGCGCCAACCGGGCGCAAGCGCCGTGATCTATGGCGGGGTGGACGCCCAGGGCGTCAGCTTCCATGGCGTGGCCGACGCGCTGGCCGTGCCGGGCACGGACATCCGCCTGTTCGGCAAGCCGGAGTCCTTCACCAAGCGCCGCATGGGCGTGGGCCTGGCCGTGGCCGACGACGTGGCGGCCGCGCGCGAGAAGGCGCGCCGCGTCAGCGCCGCCGTGACGGTCAAGGCGCCTTGAGCCGCGTGCCGTGAGCGAGGCGTCCCGAGCGGGACGCGACGCAGGCCGCCCGACGGCCGAAAGGTTTGCATGAAAAACCGCCAGGACCTCCCTGGCGGTTTTTTTTCGTCCTGAACCGGCCTTTTGCGCGGCTTCTGACATGTTCTTGAAGCAAGCCCCGGGCCAACTGTGGCCTGGCCGGCACGGTTTCCGGCTGGCCGTGCGCGTTGCGTTTGCTTTTAATCACATGAAGTTCGATAATTTCAGCAATTAGTGAAATTAACGTAACAGAAAACGTAACAGCACGCGACAACGCAGGCCAGCCTCATGCAACTCACCCCCCAGTCCCAACGTTTCGTCCTGCATTTCGGAGAAATGGGCAGCCGGTGGGGCGTGAATCGCACCGTCGGCCAGATCTACGCGCTGCTGTTCCTGTCCGAGAAGCCGCTGAATGCCGACGACATCGCCGAAACCCTGGGGTTCTCGCGCTCGAACGTCAGCATGGGCCTGAAGGAACTGCAGTCCTGGCGGCTGGTGAAGATGGTCCACCAGGTGGGCGACCGGCGCGACTACTTCGATTCGCCCAGCGACGTCTGGGAAATCTTCCGGGTGCTGGTCGAGGAAAAGCGCAAGCGCGAGATCGAACCCACCCTCACGTTGCTGCGCGACACGCTGCTGGAGCCGCCGGCCGACGCGGCCGAGCGCCACGCGCAAGCCCGCATGAAAGACATGCTCGAGCTGATCGAGCTTTCCACCGGCTGGTTCGACGAGATCCAGCGCCTGCCGCCCGAGACCCTGGAGCGCCTGATGCGCCTCGGGTCCAAGGTGCAGAAGGTGCTGAGCATCGCCGGAAAACTCAGCGGTGGTGGCAAACGTTGATTCCCCTTTTCCTTCCCTGAAGCACGACCCAAGGCAGCACCCTCATGAACCCGGATACCCCTTCTGCGTCACCACAGGCCGCGGCGCCTGTTCGTCGCGGCCCCTGTCGGGCCGATCTCCCTTCCTGCAAGGTTGGCCACCATGATTGATTTCAACGTCGTCGATCTGTCGCGGCTGCAGTTCGCCCTGACGGTCATGTACCACTTCATCTTCGTTCCCCTCACGCTCGGGCTGTCCTTCCTGATCGCCATCATGGAAAGCGTGTACGTGATGACCGGGCGCACCATCTGGCGCCGCATGACGATGTTCTGGGGCACGCTCTTCGGCATCAACTTCGCGCTGGGCGTGGCCACGGGCGTGGTGATGGAGTTCCAGTTCGGCATGAACTGGTCGTACTACAGCCACTACGTGGGCGACATCTTCGGCGCGCCGCTGGCCATCGAAGGGCTGATGGCCTTCTTCCTGGAGGCGACCTTCATCGGCCTGTTCTTCTTCGGCTGGAACCGCATGTCCAAGGTCAGCCACCTGATCGTGACCTGGCTGGTGGCGCTGGGCACCAACCTGTCGGCGCTGTGGATCCTGATCGCCAACGGCTGGATGCAGAACCCCACGGGCTCGGTGTTCAACCCCGAGACCATGCGCATGGAAATGACGGACTTCGCGGCCGTCGTCTTCAACCCGGTGGCACAGGCCAAGTTCGTGCATACCGTCAGCGCGGGCTACGTGACGGGGGCCATGTTCGTCATGTCGATCAGCGCCTGGTACATCCTGCGCGGCCGTCACCTGGACCTGGCCAAGCGCTCGATGGCCGTGGCCGCCAGCTTCGGCCTGGCCGCCTCGCTGTCGGTGGTGGTGCTGGGCGACGAAAGCGGCTACCTGACCACCGAGCACCAGCGCATGAAGATCGCCGCCATGGAAGCCATGTGGCACACCGAGCCCGCGCCGGCCAGCTTCAACCTGTTCGCCATTCCCGACCAGGCCGGACGCGAAAACCATTTCGCCGTCGAGATTCCCTATGTGATGGGCCTGATCGGCACGCGTTCGGTGACCACGCCCATGCTCGGCATCAATGACCTGGTGACGCTGGCAGAGCAACGGGTGCGCAACGGCGTGGTGGCCTATGGCGCCTTGCAGCAGGTGCGCGCCGACCCGAAGAACGCGCAAGCCCGCGCGCTGTTCGACCGCACCTGGCCGGACCTGGGCTATGGCCTGCTGCTGAAGCGCTATCGCGATGACATCGCGCAGGCCACCGACGAAGAGGTCGCCAAGGCGGCCTGGGACACCGTGCCCACGGTGGCGCCGCTTTTCTGGACCTTCCGCATCATGGTGGCGCTGGGCATCTACTTCATCGCCTTCTTCGCCGCGGCCTTCTGGCTGGCGTCGCGCGGCAGGCTGGCCACCAGCCCGCGCTTCCTGAAGATCGCGCTGTGGAGCCTGCCGTTGCCCTGGATCGCCATCGAGTGCGGCTGGTTCGTGGCGGAATATGGCCGCCAGCCCTGGGTGATCGAGGGTGTGCTGCCGACCTTCTATGCGGCATCGGGCCTGTCGCTGACGGACCTGGTCATCAGCCTGTCGGTCTACCTGGCGCTCTATACCGTGCTCTTCATCGTGGGCATGAAGGTGATGCTGCATGCGGTGCGCAGCGGCCCCAAGGACGAGTCCAAGCCGCGGGCCCCTGCGCCCAGCGATCCCGTGGGCGCTGCCGCCCTCGCCAACGCCCCCGCCGCCGCGCGCTGATACGGAGTTCGACATGGAACAGTTCATCATTCCCCTGGACTACGGCACGCTGCGCGTGGTGTGGTGGGCGCTGATGGGGGCGCTCCTCATCGGCTTCGCCGTCATGGACGGCTTCGACCTCGGCGTGGCCGCACTGCTGCCCGTGGTGGCCAGGACCGACGCCGAACGGCGCGTGGTCATCAACGTGGTGGGCCCCGTCTGGGAAGGCAACCAGGTCTGGCTGATCACGGCGGGCGGCGCGATCTTCGCGGCGTGGCCGCTGCTCTACGCGGCGTCGTTCTCCGGGCTGTACCTGGCGATGCTGCTGTTGCTGGTGGCGCTCATCATCCGGCCGGCGGGTTTCAAGTACCGCAGCAAGTTCGAAGGCACGCGCTGGCGCGCCCGCTGGGACATGCTGCTGTGCGCCTCGGGCGTGGTGGCCAGCCTGGTGTTCGGCGTGGCCATGGGCAACATCCTGCAGGGCGTGCCTTTCGGCGCCGACCCGGCCACGCTGCGCCCGGTGTACGAAGGCTCGTTCTTCGCGCTCTTCAATCCCTTCGCCCTGCTGGCCGGCGTGCTGAGCGTGGCGATGCTGGTGACGCATGGCGCCGTGCTGCTGGCCTGGCGCACCGAAGGTCCGGTGGCGGCGCGTGCCCGGCAATGGGCGCGTGGTGGCGCGTTGCTGACGGCCTTGCTGTTCGCCCTGGGCGGCGTGTGGATCGCGTCGGGTATCGAGGGCTACAGCATCACCAGTGCCATCGTGCCGGACGGCGCGTCGAACCCGGCGGCCAAGACCGTGGCGGTCAGCGCGGGCGCCTGGATGCAGAACTACGACCGCTGGCCGCTGGCCTGGGCCGCGCCGGCACTGGGCGTGGGCATGGCGCTGCTGGCGGCGCTGCTGGTGTCGTTGCGGCGCAATGCCCTGGCCTTCGTGGCGTCGGCGCTGGCCATCAGCGGCATCATCCTGACCGTGGGGCTGTCGATGTTCCCGTTCATCATGCCCTCGACCCTGGACCCGCGCGCCAGCCTGACGGTGTGGGACGCCTCGTCCAGCCACCTGACGCTGTGGATCATGCTGCTGGTGACGCTGATCTTCCTGCCGATCGTCACCGCCTACACCAGCTGGGTGTACCGCGTGATGCGCGGCAAGGTGACCGAACACACCGTTGGCGATACGCCCAACTCCTACTGAGAACAAGGAGCCAACACCATGTGGTACTTCTCCTGGATATTGGGCCTGGGCCTGGCCTGCGCCTTCGCCATCCTGAACGCGATGTGGTTCGAGCTGCGCGAGGGGCATGAGCACGAGCCCTTGCGCCGCACGCAGGACCCGTTGCGCGGCAGGGCCGATCCCGAGCGCGAGACCGACGATCCCCTGGACTCGCCCGCGGTCCAGCCGTGAGCGTGATGCCGGCCGCGCAGCCTGTGCCGGCCGACGAGCCGGCGCCGGTCGCCGCCGTGGCCCCTTCACCCGGACGGGCGCACGCGCGCTGGCTGGCCGGGCTGGCGCGTGCCGCGCGCCGGCCCTTGATGGCGGCGGTGGCCGCGCCCTTGCTGGCCGGCGCGCTGTTGCTGGTGCAGACCTGGTTCCTGGCCCAGGTGCTGCACCAGGCCATTGCAGAAGGCGCGCCGGTGGACACGCTGTACGGCGGCATCGCCGTGGTGGCCGCGTTGATGGGCGCGCGCGTCCTGCTGACCTGGCTGGGCGAGCGTGCCGGGCAGCGCGCCGCGGAGTCCATCAAGCTGTCGTTGCGGCAGGCCCTGTTTGCGCAAGTGCTGGCGCACGGTCCGCAATGGACGCGCGGCCAGCGCTCCGGCGAGCTGGCCAGCATGCTGGCGGAACAGGTCGAGGCATTGGACGGTTTCTTTTCCCGCTATCTGCCCGCCATGATCGCGGCGGCGTGCCTGCCGCTGGCCTTCGCGCTGGCGCTGATGCCGGTGGACTGGGTGGCGGGCCTCATCCTGCTGCTGACCGCGCCGCTCATTCCCGTCTTCATGGCGCTGGTGGGCTGGGGCGCCGAGGCGGCCAACCGCCGCCACCTGCAGGCGTTCGCGCGCCTGTCCGGCTTCTTCGCCGACCGGGTGCGCGGCCTGGCCACGCTGAAGCTGTTCGGCCGCGCACAGGCCGAGGCGCAGGCGGTGCGTGATGCGACCGAGGTGGTGCGCGCCAAGACGATGGCGGTGCTGCGCATCGCCTTCCTGTCCTCGGCCGTGCTGGAATTCTTTGCCGCGCTGGGCGTGGCCGGCGTGGCGTTGTACGTGGGGCTCAGTTACCTGGGCTTCGTCGACCTGCGCGTGTCGCCGCTCAGCTTGCAGGCCGGTCTCTTCTGCTTGCTGATGGCGCCCGAAGTCTATGCGCCCTTGCGGCAGTTCGCCGCGCACTATCACGACCGTGCCACCGCAAGGGCGGCGGCCGCGCAACTGGCGGCGACCTTCGACACCCTGCCCGAGCCCGCCGCCCTGGCCGCTGGGCAAGGACAGCAAACCCTGCGTGCGCCGGCGGCGCAGCCGGCGTCGGACGCTGCTGCCTTGCAGGTGTCGGGCTTGATCCTGCGCGCGCCGGGGCGGCCGCTGCCGGTCATCGATGCAGCGGGTTTCTCCCTGGCGCCGGGCGAACATGTCGCGCTGGCCGGCGCCAGCGGCATCGGCAAGTCCACCTTGCTCGAGGCCCTGGCAGGCCTGCGCGACGGTGACGGCACGATCCGGCTCGATGGCCGGCCGCTGGCCGACTGGCCGCTCGCGGACTTGCGCCAGCGTGTCGCGCTCATCAGCCAGCGTCCTTATCTGCAGGCCGGGTCGATTGCCGCGAACCTGCGCCTGGCGGCGCCGCAAGCCGATACGCAGGCCCTGCAGCGGGCGGCCGAGCGCGCGGGCGTGCTGCGCTTCGCGCAGGACCTGCCGCAAGGGCTGGACACCGAACTGGGGCCGCGCGGCTACGGCCTGTCGGGCGGACAGGCGCAGCGCGTGGCGCTGGCGCGGCTCTTCCTGCGCGACCCGGGGCTGGTGCTGCTGGACGAGCCGACCGCGCACCTGGACGCCGGGACGCGCGACGCGGTGCTGCGCGAGATCCTGGCCTTCTGCGAAGGCCGCACGCTGTTGCTGGTCACGCACGACGAAGCCGTGTTGGCTGCGTTCCCGCGCGTGTTGCGGATCCACGCGGGCGGGAGGGTGGCATGAGCACGCCCGTTCACGCGCGCACCGCTGCGTTGCCCGCGCAGGCGGCGGTCGGCGCGTCAATGCCCGCGCGCCGCCACTGGGCGCGGGACCTGTGGCGCTTGCTGGCGCCCTTGTACCGCCAGCGTGCCGGTGCCTTGGCCGCGGCTTTCGCGCTGGCCGGCGTGACACTGGCCGCGGGCGTGGGGCTGCTGGGGGTATCGGGCTGGTTCCTGACGGGCGCGGCACTGACGACCGCGGGCATGGCATTCAACCTGTTCGCGCCTTCGGCATTGGTGCGCGGCCTGTCCTTCCTGCGGATCGCCGCGCGCTACGGCGAACGCGTGACCGGCCATGGCGCCACGCTGCGCCTGCTGGCGGACCTGCGCACGGTGGTGTTCGGCAAGCTGTTGCCGCTGGACCTGGCGCAACTGTCGCGTTATCGCGATGGCGACCTGGTGGCGCGCCTGACAGGCGACGTCGATGCGCTGGATTCGGTGTTCCTGCTGGTGCTGGTGCCCATCGCCTGTGCCTTGCTGGGCGGGGCGGCGCTGGGCGTGGTGTTGGGCCTCTGGCTGCCCGCCGCCGCCTGGACGCTGGCGGTGTCGGTGGGCGCCAGCGCCCTGCTGGTGCCGTGGTGGCTGGCGCAAGCCAGCCGTGCGCCGGGCGCGGCTGCGCAGCAGGCGGCGGCCGAGCTGCGCAGCCAGGCCCTGCAGGCCGTGGAAGGCCACGCCGATTTGCTGGCCCTGGATGCGGAGGGCGCTGCGCGCCGCGAGTTTGCGCAGGCCTGTACCGCCTTGTCGCGGGCGTGCCAGCGCCAGGCCAACCTGGGCACGGCGGGCCAGGCGGCCTTGCAGGCCGTGGCGGGCGCCTGTGTGCTGGCGGTGCTGGTCTGGGGCCTGCCTGCCTTGCGCGATGGGACGCTCCCTGGTCCCGTGCTGGTGGGGCTGCTGCTGGCGGTGCTGGGATTCTTCGAGGTGGTGGGGCCGTTGATGCGTGGCGCGTCGCGCTTGGGTGGCGCTGCGTCGGCGGGCGCGCGCGTGGCCGAGCTGGCTGCCCTGTCGCCCGCGGTGCGCGATCCCGGCACGCCTGCGCCGCCGCCGGACGACATGACCTTGCGCGTGGAGGCGGTAACGTACGCCTATGCGCCGGGCGGGCGCGCCGTGCTGCGCGACGTGTCGCTGAGCGTGGCGCCGGGCGAGCGCATCGCACTGGTCGGCGAAAGCGGGGCGGGCAAGTCGACGGTGCTGAACCTGCTGCCGCGCCTGGCCGATCCGGCCGCCGGCCGGGTCACGCTGGGTGGCGTGGACCTGCGCGCCTTGCGCCAGCAAGACCTGCATGCGCGCGTGACGCTGTTGTCGCAGGAGGCGCCGGTGTTCCTGGGAACGGTGCGCACCAACCTGCTGATCGGGGCGCCCGAGGCGGGCGAGGCCGCCTTGTGGGAGGCGCTGGATGCGGCGGGGCTGGGCGAGTTCGTGCGCGGCCTGCCGGAAGGGCTGGACACCTGGACGGGAGAAACGGGACGCACCTTGTCGGCCGGCCAGGCGCGGCGCCTGTGCCTGGCGCGGGCGTTGCTGAGCCCGGCCCGGATCCTGGTGCTGGACGAGCCCACCCAGGGCCTGGACGCCGAGACCGAGCGGGCGTTCCTGGCGGACCTGCCGCGTGCCGCGCGCGGCAGGTCGGTGGTGCTGTCCACGCACGCCAGCCTGCCCCCGGGCGTCATGCACCGCGTGCTGCGCGTTGAAAGCGGGCGCTTGCTTCCGGTGGCCGGCCAGGTGTGAGGGCGCCTGTCCGCACCGCGGACTTCGCTGGCTACGCCGCCGGGCGGGCGGTTATAGTGGCGTCCCCGGGCCGCTGCCCGTCTTCACCCTGGACGCCCTTCCATGCAGAACGATCTCCACGATCTGGTCCGGCGCGCCATCCGCAGCGTGCCTGATTGGCCGAAGCCCGGCGTCACCTTCCGCGACATCACCCCGGTCCTCCAGGACCCGCGCGCCTTCCGCGTGCTGATCGATCTCTTCGTCTATCGCTACATGCGCCAGCGCCTGGACCTGGTGGCGGGCATCGACGCGCGCGGTTTCATCGTGGGCAGCGTGCTGGCCTATGAGTTGAACCTGGGCTTCGTGCCCGTGCGCAAGCAGGGCAAGCTGCCGTCCCGCACGGTGTCCGAGTCGTATGTGCTGGAGTACGGCAATGCGACGGTGGAAATGCACGCCGACGCCGTGCGTACCGGCCAGCGCGTCCTGCTGGTGGACGACCTGATCGCCACCGGCGGCACGATGCTGGCGGGCATCAAGCTGCTGCAGCGCCTGGGCGCCAACGTGGTCGAGGCGGCCGCCGTCATCGACCTGCCCGAGCTGGGCGGCTCGCGCGCCATTGCCGCGACGGGCACGCCGCTCTACACCGTCTGCCAGTTCGGCAACGAGGCCGAGGACGCCCCGGCAGCCTGAGCCCCGGCTCAGTCCAGGTCGGCAGGCACGTCCACGTCGCGCACCACGCCCGGCCCGCCCGCGACCCACGTGATGTCGGCCTGCTGGCGCAGCCAGGGCCCCGCGCCTTGCGCGTCGTCCAGCGCCAGCAAGGCGTTGCGGCAGTCCGCTGAAAACCCCACGGGATGACCGGGCACGCCCTCGTGGCGCGGGCGTGCGATGCGCGCGCCATCCGCCAGGGCCTCGACCACGGCGCCGATATCGCCGGCAGCCAGGAAAGGCATGTCGGCCAGGGCCACGACCCAGCCGCTTGCTGCTGGCGTGGCGGCGATGCCGTGTTTCAGGGTGGCGCCCATGCCGCGTGCGGCCTCCGGGCAGGGAACGGCCTGCCAGGCCAGGCCTGCCAGCGCGTTGGCGATTTCCGCCTGGCGCGCACCGCATACCACGACCACGGCATCGACCCAGGGCAGCAGCGCCTCGCAGGCCGCGCGCACGACGGCGCGCCCATCCGGCAGCGGCTGCACCAGCTTGTAGCGTTTGCCGCTGGGGTCGAAACGCCGGCCCGCGCCCCCCGCCAGCACGAGGCCGACGCGGCCCGCGACGGCCAGGGGCGCTGTGGTAATCTGGCCCGCACCCTGCGGGGTGAGCACGCCCGCGGCCCCTGGTGGCAAGGCCGGTCGCAAGACCGCTTGCACGTCCCCTGGCCGCGCGCCACCTTTCTTCATTCCCTTCTTGTTGTCCATGTTCACCGACTATCTGAAACGCATCCTGACGTCGAAAGTCTACGACGTCGCCGTCGAAACGCCCCTGGAACACGCCCCTTTGCTGTCCGAGCGAATTTCGAACGCGGTGATGCTGAAGCGGGAGGACACGCAGCCGGTGTTCAGTTTCAAGCTGCGCGGCGCCTACAACAAGATGGCGCACCTGCCGCCGGCGGCGCTGGCGCGTGGCGTGATCGCGGCCTCGGCGGGCAACCACGCCCAGGGCGTGGCCATGTCGGCCAGCCGCCTGGGCTGCCGCGCCGTGATCGTCATGCCGGTCACCACGCCGCGGGTCAAGATCGACGCCGTGCGCGGCTGGGGCGGCGAGGTCGTGCTGGCCGGCGACAGCTTTTCCGATGCCTATGCGCACGCGCTGGAGCTGGAAAAGAAAGAGAAGCTCACCTTCGTGCATCCCTTCGACGACCCCGACGTGATCGCGGGGCAGGGTACCGTGGGCATGGAGATCCTGCGCCAGCATGCCGATCCCATCGACGCCATTTTCGTGGCCATCGGCGGCGGTGGCCTGATTTCCGGCGTGGGCGCCTATGTGAAGGCGTTGCGTCCCGACGTCAAGATCATCGGCGTGCAGACGGTCGATTCCGACGCCATGGTGCGCAGCGTGCGCGCTGGCCGCCGCGTGACGCTGTCCGACGTGGGCCTGTTCTCGGACGGCACGGCCGTCAAGCAGGTGGGCGCCGAGACCTTCCGCCTGGTGCGCCAGGTCGTGGACGATTTCGTGGTGGTCGACACCGACGCCATCTGCGCGGCCATCAAGGACGTGTTCCAGGAAACGCGCAGCGTGCTGGAGCCCGCGGGCGCCCTGGCGCTGGCCGGCGCCAAGCAGTACGCGGCCCAGAACAAGTGGAAGAACAAGTCGCTGGTGGCCATCACCTGCGGCGCCAACATGAACTTCGACCGCCTGCGCTTCGTCGCCGAGCGCGCCGAGGTGGGCGAGGCGCGCGAAGCCATCTTCGCCGTGACCATGCCCGAGGCGCGCGGCAGCTTCCGCCGCTTCTGCAAGCTGGTGGGCGAGCGCAACGTCACCGAGTTCAACTACCGCATCTCGGACGCGGACAAGGCGCACGTCTTCGTGGGCGTGCAGGTGGCCTCGCCCGCCGAGCCCGCGCGCATGGCCGCGAACTTCCGCAAGCACGGTTTCGACACGCTGGACCTGACCCACGACGAAATGGCCAAGACCCACTTGCGCCACATGGTGGGCGGACGCTCGGGCCTGGCCAGCGACGAGCTGCTGTACCGCTTCGAATTTCCGGAGCGACCGGGCGCGCTGATGCGCTTCCTGGAAGCCATGCCGCAAGAGTGGAACATCAGCCTCTTCCATTACCGCAACCAGGGCGCCGACTATGGCCGCATCCTGGTCGGCATCCAGGTGCCGCCCTCGGACAAGAAGCGCTACAAGGGCTTCCTGGAAGAGCTGGGGTATCCGTACTGGAACGAGACCGAGAACCCGGCGTATCGCCTATTCTTGTAAGGATGCACGTCAGGCCTGCTGGCGCAGCCAGGTCTCCAGGTCTGTCATCGCAATGCCTTGCCTGGCGTTGAAGGACGTGTCCTTCGGCCAGGCGACGCCGTGCTCGCGCGCAAACGCGAGCCGATACTTGCGCAGGGTGTCTTGCGGGTGTGCTGCCGCATCCGCCTGGAGTTGCGGCACTGTCCAGCAGTGCCGTCGCATCGGCCTGCCCAGGACGCGCTCCACCGTGTCGGCCAGCTCACGGTACGAGAACGTGTCGCCGGCGACGAAGACCACCTGGTCGTCGAAGTCGGGACGCGACGTGGCGATGCGGGCGGTCAGGTGCCCGATGTCCTGCGGCGTGGTCGCCGTGAGCCGGTAGTCCCAGTCTCCCAGTGCGCGCACGGTGTTCCCGGCAAGATCCACCAGCCCGAATGCCGGCAGGAAGACGAAGCTCGTGAAGATGCCTGTCGAAATGATCGTCCAGCGGACCTGATCCTGTCCGCGCAGCATGTCCCGGACATCGAGCTGCTCGTCCCACACGTCCTGGCCGCTGCCGCGTCCGATGCGGTCGTAGTCCACGCCGAACTGCCACGGGATGTAATGGGCGATGCCGGCCTTCAGCACGGCATCGGTGATCTTGCGTTGGGTGCCTGGTCCACCGACGAACCCCGTGCAGCAGATGACCTGGTCGAATCGCGAGAATACTTGCGCCAGCGCCGTAACGGTGGCCGTGGCCAGGTCTGCCTCGACGACCTCGACGCCTGTTTCACGCGGATCGGTCCTGCTGCCCGGCCGCAGCAGCACGCTGATGGGTCCTGCCTGGCCCTGGTCGCGCAGCAGCGCGAGTTCGCGAAGGACGCAGGCGCCCAGTTCACCCGCGCCAAGCACGAGCGTCGATGGCTTCGATGAAAATATGGCTGGCATACTCGACTCCTGTGGAGTCGAGAATAATAGTGACGCGATTCCGCGAAGAGAAGAAGGCACACCCGTGATACCGCAAGCCTCTCCCGAGTTCGATGCCCTCATGAAGCAGTCGCAGCAAGCCTGCGATGCCCTGAGCAACGATGACGATGGCCTCAAGCGGGAGGTCCTGTCGCATGCCGGCAATCGCTGGTCGCTCGGGGTCGTGCATGCCTTGGGCGTGGGGGGCACGCTGCGTCACGCGGAAATCGCCCGCAGGCTCGAGGGTGTCACGCAGCGCATGCTGACCCGCACCCTGCGCCAGCTCGAGCGCGACGGCCTGATATCAAGGCACGATTTTCGGGAGGTGCCGCCCCGTGTGGAGTATCGCCTCACCGAGCTGGGACGGGGGCTGTTGACCGGCATGCTTCCGCTTTGGCAGTGGGTCATCGCGCACGCAGAGGAATTCCGCAGTGCACGCCGGCGCTACGACGCGGACCAGGCTTGAGCGCGTGCCGGTAAGGGCGATGCTCAACCGGCGCCGCGCAACTGCGCCAGCGCGGCCTGCGCCGCCTGCTCGCCCAAGGCCTCGCTGACGCCGTCGGCCTGCGTGCCGCCCTCGCGCGCGGGCGTGCCGCTTTCGCCCTCCAGCGCGTGGATGTGCAGGTTCAGCATGGCCAGGAATGCCGTGGTGGCGGGAGACAGCGGGCGGCGCGGGTGCGTCACGCACACGACCTGACGCGACAGCCGCGGCGACACGACGTTGTGGCAGCGCAGGTGGCCGCGCTCCAGCCGGCGGCGCACGGCCACGCGCGGCAGCAGCGTGGCGAACTGCGTGCGCTCCACCAGTTTCACGATGCTGACGATGGAGTCCGTCTCGCAGGTGGGCGCCAGGTCCACGTCCTCGGCCTGCGCGAAGCTTTCCAAAATGCCGCGCAGGCCGTGATGGCGCGTGGGCAAGGCGAGTTCCAGCGTGGGCACCATGCGGAACGGCACGTTGGCGGGCAGGGTCTGGTGATGGTTGACGCTGGTGAGCAGCACCAGGTCCTCGTCGGCGATGTGCTCCACGTTCAGGGCCAGGGGCCGGCGCGGCTTGTTGATGATGGCCGCCTCGATCTGGCCGCCCGCCACCCAGTCGGCCAGCATGGTGCTGTAGCCATCGGTCAGCGTCACGTTGACCTTGGGATGGCGCATCGAGAACTCGATCAGCATGTCCGACAGCACGCCCTGCGCGATGGACGCGATCATGCCGACATTGACGTGGCCGCCCAGCTCGCCGTCGGTGCGCATGACCTGTTCGCGCGCGTGGGCGAAGTCGCGCAGCACGGGCAGGAAGAGGCGGTACATCTGCCTGCCCGCCGCCGTGGGCTGCATGCCCTGGGTGCTGCGGTCGAACAGGCGCTGGCCGACCTCCTCTTCGAGCTTGGCGATCTGCATGCTGAGCGCGGGCTGCACGATGTTCAGGCGCTTGGCCGCGCGCGTGACCGTGCCTTCCTCGAAAAGACAGACGAAATACTGGATCTGGCGGAATTCCATGCCGGGGCTCCGGAAGGCAGGGGGAGATGCCGGGATTTATATCACCATTAGTGATGGGTTCGATCATTAATGATTAATTGACTTGATGTATGTGCCCTCACACACTGTGCCGCAGCACGGGGCCCAAGCGCCCGATGCCATGCCTATAAAAAACGGAGACAAGCATGAATGCAGCCAAGACGTTCACCCGCCTCTTGCTGGCCGCCGCCCTGGGCGCCGCCAGCCTGGGGGCGCACGCCGCGCCGGACGCCGCCGCGTCCTATCCCGACAAGCTCGTGAAGATCATCGTGCCCTACACCCCCGGGGGCTTCAACGACACGCTGGGCCGCATCTTCGCCCGCAAGCTGCAGGAGGCCTGGGGCCAGCCCGTGGTGGTCGAGAACAAGGCGGGGGCCGGCACCATCGTCGGCACGGAAATGGCGGCGCGCGCCGCGCCCGACGGCTATACCCTGCTGATCCAGGGCTTCCCGTTCATCGTCAATTCCTTCCTGTACGACAAGCTGCCCTACGACACCCGGAAGGACCTGGTGCCGGTGGTGGGCGGCGCGCAGGCCCGCAACCTGCTGGTGGTGCGCCAGGAGTCGCCGATCAAGTCGGTGCCGGACCTGGTGGCGCGCGCCAAGGCCGCGCCCGGCAAGCTGAACTACGCCTCGTCCGGCAACGGCACCTCCAACCACGTGACCATGGAGTACTTCAAGGTCGCCACGGGCACCGACCTCACGCAGATCCCGTACAAGGGCAGCGCGCCCATGGTCACGGACCTGCTGGGTGGCCAGGTGGATGTGATGTTCGACAACGTGCCCCACGTGCTGCCGCACGTGAAGGCCGGCAAGATGCGCGCGCTGGCCATCACCAGCCCCAAGCGCTCGCCGCTGGCGCCCGATGTGCCGACCGTGGCCGAGCAGGGCTATGCGGACTTCGAGGTGTCGGTGCCCTATGGCCTCTTCGCGCCGGCCGGCACGTCGCCCGCGATCATCGCCAAGATCAACGCCGAGCTGAACAAGGCCATGCAGTCCGAGGACGTGCGCAAGATCTACGCCGACCAGGGCGTGGAGCCGCTGGGTGGGTCGCCGGAAGATTTCAAGGTGTTCGTGGAAGGCGAAATGGCCAAGTGGTCGAAGGTGATCAGGCAGGCCAACATTCGCGCGCAGTGACGGGCCCCGGGGCGAGACCCCGGGTTCACGGCTGGAACAGGTCGCTGGCCAGCGTATTGGGCCGTCCGGCGATCTGGTCGGCCAGCAGGCGGGCGCTGCCCGCCGCCAGCGTGAAGCCCAGCATGCCGTGGCCGGTGTTCAGCCACAGGTTGTCATAGCGGGTGGGGCCGATGAGCGGCTTGCCGTTCGGGCGTGCCGGACGCAGGCCGGCCCAGGCGCTGGGTGCGCCGGCGGCGTTCAGGCGCGGGAAGCGCTGCGCCACCGCCTGCTCCATGCGGGTGATCCGCCCGGCATCGATCTCGGTGGTGACGTGGCCGATGTCCACCATGCCGGCCACGCGCAGCCGGTCACCCAATCGCGCATAGACCACCTTGCTGGCGATGTCGCTCACGCTCATGGCGGGCGCGCGGCTGTCCGGCGTCAGCGCATAGGTCAGGCTGTAGCCCTTCAGCGGATAGATGCCGAGGTCCATGCCCAGCCGTTGCGCCAGGGCCTGCGAGCCCACGCCGCCCGCCAGCACGTAGCCGTCGGCAGCCAGTTCGCCGCGCGACGTGCGCAGCGCCACCACCTGCAGGCCGCTGGTGCGCCAGCCTTGCACCGTGGTGTCGAACATCAATTGGCTGCGCGAGGACTGGCGCAGGCCCTCTTCCATGTAGCGGCACAGGGCGTGGGCATCGCCCGCGTCCTCGGTTTCCGTGTGGACCCCGCCGGCGATGCTGCCGGCCATGTCGGCAAGCGCGGGTTCGCGCGCCACGCACTCCGCCGCGCTCAGGATCTGTTGCGGGCAGCCCAGCGAAGCCAGGAACTCGGTGCGGCGGCGTGCCGCGTCCAGCGATTTCGTGTCGCCGTAGACCTGCAGCTTGCCGCTGGCAGTGAAGTCGAAGGCGGGCGACTCGCGCTCGACCAGCTGGCGCAGCGCGTGGCGGCTGGCCATGCCCAGCGCCAGCAGGTCGCGCGTGGTCTCCTGGTGGAGACCGCGCCGACAGGCGAGCAGGAAGGAAAGGATCCAGCGCCATTGCGCCGGGTCTGCGCGCGGCCGCCAGCGCAGCGGCGAGTCCTCGCGCAAGAGCCAGCGCGGCAGCTGGGGCAGCACCGCAGGTTCGGCCAGGGGCGCGACGAAGCTGTAGCTGAGCTGGCCGCCATTCGCGCGGCTGGCTTGCGTGCCCGCGTGCGGGGCGGCGTCGATGAGGGTGACGTAGTGGCCGTCCTGCATCAGGGCGTAGGCGGTGCTCGTGCCGATGATGCCGGCGCCGATGACGACGATATGCATGGATGTGTTCTTGACTGCCTTCTTGCTGCGGACCAGGGCGATCCTATCGACGCCATCAACGTGCTGTCAAACCGGCCTCATGGCGGGGGCGCTGCGACAGCGCTTTGCCGATGATGTGTCAGGGTCATCATTTGAACTGATTGTTTTAATCATTAAAGATTAATTTACATGATTGCCGCCCTTACCTAGACTCGCCCCACAAGATCACGGCATTGTCCGCAAGACGGGCGAGCAGGAGACAGGCAGCATGACGCAGTTCGCCGCAGCACCCACGCAGGCATCTTCCTTCGGGGCCGCCGCATTGAAGATCCGTGACGTCCAGGCCAGCGCGGTGTCGTTTCCCGTCGCGGCCGGCGACAGCGTGACGCTGGGCGTGGGCCGGGCGGTCAAGCGCGATGCCGTGATCGTGAAGGTCACGACCGAGTGCGGGCTGACGGGCTATGGCGAGTCGCATCACTGCCGCGCCCACACCACGGTGGCGCACTTCGTCAACACGGCCCTGCGCGACGCCGTGCTGGGCCGCGACGCGGGCGACACCACCGGCATCTGGGACCAGATCTATCGCCGCCAACTGGTCGGCATGGGCCTGGGCACCGGCTGCGTGGTCGCCATGAGCGGCCTGGACATGGCGCTCTGGGACATCCGCGGCAAGGCGGCGGGCCAGCCGCTGTACCGCCTGCTGGGCGGCTCGGGCCGCGCCGTGCCGGCCTATGCGGGCGGCGTCGCATTGGGCTGGCAGCCGCCGGCCGAACTGGCTGAAGAAGCAGGCAGGCACGTGGCCGCGGGCTACCGCGCGGTGAAGCTGCGCCTGGGCGACACCTGGCGGCGCGACATCACGCGCGCCGAGGCCGTGCGCGAGACGCTGGGCGAGGAGGTCACGATCCTGACCGACGCCAACTGCGCCTACACGCTGGAGGACGCGCGCCAGGTCATTCCGGCGCTGGACCGCCTGCGGGTGGGCTGGCTGGAAGAGCCGTTTCCCGCCCACGACTACTGCCACTACGAACTGGCCCGCGCCTTCGGCAACGTGCCCTTCGCCGCCGGCGAGAACCATTACACGCGCTTCGAGTTCACCCGCCTGGTGGAAGGCCGCGTGGCCGCGATCCTGCAGCCCGACCTGTCCAAGACGGGCGGCATCACCGAGACCCTGCGCATCGCGGGCCTGGCGTCGTCCTACCGCCTGCCCATCCACCTGCACACCTCCATGACGGGCCTGAACATGGCCGCCTCCGTGCAGGTGCTGTCTGCGCTGGACAACGGCGGCTATTTCGAGGCCGACGTCTCGCGCCGCAACCGCTTCCGCGACGAGCTCGTGTCCGAGCCGTTCCGCGTCGACGAGCAAGGCATGGTTCGGCCGCTGGAAGCGCCCGGCATCGGCGTCGAGGTCGACGAGGCATTCATCAAGGCGCACCCCGCCATCGAGGGGCCGGCCTACGTGTAACGGCGTGGCGGACCCGGCAACAGAACCGGGCCGACGCGACCCCAAAGACCCGGCGGGAACGTCGGGTCATCCAATAAAACAAGGGAGACAGCATGAACAAGGTAGCGCGCGCAGCAGCGGTTCTGGCGATCGGAGTGCTTGGCCTGGCGGCCAGCGCCTCGGCGCAGGGCACGTATCCGGACAAGCCGATCCGGATCGTGGTGCCGTATCCGGCGGGGGGCTTCAACGACACGCTGGGCCGCGTGGTGGGCGCCAAGCTCGCCGAGGCCTGGGGCCAGCCGGCCATCGTCGACAACAAACCCGGCGCGGGCACGCAGATCGGCACGGCGTTCGCCGCCAAGGCGCCGGCCGACGGCTACACCGTGCTGGTGGTGCAGTTCCCCTTCGCGGCCAATCCCTGGCTCTACAGGCAATTGCCCTATGACACGGCGAAGGACTTCGCGCCCGTGGTGCTGGCCGGCCGCTCGCCCATGCTGCTGGTGGTGAATGCCAAGTCGCGCTACCAGAGCACGGCCGACGTGCTGGCCACGGCAAAGGCCAAGCCGGGCGCCATCAACTACGGCTCGTCGGGCAGCGGCTCGTCCAACCACCTGGCGATGGAGCTTTTCGAGAGCATGGCGGGCGTCGAGATGACGCAGGTTCCCTACAAGGGCAGCACGCCGCTGCTGACCGACCTGGCAGGCGGCCAGGTGGAAGTGGCGTTCGATGCCTTTCCCCATGCGCTGCCCTTCATCCAGTCGGGCAAGGTCCGGCCGCTGGCCATCGCCAGCGCCGAGCGCTCGCCGTTGATGCCGGAACTGCCCACCCTCGGCCAGGCCGGCGTGCCGGGCTACGAGGTGTCGTCGTGGCACGGCTTCGTGGTGCCGGCGGGCACGCCCGCGCCCATCGTGGAGAAGCTCAACACCCAGATCAACGCGATCCTGAAGCAGCCCGAGGTGCGCAAGGTCTTCGCCGAACAGGGCGTGGTGCCCGATGGGGGGTCGGCCGCCGATTTCGGCAAGTTCATCGGCCAGCAGATGGACATGTGGAAGAAGGTGGTGAGCGAGTCGGGCATTCCGCCGCAGTAAGGCCGGCCAGACGCGCACCGTCACAACGAAGGAACCGCAGCACATGAGCATCGAAGCCCTCAACCTGATCGGCGGCACCTGGCAGCCGGCCCGCTCCGGCAAGACCGCGACCAGCACCGACCCGTCGGACGGCAGCGTGCTGGGACGCTTTCCCGACAGCGGCGACGCGGACGCGCAGGCGGCCATCGCCGCCGCGCGCGAGGCGTTCGAGCGGCCCGACTGGGCGCAGAACCCGCGCCTGCGCCAGCAGGTGCTGCTGCGCTGGGCCGACAGGCTGGAGGCGCGGGCCGAGGCCCTGGCGGAACTGCTGACGCGCGAGAACGGCAAGGTGCTGGCGCAGTCGCGCGGCGAGATGGCGGGCGCGATCTCCGAGATCCGCTATTACGCCGGCCTGGCGCGCCACATTCCCGGCCACGCCATGGAGGTGGAGCCGGGTGTGTTCTCGACCATGCTGAAGGAACCGGCCGGCGTCGCGGGCCTCATCATTCCGTGGAACGCGCCCATCGTGCTGCTGATCCGCTCGCTGGCGCCGGCGTTGGCCGCGGGCTGCACGACGGTGGTGAAGCCCGCGCCGCAGACGGCGCTGGTCAGCTGGGACGTGCTGCGCGAACTCGATGCCGCCACGGGCCTGCCCAAGGGCGTGCTGAACCTGCTGAGCGAAACCGGCCACGAGGTCGCGCAGCGCCTGGTCGAATCGCCCGAGGTCGAGGTCATCAGCTTCACGGGGTCGAACGGCACGGGCCAGCGCATCATGGCCGCCGCCGCGCCCACCATGAAGAAGCTGTCGCTGGAGCTGGGCGGCAAGTCCAGCTGCCTGGTCTTCGAGGATGCCGATGTGGCCAAGGTGGCGCCGGCGCTGGCGGCCGCCGCCACCATCATTTCCGGCCAGCAGTGCACGGCGGCGCGCCGCGTGCTGGTGCATGCCTCGCGCCACGACGAGATGAAGCAGGCGTTGGCGCAGGCGCTGAGCGCGCTGCGCGTGGGACCCGGCCTGGCCCAGGGCGTGCAGATCGGCCCGCTGATCGACGCCGCCGCGCGGGATCACGTGGAGGCGCGCATCGCCGCCACGCTGGACGCCGCCGACGAGGTGATCGTGCGCGGCGGCCGCCCGCAGGATGCGCCCAGGCAGGGCTGCTACCTGCTGCCCACGCTGGTGGCGCACCGCGACACCAGCGCCTTCTTCGTGCAGGAAGAGATCTTCGGCCCGCTGCTGGTGCTGGAGAAATTCGAGGACGAGCGCGAGGCCGTGGTGCGCGCGAACCACAGCGAGTTCGGCCTGTCGGCCAGCGTCTGGACGAACGACGGCGCGCGCGGCTGGCGCGTGGCCCGCGCGCTGCGCAACGGCACGGTCTGGCTGAACGACCACAACAAGCTCTTCGCCGAGGCGGAGACCGGCGGCTACCGGCGCAGCGGCATCGGCCGCCTGCACGGCTTCGACGCCCTGATCGACTTCGTCGAGATCAAGCACATCTATCAGAACGCCGGCGTGGTCTGAGCCGGCAGGCAGCACAGCATGACGAGTCATTCCTCTCCTTCCTCGGACGCGCCGGACAATCGGCCCCACCTCGGGCGGCCGATGGCGCGCCTGGAGAACCGGGCCATCCTGACGGGGCGTGGCCAGTACGGCGACGACGTGGCCGTGCCCGCCGGCACGCTGCACGCGGCCGTGGTGCGCGCCCCGCACGCGCATGCCCGCATCACGGGTATCGACGCCAGCGCGGCGCTGGCCGTGCCGGGCGTGCGGGCCGTGCTGTTGCCCGAGGACGTGGCCGCCTGGTCCAAGCCCTTCGTGGTGGGCGTGAAGCAGCCCATGGAGCAGTGGGCGCTGGCGCAGGAAAAGGTGCGCTACGTGGGCGAGCCCGTGGTGGTGGTGATCGCCGAATCGCGCTACCAGGCCGAAGATGGCGCCGATCGCGTGACGGTGAGCTACGAGCAGTTGCCGCCTGCCGTGGACGTGGTGGAGGCCGCCGAGGACGACGCGCCGGTGCTGCACGAGAAGGTCGGCACCAACGTGGTCAGCGACCGCAGCTTCCGCTATGGCGATCCCGAAAAGGCGTTCGCGGAGGCCGACCACGTGGTCTCGCTGGACGTGCGTTATCCGCGCAACTCCTGCACCCCGATCGAGGGCGCGGTGGTGGTGGCGCAATACCTGTCGGCACAGGATGGCTACGAGGCCAGCTCCAACTTCATGGGGCCCTTCACGCTGCACACGGTGATGGCGCTGGCGCTGAAGATTGCCGGCAACCAGTTGCGCCACAAGACCTTCAAGGATTCGGGCGGCAGCTTCGGCGTGAAGCAGTCGGTGTTCCCCTATGTGGTGCTGATGTGCCTGGCCGCGCGCAAGGCGCAGGCGCCGGTGAAGTGGGTGGAAGACCGCCTGGAGCACCTGACGGCGGCGACCTCGGCCACGGGCCGCGCCAGCCGCATCGAGGCGGCCGTGCGCGCCGACGGCCGCATCACGGCGCTGTCCTACGACCAGCTGGACGACGTGGGCGGCTACCTGCGCGCGCCCGAGCCCGCCACCTTCTATCGCATGCATGGCTGCCTGACGGGCGCCTACGACATTCCCAACCTGCGCGTGCGCAACCGCGTGGTGCTGACCAACAAGACGCCCGCCGGGCTGGTGCGCGGCTTCGGCGGGCCGCAGGTGTATTTCGCGCTGGAGCGCGTGATGCAGCGCATCTCGGTGGAACTGGGCATCGAGCCGCTGGAACTGTACCGGCGCAACTTCATCCCCGGCGACGCCTTCCCTTACCAGGCGGCGGCCGGCGCCCTGATCGACTCGGGTGATTACACGGGAGCGCTGGATCGCGTGCGCGCCGAAGGCGGGCTGGACGAACTGCTGGCGCGCCGCGACGCCGCGCGCGCCGAAGGCCGGCTGTACGGCATCGGGTATGCCGCCATCGTCGAGCCCTCGGTGTCCAACATGGGCTACATCACCACGGCCATGCCCGCCGAGGCGCGCGCCAAGGCGGGCCCGAAGAACGGCGCCATCGCCGCCGCCACCGTGGGCATCGATCCGCTGGGCGGCCTGAACGTGGTGGTGGCGTCCTCGCCCGCGGGGCAGGGGCATCGCACGGTTTGCGCCCAGGTGGTGGCCGACGTGTTCGGCGTGTCGCCCGAGCAGGTGGCGGTGAATGTGGAGTTCGACACGGCCAAGGATGCCTGGTCGGTCGCGGCCGGCAACTACTCCAGCCGCTTTGCGGGCGCGGTGGCGGGCACCTTGCACCTGGCCTGCCTGAAGCTGCGCGACAAGCTCGCGCGCATCGCGGCCCACCAGTTCGGCGTGGCGCCGGAAGACGTGCGTTTCGTGGGCGGCAAGATCTTCCCGGAGGGCGCGCCGGATCGTGGCGTGGCCTTCACGCGCCTGGCCGCCTCGCCGCACTGGGCGCCGGGGCTGCTGCCCGAGGGAATGGATCCGGGCCTGCGCGAAACGGCGTTCTGGACGCCGCCGCAACTGACCGCGCCCGATGAGCAAGACCGCGTCAATACCTCGGCTGCCTATGGTTTCGCGTTCGACGTGTGCGCGGTGGAGATCGACCGCGATACGGGCCGCGTGCGCATCGACCGCTACATCACGACCCACGACGCGGGCCGCATCCTGAACCCGGCGCTGGTGGACGGCCAGATCCGGGGCGCGTTCGCCCAAGGCCTGGGCGCGGCGCTGATGGAAGAGTTCCGCTACGGCGCGGACGGCAGCTTCCAGTCGGGCACCTATGCCGACTACCTGCTGCCCACCACCTGCGAAGTGCCCGAGCCGGTGATCCTGCACCAGGAAACGCCGTCGCCCTTCACGCCGCTGGGCGCCAAGGGCGTGGGCGAAGGCAACAACATGAGCACGCCTCCCTGTATTGCCAACGCCGTGGCCGACGCGCTGGGCGTGCGCGACATCACCTTGCCGCTGACGGCCACGCGCGTGATGGACCTGCTGGGCATGGAAGACCCGCCCTCCAGCAAGCCGCAGGAGGAGGCCAGCGCCGAACCTGCGGGCAAGGGCGGCAAGGCGCTGGCCGCGCGCGGCGAAGTGCTGCTGCCGGCTTCGCCCGAGGCGGTGTTCGCGGTCCTGCTGGACCCCAAGGCACTGGCCAATGTCATTCCGGGCTGCAACGCCTTGCAGGCCGTGGGCGAGAACCGCTATCGCGCCGACGTGACGGTGGGCGTGGGCATGATCAAGGCGCGCTACGCGGCGGAGGTCTCGCTGTCCGAGCTGGATCCCCCCCACAGCCTGCGCCTGTCCGGTTCGGGCCTGTCGTCGGTGGGGTCGGCCAAGGGCAGCGGCAAGGTCACGCTGACCGCCGCCGAGGGCGGCACGCTGCTGGGCTACGACTACCAGGCCGAGGTGTCGGGCAAGGTGGCCGCGGTGGGGGGGCGCATGCTGGAAGGCGCGGCCAAGATCGTGTTGCGCCAGCTGTTCGAACAACTGGGGCGGCAGGCGGGCGGCGGCTCGGCCGCGTCTGCGTCCGGCCCGTGGTGGCGGCGCCTGCTGCGCCGCCTGGGAGTGGGACGATGAAGCCGCAGGCCGTCGACTACATACGCGCCGACACGGCGAAGGAAGCCATCGACCTGCTGGCCAGGCTGGGCCAGGACGCGCGCATCCTGGCGGGCGGCCAGTCGCTGATGGCGGTGCTGAACATGCGCCTGGCGCAGCCCACGGCGCTCATCGACATCTCGCGTTGCCAGGAACTGGACTACGCGCGCATCGCCGACGGCCACCTGTGCGTGGGCGCGGCGGCCACCCAGGCCAGCGTCGAATGGCGGCCTGAACTGGCGCGCGAAGTGCCGCTGCTGGCGCAGATCTTTCCGCACATCTCGCATTTCCAGATCCGCAATCGCGGCACGGTCTGCGGCTCCGTCGCGCATGCCGACCCGAGCGCGGAGCTGCCGCTGGCCCTGGTGGCGCTGGGCGGGCAGGTGGTGCTGCGCGGCCCCAAGAAGCGCCGCGTGCTGGCGGCCGACGATTTCTTCCAGGGCATGTTGATGACGGCGCGCGCACCCGATGAACTGGTGGAAGAGGTGCGCTTCCCGCTGGGCAAGGAAGGCGAGCGGGTGGCCTTCACCGAATTCGCCACGCGCCACGGCGACTTCGCCGTGGCCTCGGTGGCCGCCTTGCGGCGCGGCGACACGCTGCGGCTGGCGGTGGGCGGCGTGGCGGACCGGCCGCGCGCGGCCACGCTGCCGCTGCAGGCCGGCGCCGAACAGGACACGGCCCTGAACGATTTCGCCTGGTCGCTGGGCGCCCAGGATGACCACCACGCCAGCGCGCGCTTTCGCCGCCACCTGGTGCGCCGGCTGGGCGCGCAGATGATCGCGCGGGTCACGGACGCCGACGCCGCCGAGGAGACGACATGAAGACCTATGCCCAGGACGGCAGCCACGTGATCCGGCTCACGCTCAATGGCCAGCCGCGCAGCGGCGCGTGCGAGTCACGCACGCTGCTCTCGGATTTCCTGCGCGACACGCTGGGCGCCACCGGCACGCATGTCGGCTGCGAGCACGGCGTGTGCGGCGCCTGCACGGTGCAGATCGACGGCGTGGCAGGCCGCGCCTGTCTGACGCTGGCCGTGCAGGTGGACGAGCGCAGCGTCGACACGGTCGAGGGATTGTGCGGCCTGGAGGACGATTTTTCCGACCTGCAGGACGCCTTTCATCGCAACCACGCCCTGCAGTGCGGCTTCTGCACGGCCGGCATCCTGATGTCCTGCGCGGATTACCTGCGCCGGCGCCCGGACCCGACCGAACAGGAAGTGCGCGACATGCTGTCGGGCCATCTTTGCCGGTGCACCGGCTACACCAACATCGTCCGCGCCGTCCTGGAGACGGCAGCGGCACGCCGGGCGGCCACCGCCCCGGCGACCACGGGGGAGTGAGACACATGCTGGACCTTGGACGGACCTTCTTGCAAAGCGTGGAGCGCAGCCCGCAAGCGCTTGCCATCGTCGACGGCGACCTGCGCCGGACCTATGCGCAATGGCGCGACGAGATCGCCGGGCTGGTGGCGGGCCTGCAGGGCATGGGCCTGGCGCGTGGCGACCACGTGCTGGCGGTGCTGCAGAACCGCTATGAGATGGCCACGCTGCATTGGGCCTGCCAGTTCGCCGGCTTCATCATGACGCCGCTGAACTGGCGTGCCAAGCCCGAGGAAGTGGACTATTGCGCGGCCGATGCGCGGGTGCGCGTGGTGTTCTTCGAGGCGGTGAACGAAGAAGCCGTGCGCGCCAGCAAGGCCGTGGAAACCGTGCCTTGCGTGGCCGTGGGCGCGCTGGCAGGCGCACCCATCGGCGGCGCACCCACCTTCGCGCAATTGCTGGCCACGCCTGCCGGCGTCCTGCAGCCGCAGGCCAGCGCCGATGACTATTCCCTGATGCTCTACACCTCGGGCACCACCGGCAAGCCCAAGGGCGTGCCGCGCCGCCATCGTCACGAGCGCGCCGCCGCGCTGGGCCACGTGGCGCAGAACCTGTACCGCCGCGGCGAGCGCACGCTGGGCGTGATGCCGCTGTATCACACGATGGGCGTGCGCTCGCTGCTGGCGATGGCGCTGGTCGACGGCCTCTTCGTGTGCATGCCGAAGTTCGACGCGGCGCAGACCCTGGCCATCATCGAGGCGGAGGGCATCACCTGCCTGTATCTCGTGCCGACGCTGTATCACGACATGCTGTCCTGCCGCGAGCGCCAGGGCGGCGATCTGTCCTCGGTGACCAAGCTGGGCTTCGCCGGCGCGCCGATGCACGACGCGCTGCTGCAACGCCTTAACGCCGCGGTCGAGCCCGAGCTCTTCGTCAACCACTACGGCTCGTCCGAGGTCTATACCTTCTCCATCGACCAGGACGCCATGAGGAAGCCCGGCAGCGCCGGGCGTGCGGGCATCAACACGCGCCTGCGCGTCATCAAGCTCGATGCGCAGACCCCCGACGAGGTGGCGGCGGTCAACGAGGAAGGCCAGATCGTGGCCGACCTGTCGGGCGACGAGGCCTTCGAGCACTACTGGAATCGGGCCGATGCCGACGCCAAGTCGCTGCGCCAGGGCTGGTATTGCACGGGCGACACGGGCTACTTCGACGAAGACGGGGATCTCTTCGTGACGGGCCGGGTGGACGACATGATCATCAGCGGCGGCGAGAACATCTCGCCGGTGGACATCGAATCGGTGGTGTCGCTGCACCCGGGCGTGGACGAGGTGGCGGTGGCCGGCCTGCGCGACGAACGCTGGGGCCAGCGCGTGGTGGCCTTCGTCAAGCGCAAGGATGTCGAGGCCGACGCTGCCGTGCAAGCCGCGGCGCTGGACGCGCACTGCCGCCAGTCGGACCTGCCGAACTTCAAGCGTCCGCGTGAATATGTGTTCGTGACCGAGATTCCCAAGTCGCCCGTTGGCAAGGTCTTGCGCAGGAAGCTGGTGGCGGGCGAGTACGAAGCCGAAGGCGGGCAGGGCGCCGAGCCCGCCGCGCCGGCGAAATCCTAGGGCGCGCGGGCGCCATCGACCAAATCTGCGTGCGGGCACGGCTCGCGCGCGCGAGCGGGAGCACAGAGCAATGAAGAACGAACAGGCACTGCCGGTCCATACCGACTTCCGGCGCTGGCTGGCCCATCTGCAGGACACGGGAAGGCTGGCGGTGGCGCGCGAGGGCGTGGCGCTGACCCATGAGCTGGCGGCCATCGCCAAGCGCATGGACGGCCAGAAGGCCGTCTACTTCCCCAGGCCCGGCGGCGCCAAGGTGCCGGTGGTGTCGGGCTTCATGTCCCGGCGCGGCTGGATCGCCGAGGCCATGGGCGTGCCGCAATCCGGCTTGCTGGACGCCTTCCGCCGCGCGGCCGAGGCGCCGCTGGCCTGGCGCGAGGTCCAGGATCCGCCCTGCCAGCAGGTGGTGCATCGCGAGCCGGACGTGCGCGGCATCCTGCCCGTGCCCACGCACAGCGAACATGACAACGGCCCCTACATCACGGCGGGCCTGGTGATTGCGCGCAACCCGGTGACGGGCGTGCAGAACGTGTCGATCAACCGCATCCAGGTGCATGCCCGCGACCGCATGGCCATCCTGCTGCTGCCGCGCCACCTGTGGGCTTTCTACAAGGAAGCCGAGGCGCGCAACGAGGCGCTGGCGGTGGCGGTGGTGATCGGCGTCGATCCCTTGACCATGCTGGCCTCGCAGGCCATCACGCCCATCGACCATGACGAGCTGGAAATCGCGGGCGCCCTGCATGGCGCGCCGCTACCGGTGAGCAAGTGCCTGACGAATGAGGTTCGGGTGCCCGCCAACGCCGAGATCGTCATCGAAGGCCGCCTGCTGCCGCGCGTGCGCGAGGAAGAGGGCCCCTTCGGTGAATTCCCGAAGTACTACAGCGCCCGCGAGGCGCGCGAAGTGATCCAGGTCGACGCCATCACGCATCGCCGCGATCCGATCTATCACACCATCGTCCCCGCCGAGATGGAGCACCTGCTGCTGGGCTCCATCCCGCGCGAGGCGACGCTGCTGGCCATCCTGCAGCGCAGCCATCCGGACGTGCGCGACGTGCACCTGTCCATCGGCGGGGTGGGGCGCTACCACCTGTTCGTGAAGATGCACAAGCGCAATGAAGGCCAGCCCAAGAACGTCATCCTGGCGGCCTTCGGCGCGCACTACGACATCAAGCAGGTGATCGTGGTGGACGAGGACGTCGACGTGCACGATCCGCAGCAGGTCGAGTGGGCCGTCGCCACGCGCTTCCAGGCCGACCGCGACCTGGTGGTGATCTCGGGCGCGCAGGGCTCGGCGCTGGATCCTTCCACGACGCTCACGCGTCCGGCCAAGGACGGCGTGCAACCGCCGCACGAGCAGGGCATCAGCGCCAAGATGGGCCTGGATGCCACGCGTCCGGTGGTCTACCACGAGCATGTCTTCACCAAGGTCCGCGTGCCGGGCGAGGATGCCGTGGATCCCGAGCGTGACCTGGCGGGCGATGCGCGCGCCGATTTCCACCTGTCCTGAGCCTTGCCATGCCGCAACAAGCTGCCACGCCGATGCCTGACGCGCCGCCGCGCCGCCTGATCGTTGCCATCACCGGCGCCAGCGGCGCGGTCTATGGCGTGCGCCTGCTGCAGGTGCTGCGCCAGCTGCCTGGCTGGGAAACGCACCTGGTGATGTCGGCCTCGGGCGGCCTGACCGCCTCGCAGGAGCTGTCCATGACGCGCGGCGAGATCGAATCCTTCGCTGACGTCGTGCACAACGCCCGGGACATCGGCGCCGCGATCTCCAGCGGCTCGTTCCGCACGGAAGGCATGGTGATCGCGCCGTGCTCGATGAAGACGCTGGCGGGCGTGGCGCTGGGCATGGCCGACAACCTGGTGACGCGCGCCGCCGACGTGGCGCTGAAGGAGCGCCGCCGCGTGGTGCTGCTGGCGCGCGAGACGCCGCTGAACCTGGCCCACCTGCGCAACATGACCGCGGCCACCGAAATGGGCGCCATCGTCTTTCCGCCCGTGCCGGCCTTCTATGCGATGCCGGCTTCGCTGGACGACATGGTCGACCACACCGTGGGCCGCGTGCTGGATCTCTTCGATGTGCCGCACCAGGGGCTGGTGCGGCGCTGGGAGGGATTGCGCAAGCCCGGCGAGACGGCGGCAGCCGAAGATACCTGATCCGACAACCCTGACGACCCTTTCCAACCTGATTCCGATTTCTCCGCCGCGCGCGACGGACCCCTGACCTGGAGCACACCATGACCGCACTGACCCATTCCGCCCAGCGCCTGCTGGACAAGCTCGACGGCTTCCGCGTCGAGATCGACGCCGGCCGCAAACGCGCCGACATCGTGCTGGCGCGCCCGCCCTTCAACATCATCTCTATGTTCCAGCGCGACCAGTTGCGCCTGGTGTTCGAGGCCCTGGACGAGAACGACGACGTGCGCGTCATCGTGCTGCGCGCCGAAGGCGAGCACTTCTCCAGCGGCGGCGACATCAAGGGCTTCCTGGAAGCCACGCCCGAGCACGTGTCCAAGCTGGCCTGGAACATCGCCGCGCCCGCGCGCTGCAGCAAGCCCGTCGTGGTGGCCAACCGTGGCTATTGCTTCGGCGTGGGCTTCGAGATTTCGCTGGCCTGCGACTTCCGCCTGGTCACCGAGACCACGCAATACGCGCTGCCCGAGCAGAAGCTGGGCCAGATCCCCGGCTCGGGCGGCTCCGCGCGCCTGCAGAAGATGGTGGGCATCACCCGCACCAAGGACGTCGTGATGCGCTCGCGCCGCATTCCCGGCCAGCAGGCCTATGACTGGGGCCTGGCCACCGAGATCGTGCCCGATGCCGAACTGGAAGCCGCCACCGATCGCCTGGTGGAAGAGCTGGTCGTGTTCTCGCCCATCGCGCAGCGCACGGCCAAGAAGCTGCTGAACGACACCGAGGACGCTTCGCTGTCGGCCTCCATCGAGCTGGAAGGCCATTGCTACAGCCGCCTGCGCCAGTCGCACGATTTCAAGGAAGGCGTCGAAGCCTTCCACGGCAAGCGCAAGCCGACCTTCACGGGCAACTGAGCGGCCAGTGATTGCAGGAGCGAAGGCCGCGTGCGCCCGCGCGGCCTTCCGACACAACCGGGCTCCAATAAGAAGATCGAGGAGTAGACACCATGGTCAGCAGCACGCAAGCCACCCCCGCGCCCGCGCCTGACGAGGCGCCGCAGATCAGTCCCCGCCAGCGGCGCAACGCGATTGCCGCGTCGGTGCTGGGCTGGTCGCTGGACCTGTTCGACCTGTTCATCCTGCTGTACGTGGCCCCGGTGGTCAGCGTGCTGTTCTTCCCGTCCTCGCAGCCCACGCTGTCGCTGGCCGCGGTGTACGCGTCCTCGGCCGTGGCGCTCATCATCCGCCCGCTGGGCTCGGCCGTGTTCGGCCACTATGCCGACCTGTATGGCCGCAAGGGCGCCATGACCGTGGCGCTGGTGGGCACGGGCGTGTCCACGGCCGCCTTCGGCCTGCTGCCGACGATCCACCAGGCCGGCATCATCGCCCCCATCCTGTTCCTGATCCTGCGCCTGGTGCAAGGCATGTTCATCGGCGGCGTGGTCGCGGCCACGCACACCATCGGCACCGAATCGGTCGCCCCGCGCTGGCGCGGCACCATGTCGGGCTTCGTGGGCGGCGGCGCGGCACTGGGCGCGCTGCTGGCGGCGCTGGTGTTCTGGATCGTATCGTCCATCTTCCCCGGCGATGCGTTCGCCGTGTGGGGCTGGCGCTGCATGTTCTTCTCGGGCCTGCTGAGCGCGGTGCTGGGGCTCTTCATCTTCGGCAACCTGGAAGAGTCGCCGTATTTCAAGCAGGCGCAGGCCGCCCGCGCGCAGAAGCGCGCGAATGCGCCGCCCGTGTCTCCCGTGAAGACGCTGTTCGGCGGCGAGTACCGCAAGGTGCTGATGTTCAACCTGCTGATCACCTTCGGCGGCGGCGCGGCCTATTACCTGACCTCGGGCTACATGCCCTCGTTCCTGCGGCTGGTGAACGGCCTGCCCAACAGCGAGGCGTCGCGCATCCTGATCTGGGCCAGCGTCTGCGCCTTCTTCGCCTCGCTGTTCGTGGGTTTCATCAGCGACTTCATCGGCCGCAAGCTGGCCTTCCTGGCGCTGGGCATTCCCGCGCTGATCCTGTTGCCCATCCTCTTCAACGGCATGGGCCAGGCCACCGACGCCGCCAGCATCCTGCCCTATGCGCTGGGCATCGCCTTCTTCGGCAACGCGGCCTATGCGCCGATCCTGATCTTCCTGAACGAGCGCTTCCCCACGGCCTTGCGGGCCACGGGCACCGGCCTGTCGTGGAACATCGGCTTCGCCATTGGCGGCCTGACGCCCACCTTCGTGTCGCTGGCGGCCAACACCATGGCCGACGTGCCGCGCATCCTGGGTTATTTCTCGATCGGGGCCTTCGCGGTCTATATCCTGGGCGCGCTGGTCATCCGCGAAACGCGCGGCAATTTCCGCTAGGTCCAGGGCATGCAGGATTTCTACGATGTCGTGATCGTGGGTGGCGGCTCGGCCGGCTGCGTGCTGGCCAACCGCTTGAGCGCCGATCCGGCGCGCCGCGTGCTGCTGGTCGAGGCCGGCCAGGACATGCCGCCGGGCAAGGAGCCCGCGGCCATCCTGGACAGCTATCCCATGGGGCTCTTCCATGGCGATACCTACATCTGGCCCGGCCTGAAGGCGCGCATCACCACAGGGCCGGATGGCAAGCCTACCCAGCGCGCCTATGAGCAGGGCCGCATCCTGGGCGGCGGCTCCAGCATCAACGTGCAGGCCGCCAACCGGGGCCTGCCGCGCGACTACGACGAGTGGGCCGAACTGGGCGCGACGGGGTGGGACTGGGCCAGCGTGCTGCCGTACTTCCGCAAGCTCGAGCGCGACCTGGATTGCGGCGGTCCCCTGCACGGCAAGGACGGGCCATTGCCCATCCGCCGCATTCCCGCGCACGCGTTCCCGCCTTTCGGCAAGGCGGTGCGGCAGGCCTTCTCGGCCAGCGGCTTGCCGCTGCGCGAAGACCAGAACGGCGATTTCGAGGACGGCCTCTTCCCGCCCGCGTTCTCCAACGAGAACGACCGGCGCGTGTCCACGGCCCAGGCCTACCTGGACGCGTCCACGCGCGCGCGGCCCAACCTGGCGATCTGGACCGATGCGACCGTGCAGGGCCTGACGCTGCAAGGCCGCGAGATCACCGGCCTGACGTTGCGGCGTGGCGGCGCGTCGCACGCGGTGCGTGCCGGGCGCGTGGTGCTGGCCGCGGGCGCCCTGCAATCGCCGGCGCTGTTGCTGCGCGCGGGCATCGGGCCGGGTGATGCGCTTGCCAGGCTCGGCATCCCCGTGGTCCTGGACCTGCCCGGCGTGGGCCGCAACCTGCGCGACCATCCCGCGCTGACGCTGGCGCAATTCCTGCCGCGCGCCTTGCGCCTGCCGATGTCCTACCGCCGCGCCAGCTTCCTGGCCATGCGCTATTCCTCGGGACTGCCCGGCGGCTGCGCCTCCGACATGTACGTGACCGCCTCCGCGCGCGCCGGCTGGCATGCGCTGGGCGAACGGCTGGCGCTCTACTTCATGTGGTGCAACCGGCCGCGCTCGCAAGGCACCGTGCGGCTGGCCTCGCCCGACGCAGGCGTGCACCCGGACGTGGACCTGGGCCTGCTGTCCGATGCCAGCGACCTGGCGCGCATGATGCAGTGCGTGCGCCGCGTGGCCGAGCTGGTGGTGGCGCCCGCGCTCAACCCCAATCCGGACGATCTCTTTCCGGCGGCGTTCACGCCGCGCATCAAGCGGCTGAGCGCCTACTCGCCCCGCAATGCGCGGCTGAACCGGATGCTGGGCGCCATGCTGGACGTGCCCGCGCCCTTGCGCCGGGTGGTCCTGCGCCATGCGATGACGGGCGGCGCCTCGCTGGCGGACATCCTGGCCGACGACGCTCAGCTGGAAGCCTTCGTGCGCCGCAGCGTCTTCGGTGTCTGGCACGCCAGCGGCACCTGCCGGATGGGCGCGCCGGATGATCCGATGGCGGTGGTGGACGCCGGTGGCAAAGTCATCGGCATGCGCAATCTCCATGTCGCCGACGCCTCGGTCATGCCGCGGCTGCCGACGGCCAATACCAACATTCCGGTCATCATGATCGCGGAGAAAATCAGCGATGCGCTGCGTGCGGAACACTAAGGCCCTGGCGCCACGCGGGCGCGTGTCATGAGCGCCGCCACCCAGGCCCTGTCCATTGCGGACCTTGCCGTCATTGCCCGCCGCCGCCTGCCGCCCGGCGTCTATGGCTACGTCAGCGGCGGCAGCGAAGACCAGTCCTCGCTGCGCGCCAACCGCGACGCCTTCGATGGCTGGCGCTTCCAGACGCACCCCCTGGTCGATGTGTCGCAGCGTGAATTGGGCGTCACCCTGTTCGGCACGCGCTATGCCGCGCCGCTGGGCATCAGCCCCATGGGCGTCACGGCCATCTGCGGCTTCGATGGCGACGTGGCGATGGCGCGCGCCGCGCGCGAGGCGAAGCTGCCCTTCGTGCTGAGCGCGGCCTCGACCACGCCGCTCGAACGCGTGGCCGAGGCGTATCCGGGCATGTGGTACCAGGCCTATGTGCCCGCCCGCACCGAGGTCATCGGTCCGCTGCTGGACCGCGTGGCGGGCGCGGGCATCGGCGTGCTGGTCGTCACGGCCGACGTGCCCATTGCCTCGGCGCGCGAGAACGAACTGCGCAACGGCTTCAGCCTGCCGCTGCGCCTGAGCACGAAACTGGTGTGGGGCGGCCTCACGCATCCGCGCTGGATGGCCGAGACCTTCGCGCGCACCTTGCTGCGCCAGGGCGTGCCGCATTTCGAGAACTTCACCGCCGCGCGTGGCGGCCCGATCATTGCCGCCGCGCGCGGCGACCATCGCGCCGGCCGCGCCGCGCTCAGCTGGAAGGAAATCGCCTGGATCCGCGAGCGCTGGGCCGGCAAGCTGGTGGTCAAGGGCGTGCTGCGCGCCGCCGACGCGCAACTGGCGCAGTCCATCGGCGTGGACGGGATCTTCATTTCCAACCATGGCGGCCGCCAACTGGATGGCGCGGTGGCCCCGCTCGATGCCTTGCCCGCCATCGCCGCCGCCGCGCCCGGCCTCACGCTGCTGCTGGACGGCGGGGTGCGGCGCGGCACCGATATCATCAAGGCCGTCTCGCTGGGCGCGCACGCGGCCTTCGTGGGCCGCCCCGCCATGTATGGCCTGGCGGCAGGCGGGCAGGCGGGCGTGGCCCATGCGCTGGCCTTGCTGCGCCGCGAACTGGACGTGGACATGGCGCTGCTGGGCTGCCCCGACGTGGCGCGCCTGGGCCATGCCTATCTGTGCCGCGCGCACCGACCCGTGCCCACGCAGGCGCAGGGCACCGACATCCTCACGCAAGCAACCCGGGAAGCCTCATGAGCGACACCCTTACTCGCGATTCCACCCAAGCCGGCCCTCGCAATGGCGGCCGCATCCTCATCGACGCGCTGCGCGCCCATGGCGCCGACCGCGCCTTCTGCGTGCCGGGCGAGAGCTTCCTGGCCGCCATCGATGCCTTCCACGACGTGCGCGGCGATCTGGAACTGATCGTCTGCCGCCAGGAAGGCGGCGCGGCGCACATGGCCGAGGCGCATGGCAAGCTGACCGGCAGGCCAGGCATCTGCTTCGTGACGCGCGGGCCGGGCGCCACCAACGCCAGCATCGGCATCCACACGGCGCGCCAGGATTCCACGCCGCTCATCGTCTTCGTGGGCCAGGTGGCGCGCGACGCGCTGGGCCGCGAGGCCTGGCAGGAAATCGACTATCGCCACATGTTCGGCCACATCGCCAAGTGGGTCGACCAGATCGACACCGCCGCGCGTATTCCCGAGTACATCAACCGTGCCTTCCACATCGCCACGTCGGGCCGGCCAGGCCCGGTGGTGCTGGCCTTGCCCGAGGACATGCTGGAGGAGATGGCCGAGGTGGCGGACTGCCCGCCCTACCGCCGTGCCCAGGCCAGCCCCGGCCAGGCCGAGATGGCCGAACTGGCCGAGCGCCTGGCCCGTGCCGAACGCCCGCTGGTGATCCTGGGCGGCGGCGGCTGGTCGCGCGCGGCCAGCGAGCAGGTGGGCGCGTTCGCCGCGCGCTTCGACCTGCCGGTGGCCTGCGCCTTCCGCCGCCAGGACCTGCTGGACAACCATCACGACCATTACGTCGGCGAGGCCGGCCTGGGCATGGACCCGCGCATCGCGCGCCGCATCCAGGACGCCGACCTGATCCTGGCCATCGGCCCGCGCCTGGGCGAGACCACCACCAATGGCTACACCCTGCTGGACGTGCCGCGCCCGAAGCAGGCGCTGATCCACGTGCACGCCGACCCGGAGGAACTGGGCCGGGTGTATCACGCCGACCTGGGCATCAATGCCGGCATGGACGCCTTTGCGGCCGCCGCCGCCGCCCTGCCCGCGCCCCGGGACGTGCCTGCCGCGCGCCGCGACTGGACGCGCCAGGCCCGCGCCGACTACCTGGACAACCTGCAGCCCGCACCCATGCCCGGACCGGTGGACCTGGGCCAGATCATGGTCTTCCTGCGTGAGCGCCTGCCGGCGGACACCTTCATCAGCAACGGCGCGGGCAACTACACGCTGTGGGTGCAGCGCTTCTACCGGTATCGCGGCGTGCGCACGCAACTGGCCCCCACCAGCGGGACCATGGGCTACGGCCTGCCCGCCGCCATCGCCGCCAAGCTGGCCCATCCCGAGCGCCATGCCGTGTGCTTCGCCGGCGACGGCTGCTTCCTGATGAATGGCCAGGAGCTGGCCACCGCCGTGCAGTACGGCCTGGACGTGCTGGTCATCGTGGTGAACAACGGCATGTACGGCAGCATCCGCATGCACCAGGAACGCCACTATCCCGGCCGCGTCTGCGGCACCGACCTGTCCAATCCAGACTTCGCGGACCTGGCCCGCGCCTATGGGGCGCACGGTGAAGTGGTCGAGCGCACCGAAGACTTTGCCGCGGCATTCGCGCGTGCCCAGGCCTCGGGCAAGGCGGCGGTGATCGAGCTGCGCGTCAGCCAGGATGCGCTGTCGCCGCGCCTGACGATTTCCGCCTTGCGGGAGAAGGCCGGCCTGTAGCGGACGCAAGCAGGCGGCAACCTTGCCTTACAGGCCGTGACAGGCGACGGAAAGCCCCCGGGGATACACTGGCGCCCTCATGGAAGCCTTCCTCCTTTCCTCCGTCGATTGGCTGCTTGCCACGCTGGCCCTGCCCAGCGTGGGACTCTCGGCCATCTTCCTCGTCAGCTTCATTTCCGCCACGCTGCTGCCGCTGGGCTCCGAGCCGGCGGTCTTCGGCTACATCCAGCTCTCGCCGCACATGTTCTGGCCCGCCGTGCTGGTCGCCACCCTGGGCAACACCCTGGGCGGCGCCACCAGCTACTGGATGGGCCTGGGCGCGCACAAGGCCTACGAGACCTGGAAGGAAAAGCACGACGCCCACGAGGCCGGGAAGGCCAGGGTAGCGGCGCGGGAAGAGGGCGTCGCCACCGGCGTGGCCGACCCGACGGTTGAGCAGGCCAACGCGGCGGCGCTGGCGCCCGCCCCACCGTCAGCCGCCCCCAAAGGCGCGCCCGGCGGCCGTTGGAACGAGCGCGCGCGCGCCTGGATGACCCGCATGGGCCCGCCCGCGCTGCTGCTGTCCTGGCTGCCCGTGGTGGGCGACCCGCTGTGCGCCGCGGCCGGCTGGCTGCGCCTGCCGTTCTGGCCGTGCGTCATCTACATGGCCATCGGCAAGTTCGGCCGCTACATCACCATGACGGCCTTCCTGCTCTGGGCCGTCAAGGAAATCTAGCAGCGTCCTGTCACAACCCCGCGCCGCTGCGCGCTTGCCGCTGTCATCCCCGCTGTATATCGTTGTCGGACTCCAGGCTACCGACAAGACTCCAACAATGGCCCTGCGTGCCCAGCACATCCCCGGCGTCGAGCGCCCGCCCCTGTGGCGCCGCCGCTGGTTCCTCGAAACCGTCACCAGCGTGCCGCCGGTGGTGGCGGCGGGTTTCACCGCCGTCAACCTGTGGGGCAACCCCTTGCGCATGCCGCTGGGCTACCTGGCTGCCGGCATGGTGGCGTGGCTGGCCTGCGCCGGGCTGCTGCGCGTGGCGCTGGCGCGGCGTCAGGACGCCAAGGAAGGCCCGGATGTGACGCACGAAGGGCTGTACGCCGCCACCGCCGCGCTGCATGCCGCGGTGCTTCACCAGGTGGGGCAGGCCCGCGGCGAGATTCCCGACCTGCGGGCCACCTTCCATCGCATCGTGCCGCCGCTGGACCGGCCCACCCAGATCGAACAGATCATTCCCTATGTCGGCGCCACGGGCGGCCTGGGCCGGCGCTTCTCGTTGAACACGGGCATCACCGGCCAGGCCGTGCGCAAGCGCGAACCCTACGTCATGTCCAGCGAGGCCGAGTCCGAGGCCGACCACCGGGCGGAGCTGGTGTCGGACTGGGGCTATACCGAGGCCCAGGTGGCCCAGATCACGCCCGGCCGCTATTCCGCGGCGGCCGTGCCCGTGCTGGACAAGAGTGGACAGCACGTGCTGGGCGTGATTTACTTGGATTCAAGCGCCAAGGGCATTTTCGACCCGGCGGAGGCCACGGACCTCCTCCTTTCGGTCAGCGATGCCATCGGCGAATTCGTCACCAGGAGGTACTGATGGACGCTCGCGCCAAGACTGCCCCGGTCACGCCCCTCATCGAGCGCGTGGAAGTCGTCTCGCGCCCTGACGCCAAGATCATCGTCAAACGGCTGCGCCTGACCGAGGCCGGCCGCCAAGCCCTCACCACGGGCAGTGCCGGCATCGAAACCGGCGCATCGCTGCAAGGTTGGCGATCCGGAAAGCTCCGTTCCCTGCAGGCGGCCTAGCCTTTCCTGCGGCGCTTTCCGCGCCGCCCAAGCATCAAGACGATAGCCGCCCCCTCCGCCGGGCGGCTTTTTGTTGGGGTTTCCCCCGGGCCGCCTTTCTCCGATGCCGTAAAATGGCTCTTTAAGGGCTTATTACCTCAGCCATGAACGCCCCCCTCGCCACCCATCTCCTGACCGCCGCCCTCACGCCCACCGAGCAATCGCGTCTGCGTGAAATCCCCTACAACTACACCTCGTTCTCGGACCGCGAGATCGTCAACCGCCTGCTGGGCGAAGATGCCTGGCAACTGCTGGATGACCTGCGCGGCGAGCGCCGCACGGGCCGCTCCGCGCGCATGCTCTACGAGGTGCTGGGCGACATCTGGGTGGTGCGCCGCAATCCCTACCTGCAGGACGACCTGCTGGACAATCCCAAGCGCCGCAAGCTGCTGATCGAGGCGCTGGAACACCGCCTGCGCGAGATCGACCGCCGCCGCGCCACCGACGATCTCGACCGCGACGACAAGGTCGCCGCGCTGCTGGTGCGCGCGCGCGCGGCCATCGCCGCCTTCGAGGAAGGCTTCGAGGAAACGCAGCGCCTGCGCAAGCAGGTGGTCAAGGTGCTGGGCCGCAGCACGTCGCGCGACAACATCAAGTTCGACGGCCTGTCGCGCGTCTCGCACGTGACCGACGCCACCGACTGGCGCGTGGAATACCCCTTCGTCGTGCTCACGCCCGACCACGAGAACGAAATGGCGGCGCTGGTGCGCGGCTGCGTCGAGCTCGGCATGACCATCGTGCCGCGCGGCGGCGGCACCGGCTATACCGGCGGCGCCATCCCGCTGTCGTGGAAGTCGGTCGTCATCAACACCGAGAAGCTCGACAAGCTGGGCGAGGTCGAGTCCTGTACGCTGCCCGGCCTCGACAGCCCCGTTGCCACGGTGCTGTCGGGTGCGGGCGTGGTCACCAAGCGTGTCGCCGAAGCCGCCGAGCGCGCCGGCCACGTCTTCGCGGTGGACCCGACCTCGGCGGAAGCGTCCTGTGTGGGCGGCAACGTCGCCATGAACGCCGGCGGCAAGAAGGCCGTGCTGTGGGGCACCGCGCTGGACAACTTGGCCTCCTGGCGCATGGTCGACCCGGAAGGCAACTGGCTGGACACCGTGCGCCTGGACCACAACATGGGCAAGATCCATGACGTGGACGTGGCGCGCTTCGAGCTGACCTGGTCCGACGGCGCGCACAAGCCCGGCGAGCGCGTGCTGCGCACCCGCATCCTGGAGATCGAAGGCCGCCGCTTCCGCAAGGAAGGCCTGGGCAAGGACGTCACCGACAAGTTCCTGGCCGGCCTGCCCGGCGTGCAAAAGGAAGGCTGCGACGGCCTCATCACCTCGGCGCGCTGGGTGTTGCACCGCATGCCGCGCCACACGCGCACGGTCTGCATGGAGTTCTTCGGGCAGGCGCGCCACGCCATCCCGTCCATCGTCGAGATCAAGGACTTCCTGGACGCCGAGGGCCGCAAGGGCGGCGCCATCCTGGCGGGCCTGGAGCACCTGGACGAACGCTACCTGCGCGCGGTGGGCTATGCCACCAAGAGCAAGCGCGGCGAGCTGCCCAAGATGGTCCTGATCGGCGACATCGTCGGCGATGACGACAACGCGGTGGCCGCGGCCGCCAGCGAAGTCGTGCGCCTGGCCAACACGCGCCACGGCGAAGGCTTCGTCGCGGTCAGCCCCGAGGCCCGCAAGAAGTTCTGGCTCGACCGTTCGCGCACCGCCGCCATCGCGCGCCACACCAACGCCTTCAAGATCAACGAAGACGTGGTGATTCCCCTGAAGCGCATGGGGGAATACACCGACGCCATCGAGCGCATCAACATCGAACTGTCCACGCGCAACAAGCTGCGCCTGCTGGACGCGCTGGATACCTACCTGCAGGGGCCGCTGGCCGTTGCCAAGCCGCACCACGACGACGAGCACGCCGAGTCGCGCGCCGAGCTGCTGGCCGAGCAGACGCAACGCGCCCAGGCCCTGATCGCCGAAGCCCGCCAACGCTGGCAGTGGCTGCTCGACAATCTGGACCTGCCCCTGGCCGACGCGCTGCCGGCGCTGCCGGACGTGGGCCTGGCCGCCGTCATCCCCGAGCTGGGCGCGCGCAATGCCGCGCAGCCTGGTGCACGGGTTTTCGACGTGGTGCAGGACCGCACGGTGCGCGTCTCGTGGAAGACCGAGGTGCGCGCGGGCCTGGAGCACATCTTCGGCGGCGCCGATTGCGCCCCGGTGCTGGCGGAAGCCCAGGCCATCCATGACCGCGTGCTGAAGAGCCGCGTCTTCGTCGCGCTGCACATGCACGCCGGCGACGGCAACGTGCACACCAACATCCCGGTCAACTCCGACGACTACGGCATGCTGCAGGAGGCCAACCAGACGGTCGTGCGCATCATGCAGATCGCGCGCGATCTCGACGGCGTGATCTCGGGCGAGCACGGCATCGGCCTCACCAAGTATGAATTCCTGACCGAGGCCGAGCTCGCGCCCTTCCAGCAGTACAAGCGCGAAGTCGACCCGCAAGGCCGCTTCAACGCGGGCAAGCTGTTGCCCGGCGCCGACCTGCGCCACGCCTGGACGCCCAGCTTCAACCTGCTGGGCCACGAATCGCTCATCATGCAGCAGAGCGATATCGGCTCGATCTCGCATGCCATCAAGGACTGCCTGCGTTGCGGCAAGTGCAAGCCCGTGTGCGCGACACACGTGCCGCGCGCCAACCTGCTGTATTCGCCGCGCAACAAGATCCTGGCGACCTCGCTGCTGATCGAAGCCTTCCTGTACGAAGAGCAGACGCGCCGAGGCATCAGCCTGAAGCACTGGGAAGAGTTCGAGGACGTGGCCGACCATTGCACGGTCTGCCACAAGTGCTACAACCCCTGTCCGGTCGACATCGACTTCGGCGACGTGTCGATGCAGATGCGCGCGCTGCTGCGCCGCATGGGCCGCAAGTCGTTCAACGCGGGCACCACCGCGGCGATGTTCTTCCTGAACGCCAAGGACCCGGCCACCATCAACGCCACCCGCAAGGCGATGGTCGGCGTGGGCTACAAGGTCCAGCGCCTGGCGCACGACGTCATGGCCTCGGTGGCGCGCAAGCAGGTCGAGGCGCCGCCCGCCACCGTGGGCCGCGCGCCCCTGCGCGAGCAGGTCGTGCACTTCGTCAACAAGAAGATGCCGGGCGGCCTGCCCAAGAAGACCGCGCGCAAGCTGCTGGACATCGAGGATTCGGCCTACGTGCCCATCATCCGCGATCCCAAGCTGACCACGGCCGATACCGAGGCGGTGTTCTATTTCCCGGGTTGCGGTTCCGAGCGCCTGTTCTCGCAGGTGGGCCTGGCCACGCAGGCCATGCTGTGGCACGCGGGCGTGCAGACCGTGCTGCCGCCGGGCTACCTGTGCTGCGGCTATCCGCAGCGCGGCAACGGCATGACCGACAAGGCCGAGAAGATCATCACCGACAACCGGGTGCTCTTCCACCGCATGGCCAACACGCTGAACTACCTCGACATCAAGACGGTGGTGGTCAGCTGCGGCACCTGCTACGACCAGCTGGCCGGCTATGAATTCGAGAAGATCTTCCCGGGTTGCCGCCTGATCGACATCCACGAGTACCTGCTGGAGAAGGGCATCAAGCTGGACGATGCCAAGGGCGTGCGCTACATGTACCACGACCCCTGCCACACGCCCATGAAGCTGCAGGATCCGATGAAGACGGTGAAGTCGCTGGTGGGCGAGGGCGCCATCAAGACCGACCGCTGCTGTGGCGAGTCGGGCACGCTGGCGGTCACGCGGCCGGACATCTCCACGCAGATCCGCTTCCGCAAGCAGGAAGAGATGCTGAAGAACACCGACACGCTGCGCCAGGACGGCTACGACGGCGAAGTGAAGGTGCTGACCTCCTGTCCGTCCTGCCTGCAGGGCCTGTCGCGCTACCAGGGCGACGTGGGCACCGAGGCCGACTACATCGTCGTCGAGATGGCGCGCCACATCCTGGGCGCCGACTGGATGGAGAAGTACGTCGACCGCGCGAATGCCGGCGGGATCGAGCGCGTGCTGGTGTAAGCACGCAGTCTTTCGGCATAAAAAAAGCCGGGCCCGCTGATCGCGGCGCCCGGCTTTTTTTATGCGGAGCTGGCTGCTAGCGGACGCGTCGCAGACAGCACCTGCGCAGCAACAGGACGGCGCTCACGGACAGCGCAAGGGACACGACCAGCACGAGCACCGTCTCGATGTCGGAAGCCAATCCGGGTTTGGCGCCTGCATCGAACTGCCCGTTGATCCAGGTCCACAGCCGTTCCGACAGGGCGGACTGGAACCACGCGCGCGCCAGCACCCAGGTCAGTGCCAGGGTGAGCGCGATGCTGCCCAGGCGTGCGAGCCAGTGTTTCATGTTCATTTGCGCGGTCTTTCCGACGTGGCCAGCATCAGTAGTGATAGCGGCATTGGATGACAATCAGCTGTTTGTCCGCCACGCCGTAGACCAGCCGATGTTCCTCGTCGATGCGCCGCGACCAGAAGCCCTGCAGATCGCCTTTCAAGGGTTCGGGCTTGCCGATGCCTTCGAAGGGCGTGCGCAGAGTGTTGTCGATGAGCTGGTTGATGCGTTTTCTTTTCTTCGGGTCGTCTTGCCAGGAGAGATAGTCTTCCCAGCCATGGCTGTCGAAACAGACGCCCTTGGGCGGTGGACTCATGCTTGCTCGTCAGGATGGATGAGTTTCCGTGCCTGGTAAGCCTTGTCGCGGACATTCGCCACCGACTCGCGCAGTCGTGCCGCATTTGCCGGGGAGCGCAGGAGGTGGAGCGTTTCCATGATGCCGTCGTAGTGTGCCTTCGACATGACGACGGCGTCGGGCCCATCCCTGCGCGTGATGACGGTGACGTCCGCGTCATCGCTGACCTGATCCAGGACGGCTTTCAGGCCGTTGCGGGCATCGGTGTAGTTGACGATTTTCATGGCTTTTGAGGCACGAGGCCAGCCCGTGCCAAGATGGAAATGACATGTACAGATAATTGTACAGGTGGGCCCAAAATGAACAAGGCCGGAGCAGGATGATCCTGCCCCGGCCTTGCGGTCCCGTATTACTCGGCTACAGCATCGCCTTCGGCAACCACACCGCCAGCCACGGCGCGAACCACAGGATCGCCACCGCCAGCAGCAGCAGGAAGAAGAACGGCAGCGTCGCCCGCGCGATGGTGAACATGTCCCTGCCCGTCAGCGACTGCAGCACGAACAGGTTGAAGCCCACGGGTGGCGTGATCTGCGCCATTTCCACCACCAGGATCACGAAGATCCCGAACCAGATCAGGTCGATGCCGGCGGCGGTGACCGTCGGCAGCAGCACGGCCGAGGTCAGCACGATCATCGAGACGCCATCCAGGAAGCAGCCCAGGATGATGAAGATGATCGTCAGCACGATGATCAGGCCGCCGGGCGTGAGGCCCATGTCCGAGATGCCCCGGGCGATGCCCGCGGGCAGGCCGATGAAGGCCGTGGCGGTGGTGAGGAAGCCCGCCGACGCGATGATGAAGCCGATCATGCACGAGATGCGCGTGGCGGCCATCGCGCTGTCCCAGAACACCTTCCACGACATGCTGCCGGACACCAGCGACAGGATCAGCGAACCGACCACGCCCAGTGCGGCGGCCTCGGTGGGCGTCGCCACGCCGGTATAGATCGAGCCGATGATGGCGGCGATCAGGATGATCGTGGGGATCAGCAGGCGCGAGGCCCAGAGCTTCTCTTTCAAGCTGGTGCGCGCTTCGGCTGCCGGTACCCTTTCGGGATTGCGCAGCGCCCAGATGGCGATGAAGCCCGAGAACAGCAGGATGAGCAGCAGCCCCGGCAGCACGCCCGCGATGAAGAGGCGCGCGATCGAGACCTCGGCGGTGATGCCGTAGACGATCATCATGATGGACGGGGGGATCATCAGGCCCAGCGTGCCCGAGCCCGCCAGCGAGCCGATCACCATGCGCTCGTCATAGCCGCGGCGCGTGAGTTCCGGCACGGTCATGCGGCCGATGGTGGCCGCGGTGGCGGCCGACGAGCCGCAGATGGCGGCGAAGATGCCGCAGCCCACCACGTTGCAGTGAAGCAGCCGGCCGGGCAGGCGGTTCAGCCACGGCACCAGGCCGCGGAACATGTCCTCGGACACGCGGCTGCGTGTCAGGATCTCGCCCATCCAGATGAACATGGGCAGCGCGGTCAGGGACCATGCGCTGGCCGCGCCCCAGGTGGTGTTGGCCATCAGCGGCCCGGGCAGGGTGTCGGTGAAGACGGTCAGCGTGGCCCAGCCCAGCGCGAAGAGCGCGAGGCCGATCCACACGCCGCCCAGCAGCAGTGCGAAGAGCAGGCCGAGTACGAAGACGGTTTCGAGGATCATGGCGAGTCTCCGTCAGATCTGCTCGGTCACGGAGACCGGCTTGGCGACGAGGTAGGACGGGTCACTGCCGCGCAGCGCGCAGACCAGGTCGTCGGCCAATGCGATGAACATGATCACCGCGCCCACGGCCATGCCGATCTGCGGGATCCACAGCGGCACGGGCACCATGCCCTGGGTGACTTCGCCGAAGGTGTGCGACTCGATCATGCCGGCCACCGCATACCAGGCGAAGATGCCCATGAAGACGGTCGCCACGAGGAGGCACAGCATTTCGCAGACCTTGCGGCGCGACGGGGCCAACCGTTCGATGAGCAGCGACACGCGGATGTGTTCGTTCTTGCGCAGGGTGGAGGCCAGCGCGAGGAAGGTGGACGCGGCCATGCACCAGCCTGCGAATTCGTCCGTGGAATAGATCTCCAGCCCGAACATCCGGCTGATGATCGTGGCCATCGTCAGGACGGCGATGGCGATGAGGAACAGGCAGGCGAGTACGCCCGCTGTCCTGTAGAGCGTATTGAGTGCTTGCCGCATGACGGCCCCCTGGTGTTATGGGTATGCACCGGCGTGCGGTCCGCACAGGCGGACGCACGCCGGCATGCCTGGCCTGGCCAGGTATCAGCGCTTGACGACGGGTTCCAGCGCCGCGCGCTCTTCGGGGGTGAGCTTGCCCAGCCAGTCGCTGGCCATCTCGCTACCCACGCGGGTGAAGTCCTTCAGGAGCGCAGGCGGCACGTCCAGCACGGTCAGCTTGTTTTCCTTCAGCTTGCCGATGTTGGTGGCGTTCTCCTCGGCGCTCATTTCCCAGCCGCGGGCTTCCGCGCGGGCGGCGGCTTCGGTGACGGCCTGCCTGGTGGGCTCGTCGAGCTTGTTCCAGGCGGCCTTGTTCACGAACACGATGTTCTGCGGGAACATGGTGGGCACGCTGTAGAAGTGGCTCAGGTAGTCCCAGGCCTGCGTGTCCACGCCGGTGGTGGACGAGGTCATCATGGCGTCGACCAGGCCCGTCAGGAAGGCCTGCGGAATGTCGGCGGCCTGCACCACGGTGGGCACGGCGCCCAGGCGCTTGGCGAAGTCGGCCGTGCTGGGGCTGGGGGCGCGGAACTTCAGTCCCTTGAAGTCGCCGATGGCATTCAACTCGCGCTTGGCATAGATGCCTTGCGCGGGCCAGGCCACCGAATACAGCACGTGCAGGTTCTGGCGGTCCAGGCGGGCGGTGACGAGCGGCCGCGCGGCGGCCCAGAGCTTCTGCGCGTCGGCGTGGCCGGCGCTCATGAAGGGGATGCTGTCGAAGGCGTAAAGCGGCGTTTCGTTGGCCATGGTGCCCAGGAAGATTTCCCCTGCCTGCACCTGGCCGGTCTGCACGGCGCGCTTGATCTCGGGCATCTTGATCAGGGCGCCGCCCGAGTGCAGCGTGATCTTCAGCTTGCCACCGGTGGACTTGTCCACGTCCTCGATGAACTGCTTGAGGTTGCGCGTGTGGAAGTTCGTTTCCGGATAAGCGGTGGGCAGCGTCCAGGTGCTTTGCGCCAGCGCGGGGCTGGCGGCCAGCAGGCCTGTCAGTGCAACGGTGTGCAGCAGTTTCATGGCAGTTCCCCTTGTAGAACTTTCGCGCCGGTTTTTCCGGTGCAGTGTGTTGCGGCGCGCGTGGTTCGCGCGTCCGCCGGATTCGCGCGCCAGGATCAAGCCTGGCGCTGCATGGTCCTGATTTCTATGCCCGCGTCCGCCAGCGCGGCACGGATGCCGCGCGCGAACGTGACGGCGCCGGGCTGGTCGCCGTGGATGCAAAGCGTGTCGGCACGGACGGCCACGTCCTGGCCGTCGGCGGTGCGCACCTTGCCTTCCTGCACCATGCGCAGCACCTGCGCGATGGATGCTTCCAATGTCTCGATCATGGCGCCGGGCTGGCCGCGCGGCGTCAGCGTGCCATCCGCCTGGTAGCTGCGGTCGGCGAACACTTCGCTGGCGGTGGTCAGTCCGGCGCCTTCGGCGGCCCGCACCAGCACGCTGCCGGCCAGGCCATAGAACACCAGCCCGGCATCGACGTCGCGCACGGCGCGGGCGATGGCCTCGGCCAGCGGCGCGGACTTCGCCGCCATGTTGTAGAGCGCGCCGTGGGCCTTCACGTGGTGCAGCCGCGCACCCTGCGACGCGGCGACGCCTGCCAGCGCGCCCACCTGGTACACGGTGATGTCGTAGGCTTCCTGGGGCGTGATGGGAATGTTGCGCCGGCCAAAGCCGGGCAGGTCGTTCAGGCCGGGGTGCGCGCCCAGCGCCACCCCTTGTGCCAGCGCGGCCGCGACGGTCTTGCGCGCGATGGCGGGATCGCCGCCGTGGAAACCGCAGGCGATGTTGGCCGACGTCACGTGCGGCAGCACGTTCAGGTCGTCGCCCATGACCCAGGGGCCATAGCTTTCGCCCATGTCGCAGTTCAGATCGATGCTGCGCGCCGTCATGCGTTCTCCTTCAGGTGCCTGCGTTGCAGGTCGCGAAGTCCTGCCAGTTGATCATGCAGGCGAGCGTAGGCCTGTTCCCGGCGGGCGTCCAGCGCCTGGGCTTCCGCCAGCGTCACCGCCGCGAAGCGGACCGTGTCGCCGGGGCCCAGCTGCCCGAGCAGCGGCAGGTCGACCTGGATGACCTGCGCGATCTTCGGATAGCCGCCGGTGGTCTGCCGGTCGGCCATCAGCACGATGGGATCGCCCCCCGAGGGCACCTGCACGGTGCCGAAGCTGATGGCTTCCGAGAGTTGCTGCGTGGGCTGGGTCATGGCCAGCGACGGCCCTTTCAGGCGGTAGCCCATGCGCTCGGATTGCGGACTGATGCGGAAAGGGTGTGCCAGCAAGGCCGCGCGGCTCTCGGGCGTGAAGGCTTCCCACTGGCTGCCTTCGGTCACGCGCACGGTGTCGCGTTCGGGCGTGCGCACCGCCGCGGGCAGCGTGATGCGCTGTTCCCACAGCGCGGCATCCAGCGCGGCCAGCTCGGCATCCTTCAGGCGGATGGGGTGGTTCAGACGGATGGCGTCGCCCTTGGCCAGCGCGCGTCCCTGGAAGCCGCCGAAGCCGCTGCGCAGATAGGTGCTGTCGCTGCCCATCATGCGGTCGAGCGCGCAGCCGCCGCGGATCGCCAGGTAGGCGCGCGTGCCCGACACCCGGGCGCCGAAGGCGAGCAGGTCACCGGACTGGGCCAGCACGGGGCGGTGCGGCGGCAGGGGCCTGCCATTGAGCGTGGCGCCCAGGTCCGCGCCCGCCAGCGCAATACAGGCGGCGGATTCAAAGCAGAGCAGCGGCCCGGTCAGCGTGATTTCCAGCGTGGCGCAGTCGGCCTCGTTGCCGGCCAGCAGGTTGGCCAGCCGATGCGCGGCCGCGTCCATGGCGCCGGCCACGGGGATGCCCAGGTGCTGGCTGCCGTGGCGGCCCAGATCCTGGAAGGTGGACAGCATGCCGGGTTTCAGCACCTTGATCATGCTGGTTTTCCGGTAGCGGGCGTGGCCTGGCGGGCTTGCAGTTCCGCGCGCATGGCGCGAAAGCGCGCCTCGCTGATGGGCACGAAGCGCACGCGGTCGCCCGGCGAGAGCAGCGCGGGCGGATCGCGCTGCGCGTCGAACATGACCAGCGGCGTTGCGCCCAGGATGTGCCAGCCGCCGGGCAGGCGGTTGGGATAGATGACGGTCTGCCGGTTGGCGATGGCGATGGAACCCGCGGGCACCTCGGTGCGCGGTTCGTCGCGGCGCGGCAGGTTCAGTTCGTGCAGGCCGAGATAGGCGTGCCCCGGCGCGAAGCCCAGCATGTAGACCATGCAGGGCTCGCTGCTGTGCAGGGCGATGATTTCCTCGGGGCTGCGGCCGCAGGCGCGGGCCACGTCCTCGAGGTCGGGGCCGTGCTCGCCGCCGTAGCAGACGGGAATTTCCACGTCGCGGCCGGCTTCGTCGGCCGCGTCGAGTCCCGCTTCGATCAGCGCGCGCACCTGGGCCGACAGCGTGTCCCAGGTGGGGCCGGATCCGTCAGGCAGCGGCGCGTAGTGCACCGCCACCGCCACGAAGGACGGCACGACATCCGTGACGCCAGGCAGCGCGGCCTCGCGCAGTTTCTGCGCGAGGGCCAGGCACAGGCGCCCCGTCTCCGGGGCGATGGCATCGCCGAAATTGACGATCAGGCAGCGGTCGCCCTGGGGGCGCAAGCGCCACCCAGGCGCCGCGGCGCTGTGGGAGCTGCCTGGGGTCGACGGGGCAGCGCTCATCCGCGCAGCCATGCCTTACTTGGCGAACAGCGAATCGAGGTTCTTGAACGACTTGAGTTCGATGGCATTGCTCGACGGGTCCAGGAAGAACATCGTGGCCTGCTCACCCACTTCACCCTTGAAGCGGATGTACGGCTCGATGATGAACTTCGTACCGGCATCGGTCAATTTCTTGGCCAGGGCTTCCCACTGTTCCAGGTTCAGCACGGCGCCGAAGTGGCGCACGGGGACGTTCTTGGAGTCCACGGCGCTGGTGGTGACCGCGGTGCACTCTTCGGGCGCCAGGTGGGCGACGATCTGGTGGCCATAGAAGTTGAAGTCGATCCACTCCGACGAGCTACGGCCTTCCGGACAGCCCAGCAGGTCGCCGTAGAAGGCACGGGCTTCGGCCAGGTCGCGCACGGGGAACGCGAGGTGGAAGGGGGGCATGGCGGCTTGGGTGCTCATGAAACTGAAAACTCCGAAAATACAAGGGCTTGGGTAGAAGGTTCCGGGTGGGCGGCGGGCGTGGAAACCGGCATGCCGCAACCGGCGAAAGGCAAGTTTAGACCTTGTTTTTTCGATATAAAAACGATATTTTTTGATTCTTAGCAAGAATATTATTGATCAATCAGTCCGGCACGCCTGGCTTCGTGCTTGCCCAGGTTCCGTCCGGACCCCGCTGCCATGATTCGTGAGTTCCGTACCTTCTCCGCCGTGGCCCGGCACGGCTCCTTCGCCGGCGCGGGCGATGCGCTCGGCCTGACGCAGTCGGCGGTCAGCGCCCAGATCAGGCGGCTGGAGTCCTTCCTGGGCGTGGAACTCTTCGACCGCGGCGCCCGCGCCGCGGTCCTGAATCCCGCCGGACAGGACATGCTGGCCCAGGCCGAGCAGGTGCTGGCGCAGGTCGACCGCATGGTCAGCCACACCGGCCTGAGCAGCGTCAGCGGCACCTTGCGCCTGGGGTCGATCGCATCGGTGCAGCAGGGCCTGCTGGTGCATGCCCTGCGGCGCTTCCGCGAGACCCTGCCCGAGGTCCGGGTGCGCGTGGTGCCGGGCGTGTCGCTGAGCCTGTTGTCTCAGGCCGACGCCGGCGAGGTGGACCTTGCGCTGATGATCAAGCCGCCATTCGCGCTGCCGCCCGACCTGGTCTGGCGCGGGCTGTTGCGCGAACCCATCGTCCTGGCGGCGCCCGAACGCATGTCCCTGCGGCCCTGGCGCGAGATGGCGGCGTCCGAGCCCTTCGTGCGCTATGACAAGGCGTCTTTCGGCGGCAGGCTGGCCGACACGGTGTTGCGCCGGCACCGCATCGTCACGCAGGACGTGGTGGAGCTGGACGAGATCGAGGCCATCGCCAACATGGTGAGGGTGGGGCTGGGCGTGGCGCTGCTGCCCTGTTCGGCCTGGATGGATACGCGAGGCCTGCAACTGGTGAGCCTGGGTGAAGACGCGGTGGACCGCGAGATCGGCATCGTGGCGCGGCGGCACGAACTGCTGGACCGGGCGGCGCAGGAAATGGCGGACAGCCTGCGCGCCGTGGCGGATTCCGCGATCTCCCCGCAAGCCGTGGAGCCCGGCCAGGCATAGGTTCCAGGGCAAGCGTCGCCGTGCGCCCCGCAGCGCGAGGGTCTTTTGCTTATGCGGTAACGGTATGAGCCGGCAGCTTGGCTGCGTGATACCTTGGCCGCAAGGCCTGCCCAGTCCGGCAGGCCGCGCCGCTCAGGGTCCGCCCGCCCGTTCCTGTCTTGCATGCCTGCCTTCCTGTCCGCCTTTCCCACGCTTGCCATCGATCTGTCCTCGCCGCGCGCCGGCCCGGGCGACGTCCGCCTGGATCGTCCCGAGTGCATCCAGGCCACCGTGGCGCGCGCCGCCGCCCTGGGCGTCGACCTGTGCATACTGGACGATCGCCTGGATACCCGCCCCCAGGGCGCGCGCCCCCTCGGCCACGAGCCAGTCACGCTGGCGGCATTCCTCGCGGTGGGCGTGCCGCGCATCGGATTCGCCATCACCGCCGCGCCCGCCGCTTTCGAGCCCTACAACCTGGCACGCCTGCTCGCCTCTGCCGATCACGTGAGCGGCGGCCGCGCGGCATGGCAGTTGTCGCTGGATGACGGCGCCCGCCAGGCCGGCCTGCAGCCCGCTACGTCCGCCGACGGGCGCGATGCCCGGCGGGCATCGGAAGCCGCGGCGCTGCTGCGCGCGCTGTGGGAGTCATGGGAGGCGGATGCCTTCCTGCGCGACAAGGCGAGCGGCGCGTTCATCGATACCGACAAAGTGCATTACGTGGATCATGCCGGTCCGCACTATGCCGTGCGGGGGCCCCTGAACGTGGCCCGTCCTCCGCAAGGACACCTTCCCGTGATCGGCCGCGTCGACGCCCTGTTGGCGGGCGTGGCGCCCGCTGCCTTCGATGTCCTGCGCGGCTCGGCTGCCGGCCCCGACGCCTGGGCCCGCTTGCGTGGGGCCGTCAGCGCGCGCGCGCCAGGCTGGCGGGGGCGCCTGTGGTCCGACGTGACGGTGGTCGCTGGCGCGGCATCGGCCAGCCTGCCGGCCGGTGCTGCCGGCACGGGCCTGGTCCTGGCCGGCGATGCACAGGCCTTGCGGCGGCAACTGGCGGACTGGGTGTCGACGGCGCGGCCCGACGGGCTGGTGCTGCGTTTCGCGGGCGGCCTGGCTGGCGCGGCCGCGGGGCTGGATGCCTTGTCGCCCTTGTGGGCCGGTGTCCGGCCTGCCTCCTGGGCGGCGCGCAGCCTGCGCGAGCGGCTGGCGCTGCCCGCTTTCGTTCCGGCGCGTCCGCTGGCGGCCTGAGCCGGGTCGACCCTTCTTCTTTTCTTCCGATGTGAACCGCATGGTGTATCCCCGACAATTGCACCTGGGCCTGATGTTCTGGGCCACGGGCACCCATTCCGCCGGCTGGCGCCATCCTGATGCGGTCGCCGATGGCGCGTTCGACATCGGCTTCATCCAGTCGGTGGTCCGGCAGGCCGAGGCGGCCAAGTTCGATTTCCTGTTCCTGGGCGATCGCCTGTTGGCCGACCCGGCGCTTGCCAAGACCAACCCCGGCCAGATGGCCAGGCTGGAGCCTTTCAACGTGGCGGCGGCGGTGGCGGCGGTGACCGAGCGCATCGGCCTGGTGGTCACGGCCAATCCCACCTATAACGACCCCGTGCACGTCGCCCGCATGACGGCCGAACTGGATCACCTGAGCGGTGGCCGGGCATCGTGGAACATCGTGACGGGCGCGGACGCCGGCGCGGCGCGGAATTTCGGACGCGCCGCGCATTGGGACAATGACCAGCGCTATGCCTGGGCGGGCGAGTTCGTGCAGGTCGTGCGCAAGCTCTGGGACAGTTGGGAAGACGGGGCGGCCATCGACGCGGGCGACGGCACCTGGCGGGTGGATCCCGGCCGCATCCATCCCATTGAACACGACGGTCCGTTGTTGCGCGTGAGCGGCGCGTCGACCATTCCGCGCCCGCCGCAAGGCCAGGTGGTCCTGCTGCACGCGGGTACGTCGGACAAGTCACGCGAGCTGGGCGCGCGCGAAGCGGACGTCATCTTCACGGGCGAGGCCACGCTGGCCAGCGCCAAGGCCTATTACCGCGACGTGAAGCAGCGCGCGGCAGCCCATGGCCGCCGCGCCGACGAGATCCTGATCCTGCCGGGGCTCATCGTGATCGTCGCGCCGAGCACCGACGAGGCCGTGGCCAAGTACGATGCGCTCAACGCCCTCATCACCCTGGATGCCGAAGATCCGCCGGATACACGCGTGGATGCCGAGCAATCGCCTCAGGGCTTCCAGTACGTGGGCATGGGCCGCGGAAGCAAGCGCAACCTGACGTTGGTGTCCGCCAGCATCGGCGTGGATGTGCGCGGGCGGGACCATGACGCGGTGGTGCCGCCAGAGGTGCGCGAGGCGGCCCATGCGGGCGGGCGCGCCATCTTCGATTTCATCGCGGCGGTCACGCGGCGCACGGTGGATGCGGCGGATGGGCGCCGGCGTGTGCGCTATCGCGACCTCATCCATGCGTCCATCGCGCAGACGGCCACCGTGGTCGGCAATCCGGCGGAGGTGGCCGATTTCATGCAGCGGTGGCTGGCAGAGGAGGCCGCCGATGGCTTCAATTTCTTCCCGTCCTACCTGCCGGGTACGCTCAGCGACTTCGCCACGCTGGTGGTGCCCGAACTGCAGCGGCGGGGGCTGTTCCGGCGGGAGTACTCAGGCCGGACATTCCGCGAGCATCTGGGCCTGGCGCGTCCGGCCCGGGTCGCGCGCGAGAGGCCCGTCCGGGTGGAAAAAGGAAAGGCGGCCTGAGGCCGCCTTCCGAGGTGGGCCGCGGGGCTGCCCCCGCGATCGATCCCTTGCTCAGACCAGGTCGCAGCGCACCGTGATCGGGTGCGCGCGCAGCGCCGCCATCACGATATCGCTGACCTCGCCGTCCACGTCGGTGATCACGTAGCCGATCTCGCCCTGCGTCTGCAGGCGCTGGCTGACGATGTTCAGGCCGTGTTCGGCCAGCAGGTTGTCCAGCGAGCCCAGAGCGCCCGGCAGGTTGCGGTGCACGTGCAGCAGGCGGCGGTTGCCGCCGGCGTCCTGGTAGGGCAGCTCGGGGAAGTTCACCGCGCCCTTGGTGGTGCCGGTCTGGAAGAAGCGCACCAGTTTCTCGGCGACTTCACGGCCGATGTTCTCCTGCGATTCCTGCGTGCTGCCACCGATGTGCGGCGTCAGGATCACGTTGGGCAGGCCGCGCAGCGGGCTGTCCAGGGGCTCGTCCACGCTCTTGGGTTCGGTCGGGAACACGTCCAGCGCCGCGCCGCCGATCTGGCCGGATTGCACCGCCGCGTGCAGCGCGGCGATGTCCACCACCGTGCCGCGCGAGGCGTTGATGAGGATGGCGCCACGCTTGGTGGCAGCCAGCGCCTGGGCGTTGATGATGTTCTCGGTGGCCTTGCCGCCCGGCACGTGCAGCGTGATGACGTCGGACTGCGCCAGCAGGTCCTGCAGCGAGCCGGCGGGGCGTGCGTTGCCCAGCGGCAGCTTGGCCTCCACGTCGTGGTAGATCACGCGCATGCCCAGGCCCTCGGCCAGGGTGCTGAGCTGCGAGCCGATGTTGCCGTAGCCCACGATGCCCAGCGTCTTGCCGCGCGCCTCGAAGGCGCCGGCGGCCGACTTGTCCCAGTGGCCCAGGTGCACGCGGTTGTTCTTCTCGGGCACGCGGCGCAACAGCAGGATGGCCTCGGCCAGCACCAGCTCGGCCACCGAGCGGGTGTTGGAGAAGGGGGCGTTGAAGACCGGCACGCCGCGCAGCATGGCGCTGTTGACGTCGACCTGGTTGGTGCCGATGCAGAAGCAGCCAATCGCACGCAGCGCGGGCAGGCGGCCGATCAGGTCGGCATCCAGATGGGTGCGGGAGCGGATGCCCACCAGTTCGGCACCGCGCAGGGCGTCGAAGATTTCCGCGGACGGCAGCGCCGACGAATACGTGGCGATGTCGGTCAGGCCGGCGGCGGTGAAGACTTCGCGGGCGCTGGGGTGGATGTTCTCGAACAGGACGATCTGGGCCATGCGGGCTTCCAATGCAAATGAGAATCACAGCCTGCCATTGTCGCGCAAAACGCCCCCGCAGTCAGGGTCATCCCTGACCCGGGAAGGGTTTCCCCTCGGGGCGGGCCTTACCGGGTCACCCGCTCGGCGGGGAAGCGCAGGCTGAAGGTGCTGCCCTTGCCGACGACGCTGGCGATTTCCAGTTCGGCGTCATGGCGCATGGCGATGTGCTTGGTGATGGCCAGGCCCAGGCCCGTGCCGCCGATGGCACGCGAGCGGCCCCGGTCGACGCGGTAGAAGCGCTCGGTGAGGCGGGGCAGGTGATGGGCGGCGATGCCGATGCCCGTGTCCGCCACCGAATAGCGGGCGCCGCCGTCGGGCGTGGCCTGCCAGGTGACGGTGATGGTGGTGCGTTCCGGCGAATAGCGCACGGCATTGACCAGCAGGTTCGACAGCGCCGAGATGAGTTCGGTCTCTGAGCCCAGCACGTCCAGCCTGTCGTCGACCTGCCAGACGAAGTCATGGCGTCCGCCCGACAGCGCCTCGGCTTGCTTGCGGGCCTTCTCCAGCAGTTCGCCCATGGCGACTTCGTGCGGTTCCGCGCTGGGCGAGGATTCCAGCGTGGACAGGGTCAGCAGGTCGGCCACGATGGCCTGCATGCGCTGGGCCTGGTCGTGCATCATCTGGATGTACTGCTCGCGCTGGTCGGCGGACATGGAGTCCACCGGCATGTCGTGCAGCGTTTCCAGGAAGCCGGTCAGCACGGTCAGCGGCGTGCGCAGCTCGTGCGACACGTTGGCCACGAAGTCGCGGCGCGTGGTTTCCAGCTTCTCGATCTGCGTGACGTCGCGGGTGATCAGCAGGCGCTGGTCGCGGGCATAGCGGGTCAGGTGCATCATCAGCAGGCGGTCGTGGCCGTCCTGCTTGATGCGCACCAGGATGGGCTCGGGCCACTCGTCCTGGTTGGCGTAGGCGATGAATTCGGGCGAGCGCAGCAGGTTCAGCAGGTTGCTGCCACGGTCGCTCTGCAGGCGCAGGCCCAGATGGCGCGAGGCCATGCGGTTGCACCAGTCGATGTGGAACCCGGCGTCCAGGGTCACGGCGCCGTCGGGCAGGGCCTGGGCGGCGGCCAGCATGCCTTGCAGCGCGTCACGGCTTTCCGTGAGCTCGCGCGTCAGGGTGCGGCGGTGGCGATAGACGGTGGCGACCAGGTTGTCCAGCGCGCCCGCGGCGGCGGGCGGCGGGCTGTCGGGGTGCAGGGCCCAGCGGGAGACGCGGGCCAGTGTCCAGCTGCGCCAGACCGTGAGCGCGGCCAGCGCGACCGACAGGGCGATCCAGCCGGCGGCGCTGCCCACGAGGACATGCACCAGTCCGGCGACGAAGAAACAGAACAGCAGTGCGGCGAGCGTACGAAGCCAGATCATGGCCTGCATTGTCGCATTCGGTGCGTGAGCAGGCATGCGGAATCAGCGGGCGGGCACGTGTCCGGTGAAACGGTAGCCGCTGCCGCGCACGGTTTCCACGTGGCCGTCATGCGAGCTGGGTTCCAGGGCCTTGCGCAGGCGGCGGATGTGCACGTCCACGGTGCGCTCTTCGACGAAGACGTGGTCGCCCCAGACCTGGTCCAGCAGCTGGGTGCGCGAGAAGACGCGCTCGGGGTGCGTCATGAAGAAGTGCAGAAGGCGGAATTCGGTGGGGCCGATGGGCAGCGCCTTGCCGTGGCCGGTCAGGCGGTGCGTGACGGGGTCCAGCTTCAGGCCGCAGACGTCGATGACGTCGTCGGTGAGCTGCGGCGCGCGGCGGCGCAGCACGGCCTTGATGCGGGCCATCAGCTCCTTGGGCGAGAAGGGCTTGGTGATGTAGTCGTCGGCGCCGGCTTCCAGGCCGTCGACCTTGTCATGCTCGGCGCTCTTGGCGGTCAGCATGATGATGGGCACGGCGCGGGTGCGCTCGTCGCCGCGCAGGCTGCGCGCCAGCGACAGGCCCGAGGCGCCCGGCAGCATCCAGTCCAGCAGCACCAGGTCTGGCAGTTCGGCACGGATCAGGGTGTTTGCCTGCTCGGCGTCGGTGGCCCGGAGGACCTTGTGTCCCGCGAAGGACAGGTTGACCGCAATCAGCTCCTGGATTGCGGGTTCGTCTTCGACAACGAGAATGGTGCTGGACATTGCGGACTGACCTGATAAAGCGCTTCTATGGCGCGGACGTTGCCATAGTATGGCCGTAATGTTGCAGGTATGTGACGCTTTCAGCGGCGGGACAGCCGAGGTGGCGCGGTTCCGACACCCATTCGTTTTCACAGGGAAACTTGCCTCGGGTCGGGATCGGCTACGATTGCAACATGAGCCTGTCACAAGCCCCCCAATCCTCCTCGACCCCCTCCGGGTCGGACTCGTCCACGCACTTCGGCTACCAGACGGTGCCCGAGGGCGAAAAGGCCGCCCGGGTGGCTGGCGTCTTCCATTCCGTGGCGGCCCGCTACGACGTCATGAACGACCTCATGTCGGCCGGCATGCATCGGGTCTGGAAGGCCTTCACCGTCAACCGCGCGGCCATCCGGCCCGGCATGAAGGTGCTGGACATCGCCGGCGGCACCGGCGACCTGGCCCGGGCCTTCGCCAAGCGCGCCGGCCCCACCGGGGAAGTGTGGCTCACCGACATCAACGAATCCATGCTGCGCGTGGGACGCGACCGCCTCACCGACGGTGGCATGCTGCTGCCCGTCACGGTCTGCGACGCCGAGCACCTGCCGTTCCCGGACCAGACCTTCGACCGCGTCTCGGTGGCCTTCGGCCTGCGCAACATGACGCACAAGGACCGCGCGCTGGCCGAGATGCGCCGCGTGCTGAAGCCGGGCGGCAAGCTGCTGGTGCTGGAGTTCTCGCGCATCGCCAAGCCGCTGGCGCCCGCCTACGACTGGTATTCCTTCAACGTGCTGCCCTGGCTGGGCCGCAAGGTGGCCAACGACGAGGCCAGCTACCGCTACCTGGCCGAGTCCATCCGCATGCATCCCGACCAGGACACGCTGGCGACCATGATGGGCGCCGCAGGCCTGAGCCGCGTGCAGTACTTCAACCTGACCGCGGGCCTGGTGGCACTGCACGAAGGCGTGCGCCTGGACTGAACCACGCACCGGGAACGACGAAAGGGCTGCCCGCGGGCAGCCCTTTTTTCATGCGCGAGACCGTTGGATCAGTGGATCAGGAAACCTGCGCCCACCGGGTCGTTGCGGTCGATGACCCAGCGGGCGGTGCCCAGGATGCTGGCGGTGCCCTTCACGGTCGGGCGCACGGCGCGCTTGCCGCCCAGGTCCACTTCACCCAGCAGGCAGCCTTCGAAGGTGCCGCTGCCCAGCAGGCCTTCGCTCAGGATGGGCTGGTTCATGCCCAGCTTCCCACGTGCCTCGAACATGGCCATCATCGCGCTGGTGCCTGTGCCGCCGGGCGAGCGGTCGAGCTGGCCGGCGCTGAACACGTGGACGTTCTTGTAGAAGGCGCCCTCGATGGTGGCGGGGTGCCAGAAGGTGATGAAGTTCAGGTCGGTCACGTGGGCCTGCGTGGGATGCTGCAGGCGGATCTTGGCGTTCAACTGGTCGCGCACGGCCAGGCCCAGGCGCGACAGCTCGGTGCCGTTGTCGGGCGAGATGCGCAGCGCGCAGTCCGTCAGGTCGACGATGCCGAAATAGTTGCCGCCCCAGGCGATGTCGGCCTTCAGTTCGCCATAGCCCGGCACGGTCACGGGAATGTCCTGCTCGGCCACGTAGGCCGGCACGTTCTCGAAGCGCGTCCACAGCACGGTGTCGCCTTCCGAGGCCACTTCGGACACGACCAGGCCCGCCGTGGTCTCGAAGCGGATGCGCGTGATGCCGTTCTCGCCGCGGCGCACCAGGCCATTGGCCACCATGGCCATGCTGACCGCGATGGTGCCATGGCCGCACATGTGCGAATACTCGGTGCCGTCGATGTAGATCAGGCCGGCGTCGTAGTCGGGGCTGGAGGGCGGCGTCAGGAACACGCCGAACATGTCCTTGTGGCCGCGCGGCTCGCGCATCAGGGCCTCGCGCAGCCAGTCGTAGTTTTCCTTCAGGAAGCGGCGCTTCTCCAGGATGGACGAGCCGGCGGGGTAGGGAATGCCGCTGTGGATGATGCAGAGCGGTTCACCTTCGGTGTGGGTATAGATGACGTCGAACGCGTCTTGCTTGCGCATGACTGGGTACTCCTGGCAGATGAGGGGGAAGAGGGAAAGGTCGGGCTGCGGCAGGCGCCGCGTGGGGTCAATCAGGTTCGGAAAGCATGTCCAGTCCGACGGTCAGGTCGAGGATCACGATGGCCACGACCGCCGCGAGGATCGTGGCCGCGGAGACGGCTGCGATGGTCGGGTCGATCGTGTACTGGACGTAGTTGAAGAGCTTGACGGGGATGGTGTTGAGCTGCGCCGTCGTGTTGAAGATGGACAGCTCGACGTTGATCCACGAGGAGATGAAGGCGAAGATGCCGCCGGTGACGACGCCGGGCCGGATCTGCGGCAGCACCACCAGGAAGAAGGTCTGCACCGGTCCCGCGCCCAGGTCGGCCGAGGCTTCCTCCAGGCTGCGCTGTTCGGGCGAGAGCAGCGCCAGCACCGAGCGCAGCACGAAGGGCGTGATGATCACGGTGTGGCCGATGAGCAGGGCCAGGAAGCTGCGGGTCAGCCCGATGTGGGCGCCGAACTGCAGCAGCGCGGCGCCCAGCACGATGTGCGGCAGCACCAGCGGCGACATCAGGATTGCCGACAGCGTGGCCTTGCCCGGGAAGTCGTGGCGGGCCACCGCCAGCGCCGCGGGGATGGCCAGCACGATGGCCGCCGCGGTGGCTGCCAGCGCCAGCACGGTGCTGGTGGTGAAGGCCGCCACGTAGCTCGGGTCGTCCAGCAGCTTTTCATACCAGGCCAGCGTGATGCCTTGCGGCGGGAAGGCCAGGTAGCTGGTGGTGGTGAGCGAGGCGCCCAGGATCACCACCAGGGGCAGCACCAGGTAGGCCAGCGCGGCCCACGCGATCAGACGGATGAGGGTTCGGGTCAACATGGATCAGCTCCCGCGCACGGCGCCGATACGCCCGGCCAGCGCGACCAGCACCAGCGTGAGCGCCAGCAGCACCACGCTCAGGGCGCCGCCGTAATGGAAATCGAAGACCGAGCTGTATTGCTGGAAGATCAGCATCGACAGCACGGACAGCCGGCCGCCCGAGAGCAGGGCGGGGGTGACGTAGGCGCTGACCGACAGCGTGAAGACCATGATGGCGCCCGCGACCAGCCCGGGCAGCGTCAAGGGGAAGGTCACGTGCCAGAAGGTCGCCGTGGGGCTCGCGCCCAGGTCGGCAGAGGCCTGTTCCACGCTGCGGTCCACGCGGGCCAGGGCGTTGCCGACCGCCAGCACCACGAAGGGCAGCAGGATGTAGACCATGCCGATCAGGATGCCGGTCTCGGTGCCGAGCAGGCGCACCGGGCGGTCGGCCAGGCCCAGGCCCGTCAGCGTGTCGTTGACCAGCCCGTTGCGGCCCAGCAGCACCATCCAGCCGAAGGACCGCACGATGTTGCTGGTGAAGAGCGGCACCACCAGCATGATCACGCAGGCCCGCCGCCAGGCCTGCCAGCGCACCACGCGCACCAGGTACCACGCCAGCGGATAGCCCACCAGCAGGCAGAACACGGTGGTGAGCGCGCCGATGCGGAAGGTCACCGCGATGACGTCCCAGTGATAGCGGTCGCCCAGGATGCGCAGGTAGTGCGAGGCCGTGAAGCCGCCACTGTCGCTGGTCACGCTGGCCAGGGCCACCACGGCCAGCGGCGCCAGGAAGAACGCCGTGAAGAACACCACGGGGGCGCCCAGCAGCAGCGCGAGGACTTGGGCGCGGCGGCTCATGATGCTTCCGCGATCAGGTGCAGGCGGCTGGGAGAGAAGCCCACGGTCACCTGTGCGCTCTCGCGCAGGTCCGCGTCAGGCATGCCCATCTGGCGCACGGCAAGCGGGCCCGCCTCGGTATGCACGTAGAGCGTCGTGTGGCTGCCCACGCTGACCTGCTCGCGCAGTGTGCCGGGCAGGCTGACGAGGCCCGCCGGCGCGGGAGCGCCCTCGGGCAGCAGGCACAGGTGCTCGGGGCGCAACATCGCGCTCAGCTTGCCGTCGGGCAGCGGCGGCGCGCAGGGGACCGGCACGCCTTGCGGACCCAGCGCCAGCATGCCCGGCCCGGCGGGACGGCAGTCCAGCAGGTTGGCCTCGCCGATGAAGTCGGCCACGAAGCGGGTGCGGGGGCGCAGGTAGATCTCTTCGCGCTTGCCCACCTGCTCGATGCGTCCGCCATTCATCACGACGATGCGGTCGGCCATGACCATGGCCTCTTCCTGGTCGTGCGTGACGAAGATGAAGGCGATGCCCAGCTTCTCCTGCAGGTGCTTGAGCTCGAGCTGCATGCGCTTGCGCAGCTTCAGGTCCAGCGCCGAGAGCGGCTCGTCGAGCAGCAGCAGCTTGGGCCGGTTCACGATGGCGCGCGCCAGCGCCACGCGCTGCTGCTGGCCGCCGGACATCTGGCGGGGATGGCGGCCGCCCATGTCGCGCAGGCCGACCATGTCCAGGGCTTCGAGCGCCCGCTCATGCGCCTCGCGGCGCGAGGCGCCCTGGCGCCGCGGCCCGTAGGCCACGTTCTGCGCCACGGTCATGTGCGGGAACAGCGCGTAGTTCTGGAACACCGTGTTCAGCGGCCGCCGGTGCGCGGGCAGCGCACCGACATCCTGGCCGTCGATCGCGATGCGGCCGGCGTCCGGCGACAAGAAGCCCGCAATGGCGCGCAGCAGCGTCGTCTTGCCGCAGCCGCTGGGGCCGAGCAGGGCGATGAATTCGCCTTGCTCGACGTCCAGGCGGATGTCGTCAAGCGCGACGTGCTTGCCGAACGTGCGGCGCACGCCGTCGATGGAAAGAAGGTGAGGCATCGTCAGTCTCTGCTGGCGTCAGCGCTTGTGGGCGACTTCGCGGTTCCAGGCTTCGGTCACCTCGGCGCGGCGCGCGTTGATGACGTTCCAGTCGAAGACGCGCAGCGACTCCACCGAGCCTTTCTCGCCCCAGGGCAGCTTCTTGCTGACCTCCGGGGGCAGGCTCACGCCCTTCACCGCCGGCCCCAGGTACAGGCGCGTGGCCAGGCATTCCGCCGCCTGCGGGGTCATTGCCGTATCGATGAAGCGCTCGGCCGCCTCGCGGTTCGGGCCGTTCTTCACCAGGTGCAGGCGCGCGTCGGTGGCCCAGACGCCTTCCTTCGGCACGGTGAAGCCGATGGGCATGCCCTTGTCGATCAGGTCCCAGGCGCCCACGTTGAAGTGCGCGCCGATGATCGCTTCGCCGCTTTGGAAGGCATTGGAGGCCGCGCCCGAGCTGTCGAAGAAGAGCGCCGCGTCCAGGGCGGACAGCTTCTTGTAGACCGGGGAGAAGTCGTTCGGGCCGGTGAGCAGCATCTGGCTCAGGAAGAAGATGAAGGGCACGCCGGAAGAGTTGGCGGGCGAGGGCACCGTCACGGCGCCGGCGTACTCGGGCTTCCACAGGTCCTGCCACGAGGCGGGGGCGGCGGGCACTTCCTTGGTGTTGTAGGTGAGCCCCAGCGAATAGAACCCCGAGCCCACGGCATAGGCCTGGCCGTCCTTGCGGTAGACGGCCCGGTCGATGAGGTTGCCCAGGTTCTTCAGCCGCGCCGGGTCCAGCGTCTCCAGCACGCCGGCCTGCTCGGCCAGTTCGCTGATGCCGCCGTCCAGCCAGGCCACGTCCAGCGTGGGCGAGGCTTTCTGTTGCTGGAGCTTGGCCAGGGTGGTGGTCGAGGTGCCGATGTCCGGCACGACCGTGATGCCGGTGGCTTTGGTGAACGGCTGGGCGACGCAGGCATTGAATGCCTCGCCCCAATTGCCGCCGTACCAGGCGACGGTGATTTTGTCGGTCTTCTGGGCCTGCGCCGTCGAGACGGCGAACAAACCCGCAAGGCATAGCAAGGCCAGCCGCGAAACGCGGTGTGCACGGTGAGTCATGGTTTCCCCTTGAAGTGTTTGTATAGGGAGCCCCCACGCCGCGCCTTCGGCTTGCTGCCCCCCGAGGGGGGGGCGGCTTCGCCTTGGGGCGGCCCGACGGCTCGCTGGAACCTGAACGAACATCGCTGCGCGCAAGGGGATATTGCGCCTGCATGACGGTCGCCAGCTTGAATGTCCCGGTCAAAAAGTTGAATAATTCCGACATGAATGGCATCCCGGCGCCCGAGCCTCCCGTCCTGCCCGTTCGCGACGGCAACGCTGTCGATGCGCCGGTCCCCTCAAGGCTGCGCATCGGCTTCGTGCTGCTGCACCAGTTCACGCTGGCGGCGTTCTCCGGCTTGATCGACGTGCTGCGCCTGGCGGGCGACCCGGGCGGGCGCAGCCGCCAGATCGCGACCTCCTGGGAAATCATGAGCGTGAACGGGCAGCCGCGCCGCTCCAGCGCGGGCTTGCAGGTGTCCGACATCACCGGCCTGCAGGACCCCGCCCAGTTCGACTACATCGCGGTCTGCGGCGGCAACGACTACCTGAACGACAAGCTGCCCCAGCCCCTGGCCGACTGGCTGGCCCTGGCCGCCAGCCGGCGCGTGCGCATGCTGGGCATCTGCACGGGCACCTTCGTGCTGGCGCAGGCGGGGCTGGTGGGGTCTCGCACCGTCTGCATCCACTGGAACGTGCTGGACGATTTCCGCGCCCGCCATCCGCAGCCGCATGCGGTGGTGGATCGCCTGTTCGTCGATGAGGGCGACCTGATCACCTGCGCCGGCTCCACTGCCGCCATCGACCTGGGGCTCTATCTGGTGGCGCGCCATTGCGGGCGCGACAAGGCGCAGCAGGCGGTGCGGCACATGATGCTGCAGGGCATCCGTCCGGCCCGGCTGCCGCAGGCGCATTTCTATAGCGACCTGGACGGCATCGAGGACTTGCGGGTGCGCCAGGCCATGCACTACATCGAGCAGCGGCTCGACAGCCCGCCTTCGCTGGATGCCATCGCCCGTTACGTGGGCATCGGCAGCCGCCAGCTGGAGCGGGCGTTCCAGGCCTCGCTGGGCGAGTCGCCCATGGCCTGCTACCGGCGCCTGCGCCTGGAGTATGGCCGCTGGCTGCTGCAAGGGGGCCAGCGCAGCATCACCCAGGTGGCGCTGGATTGCGGCTATGCCGACGGCGCGCATTTCTCGCGCGAATTCAGCGGCCGCTATGGCATGTCGCCGCGGCGCTACCTGCAGGGGCTGGCGCGCGTGGCGGGCGAGCCCTGAGCGGGCGTCTCGCGTACCATGTCGGTCCCCTGGACCCGGGCCGGAGATTCCGGTTTTGACTAACGTTCAGCTTCGAGTAAGATTTGAGTTGACAGGCTGCGCAAGCGCGGTCCTCAGTAATCTGACTCTCACACACCAATCAGGTTGGCGACTGCCCGCGGGGCGTGTCGGTCACCGAGGAGTACAAGACATGTCCACCAAGCGTCTTTCCCGCTACTGTGCCGCTGCCTTGCTCGCTTTCGCCGGTACGGCGATGCTGGCAACGACCTTCGATGCCGAAGCCCGCCGCATGGGCGGCGGCGGCAGCGCCGGCCGCCAGTCCACCAATGTCATGCAGCAGCGCGCCGCCACGCCGCCCGCCGCCGCGCCCACGGCCGGCGCCCAGCGTTCGGCCACCGCGCCTGCGGCCGCCACCGGCGCTGCCGCGGGAGCCGCCTCGCGCAGCACCGCGTCGCGCTGGTTCGGCCCCATTGCCGGCATCGCCGCTGGCCTGGGCCTCGCCGCGCTGCTGTCGCACCTGGGCCTGGGCGCCGCGTTCGCCGAGTTCCTGGCCAGCGCCCTGCTGATCGCCCTGGTCGTCTTCGCCGTGCTGTTCCTGATCCGCCGCCTGCGCGGTGGCGCTGCGCGCCCCGCCATGCAGGGCGCCGGCCAGGGCGGCGCCTTCGGTGGCAACAACGGTGGCCGCGACGGCCAGTCGCAACCGGCATGGCGCGAGTCGCTGCAGCCCGCCGCCGCGGCGCCTGCCGCTGCTGCCGCTGCCGCGCCCGTCGCTGCGGCCTCGGCCCCCACCGCAGGCCAGGACCCCACCTGGTTCCTGCCGGGCGCCGACTTCGACACGCCCCAGTTCCTGAAGAAGTCCAAGGAACACTTCATCGAGATCCAGAAGGTCTGGGACAGCGGCGACACCTCGCGCCTGCAGGAATACCTGACCGATGACCTGATCGCCGAACTGAGCCCGCAGCTTGCCCAGCGCGACGGCACCAGCCAGACGGAAGTCGTGCTGCTGAACGCCGAGCTGCTCGGCGTGGAAAAGGTCTCGGAAGGCCATCTGGCCAGCGTGCGCTACTCGGGCATGCTGCGCGAGGAAGCCGGCGCCGAAGCCTTCCGCTTCGAAGAGGTCTGGAACCTGTACAAGCCCGACAACGGCGGTTGGCTGCTGGCCGGCATCCAGCAGATCCCGGTCGAATACGCCAGCTGAGCGGGGCCCACCCCCGAGGCGCTTCGCGCCTCCCCCTCAAGGGGGCGGTGCTGGCGGACCGGCAAAGCCGGCTCCGCGGCACCCCTGGCAGGCCGGGACTTTGTCCCGGCCTTTTGCTTGTGTAGGGTGTGTTTTTTTCTGGGGCAAGGGGTGTGGCCTGGCGCAGGCCAGTCCTACCTGAGCGGTTTCCCGGGCACGTTACACTGCGTTGTCGTCGTTTTCGCGTGGCTGGTTCCTGATCCGGCCCGATTTCGTTCTCCATGTTGCCTGCCTTCCTGCCTCCTCCGGCGCGGCTTGCCGCCCGTGCGATCAACGCCGTGCTGGCGCGTGAGCCCTGGGCGCGCGAACGGCTGGCGCGCCATGCGGGCAAGACCGTGCGCTTCACGCTGGGCGGCTTTGCGCTGGCGCTCAGCGTGGAGGCGGCGGGCACGGTGGTGCCGGCCGCCGCCGATGCCAGCATCGACGTGACCCTGGGCGTGGTGCCCGAGCGCGTCACGCTGGCGCGCCTGTTGCCGGGCGCGGGCGGCGACGCCATTGCCGACATGACGCATATCTCTGGCGACGCCGCGCTGGCGCAGGTCGTGGGCGACCTGGCACGCCAGTTGCGGCCCGATCCCGAAGACGAACTGGCCCGCTGGATCGGCGACGCGCCAGCCGTGCGCGTGGTGGCGGGCTGCAAGGCCCTGTTCTCCAGTGCGCGTGTCGCAGGCGAACGCCTGACGGGCAACGTCGCCGAATACCTGAGCGAGGAAAACCGCATGCTGGTGGGCCAGCCCGAGTGGCAGACGTGGCGCCGCGACCTGGCCGACACGCAGGCCGCGCTGGATGCCGGCGCTGCCCGCCTGGCCGCGCTGCAGGCCCGCGTGGCCCGATTGACCGCGGCGCGGGGTTGAGGCGGCCATGCTGACGTTCCTGCGCCTGGTCCGCATCATCTTCGTCTGCCTGCGCTATGGGCTGGACGACCTCGTCCTGACCGGCCTGAACCACCCCCTGGCGTCGGGCCTGCTGCGCGTCATCCGCCTGGGCACGCGGCCACGCCGCCCGCGTGGCGAGCGCCTGCGCCTGGCGCTGGAGTCGCTGGGTCCCATCTTCGTGAAGTTCGGCCAGGTGCTGTCCACCCGGCGCGACCTGATCGCGCCCGACCTGGCCGATGAGCTGGCGCGCCTGCAGGATCGGGTGCCGCCGTTCCCCTCGGCCGAGGCCGCCGCCTGCATCGAGGCCGCGCTGGGCGCGCCGCCCGCGCAGCTGTTTGCGCAGTTCGAAACCGATCCGGTGGCCTCCGCGTCCATCGCCCAGGTGCACTTCGCCGTGCTGCACGATGGCCGCCGCGTGGCGGTCAAGGTGCTGCGCCCGGGCATGCGCGCGGTCATCGACAAGGACCTGCAGCTGCTGCGCGTGCTGGCGGGCGTCATCGAGCGGCTGCTGCCTGATGGCCGCCGCCTGCGGCCGCGCGACGTCGTGGCCGAGTTCGACAAGTATCTGCACGACGAGCTGGACCTGGTGCGCGAGGCCGCCAATTGCAGCCAGCTGCGCCGCAATTTCTCGCCCGACACGCCGCGCGGCCAGCTGTTGATGGTGCCCGAGGTGATCTGGGAGTTCACGACCTCCACGGTGTTCACCATGGAGCGCATGTACGGCATCCCGGTCAGCCAGATCGCGCGCCTGCGGGAAGCGGGGGTGGACATCCCGACGCTGGCCCGCACGGGCGTGGAGATCTTCTTCTCGCAGGTGTTCAGCGACGGCTTCTTCCACGCCGACATGCACCCGGGCAATATCTACGTGTCGGACCGGCCCGAGACGCTCGGCCGCTACATCGCGCTCGACTTCGGCATCGTGGGCTCGCTGTCGGAGTTCGACAAGAACTACCTGGCGCAGAATTTCCTGGCCTTCTTCCAGCGCGACTATCGCCGCGTGGCGCAATTGCACATCGAGTCGGGCTGGGTGCCCCCCGATACCCGCGAGGAAGAGCTGGAAGGCGCGGTGCGGGCGGTGTGCGAGCCCTATTTCGACCGGCCGCTGGCCGAGATCTCGCTGGGCCAGGTGCTGTTGCGCCTCTTCCAGACCTCGCGCCGTTTCAATGTGGAAATCCAGCCCCAACTGGTGCTGCTGCAGAAGACGCTGCTGAACGTCGAAGGCATGGGCCGCGAGCTGGACCCCGCGCTGGACCTGTGGAAGACCGCCAAGCCGTACCTGGAACAATGGATGCACGAACGCGTGGGCCTGCCCGGCCTGCGCCGCAAGCTGCAGAAGGAAGCCGGCCAGTGGGCGCAGTTGCTGCCCGAACTGCCGCGCCTGGTGCATGCCCAACTGAATCGCCCAGACCTGACGCCGGCCGTGCTGGCCGAGTTGGCCCAGTTGCGCCGCGCGCGCGAGCAGGGCAACCGGCTGCTGGCAGCCGTGGCAGGCCTGGGGGCACTGGCGATCGCCATCGCCCTCTGGGCGTTGTCGCAATAAAGGAACGACCTAATTGAGAATGCGAATTTTTGCCCTCTGTGAAACAAAACATTCAAAATATGGTCATATGATCGTCGTGCGGCAGCGTTAATTCTTAGACATCCAGGCCTGCCGCCGCGCTCGTCGCGCGTGAAACCTTCGCAGGCACACTCCCAAACTGACCGTCAGACCCATAGGTATGACGTCAAGAAAAAGGACCCTGGCCACCTGCCCACCACGCGCAGCTCATCAGCGGGAACCTCTAGAGATATAAAGGCACGTCTCATGCTTTATCCTGAACTCTTCAAATCCATGGAATCGGTGCGTTGGAACATGGCCGCCGACATCCCCTGGGACGACTTCGATCGCAGCAAGCTCACCGACGAGCAGGCGAACACGATCAAGATGAACGCCATCACCGAGTGGGCCGCGCTGCCCGCCACCGAAATGTTCCTGCGCGACAACCGCGAAGACAGCGATTTCAGCGCGTTCATGTCGGTCTGGTTCTTCGAGGAACAGAAGCACTCGCTGGTGTTGATGGAATACCTGCGCCGCTTCATGCCCGAGCTGCTGCCCACCGAGGAAGAGCTGCACCGCGTGCGCTTCGAATTCGATCCCGCGCCGGCCATGGAAACGCTGATGCTGCACTTCTGCGGCGAAGTGCGCCTGAACCACTGGTACCGTTGCGCCGCCGACTGGCACACCGAGCCGGTCATCAAGGCCATCTACAAGATCATCTCGCAGGACGAGGCCCGCCATGCCGGCGCCTACCTGCGCTACATGAAGCGCGCGCTGGGCGACCAGAACCAGGTGTCGGCCGCGCAGGCCCGCATGGCGTTCAGCAAGATCGGCGTGCTCATGGCCTCGGCCCACCGCACGCCCCAGGCGCTGCACCCCACCAACCTGCACGTCAACAAGGACATGTTCCCCAATGACACCGTGCAGTCCAAGCTGCCGGAACCCGGCTGGCTGGAGCGTTGGCTGGACACCCAGATCCGTTTCGACAAGGATTGGGAAACCAAGGTCAGCGGCCGCATCCTGCACAACCTGTCACTGCTGATGGGCACCGCCTTCGAAACGGTCCAGGACCTGAACCGTTACCGCAAGGAACTGGTGCGCAACGCCACCAGCTCGGGCATCATCCTTCCCGCCGCCAACTGATGGGCGAACGCGACCTCGCGCCGGCCGAACAGCCGGCGCGTTTCGAAGCCAAGGTCATGACGCCGCAGGATTGCGCCCAGGCGCTGGCCGCGGGCGCCTTTCCGCGCCCCTGGGTCTTCACCAACGGCGTCTTCGACCTGCTGCACCGTGGCCACGTCACGTATCTCGATCGCGCGGCCCAGCTGGGCGCCACGCTGATCGTGGCCGTGAACACCGACGCCTCGGCCCGCCGCCTGGGCAAGGGCCCCGAGCGGCCCCTCAATGCCTGCGAAGACCGCGCGGCACTGCTGGCCAGCCTGGGCTGCACGGACCTGGTCACCTGGTTCGATGAGGACACGCCCGAGCAGCTCATCGACCTGCTGCGTCCGGACGTGATCGTGAAGGGCGGCGACTACGACATGGCCGTCCTGCCGGAAACCGCCCTGGTGGAAAGCTGGGGCGGGCGCGCGGTGGCCATTCCCTTCGAGTTCCAGCGCTCCACCACGGCGCTGGTCGGCAAGATCCGCGGCTGAGCACGGCTTTTGCCCAGCCCTGCGGCGGGTTTCCCGCCGTGATTCCCTGATGATCCGGTTGCGTGCGCTGCGTGCGCGTTCAGCGCGTCACGCCCGGCGGCGTGGTCGCCTGGCGGGCGGCGCGGGCGCGATCGGCCATGCGTGAGCCGGGTTCGCCGGTGGCGGGCACCAGCAGGCGGTTCACGGCTTCCAGGTCGTTCTCCGACAGCGTGCCGGTGGCGGCGCGCAGGCGCAGGCCGGCCATGACGGTGTCGTAGCGGGCGCGTGCCAGGTCGCGCAGCGTGGTGTAGAGCTGCTGCTGGGCGTTCAGCACGTCCAGGTTGATGCGCACGCCCATTTCATAGCCGGTGCGGTTGGCCTGCACGGCCGACCGGCTGGACAGTTCGCCGGCCTCCAGCGCGCGGATGCGCGCCAGGCCCGTGGTGACCCCTGAAAAGAACTGCCGTGCATCGCGCTCCGCCTCGAGGCGCGCGGCCATGGCGTTCTGGCGGGCCTGCTCGGCCAGTTCGACCTGCTCGGTGACGCGCGAAGAGGTGCCGCCGCCGGTATAGATGGGAATGGAGAGCACCACGCCGACGTTGCTGTCCAGCGGCCGGCCCGAGAGACTGGCGGGCAGGTTGCGATTCTGCAGGCCGCTGTTGGTGGCGCTGCCCGACGAGGCGCGCAGGTCCAGGCGCGGATAGTGGCCGGAACGGGCGATTTCTATGCCGCGTTGGGCCGCCTGGGTCTGCAGTTGCGTGCGCTGCACGGCCAGGCTGGCGCTGGTGGCCTGCGTGATCCAGTCGTCCTGGCGGGCGGGCGCGGGGGTAGGCAGGCGGGTTTCGTAAGGGAGCTCGGCCAGCGCCAGCGGGCGCTCCCCGGTGACCGTGGCCAGCGTGTCGCGCGCCAGGTCCAGGGTGTTGCCCGCCGCCAGTTCCTGCGCGATCAGCAGGTCATAGCGCGATTGCGCTTCGTAGGTGTCGGTGACGGTGGCATTGCCCAGCTCGAAATTGCGCTTGGCGAAGGCCAGTTGCTCGGCCACGGCGCTTTTCTCGGCCTCGATGGCCGCCAGGGTGTCCTGGGCCGCCAGCACGTCGAAATAGGCTTGTGACAACCGCAGGATCAGCGCTTGCTGGGCCTGCGCCAGGGCGACCTCGTTGTCGGCCACCAGCAGCCTGGCCTGGTCCATGGTTTCCCAGGCGGCGCGGTCGAAGAGCGGCTGGGTCAGCGCCAGCGCCCAGGTGCCGCGATTGCCGGAATCGGCGCGCGACAGGTTGCTGGCGCCGCGCACCTCCAGGTATTCCGCGCCGACCTCGGCGGTGACAGTGGGGCGCAGGGCCGCGCGGGCCTGGGGGAGTCTTTCCTGGCCGGCGCGATAGGCGGCGCGCGCGGCGGCATAGACGGGATCGCGGGCCAGGGCGGCCTGCCAGGACTGCATCAGGTCCTGCGCGGCGGCAGGCAGGCTGCTGCCCAGCAGGGCTGCACCGACTAGCGACAGCAGGACCAGCTTCTTGCGCAGCCCGCCCCGCATGGGATCAGAACTTGAACTTGGAGACGGTGGCGCCGCGCAGGGGCTTGATGACGGTCTCGAACAGGTTTTCGGTTTCGAACGTGGCGGCCGTCGTGCGCGTGATGCGACAGGCGGTCATCTGCATGCCCTGGCCCACCACGGCGACCAGGCGGCCACCGACGCGCAGCTGGTACTTGAAGGCGTCCGGCACGACAGGCACCGAGCCCGTCAGCAGGATGGCGTCGTACTCGGTGGAGCCCCAGCCGTTGCTGGCGTCACCCGTCTCGACCTTGACGTTGGCGATGTGGTTGAGCTGCAGGTTCTGCTGGGCGAAGGCGCTCAGGCGGCTGTCGATTTCCACCGACACGACCGTCTGGGCCAGCTTGCTGAGCAGCGCGGCCTGGTGGCCCGAGCCCGTGCCCACTTCCAGCACGCAGTCGCTGGCCTGCAGGCGCAGTTCCTGCGCGAGCTTGGCTTCGACCTTGGGCGACAGCATGGTCTGGTGCGTGTCGGTGCCGTTGATTTCCAGCGGCAGTTCCACGTCGGAGAAGGCCAGCGCACGCACGGCGGGCGGCACGAACAGTTCGCGGCGCACCTGGCTGAGGGCGTTGAGCACGTTGGAGTCCAGCACGCCCCAGGGGCGGATCTGCTGTTCCACCATGTTGAAGCGGGCTTTTTCGACGTCGGGCAGAGTGGATGCGTTCATGTCTGGCACTTCGGGCACTAGGGGGAGGGAGGGGGCGGGAGGAGGTTCCGGCCCGCGAAGCGACCGCGGCAGGGCGCGGGGGTCGCAAGCCATTGTAGCGGCTAGTTTCAGGTCCCGCAGGAATGTGGCCCGGGGCTCAGCGCCACCAGCCGTGGAAATGATGCACGGGGCCGTGGCCGCTGCCCACCTGCAGCAGGTCTGCGTGGCGGATGGCCTCCGTCAGGTAGGCCTTGGCGCGCCGGGCCGCCTCGGGCACGTCGCCGGTCTGGGGCAGCAGCGCGGCCAGCGCGGCCGACAGCGTGCAGCCCGTGCCGTGGGTGTTGCGGGTTTCCACGCGCAGGCCCGGCAGTTCGATCATGCGGTCGCCATCGTGCAACAGGTCGACGGTGTCCTGGCCGGGCAGATGGCCGCCCTTGAGCATCACCCAGCGGTGGCCCGAATGGGCCATGCGTTCACGCAGCTTTTCCGCCACGCGGCGCATTTCCTTGACCGTTTCCACCGCGCGTTCGCCGAGCAGGACGCCGGCCTCGGGCAGGTTGGGCGTGAGCAGCGTGGCCTGGGGCAGGAGGGCCTCGCGCAGCGCGCCCACCGCGTCGTTCTCCAGCAGCAGGTCGCCGCTTTTCGCCACCATGACCGGGTCCAGCACCACGTGGGCGGGCCGGTACCTGGCGAGCTTCTCGGCTACGACCTCGGTGACGGGACGCTGGCCCAGCATGCCGATCTTCACGGCATCGATGCGCACGTCGGCAAACAGCGTGTCGATCTGCGCGCCGACGAAGGCGGGCGGCACGGGCGAGATGTGCGAGACGCCCTGGGTGTTCTGGGCGGTCAGCGCGGCGATGACCGCGCAGCCATAGGCGCCGAGGGCGCTCATGGCCTTGACGTCGGCCAGGATGCCGGCGCCGCCCGAGGGGTCGACGCCGGCGATCGTCAGTGCGTTGGGGATCGGCGCGCCCTGGGCGCGCGCGTGGGAAGCGCTGGCCATGGCGTTCAGCTTGCGCGGGCGGTGATGAGCCCTTCGGTGGGCGAGCTGGGCGCGCCGCTGTAGAGCTTGCGCGGCATGCGGCCGGCCAGGAAGGCGTCGCGGCCTGCCTCGACGGCCTTGCGCATGGCGCCTGCCATGCGCACCGGGTCCTGGGCCGCCGCGATGGCGGTGTTCATCAGCACGGCGTCGCAGCCCAGCTCCATGGCGATGGCGGCGTCCGATGCCGTGCCCACGCCCGCGTCGACGATGACGGGCACGCGGGCCTGATCGATGATGAGCTTGAGGTTCCAGGGGTTCAGGATGCCCATGCCCGAGCCGATGAGGGACGCGAGCGGCATGATGGCGACGCAGCCGATGTCTTCCAGCATGCGGGCCTGGATGGGATCGTCGGTGCAATACACCATGACCTTGAAGCCATCGTCGACCAGCGTTTTGGCCGCCTTCAGCGTCTCGGGCATGTTGGGGAAGAGGGTGTGCGAGTCGCCCAGCACTTCCAGTTTGACCAGGTCGTGGCCGTCCAGCAGTTCGCGGGCCAGGCGCAGCGTGCGCACCGCGTCATCGGCGCTGTAGCAGCCGGCGGTATTGGGCAGCAGCGTGTAGCGCAAGGGCGGCAGGTAGTCCAGCAGGTTGGGTTCGCCGGGATTCTGGCCCAGGTTCGTGCGGCGGATGGCCACCGTGACGATGTTGGCGCCGCTTTCCTCGATCGCGTCGCGGGTCTGGTCGAAATCCTTGTATTTGCCGGTGCCCACCAGCAGGCGCGAGCGATAGGCGGTGCCCGCGATGGTCAGAGTGTCCGTAGTCGTCATGATGGGGTGCAAGGCAGCCGGCGCGGCCGGCGGCGAAGGGAAACCCCCATGATAAAGCAGATGGGCCCGGCGCCGCCGGGTATCCCCACTGTCGGATCAGTGGTCAGGGCGGGTCTCGATAGCGGGCGCGAGGCGGGTTCGGCCTTGCCGAGTATCGCCGGAGGCCGGCGAGGCGGCGGGCGTGCCGCCTCATTCGGGGTCATTCAGGGGGGGAGCGTGCCGCGTCCAGCAAGGGGCAGAGCGCTTCGGCGGCATCGACCATGCGCGGGCCCGGGCGCCAGAGGGTGTCCGGGTCCAGCGCATGGGCATGGCCCGAGACGGCAGCCGGCAGGCCGCGTGCCTGCCAGGCCTGGACCAGGCGCGGCGTGTCGGGGCCGGCGCCCAGCAGCACGGCATCGGGCCGCGCTGCCAGCACGCTTTCCTCGCTGACCTGCGGCGCGGGCAGGGCCAGGTCCGCGAACACATTGACCGCGCCGCAGGTGCGCAGCATGTCGCTCACGATGTGCGTGCCGTTGAGGGTGTAGAGCGGGCGTTCGCCGATCTGCACGAACACGCGCACGGGCGGCTTGTGCGCGTAACGCGCGGCCAGCGTGGCCAGGCGCGTGCGCAGCGCATCCGCCGCGGGCTGCGCCACCGCCTGCGTGCCCAGCAGGCCGCCGAAGCGTTCCAGCGTGCCGGGGATGTCGGCCAGCGTGCCGGGCGCGCTCACGAACAGCGGCGTGCCCAGGCGGGCCAGCGCGGTGGCGGCGGGGTCCATCCTGCCGGTGCGCCAGCCGATCACGAGATCGGGGGCATGGGCCGCCAGGCTTTCAGCGTTGATCGTCATGCCCAGGCCCACGCGTGGCAGGGCGCGCGCGGCGGGCGGGTAGTCGGAAGACGCGACGGTGGCGACCAGGCGGTCGCCGCCGCCGGCGGCGTAGACCAGCTCGGTCGCGTGGGGCGCCAGCGTGATGACCCGGCGCGCGGGAGCGGGCAGGGCAATGGAGCGGCCATCGTCATCCACGATGACGATGGCCGTGGAGGAGGTGCCAGCCTTGGCGGCTTGCGGCGCCGCGGCGGGCGAATCGGGCGAGGCGGCAAGCGTCCCGCCCGGCAGTGGCAGCAAGGCGGCCAGCGCAGCGGACAGCGCCAGCGCGCCAGGCGTGCGCTGCGATATCCGGTGCGATATCAAGCCGGACGCCTGGCCTTTCATGCTCAGTAGCGCACGGCCAGCGTGGCCATGACGTTGCGCTCGGCTGCCGGGTACAGGTTGTAGCGGCCGGCTTCGCCCACCGAGCCGGCACGCACGCCGTAGGTGGCGTACTTGCGGTCGAACAGGTTGTTCACCGCGAAGCTGGCTTCCACGTTGTCCGTGATCCGGTAGCTGGCGCGGCCGTTGACCAGCACGTACGACGGCAGGCGGGCGTGGAACTGGTTGGCCTGGTCGTTGTCCAGGCGGGTCTTGCCGACGTACTGCGCGCCCAGGTTCAGCGCGAGGTCGGAGATCGGACGCCAGGTCACGCTGGCATTGGCCATCCAGGTGGGGACCAGCGGCACGGTCTTGCCGGCCAGGTCCACGCCCGCGAAGGTGCCTTCGCGGAAGCGGGCCTGCAGCCAGGTGGCATTGGCGTTGAACGACAGCGCGTCGCTGAACGCGTGGCTGCCTTCGATCTCGATGCCGCGGCGGCGCGTGGGCGGCAGGTTGGCGTTCGAGCCGAAGCCGCCGCCGTCCAGCGCGTTGAAGTGGATCTCGTTGTCGAGGTCCGACTGGAAGAACGACAGGCGCGCGCGTGTGGCGCCCGAGCGCCAGTCCACGCCGATTTCCTTGTCCACCGAGGTCTGCGGGATCAGCGGATCGCGGCCGAACAGCGAGGTCAGTTCGTCGGCGTTGGCGATGCGGAAGCTGCGGCCGATGCGGGCATAGGTGCTGACATTGGCCGTCAGTTCCTGGCGCACGCCGGCCTGCCAGGCGCCCAGGCGGTGCGACTGGTCCGATTCGGGCATGAAGCCCTCGCGCACGGTGATGCGATCATCGGAGGCTTGGCGGCGGCCGCCCACGGTCACGGTCGTGGTGTCCGTGGCCTGGATCTGCACTTCGCCGAAGATGCCGCGCTGGGTCTGCGAGGTGCGCCAGGCGGAGTTGCCCCAGGCACTGCGCTCTTCGCCGTCCATGACGCCGCGCTGCCAGTCCGCGCCCACCACCAGGCTGTGGCCGCCGTTGAAGGGCAGGCGGTAACGCACGCTGGCGGTGCTTTCGTCCAGGTCCTGCTCGCGCACCGTGCTGCCGAAGCTCAGGCCATACAGGCGCTTGTCGCGCTGGCCCAGGTCGGCATACAGCGTGCCGGTGCCGATGCGCTGTTCGGCCTGCAGGCCGAAGGCATCGGTGCGCAGGCGCACGTAGTCGTCGGGCGTCGTCGCGCCGCGGCGGTCGTTGTGATATTCGTCCTCGCCCATGGCGTTGGGCACGCCGCGCGCGCCGGGCAATTCCAGCTTCTGGCTGCTGGTGCGCACATAGCCGCGGATCTGGCCGCCGTCGTGGCGGAAGGCCAGGCTCGCGCCGCCGCTGTCGCGGCGCTCGGCGTTGTTGTCGCGGTAGTTGTCGGTGCGCATGACCTGACCGTAGGCGTCGAAGGCAACCCGCTCGTTGTGCAGGGCCACCGAGGCGTCGGTCTGGCGCAGGTCGTAGCTGCCCATGGTGTGGGACAGCTGCACGCGGTGCTCGGCGTTGAAGCCGGTCTTGGTGATGATGTTGATGACGCCGCCGGTGGCGCCGCCGCCGTACTGCACCGCGCCGCTGCCGCGGATGATCTCGATGCGGTCGATGCTGGCGAGCGGGACCGCGCCCAGCGAAGGCGCGGACAGGTCGTTGTCGTTCTGGCGCACGCCGTCGATCAGCACCAGCGTGTTGCTGGAGCCGGTCATGCCGAAGCCGCGCAGGTCGATGGTCTGGCGGTCGCTGGAACCCGAGCTGTTCAGCAGGTGCACGCCGGTCTGCGTCGACAGCAGCTCCTGCACGTTGCGGGCGCTGCTGTTGGCGATGTCCTGGGCGGTGATGATGTCGTAGGCGACCGGCAGCTTGTCGGTGTCCGCGGCCACGCGCGAGGCGGTGACGGTCACGGAGTCCAGCTGGGCCGGCGCGGGGGCGGGTTGGGCGTGGGCCAGCAGCGGCGCCACGAGCAGGGCGGCGCCGGCGTAGGGGCGCAGGGCAGTGCGTTTCATGAAAGGAGTCACCTCGGGTGGACGCGCGTCCCCGCACGTCATTCTCGACATGGAGGGTGGCCGTGCCTTGGGCGCAGCCGAGCGTGTGCGGCAGGCGCGGGGCATCCTCCGTGGTGAACCGGCCGGTATCGGGCTCGTCCGCGGCGGCAGCGCGCGGAGTGACCGTTGCGGGGGCAGCACAGGCTGGAGACGTGGCGGCGCGATGACGCGGCGGGCGGCCTCTTCCTGTTTCCCGTTTGAACTTTCCCGATGCGAGGCGCGCCGTCATGAAGTGCTGCCGGGCGCGCCGTGCATCGAAAGCACCGGTTCGGGGCGAGACTCTATCACGGCGTCATCATTTTGTTACGATAACTGCTTGATTTTCCTGGCCCTGCCGCAAGTCGCGGGCCTTTTCGTCGCACCAGGTCCACACATGCCCTTTCCCTCGCTGCCCTTCCCTCCCGAGTCCTATACCCATGGCGCCGAGTTCGCGCGCCTGCTGGGCGAGGGCCGGCGCATCCTGATCCTGGATGGCGCGATGGGCACGATGATCCAGCGCTACAAGCTGGGCGAGGCCGATTTCCGGGGTGAGCGCTTCACCGATCATCACAAGGACCTGAAGGGCGACAACGAGCTGCTTTCGCTCGTGCGTCCCGACGTCATCAGCGAGATCCACCGCCAGTACCTGGCGGCCGGCGCGGACGTCATCGAGACCAACACCTTCGGCGCCACGTCGATCGCGCAGGGCGACTACGACCTGCCGGGGCTGGCCTACGAACTGAACAAGGTCTCGGCGCAGCTGGCGCGCGAGGCCTGTGATGCCTACAGCACGCCCGAGCGTCCGCGCTTCGTGGCCGGCGCGCTGGGCCCGCAGCCCAAGACGGCATCGATCTCGCCCGACGTGAACGACCCCGGCGCGCGCAACGTCACGTTCGACGAGTTGCGGGAGGCCTATGTCGAGCAGATGAACGGCCTGCTCGACGGCGGCATCGACATCGTCCTGATCGAGACCATCTTCGACACGCTGAACGCCAAGGCTGCCATCTTCGCGGTGGAATCGGTCTTCGAGGCGCGCGGCGTGCGCCTGCCCGTGATGATCTCGGGCACCGTCACGGACGCCTCGGGCCGCATCCTGTCGGGCCAGACGGTGGAGGCCTTCTGGAACTCGGTGCGCCACGCGCGCCCCATCACCATCGGCCTGAACTGCGCGCTGGGCGCGGCGCTGATGCGTCCTTATATCGCCGAGCTGGCCAAGATCGCCGACACCTTCGTCTGCGTGTATCCCAACGCCGGCCTGCCCAACCCCATGGCCGAGACGGGCTTCGACGAGACGCCCGCCGATACCTCGGCGCTGCTGGAAGAGTTCGCGCGCGCCGGGCTGGTCAACATGGCGGGCGGCTGCTGCGGCACCACGCCGGATCACATCCAGGCCATCGACGAGGCGGTGCGCGCGCTCACGCCGCGCGTCGTCCCCGACGTGCCGGTCAAGACCCGCCTGTCCGGCCTGGAAGCGCTGAACATCGACGAGGAAACGCTCTTCGTCAACGTGGGCGAGCGCACCAACGTCACCGGCAGCAAGATGTTCGCCCGCCTCATCCGCGAGGAAAAATACGACGAGGCCCTGGCCGTGGCCCGCCAGCAGGTCGAGAACGGCGCGCAGATCATCGACGTCAACATGGACGAAGCCATGCTGGACTCGGTGGCCTGCATGGCGCGCTTCATGAACCTGATCGCATCCGAGCCCGACATCGCCCGCGTGCCGGTCATGATCGACAGTTCCAAGTGGGAGGTCATCGAGGCCGGCCTGAAGTGCGTGCAGGGCAAGCCGGTGGTGAACTCCATCTCCATGAAGGAAGGCATCGAGCCCTTCCTGCATCACGCGCGCCTGTGCCGCCGCTATGGCGCGGCCGTGGTGGTCATGGCATTCGACGAGGAGGGCCAGGCCGACACGCTGCAGCGCCGCAAGGACATCTGTGGCCGGGCCTACAAGCTGCTGGTGGAAGAGGTGGGCTTCCCGCCCGAGGACATCATCTTCGATCCGAACGTCTTCGCGGTCGCCACCGGCATCGACGAGCACAACCACTACGCGGTGGACTTCATCGAAGGCACCCGCTGGATCCGCGACAACCTGCCGCATGCGCGCATCTCGGGCGGCGTCTCCAACGTCAGCTTCTCGTTCCGCGGCAACGAGCCCATGCGCGAGGCCATCCATACGGTCTTCCTGTATTACGCCATCCGCGAAGGCATGACGATGGGCATCGTCAACGCCGGCCAGCTGGGCGTCTATGCCGACCTGGCGCCGCAACTGCGTGACCTGGTGGAAGACGTGATCCTGGATCGCGAGACGCCGGTGGGCCGCAAGGAAAGCAATGACGAGCGCACGCCCACCGAGCGGCTGGTGCAGTTCGCCGACACGGTCAAGGGCAGCGGCGCCAAGCGCGAGGAAGACCTGAGCTGGCGCGAGCAGCCGGTGGAAAAGCGCCTGGCCCACGCGATGGTGCACGGCCTGACCGCCTTCATCGTCGAGGACACGGAAGAGATCCGCCAGCAGATCGCCGCGCGGGGCGGCCGGCCCATCGAGGTGATCGAGGGCCCGCTCATGGATGGCATGAACATCGTGGGCGACCTCTTCGGCGAGGGCAAGATGTTCCTGCCGCAGGTGGTGAAGTCGGCCCGCGTCATGAAGCAGGCCGTGGCCCACCTGGTGCCCTTCATCGAGGAAGAGAAGCGCCAGATCGCGGCGGCTGGCGGCGACGTGCGCGCCAAGGGCAAGATCGTGATCGCCACCGTCAAGGGCGACGTGCACGACATCGGCAAGAACATCGTCACGGTCGTCCTGCAGTGCAACAACTTCGAAGTGGTCAACATGGGCGTCATGGTGCCTTGCGCCAAGATCCTGGAGGCCGCCAAGGAAGCGCAGGCGGACATGATCGGCCTGTCGGGCCTGATCACGCCCAGCCTCGAGGAAATGGCCTATGTGGCCAGCGAGATGCAGCGCGACCCGTATTTCGCCGAGCGCAAGACGCCGCTGCTGATCGGCGGCGCCACCACCAGCCGCGTGCACACGGCGGTGAAGATCGCGCCGCACTACGAAGGCCCGGTGATCTACGTGCCCGACGCCAGCCGCTCGGTGGGCGTCGCGCAGAACCTGGTGTCGGACAAGGCGCAGGCCTATATCGACGAGCTGAAGCAGGACTACGAGGACGTGCGCCGCCGCCACGCCAACCGCAAGGCCACGCCGCTCATGCCGCTGGCCGAGGCGCGCGCCGCGCGCCCGGACATCGACTGGTCGGCCTATGCGCCGCCGCGGCCCAAGTTCATCGGCCGCCGCACGTTCAAGCACTACGACCTGGCGGAGCTGGCGCGCTACATCGACTGGACGCCGTTCTTCCAGACCTGGAGCCTGTTCGGCCAGTACCCCGCCATCCTGGAGGACAAGGTGGTGGGCGAGCAGGCCCGCAAGGTCTTCGAAGACGGCCAGGCCATGCTCAAGCGCATCATCGACGGGCGCTGGCTGACCGCCAGTGGCGTGGCGGCCTTCCATCCGGCCAACCGCGTCAATGACGAGGACATCGAGGTCTATGCCGACGAGACGCGCGAGAAGGTGCTCTTCACCTGGCGCAACCTGCGCCAGCAGGGCGTCAAGCGCGAGGGCGTCGAGAACAAATGCCTGGCCGACTACATCGCGCCGCGCGACAGCGGCGTCGTGGACTACATCGGCATGTTCGCGGTCACCGCGGGCCTGGGCGTGGAGAAGAAGGAAAAGGAATTCGAGGCCGCCGGCGACGACTATTCGGCCATCATGCTGAAGTCGCTGGCCGACCGCCTGGCGGAAGCCTTCGCCGAGTGCCTGCACGCGCGGGTGCGCCGCGACCTGTGGGGCTACGTGCCCGACGAGGACCTGGACAACGAGGCGCTGATTGCCGAGAAGTACCAGGGCATCCGGCCCGCGCCCGGCTATCCTGCCTGCCCCGAGCATCGCGTGATGCGCAATGTGTTCGACACGCTGGCGCCCGAGGAAATCGGCATGCAGCTCACCGAGAGCTACGCCATGTTCCCGGCGGCGGCGGTGTCGGGCTTCTATTTCAGCCACCCCAGGTCGCAGTACTTCAACGTGGGCACCATCGGCGAAGACCAGCTTGCCGACTACGCGCGCCGCAGCGGCGAGCCTGAGGCGGAGCTGAAGCGCGTGCTGGCCTCTAGCCTGGGCTGATGCCTTCCACGCGGTCCCTGCCGCGTGACTTGGCGTCGTAGAGCCGGGCATCGGCCTCGGCGAGCAGGGTCTCGAGCGCGACGGGAACGGCGCCGTCCGTCGTGGACAGGCCCACGCTGGCCGTCACGGTCAACTGGCGCCCGTCCCTCAGCCGGATGGGCTGCTTGACCGCGGCGCGGATGCGTTCGGCGATGCCGATCGCATCCCGTGCCGGGCAGTCGGGCAGGAAGACGGCGAACTCCTCGCCCCCCACCCTGCCCAGCACGTCGTCTCTGCGCAGGCATTGCGCCACGCGCTGCGAGAACGTGACGAGAACGGCGTCGCCGCCCGCATGGCCGACGGTGTCGTTCACCCTCTTGAAGTGGTCGAGGTCGATCATCAGCGCCGCGGCGGGTCCGTGGCGGCTGGAAAGCAGCGCCTGGGCCCGCGCCTGGAAGGCGCCCCGGTTGGCCACGCCGGTCAGCGTGTCGTGCGCAGCCAGGTGTTGCAGCCGGGCCATGAGCCTGTTGCGGTTCTGCATGGCGATTGCCAGCATGATGGGGGCGAGCGCCACGAGCGAAATGCCCAGCCTGGCCGATATCAGGTCGCTTGTCGCCTGGGAGGCTGCCACGTCAAAGACGGGCATGGCGGCGACGAGTGACAAGGTGCCGAAGCCGAACAGCGAGGTCAGGACCGCCGTGGGAAAGACGGGATAGGCCAGCGCGCACCACAGCAGCGCGGGCACCGGGAAGGCCAGCGTACCCGGACCCCCTATCAGCAGTGCCGCCAGGCAGGAAAGCGCCAGCGCAAGCACGGGGAGGTAATCCGTCCAGCGCGTGCGAGCGAGTTGCGCGCGCACGCGCGGCCACGCCGCGAGAGTGGGCGCGCTCAATAGCGCGGGCAGGATGGCGATGAAATTGACGATCTCCGTGACGCACCAGAATACCCAGCCGGAAATCACGCTGCGTCCGAACAGGATCGGGTTGGCCAGGCCGCCGATCACGCCCGCGGCGGCGCCGCCCGCGACAGCCACGAGCATGAGATGGAGCAGCGAGGCGGGATGCCGCAGCCGTCGCAGGCCGGGTGGCAGCCGGGTGTAGACCGCATAGGCGAGGCCGACTCCTGCCAGGTTCGCGGCGTTCAGGATGACGTTCTTCAGCAACGGCGTGCCGATGATCAGGTCCGCCGCCATATAGGCCGCGCCCGCGGCCAGCCAGCCGTACGGACGCGCGGTGCCAGGCACGCGGATCATCAGTCCCAGCAGCAGGGCATTGGCCGGCCAGAAAAAGGCCAGGAATCCCACGGGCCGCGTCAGCAGCCCCGCCAGGCAGGCGGCCAATACCACCGCCCCCGCCAGCAATGCCGGCGCCCATGGCGAGCGCAGCAGCCCGCGGACGGCCAGTCTCTGTTGGAGGTGAGCGGAGGCGATGGCGGACTCCCTGATCTCGCCTGGCCGTCTGGCTCACTGTGGTGGCTGCGACGCGGGCCGGGCATTGCGTGTTGGCATTCTAGAGGCGCCGCCGCCTGTCCGGGGGGAGTGCTCGCAGGTTTGCTGCCATGTGTTGCCATTCCCCGGCGCGGGTGTAACAGCCATGCTGCGCGGGTTACGGCGCGTCAGTGCCGGCTTCGGAATGCTGGGTTTTCCTGTAGGAATCCAACAATTGTGACCTTTGCTTGCAGCGTTGCTTGCATTTGGCTTTCATCCCCGCTTCTAGAATCGGTGCACAAGGCGGGTGTGCGCGACATGTCCCCCGCCGTTCAAGGCTGGAGGGGAACATGGCCACCACGGATCACGCGACAACGACGCAAGACAACACCCCGCTCAAGCGGGTCATGGGACCCAAGCTCCTGCTGCTGTTCATCATCGGCGACATCCTGGGCACCGGCATCTATGCCCTGACCGGACAGGTCGCGGCGGAAGTGGGCGGGGCGGCCTGGGCGCCGTTCCTCGTGGCCTTCGGCGTGGCGCTGCTCACCGCCTTCTCCTATCTGGAACTGGTCACCAAGTATCCCAAGGCCGCGGGTGCGGCCCTGTACGTGCACAAGGCCTTCGGCGTGCACTTCCTGACCTTCATCGTGTGCTTCACCGTCATGTGCTCGGGGCTGACGTCCTCGGCCACGGCGTCGAATGCCTTCGCCGCCAACATGTTCGCGGCCTTCGGCATCGAGGCGGACGGCAACATGGTGATGCTGGGCGCGGTCGGCTTCATGCTGCTCATCATGATCATCAACTTCCGCGGCGTCTCGGAAAGCGTGAAGTTCAACGTGGTGCTGACGCTGGTCGAGCTGACCGGCCTGCTGCTGGTCATCGGCCTGGGCTTCTATGCGATGGCGGGCGGCCAGGCGGACTTCTCGCGCGTGGTGGCCTTCGACACGCCCGAGGACAAGAGCGTGTTCCTGGCGATCACCTCCGCCACGGCGCTGGCCTTCTTCGCGATGGTGGGCTTCGAGGACTCGGTCAACATGGCCGAGGAAACCCACGCGCCCCACAAGATCTTCCCGAAAGTCATGCTGACGGGCCTGGGCATTACCGCCGTCATCTACGTGCTGGTGTCCATCTGCGCCGTGGCGCTGATCCCCGTGGGCGAACTGGCCGGCAGCGACACGCCGCTGGTGCTGGTGGTCGAGCGCGCCGCGCCTGGCCTGCCCATGGACACCATCATGCCCATCATCTCGATGTTCGCGGTGGCCAACTCCGCGCTGATCAACATGCTGATGGCCAGCCGCCTGCTGTACGGCATGTCGCGCCAGGGCGTGCTGCCGCGCTTCCTGGCTGCCGTGCACCAGCGCACCCGCACGCCCTGGGCCGCCATCGTCTTCACCACCGTGCTGGGCGTGGCGCTGATCGTGCTGGTCGCCAACGTCGAATCGCAGGCCATCAAGGCGCTGGGCGGCACCACCGCGCTGCTGCTGCTGGGCGTGTTCGCCTTCGTGAACGTGGCCGTGCTGGTCCTGCGCCGCCACAAGGTCGAGCACCAGCACTTCCGCACCAACATCGTGGTGGCGGTGCTGGGCGCGGCGGCATGCCTGTTCCTGGTGACGCCCATCACGGGCCGCGACGTCATCCAGTACCAGGTGGCGGGCTGGCTGCTGGCCCTGGGCGTGGTGATGTGGGGCATCACCGTGATCGCCAACAAGCAGATCGGCAGGCTGGATCCCGAGCAGCTGGACGATGACGATGGGGTGCCGGCCAAGGAGTGATCGATGGCCGGAACAGCAGGCAGGCGATGGATAGGGCCTGGTTCGCTGATCATCGACTTCCCGAGGAGCGTGCCTGGCACGCTCCTTTTTCTTGCCCGTCGCGCGGATGAAAAGCTCACTTTCCCGGAGGGCGGGCTTGGGCGTTCAGGCACGCTAGTTGATGACCGACATCGCCACGAACATGGCCAGCAGATAGACGCCCAGCCCGATCTTCAGGGCATACACCACGTTCGATATCTTCCTCAGCCGCGCATAGTCGGGAAACGCGGCCGCGATCGCGGCCGGCGGCTCGCGATGCCGGTACAGGTACTTCACGAACCCGTGCCGCCAGTGCAGCAGGTCGAAAAGAAAATACAGGTCCGAGATCGCGCCGGTTTCCTTCAGCAGCGCGGGGTCATTGCGGAAGTGGTCCAGCATTTCGGACAGTGCGGATTGCGCGTAGATGGCGGTGATCATGAAGATCACTCCCAGCGCGATCGCGATGTAGCCGAAGATCACCATCCGGATCTGGCCTCGTGCCGGTCGCGCGTCAGCGCAGCGTGCCGATCTCGACGCTGGCCTCGCCCTTGTCGGCGGACACCCACACCGTGCCGTCCTGCACGTTGATGTTCAGCGTCATGGTGCGCTCGGCCAGGGCGGCCAGGGCCTGCGTGGCCTCGGGCGCCAGGATGAAGACCTTCAGGTTGCGCGCGCGCGAGACCTTGTTCTTCAGGCCGTTCCACCAGATGTCGGCGCTGCGTCCATAGGCATACACCACAACTTCGTCGGCGCGGCCGCTGGCCTTCATGAGCCGGCGGTCGTCCGGCAGGCCCGTCTCGATCCACTGCTGGATGGCGCCGGTCAGGTCCAGGCGCCAGAGATCGGGTTCGTCGGCCTCGCTCAGGCCGCGCGTGAAGGCCAGCGTGTCCTCGGCATCGGCATGCAGCGCGAACGCCATCAGGCGCACCATCAGGCGCTCTTCGGTCTCGGAAGGGTGGCGGGCGACGGTGACGGCGTGGCTGCCGTAGTAGCCGCGGTCGTTGTCGGCGACGTTGATGTCCGCCTTGTAGATGGTTGCGCGCAGGGCCATGAAGCGTATCGGAAGGGCGTCGGGAAAGGGCGCAGTGTACTGCGCCGCGAAGCCCTCCCCGTGGGCGGCTAGGCTGCCGCGCCGCGCTGGGCGGCTTCCAGGCGGCGGATCAGCGCCTGGTTCTGCGTGCGGACGGGGCGGCTCCAGCGCGTGATGGTCTGGCGCGCCTCGGCATACAGCCTTTCGGCCAGGTCGGCGCGGCCGGCCTCGGCGGCCCAGATGGCGTATTCGGCCAGGCTCTCGAAGGTGCCGAAGCGGGCATGGGTGGCTTCGTACTCGGCCTGGGCACGGGCTTCCTGGCCGTCGGCGGCATAGGCGCGGGCCAGCAGCAGGCTGACGGTCTCGGCGCGGAAATCGGGTTGAGCCTGGCGGATGGCTTCGGCATGGGCCACGGCCTGGGCGCTGCGGCCGCAAGCCAGGAAGGCGCGGGCGGCACCCAGGCGGATTTCCATGTCGGTGGCGAAGGGCCCCTTCAGGCAGTCTTCGTAATGCTGCGCGGCAGCCTGCGCATCGCCGGCCTCCAGCAGCGCGGCGGCCAGCTGCATCTGGTTCTGCGCGGTGGGCGCGTAGTCGTAGGCGGACTGCGCTTCGCGCAGGTCGCGGGTGGGGTCGAGCGCGCGGCCGGCAGCCGCCACGGCGCGGCGGGCGCCGCGCTCGAGCCGCGAGCTGGGCAGGTAGATGGTCAGGAAGTAGACCAGGCTGCCCAGCAGCGGGAAGGAGAACAGGATGAAGAGCCAGTAGGTCTGCTGGCCGCTGCGCACGGCGTGAACGGCGAAGAACAGGGCGATGAGGACATGCACCCCCAATCCGAGTATCGGCATGGCTGGATCCTGTGGGTCTTCCTGGGAAAAGAGAGCCGCGAGATTATTCCATATACAGAGGGCGAGGTCTGGCGGACAATTCCTTGACGTTTCAAATAAGGATAGGAGACAAGTATGTCAGTCAAGCGTTTCATTGCCCCTCTCTTCGCCGCTGGCGCCCTGGCCGTGGCCATGCCCGCCGGCGCGCAGGCGCAGTACCCCGATCGGCCCATCCGCCTGGTCGTGCCCTGGGCGCCGGGCGGCGCCACGGACGTCATCGCCCGCATCGTGGGCAAGCGCCTGGGCGAGCAGCTGGGCCAGCCCATCGTGGTCGAGAACAAGGGCGGCGCGGGCGGCAACATCGGCACGGCCGCGTTCGTGCGCGAGAAGGCCGACGGCTACACGCTGCTGATGACGACCAGTTCCACCAACGCCATCAACACCCATCTGTACAGCCAGACCGGCTACGACGCGGCCAAGGATTTCTCCCACGTGGCCTTCGTCGGTTCCATTCCGAACGTGCTCGAGGTGCCGGCCAAGTCGCCCTTCAAGACGGCCGGCGAGCTGCTGGACTACGCGCGCGCGAATCCCGGCAAGCTGGACTACGGCACGGCGGGGGTGGGCTCGTCGCAGCACCTGGCCGCGGCGCAACTGGTGCACAGCGCGGGGATCGACATCACGCACATCCCCTACAAGGGCAGCGGCCTGGCCGTGGCGGACCTGCTGGGCGAGAAGATCGACTTCATGCTGGACACCGGCTCGCTGAGCCAGGTGAGGGGCGGCGCCCTGCGCGCGCTGGCGGTGGCCTCGGGCGAGCGCCTGAGCGTGCTGCCTGACGTGCCGACCTTCGACGAGGCGGGGCTGAAGGGCATGCACGCGGCGGCGTGGTACGGCCTGGCGGCCCGTGCCGGGACACCGCCGGAGATCGTCGCGCGGCTGAACAAGGAAGTGAATGCGATCCTGCAGGAACCTGCCATCCGCAAGCAGCTGGAGGAGATGGGCGTGCAGGTGGGCCCGCTGCGCGAGCCCGCCGCGCTCGATGCCTTCGTGCTGAAGGAAATCGAGCGCTTCAAAGCCTTGGTAGACATGTCAGGCGCGAAGCTGGACTAAGCAGGGCAGAGGGGCCGCCCGCAAAGGGCAGCCCTGCCGCACTCGCCCCAAAAAGGCCGCGCGCCAGCGCCGGCCACCATCCGGGCACCGCGGAGCTGGCTTTGCCAGCGCCTCGGGGGGGGCCTCTACTGCTGGTGGTAGATGGCCGCGCCCTTCTTCACGAACTCCACTGACTTCTCCTGCATGCCCTTGGCCAGCGCGTCATTGGCGCTCAGGCCCTGCTGCTGGGCATACTCACGCACGTCCTGCGTGATCTTCATGCTGCAGAAGTGCGGGCCGCACATCGAGCAGAAGTGGGCGACCTTCATCGAGTCCTTGGGCAGGGTCTCGTCGTGGAATTCCTTGGCCGTGTCAGGATCCAGGCCAAGGTTGAACTGGTCTTCCCAGCGGAACTCGAAGCGCGCCTTGGACAACGCGTTGTCGCGGATGGCCGCGCCCGGATGGCCCTTGGCAAGGTCGGCGGCATGGGCCGCGATCTTGTAGGTGATGATGCCGTCCTTCACGTCCTTCTTGTTGGGCAGGCCCAGGTGTTCCTTGGGCGTCACGTAGCAGAGCATGGCCGTGCCGTACCAGCCGATGAGCGCGGCGCCGATGCCCGAGGTGATGTGGTCGTAGCCCGGCGCGATGTCGGTGGTCAGGGGGCCCAGCGTGTAGAACGGCGCCTCGTGGCAGTGTTCCAGCTGCAGGTCCATGTTTTCCTTGATCATCTGCATGGGCACGTGGCCCGGGCCTTCGATCATGACCTGCACGTCGTGCTTCCACGCCACCTGGGTCAGTTCGCCCAGCGTCTTCAGTTCGGCGAACTGCGCCTCGTCATTGGCGTCCCAGGCCGAACCCGGACGCAGGCCATCGCCCAGCGAGAAGCTGACGTCGTAGGCCTTCATGATTTCACAGATCTCCTCGAAGCGTTCGTAGAGGAAGCTCTCCTTGTGGTGCGCCAGGCACCACTTGGCCATGATCGAGCCGCCGCGCGAGACGATGCCCGTCATGCGGTCGGCGGTCATGGGAATGAAGGGCAGGCGCACGCCGGCGTGGATGGTGAAGTAGTCCACGCCCTGTTCGGCCTGTTCGACCAGCGTGTCGCGGAAGATCTCCCAGGTCAGCTCCTCGGCCTTGCCGTCGACCTTCTCCAGCGCCTGGTAGATGGGCACGGTGCCGATGGGCACGGGCGAGTTGCGGATGATCCACTCGCGCGTTTCGTGGATGTGCTTGCCGGTGGACAGGTCCATGACCGTGTCGCCGCCCCAGCGGATGGCCCAGGTCATCTTCTCGACTTCCTCGCCGATGCCCGAGCTGACGGCGGAGTTGCCGATGTTGGCGTTGATCTTCACCAGGAAGTTGCGGCCGATGATCATCGGCTCGATTTCGGGGTGGTTGATGTTGGCGGGAATGATGGCGCGGCCGCGCGCGATCTCGTCACGCACGAATTCCGGGGTGATCTCGGCGGGGATGGCCGCGCCGAAAGACTGGCCGGGGTGCTGGCGCAGCAGGCGGCGGGCCAGCTTCTCGCCATCGGGGCCGCTGGCGCGCAGGGTCTCTATGTATTGCTCGCGGCGCAGGCTTTCGCGGATGGCCACGTATTCCATCTCGGGGGTGACGATGCCGCGGCGGGCATAGTGCATCTGCGACACGTTGGCGCCGGCCTTGGCGCGGCGCGGCGGGCGCTGCAGGTCGAAGCGCATGGCGGTCAGCTTCGGATCGAGCAGCCGCTCCTTGCCGTAGTCGCTGGTCGGGCCGGCCAGCAGTTCGGTATCGCCGCGCTCTTCGATCCAGCCCTGGCGCAGGGCGGGCAGGCCGCGGCGGATGTCGATCTGCACCGAGGGGTCGGTGTAGGGACCGCTGGTGTCATAGACGGTCAGGGGCGGGTTCGACTCGCCGCCGAACATCGTGGGCGTGTCGTCCTGCGAGATCTCCCGAAACGGCACGCGCAGGTCGGGGCGGGAACCTTGCTGGTAGATCTTGCGCGATTGCGGCAGCGGCGCGACGGCGGCCGAGTCGACTTCGGCCGTGGCGGCCAGGAACTTGGGATTGGCGTTCATGTGTAGCTCCAAACGAAAGCGTTGGTTGGAGCCGATAGGGACGGAATCCGGACGCGCACGGACGAATGCGTGCGCGCAACCGGACTATCGCTCCCAGCATCGGCATTATCCGTACTGGTACGAAGGGACTCTCTCAACCCCCTTGAGCGCCGCGGGCGCGGCGCGGGAGTACCCCTGCGTGAACGCGAAGTATAGGGCGCGCGGCCCCGGCCCGTCGAACGTTGCCGGTGCTGCGTTGCAGCACGAAAGCTTGTCCGCCGCGCGTGACGGGCTTACATTCAGACGCAACACCGCACCGCCGCACACGCCGTAGGCCTGCCGCGGCCCGCTACACTTTTCAGTCTGCCGAGCCCGTGGGTTCGACACTATCGTTTCAATCAAGAAGAGAAGAGGCCGAGCATGATGCACACCCACAAGCGTTACCTGGCACCGGTCGCAGCCGCGCTGGTTTTGGTGCTGGCGGGTTGCCAGACCGCTTCCAACAAGTCTGCCGATGCCGCGGGTACGCCCGCCACGCCCGGCGCGCCTGCCACGCCTGAAGCGCAGGCTGCCGCCACGGCGGCCCAGGTGGGCTTCTACATCGCCCAGACCAAGCAGGAGGCGGGCCTGCTGGAGGTGCCCTTGCAGGATGGCAAGCTGTACGTCCAGCGCACGCCGGTCCTGACCCGCGGCGATCTCGTCGAGGCTGCCGCCATGGTCGACCAGCAGGGCCAGAACTTCGTCGGCCTGCGCTTCAACGATGCCGGGGCGCGCAAGCTGAGCGAGATCAGCAGCAAGAACGTGGGCAACATGCTGGCGCTGGTGATCAACCGCGAGCTGGTCGCCGCGCCGCGCATTTCAGAGCCGCTGGATCGTGGCGTGCTGGCCTTCGGCACGCCCAGCGCGCAAGCCGCGGCGGAAATCGCCGCAGCCATCCGTGGCGACGATCCCGCCGCCGAGCCCGCGCCCAGCGGCGCCGCGCAGCCGGGGGCCGCGCCCGCGCCGACGGTGCCGGCGCAGTCGGGTAGCTGAACGCGCCTGCCGGTCAATGCAGAACGGGTCTCTCCCTGCCAGGGCGAGACCCGTCTTCGTTTGTGGCGGCAGGCAGCAGCCTAGCGGCGAGGCTTGCGCGCGGGTGTGCCGGCAGGCTTTTCGGGCGCGCTGGCTTCCTTCAGCAGGGATTCCATCAGGGCGCGCACGGTCTGGCGCAGGAAACGGCGGCCTTCGGGTTGTAATTGCCGATAGCGTGCCTCGTCCTCGGCGTCGAAAAGCCACTCGCTCGGGTGGGCAGGCGGTTCGGGGGTAGGTTCGTCGCGCAGCGAGGGCGTGGTGCGCGCGGGCATCGGATACGGACGGCCCGCGGTCGGCTCCATGGGCAGCTGGCCGGTTTCCAGCCATGCGGGGCTGACCGCAAGCGCTTGCGCCAGGCGCAGCAGCGCACGGCTGGAATTGCGCAGATCGCTTTCGTAATTGCCGATCGCGCTTTGCGATACCTTGCTCGCCAGCGCCAGTTCGCGCTGGGTCATGCCGCGCAGGTGTCGCGCGTGACGGAGCCGTTCGCCAAAGGTTTTCACGTCCGTGATTGAATCTGAGCTTCCAATCACTTTGGTGTTCGGTAGAATCACGTTCGTGATGATCGGGTGGACGTGGCGTGCGGCAGACCGGTAATCCAGGTGCGGCAGGGCGCAGGAAGAGGCAAAGAATCTCTTAGTTGACGTCAGCAGTATCGCCTGGGTCTCCATAATCTGCGGGGGCTCGCGCCAGGATTCAAGAAAAGATCCCGATCTTTCCTCGACGCTTCCCCTGAGCCCGGCGCATTGCCCGCGTCGGTGCGCCACGCAAGGAAACCGCATGGACCATTTCGTCGCCACGGGCCGTCCCGTGCTTGTGCTGTCCTCCGATGAGGCCTTCCGCCGTGCCGCCGTGCGCGCCATGCGCCGTTGCGGCATGGGCGTCGAGGGATGCCGCTCGGAAGGTGACGCGCTTCGGCGTGTCGCGGGTGACAGGGCACCCCTGCTGGTGCTGGCGGGGTCTCCGGCGACGTTGGCCAGCCTGTGCTCGGGCTTGCGGCAACGCAGTCCCCAGGCGGGCATCGTCGCGGTGTCGCACTACGACGGCCCCGACCAGCGCATCGAGGTCATGCGGCAGGGCGCCGACCTGTGCCTGGCAGGGGATCTGCAGGTGGGAGAGCTGGTGGCGGCGTTGCAGGCGCTGGCCCGCCGGGTCAATGGCCGCGGCATGCCGGATGCGCCCTTGCGGCCTGCCCCGGCGGTCTGGCGGCTGTTGGAAAAAGGATGGGTGCTGCGCGCTCCCGAGGGTGCCAGCCTGGTGCTGACGGGCGCGGAGCGCGCATTCATGGGCGAGCTGCTGGGGGCGCCCGATGCGCGCCTCGATCGGCGCGCCTATCTGGCCGCGCGTGCCGGGGAAACCACGCGCCGCCTGGACATGCTGGTGTGCCGCCTGCGCCGCAAGGCCGCGCGGCAAGGCATGGACCTGCCGCTGCGCACGGTCTCGGGCTGGGGTTACGCGTTCGCGGGTGCGCTCTGAAGCACCACGAGGTTGTCGCGGTGCATGAGTTCGGGCTCGGACATGCTGCCCAGCACCGCCGCGATCTGTGAAGAGGGCTTGCGCAGGATGCGCCTGGTGTCGCCCGCCGAGTAATTGATGAGGCCGCGGGCGCATTCGCGTCCGGTCTCGTCCACGCAGGCCACCACGTCGCCGCGCGCGAATTCGCCGTCCACCTGCAGCACGCCGATGGGCAGCAGGCTCTTGCCTTCCTGCAGCAGCGCGCGCACGGCGCCGGCATCCAGCACCACGCGGCCACGCAGCCGCAGGTGATCGGCCAGCCATTGCTTGCGCGCCGACCAGACGGGCAGGCTTGCCTGCAATTCCGTGCCGATGCATTCGCCCTGGGCCAGGCGCAGCAGCACGTTGTGCTCGCGGCCCGAGGCCACCACCGTGTGGGCGCCGCTGCGCGCGGCGCGCTTGGCCGCCAGGATCTTGGTCAGCATGCCGCCCGTGCCCACCGCGCTGCCGGCGCCGCCCGCCATGCTTTCCAGGCTGGGCTCGCCCGCCTGCGCATGCGCGACGAAACGGGCGTCGGGATTCTTGCGGGGGTCGGACTCGTACAGGCCGCGCTGGTCGGTCAGGATGATCAGCGCGTCGGCTTCGATCAGGTTGGTGACCAGCGCGCCCAGGGTGTCGTTGTCGCCCAGCCGGATCTCGTCGGTCACGACGGTGTCGTTCTCGTTCACGATGGGCACCACGCCCAGGCGCAGCAGCGCGAAGAGCGTCGAGCGCGCGTTCAGGTAGCGGGTGCGGTCGGCCAGGTCCTCGTGGGTCAGCAGGATCTGCGCGGTGCGCAGGCCGAACTCGGCGAAGGCGGCCTCGTAGGCCTGGGCCAGGCCCATCTGGCCCACGGCGGCGGCGGCCTGGAGTTCGTGCATGGCCGCCGGACGCTGGTGCCAGCCCAGCCGCGCCATGCCTTCGGCGATGGCGCCGCTGGACACCAGCACGACCTGCTTGCCCTGCTGGCGCAGCGCGGCGATCTGCCGTGCCCAGTGCGACAGCGCGTTGCGGTCCATGCCGCGCCCCTCGTTGGTGACCAGCGAGGAGCCCACCTTGACGACCAGGCGGCCGGCGGGGGCGACAACGGAGACAGCAGGCGTGGCGGCGGACATGACCGGAGGAAACGAGTAAGGGAGGCGGCGGGAATGCCGCGATTATGACCTATTGCGCGTCGTCGGACGGCGTGGCGTTGGCCTGGGTTGGGGTCTGGTCGCGGGCAGGGTCGAAACGCGGGTCTTCCGGCACGTAGGTCCCGGCGGCTTCGTCCTCCGCCTGCTGGTCCTTGCTGCGTTCGGCGTCCAGGTAGTCCTGCAGCGCGTAGAGCAGGTCGCGCGTGCCGTCGCCGGTCAGGGCCGAGATCGCGAAGGTGGGGCCCTGCCAGTCCAGCTGCTCGACGAAGCGCGCCTGCAGGCCCGCCGGGTCCTCGCCTGCCATGTCCAGCTTGTTCAGGATCAGCCAGCGCGGCTTGGCGTGGAGGTCGGCGTCATAGCGGCGCAGTTCCTCCACGATGGCGCGGGCGTTCTCCACGGCTTGCGGGATGGGGTCGGCGTCCGGGTCGGGCGAGGCGACATCCACCAGGTGCAGCAGCACGCGGGTGCGCGCCAGGTGCCGCAGGAACTGGTGGCCCAGGCCGGCGCCTTCCGAGGCGCCTTCGATCAGGCCGGGAATGTCGGCGATGACGAAGCTGCGGGCCTCGGACGTGCGCACCACGCCCAGGTTCGGGTGCAGCGTGGTGAAGGGATAGTCGGCGATCTTCGGGCGCGCGTTCGACACGCGGGCAATGAAGGTGGATTTGCCCGCGTTGGGCATGCCCAGCAGGCCGACGTCGGCCAGCACCTTCAGTTCCAGGCGCAGCTTGCGCTGCTCGCCCTCGCGGCCGGGCGTCCACTGGCGCGGCGCGCGGTTCACGCTGGACTTGAAGTGCAGGTTGCCCATGCCGCCCTGGCCGCCGGCGGCCAGCGTCACCTGTTGTGCGTGGTGGTTGAGGTCGAACAGCACTTCGCCGGTCTCGGCGTCGTGCACGATGGTGCCCACGGGCACGCGCAGGGTGATGTCGGGGGCGGCGGCGCCGTACTGGTCCGAGCCGCGACCGTTCTCGCCGTTACGGGCGCGGTGCAGGCGGGCATAGCGGAAGTCGATCAGCGTGTTGATGTTGCGGTCGGCCACGGCATAGATGCTGCCGCCGCGCCCGCCATCGCCGCCGTCGGGGCCGCCGCGGGGGATGAATTTTTCGCGGCGAAAGCTCGCCACGCCGTTGCCGCCTTTGCCGGCGATGACTTCGATGGTGGCTTCGTCGACGAATTTCATGATCTGTGTGTCCTAAGCGCGGCCGCGTGGCCGCCAAGTGTGCCGTCCCGGGGGACAAGCAAAAAAGCCCTGCCGCCAGGGCAGGGCTTTTTCAGCCAGGCTTGCGGCTGGCTTGCGTGCGTGGCGCGACTTACTCGGCAGCCAGGACCGAAACGGTCTGCTTGCTGAGCTTGCCCTTGACGCCGAACTTCACGTGACCGTCGGTCAGCGCGTACAGGGTGTGGTCCTTGCCCACGCCGACGTTGGTGCCGGGGTGGAAGCGGGTGCCACGCTGGCGCACGATGATGCCGCCAGCCAGGATGGCCTGGCCGCCGTACACCTTGACGCCAAGGCGTTTACTTTCTGAGTCGCGGCCGTTGCGGGTTGAGCCGCCGCCCTTTTTCTGTGCCATGTTTGGCTCCTACGAATTCTTGCCTCAGGAGGCTGAGAAAGGATGCTGGGAAGATACCGGATCTACTCGGTGCCAGAAGATCAGCCCGTGATCGCGTCGATGCGGATCTCGGTGTAGTTCTGGCGATGGCCTTGACGCTTCTGGTAGTGCTTGCGACGGCGCATCTTGAAGATCTTGACCTTGTCGTGGCGTCCTTGCGCAAGAACCGTGACCTTGACCGCGGCGCCGGAAACGAAGGGCGCGCCGATCTTCAGCGTTTCGCCTTCGCCCACGGACAGAACCTGGTCCAGGGTGATTTCTTGCCCAATGTCTGCCGGTATCTGTTCGATTTTGAGTTTTTCGCCAGCGGCAACGCGATACTGCTTGCCACCGGTTTTTATGACCGCGTACATGAGGGTTCCTTGGAAAATATTCCGGCACAAAAAGCGCCGAACTCGGGATTCTAGCCCGCAAGCCATTGATAGTCAAACGAAAGTCAAGCGGGCGCACCGGAAAAAGGGCCTCACGGGCGGCGCCGATGCGCCCTGGCGCAGGGAAGGGGCCGCCACGCCCGTATAATCGGCTGTTGTTTGCGCGCACCGGGATTGCCCGGCGCCTGCCCTCTTGCCCACCGCCCGAGGGGCGTTTTTTCGATACCGGATCCGCCTTGAATCTGTCTGACTTGCTTGCCCCCGTTGCCGACGATATGAAGTCCGTCGATGCCGTCATCCGAGCCAGGCTGGATTCCGAGGTGGTGCTGATCCGCACCATCGGCGAATACATCGTCAGCGCCGGCGGCAAGCGCATGCGCCCGGCACTGCTGCTCATGATCGCGCGTGCGCTGGGTTACCAGGGCTCCCACCACCACCTGCTGGCCGCGGTCGTCGAGTTCATCCACACCTCGACCCTGCTGCACGACGACGTGGTCGACGAGTCCGACCTGCGCCGCGGCCGCAGCACCGCCAACGCGGTCTTCGGCAATGCCGCCAGCGTGCTGGTGGGCGACTATCTCTATTCGCGCGCCTTCGAGATGATGGTCGAGGCCAACTCCATGCGCATCATGGAGATCATGTCCGGCGCCACCACGGTCATCGCCGAGGGCGAGGTGCTGCAGTTGCTGAACGTGCGCGACCCCGAGGTCTCCGAGGCGCGTTACCTGCAGGTGGTGCGCTACAAGACCGGCAAGCTCTTCGAGGCCTCGGCCCAGGTGGGCGCCGTGCTGGCGGGCGCCACGCCCGAGCAGGAAGCCGCCGCCGCCGCCTATGGCCGCCACATCGGCACGGCCTTCCAGCTGATCGACGACGTGCTGGACTACAGCGGCGACGCAGGTGCCCTGGGCAAGAACGTGGGCGACGACCTGCGTGAAGGCAAGCCCACGCTGCCGCTCATCCGCGTCATGGAGGTGGGCACGCCCGCGCAGCGCGACCTGGTCCGTTCGGCCATTGAAACGGGCGAGGGCGACTTCGAGGCGGTGGCCGCGGCCATCCACGCCACCGATGCGCTGGACCATGCCCGCCGCTGCGCGCTGGCCGAGGCCCGGACGGCCCGGGAGGCCTTGGCTGCGTACCCGATTTCCGATTTCTCGAAATCCCTGCTAGAATTTTGCGCTTTCGCGGTGGATCGTGATCGCTGACCTGTTTGACAGGGTTGGCATCAGGAATTTCCGCTGCGGGGAAGATAGAGAAGCATCAAGTACGGGGCGTAGCTCAGCCTGGTAGAGTACTGCGTTCGGGACGCAGGAGTCGGAGGTTCGAATCCTCTCGCCCCGACCAGCTTAGTGATTTGGCTAAGCGGGTCGGACCTTGATGGCAAGATTCAGGACGACATTCCCGATATATCGTCCGCAGGAAGCCGGCATCGCGCAAGCGATGCCGGCTTTTTTGTCGCTGGGCCGCCCCAAGGCAAAAAGCGGCCCCCTTGGGGGGCAGCAAGCCGAAGGCGCGGCGTGGGGGCTTTTTTGTTTCCGTCTGCCGCGCCACTTTTCTCCCCACGTCTCCAAGATCCAGGGCGCTCGCGCCACGGGTGGCGGGCCTGCAAGCTGAAAGGCTTCATTCGCTGCCGCCGTAGCCGCCATCAAGGCCTTCGATCGACCTGCGCGTCTCCATCAATAGAACCGATTGGCAAATCGTGTCATTTAATGTCACTATTTTGCGTGTTTTGTTGCGTATGGTTTCAGTGTTCGGCACGATGACGCTGGCCGATGCAGCGATTCCCACGCAGCATTCACTGGCCAGGCCGGCGGGAAAAACCGGCGCGGGCCGCACAGGACGAGTGACCCATGAACTTGCATCGCATGAAAGTAGCCTCGCGCCTGGCGTTGGGTTTTGGCATCCTGCTGGCCCTTCTGGGCGTCATCGGCGGGTTGGGCCTGTACGGCATGAACGAGATGCGGCGCAGCCTGGTGGACATCACCGAGGTGAACGCCGTGCAGAAGCAGTTGGCGGACGACATGTACATGGCGCTGCAGGTGCGCGCGATCAACGTGCGCAGCGTGGCGCTCTTTACCGCGCCCGACCTGGTCAAGGCCGAGTACGACCGCTACAACGACGCGGGCAAGCGCTACCAGGACGCATCGGCGCGCCTGGCGCAGATGTTCCGCGACGATCCCCAGACGACCGCCGAGGAGCATGCGCTGCTGGCGGACATCCAGCGCCTGTCCCAGGAGACCATTCCCTATGCGAACCAGGTCATGCAGCTCATGCTGGATGGCCGGGTGGAAGAGGGCACCGCCGTGCTGGGCAAGGAGTTGCGCGGCCGCCAGCATGTCTGGCTGGCGCAGCTGGAAAAGCTGGCCGACCTGGAGGCGAAGCTGTCGACCGAGACCGCTGATGCGGCGCAAGTGACGGGAGCGGGCCTGTCGATCACCATCGGCGTGGCTGCCGGCCTGGCCCTGTTGCTGGGCATCCTGGCGGCCGTGCTGATCACGCGCAGCATCCTGCGCCAACTGGGCGGCGAGCCCGCCGAGGCGCAGCGCGTGGCCGGCGAGATCGCCTCGGGCAACCTGGCCGTGCGCCTGGCCGTGCCTGCGGGCGACGACGCCAGCCTGATGGCGTCGCTGGAGGCGATGCGCCGCCGCTTGGGCAGCATCGTCCACGGCATCCGCGAATCGGCGGAATCGATCTCCAGCGCCGCCGAGCAGATCGCCCAGGGCAATACCGACCTGTCGCAGCGCACCGAAGAGCAGGCGGCTTCGCTGGAGGAAACCGCCGCCAGCATGGAAGAGCTGACCTCCACGGTCCGGCAGAACAACGAAAGCGCCCGCCAGGGCAGCGAACTGGCCGCGACCTCGGCCGCGCAGGTGCGCCAGACCGGCGAGCTGGTGTCGCAGGTGGTGGCCAGCATGAACGCCATCCAGGACAGCTCGGGCAAGATCAACGACATCATCTCTGTGATCGAGAGCATCGCCTTCCAGACCAACATCCTGGCGCTCAATGCGGCGGTGGAGGCAGCGCGCGCAGGCGAGCAGGGCCGCGGCTTCGCGGTCGTGGCCTCGGAGGTGCGTGCGCTGGCGCAACGGAGCGCCACGGCGGCCAAGGAAGTGCGCGAGATCATCGAACGTTCGTCGGACATCATCCAGGACGGCACCCGCCTGGCCAGCCGCACCGGCGAGAACATGGGCGACGTGGTCAAGGCCGTGGGCGCGATGGCGGACATCAACGGCGAAATCGCCAATGCCTCGGGCGAGCAGACCCAGGGCATCGAGCAGGTGGGCGTGGCCGTGGCGCAGATGGATTCGGTCACGCAGCAGAATGCCGCGCTGGTCGAGGAGGCGTCAGCCGCGGCGCAGGCCTTGGCGGAACAGTCGCGCTATCTGTTGCGCGCGATCTCGATCTTCAAGGTGGACGGCGAGCCGCTGCGCGTGGCGGTGGAGCAGGCCGAGCGCGGCGCGGCTAGGCCGCGATTGTTGACGGCATAGCGCGCGGCGATCCCGTGTTTTCAGCGAGAAAAAACGGCAACGCGTGAAGGCGGTCGTTTTTTCTCGCCGCGTTTGCGGCAGACAAAGCGTGGCTGCCATGCAACAAGGAGAGCGTGCGCTTGAGCAGCGCCTGCCTGCGCGCGAGGCAACGGGCGACAGAGTGGTTGCTGCCGGTCCTTGGGGGAGCGGCGCCCGGCGCCTGGGCTGAAACAATGCCGTTCAAATTAGGGCGGAAATATTCCCCTGTTCGCGGGCTGGCGCCAGTTGCTGCGCTCCATACTCCCCCTCGCCAGCAAGTCGCCAAACCAAATATTTCAAGACACGAAAGGCGTTACCTCGGTTCGAGGTGAGGCCGCTTCATTGTGTCTCGGGGAAAAGCATGCCAGTCAGCCATAACCAAGCCATCCGCAAACCTGCCTGCTTCTCCAGGCCTCGCGCCAGCGTCAGGGGCGGCATCGCACTTGGCGCCTCCGCATTGGCGCTGACAGCGAGTCTGGATGTCTCAGCCGCGCCGTGCGGCACCAACGTTTCCGAGGTCCACACCTCTTGCACGCAGGGCCTGGTCTGGTCCAACGCCGGCGGCACGATAACCAACAATGCCGCGATCGATGGCACTGGCGGCAACTTCAACGGCTTCACCGCCGGCGTGGGCGTGACGGGCTCGGGTGCTCCACTTTCCCGGCTGGTCAACAACGGCACGATCACGGACAACTATGTGGCCGTCTGGACCCAAAGCCGTGGTATCGATGTCCTGGTCAACAATGGCCTGATCATGTCGCCCACCGCTTGGGCCATCGCGCAGAACATCCGAATCGGCACCATCGTCAACAACGGTACGGTCCACGGTTCCATTTCTTCCTACAACGTCGGCAATCTGATCATCGTGGGTGCGAGTAGCGGCTTTGGCACCATTACCGGTGGCGCTTCGAATGCCGTGGTCTACAACAACGCCGGCGATATCGAGTTCGCGGGCGGCAATACCTTGCTCGACAGCAACGTGACGGTTTCCGCGTCCAATAAGGTAATCAATAACGGTGCGACGCTGCGTTTCCAGCGCAACCGTAGCTTCTCCGGCAATTTCCTTCAGAGTGGCGGCTCACTGATCTTCGCGGCAACATCCCCCAGCGCCTTCCCCAGGCTTTCCGTCACGGGCACCGCAGCCCTGAGCGGAGGCAATATCGTGCTGGTGCCGATGTCTGGGCAGAACCCGGGCTCCTATACCGTCATCACAGCTCAAGGCGGTTTGACCAGCAGTGTGCCGGCGTCCGCCGATGGTTATACCGTGACCACGGATGTCAGCGGCAACAACCTGGTCGTGACGCTGGCACCGGTCGTCGAGCCAGTCCTTCCCGTCGAGCCGGTCCCTCCGGTGGAGAGTCCTCCCCCTTCCACGGAGCCGGCTCCGGCCCCTGTCAATCCACCGGTTTCCGCAACGTGGACAAATAGAGCCACGAGTGCGGGCGGCCCTGCCACGCCCCTCGGGCCCGTGCTGGATACGCTTGCCGGCAACAGCAATTACGCGCTGGTACTGACCGGATTGTCGATGCTGGAGAGTGCGCCGCAGGAACATGCGCTGCGGCAACTCGCTGGACCCTCGCCGTTGCCGGCGGCACTTTCGCGCGGGGCTTCGTATGCGTTGACCGTTGACGCAATCTCACAGCGCCAAGTGGCCCTGCTGACTGGCGTTCCCATGGGCAAGGCGGCCGGTTCCGCTGCCGATGGCACGGGCGTATGGGGCCAAGTGCTAGGCAGCAAGGCATCCATGAACAGCAGCGCGCGGACGGGGGGATTCGATGCGTCCGGCTATGGCGTGATCCTCGGTGCGGATGTGGCGCTGGGCACTGACGTGGTCGCGGGCGGCGCGGCGAGTTGGCTGCATAACGACATCAAGGGCGAGGGATACAACAGCGGCAGCGATGTCAAGATCGACAGTTACCAACTGGCCGCGTATGGTTCCTGGCGCCCGCGCGGTGGCGATGCGTATGTCAGCGGTATCGCCTCGTTGGCACGCAATACCTACGACCAGGCGCGCGATGTCGATTTCCTCGGTACCGCCAGCGCCAAGTACCACGGCTGGCAAGGCCAGATCAAGCTGGAGACCGGTTACGACTTCTCCTTGACGACTGGTTTGACCGTCACGCCGCTGGCGTCGTTGCAGGCTACCCGGATCCGTAACGACAGCTATGGCGAAAGAGGGCTGGACGTGGCCAGCCTGGACGTGGGGCGCCAGCATTTCACCAACCTGGACAGTGAGCTGGGCCTTCGCCTGACCAGTTCCATGCCCACCGCGTGGGGGCGCCTGAGCGGCGAATGGCAGGCCGGTTGGCTGCATTCGTTCAAGAACGACGCCATTGTCACCACTGCCAGCATGGGGGGGGTGACCTTCGTGTCGGCGGCGCAGCGTCTGCCCAAGGATGGCGCGCATATTGCCTTGCGTGGCACGCTGCAGCGCAGCAAGGGCTTGTCCTATTCGGTGGGCTACGACGGCGATCTGCGCTCCGGCTACCGTAGCCAGACGGCCTCGGTCAAGATGCGCTACGAATTCTGAGCATCTTGGGCATGGTCAAGCGGGGCGCGCCACAGCGGGACGCTCCTGCGCCCTGCTCGTGGATTCGCCGCAGGGTTTTCTGTACAGCAGGCCCTCCATCTTCGGCAACGACGGGCGGGTAACATCGTTGCCTGACCCTCAGCTTGCAAGGATGCTCCAGGTTTGTCCACCAAGAAAAAACGGTGCGATGGTTTGCCGCCCGCACCATCCCTGCAGCTTTCGCCACTGGCCAAGGCCGCGCGCGTGACGAGTGCATTGGCTGGCATCGGCCAATGCATGGAAACGGCTTATGCCCACTGGCACGCGGGGCAGCCGGCACAGGCCTCGGCCCTCTGTGAGGGGGTGCTGCAAGCTGCGCCGCTGCACGCGCCGGCCTTGCACCTGTTGGGCTTGGTGGCGCACGCCGATGGCCGGATCGAAGAGGCGCTGAGTCTGCTGGAGCTGGCCTGCACGCAGGCCGACGCACTGGCCGATTTCCACAGCAATCACGCCGAAATCAGTCGGCAAAGCGGGCTTCTCGACCGTGCCGAGCGCGCGGCGCGGCGCGCCTTGTCGTTGGAGCCAGATCATCCTGCGGCGGTGGCCAACCTGGGCATCATCCTGCAGGAAGCCGGGCAGCTCGAGGCCAGTCGCGAACTGCTGTCCAGGGCCGCTCACGCGGCCCAAGGTAATGCGGATGCCTTCAATAACCTGGGAAATACCCTGCAATTAATGGGGCGCTTCAGCGAAGCAGAGCGAAGCTACTCGGCTGTCATCAACCTCGATCCCTCGCATGAGGCTGCCCGTTGCAATCTTGCCAGTTTGCAACGGGTGCTGGGCAAGTTCGACGTGGCCATCCAGACCTACCAGCACGTGCTGGAAATGAATCCGCAAAACGTCCAGGCCTATCTCGGGCTGGCCGAAACCTACGGCACTTGCCGGCGGACGCGCCTCGCTCTGCAAGAGCTGGACAAGCTGAGCAGCTTCTTCCCTTCAAATTTGCAGGTGCAGCGCCTGCGCGTGCAATTGCTGCTTGATGGCAGCGACTTGGTGGCGGCTGGGGAAGCGCTGCCTGTTTTACCCAACTCGGCGCCAGCGCCATGGCCTGATCGATTGCAGCAGGCTCGCCTGCTGTCGATGCAGGGAAAAGAGCATCAGGCGTTGGTGGCCTGCCGGCAAGCGCGCGAGGTATCGCAGGGGCATCCACTCGCCTTGACCGCGCATGCCATGGCGTTGGCCCGTGCCGGAGAGGCCGATCAGGCATGCCTCGACTTGCGGAAAATGCTGGAACAGTCACCGGCTTGCGCAGCTGCATGGCTGGCCCTGGCGGAACTTGCGCCCGAGTTGTTGTCTGCGCAAGACATCGACTGCATGCGTGCGGAGTTCGATCAGGGCGTTGCGCGCGGCATGCCATGGCAAGACGTCGTGGCACTGCAACGAGCGCTGGGCCATGCCATGCTCGAGACCGGGGAGGTGGCGCCAGCGCTCGCTGCCTACCAACTCGCCAATACATCCGAGGCCACGGCCCACCCGTTCGATCTGGCAGGCTTCGAAGCATGGGTCGCACAACAAATCGCTATTCATGCATCTTCGCTGGGTGCCGGCCAAGGCCGAGAGCGTCACTCGCCGGTGTTTGTGATCGGCATGCCGCATGCTGGCACCGATTTGGTGGCGAGCATGTTGCGCGGCGGTTCCTGCCTGGTTGAGGACCTGTTCGATCCGGTCGGGCACATCTTGACCAGCATCACCCAGGAGGATGATCGGCTGTTCGATGCCCATGGCCCGCTCGAGGGGCTTTCCGACAATGATTACGATGAGCTTGCGCGGTACTACCTGGATTGCGTCGACGCCACCAGCTTGCGGGTGGATGCCTGTCCCGCCAACTTCCTGTTCGTCGGCCTCATCGCCCGCATTTTCCCTGCCGCGCGCTTCATTGTCTGCGGGCGTGCCCCGTTGGAAAACTGCCTGGCCTGCTACCAGCGTCCGCCGTGGCACGGCCCCGCCTTCCCGCGGGATATGCACGGCCTGGGTATCTATTACCGCCAGTATGAGCGACTGATGCGCCACTGGAAAGGCTGCTTGCAGCCAAGCCAACTGCTGGAGATCGATCACGCGGCTTTGCTCGATGACACGGCCCGGGTGGTCCAGCAGGTTTCTGCGTTTTGCGCGCTGCCTTGCGAGTTGCCCGCTGCCGGGCTGCTCGCTCGCGCAGCCCGGCATGCCGAAGCCTTGGTGCCGCTGAAGGGGGGTGGCCAGTCCGTGCAACCCCTGTTGGCGGCATTACTGGCACGCGAGGCGATGGGGGCCGACGAGGGGGGGCGGAGATGAACGACCCAGGGCTGGCCATGCGCCATCAACAGATGCTCGAAGCGTTTGCCGCCGACCGGTTGGAGCAGGCCGAGCAGTTGGCCCGCGATCTCATCGACGCGGGCGTGGCCACGCTGCCGATCTGGCGCGCGCTGGGAGTCACGCTGCGCCAGCAGGGGCGCATCGAGGCTGCATGCGAGATTCAGCAGCGTCTGGTGGCTGCCGCGCCAGGAAATGTCGAGTTGCGTTTCGATCTGGCCGAGACCTTGCTGCTCCAGGGCGATTTCCAACGCGGTTGGCAACACTATCAGTACCGGTATCACTTGGCCGACACCTATCGTTTGCGTCGCGACATCAAGGCTCCCGTCTGGAAAGGCCAGCCCCTGCCAGGCAAGACCTTGCTGATCCACGATGAGCAAGGCTACGGTGATACTTTCCAGTTCATTCGTCTGGTTGAACGCGCCAAGCGCCAAAGCCAGGCGCGCATTATCGTGCAGATTCAGGCCGAGCAGGCGTCGTTTGCCCGCCGCCTGCCGGAGGTCGATGCGGTGGTGGAGCAAGGCAAGCTGCCGCCGCCCTTCGATGCGCATTGCCAGATGATGAGCCTGCCGCTGGTGTTGGGATTGCGCCCGGACGACCTGCCAGGCAAGGTTCCCTATTTGCAGGCCGATCCGGTCCGCGTCGAGCGCTGGCGACTGCGCCTGCAGGCGCTGAGCCGCCCCTGGGTGGCGCTGGCGTGGGCAGGCCGTCCTTCGCACAGTAATGACCGCAACCGCTCCATGAGGCTGGAGGCACTGGCGCCGCTCTCGCCATTGGCCGGATGGGGGGGGAGCCTGCTTTCCTTGCAAAAGGGCCCGGCTGCCGCCCAGGCGTACACGCCGCCGGCTGGGTTGAGACTGGCGATGTTGGGTGATGAGATCAAGGATTTCGAAGACACTGCTGCGGTGCTTCAACTGTGCGATCTGTTGATCTCGGTGGATAGCTCGCCGGTGCACCTCGCAGGGGCGTTGGGTCGGCCGACGTGGGTCATGTTGCCGCTGGTGCCAGATTGGCGCTGGCTGCTGGATCGCGAGGACACGCCGTGGTATCCGGAGACACGCTTGTTTCGCCAGACCACGCGTGGTCGATGGGATGATGTGGTGGCCAAGGTCGCAGACCAGTTGTCCAAGTGGGCGGCATGACACCGCGTAATGCGCGCTTGGCGTTCGCATCGGTCTGCCTGCTCGTGCTGGCGGGTCTGGTACAGACTGGCTGTACGTCGCTGCGCAGTCGCCACGAAACCTACACGCAGTTGGCGCAGGCTTCGGGTTGGCGTACTTACCTGGTCGCCACCTCTTCGTTCGACATAGCCGCTGCTGCGCCGCAGCGGCAGGCGGGCGCCGGTCCGCTGGTCGTGTATCTGGAAGGAGATGGACGCGCCTATCTGAATCCCTACCAAGCGTCGCCCGATCCGACGCCAACCTCGCCGCTGGCGTTGCGCCTTGCTGTGGCCGACGGTCTCGACGGCCCGAAGGTCTACCTGGCGCGACCCTGCCAATACACGATGCCTTCCCATGGCCGCAACTGCAAGCCGGAATTGTGGACGTCCGCGCGATATTCGGCATCGATCATTGGCGCTATCAGCGAAGCCATCGATCAGGAGAAACACAACACCCGCTCAGAGCAGGTGGCCCTCGTCGGCTATTCCGGCGGTGGCGCACTGGCGGTACTTCTGGCCGCCCAGCGACGGGACGTCGCTGCCATCGTGACGGTAGCGGCCAATCTGGACCTCGCTTACTGGACACAGCGCGATGGGTTGGCCCGGCTGGACGGTTCGCTCGACCCGGCGGACTTTGCCGATGCAGTCAGTGAAATTCCGCAGCTACATTTCGCTGGCGCCAAGGATGATGTCGTGGGTCCGGACGTGGTCAGCGCCTTCCTCTCGCGAATGGCACACTCGGCGTCGTCCAGGCTTGTCACCCTTGGTGATTACGACCATGAATGTTGTTGGGCTGACGCGTGGCCTCAGTTGTTGCGCCATCAGGAGGCACAAGAGGTACTGGATCGCGTGTTTCCACCCTGAAAATAGGCAGGTGCGCATCGCGGGTGTGCCGCGATTCCTGGAGAACCAACGGCCCCCGGTCCCGGCGAGTTGCCAGATCCGGGGGCCGTTCTTCATTGCCACATCATGCATCAGCCGGCGATGTCATCCAGCAGCCGGCGGTTCGCCGCGCCCGGCAGGACGCGCAGGCTCTTGTCCAGCGCGGCCGTGTAGGCTTCCTGCTGCACGGTGTCGACCATGTGCCAATCCGCGCGGACTTCGGCGTGGGTGGCGGTGATCACCATGTAGCCGCGGCGGCTGGTGTCGGAGTACTGCAGGCTGCCCGCCCAGTTGCTGCCGACGGCGCCCAGCGTGTTCAGGTTGGACAGCTGGCGAACCAGCGCCGACAGCGCCGCGGGCGGATATCCCGCGCCCAGGTATTCCTCGAAGCCCGGCGAGCTGACCGACGAGGTGGCGAACTCGACGCCCACCCGTTCGCCCGCGATGTTGCGCAGGTCGCTGGCCCAGGCGTTGTGCGTGTCGCCAGCCAGCACCACCAGGTTCTTGTCCAGGGTGCGCGCGGTCTGCAGCACGGTTTCGCGTGCGGCCCAGTAGCCGTCCCACGAGTCGAGGTTGTAGGGCAGGCTGGGCAGGTCCAGGATGGCGTTTTCCGGGGCCGTCAGGACTTCGCCGTTGAGCCGTCGTTGCAGCAGCGTTGCATAGGCCGCCGGGTCGATCGTGAAGCCGGGCGGCAGGGTCACGTCGCCAAGCTGGCCGGCGCCTGCCAGCAGGCCCAGCAGCACGGGCAGCGGCAGTGTCACGGGCGCCATCAGCACCTGCTGGCCCAGCACCTGCCATGTGGCCGACGAGGCCATCATGCCCTGTTGCAGCCAGCCCAGTTGCTCGGCGCCCAGCAGCTGGCGGCTCGTGTCGCCGAGATCCGTGCCCAGCTGGGTCAGGAAGTCCGTCAGGCCCGCTGCGGGATCGGGGTTGCCCAGCAGGGCGGGGAAGTAGCGGGTGTAGTCCAGCTGTTCGTCGCGTGCGACCAGGCGGGTGTCCAGCATGTGCAAGGTCAGCAGGTCGCCGAACTCGAAGCGGCGATAGAGGTGGTCGACCGGCACCTGTTCACGGGTGGGCAGCCACTCGTGATAGGCCTTCACGGCCGCGACCTTGCGCACGTCGAACGCGCCTTCGGTCTCGGGCTGGTGGTTCTCGGCGCCTTCGCGCCAGGTGTCGTTGGCGACTTCGTGATCGTCCCAGATCACGATGAAGGGCAGGGCGGCGTGCACGGCCTGCAGGTCGGCGTCGGTACGATATTGCGCGTAGCGGCGGCGATAGTCGGTCAGCGAGACGATTTCGTTGGCGGGTTCCGAGACGCGGCCCATGGCGGCGGCGTTGTCCGAGGCGTAGCCGTCGCTGGCGTATTCGTAGATGTAGTCGCCCAGGTGGATGGCGGCATGCAGGTCGTCACGGCGCGCGGCTTCGGCGTACACGTGGAAGTAACCCGCGGGGAAGTTCGAACAGGAGAACACGGCCAGGCGCGCCTGGCTGACGGCGCCGGCAGGCAGGGTGCGGGTGCGGCCGATGGTGCTGGTGGTGACGTCGTGCTTGAAGCGGTACCAGTACACGGTGTTGGCGGCCAGGCCGGTGACGTCGATCTTGGCGGTGTAGTCGCGCGACGAGTCAGTGAGCAGCGTGCCGGTCTTCAGGCCGCGCGTGAAGGCTTCGTCCTCGGCCAGCTCCCAGACCAGCTCGACTTCGCGCTCGCGCTCGGGCGTGACGCGGGTCCACAGGATGACGCGATCGGCAAGCGGATCGCCACTGGCCACGCCATGCAGGAAACTGGCGCTGGGCGCGGGACTGGGAGACTCGCCGGCATCGTCGTCGTTGCTGCTGCCGCAGGCGCCGAGACCCAGGGAGGAGGCGACAGTGAGGGTGCCGGCAGCGCCGCGGAGGAAGCGGCGGCGCGAGGGGATGTTCGTCGTCATGTGGTTTGCGATTCGTCGTTGGCTGTGGGTGGGGGACGAGCGCAAGTTTGGTGGGGGTTGGTGACATCCCTGTGAAATGGGGGATGTGTTTTTTTAAGGGTTTCAAGACCGCTGGGTTGACGGCCGCCGAGGCTGGTCGTGCCGTCGGCCGCCCGGCCCGGGGTGCGTCGCCTGCGCGCCGCGCCCCCCCCCGTTTCGGCATTCGCGTCGAGGTACAGGGAATTTTGAGGCCGGCTGGGAGAGGGGGAACCACCATGGGGCGGTGTCTTGGCTTGGGCGGTTGCCTCACCAAGTTTCAAACGGCGGGCAACGCCGAGAAGCATTGCCGAGCCAAGCGTCGACCGCCACTGCGCCGCGCAGGTGGAGCAACGCAGCCAAGCAGAGAACAGGCGCGAACGGCGACCCTTGCCCGAAGCTCGGTGCCTCCCCCCTCCAACACCCTTCCCCCCTCTCTCAAAAGCTGCCCTATTGCTTTTTCGAATGCTCAGCCAGGGGCGCTGTGGGCGCCCCTGGCTGAGCGGCAAGCCGAGATGTTATGGCGGGCAGTGAGCGATGGGCAAGAATGCGAGCAGGACTCAGGCGGCCGACGGCACGACCACCCTCGACGGCCGTCAACCAAGCGATCTCAACCCTCTAAACCAACATCATCTGCATCCAACAACACCCCAGCCGCAATGATCGTATTCGCTGCACTCTGGATATCGTCCCGCAGCGCCTCCCCGGCGCCCACCGTATCGCCCTTGTCCAGCGCGGCGATCATCCGTTTGTGGTGCGTTACCGCCGTGCGCTCCTTCACTCTCGGCGAGCCCGAGCGCAGGTCGTAGTTCAGGATCGGCCCCACCCGCAGCCACAGGCTCTCGATCATCTTGAAGAGCAGCGGCATCTCCGCCGCGCGGTACATCGCGAAGTGCAGTTCGCGGTTGAACAGGATCAGCTTGGCCGCGTCGGGTTCGGCGGTCCGCATCTCCGCTTCCAGCTTCTCGTTCCAGCCGCGCATCTCCCTGATCAGCGCCTTGGTGCAGTGCTGCGTGGCGTGATGCGCCGCCAGCGATTCCACGTGCACGCGGATGTAGGTCATCTCGCGGAACGCGCTCACCGTCATGCGGGGCACGCGGATGCTGCGGTTGGCGGTGACTTCCAGGGCCTGCTCGGCCACCAGTTGATACACCGCTTCCCGCACGGGCATGACGCTGACGCCCAGCGCCTGCGCGGTGGTGCGCAGCGAGATCTGTTCGCCGGGACGCAGGCGGCCGCTGGTCAGCAGTTCGCGGATCTGCGCGTGGACGTCGGCGCCAAGCGTCTGGCGCTTGGGGACGGGAGTGACGAGGTCGGTGAGGGCCATGGGCGAATTATATTAGGGTAATCACGGTATTGGTATCTGTGATCACAGATATACACTCGATTCCAGAAAGGCGGTACAGCCTTCGCGCAACACCATCCAAAGGAGACTTTCGTGAAGACAGGCAATCCCCGTTTTTCCGCGTCACGCCGGCAGCTGGTTCTTGGCGCGACGACGGCCGCCGTGCTGGGCGCGGCACCCGCGCTGGTGCGCGCACAATCCTCGGACGTCTATCGCATCGGCCACCTGACGCCGCGCACCGGCTTCCTCGGCCCGATGGGCGAGTACGCCGTCATGGGCGCGACGCTGGCGGTCGACGAGATCAACCAGGCGGGCGGCGTGCGCGGCCGCAAGTTCCAGTTGATGAGCGAGGACAGCGTCAATCCGCAGACGGCCTCTGCCAAGGCGCAACGCATGGTCGAGCGTGACGGCGTGCTGGCGCTGGTGGGCGAGATCAGTTCGGCGTCGGGCCTGGCGATTTCGCAGGTGGCGGCGCGCGCCAACAAGCTGTTCCTGCAGACGGGCTGCAATTCCGACGAGCTGCGGGGCAAGAGCTGCAGCCGCACGCTGTTCCACCTGGAAGCCAACAACACCATGTATGTGCGCACGGTGGGCCGTGAGCTGCTGCGCCAGAACATGGTGAAGGGCAAACGCTGGATGGCGTTCACGGCCGACTACGCCTTCGGCCACGATCTCTTCGCGCAGACCAGGAAGTTCATGGACGAGCACGGCGCGGTGTTCGTCTCGAACGACATGATCCCCACCGACGCGACGGAATTCAGCTCGGTGATCCTGAAGATCCGCCAGCAGAAGCCGGACCTGGTCATGAGCAACCTGGCGGGCAACCAGACCACGAACTTCATGAAGCAGTACAACGAGTTCGGCCTGCCCATTCCGCTGGCGGGCGCGGACCTGAACGCCACCAGCATCTGGGGCGCGGGGGCTGCCGGTTTCAGCGGCGTGTGGCCCATCATCTGGACGCACCAGGTGAAGTCGCCCTCGGGCCAGAAGTTCACCGAAGCCTTCACCAAGCGCTTCAGCCGTCCGCCCGACAACCAGGCCATCGCCGATTACCTGGCCGTGAAGGTGCTGGCCCAGGCCATCAAGGAAACCGACAGTGACGACACGGCCAGGCTCATCGACTACCTGGAGAGCGGCGTGAAGTTCGACGTGCTGCGCCAGCGCGAGGGCTATTTCCGCAAGTGGGACCACCAGCTCGTCTTCGAGATGTACACGGTGACGCCCAGCAAGGACAAGTCGGCCGACAAGTGGGACATCTTCCAGACCAGCGCGCCCGTGCCGGGTCCCGAGGAGGACATGGAACTGCTCCTGCCCACGATGGCGGAGAACGCCTGCAAGTTCGCGTGACGTTTCCCGCAGGCACGTCCCGCGGGGGCCGTGCCTGCGGGGGAACGCATACCGGTGCAAGTGTCTGGCAAGGAAACGATGGGCATGGAATTGATCTTCCTTGCCGAGCAGGTGGTCAACGGCCTCCTGCTCGGCTTCTACTACCTGTTGATCGCGCTGGGGCTGTCGATCATCTTCAGCCTGGGCGGCGTGGTGAACCTGGCGCATGGCGCGTTCTTCGCCCTGGGCGCCTATTTCATGGTGACGATCACCGGCTGGGCAGGCTACGGCGTGGGCTTCGTGGCCTCGCCGCTGCTGGTGGCCATCCTGGGCATGATCGTGGAACGGCTCTTCCTGCGCCGCTTCTACAAGGCCGATCCGGTGCTGAGCCTGCTGTTCACCTTCGGCCTGGCCATGGTGATCGAGCAGTCGCTGCGCATGATCTACGGCGCCTCGCCGCTGCAGTTCTCCATTCCGCCGGCCGCGCGGGGCATGGTCACCGTGGGCGACTTCATGTATCCCAACTACCGGCTGGCCATGCTGGCGGTGGCCTTGGCCGCGCTGGGCGGCACCTGGTGGTTGCTGCGCCGCACCTCCTTCGGCAAGGTGGTGCGGGCCGGCATCAGCGATCCGGACATGGTGCGTGCGCTGGGCATCTCGCTGGCGCCCGTGCTGACGGCGGTGTGCGGCATCGGCATCGGCCTGGCGGGGCTGGCGGGCGCCTTGCTCTCGCCCGTGACGGGCGTGCATCCCGCCATGGGCCACGAGATCCTGACCGCCGCCTTCGTGGTGGTGGTGATCGGCGGCCTGGGAAGCTTCTGGGGTGTCGTGGTGGCGGCGGTGCTGGTCGGCGTGCTGCGCGGCCTGACGGCGTACTTCTATCCGCCGGCGTCGGAAGCTTCCCTCTATCTCCTGATGCTGGCCGTCCTGCTGCTGCGTCCCCGCGGCATCATGGGCGAGCGCATGGAACGCCTGGAGTAAGCCATGCAGAACACTGAACTCAAGACCCTGGCGGCGCTGGCCGCGGGCCTCGCGGTGCTGCCCTTCGCGCTGCAGGCGGGCGGACTGACCTATACCTCGGCGGTCGATTGCGTGCTGCTGGCGATGGTGGGCCTGGGGCTGAACGTGCTGCTGGGCCAGACCGGCCTGGTGTCCTTCGGGCATGGCGCGTGGTACGGCATTGGCGCCTACACGGTCGCCATCCTGCAGGTGCGCTATCTGCCCGACAGCGTGGTGCTGCCCGTGCTCGGCGCGGTGGCGCTGGTGGCCGTGGCGTCGCTCGCCGTGGGCGCGCTGGTGCTGCGCCGGCGCGGCGTGTATTTCTCGCTGCTCACGCTGGCCTTTTCGGCGCTGTGCTTCACGGTGGCGTTTCGCTGGACCTCGCTGACGGGCGGCGAGAACGGCATGGGCGGAATCGAGCGCCACAGCCTGTTCGGCCTGCCGCTGGATCACGGGCCGACCTTCTATGCGGTGGTGGCCGTGATCGGGCTGGGGGTGGCTGCGCTGCTGCTGCGCCTGACGCACTCGCCTTTCGGCAAGGTGCTGCTGGCCATCCGCGAGAACGAGGTGCGCACGCGCTTCGTCGGCTATCCGGTGCGCCGCTACAAGCTCATCGCCTTCGCCATCTCGGCCACGGTCACGGGCATGGCGGGCGGGCTGGCGGTGCTGAACCACCGGATCGCCTCGGCCGAGAGCCTGTCGGTGCCGTTCTCGGGCGAGCTGCTGGCCATCGTGCTGATCGGCGGCATGCGCAGCTTTGCCGGGCCGATCCTGGGCGCGCTGTTCTTCGTGCTGTTCCGCGAGTACCTGTCGATGGTGACGGAGAACTGGCTGCTCTGGTTCGGCCTGGTGTTCATCGCCTTCATCCTGTTCTCGCCCGCGGGCCTGGCCGGCATCTGGAACCGCGTGTGGCGCATGATCCGCCCGGAGGCCGACCGCGCCGCCGCGATGGGCGCGCGCAGCACGCCGCCCGAGGTGGGCGAGTTCCCGTCCTTCCTGCAACGTGCCGATCGCCAGCCGCTGGTGGCCGAAGGCGTGAGCAAGCGCTTTGGCGGCGTGACGGCCGTGGCGGGTGTCAGCACCACGATCTCGGACCAGGGCGTGCACGCGTTGATCGGCCCCAATGGCGCGGGCAAGACCTCGTTCTTCAATCTGCTGTCGGGCATGTTCGCGCCCGATGCGGGCAAGGTCAGGCTGGGGACGCGCGATCTCACGGGCGGCACGCCGGACGTGATCTGCGGGGCAGGCGTGGCGCGCTCGTTCCAGATCACCAACCTCTTCAAGGGCCTGTCGGTGCGCGACAACCTGCTGTTGTCGGTCATGGCGCGCGACCCGGCGCGCTACGCCATCCTGCGGCGGGCGTCGGACCTGGACAAGGCCCAGCGCGAGACCGACGAGCTGGTGCGTTTCCTGGGGGTGACCGGCATGGAGACGGCCCTGGCCGAGGATTTGTCCTATGGCGGGCAGCGCCTGGTCGACATGGGCCTGGCGCTGGGCTCCGCGCCACGCCTGCTGCTGCTCGACGAACCGCTGGCCGGCCTGGCGGTGGCCGAGCGCGACCGCATCGGCAGGCTGATCCGGGCAGTGGGCGACCGCATCGGGGTGCTGCTGGTGGAGCATGACGTGGACCGCGTCTTCGCCCTGTCGGACCGCATCACGGTGATGAACCAGGGCGCCGTGCTGATCGAAGGCGATGCCGCGACGGTGCAGCGGGACGCGCGCGTGCACGAGATCTATATCGGCTCGGGCAGCGAGGCCCTGGCGGCGAAGGTGCAGCCCACCGAGGTGTCCACAGAGGTCACCCTGGCGGTGGCGGGCATCGAAGCCTACTACGGCAAAAGCCACATCCTGTCGGGCATCGGCTTCTCGGCGCATCGCGGCGAAATCGTCGCGGTGCTGGGCCGCAATGGCGCTGGCAAGTCGACCTTGCTGAAGAGCCTCATCGGCATGGCGCGGCTGGCGCAGGGCGAAGTGACCGTGGCGGGGCAGACGATCCGGTCGCCGGTGCCCGAGGCCATGGCGCGGCTGGGCCTGGCCTTCGTGCCGCAGGGCCGGCGCCTGTTCCCGGGGCTGACGGTGAAGGACAACCTGATGCTGGGCCGGCTGCGCCGCGGCAGCGAGGATGCCTGGGACGACGAGCGGATCTTCTCGATCTTCCCGCGCCTGCGCGAGCGCTACCTGGTGAATGCCGACCTGCTGTCGGGCGGCGAGCAGCAGATGGTGGCGATCGCGCGCGCGCTGTCGGGCCATGTGCGCGTGCTGCTGCTGGACGAGCCCTTCGAAGGGCTCTCGCCCGCGATGACGGAGGAAGTCTTCAATGCCATCCTGAAGCTCAAGGGCGAGATCACCATCCTCATCGTGGACCACAACCTGGACCTCACGCTGGCGCTGGCCGACACGGCCCTGGTGCTGGATCGCGGACGGGTGTCGCATCACGGACCGGCGCTGCCGCTGCTGACGGACCTGGCCTTGCGGCGCGAGAAGCTGTGGGTCTGAGCGGGGCAGGCAAGCGCAATTCTTCACGCAAGGAGCAGCATCATGTTCGGTGACAAGACCCTCTCAAGCCGCCGCGTGCTGGTGACGGCGGGCGCCAGCGGCATCGGCCTGGCCATCGCGCGGGCCTTTCGCGGCGCGGGCGCCAAGGTGTTCGTCTGCGACGTGGACGAGGCGGCGCTGGCGGCCGCGCGGAAAGCCCTGCCGGGCCTGCAGGGCATCCGGGCGGACGTGTCCGACGAGGCCAGCGTGGCCGCGCTGTTCGAGGCCGCGGACGCCTACCTGGGCGGGCTGGACATCCTGGTCAACAACGCGGGCGTGGCCGGCCCCACGGGCGGGGTCGAGACGCTGTCGCTGGCCGACTGGCGCCGCACGCTGGACGTGAACATCACCGGCCAGTTCCTGTGTGCGCGGCTGGCCGTGCCGCGGCTGCGGCGCGGCGTGAACCCTTCCATCATCAATCTGTCTTCCGCCGCCGGGCACCTGGGCTTCCCGGGGCGCTCGCCCTATTCGGCGTCCAAGTGGGCGGTGGTGGGCTTCACCAAGTCCCTGGCCATCGAGCTGGGACCCGATGGCATCCGCGTCAACGCGATCCTGCCCGGCGCCGTGGACGGGCCGCGCATCCGCGCCGTGATCGCGGCCAAGGCCGCATCCAACGGCCTGCCGCTCGAAGAGGTGGCGCACGCCTATGAAAGCCAGGCCGCCCTGGGCCGCATGGTGACGGCGGAGGACATCGCGAACATGGCCTTGTTCGCCGTGAGCGACGCGGCCATCAACCTGTCCGGCCAGGAGCTGGTGGTGGACGGCCATACGCAGAAACTGAGCTGAGGAGCACGCATGGACACGCAGCAGGACGGCGCCGTCGCCGTGGTGGGAACAGGCCTCATCGGCCAGGGCTGGGCGATCGTGTTCGCCAGGGCCGGCCTGACGGTGCGGCTGTGGGACGGCGACGCCCAGGCCCTGTCGCGCGCCGTGGGTCTGATCGCCGCGCAATTGCAGGCGCTGGCGGCGCACGGCCTGGTGCAGGACGTGCCGGCCATCGTGGCGCGCCTGCAGCCTTGCGCGGCGCTGGAGGATGCGCTGGCGGGCGTGGACTATGTGCAGGAAAGCCTGCCCGAGCGCGTCGAGGTCAAGCGCGAGATCCATGCGCGCCTGGACGCCGTTGCGCCGTCCGCCGCGATCCTGGCCAGCTCCACGTCCAGCATCCCGGCCTCGGCTTTCACGGAAGACCTGCCGGGACGGGGACGCTGCGTGATCGCGCATCCCGTCAACCCGCCCTACCTGGTGCCGGTCGTGGAGATCTGTGGCGCACCCTGGACCGAGCCCGAGGTGGTGCGGCGCGCCGCCGCGCTGATGGAACGCGTGAAGCAGGCGCCGGTGATCGTGCGCCGCGAGCTGGAGGGCTTCGTCCTGAACCGCCTGCAAGGCGCCTTGCTGCGCGAGGCGTTCCGCCTGTACGAGCAAGGCTATGTCGACGCCGAGGGCCTGGACCGCACGATCCGTGACGGCCTGGGCCTGCGCTGGTCCTTCATGGGGCCGTTCGAGACCATCGACCTGAACGCGCCCGAGGGGCTGGCCGATTACTGCGCGCGCTATGGGGGCATGTATGAATCCATCGCCCGCGAGCAGGCCGACAGCGACCCGTGGCCGCCAGCGCTGGTGGCGCGCCTGCACGCCGAGCGCCGCGCGGCGCTGCCGGCCGCGGCACTGGCCGACAGGCGCATCTGGCGCGACGAACGATTGATGCGGCTGGCGGCCCTGAAGCAGGGCTTTGCCGCCGACGACGGCAAGACATCCTGATACCCCTCTTTGCGGAGACAGTCATGGCAACGAAGCGAAAAGTCATCATCACCTGCGCCGCCACGGGCGCCATCCACACCCCCAGCATGTCGCCGCACCTGCCGGTGACCGCCGACCAGATCGCCGACGCCGCCATCGGCGCGGCCAAGGCCGGCGCCGCCATCCTGCATCTGCACGCGCGCGATCCCAAGGATGGCCGCCCCACGCAGGATCCGGCCTTCTTCAAGCCCTTCCTGGACAAGATCAAGGCCGCCACCGACGCGGTGGTGAACATCACCACGGGCGGCAGCCCGCACATGACCGTCGAAGAGCGCATGCGCCCGGCCATGACCTACCAGCCCGAGGTCGCCTCGCTGAACATGGGGTCCATGAATTTCGGGCTTTTCCCGATGCTCAAGCGCTTCGATACCTTCGAACACGAGTGGGAGCGCCAGCACCTGGAGAACAGCCGCGACCTGGTCTTCAAGAACACCTACCAGGACATCGAGACGATCCTGAAGCGCGGCACCGACAACGGCACGCACTTCGAGTTCGAGTGCTACGACATCAGCCACCTGTACAACCTGGCGCATTTCCACGACCGCGGCCTGGTGAAGGGCCCGCTCTTCGTGCAGTCGGTCTTCGGCATCCTGGGCGGCATCGGCCCCAGCCCGGAAGACCTGATGCACATGCGCCGCATCGCCGACAGGCTCTTCGGCGACCAGTACCAATGGTCCATCCTGGGGGCGGGCCGCAACCAGCTGCCGCTGGCCACCATGGGCCTGACCATGGGGTCGCACGTACGGGTGGGCCTGGAGGACTCCCTGTGGCTGGGACCGGGCAAGCTGGCCGAATCCAATGCCGCGCAGGTCACGCGCATCCGCACCATCATCGAGGCGCTGGACATGGAAGTGGCCACGCCCGCCGAGGCGCGCCGCATCCTGGGCCTGAAGGGCGGAGACAAGGTTGGTTTCTGATCCGGGCTGCGGCACGGGGCCGCTCTTTTCCCTGGCGGGCCAGGTGGCGCTGGTGCTGGGCGCCAGCCGCGGCATCGGCCGCGCCTGCGCGTTCGCGCTGGGACGGCAGGGCGCCCGGGTGCTGGTCAACGGGCGCGATGCAGGCCGGGCGGCCCGCACGGTGCGCGAGCTGGGAGACGCCGGCATCCGCGCCGAGGCCGTGGTCTTCGACGTGGATGACCTGCAAGGCGCCACCGCCGCCATCGATGCCGCCGAGGCGCGCGTGGGGCCGGTGGACATCCTGTTCGCCAATGCCGGCGTGCAGCACCGCGCGCCCTTGCTCGCCTTCGATCTGGCCGATTTCCAGCGCGTGCTCTTCACCAACCTGACCGCGCAATGGGCGCTGGCACGCCATGCCGCCCGCGGCATGGCGGCGCGCGGGCATGGCCGCATCGTCTTCACCGGGTCGATCACCGCCATCCTGGGCCGTGAGAACGTCACGGCCTATACCGCCGCCAAGGGGGCCTTGCACGCCCTGGTGCGGCAATGGTCGGCGGAGCTGGCCGCGCGTGGCGTCACCGTGAACGCCCTGGCGCCGGGCTACATCCGCACCGACCTGACCCAGGCCTTGCATGGCGATGACGAGTTCGATGCCTGGCTGCGCCGCCGCACGCCTGCTGGGCGATGGGGCACGCCGGAGGACCTGGCCAGCGCAATGGTCTTCCTGGCGGCGCGCGAATCGGGTTTCGTGACGGGCCAGATCCTGGCCGTGGATGGCGGCCTGTCGGCGACGATGTAGCGGGCAGGCGCCTTGCGGGCTCAGTAGCCCGGCACGCCCGCGCGGATGCGTTGCGAGAAGTCCGGCGCGTCGCCGGCCGCCTGGGCGCGGGCATTGATGTGGCCGCGTTCGCGCAGCACGTCCAGCGCCACGCCGGGCGCCAGCGCGTCGCGCGCATGGACGTAGGCGGGCAGGTAGCCCGAGGCCAGCAGCCGCCAGTTCATGGGCAGGCCGTCGACCAGGCGCCGCATCATGCCGTAGACGATGGTGGTGCAGTTCTCGGTCAGCGTGTTGTAGAAGCGCGGTTCGGCCGACAGCCGGTTGGCCTCTTCCACATAGGCCGCGAAGAGCGAGCGCATGACCGGCTGCGGCATCTGCACCTTGTACAGGAACACGCGCTCAGTGCGCACATTGCTGCGCACCCGCACGATGTCGCGCTCGTCCGCCGCGATGACGCTGGCCTCGAACTGCTTGAAGAAGCCGCCCAGCGCCGAGAAGCTTTCGTGGCGCTCCTTGCGGATCTCGACCGAGAACACCACGCGCTCGCCATCCTCGAAGCCGAAGGACACCAGGGTGTGGGCAATGGGCTCGATGGTCCAGTACGACACGATCATGTCCACGTCGCGCAGCGTGGACAGGTCGTAGCGGCGCGTCTCCCAGCGCGGGGTGTAGTCCGTGGCCGTGCGCCAGTCGAAATTGCGCACATCGCGCAGCGTGGCGATGTCGCCGTGGATCTCGCCGGTGGAGGGCCGCGAGACATCGTCCGCCCAGTCGCGCGCGTTCGACGGCTTGATGCCCAGCCACCACGCCGCCAGCAAGGCCAGCAGCAGCACGTGTCCGATCAGCGGCAGCAGGCTGCGTCCCTGCCAGGCCAGCACCAGCAGGGCCAGCATGGCCGCCACCCACAGGCAGGCCATCAGGATGCGCCGGGGCGGCGGGGCGGGGAACTGCACCCACAGCGCCAGCGCGCCCCAGGCCGCCGCCAGCACGGCGAGCAGGGTGGCCAGGACCAGGATCGTGGTCATGGTGCGCGGGCGCGTCATGGCTCAGCCCGAATTGCGCAGGCCGGCCGCGATTCCGTTGATGGTCAGGTGGATGGCGCGCTGCATGGGCTTGGGCGTGTCGGCCAGCGCCGTGCCCCGCTTCAGGCCCGCGCGGTGCCGGCGCAGCACTTCCACCTGCAAGGCGTTCAGCGGGTCGATGTACGCGAAGCGCTCGCGCAGCGAGGCCGCCAGCGCGGGGTTGTCGGCCAGCAGCTCTCGTTGCGTGATCTCCTTGAACACGGCCAGGGTGCGCGCGTGCTCGTCGGCAATGCGGCCGAAGATGCGCTCGCGCAACGCCTTCTGCGGCACCAGCTCGGCATAGCGCGCCGCAATCGCCAGGTCCGTCTTGGCCAGCACCATCTCCATGTTCGACAGCAGCACGCGGAAGAAGGGCCAGGCGCCGGCCATCTCGCGCAATTGGGCAAGACGCGCCTTGCGGCTGGCGGGGGCGCCCGGGGCGCCTTCGGCCAGATAGTCCTGGATGGCCGTGCCCACGCCGTACCAGCCCGTCAGCAGCAGGCGGCATTGCGACCACGAGAAGCCCCAGGGGATGGCGCGCAGGTCCTCGATGCGCTGGCCCGCCTTGCGCGAAGCCGGGCGCGAGCCGATGTTCAGGCCCGCGATCTCGTTGATGGGCGTGGCGGCGAAGAAGTACTGCGCGAAGCCGGGGGTGTCGTAGACCAGGGAACGATAGGCGCGCTGCGCCGCCTCGGACAGGTGCGACACGACGTCGCCATAGCGCGCCATGTAGGCGTCCTCGTCGCTGGCCGCGCGAGAACGCGGCGCCTGGCTGGCTTCCAGCGTGGCCGAGACCAGCAGCTCCAGGTGCCAGCGGCCCACTTCGGCATCCTTGTACTTGCTCTGGATGACCTCGCCCTGCTCGGTCAGGCGGATCTGCCCGGCGACCGTGCCGGGCGGCTGCGCCAGGATGGCATCGAAGCTGGAGCCGCCGCCGCGTCCCACCGTGCCGCCGCGGCCATGGAAGAGCCGCAGCGCGATGCCGCGTTCGTTGAACACGTCCACCAGTGCGCGTTCGGCCTGGTAAAGCGCCCAGTTCGAGGTCAGGAAGCCGCCGTCCTTGTTGCTGTCCGAATAGCCCAGCATGACTTCCTGCACGCCGCCCTGGGCGCCGCGCACGCGGGCGCGCACCTCGGGCAGGTCCAGGAAGCGGGCCATGATGTCCGGACCGTTCTCCAGGTCGGGAATGGTTTCGAAGAGCGGCACCACCATCAGGCCGCCGTCGGGCGCGGGACTGCCGTCGGCGCCCGGCGCGGGCAGCAGGCCGGTTTCCTTCTGCAGCACCAGCACTTCCAGCAGGTCGCTCAGGGTTTCGGTGTGCGAGACGATGGCCTGGCGCAGGGCGGCTTCGCCGTAGCGGGCACGGCCCTCGGCGGCGGCGCGCAGCACGGCCATCTCCCGCCGCGTTTCCTCGCTGTATTCGATCCAGGGCGAGGCCAGCGGCCGTCCTTGCGCGAGCTCGGCGCGCAGGAGCGTGACGCGTTGCGCTTCGTCCAGGCTGGCGTAGTCCAGCAGGGCGCCCTCATGCTGGACGCCGGCGCGCTGGAAGAGTTCCGTCAGGGTGCGCTCATGCACGTCCGAGCTCTGGCGCAGGTCCAGCGTGGCCAGGTGGAAACCGAAGACCTCGACGGACTGGCGCAGCGCGTTCAGGCGCAGGCGGGCGACGGGCGCGCCGTGGTGGGCCGCGAGCGACTCGGCCAGCACGGCCAGGTCGGCAGCCAGCTCGGCGGGGGCGGCATAGGCGGGCGCGGGCCGTGTGGGCCGGCGCGCCAGGTCCTGGCCGGTCAGCGCCTGCGCCGTGGCGGCGACGCGGTTGTACATGCCCACCAGCGCGCGCCGATAGGGCTCGTCACGGCGGTGCGGCGAATCGTCGCCGCCGGTCTCGCCCAATGCAAGCAGGGCCGGCGATACCTGCGTGAGCCAGCGGGTGGCGGACAGCTCCTGGCCCAGCGCATGGACTTCCAGCAGGTAATGGTCGAACAGCACGGTGGCCTGGCGCAGCAGGGCGTGCTCCAGCGTCCCGGCATCGACGTTCGGGTTGCCGTCGCGATCGCCGCCGATCCAGCTGCCCATGCGCAGGAAGGGCTGCAGCGGTTCGGGCGCGGCGGCGAAGGGCGAGCGGGGCTCGCCTTCCACCAGCCGGGCCAGGTCCGCGTACAGCCGCGGGATCACGGGCAGGAAGGTGCTGCGGTAGTAGGACAGCGCGTTCTCGATCTCGTCGGCCACGGTCAGGCGCGACTCGCGCAGCATGCGGGTCTGCCACAACGTGGTGATGCGGCCCAGCAGCTCCAGGTCGATGTCCTCGCGTTCGGACCCGGTCAGTTCGCCTTCGCGGCGCGCCAGCGCCTGGGCGATCAGGCGGTGCAGGTCCAGCGTGCTCTTGCGTTGCACTTCGGTGGGGTGGGCGGTCAGCACGGGCACCACGCAGGCGTCGGCCAGCAGCTTGCGCAGGCGTGCGCCCGTCACGCCCTGTTCCTTCAGCACCGCCAGGGCGCCGCGCAGGCTGCCGCGCGCGGGCGCGGTCTGCGCCAGCGTGTCGGCGCGCTGCTGCTTGTTCTGTTCGTGGTCCTCGGCGATGTTGGCCAGGTGCAGGAAATAGCTGAAGGCGCGCGCGACGGCGTTCGCGTCTTCGCCGCGCAGCTGGTCCACCTTTTCACGCATGCGGCGCGCGTCGGCCGCGCGGCCGACGCGCCGGAAGCGCACCGCCGAGCGGCGCAGCGTCTCGATGGTGTCGAAAGCGGGCTTGCCCTCGCATTCCTTGATGACTTCGCCAAGCAGCCGGCCCAGCAGCCGGATGCCGTCACGCAGGGGTTCGTCGGAAGAGGACTGCGGGCGGGGCGTGCGCAAGGCGGGTCTCCAAAGGGCCGGTCAGGCCTGATCTTGTCTTGTTTGAACGAGGACGCGGGTTGCTGCGGAAGCGGGATTGCGGGGAAAGTATGGCACTTTTTGGCGATGGGCCGCCTCGAGGCGGAAAGCAGCCCCCCTTGGCGGCTGCAAGCCGGCGTTGCGGCAGCGGTTCGACGGGCCCGCCGCCGGAGCGGTACAGTGCGCCTGATCTCATTGCTTCAGGAAGTGCCTCATGTCCGCTCCCTCTCCCGCTGTCCTGCCCGCCGAGCGCCGCGCGCTGGTGCTGTTTTCCGGCGGCCAGGACTCATCGACCTGCCTGGCCTGGGCCTTGTCGCGCTACGCGCACGTGGAGACGGTGGCTTTCGACTACGGCCAGCGCCATCGCATCGAGCTCGATGCGCGGTTGGAGGTGCTGGCCGGCGTGCGTGCGCAGTTTCCCGAGTGGGCCACGCGCCTGGGCGAGGACCACCTGCTGGACCTGGGCGTGCTGGGCCAGGTGTCGGATACCGCGCTGACCCAGGACCGCGCCATCGAGATGCAGGCCAACGGCCTGCCCAATACCTTCGTGCCTGGCCGCAACCTGCTCTTCCTGACGCTGGCCGCGGCGTTGGGCTACCGCCGTGGCCTGGACGTGCTGGTGGGGGGCATGTGCGAGACGGATTTTTCCGGTTATCCCGATTGCCGCGACGACACCATCAAGGCGCAGCAGGTTGCGCTGGGCCTGGGCATGGGCACGCGTGTGCTGATCGAGACGCCGCTGATGTGGCTGGACAAAGCCCAGACCTGGGCGCTGGCCCGCGAGCTGGGCGGCGATGCGCTGGTCGACCTGATCGTCGAGCGCAGCCACACCTGCTACCTGGGCGAGCGCGGCGCGCGCCATGGCTGGGGCTACGGTTGCGGCACGTGTCCGGCCTGCGCGCTGCGGGCGCAGGGATGGCTGAAGTGGCGCCAGGCCTGACCCCGGCGTTGGGCGGCGCCCGGCTCAGCGAGGGGTGCTGACCAGGCAGTTGGAGGCAGTGTTCGCGGCGATTTCCCTGGCGTGCTTGGCGCCCTCGACGCCCAGGATATCGGGCAGCGAGACGTTGTTCTTCGCGGCAATGACCTCGGCCAGGATCGAGATGGCGATTTCGGGGGGCGTCTTGCTGCCGATGTAGATGCCGGCCGGCCCGCGCAGGCGCGCAACCTCGGCCAGCGTCAGGTCGAACTCCAGCAGGCGTTCGCGGCGTGCCTCGTTGTTGCGCCGCGATCCCAGCGCGCCGATGTAGAAAGCCGGGGTGCGCAGCGCTTCCATCAGCGCCAGGTCGTCGAGCTTGGGGTCGTGCGTGAGCGTGATGACGGCGCAGCGCTCGTCCAGGTTCATGGCCATCACCACGTCATCGGGCATGTCGCGCACGAGCTCGACACCCTGCACGGGCCAGTTGTCTGCGTATTCCTCGCGCGGGTCGCAGACCGTGACGCGGAAATCCAGGCCCAGGGCGGCCTGGCACAGGTACTCCGACAACTGTCCGGCGCCGATCACCAGCATGCGATAGCGCGGTCCGTGCACCGTGATCAGGCGCTCGCCGTCGAATGCCAGCATGTCCCGCGCGTTGGCGCGGGTGAGCGTGGCGCTGCCGGTTTTCATGTCCAGCGTGCGCTGCACGAGCTCGCCGGCCTGCACGCGCGCCAGCAGGGCGTCGATGCCGCTGGCGGCGGTGAGGGGTTCCGTGACGAGCTGGATGGTGCCGCCGCAGGGCAGGCCGAACCGGTGCGCCTCGTCGGCGCTGACGCCGTAGCGCAACGATTGCGGCAGGCCATCGGTGATGCCCTGGCGGCGCACGCGGTCGATGATGTCGTCTTCGATGCAGCCACCCGAGACCGAGCCTGTCACGGCGCCGTCCTCGCGCACGACCAGCATGGCGCCTTCGGGCCTGGGCGACGACCCCCAGGTCTGCACCACCGTGACCAGCAGGGCGCGGCGCCCCTGGGCCAGCCACTGGCTGCTGCGGTGGAGGACTTCGAGGTCGACGCTATCCATGGGCGCTGCCTGTATTGCGTGGCCTGGGCGATCAGGAACGGTAGTCGGCGTTGATGCTGACGTACTCGTGCGAGAAGTCGCAGGTGTAGACCGTGTCGGCCACGTGGCCGCGGCCCAGCGCGATGCGCACCAGGATCTCGGCCTGTTTCATGACGCGCTGCCCGTCTTCCTCGCGGTAGTCGGGATTGCGTCCGCCGCCGGTGGCGACCAGCACGTCGTCCAGCCACAGCCGCACGGTGGCGGTGTCGAGGTCGGCGATGCCGGCATAGCCGACGGCCGCCAGGATGCGGCCCAGGTTGGGGTCCGAGGCGTAGAAGGCGGTCTTGACCAGGGGCGAGTGGGCGACTGCATAGGCCACCTTGAGCGCTTCCTCGGTGTCGGCGGCTTCCTCGACGCGGATGGTCATGAACTTCGTGGCGCCTTCGGCGTCGCGCACGATCTTCTGTGCAAGGTCGGTGGCGGCCGCTGCCAGCGCCGCGCGCAAGGCGGGGAAGTGGGGGTCCTGGCGGCTTTCGATGGACAGGCCGCTCTTGCCGGTGGCGATGACGATGAACGAATCGTTGGTGGACGTATCGCCGTCGACGGTGATGCGGTTGAAGGACACATCGGCCAGTTCGCGCGCCAGTTCGGTCAGCAGCGGCTGGGCGATGCCGGCGTCGGTGGCCAGGTAGCCCAGCATGGTGGCCATGTTGGGACGGATCATGCCGGCGCCCTTGCTGACGCCGGTGATGGTGACGGTCTTGCCGTCCAGCGTTTGGCGCGAGGAGTGGATCTTGGGCAGCGTGTCGGTGGTCATGATGCCGTGCGCGGCCTGCACCCAGTTGTCCGGGCCCAGCTTGCCGATGGCGGCGGGCAGGCCGGCCACGATGCGGTCGACCGGAAGCTGTTCGAGGATGACGCCGGTGGAGAAGGGCAGCACCTGGCGGGCATCGAGCTGCAAGGCCTTGGCCAGCGCGTCGCAGGTGGCGTTGGCCGCGGCCAGGCCCTGGGGGCCGGTGCCGGCATTGGCGTTGCCGGTGTTGATGACCAGCGCGCGGATGGGCAGCCCCGCCGACAGGTGGGCTTCGCAGACCTGGACGGGCGCGGCGCGGAAACGGTTGCGGGTGAAGACGCCCGCGACGGTGCTGCCCTCGGCAAGGCGGAACACGGTGAGGTCGCGCCGGTTGGCCTTGCGCACACCGGCTTCGGTGACGCCTATCTCCACGCCCGGAACGGCGAAAACGTCGGAATCGTCAGGAATGTTCAGGTTGACCGCCATGCTGCGTCTCTATGGTTTTGGTGACAGGGAGGAAGGAGTGCGTCCTCGATCCCCCATTATGACCAATCCTGGCAGGGCATGCATGTCCGCAGGTCGTAATCGTCCACTGCCGGCGATGCGTGTCATGCCGTATCCTGTCGCTTTTCGCGCTGTGAGAGCACCATGAATTCACGTTTCGCCAACGTGCGCCGTCTGGTCCCGGTGGCATGCCTGGGAGCCTTGCTTGCCCTGGCCGGATGCAGCCTGCCGCCCCTGTCGGGCGGGAACGGGACAGCGGGCGTGCCACGCTATGCCGCGACGGCGGAGGTCGCGCAAAAAATCGAGGGCGGTAAAGGCGTGAGCGGCGTGCGGGTCCAGCGCTTTGCCACCTCTCAGGCAGCGGGGCTGCTGGTCGTCGAGGCAGCGCTGCAACCGTTGGGCAAGAAGCCCTACGACTTCTATTACCGGTACCGCTGGCTGAACGCCAGCGGCGGCGCCGTCGGAAAGCCGGACACATGGCGTCCGGGTTCGGTGATGGTGTCGGATACGCCCCGGCTGCTGAAAGGCCAGGCGTCCGTGCCCGAGGCAGTGGATTTCCGTCTGGAGCTGGCCAGGGAACGGCCCGAGCCCTGACGGCCGTCCAGCCGCCAGGCGGGACGCCGCGCTACTGATCGGGTGCGACGCGGTTGCGCCGCACGCTCACCTTCAGCAGGCTCAGGCCACGGTACAGCGTCTCGCGGTCCTGGTCGCTCAGGTCGCTGAAAAGGCGCTTGATCCACTCTTCGTGCTCTCGCGCCATCACGGCGAAGGCCTTGCGACCTTGCGGCGTCAGCCGCAGGACCGACACGCGGCGGTCGCTGGCGGCGTTGCTGCGGGAGATCAGGCCTTCCTTCTCCAGCTGCTGGGTGATGCCCGTGATGTTCCCGTTGGTGACCATCATGCGGCGCGACAACTCCCCCATCTTCAGGCCGTCGGGGACGCGCTCGAGCTGGGCGAGCAGGTCGAAGCGGGGCAGGGTGATGTCGAAGCGTTCCCGCAGCCGGGTGCGCATCTCGGTCTGGACGAGGTTGAAACAGGTCATGATGCGCAACCAGACGCGCAGGTCATCATGTCCGTCGGGTAGCGGTCGGGTCTCGAGGTCTGGATGATCAGTCATTGTTGCTTTCTGTATAGCGATGGAGTGGCCACCGCGCCACGCTTGATCACTGCAAATGTAACCCCGATTGTTCCATTGTGGCGAACTTAACACTGTGTATGCACTCAGTATTTTTCGTCAAGGCGCTGTCATGGGCTGGTGATAAAATCCGCAGCCTGCTGCCGCTCGCCGAGAAACGAGTGGCAGTTTTGGCGTCTGGGACCCACTGTTTGCAGGCGTGGCGGCCTTTTCCCGCCACGCGCCCGCCAGATCTTCGCACGTCCTGGCGGCGTGTTTTCCAGGACTTGCGGCATTTCCCTTGCCGGTAAACCGCGCGGCGCGGACTGGCCTTCTACGACCATTTTCCGGAAGTCTGACAACATGGCCCACCTGGGTTTGCGTGGTAAATCGCTGGTGGCGTTGATCCTGGCATGCCTGCTGGCCCTCGTGCCCGCGGGGCTCGCGGGCTGGCTGGCCGTCGACAACGTCAGGGAACATTTTGGCGCGGCCTATGCGCGCAATTTCACGCAACTGAACCTGCAGCGCATCCTGGGGCCGCTTTCGCGTGAACTGGCGCTGTCGCGCCGCCTGGCGAATTCCGAGTTGACGCACCAGTGGTTGCGCGCCGAAAACGACCCGGCCCGCCGCGCCACGTTCTTCCGCGAAGCCGAGAGCTATCGCCGCGACCTCGCCGACCGTGCCTATTTCCTGGTCAGCGAGTCGTCGGGCAACTATTACTACAACGACGACGAGAAGCCGTTTTCCGACGCCTCGCGCTACACGCTGGAGCGGGCGAACCCGAAGGACAGCTGGTTCTACGTGACCGTCATGGGCGGGGCGGACTACACGCTCAACATCAATACCGACCGCGAACTGGGCCTGACCCGCATCTGGCTCAACGTCCTCATCAAGGATGGCGACACGCCGCTGGGGCTGGCCGGGGCCAGCCTGGACCTGAGCGACTTCCTGTCCGACTTCGTCAATACCGGCGAAGTGGGCGTGACGCCTGTCGTGCTGGATGCCAATGGCGCCATTCAGGCCCATCCCGACAAGACGCGCATCGCGCTGAACTCGGCCATCGGTCCCTCCACCAGCGACAGCCGCTTGTCCGATCTCGTGGATGACACCGCCGGCAAGGACGCCCTGCATGATGCGATGCTGCGCGCGCGCGCCGAACGGGGATCGGTGCAGGCGCTGAACGTCACCATGGAGGGCCGTCCGCAACTGCTTGCCCTGGCCTTCGTGCCCGAGCTGAACTGGTACGTCGTGACCGCCGTGGACCTGCGCGCGGCAAAGATCCTGGACCGCGACTGGATGCTGCCCACGCTGCTCACGCTTGTCCTGTTGCTGGGTGCGCTGCTGCTTGGCTTCGGCTATCTGGTCGAGCGGCTCGTGCTGTCGCCGCTGCGCCGCCTGCAGCACTCCGCGCGCGCCATCGCCCAGGGCCGCTACGAAGTGTCGCTGCCGAATCGCGGCAAGGACGAGATCGGCGACCTGACCCGTGCCTTCGGCATGATGGCCGACAAGGTGCGCAGCCATACCGCCGAACTGGAGTCGAAGGTGCGTGAGCGTACCTCGGCGCTCGAGGCCGCCAATCGCGAGATGGCGGTGGCGCAGAAGAAGATCGGCGACTCCATCGACTACGCCAGCCTCATCCAGCAGGCCATCCTGCCGGATCGCCAACTGACCCAGTCGCTGGGCGTGCGCCATTTCGTGCTGTGGAAGCCGCGTGATGTGGTGGGCGGGGACTTCTATGTGTTCCATGCCGATGGCGCCAATTGCCTGCTAGGCGTGGTGGATTGCGCCGGCCATGGCGTGCCGGGCGCGCTGATGACCATGCTGGCCCGGGCGGCCATCGATGGCGCCATTGCCGAATGCGGGCCGCGTGATCCGGCCGCCATCCTGGCGCGCACCGACCAGACCTTGCGCAGCATGCTGGCCGACGCCCAATTGCCGCGTGCCTTGGCCACGAACCTGGATGCCGGCCTGGTCTACGTCGACCGCGAGGCAAAGGCCTTGCGTTTCGCCGGCGCCAAGATCTCGCTCTATGCCAGCGATGGCGAGCAGGTGCGCGAGTTCAAGGGCGGGCGCCGCGGCCTGTTCGACCGCCGCGAGCCCGAGCTGGAGAATGTCGCGCTTGACCTGTCGCAAGGCTGGACGTTCTATCTCAGCACCGACGGTTTCCTCGACCAGTCGGGCGGCGACCATGGATTTGGTTTCGGTAACACACGATTCACGCAAATGGTGAAAGAGTGCGCGAGAATGCCGCTTGCGGAGCAAGCCGAGGCATTTGCACAGCGCCTGACGCATTACCAGGGTGAGAACCCCCAGCGCGACGACATTACGATATTGGCTTTCCGATTTGATTGATCGCTTTCCGACAGGATACGACGCACCATGAATGCCCCCGAGCTATACGCGCTGCGCGAGCGGTTCAATAGCGACCGCACGCTGCTCTGCTTCAATGGCCCGATTTCGCGCAGCCTCATTGAAGAGATCGGCAAGGCGCTGAAGAACTACCTGGAGCAGGAACAGGCGCAGCCTCGTGCTGCAACCGACGTGTTCGCGGTCTATATTGAAATGACGCAGAACATCCGCCATTACGCCGTCACGCGAGGCTTTTCCGAGCTTGATTCGGCCGCCACGGTGGTCATCGCCCGCGATGACCTGGGCCGCTACGTCGTGTCGGCAGGCAACAGCGTCGAGCCCGAGGACGGCCAGGCGCTGCTGAAGGCCGTGGAGTCGCTGTCGGGCCTCGACAAGAACGAGCTCAAGGCGCTCTACAAGGAGCAACTGCGCAAGCCGCGCGACCAGGAGGCCGCCACCGGCGCCGGCCTGGGGCTCATCGACATCGCGCGCAAGTCCAGCGCGCCCCTCAGCGCGACGCTCAGCCACACCACTGGCCAGCGCGCATTCTTCAGTTTGAGCGTGGTCATCTGACCTCGAACTACTTGCCAACGACCATGAACGACCTGAATATTTCCGCCACCCAGTCGACGCCCAGTGTTTCGGCCGATTTCGAGCGCGGCGTCCTGCACATGCGGGGCGATTCCTATCCCGAGAACTCGTTCGAGCTGTTCGGTCCCGTGATCCGCTGGGTCGAGGAATACCTGAGCAGCACCGACAAGCCGCTGCGCCTGGAGCTTGAGCTGCTGTACCTGAACACCAGCAGCGTGAAGGCCATGATGGACATCCTCGACCTCATCGAGGAAGCCTATCGCGACAAGCGTGACGTGTCGCTGCGCTGGGTCTATGACCAGCAGAACGAGCGCGTTGCCGAACTGGCCGAGGAATTCAAGGAAGATTGTTCCTTCCCGTTCGAGATCACGAGCCGGTAATGAAAACGCAAGGAGAGGACCTCGAGGCGCGCATCCAGCGTCTGCTGGCAGACCCCGGCCATGAAGGACATCCGCTGCGTGCGGCGCTGTCCGACCTGTGGGAACAGTCGCAGAGCCAGATGGCGCGCATCGAGCGCATCACCTACATCTCGGACGCGTACCAGGCCATGGCGCGCGAACGCGAGATGAGCATCAACGAACGCTTCGAACGCCAGATGAAGCGCATCGGCAAGGTGGCGCGCATCTCCGACCGTTACCAGGAAATGATGCGGGACCTGAACGAGGCGCTGCGCGAGGCCTCGCATCGTGATCCGCTGACCGGACTCTATAACCGCCGCATGGTGATGGAGCGCCTGCGCGACGAGACCGCGATGGTCGCGGCGGGCGGCGAGAGCTATTGCATCGCCGTGATCGACGTGGACCATTTCAAGAGCGTCAACGATCAGTACGGCCATGAGGTCGGCGACCGCGTCCTGGTCGAGATGGCCCACACGCTGGCCAGCAACATCGAGGGCGATGCGCTGTGCGCGCGTTGGGGCGGCGAGGAGTTCGTGCTGATCCTGCCGCAATCGTCGCTGGATGACGCACAGCGGGCGGCTGCGCAGTTGCAGGAAGGCCTGCGCCTGGCGCCCCTCACCGTGGCGGGCCACACGCTGAGCCTGACGGTCAGCATCGGCGTGGCGCGCTACCAGCCTGGCGAGAATTTCTCCGCCGCGATTGACCGCGCCGACCGGGCGCTTTACCGTGCCAAGCAGCTGGGCCGTAACCGCATCTACGCCGACGACGGCGTGACGGCCTAGCCGGCGGCGACGCCGCCTGCCGAGCGCCCATGCCTGACTCCTCTTTTTCACCTGCCGCACCCGAGTTGCTGGACCTGCTTGCCGCGCACCAGCGCCTGCTGGAAGACGCCTCGGGTGGCGTTGCCACGGTGGCGTTCCTGCAAGGCCTGTGCCGGGAAGTCTTCACGCTGGCCCCCAATGCCGCGGTCGCCGTGGTGCGCCGCGACCCTGCGGGCGGCCTGCTGGCCACGATGGCCGGCGGCCTGCCGCCAGGGTATGCAGACCGCTTGCGCGGCTGCCAGCCCGCCTGCCTGAACGACCTGCATGGCGATCCCGAGATCGCGCCGGTCACGGCCTGGCTGGCCGAACAGGGCTGGACGCTGGCCGTGGAGCGCGCGCTGCGCGGCGATGATGGCGACCTGTTGGGATTCTTCTGCGCGTATGCGCGTGGCGGCGAGCCGAAATCCCTGCTGCCCGTGCCCGTCATCGACCTGGCCGTGCAGCACGCCCGCCTGGCCCTGGAGCGCGAGGCGCTGCAGGCCCGCGTGTGCCAGCTGGGCCTGATCGAAGCCCAGGCAACGGACCGCCGCGCCTTGCAGGTGGCGCTGGGCCGCGCCCTGTCCACGCAGGGCGAGTTGCTGCTGCGCTATCAACCCCAGCTGCGCCTGGCCGACGGCGAGCTCTATGGCGTCGAGGCGTTGGCGCGCTGGCAGCATCCCCGCCTGGGGGAAATCCTGCCGGACAATTTCGTGCCCCTGGCGGAGGCCTGCGGCCTGATCGACCAGATCGGCACCTGGGCCGTGCGCGAAGCCTGCCAGCAACTGGCCCGCTGGCGCGCGGCGGGCGCGAAAGTGCCATCGGTGTCGGTGAACCTGTCGCCGACGCAGTTCCGCAATCCGGGCCTGGCCGAGCAGCTGGCGGCCGTGCTGTCGGCTTGCGGCCTGGCGCCCAGCGACCTGACGCTGGAGCTGACGGAAAGCGTCTACATGGACCCCGACGCCGAATCGGCCCGCATGATCCACGCCGTCCACGCCCTGGGCGTGCGGCTGTCGGTGGACGACTTCGGCACCGGCTATTCCAGCCTGGCGCGCCTGCGCGATCTACCCGTCGACGAACTGAAGCTGGACCGTGGCTTCATCCAGGGGCTGGACCACGATCGGATGGTACGGGCGTTGACGCGCGCCGTGGTCGGGATCGGCGCCAGCCTGAACCTGGCCGTGGTGGTCGAGGGGGTTGAGACCGATGCGCAGCGGAAGTTCCTGTCTGAATGTGGGGCGCAGGCTGCTCAGGGGTTTTTGTATGCCGAGCCGTTGGCGGCTGAGGATTTGCCGCTGTGGTTGGGGCAGAGGCGGGTGGTGGGGGGGTGTCTTAGACCGCTGGGTTGACGGCCGCCGAGGGTGGTCGTGCCGTCGGCCGCCTGCCGCGGGGTGGGGCGCCCACAGCGCCCCGCCCCCCGCAGAAGGCGCCCGCCGTCCCGCCCACCCTCGACGTCCTGCGGTTTAGTGTTCTGGACCTTGGGCAGCCACCTGGGTCCTGCTCGCATTCTTGCCCGCTGCTCACTGCCTGCCAGAACATCTCGGCTTGCCGCTCAGCCAGGGGCGCCCACAGCGCCCCTGGCTGAGCATTCGGAAAAGCAATAGGGCAGCTTTTGAGAGAGTGGGGAAGAATGTGGGAGGTGGGGAGCACCGAGCTTCGGGCGGTGGTCGCCGTTAGCCCCTGTTCCCTGCTTGGATACGCTGCTCCGCCCGCGCGATGCATTGGTGGTCGGCGCTTGGCTCGGCAATGCTTCTCGGCGTTGCCCGCCGTTTGAAACTTGGTGAGGCAACCGTCCAAGCCAAGACACCGCCCCATGGTGGTTCCCCCTCTCCCAGCCGGCCGACGGCACGACCAGCCTCGGCGGCCGTCAACCCAGCGGTCTTCAAAACCCCACCAAGGCAATCACAACCCGGCCAAGACTTCAATCAAAGCCGCGCAAACACCCGCTCCGCCGCATCCAGCGTCGCCTCGATGACGGCGTCATCATGCGTGGCCGACACGAACCCGGCCTCGAATGCCGACGGCGCGAAATGGACGCCTTCGGACAGCATGCCGTGGAAGAAGCGAGTGAAGGCCTGTGTGTCGCAGGCCGACACTTCCGCCAGCGAGGTCGGCACCTTGGCGCCGAAATACAGGCCGAACATGCCGCCCAGCGAATCGGCGCTGAAGGTCACGCCGGCCGCTTGTGCGCGGGCGGACAGGCCCTGCACCAGCTTGTCGGTTTGCGCGCCCAGGCGGTCATGGAAGCCGGGCTCGCCGATCAGGCGCAGCGTGGCCAGGCCCGCGGCCACGGCCACCGGGTTGCCCGACAGCGTGCCGGCCTGGTAGACCCCGCCCACGGGCGCCACGTGCGCCATGATGTCCGCGCGGCCGCCGAAGGCGCCCACCGGCATGCCGCCGCCGATCACCTTGGCCAGCGTCGTCAGGTCGGGCGTCACGCCCGTCAAGCCTTGCACGCCTTGCGGGCCGACGCGAAAGCCCGTCATGACCTCGTCGAAGATCAGCAGGGCGCCGTGCTGCGTGCACTGGTCGCGCAGCGCCTGCAGGAAGCCGGGGGCGGGGCGCACCAGGTTCATGTTGCCGGCCACGGGTTCGACGATCACGCAGGCGATGTCCTGGCCGTGCTGGGCGAAGGCGGCCTCGACGGCGGCCTGGTCGTTGTAGTCCAGCACCAGCGTGTGGGCCACGAATTCTGCCGGCACGCCCGCCGAGGTCGGGTTGCCGAAGGTGAGCAGGCCGGAGCCCGCCTTGACCAGCAGGCTGTCGGCGTGGCCGTGGTAGCAGCCTTCGAACTTCACGATCTTGTTGCGGCCCGTGGCGCCGCGCGCCAGGCGGATGGCGCTCATGGTGGCCTCGGTGCCCGAGCTCACCAGGCGCACCTGCTGCAGCGAGGGCAGGCGCGCGATCAGCGCTTCGGCGATCTCGATTTCGGCTTCGGTGGGGGCGCCGAAGGACAGGCCGTTGACGGCGGCTTCCTGCACCGCGCGGATCACCTCGGGATGGGCGTGGCCCAGGATGGCCGGACCCCACGAGCCCACGTAGTCGATATAGCGCGTGCCTTCCGCATCCCAGATGTAGGGGCCTTGGGCGCGGGCGATGAAGCGCGGCGTGCCGCCGACGGAGCGGAAGGCGCGCACGGGGGAGTTCACGCCGCCGGGAATGCTGCGGGCGGCACGGGTGAAGAGGTCTTCGTTGCGGGACATGGCGGGTTGGGTGTCCTGACGGATGGGCAATGGTGAGGGATGTGTCATGCGCGGCCGCTCAGGCCCGCGTGTACAGGGCGGTGCAGGCGCGCGCGGCGGCCTCGACGTCCGGCGCCTCGAACAGGCCGCTGATGAGCGCCAGCGCGTCGGCGCCGGCCTCTGCGACGGCCGCGGCGTTATCGGGCGTGATGCCGCCGATGGCGACGACGGCCGGGCGGGGCGCGGGCAGCGCGTCGGTCAGCGTGCGGGCTTCGCCCAGCAGCGACAGCGGCGCGCGCACGGCCTGCGGCTTGGTGGGCGAGGGATAGACCGCGCCGAAGGCGACGTAGTCGGCGCCGGCATCCAGCAGTTCGCGCGCGCGGCCGATGTCGTCATAGCAGGAGGCGCCGATGAGCAGGCTGTCGCCCACGCTCTGGCGCACCAGCGCCAGGTCGCCGTCTTCCCGGCCCAGGTGCACGCCGTCGGCGCCCAGTTCCTGCGCCAGGCGCCAGTGGTCGTTCAGGATGAAGACCACGCCCAGCTCGCGGCACACGTCGCGCACGGCGATGGCCTGCTGATGCTTGAAGGGGAGCGAGACGGTCTTGCGGCGCAATTGCAGCGTGCGCAGGCCGCCACGGGCGGCGGCGCGGATGGCGGCCAGCAGGCGGTCGGTGTCGTCCCATTCGGGGGTGATGCCATACAGCCCGCGGGGCAGGCGGGTGGCCGGCGTGGCGGGGGAAGACGGGGCGGCGTGGGAGATATCGGTCATAGGCGGATCATCCTGTTGGCGATGTGGCGGCCCATGCCGGGCCGGAAGGCACTGCCCAGCGCGGCGTCCGCGTAGGCAATGGCGCGTTCTGCGGCCTGGGGCACCGTCAGGCCGTGTGCCAGCCAGACGGCCAGCGCCGCGGCCAGCGCGCCGCCGGTGTCGCCCGTGCGCTCGGGCGGGGCCTGCCAGGGCCACGAGGCCGTCTGCTGGTCGGGGCCGGACAGGAGGCTGTTGCGGTGTCCCGCCTGCAGGGCATGGCCCAGCGTCAGCACCCAGTCGGCGCCGGCGGACAGCAGCGCCAGGTAGGCGTCCGAGGCTTCGTTGGTTTCCAGGAAACCCTCGGCGTGCCAGCGCAGGAGCAGGAGGTGGTCGACCACGACCACGTCGGCTTGCGGCAGCAGCAGCTCGAAGGTCGCGCCCAGCACGTCCTCGGCGTCTTCCTGCTCGGCGGCGTCGCCCACGGGCAGGCCCTGGCCGCCCAGGTGCAGCACCAGCGGCAGGTGGCTGTAGTCGGCGGCCACCTGGGCCACGGCGCTGACGGCCTCTGGGGTATAGAGCGTGCCCACCTTGATGGCCTGCACGGCCATGTCCTCGAGCAGGCAGCGGGCCTGGTCGTCGATCTGTTCGGGGGGCAGGGGAACGACGTCTTCGATGCTGGCGCTGTCCTGCACCGTCAGCGCGGTGGGAGAGGCCAGCCCATGGGCGCCCAGCGCCGCACAGGTGATGGCATCGGCGGGCAGGCCGTCGGCGCCGGTCGGGTCGACCGGGCCGAAGAGCAGGACGAGGGGGGGAGTCGGAATGGCGGCCACGGCTACGGCATCAGGTTGCGGCGGCGCGCGGGCTGCGGCGAGGAGGCCAGGCGCATGTGCCGGCTTTCCGCGCGGACCCCGGGCAGCGCCGGTTGGGTTTCGGTAAGATTGACCCCATTGTAGGGGAAGGTCGCGTATCGTTCGCCCGGCGTCGTGCCGGCCGGCGCGTCGTCCTGAACGAAACGAGAGAAATCAAGCATGAAAACCTGGATGTGTCTGATCTGTGGCTGGGTCTACGAAGAAGAGGCAGGCCTGCCCGAGGAAGGCATCGCTCCCGGCACCCGCTGGGAAGACGTGCCGCCGAACTGGGTCTGTCCCGAATGCGGCGCGCGCAAGGAAGATTTCGAGCTGATGGAAATCTGATTTCGCGCAAGGGCAGCCAGCAAAGTTTTACTACCCGATGGAAGGGGGCGCCATGACAGCAAGCAAAGAACCCGTCGCCGACAGCGGCCCGACGCCGCTTGGCGTTGCCATCGACTTGTCCAACCAGTTCCTGCTCGCCATGCCCGGCATGGTCGAGGGCAGCCTGGCCGGCACGCTCATCTATGTCTGCGAACACACCGAGCGCGGGGCGCTGGGCCTGGTCATCAACCGGCCCACCGACCTGACGCTGGGTTCGCTCTTCGAACGCATCGACATGAAGCTGGAGATCATGCCCGCGCGCGACGCGCCGGTGTTCTTCGGCGGACCGGTGCAGACAGATCGCGGCTTCGTGCTGCATGCCCCGCCGGGCGACTACACCTCCAGCATCCGCCTGGGAGAGCTCGCGCTCACCACCTCGCGCGACGTGCTGCAGGCCGTGGCCGATGGCAACGGCCCGCCCCGCATGCTGGTCACCCTGGGTTATGCGGGCTGGGGGGCGGGCCAGCTCGAAAGCGAGCTGTCGCAGAACGCCTGGCTGAGCATGTCCTCCGACCAGGGCATCATCTTCGACGTGGCGCCGGAAGAACGCTACCTGGCGGCCCTGAAACTGCTGGGCATCGATCCGGTCATGCTGTCGGGTGGCGCCGGGCATGCCTGAGCCGGTCCCGGAAAAACCGCTGCCTTCGGTGGGGCAGGGCACGGGCGTCACAGTGCTAGACCTCGCTGCTCCCCCGGCTGCTGGCGCCGACGAGACGCTGCTGGCCTTCGATTTCGGCACGCGCAAGCTGGGTGTGGCCTTGGGCAATACCGTCACGCGCCGTGCGGGCGCCCTGGAAATCATCCTGGCCCCCACCCGCGATGGCCGCTTCGCCCGGATCGCGCAATTGCTGGCCGACTGGCAGCCGCAACGGCTGGTGGTGGGCCTGGCGCTGACCACCGACGGCACGGAGCAGCACGCCAGCCTGCAGGGCCGGCGCTTCGCCAACCAGTTGCATGGGCGCTTCGGCCTGCCGGTCGTCCTGGTCGACGAGCGGGGCTCCAGCATGGAGGCCCAGGCGCAGTTGGGCACCCACGCGCCCGAGGACGCCGTCGCAGCGGCTATTATTCTGCAAAGATATCTGGATGCGATTCGTTCGTTCAGTGATCGCGCAACCCTTTCCTGACCATGTCCCATACGCCTCCCGTCTATACCCCCGACGCCCTGCCTGACGCCGAAACCCTCTACGCCGGCCTGCGTGAAGCGGTGCGCCGCGAGCTGGCCGCGCTGCCCGCCGGCTCGGTCCATCTTGTCGGCATCCACTCCGGCGGCGCCTGGCTCGCCGAGCGCCTGCAGGCCGACCTGGGCCTGCCCGGCAAGCCCGGCACCCTGGACATCAGCTTCTATCGCGACGATTTCGACCGCATCGGCCTGCATTCCCAGGTGCAGCCTTCGGACATCCCCTTCGTGGTGGCCGACGCGCACCTCATCGTGGTCGACGACGTGCTCTTTACCGGCCGCACCATCCGCGCCGCCATGAACGAACTGTTCGACTACGGCCGCCCCGCCTCGATCCGGCTGGCGGTCCTGCTCGACCGTGGCGGCCGTGAACTGCCTGTTGCCGCCTGCGCCGTGGGCGCGCGGGTGGAGCCGGCTCCGGAAGGCAGCCTCGTGCTGACCCGCAAGGAAGACGGCAGCTTTGCCCTCGCCCTCGAAAAGGACTCGAACGATGAGTGACCCCCATGCCGCGCCTCCGGCTAGCTGCCCCCCGAGGGGGCTCGGTTCGTCTAGGGGCGGCCCGGCGTCGAACCGTAATCCTCAGCTCAACCGGCATGGCGAGCTGACGCACCTGCTGACCACCGAAGGCCTGCCCCGCGACGTGCTGACGCACATCCTGGACACGGCCGAGACCTTCGTGCCGCTGGCCGAGCGCGACGTCAAGAAGGTGCCGCTCCTGCGCGGCAAGAGCGTATTCAACCTGTTCTTCGAGAACTCGACCCGTACCCGCACCACGTTCGAGATCGCGGCCAAGCGCCTGTCGGCCGACGTGTTCAACCTGAACATCAATGCGTCCTCGGCCGCCAAGGGCGAGTCGCTGCTGGACACCATCGCCAACCTGTCGGCGATGCAGGCGGACCTCTTCGTCGTGCGCCACCAGGCCAGCGGCGCGCCGCACCTGATCGCGCGCCACGTCGCGCCGCACGTGCACGTGGTCAATGCCGGCGACGGCCGCCACGCGCACCCGACGCAGGCGCTGCTGGACATGTACACGATCCGGCACTTCAAGAAGGATTTCTCCAACCTGACCGTGGCGATCGTGGGCGACATCCTGCACTCGCGGGTGGCGCGTTCCGATATCCACGCGCTGACCACGCTGGGCGTGGCGGAAGTCCGCGCCATCGGGCCGCTGACGCTGCTGCCGGGCGGCCTGGAACAGATGGGCGTGCGCGTCTTCACCGACATGAGCGCGGGCCTGAAGGGCGTGGACGTGATCATCATGCTGCGCCTGCAAAGCGAGCGCATGCGCGGCGCGCTGCTGCCGTCCTCGCACGAGTACTTCAAGCACTATGGCCTGACGCGCGAGAAGCTGGCCCTGGCCAAGCCCGACGCCATCGTCATGCACCCTGGCCCCATGAACCGAGGCGTGGAAATCGACTCCTCCGTGGCCGATGGCGAACAGGCCGTGATCCTGAAGCAGGTCACCTTCGGCATCGCGGTGCGCATGGCGGTCATGAGCATCGTGGCGGGCGCAAGCGCCTGAGCCGGCACTGACTTTCGGTAGGGAACACAGATGAAATTGCACATCAAGGGCGGCCGGCTGATCGATCCGGCCAATGACATCGACCGCGCCTGCGACCTCTACGTGGCCGGGGGCCGCGTGGTGGGCGTGGGCGAGACACCCGCCGGCTTCGAGGCGACCCGCACGCTGGACGCCACCGGACTGGCCGTGCTGCCCGGCCTGGTCGACCTGGCCGCACGCCTGCGCGAGCCTGGCTTCGAGTATCGCGCCACGCTGGAATCCGAAATGCAGGCCGCGCTGGCCGGCGGCGTGACGAGCCTCGTGCAGCCGCCCGACACCGATCCCCCGCTGGACGAGCCGGGCCTGGTCGAAATGCTCAAGCACCGCGCGCGCCAATTGAACCAGGCGCACCTGTATCCGCTGGGTGCCATGACCGTGGGCCTGAAGGGCGAGGTCGTCACCGAGATGGCCGAGCTGACCGAGGCGGGCTGCGTGGCCTTCTCGCAGGCGGACCAGGCCGTGACCGACACCGGCGTGCTGCTGCGCACCATGCAATACGCGCACACCTTCGGCTATGTGCTGTGGTTGCGTCCGCAGGATCCGTGGCTGGCGCGCGGCGGCGTGGCCGCCAGCGGCGCCTATGCCTCGCGCCTGGGCCTGTCGGGCGTGCCGGTGCAGGCCGAAACCATTGCGCTGAACACCTTGTTCGACCTGCAGCGCGTCAGCGGCGCCCGCCTGCACCTGTGCCGCATCTCCAGCGCCGCGGGCGTGGACCTGGTGCGCCAGGCCAAGCGCGAAGGCCTGCCCGTGACCTGCGACGTCTCGGCCAACCACGTGCACCTGACCGACGTGGATATCGGCTATTACGACAGCAATTTCCGCGTCGAGCCGCCGCTGCGCGGCCAGCGCGACCGCGACGGCCTGCGCGCCGGGCTGCTGGACGGCACCATCGACGCCATCTGCTCCGACCACACGCCGGTGGATGACGATGGCAAGCTCCTGCCTTTCGCCGAGGCGGAAGCCGGCGCCACGGGCCTGGAGCTGCTGCTGTCGCTGACCATCAAGTGGGCCGAGGATGCGGGCGTGCCGCTCAAGCAGGCGTTGGCGCGCGTCACCAGCGAGCCTGCCGGCATCCTGGCCGCTGGTGCCCCGGCGCTGCCGCCTTGCGGCCGGCTGGGCGTGGGCGCACCGGCCGATTTCTGCCTGGTCGATCTCGATGCGCGCTGGAAGGTGGGCCGTGACACGCTGCTCAGCCAGAGCCACCACACGCCGTTCCACGGCATGGCGCTGCAGGGGCGCGTGAAGACCACGCTGGTGGGCGGCCGCGTCGTCTGGGAAGCTGCTGCGTGAGTCTCCTCCGTTATGTCGTGCGGCTGACGATCGCACTGGCGCTGGTCCTGCTGGGCCTCCTGATCATCGCCACGGCATTTCCATTCATGAGCGTGCGTGCCAAGGCCATCGCCAATCGCACGTGGTCCCGCACGCTGATGGCGGTTTGCGGCGTCAGGATCGTGGTGCGCGGCGAGCCGGTGCTGCAGGCGCCGGTGCTTTGGGTGGCCAACCATGTCTCGTGGCTGGACATCTACGTGCTGAACAGCGTGCGGGCAACCGCCTTCGTCGCCAAGGCCGAGATCCGCAAATGGCCGATCATCGGCTGGCTGGTGGCGGGCGCGGGCACGGTCTTCATCGAGCGTGGCCAGCGCCACGCGGTGCATGCGGTCAGCGAAGCCATGCGCCTGCGTTTCGACCGCGGCGAAGCCGTGGGCCTCTTCCCGGAAGGCACGACCTCGCCGGGCTATGACGTGCGCACCTTCCATCCCAGCCTCTTCGAGCCGGCCCGCCATCTCGATGTCGCCATCCAGCCGGTCGCGCTGTGCTTCATGCACGAGGGGCGGCGCAGCGATTTCGCGGCCTTTGTCGGCGAGGAAAGCCTGATGGGCAATGCGTGGCGCGTGCTGCGCAGCCGCAGCGTCGTGATCGAGGCGGTGTTCCTGCCGCCCTTGATACGGCAGAACGACAACGGCGAGGTCTGTACCCGCGTGGAGCTTGCCACGCGTGCGCACGCCATGGTGCGCGACGAAGTGCGCAGGGGCGTGGACGAGACGATGGACGCCGCGGCGGGCTGAGCCGCGCGGCGTGGGCAGGGACGCTCAGTCCTTGCCCGGATCCTGGAATTGCGAGCACTTCACCTGCACGACGCGGCGGTCCTGCAGGCGCACGGCGGTCAGCTGGCCGCCCCAGACGCAGCCTGAGTCCAGGCAGATCACATCGTCGCGCAGCAGCAGGCCCAGCGTCGACCAGTGGCCGAACACCACGGTCACGTCGCGGGTGGCGCGCTTGGGCACGTCGAACCAGGGCATGAGCCCGGGCGGCGGATCGCCCGGCAAGGCCTTGGCGGTGAAGTCCATCAAGCCCTTGGCCGTGCACAGCCGCATGCGGGTGAGCGCGTTGATGATGACGCGCAGGCGCTTGGCGCCCTCGAACCCGTCCTTCCAGTGCACGGGTTCGTTGCCATACATCTTCTGCAGGCGTTTCTGCCAGTTGGCCGAGCGCAGGGCGTCCTGCACTTCGCCCGCCAGCGACAGCGTCTTGGCGACATCCCATTTGGCCAGCACGCCCGCATGGACCATCAGATGGTCATACTGGTAATGCGCCAGGGGCCGGTAACGCAGCCAGTCGATCAGTTCATCGGCGTCGGGCGCGTTCAGGATCTCGTCGATCGTGTCGTTCTTGCCGGGCCGGCGCACGCCGGCGGCGGCGGCCAGCAGGTGCAGGTCGTGGTTGCCCAGGATGGAGACGGAGCGTTCCTCCATGTCGCGGATGCGGCGCAGCGTGGCGAGCGATTGGGGGCCCCGGTTGATCAGGTCGCCCGCGAACCAGTAGCGGGCAGCCGGGTCGGCCGTGAGTTCAGGTTGCTCGAGCAGGGCGTCCAGCGGACCGCAACACCCTTGCACATCGCCGATCATCCAGATGTCGGGACTGCTCATACGTTGGATTTTCTCCAGGGCCACCGGTGTTGGGACAGGTTCGCCAGGGTATGCCGGCTTTCCATGATCCACAGCGACCCCAGCGCCAGCGTCAGCGCGGCGGCGTTGGGCACGAGCGCGGTCACCCAGGGCGGCCAGCGCCCCAGCATGCCGACGTTCAGCGCCAGTTGGTTGAGCATGAAGAAACCGACCCCCAGCAGGATGCCGATGAAAACCTTGGCCCCGACGCCGCCGCGCCGCGTCTGCATGAAGCTGATCGGGGCGGCGATGGTCATCATGACCAACAGCGTGAAGGGATAGACGAGCTTGCGCCAGACCGCCACGACCTGGCGGTCCGTCTGGAGGTTGTTGGCGTGGAGATAGTCGATGTAGTCCCACAGGCTGAAGAGCGACATGCGCTCGGGCGTCAGCACGCGGGCCAGCAGGCGTTCGGGTGTCAGGGTGGTGTCGAGGGCGCGGCTTTCCAGGCGGCGGCTGGCCAGCAGCGGTTTCTGGGGCGCGGCGGCATCCTTGAAACGGTCCGTCGCGTCGTTGGCGATGGTGTTCTCGCGGATGTCTTCCAGGATCAGCTTGCCGTCCTCGAAGCGGCCGGTCTTGGCGGTCGAGAACGCGCGCAAGGTCTGGGCATTCTCGAATTCGTAGAGCGTGACGTCGCCCACGCCGCCGTTGGCGAGCAGGTTCTTCACGTTCAGGATGCGCGAGCCGCCACCGGCCACCGGTTCCTTGGACCAGTAGCCGCTGGCCATGCGGCCGCCGCCGGCTTTGCCGCGCAGCAGCAGGTTGGCTTCGCCCGAGCGCAGTTCCGCCGCGGGCGTGGCGACTTCGGAGAGCAGCAGCGCCAGGACCATCACGGGCAGGGTCACGAGCCACAGCATGCCCATGAGACGCAGGCCGCTGACGCCGGACACGCGCAGGATCACCAACTCGTTGCGTTGTGCCAGGCCTGCCAGGGCCAGGATGGCGCCGATCAGCAGGCCGATGGGCAGCAGGTCGTAGAGGCGCGTCGGCAGGGCCAGCGCCTGCAGGTAAAGCAGCGAGAGCAACGTGAAGTTGCCGCCCAGGCCGTCCAGCTCATCGACCAGCGCGAAGAACGTGAAGAGGCCGAGCAGGGCCAGCAGCACGACCGTGCAGGATCGATAGATTTCGCGTGCCAGGTAGCGACGGGCTGTACGCATAGGGGTCGGGTTCTGGACCGAGGGTGTAAACCCGGTATTTTGCGACGTTTTCGGATTCTTTGCCGACGCGGACCGGACTGGTCGTCGTTTTTCCTGTGCTTTCCCTAGGCGCAGAGGTGTTTTGCCAAGTTGGCGAGCATCCTGTCGCAGGCCTCGATCTGCGATATCTCCACATATTCGTCGGCTTTGTGGGCCACTTCGATGCTGCCCGGTACGAAAAGTCCGCCGGCGCGTGACCCGGGCCGGCTGGCGCGGATCCCCCGAGGGTCAGGGGATCTGCACCATGTTCATGCGGCGCAGCAGCGTGCCGGTACGGGCGTTCAGATAGGACGTGTTGCGGTGCTTGTCGTAGTAGCGCGGGTTGGGCAGCATGGCCGCCAGCCGGGCCGCCTGGCTGGCCGACAGCTGCGCGGCGCCCACGCCGTAGTAATGCTGGGCGGCGGCTTCGGCACCGAAGACGCCCATGCCCCATTCGGCCACGTTCAGATAGAGCTCCAGGATCCGCTCCTTGGTCATGACGTGCTCGATCGTGTAGGCCAGCACCAGCTCCTGGCCCTTGCGCAGATAGCTGCGGTCGCCAGACAGGAACAGGTTCTTCGCCACCTGCTGGGTGATGGTGGAGCCGCCGCGCCGCTTGCTGCTTTCGCGGGCGGCCTGGCGCTGGTTGTACTCCCAGGCCTTGCGGATGGCGTCCCACTCCACGCCTTCGTGCTCGGTGAAGTTGGCGTCCTCGGAGGCGATCACGGCGCGCTTGAGGTTGCGGCTGATCTTGTCGTAATCGGCCCACTCATAGCGCAGCCTGGCATCCGGGTCTTCCGCCTGCAGGCGCGTGAGCTCCGCGCGCATCATGGCGCTGCCGCCCGGGTTCTGGTGCGCGTACCAGAACACCATGAAGAGGAACCACAGCTGGTACAGGATGGCCAGCGACACCAGCGCCATGAGCGCGCCGGTGATGATGCGAAACCAGGACACGCGCCGAGGGGGCGCGCCACGCCGCAGCGAGGTGCTCATGCCGGCACCTCCGCGGGGCGGGCCAGGTCTTCGCGCAGGGCGGCCAGGACAGGCAAGGGGTCGGGCCGCAAGCCGTGCCAGATGTGGAAGCTCTCCGCGGCCTGGCCGACCAGCATGCCCAGCCCGTCGTGCGCCTGCGCGGCGCCGTCGGCGCGCGCCTGGCGCATGAACGGGGTCGGGGCGGCGCCGTACATCATGTCGTAGGCGTGCGCGCCCGCCGCGTACAGGCCGGCGGGCAGCTCGGGGGCGGCGTCGGCCAGGCTGCTGGCCGTGGCGTTGATGACCAGGTCCCAGCCGCCTGCGATGCCCGCGCCCGCCAGGCCCGTGGCATCCAGGCGCGCGTCCCTGCCGCCCTGGGCTTGCCATTCCGACAGCAGTTGCGCAGCGCGCGCGTCGGTGCGATTGGCGATGCGCACGCGGGCGCAGCCCGCGTCGAGCAGCGGTCCCAGCGCGCCGCGCGACGCGCCACCGGCGCCCACCAGCAGCACGCGGGCGCCGGCCAGCGGCGCGGCCAGCCGCTTCAGGTCGGCCACCAGGCCCACGCCGTCGGTATTGCAGCCGTGCAGCGCGCCGTCCTGGCGCCACAGGGTGTTGACAGCGCCCGCGGCGCGCGCGCGCGGACTCAGGTGCTGCGCCGCCAGCGCATGGGCTTCCAGCTTGAAAGGCACGGTCACGTTCAGGCCCAGGCCGCCCGCGGCGAAGAAGTCCGCCACCGTCGCCGTGAAACCGTCCAGCGGCGCTGCCAGCTTCTCGTACACGAGCGTCTTGCCGGCCTGGGCGGCAAACAGCGTGTGGATGCGCGGCGAGCGGCTGTGGGCAACGGGATTGCCGACGACGGCGTAGCGGGCGGGGGCGGCAAGGGTCATGAGGGCTTCCAGGGTGGCGGAGACGGGCGTTCAGGGCGCGCCGGCCTCCAGCCTGTCGTGGGTGAAATGCCAGGTGCGGGTGATCGACAGCAGATCGGTCTCGCGGGCGATGCCTGGCGGGAACGGCGGAAAGGGCGCAGCCAGTTGGACGATGCGGCGCGCCGCCTGGTTCAGTATCGCGTGCGGCGCGGGCCGGTCGATGTCTATCTGGGCGACGCTGCCATCGGCGCGCAGCGTAACCGTCATGCGCAGCGAGCCATAGAGGCGGCCCCGCGCTTCGGCGGGATAGTGGCGGGTGCCGGTCTGTTCGATGCGGGCCCGCCAGCCGTCCACGTATTGCGCATACGGCGAGGCCGACGTGGACGGCGCGAAGAAATGCTTGCGGGGGCGGGCGTTGTATTGCTTCACCTGCTCGCTCAGCGCGGCGGCCTGTGCGTTCTGCAGGACGGCGGGCTGGTCCTCGTTGTCGGCGCCGGCCTCACGGGTGGCTTCCCAGGCGCTGGCCCGCGGCTTGTCGGCAGGAGCGGCCTGGCGGCTTTCCAGCTGCGTCAGCAGCCGGCGTTGCTCGTCTTCCAGTTCGCGCTGGCGTTGGCGCAAGGCTTCCAGCACCACGGCCTGCGCCGCCTCGCCCGTGTACGGCAGCGGGCTTTGCGCATGGCCTTCCGCATCGGCGCCCCCGCCATCGAGCTGCATCTGGGCCAGCAGCCTGGCCTGCGCGGGCGCCTCGGCGCTTTCGCGGTTGACCAGCACCACTTCCAGGCCGCGGGCGGGCGGACGGGCGGGGTCGGGCAGGGCCGCGCCCAGGCTCAGCACGCCGGCGTGCACGGCCAGCGAGACCACGATGCCGAAACGCAGCCGCTGCCGGCGCGGCGAGGCCAGCCAGCGCAGCAGACGGTTCAGCGAAGAGGGGGCGACGGAGTGGGCTTGCACGCGCGCCATTTTACGAGGCGAGGCGGGTGCCCGGGATTTTTCCTCGGGCACCCGCCCGGGTCAGGCGGATTCCACCGTCGAGACGTAGCGGCAGTCCAGCGTCAGCGCCAGCTCGTCCGCGCCCAAGATGTCCAGCTCGATCTCCTGGCCACGTTCCAGTTCGGGCAGGCCGCCTACCCGCGTCACGAAGGGGGCGCACGACAGGCGCACCAGGTCTTCGCGCAGCACCTGGGCGCGGGTGTGCGTGATGCCTTGCTGCGCCAGCCAGCGCAGGCACCAGTAGCGCTCCAGGTTCGATTGGAACTCGCCCCAGGCGGCGTACTGGGCGTCGAAGGCGCCGATGATGGCGAAGAGATCCGCGTCGCGCGGCTTGTACGGCGCCACCAGGCGGGCCGACACGCCATGTTCGGCGGCGGCGATCAGCTGGCGCTGGTTGACCAGGTCGACGTAGCGGCGCAGCGGCGAGGTGCTCCAGGCGTACTGCGGCACGCCGATCGCCTCGTGCGGCAGCGACTGCGTGCTCATGCGCACGCGGCCCGCCTGCTGCGAGCGGTAGATGCCGGGCACGCCGCACTCGTCCAGCAGGCCGCCCCAGACCCGGTTGGCCAGGATCATGTATTCGGCCACCAGGCGGTCCAGCGGCGCGTTGCGCTGGCGGGGCACCAGGCGCACGGGCGTGTCGGGATCGTCGGGGTTGCCATCCAGGTAGAAGCTGTATTCCACCCGGGTGTTGTTCTCGGTCTTGCCGCGCACGATGTCGCGCTGGGCCGACAGGGCCTGGGCCAGTTGCCAGAGCGGACGCAGCCAGTCGGCGTAGGGCAGCGGTGCATCCGGGTCCTGCAGCGCGGCCTCGGTGACCTGCCCGTCCAGCATGTTGTGGCGCAGGTTCTCCTTGACCGTCAGGCGTTCCAGGCGCGTCTCGGTGGCCACGATCTCGCCGGTCGCCGGGTCAGCCGTCACGTACAGCGACAGGGCCGGCACGGGGCGGCCGGCCTCCAGCGAGAACGCATCGTTCACCGCATCGGGCTGCATGGGGATCTTGTCGCCCGGCATATAGACCGTGGACAGGCGCGCGCGCGCGAGCTTGTCGAGGTCGCTGTCGCGGGTGACCGCCAGCGCCGGCGCCGCGATGTGCACGCCCACGCGAACGCGGCCATCGGGCAGCACGCTCACGGACAGGGCGTCGTCGATTTCCGTGGTGGTGACGTCATCCACCGAATAGGCGGTGACCTCGGCCTCGGGCAGGCGGTCCGGCAAGGCGGGCAGGGTGATGTCGCCGAAATCGATGCCGCGCGGGAAATAGGTCGCCAGGAAGCGGCGCTTGTGCAGGGCCAGCGCATGCGGCCACGCGCCCAGGTCCAGCAGCAGGCGCTCCGGCGTCTTCTGCAGGCGGGTGCAGGCAGCCTCCAGGGCTTTCCAGGGCATGCCGTTCTTGTCGGGGCGCACCAGCAGGGTTTCGGCGATGGCGCCGATGGCCTCGGGCAGGCGGCCCGCGGCCATGTCGTCGACCCAGTTGGCCTGCTGCTCGGCGGCCAGGCGTTTTTTCTCCAGCGCGGCCAGCGCCGCCGCCAGGATGTCGGGCGGGGCGGGGCGGTAGCGGCCCTTGCCGCGCCGGTGGAAATAGACGGGCGCGCCGTGCAGCGCCAGGATCAGCGCGGCCTTTTCGACGGCGCTGGGGGCATGGCCGTAATAGTCGGCGGCGAATTCCGTGGCGTCGAACTCGTCCTGCGGCGCGCATTCCCACAGGAAGGGCAGGTCGATGCCCTCTGCCTGCTGTTGCGCCTGGGCGATCAGCGCGGGGGCGTCGGGCGTGTCGAACTTGAACAGCGCGCTGGCCGTCTTGATCTTGCTGCGCTTGCCCGATTCCGATTCGACCTGCAGGCTGGCGTCGGCCTCCGACAGGATACGGCCTGCCTTGAAACCGCCGTCTTCTTCGTAAAACAGATACATCGTCAATGCCTATGGATACCGGGGGGCCGCCGCGGTGGCCGCGGCGAGCGGGATGTCAGGGTGAGGCCGGGGAGGGCGGCGCAGGCAGGTTCGCGAAGGCCAGCACCAGGGGCAGCCAGCGCTCGAACCCGGAGAGCGCGTGGTCGCCGCCTTCGATGATGTGCTGCCTGCAGCCGGCGGCGTAGTCGCGCATGTCGCGCCAGTCGAGCACTTCGTCGCCGGTGGCGGCAATGAGGAAATAGCGCTCGGGGCGTGTCAGTCGCGGCACATGCAGGGCGTCCAGCTCGTCCAGGTATTCGGGCAGGAACGTCATCGGCGCGTCCGAATGATACATCTGGTGCTCGCCGACCTGGGCCGCCAGGGCGCGGGCGGCCAGCACCGCGGGATTCAGCAGCACGGCCCGGCAGCCCAGCCGCTCGGCCAGCCAGGTGGCGTAGTAGCCGCCCAGCGACGAGCCCACCACCGTCAGCCCTTCGGGCCCGTCGGGGCAGCCCGGCCAGCGCGGCCCGGCCAGCAGGCTTTCCGCCTCGGCCAGGGCCAACCGGGCAGCCTCGCGGGGCGACACGGGCAGTTGCGGGCAGCGCCACCAGCGCTGCATGCCCAGCGCGCTCAGGGTCTTGGCCGTGAGCTGGGCCTTGTAGGACTGGGGCGAGGAGCGAAAGCCGTGCAGATAGAGGAGCATGCCGGGGCCTGTCGTATGGAAGGGTCAGCTCGCCGGCGATGCCAGCGCGGTGAGCAGCTTGCCGTGGATGCCGCCGAAGCCGCCGTTGCTCATCACCAGCACCTTGTCGCCGGCGCGGGCTTCCCGGGCGACCGCCGCCACCAGTGCGTCCAGGTCATCCCAGCCGCTGGCGCGGCCGCCCAGGGGGGCCAGCACCTGGGCCGGGTCCCAGCCCAGCGCATGCTTGCCTTCGCGCGCGCCGAAGCAATAGACACGGTCGGCCAGCGCCAGGGCTTGCGGCAGTCGGGCGGCCATGGTGCCCAGCTTCATGGTGTTCGAGCGCGGCTCCAGCACCGCCAGGATGCGGGCGTCGCCCACCTGCCGGCGCAGGCCGTCCAGGGTGGTGGCGATGGCGGTGGGGTGGTGGGCGAAGTCGTCATAGACGGACACGCCACGCACTTCGCCGCGCAATTCCATGCGGCGCTTCACGCCGCCGAAGGCCGACAGCGCCGCGATCGCGGTGGCGGGCGCCACGCCCACGTGTTCGGCCGCCGCCAACGCCGCCAGGGCATTGGCCTGGTTGTGCGCGCCAGTCAACGCCCAGTGGACCTCGCCCACGGGCTTGCCCGCGTGCAGCACGCGGAAGGACTGGGCGTCCAGCGGCTGGCCCGACCAGCCGGCCTCGTCGCCGATCCGCACGCTTTCCGACCAGCATCCGCGCGCCAGCACGCGTTCGAGCGCTTCGCAATCCGTGGGCAGCACGATGCGGCCGCTGCCGGGAATCGTGCGCACCAGGTGGTGGAACTGGGTTTCGATGGCGGCCAGATCGGGGAAGATGTCCGCGTGATCGTATTCAAGATTGTTCAGGATGGCCGTGCGCGGGCGGTAGTGCACGAACTTCGAGCGCTTGTCGAAGAACGCCGTGTCGTATTCATCGGCCTCGATCACGAAGTGCCGCGCGCCGGGCGCGTGCCGGGCCGAGACCTTCAGGTCGCTGGCCACGCCGCCGATCAGGAAGTCGGGCGCCAGGCCCGCGTATTCCAGGATCCAGGCCAGCATCGAACTCGTGGTCGTCTTGCCGTGGGTGCCGGCCACGGCCAGGACATGGCGCTGGCGCAGCACGTGCTCGCCCAGCCACTGCGGTCCGGAGGTATAGGCCGCGCCCGACTCCAGGATGGCCTCCATGAGCGGATTGCCGCGCGAGACCACGTTGCCGATGACGTACAGGTCGGGCTTGAGGGCCAACTGGTCGGGGCTGAAGCCCTCGATCAGGTCGATGCCCTGTTCCGAGAGCTGCGTGCTCATGGGGGGGTAGACCCCGGCGTCGCAGCCCGTCACGCGATGTCCCGCGGCGCGGGCGATCAGGGCCAGTCCGCCCATGAACGTGCCGCAGATCCCTAATATGTGCAGATGCATGGAAACCTCCGGCCTGCATTGTAGTGGTCCGGGCGGTTATCATTCGCGCATGAAACGTCGAGTCTTTCTTTCCGGCGCCCTGGGCGTGGCCGCCATGATTGGCGGTGGCTGGTTCGCCTGGCGCGAGTCTTCCCGCAAGGGCCCGGGCGCCGAGCGCGCCGCCCCGGGCACGGCCGCGGCGGCCGAGCCGACAGACCTCTATGCCCTGACCTTGCCCGACCTGTCCGGCAAGCCCGTCGCCATGGAAGGCTTCCGTGGCAAGCCGATGCTGGTCAACTTCTGGGCAACCTGGTGCCCCCCCTGTGTGAAGGAAATGCCCGATCTGGACGCCTTGCACAAGAAATATCCGGGCGTGCACTTTGTCGGCATCGGCATCGATTCCGCGGACAACATGCGGGCTTTTTCAGAAAAGGTGCCGGTAGGCTATCCCCTGCTGGTCGCGGGGCATGGCGGTATCGATATTGTCAGGGGGCTGGGCAACGCCGCGGGCGGCCTGCCTTTTACGCTCATTTTCGACGCAGATGGGACGGTATCCCGCAAGGTTCTGGGGCAGATCAACCCCGATGACCTGGCCCGTTCGCTAGATCGGTACACATAGTTGTCACGATGGACAACAAGCCCCGTTTTGACGTAAAAAAACGGTCTATCGTTAACTTCTGCCGACAAAATGGCGCAACGCATCCTGGTTCTCAACGGTCCCAACCTCAATCTGCTGGGCACGCGGGAACCGCAACTTTACGGCAGCGTCACGCTGGCGCAGGTCGATGAGCGGCTTGCCGCCCTCGGCCGGGAGTTGGGCGTTTCAGTCGAAAGCGCCCAGTCCAATCACGAAGGAGAGTTGGTCGACCGGATCCAGCGCGCGGCGCGCGAGTCGGTCGAGTTCATCATCATCAATGCCGGCGCCTACACGCACACCAGCGTGGCATTGAGGGACGCATTGGCTGGCGTGGCCATCCCGTTCATCGAGGTTCACGTCTCCAACGTCTACAAGCGCGAGCCCTTCCGTCACCATTCCTACCTGTCCGACCAGGCGGTGGGTGTCGTGGCGGGCCTGGGCACGTTTGGCTACGAAGCCGCCCTGCGTTACGCCGTGGCGTACTGATCTCCGGCGTGGCACCTGCCACGCCTTGCTCGTTTCAATTTTTCTGTGGCGTCCCGTCCGGCGGGTAGCGGCCACGCACTTTATGGAAAGTCTTGTATGGATCTCCGAAAACTCAAAACCCTGATCGACCTCGTGGCGGAATCGGGCATCGCCGAACTCGAGATCACTGAGGGCGAGGGCAAGGTTCGCATCGTCAAGTTCTCGCAACCCGCCGCCACGCCGCAGCCCATCTACGCCCAGGCGCCCGTCGTCGCGGCCGGCGCCCCCGCCGCCGCGCCGGCCGAAGCCGCCGCGCCCGCCGCCCCGGCAGTGCCCCAGGGCCACCTGGTGAAGGCGCCCATGGTCGGCACCTTCTACCGTGCGCCCAATCCCGGCGCGCAGCCTTTCGTCGAAGTCGGCCAGACCGTCAAGGAAGGCGACGCCCTCTGCATCATCGAGGCGATGAAGCTGCTCAACGAAATCGAAGCCGACAAGTCCGGCGTCATCAAGGAAATCCTGATCGAGAACGGCGAGCCCGTCGAGTACGGCCAACCCTTGTTCGTGATTGGTTGATATGTTCGAAAAAATCCTTATTGCCAACCGTGGCGAGATTGCCCTGCGCATCCAGCGTGCGTGCCGGGAGCTGGGCATCAAGACCGTGGTGGTGCATTCCGAGGCGGACCGCGAGGCCAAGTACGTCCGTCTGGCCGACGAGTCCGTCTGCATCGGGCCGGCGCCGTCGCGCGACAGCTACCTGAACATGCCGGCCATCATTTCGGCCGCCGAAGTCACCGACGCTGAAGCCATCCACCCCGGCTACGGCTTCCTCTCCGAGAACGCCGATTTCGCCGAGCGCGTGGAAAAGAGCGGTTTCGTCTTCATCGGCCCGCGCCCCGAGACCATCCGCCTGATGGGCGACAAGGTCAGCGCCAAGCACGCCATGATCGAAGCCGGTGTGCCCGTGGTGCCCGGCTCGGAAGGCGCGCTGCCCGACGATCCCCAGGAAGTCCTGCGTATCGCGCGTGAAGTCGGCTACCCGGTCATCATCAAGGCCGCCGGTGGCGGTGGCGGCCGCGGCATGCGCGTGGTCTACACCGAAGCAGCGCTGCTGAACGCGGTCACCATGACCAAGTCGGAAGCGGGCGCCGCGTTCAACAACCCCGAGGTCTACCTCGAGAAGTTCCTCGAGAACCCGCGCCACGTCGAGATCCAGGTGCTGGCCGACGGCGGCCGCAACGCCGTCTGGCTGGGCGAGCGCGACTGCTCCATGCAGCGCCGCCACCAGAAGGTCATCGAGGAAGCGCCGGCCCCCGGCATCACCCGCCGCCTCATCGAGCGCATCGGAGACCGCTGCGCGGATGCCTGCCGCAAGATGGGCTACCGTGGCGCGGGCACCTTCGAGTTCCTGTTCGAGAACGGCGAGTTCTACTTCATCGAGATGAACACGCGCGTCCAGGTCGAGCACCCGGTCACCGAGCTCATCACGGGCGTCGACATCGTCCAGCAACAGATCCTGATCGCCGCCGGCGAGAAGTTCCTGCTGCGCCAGCGCGACATCACGTTCAAGGGCCACTCGATCGAGTGCCGCATCAACGCCGAAGATCCTTTCCGCTTCACGCCCAGCCCCGGCCGCATCACCAACTGGCACGTGCCGGGCGGCCCGGGCGTGCGGATCGACTCGCACGTCTACAACGGCTATTTCGTCCCGCCCAACTACGACTCGATGATCGCCAAGGTCATCACCTATGGCGACACGCGTGAACAGGCGCTCGCGCGCATGCGCATCGCGCTGTCCGAGATGGTGGTCGAGGGCATCTCCACCAATATTGCGCTGCACCGCGAGTTGCTGCAGGACGCCCGCTTCATCGAAGGCGGCACCAGCATCCACTACCTGGAGCACAAGCTGGAGCAACGGCCGAAGTAGTTGAACCCACCCCCGAAGCGCCTGCGGCGCTTCCCCCTCAAGGGGGCGCGACTGGCGGACCGGCAGAGCCGGCTCCGCGGTGGCCCGGATCGGGGGCAATCGTGGTAATGCAGAGAGGATGGTCTCTCTGCCTGGTGATGGAAAACACTATGCGTGAACTGGTGCTGTCCTGCCCGGGAGACCTGGCCGAAGCCTGGTCCGACGCGCTGCTCGAAGCTGGCGCCCTGTCCGTGTCCGTCGAGGATGCCGACAGCGACACCGACGCCGAGAAACCCCTGTTTGGCGAGCCTGGCCTGGAACCCGACACCCTGGCCTGGGATCGCAACCGCGTCGTGGCGCTGTTGCCCGATGGCGCGGACCCCGCCCAACTGATCGAAGCCGCCCTGCTCGACAGCGGCGTGCCGGCCGAGGCCGTGCGCGACTGGCATCTGCGCGACGTGCCGGATGCCGATTGGGTGCGATTGACCCAATCGCAGTTCGGCCCCATCCACGTGGGCGAGCGCATCCTCATCGTGCCCAGCTGGCATGCCGACGAAGTGCCGGCGCCGCAGGCGTCCGACACGCGCATCGCCATCCAGCTGGATCCGGGCCTGGCATTCGGCACCGGCAGTCATCCCACCACCCATCTTTGCCTGGAATGGCTGGCCGAGTGCCTGCCGCAAGGCGCGACGGTGCTGGACTATGGCTGCGGCTCGGGCATTCTTGCCATCGCGGCCCGCAAGCTGGGCGCAGGCGTCACGCGCGGCATCGACATCGACGAGCAGGCAGTGCAAGCCACGCTGGACAATGCCGGCGTCAATGGCGTGGATGTCCTGGCGGCGCTGCCCGATGGCTTGCCCGACGGCCAAAGCGACGTGGTCGTGGCCAACATCCTTTCCAATCCGCTCAAGGTGCTGGCGCCCATGCTGGCCGGCCGCGTGGCCCCCGGCGGCCATCTGGTGCTGTCCGGCGTGCTGGCCCGCCAGGCCGAGGAAGTCGCCGCCGCGTATGCGCCCTGGATGGCCCTGTCCGTCTGGCAGACCCGCGATGGCTGGGTTTGCCTGCACGGCCAGCGAAGCTAGGCCGCGGGCCGGGAACGCATCCCGATGGTCATGAACACCCGTTGCCCGCAATGCGGCGCCGCCTTCAAGGTGCAGGCGGAGCAGTTGCGCCTGCGCGGCGGGCTGGTGCGTTGCGGCAATTGCGCGGCGGTGTTCGACGGCTATGCCTGTCTGACGTCGGCCGACGAGCCCCTGCCTCGCAGGCAGCCGCCGGCGGTCCTGCGCAATCGCGCCGACATGTTGCGCCACAGCGCGCAGCGCGAGCAGGACGGTCTGGCGGACGATGACGACGAGGGCATGGCGCTGGAACGCGCGCGCGAACCCGCCATGTTCCTGCCCGATGGCGCGCCACCTTCCTCGGCGGAGCCTTTCGTGTGGCGCACGCGCCGCGCGGAGGCAGCCGCGGCGGGCGCGAACCCGCAGGCCGCGGACGGCGAGGACAGCCCTGTCCTTGCGCGGATGCCGGAAGATGACAGGTTCGCGCCACGGCCGGCAGACGGCATCTATCCGGATCGCGATCCTGTTGCCGCGCCGTCGCCCGCCTTTCTCGACGACGACCTGCTTCAGCGCGCGCGGCTGCGCCGCCAGCTTTGGGGCTGGGCATGCGTGCTCGCCTTGCTGCTTGCGGTGGGGCAGGGCCTGCTCGTCTATCGCACGCAACTGGCCCTGGCTGCCCCGGCGTTGCGTCCGGCCCTGGAACTGCTGTGCCAGCCGTTGCAATGCAAGGTGGGCTATGCTCGTCGGGCCGAGCGCATCTCCATCATGTCGTCGTCGCTGCAGCCGCCGCCCGCCGGCGCGGCGGGGGCGAATGAATCCGGGCGTCCGGACCTCATCCTGCATGTGGTGTTGCGCAATCGTTATACCCAGCCCCAGGAGTGGCCCGCGCTCATGCTGAGCCTGACCGACCTGTCCGACACGGTCGTGGCGCGCCGCATGTTGACCGCCGCAGATTACCTGCCGGCCGGGCGGCAGCGCGGACCGTTGGCCGCGGGCGAGGAGGTCACGCTTGCCGTGCCGCTGCGCACGGGTGGCCTTTCCGTCAATGGTTACCAAATCGATAAATTCTTTCCCTGAGGTCTATTCAGCATGAGCAAGCCCGTCCTGATGTGCGGTTCCGTCGCCTTCGACACCATCGCGGTGTTCGACGGCTATTTCAAGGACCACATCCTGCCCGACCGCATCCAGACGCTGGCCGTGTCCTTCCTCGTGCCGCGCATGCGCAAGGAGTTCGGCGGCTGCGCCGGCAACATCGCCTACAACCTGCACCTGCTGGGCGGCACCCCCGTCCCGGTGGCCACGGTGGGCGAGGACGCCACGGACTACCTGGCGCGTTTCCAGGATCTGGGCATCGACACCTCGCGCGTCAAGGTGGTGCCCGACACGCTGACGGCGCAATGCTTCATTACCACTGACCTGGCCGACAACCAGATCACTGCCTTCCACCCCGGGGCGATGTCCTTCTCTGCCAGCAACGACCTGACCGGGGTGCAGGCCGGCTGGGCGCTGGTGGGGCCGGATGCCAAGGAAGGCATGTTCGCGCACGCCGAGCGGCTGCATGCCAGCGGCGTGCCGTTCATCTTCGACCTGGGCCAGGCCATGCCGCTTTTCGACGGCGCCGACCTGGCCCGCATGCTGGAAATGGCACAGGCGATGACGGTCAATGATTACGAAGCCGGCGTCGTCGAGCAGCGCCTGGGCCGTTCCATGCAGGACGTCGCGCAAGGCCTGCGCGCGGTCGTCGTGACGCGCGGCGCCGAAGGCGCCACGCTCTACACGGAAGGCCGCGAGATCGCCATTGCGCCGGTCAAGGCCGGCGGCGTGGTCGATCCTACCGGTTGCGGGGATTCGCACCGCGCCGGCCTGCTGTATGGCCTGATCGAGGGTTGGAGCTGGGAGGACAGCTGCAAGCTGGGCAATCTGATGGGCGCCATCAAGATCGCTTCGCAGGGACCTCAGAACCACGCGCCTTCGCGTGCCGAGATCAGTGCGAAATTGCTTGAAACTTATGGTCTAGAACTCCCGCGCGTCTGAGGAATCCAAGGGTTGCAGCTTGTTGCCATCGGACTATTATTGGTCCGAATGCCCCAGGTAATATTTGCTGGTGAGTCATTCGCTCGATCAGGAGAAAACCATGCCGACCACCCAGACTACCGCCATTCAATCGCGCGCCTCGCGCTGGATGGCCATTGCGGCCGTGACGGCTTCGCTTGGCGTACTGGCCGGTTGCGCGAACAACAGCGCTTCCAGCCAGGTCTACAGCTATGACCAGGCACAGCGCGAACAGATCGTGCGTACCGGTACCGTCACGGGCGTTCGTCCCATCAGCATCCAGGAAAGCAAGTCGAGCGGCGCAGGCGTGCTGGCTGGCGGTGCCCTGGGCGGCGTCGCGGGCAATGCCGTGGGCGGCGGCACGGGCCGTGCCATCGCCACCGTGGGCGGCGCCATCCTGGGTGCCATCGCCGGTAATGCGGTCGAGAACCGCGTGGGCCGCACCTCGGGCTACGAAATCTCGGTCCGTCTGGACAATGGCGAAACCCGCGTGGTTGCCCAGGAAGCCGATACGCCCGTCAGCGTGGGCCAGCGCGTGCAGGTCATCAGCGGTGCGGGTCCCACCCGCGTGGCGCCGCTGTAAGCGCCTCGGACGGGTCAGCCCGTTCAGCAAAAGCCCGCCTGGTCGGCGGGCTTTTTGTTTGGCGCTCCGTTTGCGGAGTGCCGGGCAGCCAGGAGAAGCGATCAGACGCCGAAGATGCCGTAGCTGACGCGCGCCAGCACCATCATCAGGACCTGGGCGATGATCAGCAGCGCCAGCGGCGAGAGATCGATGCCGCCCATATTGGGCAGGATGCGGCGCAGCGGGTCCAGCAAGGGCGCTGTCAGCGTGCGCAGCAGGCCCATCATGGGGGCGGCCGGGTTGACCCAGGACAGCACCACCTGCAGCAGCGTGAGCCACAGCACCAGGTTCAACGACCAGCGGGCCACGGTGATGAGCGCGGCGCCCAGCGCGGCCGGCAGCAATTGCACCGGCACCATGCTGCCCGTCGACACCAGCCAGCTCAGCACCAGATACGCCAGGGCCACGAGCCAGGCCGCCAGCAGGCAGGCCCAGTCGATCTTGCCGGTGTTGGGCAGGATCTTGCGCAAGGGCATGACGAGCCAGTTGGTCGCCTGGTTGATGGATTGCACCACCGGATGGAAGGGATGCATGCGCACCGCGATGAACCAGGCGCGCGCGAGCAGCGCGGCGCCCAGCAGGGTGAACGCAATTTCAAGCAGGAAGCGGATGATGTCGCCGAACATGGGAAAAGGTATCAGTCAGTTGTGGCGGCCATTGTCGCATGCAAGCGTTGGCGGGACACGAGTCTGGAGCCTGGGTCATTCAGGCAGCGAGATGGGCGTGCCCCAGACCGGATCGGCCGGACCCTGGCGGCCCAGGAGGGTGACCTGCATCGGCACGAGCCGCGACAGCAGCGCCTGCTGCTCGGCGTTGAGCGTGGCACGGGTGGCCAGATAGTTGCGCGTGAAGTCCATGGGAGGCGGCAGCGTATGCACCGTGAAGCCCTCCAACGGGCAGTCCACCCTGTCTGCGGCGACCTTGCGGCAGTTTCCCTGGCGGTATCGATAGCTCGGCGTCTTCAGATGGCTGCGCTGGCTCAGCACCAGTTGCCCACCCTGCAGCGTGAAGCTCGCCAACGCCTGCTTGGGAGGCAGGCGCACTTGCACCTTGAGCGCCGGGATGTCGCGGGAATCCGTGTCCTGGTAATAGCCGGCCCCCATGCCGGGCGTGGTCTCGTCGTATTGCTGTTCGCCCCAGGCGACGCAGTTGCCCGAAGCCCGATGGATGGTGGTGCAGGTTTGCTGGCTGCGGGTTTGCGTGTGGGTGGTGCCTTCCTTCCAGTTCATCTCGAAGTAGTACTCGCGGTAGGTCTCGGGCGTCAGGGACGCCGTGCCTCGCGAGCCGCGTGCCTTGCCGGTCGCGCCCGACTTCTTGCCGAATGCGTCGAGCGTTGCATTGAGCAGGTAGTCGTCGCCCCCGGTCAGCAGGTATTTGCCGGGCGGCAGGATGTGGACCTCGAAAGCCTTGAACAGATAGGTGGTCTTGGGGTCGCGTTGCAGCGCATTGTTCTGGAACTTACGGCTGAACGCGATCTCCGGCTTGGCTTCATGGGTCCAGATGACGTTCGATGTCCATTTGCTCATGCCTTCCGCGTCGGCGAGCGACTTGTGGGGCGTCAGGTCCGCCACCAGCACCACTGCCATGTCGGCCTTCAGCGCCTCCCCGATCACATACAGCATCTGTGCATATTCCGCCTGCTCCTTTTCGTGCTGGCCGCTACCGAGCGGCTGCGTCACGCAGCCGGACAAACCGAGGGCGAAAAGCAATACGGCGGCGATGCGAGGGGGGCGAGGCAGCTTCAAAGGGGATCCAGGGAAGGGGGGGACGCATGCAGGCATGGCGGAGGCAATAAAAAACCGCCCGGTACCTTGCGGCGCCGGGCGGTTTTCAGGACGGCCCGAATTAGGGGCGGCCGCCCGTGGGGAAGGGCCACGAAGCCGCGGGATTCAGCGCGGTCTTGGCACCCGGTGCAGCAGCCGTCGACGGCGGCGTCACAGCGGGCTTCTTCGCAGCGGGCTTCTTTGCAGCAGCCTTCTTGGCAGGCGCCTTCTTGGCCGCGGGGGCCTTGGGGGCGGCAGCCTTCTTGGCGGCGGGCTTCTTGGCGGCAACCTTCTTGACCGCGGCCTTCTTCGCCGGGGCCTTCTTGGCTGCAACCTTCTTCACCGCGGCTTTCTTGGCCGGGGCTTTCTTGGCGGCAACCTTCTTGACGGCGGCTTTCTTCGCCGGCGCCTTCTTGGCGGCAACCTTCTTCACAGCGGCTTTCTTGACGGCAGCCTTCTTGGCCGGCGCCTTCTTGGCGGCGACCTTCTTCACTGCGGCTTTCTTGGCCGGCGCCTTCTTGGCGGCAACCTTCTTCACAGCGGGCTTCTTGGCGGCCGCGACTTTCTTGACGGCCGGGGTCTTCTTCACGGCCGCTTTCTTGGCCGGGGCTTTCTTGACCGCCTTCTTGGCGGCCTTCTTGGCAGTTGCCATGGTCTTGCTCCTTAGGTTCAGGGGTCCCAGAACTTAAACCCGTGCAAGCGCCTGCCCCGGAGGACGAGGTACCAGCCCGGGCTATTCATCGGCGCAAGCCGCCGTCCCTTGAAGGCGACGGCATGACGGTTTGCGCTAATGAATGCCGCACGACCATTTGATATGGCCCCCGCCCCTTGGCGCGAGCCATCTCAAATGGCGCCAGCAAGCGGCCGTTTCCAGCCGCTTGCCGTATTCACTGCTGCTGCCAAGCGCGTGTCGCGACTACCCTGACCCGGAAAGCGTCTCCGGCCAAGCACGCTCACTCCCAGTTGAGCGCGCCTCCGGTTTGGTACTCGATGACTCGCGTCTCGAAAAAGTTTCGTTCCTTCTTCAGATCGATCATCTCGGCCATCCACGGGAAGGGATTCTCTTCCTGCGGGAACAGCTGCTCGAGACCGATCTGCTGGCAACGCCGGTTCGCGATGAAGCGCAGGTAGGACTTGAACATCGATGCATTCAGGCCCAGGACGCCGCGCGGCATCGTGTCTTCGGCGTAAGCGTATTCCAGTTCCACTGCCTTGAGGAACAAATTTCGGATTTCCTCACGAAATTCCGGTGTCCACAAGTGAGGATTCTCGAGTTTGACGGTGTTGATGAGGTCGATGCCGAAGTTGCAGTGCATGGATTCATCGCGAAGGATGTACATGTACTGCTCGGCCGCGCCGGTCATCTTGTTCTGGCGGCCCAGCGCAAGGATCTGCGTGAAGCCGACGTAGAAGAAGAGACCTTCCATCAGGCACGCGAACACGATCAGCGACTTCAGCAGCGTCTGGTCGGCTTCGGGCGTGCCGGTCTTGAAGTCCGGATCGGCGATGGCGTCGATGAACGGAATCAGGAACTCGTCCTTGGCGCGGATCGACGGGACTTCGTTGTAGGCGTTGAAGATCTCGCCTTCATCGAGGTCCAGGCTTTCGACGATGTACTGGTAGGCGTGCGTGTGGATCGCTTCCTCGAATGCCTGGCGCAGCAGGAACTGGCGGCATTCGGGCGCCGTGATGTGGCGGTAGGTGCCCAGCACGATGTTGTTCGCCGCGAGCGAGTCGGCCGTGACGAAGAAGCCCAGGTTGCGCTTGACGATGCGACGTTCGTCTTCCGTCAGGCCGTTGGGATTCTTCCACAGCGCGATGTCGCGCGACATGTTGATTTCCTGCGGCATCCAGTGGTTGGCGCAGGTGGCCAGGTACTTTTCCCAGGCCCACTTGTACTTGAACGGCACCAGCTGGTTGACGTCGGTTTCGCCGTTGATGATGCGCTTGTCGGCGGCGCTGACGCGGCGTGCGGTGCCTTCGGCGTCCGCAGCTTGCGGCGCGGCCGCCGGCTGCAGCGCCGTGTCGTTGAATGCGCCGACCGCGGCGCGCGCGGGTTCGGCGGAGGGCCGGTCACCCCCCGCGGGGGCGGGGCTGGTGGCCGGTTGTTGGCGGGGTTCGTCGTCCCAATCAAGCATGATGGTTTTCTCCGGAGTCGGTGGTTACTGGCAGGCTTCGCACTCTTCGAAACCGGGGTCACCCGGCTTCATGGTGCAAACCGCTCCGAGGATTTCGGGTTCCGGCAGGTTGGGGGCGGTGCTGGCGGCCGAGGCGGCGACAGACGTGCTTCCCGTGGCGACGGCGTTCAGTTCGCCACCCTTGCCGGTGGACTTCTCCGCGCTGGTGGCGCCCAGCGTGCGGAGGTAGTAAGTGGTCTTCAGGCCACGCAGCCATGCGAGCTTGTAGGTTTCGTCGAGCTTCTTGCCCGAGGCGCCGGCCATGTAGATGTTGAGCGACTGCGCCTGATCGATCCACTTCTGGCGGCGCGACGCGCACTCGACCAGCCATTGCGGCTCGACTTCGAAGGCCGTGGCGTAGAGCTTGCGGAGTTCGGGGGGAACGCGATCGATGCGGGACAGGGTGCCGTCGAAGTACTTGAGGTCGGCGACCATGACTTCGTCCCAGAGACCGAGTTTCTTGAGATCGCGAACGAGGTAATCGTTAACGACCGTGAACTCGCCGGAGAGATTCGATTTGACGTACAAGTTTTGGTAGGTCGGTTCGATGCACGCAGATACGCCAATGATATTGGAAATAGTTGCGGTTGGGGCAATCGCGACGCAATTGGAATTGCGCATGCCGTTTTGCTTGATGCGCGCGCGCAACGCATCCCAGTCCAGCGTGCTCGACGTGTCGACCTCGACGTGGCCGCCGCGCTCTTCCTGCAGCATGGCCAGCGTGTCCTGCGGCAGGATGCCGCGCGACCACAGCGAACCTTCGTACGACGGATAGCGGCCGCGTTCCTGCGCGAGGTCGCTGGAGGCCGAGTAGGCGTGATAGCACACGGCTTCCATCGAACGGTCGGCGAACTCGACGGCCGCTTGCGAGGCGTAGGGCACGCGCATCATCTGCAGGCAATCCTGGAAGCCCATGATGCCCATGCCGACGGGGCGATGGCGCTCGTTGGAGTCCTTCGCCTTCTTGACGGCGTAGTAGTTGATGTCGATCACGTTGTCGAGCATGCGCATGGCGATGGTGACCGTGCGCTTGATCTTGTCGTGGTCGAGCTCGAAGCCGCCATTGGCCGAGGGCTTCATGTGGGCGACCAGGTTCACCGAACCCAGGTTGCACACCGCGATTTCCTCGTCGTTGGTGTTCAGCGTGATTTCCGTGCACAGGTTCGAGCTGTGCACCACGCCGACGTGCTGCTGCGGCGAGCGGATGTTGCAAGGATCCTTGAACGTGATCCAGGGGTGGCCGGTCTCGAACAGCATCGAGAGCATCTTGCGCCACAGGGTCAGCGCCGGCATCTTCTTGAAGAGCGTCAGCTCGCCCGTGGCCGTGCGGCGTTCGTATTCCAGATAGGCGGCTTCGAAGTCCTTGCCGACCTTGTCATGCAGGTCGGGGCAGTCCGAGGGCGAGAACAGGGTCCAGTCGCCGGCTTCCATGACGCGCTTCATGAACAGGTCGGGAATCCAGTTCGCCGTGTTCATGTCGTGGGTGCGGCGGCGCTCGTCGCCGGTGTTCTTGCGCAGTTCCAGGAACTCTTCGATGTCCAGGTGCCACGTTTCCAGGTACGTGCAGACAGCGCCCTTGCGCTTGCCGCCCTGGTTCACCGCCACGGCGGTGTCGTTGACGACCTTCAGGAACGGCACGACGCCCTGGCTTTCGCCGTTGGTGCCCTTGATGTGGCTGCGCAGCGCGCGCACGGGGGTCCAGTCGTTGCCCAGGCCGCCGGCGTACTTGGCCAGCAGGGCGTTTTCCTTGATGGCGTCGTAGATGCCTTCCAGGTCGTCCGACACGGTCGTCAGGTAGCACGACGACAGTTGCGAGTGCAGGGTGCCCGAATTGAACAGCGTGGGGGTCGAGCTCATGAAGTCGAACGAGGACAGGATCTCGTAGAACTCGATGGCGCGGGCTTCGCGGTCCTTTTCGCGCAGCGCCAGGCCCATGGCCACGCGCATGAAGAAGACCTGCGGCAGCTCGATGCGGACGTTGCGCACGTGCAGGAAGTAGCGGTCGTACAGGGTCTGCAGGCCCAGGTAGCTGAACTGCAGGTCGCGGTCGGCCTTCAGCGCGGCGGAGATGCGGGGCAGGTCGTACTTGGCCAGTTCAGGCGAGACCAGGCCGTTCTCGATGCCGCGGGCGATGAAGGTGGGGAAGTAGTCGGCGTAGGCCGTGTGCATTTCGGCTTGCGAGACTTCCTTGCCCAGCACTTCCTTGCGGATCGTGTGCAGCAGCAGGCGGGCGGTGACCTGGCTGTAGGCCGGATCCTTTTCCACCAGCGAGCGCGCCGACAGGATGGCGGACTTGTAGACCTCGTCGACGGGGATGCCGTCGTACAGGTTCTTGATGGTTTCGCGCAGGATGGCTTCGGTGTCGATGAACTCGGTCAGGCCGACGCCGGCGGCTTCGATGGTCGCGCGCAGCGCGCCCTGGTCCAGCGGACGGCGCGCGCCGTTCTCGGTGACGTTCAGGGTGGGGTGGGGATCGGAGGCGACGGCGGGCGCGTGGGCGCGCTCCTGGGCGCGCTTCTCGCGATACAGCACGTAGGCGCGCGCGGCGTCATGCTCGCCCGAGCGCATCAGCGACAGCTCGACCTGGTCCTGGATGTCTTCGATATGGAAGGTGCCGCCATTGGGGCGGTTGCGCAGCAGGGCGTTGACCGCTTGCTGGGTCAGGTTGTCGACCAGTTCGCGCACTCGCGCGGACGCGGCACCCTGGCCGCCGTTGACCGCCAGGAACGCCTTGGTGATGGCGATGGCGATCTTGCCCGGCTCGAAGCCGACGACGGCGCCGTTGCGGCGGATGACGTGGTAACCGGACCACTGCCCCGTGGCGGGGGCCTCTGTGGTCGCGGGCTGTTGCGGCACGGCGCTAGGCCGCGTGTCAGCGGCGGTCGAAGTCTGCATGGAAGCTCCTGTGCGAGAAATAGACAGGCATCGAAGGTGCCCGCCTCTTGTGGGATGTTCGGTACGGTGTGTTGCTGTATTACGGAGGATTGCGACGCAAGCAGGTGTGCCCCTTGTCGGGGAGATCTTTTCTATCGGGTGCGTCGCCGTGCCAACCACAACATCTGGTGGCTGTGACCAGCGTTGGCACTAATTCTAGTGGCGTAAGTGTAACCTCTTCAACAAATTTCCGCCCGGCGGGCCAGCGGGTTTGTTACTGAATGCGTACGCGCATGCCTGCTTGCCTCCAAGGGCGTAGTGACTGCTATCACCTTCCGCCCTGATGCGGCTTTTCGGCCGTTTCGGCGTCGCAACCCTTGTCATCCCCTGGTCATGTGACGGCTCGGTTTCTCTCACATTTCCACCGTCGGGGCGCCTGGCGCATGTCGGAAAAAAGGCGCGATTTGAACACGACGTTGCGGGAATGCAAAAAGGCGTATCTCCGATTGCCCCGTTCCCACTCGCGCAGGTAGATTGGCGGCCAGGGGTTGGCGCCCATGGCAGCACGCGTGGGGCGTTGCCGCGCCGGCTCCGCGATCGAGGGTTTCATGGGCATTTCCGCAGTGCGCGCGGGTGTATCCGCGCTGATGATCGTCCTGCTGGCCGGCTGCGCCGGGCAGCGCCAGGCCACCCCGGCCAAGCCGGGAGACAGCGGTCCGGCGACCGCCGCGCCGCCGCAGCAGGCCCAGGCGCCGGCCTGCTCCGCGGCACCCGCCGCAGCCGGTGCGCTGGCCGCCACCTGGTATGCCGTCAGCCAGCAGAAAGGCGTGAAAGGCGAATTCCGCCGCCTGCTCGTGCTGTCCGCCGATGGCAGCTACAAGATGGAAACCCGGGTCCAGGCCGGCCGCAACATCCGCTCGGAATTGCGGGAGTCGGGTTGCTGGGAAGCGAAGGATGCGCGGGGATTCACGACCATCGTCACGCGTTCCAACGGCGAATTAGTGGACGCCAAGGATCCGATCTACCGCAATACCTATCGCGTCGAGCGTGTCGATGGCACGCGCATGGTGTTCCGCGAAGGGCAGCCGGGCGCAGGCAGCATGACAGCGCGCAAGATGCCTGCGGGTTACATGATGCCTTGAGGGCATTGCTGGCGCCTGGCGCCAGCAATGCCGTTCCCGGTCAGACCTTGCCGAGCCGTTCCAGCACGACGTCGCGGCCCAGGATGGCCAGCACCGCGTCGATGGCGGGGGTTTGCGTCTGGCCGGTGACCGCCACGCGCAGCGGAATCGCCACTTGCGGCATCTTCAGGCCGCGCGCGGCCATCACCGCCTTCAGCGCGGCGCTCAGCGCCTCGCGCGTCCAGTCGCCCGCGGCGGCCTGGGTGGCGAAGTCGCGCAGCGCGGCGCGGGCGTCCTCGGTCAGGTGCTGGGCCACCAGCTCGGCGGGGGCCTCACGGGCCGGGCCGCAGAACAGCAGGGCGCCTTCGGCCAGCTGCGCCAGCGTTTCGGCGCGATCCTTCAGCAGTCCGATCACCGCGACCAGGTCCACGGCCTGCGGGTTGCCGCCAAGCGCGGCCACGCGCGGCGACACGTGGCTGGCCAGCCAGGCGTCATCGGCCTGCTTGATGTAGTGGGCGTTCACCCAGTTCAGTTTCTTTGGGTCCCATTGCGATGCCGACTTCGACAGGCTGCGCGTGTCGAACCACTCCACGAGCTGGGCGCGGGTGAAGAGCTCGTCGTCGCCGTGGCTCCAGCCCAGGCGGGCCAGGTAGTTCACCATGGCTTCGGGCAGGTAGCCCTGGGCGTCGTACTCCATCAGGTTGACCGCGCCGTGGCGCTTGGACAGCTTCTCGCCGTCCGGGCCCAGGATCATCGGCACGTGGCCGTATTCAGGCAGCTCGCCGCCCAGCGCGCGCAGGATGTTGATCTGGCGCGGCGTGTTGTTGACGTGGTCGTCGCCGCGCAGCACGTGGGTGATGCGCATGTCCCAGTCGTCGACCACCACGCAGAAGTTGTAGGTGGGGGTGCCGTCGGGGCGGGCGATGATGAGGTCGTCCAGCTCGCCGTTGTCGATGCTGATGGGCCCCTTGACCAGGTCGTTCCAGGCGGTGACGCCTTCCAGCGGGTTCTTGAAGCGGATCACCGGCTGGCGGCCTTCCGGCACGGCGGGCAGGGTCTTGCCCGGCTCGGGGCGCCAGGTGCCGTCGTAGCGCGGCTTGCGGCCCGCGGCGCGGGCGGCTTCGCGCATGGCCTCGACTTCCTCGGGCGTGCTGTAGCAACGATAGGCGGTGCCGGCTTCCAGCATCTGCGCCACGACCTCGCGATAGCGGTCCATGCGCTGCATTTGGTAGAAGGGGCCTTCATCGGCGTCCAGGCCCAGCCACGCCATGCCCTGCAGGATGGCCTCGACCGCCTCGGGCGTCGAGCGCTCGAGGTCGGTGTCCTCGATGCGCAGCACGAAGGTGCCGCCGTGGTGGCGGGCGAACGCCCAGGCGAAAAGCGCGGTGCGCGCGCCGCCCAGGTGCAGGAAGCCGGTGGGCGAGGGGGCGAAGCGGGTACGGACGGGTGTGTTGGACATGGGCGAAATGATGTGGCGTAAGGTCGGGCGAGGCAGGACCGCCGGGAGCGGCCTGCCCGCCGTGGCAAGGGTGTATCGTTGCGGGAACCGTGCAGGCCCGTGAACGGGTGGCCGCGTGGTCCGGCGGATGCGGGTCATTTTAAAGGACGGAGACGAATGACCGCCGGGCAGTGCCGTTCCTGCCGCGGTTTCCGCATGTGATCCCTGCCTTGCCGCCATCGGACTGTTGATTCTGGACTGAACCCTCCCTCATGCTGCGTCACGCCCTCGCCCCGCTGTTCGAGCCGCGCACACTGCTGGTGGCCGCCGATCGTCCCCTGCCCGTCCTGCACTCCCTGCCGCCCGCCCTGCGCGAGAAGCTGGTGCTGGCCGACTGCGCGCCGGGCGAGGCCCCCAGCGGGCCATCGCCGGAAGTGGGACAGGGCCGGCCGGACCTGGCGCTGGTCTGCGTGGCGCCCCGGCTGCTGCCGCAGACGCTGGCGTGGCTGGCTGCGTGGCGGCCCGCCGGCGCCATCTTCCTGCCGCACGACGAGGCGGATCCCGACCCCGCCGCTAGCAGCGCGCTGTGCCGCGACTGGGCGCTGGCGCACAAATGCGCCCTGCTGGGGCCGAACTCCTTCGGCGTGCAGCGTCCGCACGCGGGGCTGAATCTCAGCCAGCATCCGCTGCTGGCACGCAGCGGCAAGGTGGCGCTGGTGGCGCAGTCGCGCGCCATCATGGCCTCGGTGATGGACTGGGCCGAGGATGTGCAGATCGGCTTCTCCACGGCGCTGGCCCTGGGCGACGAGGCGGTCCTGGGACTGCCGCAGGTGCTGGACTACCTGGCCAGCGACCCGCGCACCGACAGCATCGCGCTTTACGTGGAAGAGGTCGGTTTCGCCCGTGAGTTCATGAGCGCGCTGCGCGCGGCCGCCAGCGTCAAGCCCGTGGTCGTGCTGAAGGCGGGCCGGGCGCTGGATTCCAGCCTGGCCGATGCCATGTTCGACGCCGCGCTGGGCCGCGCCGGCGCGGTCCGCGTGCGCTATTTCGTACAGCTCTTCTCGGCCTTGAAGGTGCTGGGCTATGCGCGCCGGCCGCGCGGGCGGCGCATCGCCCTGGTCTCCAACGGCAGCGGGCCGCCCCAGCTGGCCCTGGACCTGATGGGGCCGAACGCGCCCACGGTGCGCGCCGAGCTGACGCCGCCCACCCTGCGGGCGCTGGGCGAGGTACTGGAGCCGGGCGTCACGCCGTCCAATCCCGTCATCACCTATCTGCCGCTCACGCCCGCCCGCACCAAGGCGGTGGTGGACGCGCTGCAGGAAGACGCCAACGTCGACGGCGTGCTGGTGCTGCTGGCGCCTGATGCGCGTTCCGACATTCCCGCCGTGGCCACGCAATTGGCCGAGCTGGCGCCCAAGGCGCGCAAGCCGGTGATCACCTGCTTCATGGGCGATGCCGGCATGCGGCCGCTGCGCCGGCGCCTGGACGACGCCGGCACGCCCGCCTTCCGCACGCCCGAGTCGGCGGCGGACGCCTTCGGCGTGCTGGCCACGCACCACTACAACCAGCAACTGCTGCTGCAGACCCAGCCGCCCGAGCCGCCCGGCCGTCCGCCCGATCTGGGCCAGGCGCGCGCCATCGTGGCCGCCGCGCGCGCGGCGGGCCGCCGTGAACTGAACCAGGACGAGTGCGAGGCCCTGCTGCGCGCCTTCGACGTGCCGGTGCGCATCGCCGAGCCCGACGCGCCGCCGCCCGACGACGCGCTGGCCGTGCCGGCCGCCGTCCGCGTGGAAACCGGCGCCCGCTTCGGGCCCGTGCTGCGCCTGGGCGTGGGCGGTCCGGCGGGTGTCCTGGACGTGTCCGATCGGGGCATGGACCTGCCGCCGCTCAATGCCTTCCTGGCGCGCCAACTGATCGAGCGCAGCCGCCTGTGGCGCCGCGTGTTGTCGGGCAGCGCCACGCCCGCGGCGCTGGACGCCCTGCGCGGCGTGCTGGAGCAGGTGTCCGACCTGGTCACCGAGCTGCCCGACGTCGAGACGCTGGCGCTGGACCCGCTGCATGTGGGCGACAGCGCGCTGACCGCGGGCGGCGTGTGCATGGTGCTGCGCGAACAAGCGGCCTGCGATTCCCCGCAGGCGCATGGCTATCCGCACATGGCCATCCATCCCTATCCCACGCGCTGGGTGCAGGCGCGCGCCTTCGCGGATGGCACGCCGTGGGTGGTGCGCCCGATCCGGCCCGAGGATGCCGAGGCCTTGCAGGCATTCACGCGCGGGCTGTCTGAGCGCACGCGCTACATGCGTTTCGTGTCGATGATGCGCGAACTCACCCCGCGCATGCTGGCGCGCTACACGCAGGTGGACTATCACCGCGAGCTGGCGCTGGTGGCGACCACGCAGGTGCCCAACCCTGAGCATCGCGGGCATCCGCGCGAAATCATCATCGGGCTGGCGCACTATCTGCGCAATCCGGATGGCCGGGGCGCGGAATACGCCCTGGTCATCGGCGATGACTGGCAGCGCCGCCGCCTGGGCTTCGACCTGATGTCGGTGCTGATCGAGGCCGCGCGAGAGCAGCGGCTGGAGTACATCGACGGCCTGGTGCTGGCCAACAACCGGCCGATGCTGGCGCTGATGACGCGGCTGGGTTTCGTCAACGACGTCGACGAGGAAGACCCGCAGATGCGCCGGGTCTGGCTGGACCTGGCGACGGCAGGGCCGCCGGCCTAGCCGTCAGGCGCTCACCGCTTGCCGTCAAGCGCCTACTTCAGGACCTGCTTGAGGAAGGCCGCGATGTCCTGCACTTCGGGCATGCAGACCGAGTGCGGCATCGGATACGTGTGCCATTGCACCGAATAGCCCAATTGTTCCAGCGCCGTGCGCGAGGCCTCGGCGCGCGCCAGCGGCACGACGGGGTCGTGCAGGCCATGGGCCAGGAAGATGGGGGTGGTGCTGTTGGCGGTGTGGCGTTCGCCCGCCGCGGTGTCGATGAGCGGCAGGTAGCCCGACAGGCCGACCAGCCCGGCCAGTTTTTCCGGATGGCGCAGCCCCGTGTGCAGCGTCATCGCGCAACCTTGCGAGAAGCCCGCCAGCACGATGTTCTGCGTGGGAATGCCGCGCGCGTTCTCGCGGGCGATCAGGGCCTGCACGGCCTGCGCCGACAGCGCGATGCCCGGGCCGTCTTCCTGGCGCGACAGGTCCACCACGCGGATGTCGTACCAGGAACGCATGGCCATGCCGCCGTTGATGGTGACGGGCTGCACCGGCGCATTGGGGAACACGAAGCGCACGGCGGGCGTGGCGTCCAGGCCCAGCTCCGGCACGATCGGCACGAAGTCGTTGCCGTCGGCGCCCAGGCCGTGCAGCCAGATGACCGCGTGGGTGGGATTCGGGCCGGTTTCGCGTTCGATGGTGTCCAGCAGGGCGGAGGTCATGGTGTGAGGCTCGTGTCGCGGGTGAAAAGGAAGGAGGCGGGTCAGGGCGCCGGGATCATGCCCTTCAGTTCCTGGAAGAGCGCGCGGTAATGCTTGCGCTGCGGCTCGCGGCCCTGCGCCAGGGCGGCGTTGGCGGCGGCTTCCTTGCGGCCTTCGCGGATCAGGGTGCGCAGGCGCTGGATGTCGGCGCCCGGGTGGTCGGCCAGCAGTCCGGTCAGGGCGTCGTCATCGGCCAGCAGCCTGTCGCGCAGGGTTTCCAGGCGGTGCATGTGGGCGGTCTGCTCGCGCGAGCCCTTGGCCCAGTCGTGCAACTGCTGGCGGATTTCGTCGGCGGGCGCGTCGCGCATCAGCTTGCCGACGAAGTGCACCTGGCGGCGGCGGCCGCCGTGGCTGGTGATGCGTTGGGCTTCGCGGATTTCCTGGTACAGGCGCTCGGACAGCGGCAACTGCTTCAGGCGGTCGACCGGCAGGTCGATCAGTTCCTTGCCCAGGTCGAGCAGGGCGTGCATGTCGCGCTTGACCTGCGATTTGCTGGGGCGGTCGTCGAAATCGTCGTATGCGTCGTCGTGGTCGGGGGTATCGGAATGGGCGTGCATGGCGTGGAGAGACCTGGCGATGGCAGGCTGAAATAACGGGCCGAAAAAAAGCCGAAAAAGGGGCTGGACGCGGACCCGGAGACAGGACGGCGGGCGGGACGGGCCGGAACCTCCCGGGCGGGGCGCGGTTCGCGCGCGGTCCGGCGACTTGGCTATGATACCTGTCTCACCGCAACGGACAGCCATGGCAAACGCTCAACACTCCCTTCCCATCCAGGCCAACCAGGCGCGTTTCCGCGAACTCGTGCAGCAGGCGCTGGGCCATGCGCGCACGCTGGGCGCAAGCGATGCCGCCGCCGAGGTGTCGGAAAGCCAGGGCCTGGCGGTCACGGTGCGCAAGAAGGACGTCGAGACGGTCGAGCAGACCCGCGACCGTTCGCTGGACGTGACGGTCTATGCCGGCCAGCGGCGCGGCTCGGCCTCCACCTCCGATTTCTCCGAGGCTGCCTTGCGGGAAACCGTCGAGGCTGCCTGGCACATCGCCCGCTACACCGCGGAAGACCCGGTGGCCGGCCTGCCCGACGCAGACCTGCTGGTGCACGAGCCCCAGGACCTGTCGCTGCACTATCCCTGGACGATCTCCGCGGAAGAGGCCGCCAGGCTGGCCCTGCGCGCCGAGCGCGCCGCGGCCGACACCGACGCGCGCATCACCAACACCGATGGCGCCAGCGTCAGCACCTACGAAGGCCATTTCGTGCTGGGCAACACGCGCGGCTTCCTGGCGGGCTACCCCTATTCGCGCCACAGCCTGTCGGCCGCGCCCATCGCCGGACGCGGCGCGCACATGCAGCGCGACTACTGGTACACCAGCGATCGCGATGCCAGCAAGCTGGCCGACCCCGAGGCCGTGGGCCGCTATGCCGCCGAGCGGGCGCTGTCGCGCCTGTCGGCCCGCCGCATCAAGACGGGCAAGTTCCCGGTGCTGTTCGAGGCGCCGCTGGCCCTCGGCCTGCTGGGCGCGCTGACGCAGGCCACCAGCGGCGGGGCGCTGTACCGCAAGGCCAGCTTCCTGGTCGACTCGCTGGGCAAGCCCGTGCTGGCCGATCACCTGGACGTGGCCGAGGATCCTTTCGTGCCCGGCGCGATGGGCAGCTCGCCCTTCGACGACGAGGGCGTGCGCACCCAGGCCCGCAAGGTGGTCGAGGCCGGCGTGCTGCAGGGTTATTTCCTGTCCAGCTACACCGCCCGCAAGCTGGGCATGGTGTCCACGGGCAACGCCGGCGGCTCGCACAACCTGACGCTGCGCTCGCGCCTGACGCGTCCCGATGACGACTTCCGCGCCATGCTGCGCAAGCTGGGCACGGGCTTTCTGGTGACCGAGCTCATCGGCCAGGGCGTGAACTACGTCACGGGCGACTATTCCCGCGGCGCTTTCGGCTATTGGGTCGTCAATGGCGAAATCCAGCACGCCGTGCAGGAGGTCACCATCGCGGGCAACCTGGCCGAGATGTTCCAGCAGATCGTGGCCATCGGCGCCGACGAGATCTGCCGTGGCACCAAGTGCACCGGCTCCATCCTGATCGAACGGATGGCGGTGGCGGGCGCCTGAGCCTGTCCGCAGGGGCGGCCGGTGTGCCGCCCTGTTGCGCGCCCGCCATGCCGGCCTGTCCGGCGGGGACGCCCAGGCCTTGACAGGTTTACAGAAAGTTGTTCTGTGCTAGAATCACCGGCTTACCTTGGAAAAGGTGTCAGGTGCACGGGCGAAATTTCTAACGCTTCAGGCCACGAACCTTCCCACGGTAGCGCCGCCAGGTAGTGCAGGTAGTGCGTTTCGGAGCCTCTCGGCTCATCAAGAGGCACACCAGAAAGCACACGCAGCATCTCAGCAACCCGGTGGTGAAACCGCCAGCCTGTCCCATCTTCGGGCAGATGGCACACATCCATATTCATTCTTAGGAACCATCATGAAGACCTTTGTGGCCAAGCCGCATGAAGTCAAGCGTGACTGGTTTGTGATCGACGCCAAGGGCAAAGTCCTCGGTCGTGTGGCCAGCGAAGTCGCACGCCGTCTGCGCGGTAAACACAAACCTGAATTCACGCCCCACGTGGATACGGGCGACTACATCGTCATCATCAACGCTGCCGATATCGTCGTCACCGGAACCAAGGCGCAAGACAAGAAGTACTTCCGCCACACCACCTACCCGGGCGGTATCCGCGAGACCAACTTCGAGAAGCTGCAACAACGCTTCCCCGGCCGCGCCATCCAGAAGGCTGTCAAGGGCATGCTGCCCAAGGGTCCCCTGGGCTACGCCATGATCAAGAAACTCAAGGTGTACGCCGGTGCCGAGCACCCGCACACCGCCCAGCAGCCCCAGCCGCTGGATTTCTAAGGAAGGCCCATCATGATCGGTAACTGGAACTACGGAACCGGCCGCCGCAAGACTTCGGTGGCGCGCGTGTTCCTCAAGAAGGGCACGGGCAAGATCGTCGTCAACGGCAAGCCTGTTGATGAATACTTCGCTCGCGAAACGGGCCGCATGGTCGTGCGTCAGCCGCTCGAGCTGACCGGCCACCTGGAGTCGTTCGACTTCCACGTGAACGTGCATGGCGGCGGCGAAAGCGGCCAGGCCGGCGCGGTCCGCCACGGCATCACCCGTGCGCTGATCGACTACGACGCCGCGTTGAAGCCCACGCTGTCCAAGGCTGGCTTCGTGACGCGTGATGCCCGTGAAGTCGAACGCAAGAAGGTCGGCTTCCACAAGGCGCGTCGTCGCAAGCAGTTCAGCAAGCGCTAATCCCGTCTGCTGTACGAAAAAAGGCCGCGCAAGCGGCCTTTTTTCTATTCCGCGCGCGGGCGCAAGCCTGGTCCCGCATGGCTGTTTCCAGCTCCCCGCGCGCACGGCTGTCATGCCGGGACGCGTTAATATCGTTGTCCGTCGCATAGGAAAACGCACATGGCCTCGACCCCCCAATCCCGCATCAAAGTCGGCATCGTCGGCGGCACCGGTTACACCGGCGTCGAGCTGCTGCGCCTGCTCTCCCAGCACCCGCACGTGGCACTGACCGCGATCACCTCGCGCAAGGAAGACGGCATGCCGGTGGCCGAGATGTATCCCAACCTGCGCGGCCGCGTCGACCTGGCCTTCTCCTCGCCGGACAAGGCGCCGCTGTCGGGCTGCGACGTGGTGTTCTTCGCCACGCCGCACGGCGTGGCCATGGCCCAGGCGCGCGAACTGCTGGATGCCGGCGTGCGCGTCATCGACCTGGCGGCCGACTTCCGCCTGAAGGACATCCCCACTTTCCAGAAGTGGTACAAGATCGACCACGCCTGCCCCGACGTGCTGGAAGAGGCCGTCTACGGCCTGGTGGAACTGGACCGCGCCGGCATCTCGCGCGCGCGTCATCGGCAACCCCGGCTGCTATCCCACCACGGTGCTGCTGGGCCTGGCCCCCGTGCTCGAGGGTGGCGCCCGCATCGACACGCGCCACATCATCGCCGACTGCAAGTCGGGCGTCACGGGCGCCGGCCGCAAGGCTGAGGTCCACACCCTGTTCTCGGAAGCCAGCGACAACTTCAAGGCCTACGGCGTGGCGGGCCACCGCCATCACCCGGAAATCTCCGAGCAGCTGGCGCGCCTGAACGGCGGCCCGGTGGGCCTGGTGTTCGTGCCGCACCTGGTGCCGATGATCCGCGGCATGTTCTCCACCATTTACGCCCGCATCCTGCCCGACGCCATGGACACCGACTTCCAGGCGCTGTTCGAGGCCCGCTACGCCAACGACCCTTTCGTGGACGTGCTGCCTGCCGGCGCGCTGCCCGAGACGCGTTCGGTGCGCGCGTCCAACACCCTGCGCATCGCCGTCCAGCGTCCGGGCAACGGCGACCAGCTGATCGTGCTGGTGGTGCAGGACAACCTGGTCAAGGGTGCGTCCGGCCAGGCCGTGCAGAACATGAACCTCATGTTCGGCCTGCCCGAAACCGCCGGCCTCGACCAGGTCGCCATCCTGCCCTGATTCCCAGGGCAGGCGGCAGAGCCAGCCAGCTCTGCCGGGGCGGGGGGAACCTCCGTCACCCGGCAGGGTCTGTCCTGGGTCTGCCGTTTTCAGGGATTCCCGCGTCACCATGAAGTCTTCCGAGCCGGAGGTCTCCACGCCCTCCGCCCAGCCGGCCACGCCGTGGCCTGCCGCGCAGGCGTCCGCGGGCCGAGTCCGCCATCTGCTGTGGCTCTTGGTCGTCCTGCTCGCCCTGGGCGTGGGCGCGGCGGCCGGATACCGGGCTGCCGCCCTGTACCTGGACCAGGATCGCGCCGCCATCTCCAAGGAGCAGCTCACCGCCCTGCGCGCCAGCGTGGCCCAGCGCGAGGCCGAGATCCGCTTCCTGCGCGCGCAGCTCGACTCCTCCGATGGCGAGATCGCCGTCGAGCGCGCCGCCCGCAAGGAACTGGAAACCCAGTTGCTGGGGCAGCAGACCGAGCTGGGGCGCGTGCGCGACCAGTTGGCGTTCTATGAACAGCTGCTGCCGCCGGGCCAGAAGGGCGCATTGGACATCCGCGGGGCCGAGCTCAGCCGCCAGGGGCCGGGCCTGCGTTACCGCGTGTTGTTAATGCGCAATGGCGCCGACAGCGGCGCCTTCGTGGGCAGTTTGCAGTTCATGGCCACGGGATCCCAGCGCGGCAAGCCCGTCACGCTCGAATTGCAGCCGCTGCAGGTGCGCGCCGACGGCAGCGTTGCCCCTTCGACCGACGCGGGTAAGGAAATGCTGAAGCTCAATTTCGATCAATATGTGCGTAGCCAGGGCGTTCTGGCGGTGCCGGGCGGCTTCGTCCCCGAATCCGTCACCATCCGCGTCCTAGACGGCGACACGGTGCGGGCCACGCGCAACGTCGAGTTGGAGTTTTGAGGCGCATCAAGCCTGCGCTATAGTGGTAACCCTAGGGCCGCAAGCAGCATGCTAGCGCGGCCATCATCCGCAAGCCTGAACGCTCCCGCGCCCCGCTTGCGATGCCATCCGCGGTTGGCGCCGTTGCCCGCCGCCAGGAGTCAGAGAATATGAACGCCCTCACCGAAAGCACCGATCTGCAGGCGCCCCCCACGCCCCTCGTCTTCACCGATTCCGCCGCCGCCAAGGTCAAGGACCTGCTGGCCGAGGAAGGCAATCCCAACCTCAAGTTGCGCGTGTTCGTGCAAGGCGGCGGCTGTTCCGGCTTCCAGTACGGCTTCACCTTCGACGAAGAAACCAACGAAGATGACACCGTGCTGGAAAAGGCCGGCGTGGCCTTGCTGGTGGATCCGATGAGCTTCCAGTACCTGGTTGGCGCCGAGATCGACTACAAGGAAGACCTGGAAGGCGCGCAGTTCGTCATCCGCAACCCGAACGCCTCCACGACCTGCGGTTGCGGGTCGTCGTTCTCGGTCTAGGCGTCTCGCGCGTTTTCCGCCAGGCAGCCAGTGACGCCACGCTTGCGTGGCCCCTGGCGCACAAGCAAGGGCTTGCCTCAGGGCAGGCCCTTGTTGTTTCCGGCGTGGGGAAGGGATAAGGGTCAGGCGGGGTAGTGCGCGCCCAGCACGCGCGCGCCGCGCGCGCCCGTGACGCTGGGCAGGCCCGCGGGCACCTGGTGCAGGTGGGCCCAGCCCAGCCAGGCGAAGGCCAGCGCCTCCACTTCCTGGGCGGGTACGCCCACGCTGTCGGTGGCGCTCACCGGACAGCCCAGGCGTTCGGCCAGGGCCTGCATGAGGCCCTTGTTATAGGCGCCGCCGCCACAGACCAGCATGTCGGCCACGGCTTGCGGCTGGCTTTCCAGGGCGCGCGCCACGGTTTCCACGGTCAGTTGGCGCAGGGTGGCCTGCACGTCCTCTGGCCGGGCATCGACGCCTTGCAGGCGTTGCGCCAACCACGCGGCGTGAAAGAGGTCCCGCCCGGTGGATTTCGGGGCGGGCAGCGCGAACCAGGGCTCGTTGTCGATGAGCGTGCGCAGCAGGCCGGCCTGCACCTGGCCTTGCGCCGCCCACTGGCCGTCCTCGTCATAGGGCTTGCCGGTGTGCTGCTGGCACCAGAGGTCCATCAGCATGTTGGCGGGGCCGGTGTCGAAGCCCGCGGCAGGCATGTCCGAGCCCGGCGTCAGCAGCGTGACGTTGGCGATGCCGCCCAGGTTCAGCACCGCGCGCGGGGCGTCCGAGGCGAAGACGCGCGCATGGAAGGCGGGCACCAGCGGCGCACCCTGGCCTCCGGCGGCGACGTCGCGGCTGCGGAAGTCCGCCACCACGCCCAGGCCGGTGAGTTCCGCCAGCAGGGCGGGCGCGTTCAATTGCAGCGTGTAGCCCTGGCTGGGCTGGTGGCGCAGTGTCTGGCCGTGCGCGCCCAACGCGGCCACTTCATGGCGGCGCACACCCGCGCCATCCAGCAGGCGGGTGACGAGATCCGCGTAACAGTGCGTCAGGGCGACAGCCGCCAGCGCGGCCCGATGCAGTTCATCGGGGCCGCTGCTGTTCAGGGCATGGAGTTCGTCGCGCAGCATCTGCGGCAGCGGCGCACTGGCGTGGGCCAGGCGCCGGGGACGGCCTTGCGCGTCGATGCGCGCCAGCACCCCGTCGATGCCGTCCATGCTCGTGCCAGACATCAGGCCGACGTAGAGATCCTGGGCGGGCGCCATCGCGGCAGTCATGGCAAAGGGGAAAGCGGGTTCAGCGGCTGGCGACGTTGGCCAGCGACTCGGGCAGGGTTTGCTGGAAATTGGCCAGCAGCTCGATCTGCTGCATGTAAGGATCCACGGCCGTCTTGAAGGCCTGCAGTTCCTTGGGCTCCAGCGCGCGCGCCACGGGCAGGTCGACCGACAGCGGGTCGACCGGCGTGCCGTTGATGCGGAATTCGTAGTGCAGGTGGGGGCCCGTGGCCCAGCCGGTGGAACCGACGTACGCGATCAGTTGGCCTTGCGAGACCTTGTCACCCTTGCTGATGCCGGGCGCCAGGCGGCTGGCGTGGGCGTAAAGCGTGGAATATTTGCCATGGTGCTGGATGCGGACGGTGTTGCCGTAGCCACTCATCCAGCCGGCGAAATCGATGGTGCCGTCGGCCGTGGCGTGGATGGGCGTGCCGGTGGGCGCGGCGTAGTCCACGCCCTTGTGGCCGATCCACTTCTGGTGGATGGGGTGCATGCGCATGCCGAAGGTCGAGCTCACGCGCGTGAACTTGATCGAGTTGCGCAGGAAGGCGCCGCGCAGGCTGGTGCCGTCGAAGGCGTAGTAGCTGCCGCCTTGCTTCTCGGGGCTGAACCAGACGGCCGAGTGGCTTTTGCCGCGGTTGATGAATTCCACGGCCAGCACGCGTCCGGCGCCAGCGTAACGGCCTTCGTGCATGCGGGCCTCGTAGACCACGCGGAAGGCGTCGCCCTGGCGCAGGTCGCGCAGGAAATCGATCTTGCTGCCCAGGATCTCGGCCATCTGCAGGGTGATGGCGTCGGGCACGCCCGCGGCGTCGGTGGCGCCGAAGAGCGAGTTGCGGATGGTGCCGACGGCGACGCGCACCTGGCGGTCGGTGTCATGCGTGACTTCGGCGGCCTTGTAGCTGTCGCCCGAGGGTTCGACCTGCAGCAGGCGGGTGACCACCTGGCCGTCGGATTCGTTGCCCGGGGTGTGGATGTAGCGCAGCCAGCGCAGCTTGCCTTCGGCGTCGGTGGCGGCCTGCACGGCGCGGCCGGGGTAGAGCTTGTAGATGCTGCGGGCCGAGGTGTCGTGGGTCAGGAAACCTTGCAGGCCGGGCGCGTCGATGTTCAGGCGGGCCAGCACGGCGGCCAGCGTGTCGCCGCGGCGGATGCGGGTTTCGTTGACGTAAGGCGCGTCTTCGGCGGCCGCCACGGCGGGGGCGGGCTCGGCCGCGGGCGGCACCAGGGTGATGATGTCCTGGACCTGGCGCAGCGGCGGCAGGGATTCCTGCGAGCTCGGCTGGACCATGCCCAGCGCGGCGGCGGCGCCGAACAGGCCCACGGCGCTGGCCAGCAGGGTCACGCGCAGGCGGCGATACGGGCGGCGGGCAGGTTCGGGGAGCGCGGATGCATCCGTAGTCTTGGCGGCGCCGAGGCGCTCCGTCTCATTCTGCCCACGCGTCATCGTGTAAAACCTTTTGCCTGAAATATATTGCCGGATGCGTCTTGCCGGGTGGTATCGGGGTAGTGCCGAGGGTGTTGCCGGAAGTGCTGCGGGCGTTGCCGGGGTGTCGTCACGCGCGCCGGGCGCGGCAAGGCCGGCGCCGGCGGGGCGGCATGGCCTGCGGTGGCAAGACGCGGGGCGGACTGCGCCGTCCGTATCGGTTACGCTGCCGGGGCAGGCCCGGGAACGATACCGCCGCTTGCACTATGATTCACCCGCTGAATCAACAACCGAAACTAACCTGCAATGTTAGCCGCGCCCCTTAGGGATTGCGACAGTTTTAACACCTTTTAACGAATTTTTGCACCCTCAATTGAGGGGCTTTTTCAGGTCTTTTCTTGCCATGCAGCAAACCGATACGCTCGCCGCTCTCATCGAATCCCCCGAAGTCCAGGCCGATCTCCAGATCGTGCGCCGCGGCGTGGACGAGCTGCTGGTCGAGTCCGAGTTTGCGCGCAAGCTGGCGCGCAGCCGCAGCACCGGCGTGCCGCTGCGCATCAAGCTGGGCCTGGATCCCACCGCGCCCGACATCCACCTGGGGCACACCGTGGTGCTGAACAAGATGCGCCAGCTCCAGGACCTGGGCCACACGGTCATCTTCCTGATCGGTGACTTCACGACCACCATCGGCGACCCCAGCGGCCGCAACTCCACCCGTCCGCCGCTCACCCGCGAGCAGATCGAGGAAAACGCCCGTACCTATTACGCGCAAGCCAGCATGGTGCTGGATTCCACCCGCACCGAGATCCGCTACAACTCCGAGTGGTGCGACCCGCTCGGCGCGCGCGGCCTGATCCAGCTGGCCTCGCGCTACACCGTGGCGCGCATGATGGAGCGCGAAGACTTCACCAAGCGCTACAAGGGCGGCACGCCCATCTCCATCCACGAATTCCTGTATCCGCTGCTGCAGGGCAATGACTCGGTCGCGCTGCGCGCCGACCTGGAGCTGGGCGGCACCGACCAGAAGTTCAACCTGCTGGTGGGCCGCGAACTGCAGAAGGAATACGGCCAGGAGCCGCAGTGCATCCTGACCATGCCGCTGCTGGAGGGCACGGACGGCGTCGAGAAGATGTCCAAGTCCAAGGGCAACTACATCGGCATCTCGGAAGCGCCCGAGTCCATGTTCGGCAAGCTCATGTCGATTTCCGACACGCTGATGTGGAAATACTTCACGTTGCTGTCCTTCCGCAGCGAGGCCGAGATCGCCGCGCTGCGCGCCGAGACCGAGGGCGGCCGCAATCCGCGCGACGCCAAGGTGCTGCTGGCCCAGGAAATCGTGGACCGTTTCCATGGCCAGGGCCAGGGCGAGGCGGCGCTGGCCGCCTTCGAGGCGCGCTTTCGCGATGGCGCCATTCCCGACGACATTCCCGAGGTCAACCTGGCGGGCGCGCCCCTGGGCATCCTGAAGGTCTTGCGCGAAGCCGGCCTGGCCGCGTCGGGCACCGAAGCCCAGCGCAATATCGAGCAGGGCGGGGTGCGCGTGGACGGCACGCGTGTGGAAGACAAATCGTTGCAATTGCCCGAGGGCAGCTATGTGATCCAGGTGGGCAAACGCAAGTTCGCCCGTGTTACCTTGCGTGGGTAGGCGCGCGTTCCAAAAGGCGCGCGCCAGGTGGACCCAAGGAGCACATCATGAAACTGAGGAGTCTGTCCTTTTCCGAAGGTGAGGCGATCCCGGAGCGCTACGCCTTCGCCCGCATCGATCCGCATTCGCGCGTGGCGCTGGCGGACAACTACAACCCGCATCTGGCCTGGGACGACGTGCCCGAAGGGACGCGTTCCTTTGCGCTGGTGTGCGTCGACCCCGATGCCCCCAAGGTGCTGGACGACGTGAACCAGGAGGGGCGCGAAGTGGCCGAAGACCTGCCGCGGGTGCCGTTCTTCCACTGGTCCGTCATCAACCTGTCCGCCGACTTGCGCGAGATCGAGGAAGGCACTTTTTCCAGCGGCATCACGCCGCGCGGCAAGGGCGGCCCGCTGGCGCCGCTGGACGCGCGCCAGGGCCTGAACGACTACACCGCGCTGTTTGCCGCCGACCGCGACATGAACGGCGAGTATTTCGGCTATGACGGCCCGTGCCCGCCGTGGAACGACGCGAAGGCGCACCGCTACATCTTCACGCTGTATGCGCTGCGCGTGGACGTCCTGCCGCTGGATGGGCGTTTCAAGGGGCCGGACGTGCTGCGCGAGGTCAAGGACGTTTCGCTGGCCGAGGCTTCGATCTCCGGCTGGTACACCCTGAATCCGCGCCTGGCGCCCAAGCAGGTGGGATCGACCACGGCAACGTGACGTCCCCGGGCTGGGCATGGCGCCGTTTCCCTGACACCCCGCCTGTGCGGGGTGTCTTGGTTTCGGGCAGGGCTTAGCGATAGTTCGAGGGTTCCGGCGCTTCGCCGCCAAGGAAATAGCGGCCCACCTCGTTCAGCTTGTAGGCCAGCGGGTCATGCAGCGTCAGGGTGCGCAGGTCGCGCCAGTGCCGGTCCAGCCCCTGGGCGCGGCGCGTGGCGCGGGCGCCTGCCAGGTTGAACACGTCACTGGCCGCGGCCAATCCTGACTGCACCGAAATGATCTTGGCGCAGGCCACGAGCTCCGCCACCTCGGCCCGTTGGACAGGCGTGGCGCTGTCCGCGTGTGCGAATAGCCAACCGACCGCCGCGTCGGCGCGCTCCGCCAGCGCGGCCACCGCCTGCAGCGACGCCACCGCCTGTCCGAAGCCGTTCTGTATGTAAGGATCTTCCCGCGCGTGCGCCACCTGGGCGTGCACCCAGGGCTGGGCGCGCTGGCGGACGTAATCCGCCGCCTCGAGGACGGCGCCTTCGGCCATGCCCAGGTGGAGCTGCGTGAAGAGTGACTGGAACGCCAGGACGCCCAGCGTGGAAACCAGCGGCGGGGGCTCGGAGACCGCCTGGAATATGCCGAGGACGTCTTGCGCCGAGACGACCGCGTTGTCCAGCCGCAGGCTGTCACTGGCCGACTGGCGCAATCCCAGGGCATTCCAGTCGTTGCCCGGTTCGACCCCGGCCTGGCGGGTGTCCAGGGCGACGACCACGACGCGTTGGCTGGCGCTGTCCACGCCGCGCACGAACAGGCGGTCGGCGACGGCTGCGCCGGTGGCGAAGCCGGATTCGCCCTGTACCAGGTAGCCGCCCTCGGGGCGAGGCTGCAAGACCAGCCTGCCCGTCCGGGGCGCGCCCGCGCTGGCCCAGAACCAGCCTTGGTGCACCGTCTGCGTGAGCAAGGCTTGCGTGTTTTCGCCGCCGATGGCCTGCGCGATGTGCAGCCAGGCATAGTGATAACCGAGCAGTTGGGCGATGGCGCCATCGCTGCGTGCCAGGCGGCGCACGACCTGCACGGCGGTGTGCCATGACTGGCCCTTGCCGCCCCGGGCGCTGGGAATCGTCAACGCCAACAGGCCGGCATCGCGCAGCGTGGCGATCTGCGGCGCGGGCGAGGCGTTGGCCTGCTCTCTTTCGGTGATGTCGAGGCGCAGCCGGTTGCCCAGCTCGTCGGCCAGGGCAAGCCAGGCGGCCAGGCCGGGGGTGGGCGGACGGCTGGGGTCCGAGAGCAGATCTGGGTGGGACATGGCGGAGATGGCGCATTGCCGGGTGGTTGGGAAAATGGTGGCGGCCCTAGCGGGGCGCATGTCCGGTGAGGCGCCGCGCCAGGCGCTGGCCTGCCGCGGCAAGCAGGCCTTCCGGATAGCGCAGCACCACCAGGATGAAGGCGAGGCCCAGCAGCAGGGGGCGATAGACCTCGGCGGGCCCGGTGAGCCAGGTCTCCGCGCCGCGCACGGCCAGGGCGCCCAGGCAGGCGGTGAGGATGTGCTTGCGCCCGCCCAGGGCCACCCAGATGATGACTTCGGCGGAAAACACCGGCCCTGCCAGAGAGGGGGCGGCGAAGCCGAATTGGGTGACGAAGAACGCGCCCGCCGCGGCGGCGATCGCGGCGCCCAGCATGTAGGCACGTCGGCGTTCGCGTCCCAGGTCGAGTCCCAGCGCTTCGGCGCGCAGGGGATGGTTGTGGATGGCCTGGAGCGCGATGCCCCAGGGGTGGCGGGCGGCGTGAAGCAGCAGGCCCGCGCCGCCGGCCAGCACGGCCAGTCCCAGGAAGTAGGCGACCCAGTCGGGCGGCAGTCCCAGGCGGGTGGCCGAGTCGAATTCCAGCAGCGAGATGCCCAGCAGGCCATTGGCGCCACCGAGCAGTGGCGAACTGGTGAGGGTGTGTTCGGCGACCAGGCTGATGGCCAGCGTGGCGATGGCGAAATGCGGGCCTGCCGCCTGGCGGCCCGCCAGGAATACGCGCCCGATGCAGCCTGCGAGCAGGGCGGCGGCAACCATGCCGCCAGCCATGCCGGCGGCGAGAGCGGCCACGCCCTGCAGGCCGGCATGCGCGTCAGAACTGGCCAAGCCCATGGCATAGGCGCCCACACCGAAGAAGACCGCCTGGCCGAAAGAGAGCAACCCGCAGTGCCCCCACACCCATGCCGTGCTGGCCGCGAAGAGCATGTAGGCGAAGTAGCGGGTGAGCTCGGCGCGCTGCCAGTCTTCCAGCAGGAAGGGCAGGAGGCTGAAAGCGGCCAGCAGTAGCAGCGGTGCCGCGGTGCCGGCTTGCGGGCGCATCATGCCTGCCGCACGCGCGGGCGCAGCAGTCCGCCGGGGAAAAGGCGCACGCACACCAGGGCCAGCGCGAGCATGATGACCGGTGCCCACGCCGCAGACACCCACGCCGCGCCGAGCGTCTGGGCCGAGCCCAGCACGGTGCTGCCCAGCACGGGGGCGACGATGCTGGCCATGCCGCCCACCAGCACCGAGAGGAAGGCGGGCGCGCCATGGAGATTGCCCAGCATGGGTTCCACGGACGACAAGGGCGCGAGCATGGCGCCGGCGAGCCCCGCGAGCCCGCAGCCCAGGGAGAAGGTGGCGCGGTCATGCCGCGCACCCCGGATGCCAAGGCTGCGGGCGGTTGCGCGGTCGGTCATCACGGCGCGCGCCGCCAGGCCCCAGCGGGTGCGGAAGAACAGCAGCCAGGTGAGGGTGATGGCGGCGGCGGCGACGCCCATCAGCCAGAGCCGGTAGCTGGGATAGGCCGTGCCCAGGACGTCGGCCATGCCCGTGTCCGGTGCTTGCACGCTGTAGGCGTCGGCGCCAAAGCCCAGGACGAACAACTGGCGCATCACGAGCGCCACCCCTGCCGTGGCCAGGATGGTGTCCTCGGCCCGGCCGTAGGTGTGCCGGACCAGGAGGGTTTCCAGTGCGCAGCCGATGAGTGCGGCGGCGGCCAGTGCCAGTGGCAGGCTGGCAACGAAGGGCAGGCCCGCCGCCTGGGCCAGCACGGCCACGTAGGCACCCAGCGTCAGGAACTCGGGATGCGCCATGTTGATGACGTGCATCAGGCCCAGCACGATGGCCAGGCCCAGCGAAACGAGGGCAAGCAGTGCGACATAGGTGCCGAGGTCGAGGGCAAGGGCCATGGTAACGGTCGTCAAAGGGCCAGGTGCCGGGCGATCAGGCCGGGGTCGTCACGCAGCGCCTTGGCGTCCCAGGCCTGGCGCAGGCGGCCGGACTCCAGGAGCAGGACGCGGTCGCACAGCGCGCGGACAACCTCCAGGTTCTGCTCGACCAGCAGCAGCGCGGCCGGGCGCGCCTGGGCACGCAGGTCTTTGAGTACGTGCACGATGCGGGCGACGATGGAAGGCTGGATGCCCTCCAAGGGTTCGTCCAGCAGGATGAGGCCAGGTTGCGCCACCAGGGCGCGGGCGATGGCCAACTGTTGCTGCTGGCCGCCCGACAGGCCGCCGGCGCGGCTGCGGCGCTGGTCGCGCAGCCACGGGAAAGCCAGGTAGGCGGGCGCGAGCAGATCGCGCGCCTTGGCCCGGGCGGCAGGCAGCGCATGGGCCGCCAGCATGAGGTTGTCCTCGACGCTGAAGTCGGCGAAGAGGCCGCGTCCCTGGGGCACATAGGCGATACCCTGCCGGGCAATGGCCTCGGGGGCGAGCCTGTCCAGGCAGGCGCCGCCGTAATGGACATGACCCCCGCGCGGCAGTTGCGCCACCAGCGCGCGCAGCAAGGTGGTCTTGCCCGCGCCGTTGCGGCCCACCAAGCCCAGCGTCTCGCCCGGTGCGCAGTGGAAGGTGATGTCGGCGATGGCCAGGCCCTGGCCGTAGCCTGCGCCGAGCCCGTTGACGCGCAGGCCTTGGTGCTCAGGCGTCATGGCCGAGGTAAGCCTGCCGGACGGCGGGAGACTGCCGGACGACGTCGAAGGCGCCTTGTGCGATGACCTGGCCATTGGCCAGCACGATCACCTGGCTTTCCAGCGCGGCGACGAACTGCATGTCGTGTTCGACGACGATGCAGGCGATGCCGTCGCGCTGGCACAGCGTGCGGATCAGGGCGACCGTGGCCAGGGTTTCGGCCTGCGTCATGCCGGCCGTGGGTTCGTCCAGCAGCAGCAGGCGAGGCGCTTGCGAGGTCACCATGGCGATCTCCAGCCATTGGCGCTCCCCGTGAGACAGGTCGCCTGCCGGCACATGGCTGCGTCCCGCCAGGCCGGTGTCGCGCAGCAAGGTGCCGACATCGGCCGGGTGGGCAGGCAGGCCGGCGGCCCGGCGGGCCAGCAGCAGGTTGTCCAGGGTGCTGAGCATGCCGAAGACACTGGGAACCTGGAACTTGCGGCCCAGGCCAAGGCGTGCGATCTGGTCAGGCCGCTTGCCACGCAGGGGCGTGCCGCGAAACAGGACGTGGCCCCCCTGCGGGTGTAGCTGCCCGGACAGGGTATTGAACAAGGTGGTCTTGCCCGATCCGTTGGGGCCGATCACGCACAGGGTTTCGCCGCTTTCCACCTGCAATGAGACGCCGGCGAGCGCGCGCTGGCGGCCAAAGGCATGGATGAGGGCGTGTGCCTGCAGCAAGTGGGGCGAGGGCGAGGCAGCCGCCTTGCGGTGCGCGGTCAGCCGCACAGCGTGTCGGCCTGGATGGAACCCAGCGTCCTGGCCGCGACCAGGACGCCTGCCTGCACACGCCCGAGATACAGGGTCTGGTTGGCGGCCCGGCTGGCCGCGTCCAGGGTGAACGAACCCGCCGGGCCTTCCAGCGTGATGCCGGGCAGGCCCTGCAGCAGTGCTTCGCGCGACGTGTCCTTGCTGCGCTCTGCCGCCGCGGCGATGGCGAGGACGGCGTTGTAATGCGCCGTGGCGAAACGCGTGGGGAGCACGGCGGGCGCGTGCTGGCGGGCCGCCGCGACGAAGCGCTCGGCGGCGTCGGTGCGCAGGCTGGCCACGAAGGGTGTCTGCGTCCAGATGCCTTCGCCTTCGCCAGGCTGCAAGGCGCGCAGTCCGGACTCGCTGAAGCCGACATAGGCGTAGTCAAGCTGGCGCAGCAGGCCGAACTGGCTGGCCTGCTTCAGGAAGTTCAACCCGCCTGCGCCGGGGAAGGCCTGGACCAGGACGCGTGCCCCGCTGGCGGCGATGCGCCGGATGCTGGCCGAGAAGTCGGTGGTGCCCAGCGCCAGCAGTTCCTGCCCCGCCACCGGGCTGCCTTGCGCGGTGAGCAGCGCGCGTGCGCGGGGAAAGAGTTTCTGGCCCCACGCGATGTCGGCGCCGAAGAGGTAGAAAGGCTTGTTCGCGCCATCGCCGAGCTCGGCCAGCAGGGCGTCCAGTTCCTGGTTGGGCACCGTGCCCAGATTGAAGAGCTGCGGGCTGCAGGTGGTGCCCTCGAAGCTGGCCGCGTACAGCAAGGGCACCTGGTAGCGCTGGTGGACCGCCAGATTGGCATCGCGCGAGGGTGACAGGATGGGACCGATGATGGCCGCGACTTTCTGCCGCTGGATGAGCGAGGTGGCGCGCTCGACCGCGGTCTTGGGGTCGGTCTTGTCGTCCTGCCAGGTCACGTCGATGGGCGCGCCCAGCACGCCGCCCGCCGCGTTCAGCCGGGCCACCGCCAGTTCGACGCCCAGGCGGGCCTGGTGGCCGACCAGTTCCAGGCCGCCGGAAAAGGGCAGCAGCACGCCCAGGCGCAAGGGCGTGGCTGCCCGAACGCGGCGCACGGGCGCGGCCAGCGTGGCGGCCAGGCCGCCCTGGAGCAGGGTGCGGCGCGAGATCATGGCGTGTTTCCTTGCTGGCGCGCAGCGGCGGGTTTTTCCGCGCCGCTGCCCTTGATCTCGATGATCAGCATCCGGGCCTCGTGGTCGGCGACGTTGACCGCGATGTGGCCAGCACCTTGCGGGGTGACGGCCACGTGAGCCACGCGGCCGCGACGCGAGCTGCGGCGCAATTCCAGGGGATGGGCCAGGCTTTCCCCCACGATGGAGGTGGCGGATTCGGGGGCTTCTCCAGGCAGCGGCTCGATGCGCAGGTCCACGTCGGTCAGGGAGACGGCGATGTAGTCGCGCAAATGGCGATGCGGCGCGGTGGGGATGCCGGGAGGGAAGATTTCTTCCCAGATGGCGACGTGCTCGTCCTCGAAATGCAGGATGGCGCCGGAAAAAGGGCGGGGCGTAAGGGCAGGAGTCTGGTCGGCCATGTGCCTGGATAGGGGAAATGTAAACTTGGCACTAAATATAGACGTACGCCCGTTTTTTTATAACTAAGGAGTCCTTATGTATTTATGGGTTTGCAGCGTGCCAGGTGCGCGGCCGGCCTCGCCTCGGCTCGCGTCTTGAGCAGGCTTCATGTTGTGCATGAAGCGGTTTTGCGGTCTTGGGGCGCGCGTGGGTTTTGCCAACTCAGGTAGGGCGGGCGCCCTGGGGGGCAGGGTAAACTAGCGCATTGACCGACCGCTTCCCCATCATTTCCAGGACACTCCATGTTCGACCGTAACCGCACCATCGACCAGGTAGACCCCGACGTCTGGGCCGCCATCCAGAAAGAAGACGTCCGCCAGGAACAGCACATCGAGCTCATCGCTTCGGAGAACTACGCCAGCCCGGCCGTCATGCAGGCCCAGGGCACGCAGCTCACCAACAAGTATGCCGAAGGCTATCCCGGCAAGCGTTACTACGGCGGTTGCGAGCACGTGGACGTGGTCGAGCAACTGGCCATCGACCGCCTGAAGCAGCTCTTCGGCGCCGAAGCCGCCAACGTGCAGCCCAACTCGGGCTCGCAGGCCAACCAGGGCGTGTACACGGCCGTGCTGAAGCCGGGCGACAGCGTGCTTGGCATGAGCCTGGCCGAAGGCGGCCACCTGACGCACGGCGCGTCGGTCAACGCGTCGGGCAAGCTGTACAACTTCCACCAGTACGGCCTGGACGCCAATGAGGTCCTGGATTACGACCGCGTCGAGCAACTGGCCAAGGAACACAGCCCCAAGCTGATCGTGGCGGGCGCCTCGGCCTACTCGCTGCACATCGACTTCGAGCGCCTGGCCCGCATCGCCCGTGACCACGGCGCGCTGTTCATGGTCGACATCGCCCACTATGCAGGCCTGGTCGCCGGCGGCGCCTACCCCAACCCCGTGCCGCATGCCGACTTCGTCACCTCGACCACGCACAAGTCGCTGCGCGGCCCGCGCGGGGGCGTGATCATGATGAAGGCCGAGCACGAGAAGATCGTCAACTCGGCGATCTTCCCTGGCATCCAGGGCGGTCCGCTCATGCACGTCATCGCCGCCAAGGCCGTGGCCTTCAAGGAAGCGCTGGCGCCCGAGTTCAAGGATTACGCCGCCCAGGTCGTCAAGAACGCCAGCGTGCTGGCCGACACCCTGGTCAAGCGTGGCCTGCGCATCGTCTCGGGCCGCACGGAAAGCCACGTCATGCTGGTCGACCTGCGCGCCAAGGGCATCACGGGCAAGGAAGCGGAAGCCGTGCTGGGCGATGCCCACATCACGGTCAACAAGAACGCCATCCCCAACGACCCCGAGAAGCCCTTCGTGACCAGCGGCGTGCGCCTGGGTACCCCGGCCATGACCACCCGCGGCTTCCGTGAAGCCGAGGCCGAGGAAACCGGCAACCTGATCGCCGACGTGCTGGACAATCCGCGCGACGCCGCGGCCATCGCGTCGGTGCGCGAGCGCGTCAACGCCCTGACCGCGCGCCTGCCGGTCTATCGCTGAGCCTTGCTTGGCGGGGGCCGCGCGGATTTTCTCCCCGGGCCCCTGGGCGCATGCGCCCGTCTCCGCTAGACTACGCGTCATCCTCGGCCGTCCTGGCCGAGGCGCGCCAGGTCTTCCCTGCGCGCGCCGGTATCGCGGCCGGTCACCAAGTCGCGATCGCGACCAGGTTTCCTTCCCATGAAATGTCCATTCTGCGACCACGCCGACACCCAGGTGCTCGATTCGCGTGTCTCCGAAGAGGGCGATACCATTCGCCGCCGCCGCCGTTGCCTGTCCTGTGACCGGCGCTTCACGACCTATGAGCGGGTCGAGCTGGCCATGCCGTCCATCGTCAAGCGCAATGGCAGCCGCAGCGAATACCAGTCCGAGAAGTTGCGCGCCAGCCTGTCGCTGTCATTGCGCAAGCGCCCGGTCAGCACCGAAGACGTCGACGCCGCCGTGGCCCGCATCGAGGAAAGCCTGCTCACCAGCGGCCAGCGCGAAGTCCCGTCCGCCTACCTGGGCGAGCTGGTCATGGCCGAGCTGAAGAAGATGGACAAGGTCGCCTACGTGCGCTTCGCCTCGGTCTACAAAAGCTTCGAGGACATCGGCGAGTTCGTCGAGGCCATACGCGAAATGCAGGGGCCCTTGCTGCCCAAGAAACTGCGCAAGTAAGGCCGCCGCCCGGCGTCAGTCCGCGGCCCCCCGCGCCTGCCGGCTGCGCCCTGGCGGCAGGCTTTCATGCCGCCGCCATACCCGGCGCAGGTGGTGCGCCGACCCGAAGCCCGCTTTCTCGGCCACGCGCTCCAGGCTCTGCCTGCTGTCGTGGATCAACTCGCGTGCCAGCGCCAGGCGCACGCGCATCAGGTAATCATGCGGCGTGCAGCCCGCGTGTTCACGAAAGAGCCTGCCCAGGTGGCGCGGGCTGGTGTGCGCCAGGGCGGCCAGTTCATCCAGGCGCCAGGCTTGCGCCGGTGCGCGCGCGATCGCATCCTGGACCCGATGCACGCCGGGATGCAGGTGGTTGCGGTGGTCCAGCCAGGCCGACAGCGCCGGATCGTCGCCCGCGCGGCGCAGGTACACCACCATCTCGCGCGCGACCTGCGCGGCCAGCGGCGCGCCGCATTGCAGCGCGATCCGGTGCAGCGCCAGGTCGATGCCGGCCGTGATGCCGGCGCTGGTGCTCACGCGGCCGTCCTCCACGAAGATGCGGTTGTCGTGCACGCGCGCCCGTGGCGCCAGTTCGCTCAATTCGGCCAGGCAGCCGTGATGCGTGGTGCAGTCGCGCCCGTCGAGCAGCCCTGCCCGAGCCGCCAGCACGGCGCCGGCGCAGACGCACAGCAGCACGGGACCGTCGGGGGCATCGGCCTGGCAACTGCGAGCCAGCCACTCCAGCAGCGCGCCCGTGGCCGGGTCGGCCCAATCCACGTTGGCCCCCACCACCCCGGGCACCAGTACCAGCGCGCCGGCGGGCAATGCATCAGGCAGCGGATTCAGGTGCGAGAGGAACAGGCCCGAGCCGCTTTCCACTTCGGGTTGCGGCGACACGTAGTGCAGCGAGAAGCTGCCCGGCCGCAAGCGCTCGGCGATGCGGAAGGCTTCGGCCGGCCCCGCGATGTCCAGCAGGACCGCGCGCGGCAGCAGGGTGACGTAGACGGGTGTCGTCATGGTGGAGAAGGGAGACGCACGTTCAGGGCTGCCACGCGTCCTGCGTTGACAGGATGCGGGCGAAGCGCCCGGCCAGGACCAGCTCGGTGCGTTCGCGGATGTCCTGCGCAGTGTACTGCCGGCCGTTGGCGTGCTGCATGGGGAAGGTCAGCGTCGCGTCCGAGATGAAACGCACGCCGTAGCCGCTGTCGCTGGCGTGGCGCGCCGTCGTCTCGCAGCATTGTTCGGTGCGGATGCCGCTGACCAGCACTTCCTGGATTGCCTCGCGGCGCAGCCAGTCATCCAGGCCCAGGCCCTGGTCGTCGCGGCCGAACAGCGAGGAATGCACCGTCTTGTGGAAAACGGCCTGAGGCGACAGTCGCAGGCCGTCCAGCACGCGCACATTGTCCGAGCCGCGTGCGAAAGGCGCTTGCGCACTGGCCTGGGGATCGATGTGCAGGACCTGTACGACCGGCACCGCGCGCGCCTCGGCGGCGTCGATGAGCGCCTGCTGGGCTAGCAGGTAGGGTTGCGCCAGCGCGTCGTCCCATTGGGGGCGCAGGCGGAAGGATTGCTGGGCGTCGATGACGAGCAGGGCTTGTTTCATGGCTGGACTCCGTAACGGGATGCCGGCATTCTCCGTCGCGGCGAGGCGGCCGCACAGGGATGGGCCGGACCCTGGGAGGACCGAAACGGACATGCGCGGGGGCGGCGGGGTGGGCCGTGTGCGCGGCCCTGCCGCCAGCGGGGGCGTTCCGGCGCGGCCAGTGGCGCCGGGCATACAATCGTGCCGTGACCGAGACATCACCCTCCCTCCCCGACGACGCGCACTGGATGCGCCGCGCCCTGGCGCTGGCCGCGGGCGTCATGTCGTCCACCCGGCCCAACCCGCGCGTGGGCTGCGTCATCGTGCGCGATGGGCAGGTGCTGGGCGAGGGCGCCACGCAGCCCCCTGGCGGGCCGCACGCCGAGATCAGCGCCATGCGGGATGCCGCCGCGCGAGGCCACGACGTGGCAGGCGCCACGGCCTACGTCACGCTGGAACCCTGCAGCCATCATGGCCGCACGCCGCCGTGTGCCGATGCGCTGGTGGCCGCGCGGCTGGCGCGCGTGGTGGTGGCCATGGGCGACCCCAACCCGCTGGTCAATGGCCGCGGCCTGCGCATCCTGCGCGAGGCCGGCATCGCGGTGTCGGCGGGACTGTGCCAGGACGAGGCCCTGGCCCTGAACGTGGGTTTCATCGCGCGCATGAGCCGCGGCACGCCCTGGGTGTGGCTGAAGCTGGCGGCGTCGCTGGACGGCCGCGCCGCCCTGCACAACGGCGTCTCGCAATGGATCACCGGCCCCGAGGCACGCGCCGATGGCCACCAGTGGCGCGCGCGCAGTTGCGTGGTGCTGACCGGCATCGGCACGGTGCGCGCCGACGACCCGCTGCTGGACACCCGGCTTGCGCCCACCGCGCACCCGCCGCGCAAGGCCGTGATCGACAGCGGGTTTTCCATTGCCGAAACGGCGCGCCTGTTCGATGGCACGCCGGTGCTGGTCTTCGCCGCGCGCGCGGATGCCGATAAGGCGCGGCGCCTGGCCGCGCGCAACGTCCAGGTGGTGCTGCTGCCGCAGGCAGATGGCCTGCGCGTCGACCTGCCCGCCGTCATGCAATGGCTGGCGGCCGATGGCGTGAACGAGGTGCATGTGGAGGCCGGACCTACCTTGAGTGGGGCGCTGCTGGCGGCCGATTGCGTGGACGAACTGCTGTGTTATTCGGCCCCCATGCTGCTGGGCGATGCCGCGCCCATGGCGGCGCTGCCCAGGCTGGACTCCCTGGAAAGCGTGCGCCGCTATGCCTATACCGATGTCCAGCGCGTGGGCGAGGACCTGCGGCTGCGCGCGCACCTGCCCAGCCGCTGGCAGGCGTTACGTGAGCGCGTGGCGCTGAACCTGTCGTCCTGACCGCGCGTCACCGAAACCGAATCTGAATCGAAGGAGTGCTAGTCATGTTCACCGGCATCATCGCCGCCGTCGGCCGCATCGACGAAGTCCAGCCCTTGCAGCAGGGGGCCAGCGACGCAGGCGTGCGCCTGCGCGTGACGGCGGGCAGCCTGCCGCTGGAAGACGTGCGCATCGGCGACTCCATCGCCATCCAGGGCGCCTGCATGACGGTGGTCGAGATGGCGGGCAATCACTTCGACGTCGAGGTCTCGCGCGAAAGCCTGCGCCTGACGGCCGGCCTGGATGCCATCGGCCCGGTCAACCTGGAGAAGGCGCTGCGCGTGGGCGATTACCTGGGCGGCCACATCGTGTCCGGCCATGTGGACGGCCTGGGCGAGGTCCAGCGCTTCGCGCCTGTGGGCGAGTCGCATGAGCTGGTGATTCGCGCGCCGCAGGCGCTGGGCCGCTACCTGGCCTACAAGGGCTCGATCACCGTCAACGGCGTGAGCCTGACCGTGAACCGCGTCGAAGACGTGGCCGCAGGCTGCGACTTCAGCATCAACATCATCCCGCATACGCTGTCGGCGACGACGCTGGGCGCGCTGACGCCTGGCTCGCGCGTGAACCTGGAGATCGATACCATCGCGCGCTATGTGGACCGGATGATGGGGCAGGGCGCGCGTGCGCCAGGTTGATCGCCAGGCTGTTGCCGGGCTCCCGCGGCAGGCGGAAATTTTCAGGCAACTCTGCTAGAATCGCGGATTGCCGTTTTTGGCGCTGCCTGGGTTCGTCCCGTGCCGCCGCCCAAAAGCCGGATCAGGACAGGTGGCCGAGCGGTTGAAGGCGCACGCCTGGAAAGCGTGTATACGTGAATAGCGTATCGGGGGTTCGAATCCCCCTCTGTCCGCCAGTTACATTTCTCAGGCCGTTCCCCACCCAAGCCTCTCCCCGCGCTGGGTTGGTCCGCGCGGCGCTGCGCGGATGACGGGGCACAGGGTCGAACCATCGCCTCGGAACAACCTGCCTCGCCCCCCAGCGCCTGCCTTGCTGAGGCACCGTCCCATGAACACCGTCCAGCACGGCTGCGCAAGCGCCTGACACGCGCCAGTGCGCTTGAGGACCGAAGTGCGCCCTCCAGGTCTGGGCCGACGCATCAAGAGCGCTTGCCTGCCTGAAGTGGCGCATGGCCTCCTCGTGATCGGCGAAGTTGAGAAGCGCGACCCCAAGCTTGAAATAGGTGTTGCGATCTCGCGAGCCGGGCCGGATAGCGTCGTGTCGCGCCTGGGCTGTCTCTTGATGCCTGCCGAGATCACTTGGCACCGATGCGTTGCCAGGCGGCAGCATGCGCCGCCTGGCGTTGCGGTTCAGAACTGGTAGCGCAGGGTCAGCATGGCGTTGCGGGTGGGCGCATAGATGCCGGTATAGAACGTGGTGTCCAGCCCCTGCAGGTATTGCCTGTCGAAGACGTTGTTGACGTTGAGCGTGGCCGCAAGCTGGGGACTGAAGTCGTACCGCGCCATCAGATTCGTCACCACGTAGGCCGCCTGCTGGCCATTGAGCGCAACGCCCGGCAGCGTGGCGCTGGTGCTGCTGAAGTGGATGCGGCTTTGGTAATTCACGCCGCCGCCGACCGTCAGCCGCTGCCACGCGCCGGGCAGCCGGTAGGTGGTCCAGAGCTTGGCCATGTGGCGCGGAAAGACGGTGTTGATGGTGGCGCCGCCGGCGTTTTTGGAAATGCTGTAGTTGTAGCTCAGCGCCGCCTGCCAGCCCGGGGCCAGCTCGCCGCTGAGCTCGATGTCCAGGCCTGAGGTCTTGGCGCCCTTGATCGCGCGGTAGGCCACCTCGTTCTGGGTGTCGGGCACAGTCTGGCCCGGGTCGGCTTCGGCGAGATTGTCCTGACGGATCTGGTAGAGGGCGATGGCGCTGTTGAGGCGGCCCTCAAGGAATTCGCTTTTCAAGCCGATTTCGTAGTTGTCGCCTTCGCGCGGATCCAGTCCGTTTCCATTGCGGTCGCGATAGCTTTGCGGCATGAAGATGCTGGTGTAGCTCGCGTAGATGGCGTGCGTCTCGTCGATGTCGTAGACGATGCCCGCATAGGGCGTGACGACACCGTTCTCGCGCATGGCGGTGATCCGGTTGCGCGACGCGAGGGCGGGGTTGGCATAGATCTGGGAAAGCCTGTAGCGGTAGTTGCTGACCCGCGCGCCCACGATGACGGCCAGGTCATCCCTGGGTTTCAGGCGCAGTGCGGAATAGATGCCGTGCTGCTTGTTCCAGCCGTCATAGTCCATGAGTTTGGTGCCGCTGACATTGGCGCGGGCGGTGTCGTTGTCCCACGTATGGAGATTGACGGCCCGGCCTTCGATCCCCGCGCCGCTCATGGGTTCGTGGAAGTTCTCGAACTCGGCCCAATTGAAGCCGAACACGGCCTCATGCCGTCTGCCAAGCAGCGTGAACGGTCCCTGGAGTTGCGCGTCGAGCCCGGTCTGGCGCTGCCGGGCGCCGCCGATGCCGCCGTAGAGACGCACGCCCTCGCCGGTCTCCTTGTCCGGGAAGCCCCAGCTCGCCGCGGCGGCCGCGTAGTTCCGCTTGCCGTCCAGACGGTTGCCTGCGATGCGCAGGTTCCAGTCATTGGCGAATCTGTGATCCAGGTTGAGGAAGGCGTTGTAGACCTCGATCTTGTTGCTGGCCCAGCGGGCGGCGGCATTGTCCGAGGCGCTGTAGCGGGTCTGCTCGCCGGTGTCGTAGAAAAGCGGCAGCCCGGTGCCGGCAACCCCGCGTGGGTCGTGGCGCTGGTAGTCGAGGCCGGCGGTCAACAGCGTGCGCGGGGCCACGTCCGCTTCCAGTACGCCATAGAGCACGCTTTTTTCCTGCTTGTAGTGGTCGATGTGGGTGTCGCCTTGTTCGTGCGCGGCCACGAAGCGTCCCCGCAAGGTGCCCGAGGCGTTGACCGGCCCGCCCGCGTCCAGCTCTGCGCGCCCGCTGCCGAAGCTGCTGCCGCTTGCGCTGGCATGGCCCTGGAAGGCATGCGTGGGTTTCTTGCGCACGAGGTTGACGGTGCCCGAGGGGTCTCCGGCGCCCGTCAGCAGCCCTGTCGCGCCGCGGATGACTTCCACGCGGTCATAGATCGCCAGGTCGGACTGGCTCTGTGGAATGTTCTGCGACACCACGTCGGTGGCGGTGACGATGCCGTCGAGCTGGTAGTTCTCGATGGCATAGCCGCGCGATTGGATGCCGAAGCGGCTGATGCCGATGTTTTGCACGGAAACGCCGGGGGTGCGGTCCAGCAGGGTCTCGATACGCTCGATACCCTCGTCCTCGATGCGCTGGCGTGTCATCACGCTCACGCTTTGCGGCGTCTCCCGCAGCGTGAGCGGGAGGCGGGTGGCGGTGGTGACGGGACCCGCCATGGCGTAGCTGCCCGTGCCTTCCGTCACCGCCAGCGAATCCGCCTGTACGGTCACCGGCGCAAGCGTCGCGACGCCGCCGGGGTCGGGCGCGCGCTGCAGGACATAGGCGCCCTCGGCATTGCGGGTGGCGATCAGTCCCGTGCCCGCCAGCAGGGCATCGAGCCCGGCCTGGACGCCATAGGCGCCCCGCAATCCCGGGCTGTGCCTGCCCGCCACCAGGGCGGGTGCCGCCGCCAGCGGCACACGGGCTTCCGTGATGAAGCGCGCGAGAAGGAGGTCGAGCGGCCCGGCCGGAAGGTCATAGCTGCGAGTGACGCTTGCCTGCTGGCCTTGCGTTGCGGCGCCTCGTGTCTGCGCGGCGGCCTGCCCGAGGGCCAGCAGACCGCAGGCCAGGGCGATGGCGGCCGTGGGCAGGGAAGGGCGACGCGCCGTTCCCGCGTGGCGGCCGGGCTTGCGGGTAACGATGGCCGTCGCGCTGGGCGTGGCAGGGAGGGACGGACGAAACATGATGGACGGACTTCCTCGCGCAAAAGGGGGGGGCGACAACGGCGCCAGGCTGTCTTGCCGATACGGCGGCCTGGCGCTCTCTCATTCCCTAATACGAACGAGCGGCCAAAAGGTGGAAGTCCGGCCGGAAAATAAACGGCACGGTCGGGCGCGGGAGCGTGTTGCCCAGGAGGCGAAGGAGGCGCCGCCGGTCGTGATCGGCCGGCCCGCTCCTGGCCTAGCGTGGCGCGGCGGCCGGGTCGTCGCGCGGCTCGATGCTGACCCACCAAGGTAGGCTGCGCTTGACCCGGACAGGCAGGACGGATTCCAGCATGGCCAGCGTCTGCGCCGGATCGTCTATCGGATAGCCCCCGTATACCGGCAGATCTGCCAGTTCGGGTGCCAGACCCAGATGGCCGGGGTGGTAGCGGCGCAGTTCCTGCACCAGGCTGGCCAGCGGGATGTTGCGGGCAAGCAGCAGCCCGCGCGTCCAGGCCTCGCGAGCGGGGTCGGCGGGTTCCGGCGTGCCGAGCGCCTCGCGCGTGTAGCGGGTCTGCCGGCCCGCGGGAATGACGGCGGTGGCGCCTGCCGCGGTGCGCACCTCGACAGCTCCCTCGTAGACGGCCAGGAAGGTGTCGGCTGCCTCCAGGCGCACCGTGTAGCGGGTGCCCAGCGCCCGCAGCCGGCCTTGGGGCGTGTCGACGTGGAACGGGCGTCCCTGCGGATCGGCGGCGGTGTCGACCAGGATTTCCCCCCGCAAGAGCTGCAGGCGACGGTCCGTGAGGCTGAAGTCCTGGTTGAAGGCACTGGCGGCGTTGAGCCAGACGACGGTGCCGTCCGGCAGGATGATGTCCCTGACCTCGCCGGTGCCGCTGCGGTGGTCGGCCAGCCAGGCCTGGGCCACGCCTGGCAGCGCCGTGTGCCGCCAGGCCGTCCAGCCCAGCAGGCCGCCGCCGGCCAGCGCCCCGAGGCCCAGCAGCGTCTGCCGGCGCCGCTGCAGGCTGCCGCTGGCTTGCTGGTAGGCGGCGATCGCGGTGTCCCGCTCCGGACTGGCCTTGATCGGCGCGAAGCGATGGCTGATGCGTTCGACGTACCGCCAGGCGTCGCGATGTTCCGCCGATGCGGCCAGCCAGGCGTCCCAGCGGCGGCGGTCCGCATCGGTCGCTTCGCCGGAGTCGAGCAGCGCGAACCACTCGGCGGCCTGTTCCAGGGCATGGTGCGAGGGGTCGGATGCGGCAGGGGGGGAGAAGGACGTCGGCATGGCGCGGTGTCGGGGTGGCCCGCGCCGTCAGGAAAGGTCGGGCGCCGTGGCGACGGCCAGCGGCATTCGTGCGCCGTCAGGCAGGTCTTGCGCCGTCGTCTTCGCTTCGAGGCGCAGGCAATGCAGCATGGCCTGCGCCACATAGGTCGTGACCGTGCGCGTGGAGACGCCGAGCGTCGCGGCCACTTCCCTGTGCGTCATGTCGCCCGCCACGGCCAGCACGAAGGCGCGCGCCGCCTTCCGGGGCAGGCGGGCCAGCATGGCGTCGATCTCCTGCAGAGCCTGCAGCACCATCGCGTGGTGCTCTGCCGAAGGGACGACCGTCGGCGCACGGACGGCCAGCGCCTCGAGCCACGCCTGTTCGATCTGGCGCCGTCGCCAGAGATCGACGCACAGGTTGTTGGCTGTCGTGCGCAGATAGGCGCGTGCCTCGGGCGCGCTGCCGAACCTGCGTGGCGCCTGCATCAGGCGCAGGAAGGCGTCCTGGGCGAGGTCGGCGGCATCGCAAGCGTTGCCCAGGCGGCGGCGCAGCCATCCCTGCAGCCATCCATGATGGGAGCAATACAGGGATTCCAGGTCTGGGAAGGAGGGCTCGTCTGCCACGGTCGGTGAAAAGCGCAGGGCGATGCGCCGTGAGCCGTAATAAGAATTACTTTTAATTATCCTCAAGCGTCGCGGAGTTGGCAACACGGCGCGGTTCCCCGCAAGGCCGAAGGGACGCTGGTTTGAAAATGAGAATAGTTGTTAACATCCCGGTCTTGCAAATCAACGGCTCCATGTCCGCCATGCCCCTTCCCCCCGCCGCCAAGAAAGGCTGGCTCGCTCACTACAGCGAGATCGTGGCCGGGTGGCGCCGCAAGGTCGGCGTGCACGAGGACAGCGAGGACGCCATGCACGATGCGGTGGTGCGCCTGTTGGAAAACGGCGCGGCAGCCGTCAACGATCCGCGCGCCTATCTGAAGCGCAGCACCGCCAACGGCGTCATCGACCGGCACCGCCACCAGGCCGTGCTGCCCACCACGCCCCTGCATGAACTCGAGGAGTACGACCACCCGCTGGCCAGCGGACCCGAGGCCGAGGTCCTGGCCCGGCGGTTGGTGGCCGACCTGAAGGAGGCGCTTGCCGATCTGCCGGCGGTTTGCCAGCATGTGTACATCCGGCATCGGCTGGAGGGCTGGACGCATGCGGAAATCGCCCAAGGCATGGGCATCTCGCGGGCGATGGTGGAAAAACACATGACGCGTGCGTTGCAGCACCTGAATCGGCGGTTGCAGCACCATGCGCCCTGACCCGTCCGGCGACCCGCGCGACCTGGCTGCCGCCTGGTTCGCCTATCTGCAATCCGGCCAGGCATCGGAAGCGGACCGGCGCGCGTTCGAGCAATGGCGGCACGCGCATCCGGAACATGCGCGCCAGTACCGCAACGTGGCGCGGATCTGGGATGCCACGCAGGCCATCCCCGAAGGCGAATGGCGCGAGATGCTTGCCCGCAGCGAGACGTCCCGGGCGCGGCCCGACATGGGGCGGCGGCGCCTGGGCTGGGCACTGGCCGGCATCTGTTCGGCCGCGCTGGTCGGCGGGGTGGCGCTGCGGGGCGGGTGGCTCGCGGCGCCGCGGCAGGTCCTGACGCTGGCGTCGGCCCGAGGCCAGCGGCGCCAGGTGCCCTTGCCGGATGGGTCGGTGCTGGATCTGAACACCGGCACGCGTGCCGTGGTCCGATTCCACGACGATAGGCGCGAGATCGCATTGCTCGACGGCGAAGTCTTCTTCGCTGTCGAGCATGACGCGGACGTGCCGTTCATCGTCGAGGCGGGCGGTAGCCGCGTGCGGGTCACGGGCACGCGCTTCAACGTCCGCTACGACGGGCTGACGGCGCGGGTCAGCGTCGAGTCCGGCTCGGTGGAGGTTTCCGGCGGTCCTTGGTGGCGCCGCCGCTCGCGGTCCCTGGCGGCGGGCCAGGGGATCGACATGCGGGACGGGCAGGAGCCGGGGGAGGTCGGCCAGCGCGACCTGGGGACGACGCTGGCCTGGCAGCGCGGCAAGATCGTGTTCGAGAACACGCCGCTGGCGCAGGCGGTGGACGAGATCAACCGCTACCTGGCGGCCCCGGCGCGTCTGGACGCCCCGTCGCTGCGCGCGCACCGTGTCGCCGGCATTTTCAGCGTCGATGACCCGCAAGCCCTGCTCGACATGCTGCCCGAGATCGCGCCCGTGCGCGTCTACCGCCTGCAGGACGGGCAGGCTCGCATCGTCGCCCGATAGCGCCGGCGCCCCTCGCCCGATGGGCGTCATCCGGAAGGCCCGGCTGGAGACAGCCGGGCCTTCATCGTTTTGCGTGGATGTGCCGGGCGGCGTCGAGCGTTACATCTTTTTTGGCTGACGCGTCTCATTTTCATTCCGATGGTCGCCGCGTTGGCACGTCTATACCTATGAAGGGGGTGCGCCGGCGCAGACGCGCGGCGTCCCCCGGGACCTTTGGCCAAGGGACAGGACGCGCGCGGCGCGACAACTTCATTCATGGAAACCGTAGGATTGTGAAAACGACGAGTTCACGCGCCGTGCCGCGCGTGCGTACCACTGCCAGGCGGATCGGCGTGGCAGCCCTGGCCATTTCTCTGGGCCTTGCGATGGGACCGCTTGTGCGGCTCGCGCATGCCCAGGCGTCCCCCCTGTCGCTCAGCATCGCGGCGCAGCCTCTGGGCAAGTCGCTGCTGGCGCTGGGCGAGCAGGCCTCGCTGCAGATCTTTTTCTCCCAGGAAATCGTCGACGGCTACACCGCGCCCGCGCTGGCGGGGCGCCTGTCGCCCGACGAGGCGCTGACCCGCCTCCTGGCGGGTACGGGGATCGCCTTTCGCCGCAACGGCCGCAACGTGTCGCTGTCGCGCTCCGCGTCCGTTGCGGCCGCCGGCGAACTCTCGCCGGTGACGGTCACGGGTTCCCTGCTGGACGACCCCCGCACCGAAGGGACCGGGTCGTACACCACCGGCCTCATGAGCACGGCCACGGGCCTGGCCTTGTCGCCGCGCGAGACGCCGCAATCGGTCAGCGTGATCACCCAGCAGCAGATCGAGGATTTCAACCTCCAGACGCTGCAGGATGCCTTGCAGTCCTCGCCAGGCATCTCCACCCAGTCCGGCAGCGCGGCGACGAACGACGGGCAGATCTACGCACGCGGATTCCGGCTCCAGAACCTGAGCGTCGACGGCCTCGCGCTGGACATCTCCAACTTCAACGCCATCAATGTCACCGCCGACATGACGATGTTCGACCGGGTGGAAGTGGTGCGCGGCGCGGCGGGCCTGATGGAGGGCGCGGGAACGCCGTCGGCCTCGGTCAACCTGGTCCGGAAGCGGCCCACGCCCGATCCCCTGCTGGCGGTCTCCGGCAGCGTGGGCAACTGGGACACCCGGCAGGTCGGCGCGGACATCAGCCAGGCGCTGAACACTGCCGGCTCGGTGCGCGCGCGTGTCGCGGCCAGCCATCGAGAGGCCGGCAGCTTCGTCGACGTGATCAAGACCCGCAACAGCGTGGGCTACGGCATCGTCGAGATGGACCTGCGCCCGCACACCACGCTGGCGGTCGGCGCCTCCTACCAGGAGAATCATTCGCGCGGGCTCGACCGGGGTCTGCCGACCTTTGCGGATGGCAGCCACATGGGCTTGCCGCGCTCGACCTATCTGGGCACCTCGGACGATTACTACGATCAAAGCACGACGACCTATTTCGCCGACCTGGACAGCCGCCTGGCGGACCGCTGGAGCCTCAAGCTGTCGGTGGCCCACGTGCAGGGGGATTCCGACTCGCTGTATGCGATCAATTACCGCACGGCGGATCCCTACGTCTTCAGCCAGGTCGCGGACGGATGGGCGTATTCCACCGAGCAGACCAGCGCCCTGGCGCGAGTCAACGGCAGATTCGACCTGGGCGGCCGCGAGCATCAGCTTGCGTTCGGCGCCACCTACCGGGTGCAGGACTCGGATGGCACCGGCACCTGGGTGGAAGGCACGCAGGAGCGCCTGATCGACGTGCGCAACTGGCGTTCGGACGTGCCGGTCAACGGCCTGCAGGATCCGGACCCCATGCGCTGGCGCAACAAGACCACCCAGAAGGGCATCTTTGCCGCGGCCAATGCCGGCCTGACGGATGACTTGCATCTGCTGCTGGGCGGACGGCTGAACTGGTACGAGGACGGCACCGGCGGCTGGAACCGCGGAACCGTGTCGGTGCGCACGCAGCGCAAGGAAAGCGCCTATTTCATTCCCTATGCCGGCCTGGTGCTCGATCTCGACGACAACCATTCGGTGTATGCGAGCTACACCCGCATCTTCGAGCCCCAGTCGGCGACCGACCGCGACGGCGGCACCCTGGCGCCCATCACGGGCACCAACTACGAGGCCGGGTTGAAAGGGGAGTACTTCGGCGGGCGCCTGAATGCCAGCGCCGCGGTTTTCCTGATCAAGCAGCAAAACCGCGCGGTGGACGACGTCGACGGCCCGAATCCCTGCCCGGGCGCGACCAGCGGGTATTGCCAGCGCGCCTCCGGCGAGGTGGAAAGCAAGGGCGTCGACCTGCAGCTGAGCGGCGAGCTGTCGCGTGGATGGCAGCTGGGACTGGGCTACACCTATGCCAAGGCCGAATACACCAAGGACGATTCGCCAGCCAACATCGGGCTGCGGGTCAATACCCGCGATCCCGAGCACCAGTTCAAGCTCTTCACCAGCTACCGGCTGGCGGGCGAGCTGTCGCGCTGGACCGTGTACGGCTCCGTACGCGCCCAGAGCAAGACATGGCTGACCAGCGGCACGTCTTTTCGCTCGGAACAGGGCGCGTACGCCATCGTCGGGCTGGGCGTCGGATACCAGCCGACGGAGCAACTGGGACTGCGCCTGAGTGTCGACAACGTCTTCGACAAGACCTACTACCGAAACGTCGGGACAGCCTGGGCAGGGGTGCAGGACCATTACGGCGCGCCGCGCAGCGTGCTGTTGATCGCGCGTTATCGCTATTAGGCGAGCGCGTCGCGGCAGGCATTGCTGAAATGAGAATGATTGGCAATAATCGCGGGTCCGCAGTGCCTATCCCGCGAGCCCTTTTTCCCATGTCGTCCGTCCCGCCAGCCGAACCGGTATGGCTTGCGCAATACCGCAAGCTCGCGCGGCTTTGGGCGCGTGGGGGCGCCAACTGGCCGAGCGCATGACGGATGCCTTGTTCGAGCTGCCGCCTGCCTGCCAGGAGGCTTTCCGTCAGCAGCGCCAGCGTACGTCGTTGTAGGCTTGGAAACTGACCCGCAAGGGGCAGGAGGGTGGGTGGTATTGTCTCCCTCCGATCCACCTGCCCGCGCGTTACAGGAGTTTTGCCGTGCGCCGTATTCTCTTTCGTTCGCTGTTCACTGCCGGCCTCACCGTCGTCACGCTCGGTACCGCCCAGGCCGTGCAACTCAGTGCTGAATGCGCAAATCCGCAAGGCACCTTCTTCCATGTGCCTGCGGGCAAGTCCCAGCCTGTGCAGGAAAAGGCCGGCTATGACAACAGCACCTGGACCTTGGTGTGGGACAGTACCCGGCCCGAGCAGGGCACTGTCCGCCACACGTCCGCCGATCCCGCCGAGCCGCCTGGCGAACAGCTCGCCGACGTCATCGATGCCCGGCCTGCCCTGATCACCTTCCTCGTGCCAGATGGGCCGGAGATCATGGTCTATTCCCTTTACCCCACCAAGGGCCTCCTCCTGGCTTCGCTGCACGGCCCCTCCAACGCCCGGGCCGACGCCACCGGCGGCACCTTCATCGCCCGGTGCAAGGTCAGCAACAAGCGTTGAGGTCCGGACGGCCATTGATGAAATGAGAATGATTGGCAATAATCGCGGATCCGCAGCGCTATCCCGATGAGCCCGCTTTCCGATGTCGTCCGTCCCGCCAGCCGAACCGGTATGGCTTGCGCAATACCGCAAGCTTGCGAGGCTTTGGGCGCGTGGTGGCGCCAACCGGCATGATGCCGAGGATGCCGCCCAGGATGCCGCGCTGCGCTGCCTGGAGCGCGATTGCAGTGCCGTCGAGGACCCTTCGGCCTATCTGCGGCGCAGCGTCGCCAATCGGCTGGTCAGCCTGCATCGCGCGCAGCGCGTGCGCCAGGCGCAAGCCCTGCACGAGTTGGCGGAACCTGAGCATCCGGCTGCCGCCAGCGCCGAGGCGCACTACCAGGCCCGCCAGTTGGCCGAACGCTTGACCGATGCCTTGTGCGAGCTGCCGCCCGCTTGCCAGGAAGCCTTCCGCCTGCGGCGCTTCGACGGGTTGAGCAATGGCGAGATCGCCGAGCGCCTGGGCGTGTCGCGCAATATGGTGGAACGCCATATGATGCGGGCCATGAGACACCTGCAGGATCGCATGGGCAGTTGACGTGCGCGCCTTGACCCGATGACCTCGACTTCCCTTCCGCCCTCGGACGATGCGCGTGATCGCGCCGCCTACTGGTTTGCCCGGCTGCAATCGGGCGAGGCCAGCGCGGGCGAGCGCGCGCAATTCGAGGCGTGGCGGGCGGCCGATCCCGCGCATGCGCGGCAGTACGCCGAGATCGAGGCCTTGTGGCAGGCGGCGGGAACCCTGGATGCTGCGCAGCAGGCCCGGCTGGGCCGGGCGTACCGAGCGCCTGCGCTGCCCAGCCGCCGCCGCTGGCTGGCGCTGGGCGCGGGCATGGGCGCAACGGCCGCTGCGGCGCTGGTGGGCGTGAGGCTCTGGCCCTTGCCCGAGGAATACGCGCGCAGCATCGCGACGGCGCGTGGCGACCGCCAGGAGCTTTCCCTGCCCGACGGCAGCCTGGTGTCGCTGAACAGCGGCAGCGCCTTGCGGGTGCGGTACGACGCCGGGCAGCGCCGGATCTGGCTGGAGGAGGGCGAGGCGTTCTTTACCGTGACCCGTGACGCTGGCCGGCCCTTCGTTGTCGATGCGGGAACGGGGCGGGTCACGGTGCTGGGCACGCAGTTCAATGTGCGCCGGGAGGGCGATGCCTTCAGCGTCGCCGTCGCCGGTGGCACGGTCCGTGTCGAGCGTGGCCCCTGGTGGAACAGGCAGCGCGCGCTGCTGACGGCGGGCCAGGGTTCCCGCTATGCGGACGCCGCGTCCACCACGCCGGATCTGGACGTGCAGGCCGCCATCGCGTGGCGTGATGGGCACATCGTGTTTCGCGACACCCCCTTGCCGCAGGCGCTTGCCGAGATGAACCGCTACTTGCCCGACCCGCTGCGGCCGCGTTTCGCCGAGCCCCGGCTTGCGGCGCTGCGCGTGTCGGGCATCTTCGACACGGCCAATCCCAAGGCGCTGCTTGCCGCCTTGCCGCGCATCCTGCCGGTTTCCGTCCAGGCTGGAACGGCCGGCACCGTGGACATCCTGCCGCGCTGAGCCCGCGCCATCCGCGGGCGATCACAGGTGCGCATCGCTTTAAGTTTCATCTTGTTTCAAATTCGTGGCCGCGATCCACTCAGGACTTGCGCCGCGCCAGGCGTCTACAGGACGGGCATGGCCGGCGGCAAGCGCCGATCCTGCTCGTCCCTTTGGCCAAAGGGGTCCATCCCTTTCGTGTGACCGACCCAACCAGGACGACCTTTATCGTGACCTCCTTTTTCCCAGACGCACGTTGGCGCCAGGCGGCGCGGCGTGCCCTGCTGCGCGCGCACCTGACCCTGCCGGCGGCCCTGTGCCTGACGGCGTTCCACAGCCCGGCCATCCATGCGCAGGAGGCTGCCGTCTTCCTCGACATCCCGGCGCAATCCCTCGATGCGGCGCTCATCCAGCTGGGACGCCAGACCGGCCTGCAGGTGTTCTATGCGCCCGAGGCGGTCTCGGGCCTGCGCGCCCCGGCGCTGCAAGGCAGGTTGACCCCCGACCAGGCCCTGGCGCGGCTGCTGGCCGGCCAGCCCGTGGACTATCGGCGCGAAGGCAGGGAGGTCACGCTCAACCGCTCGGACGTCACCCAGCTCAAGCCGGTGACGGTGCTGGGCAACACGCTGCCGCCTGGCGCGGCGCTGCAGCAGGAAGGCAGCGAGGCCGAGGGCTACCGCGTGCGCACGGTGTCGTCGCTGGGCACGCTGGGCGCGATGGACATTCGCGATGCGCCCTATGCGATCACCGTCGTGCCGCGCGACCTGATCACCAACATCCAGGCGCAGTCGCCCGATGACGTGTTCCGCATCAACCCCACCACGCAGAGCACGACGCCGCAGATGAGCGGCTGGGCACCCATGGTGCGCATCCGCGGCTTCGGCACCTATGACACCGCCGAGGACGGCCTGCGCCGCCCCAACAGCTTCGCCACGTCGATGGAGGACAAGGAACGCATCGAAGTGCTGAGCGGCCTGTCGGGCTTCATGTACGGCGCGGCCTCGCCGGGCGGCATGGTCAATTACGTGTACAAGCGCCCGACGCTGGAGCGCCTGAACAGCCTGACCGTGGGCAACTATGGCGGCAGCCAGTATTACGCGCACGGCGACTTCGGCGGGCGCATCGATGCGCGGGGGCGGGCGGGCTATCGCCTGAACGTCGTGCGGCAGGACGGCAGCACGGCCATCGACGACCAGAAGATCGATCGCACCCTGATCAGCGGTGCGCTGGATTGGCAACTGACCGACAGGCTGTTGGCCGAGGTCAACGCCAGTTACCACCGTTATCGGACCGAGGGGGCCAGCGCCTACTGGACCTATCGGCCCGGTGTCAGCCGCACGCCCGTGCCGGATGCCAGCAAGCAGTGGTCGCAACCCTGGATTCGCGACGAGTTCGAGAAGACCCGCCTGATGGGCAAGCTGACCTACCAGGCCAGTGACCGCGTGACCTTGCGGGGCAGCGTGATGCGCGAGTACCACGACCGGCCGGTGCAGGACCACACGATGAACTCCGGGCGGCTGAACGACGAGTACTACCAGATCGCCATCCGTTCGGGCCGCACCAAGAACGAGTACCAGGCCGGCATGCTGATGGCGGACGTGGATGTGGACACCGGTCCGCTGTCGCACCGCCTGACGGCGGGCTACTACGGCTATTCGGACAAGAGCTGGGCCACGCCGAGCAGCCCGAACACCGGCTGGCTGGGACCCTATTCGCGCAGCACGCCCCTGCATCGTCCGGAGCCCGTGTTCCCGGATACTTCCGCGCGTCCGTATTACGCGGGCAAGCTGGAGAACCAGAACTTCTTCCTGGGCGACGTCATCGAGATCGGCGAGCAGTGGACGGTGATCGCCGGGGTCAATCACAGCCGGATCCGCACGCGCAGCCTGGATGCCCAGGGCACGCGCACGCAGCCTGATTATGACGAAAGCCGCAACTCGCCCTCGGTCTCGCTGAGCTACAAGCCACTGCCCTGGTTGACGACCTATGCGACCTACATCGAAGGCCTGGAGCAGGGCGGCGTGGCGCCCGAGGAAACGGCGAACCAGGACCAGATCATGGCGCCCATGGTCAGCAAGCAGAAGGAGATCGGCGTGAAGGCCACCGTGGGCGGCACGCTGCTGACGGCGGCGCTCTTCGATATCGAGAAGGCCTACGAATTCGTGGACGGCAACAACACCTATACGCAGGATGGTCGCCAGCAGCATCGCGGCCTGGAGCTGACGGCTTCGGGCAAGGTGACCGACCGCATCACGGTGTTCGGCGGCGTGACCTTGCTCGATGCCGAGGTGAAGAAGTCGGCGCTGGACGGCAAGATGCCGATGAACGTCTCGCGCACTGTCGCGAAGCTGTATTCGGAGTACGCCTTTGCCGAGGTGCCGGGCCTGGCCCTGACCGGCGGCATCTATTACACCGGCAAGCAGTGGGCGGATGATGCCAACACCACGCGCCTGCCGTCGTACACGACGGCGGACGTGGGGCTGCGCTACGCGACCAAGGTGTCGGGCAAGCCGCTGACCCTGAGGCTGAACGTGAATAACCTGGCCGATCGCAATTACTGGATCAACAGCTATTACGTCGGTCCGCCGCGCAGCGTGGCGTTCTCGGCGCAGATGCAGTTCTGAGCGAGGGTTTGCGCCCTTGGGACTCGCCCCTGGTCCTGTGGGCCGGGGGCTTGCCGTTGGCGCGACGCCCGGGCCTCGGCCTTAGCGGCTCTTGGCCGGCACCGACGTGTTCAGCAGCTGGTGCTCCCACAGGAACGCAATGTCGCTGCCGCCGTGGCGCCCGCCGCGATCATGCGCTGGATGGCCTCCTGGTGGGCTTCGGAAGACCTCGGTGATCTGCGTCGCGAGCTGGTAGGGCTGGTGGTCGATCAGGACGAGCACGGAGTCCTCGGGGCGAAGCAGCGAATCCAGGCCATTGCGGAAGGTCATTGATGCTTCCTTTGTCGATGTTGCGGATGAGGCAGGGGTGCCGTCAGCACAGCGCCGGTGCCAGCACTGTCTGCCTGGCTTCTGGAATTCCAGTTTTCGTAGCGGTGCCGGTCTTGCGTGCTACGCTGTGTTGCGAAAACTGGAACGCCAAATGGATATCGAAGATCTGCAAACGTTCGTGGAAGTGGCGGATACGGGCGGCGTGTCGCCAGCCGCAAGGCGGCTGGGCGTGTCCAAGTCCATCGTCAGCCGGCGGCTGGCCAAGCTCGAAGCGGCGCTGGGCGTCCAGTTGCTGGCGCGTACCACGCGCGGAGCGGCGCTGACGGAAGCCGGCGAAGTCTTCCGGGATCACGCGGCCCGCGTCTGCGCCGAAATCGACCAGGCGCGCGAGACGATCGTGCCCGATGGCGAGCTGTGCGGACGCCTGCGGGTGGCCGCGCCGCTGTCGCTGGGGCCGACGCTCTTTGCCAACGTGTTGGCCGACATGGCGCGGCGGCACCCGCAACTGCATATCCACACGTCCTATAGCGACCGCTTCGTGGACCTGATCGCGGAAGGCTTCGATTGCGCGATACGGGTGGGCTACCTGCCGGACTCGAACCTGGTCGCCAGGCGCGTGGCGCCGCTGTACGGCAAGCTGGTGGCAAGCCCGGACTACATCGCGGCGCACGGCGCGCCCGAGACACCGGACGACCTGGCCGACCACCAGGTCGTGATGCAGGGCACCGAGACCTGGCAGTTCGTGGATGGCGAGAAGATCATCTCGGTGCGGCCGCAGGGGCGCTTCAAGGCCGACAACGGCGCCGCGCTTGCCGCCGCCGCGGCCGCGGGTCTTGGGCTGGCCTGGGTGCCGGACCCGGTCACCGATCCCTATGTGGCCGCCGGCAAGCTGGTGCCGGTGATGACGCGTTTCCCCCCGCCGCCGGCGGGGGTGTACGTGATCCGCCCGCCGGGCGCGCATCCGGCACGCAAGGTGCGGGTGCTGACGGAATTGCTGATCGAGTGCCTGGGGCAGGGTGTGCCGGCGACTTGAAGCGTCTCGTTGCTGGAATTGGAAACCCTGCTGTTCGACTGGCGCAAATGCGCCTCACGTTTGGATGATTTGGAAGAAGAATGCCAAGTGACATCGTAAGGCTGGCAGTGCTCATCGATGCGGACAATGCGTCGTCGTCAGTGATCAAGGAGATTCTCGAAGAGGCCGGCAAGTACGGCACGCCCACCGTGAAGCGTGCGTTTGGCGACTGGACCACCCCCCATCTCGTCGGCTGGAAGGCGTGCCTGCACCAGCACGCGATCCAACCTATCCAGCAGTTTGCCTACACGCAGGGCAAGAATTCGACCGATTCCGCGTTCATCATCGACGCGATGGATTTGCTCTACGCGGGGAATGTCGAGGGCTTTTGCCTGGTGTCCAGCGACAGTGATTTCACGCGCTTGGCCACGCGGTTGCGGGAAGCAGGAAAAGTCGTGTACGGCTTGGGTGAGCGCAAGACGCCCGACGCATTCATTGCAGCCTGCGACAAGTTCATTTTCTTCGAAGTGCTGAAGAAGCCGGCGGAAATGCCGGAAGACCAGAGCCCTGTTCCCGACGTGCCCGACATCCGGGAACTCATGGTCCATGCCGTGCGCGAGACGACCCGGGACAACGGCTGGTCGCGGCTTGCCACCCTGGGATCGTTCCTGGGCAAGACCCACACCTCCTTCGATTCCAGAAACTATGGTTTCAAGAAGCTTAGCGACCTGGTGAGGAACCAGCGTTACCTCGATGTCAGGGAAGATGCCACCGCAGCGCCGGGTTCGTTCCAGATGGAGGTCCGGCTCAAGCCCAAGTAGGCAGCGCCTGTGCAGGCTGGCCGTCACCGCGGATCCGTCGCAAGGCCCGGGCCGGCTGCCGGTGCCCGCGACGCATTGCGCGTCTTGTAGAACGCCATGAATGCGTCCCTGGGCAACGCCTTCGAATACAGCCAGCCCTGCGCGAGCTGCACGCCTGCCTTGCGCAGGTAGGCTTCCTGCGCCGCAGTCTCCACGCCTTCGGCCACGATGCGGAACCTGAGTCCGTGGGCCATGCTGATGATGTGCGGCACGACGATGCTGGTGGCTGCCTGGGTGCCGATCGCATCCACGAAGGACTTGTCGATCTTCAGCGCGTCCAGCGGCAAGGTCTGCAGCAGGGACAGGCTGGAGTATCCGGTGCCGAAGTCGTCGATCGCGATGGCATGGCCGGCCTCCCGGGCCTGGTCGATGGTGGCTCTTGCGGCGGCGGCATCCATGAGGCCGCTTTCGGTGGCCTCCAGCCAGACCTGCGCGGGCGGCACGCCCGCATTGCGCAGGGCGCGCGACAGCACGGGCAGGAAGCGCCCCGACTGCATGTCGCAGGCGGCGATGTTGATGGCCACGTGCATGGAAGGCTCCTGCCGGAGCATGGCGGCCAGGTCATCCACCACGCGCTGGATGATGAGGTCGGTCAGGGGCTCGATCAGGCCGGTGCGTTCCGCCAGCGGAATGAACGTGTCTGGCGGCACGAACGCGCCATCCTGGCGCTGCCAGCGCACCAGGGCTTCCGCGCCGACGCAGTGTTGCGTCGACAGGTCGATGATGGGCTGGTAGTGGACGGCGAACACCTTGCGCTTGATGGCCAGCTGCAACTCTCCCTGCGGCGACAGGTGCTGCCGGGACACCCAGATGATCAGGCCGATGAGGACCACGGACATGCACGCGCCCAGCGGAATCAGCATGAGCAGTTCCTTGTCCATCCGGGTGAAGGCGGCGGCGCGGTCCGTGATGGCGAAGGCGCGGAAATGCGAGTTCTCTTCGCTGGCATACATCAGGTCCTGGGCGTGCCCATCGGGGATGCCGCGTGCCAGCGCCTGGGCCAGGGCCGGGTCCGCCTTCCTGCTCAGGGCGATCAGCTGGCCATCGAGCGTGGCGAGGCCCAGCGTCATCGTCGTGTCGGTCAGCACGTCCACCAGGCGTTCGTGCTTCATCAGGACGTTGTAGCTGCCGCGGGAAATGGCCAGCAATGGCGCGCCGCCGGTCACGAAGGGAGTGATGTTCAGGTATAGCGCATAGCCGTCGGCCAGGGTGGCGCTGGGGACGCCGATGCCGATGTCCTGCTGGACGATGCCCCAGCTGGTGCAGGCAAGCTGTCCTTCGACGAAATAACCGATCTCGTCCACGGACTGGGAGTTGATGGTGAGTTCCCGCATGCGCGCGATGTGGGCAGGAGAACAGGGGGCCCAGGTGCCCTGTTCGAGCGCGTCGAAGACCGTCCGGGCCTGGCTGAAATTCTGTTCGGCGCGCTGCAGCGTCCAGACGCTGTAGGACTGCAGGTGCCCGGTTTCGACCTGGATGGCGCGATGGCGCGCATAGCCCGCAATCGACAACAGGGGCAGCGCGGCGGCGAGTATCGTGGCGACGGTGGCAATGACAACTATGCTGCGACGATTCATCAGGCACTCCGTATCCCTGCCGGTTGACCGAGCCGGAGTGTAGCCGCGCGCGGCGCAGGCGTTACGTTTTTTTCTTGCGGGCGGGGGTGATATACCGGTTTCGCGGTACTGTGCCCGCCCGACTTGCGGGAATAAACTGTTCGCCTGCCGGGCAGGGCCCGGATACGTCTTCCGAGGCCGGCGTCGACGCTGCCGGTTTCCCCCCACTCCTTCCCGCGCTTCATGATGCCCCTCGCCCAAGCCACCGGTGCCGAAGGTCCTGCCGTTCCCGTCCGCGCGATGGCGCGCTGATGCGCACCTGGCTCCTCGCCCTGCTGGTGCTGGCCGCGGAGATGATCCTGCTGGCCTGGGACCCTGCGGTACCCGCCGAAACAGTGCCCGGGGTGCGGACGCTGACGCAGGCCGAGTTCGTGCTCAGCGACGCCCGCGTGCCGCCGCTGACGGGCTGGGAGGCCGTGGCCCTGCCGGACAGCTGGCGCGCCAGCCGGCCCGAGGCACGAGGCGTTGCGTGGTATCGCATCCGCTTCACCCTGGACGCGTTGCCGGATGCCCCCAAGGCGTTGTACCTGCCGCGCGTGGCCGTGGCGGGGGAGGTCTGGCTCAACGGCGCGTTGCTGAATGCGCGGCTGCCCGACGACGAGCCGGGTAGCCGTCAGCTGAGGTTCAACGACAAGCCCTTGTACTTCGAACTGCCCTCCCGGATGTTCGCGGTGGGGCAGAACGAGATCCTGGTGCGCATGCTGGGCGATCCGGGCGTGCGCAGCGGCCTGTCGGCGCCGCGCCTGGGGCCGGCGCCGATTGTCGCCAGGATGATGCTGCCCCAGCGCCTGCTCAGTTCCGCCATGCCCTACCTGCTGGGCGTCCTGATGCTCTCGGCCATGGTGCTGGCCTGCGCCTATGCCTATCGCCGCCGGCAGTACATCGACATCCCGCTCACCGTGGCGTTCGCCGCCATCGCGCTCATCCTGGACCTGCTGCCTGATTTGCCCTTCACGCGCGGCGAGCTGGCGCTGCTGCGGGTGGCGGCCGTGGCGGCAGGCCTGAGCTGCCTCTGCCATGTGGCCTATCGCATCTCGATGGCCACCCAGCCCGCCGTGCCCCGCTGCATCGTGGCCATCGGCGCGCTCGTGATCGGGGCGGTGGCGGTCATGTTCCCGCTGGGCATCGACAGTGATCGCGTCTCGGTGCTCCTGGCGCCGTTCTATGGGCTCGTTGCCTACGTGCTGGCCTTGATGCTGCAGACGGCCTGGCGGCTGCGGTCGCTGCGCATCCTGCTGCTGGTGTTGACGGCCCTGGGCTGGGCCGCCACCTTCGTGCATTCCAGCATGTTGCCGCTGGACGTGACGCCGTGGGATGCCTATCGCTACAACACGGCGGCCGGCGTGCCCCTGTGCGCGATGATGGTGCTGATCCTGGCGGAGCGATTCGTGCAGGACCGGGACGCCGCATTGCGCAGCCGCGGCGAGGCGGTCAGCGCGGAGCGGGCGCGTATCCTGCAGGACATGCATGACGGCATGGGGGCGCAGTTGGTCACGGCCAAGCGGCTGGCCTTGCGGCCCGATGTGGACCGCGGAGAGCTGGCCCTGGTCATCGACGAGTCCTTGCAGGACCTGCGCCTCATCATCGACTCGCTGGACGTCTCCGGCGGCGACGTGCTGCCCCTGCTCGGCAACCTGCGCTTCCGGCTGACGCCACGCTTGGCCGCGCTGGGCATTCGGCTGAGCTGGAGCGCCGAGGCCATGCCGCCGCTGGCGGGCCTGAACGCGGGCGGGGCGCTGTCCATCCTGCGGATCGTGCAGGAGGCCATCAACAATGCCTTGAAGCACGCGCGACCCTGCCACCTGCATATCGAGATCGGGCAGGACGGGCAGGATCTGCGGATACAGGTGCAGGACGACGGGAAGGGCTTCGATGCCGCGGTGGCCGCAAAGGGCGCGGGCGGGACGGGCCGTGGGCTGCCAGGCATGTGCCTGCGCGCCGAACGCCTGGGCGGCAGCGTGGCGGTGGACAGCGCGCCGGGACGCGGCACGCGGGTCATCCTGCGCGTGCCTCCGCAGCACGCGGCCCAGGGCCGGGTTTCGGCGTTTCGCTAGCGCTCGGTCAGCGCCAGCCTTGCCGCCAGGCCCACGAAGACCACGCCTGCGATCCGGTTCATGATGGCCTGCGCCCGGGCCGGGCGGCTATGCTAGGCGCGTTCTCCGTTCCCGTCCCCCAGCCGATGCCACCCGCCCCACCCGCCCATGACCTGCCGCCCGGCCAGGCCCAGTTGCGCCAGACCCGAGAAGCCCTGACGCTGCAGTTCGCCGGTTCCCCGTCGATCCAGAGCAGCATGTCGCTGCTGAATCCGCATGCGCTGGACCTGGAATATACCCGCCTGATGATGGGTTTTCTGCTGTTCGACAGCGCGCCCGCAAGCATCCTGATGATCGGCCTGGGCGGCGGGTCCTTGCCGAAATTCTGCCATCGCTACCTGCCGGATGCCGAGATCGAGGTCGTGGAGATCGATCCGGGCGTCATCGCCTTGCGCGAGGCCTTCAGGGTGCCGCCTGACGATGCGCGCTTCCGTGTCCTGCAGGCGGATGGCAAGGCTCACCTGGCGGGCGGCGTGACGCCGGTTGATGTGCTGCTGGTGGATGCCTATGACGGCAGCGGCATGCCCGCCGAGTTGTGCGAGTCGTCTTTCTTCGAGGACTGCCATCGCGCGCTGTCGCCGGAGGGCATCCTGGTGGTGAACCTGCACCTGGAAAGCGAGACCTGCCCCGTGTGCCTGGACCACCTGCGCGCGTCTTTCGGCACGGCGCTCTTCGAGGTGATCGACGACGACATGACCAACTGCATCGTGTTCGCCTGCAAGGGCGAGCGTTTCGCGGAAACCGACCTGGGCGCCGCGTTGCGCAAGCCCGCTCACCTGGCCAAGGACGCGTGGCGGCAACTGGCGCCGACGTTCAAGGTCATCGAGGCGACGCTGACGATGCGCTGAGCCGTGGCGGGGCCGCAGGGTCTGGTTGCCATTCCTGACGCTCTGCTACGGGATGGGCGCGCGCCGAAGGCATAGAGTTTCCTATCGGGCCATGCGGCCGCGTACAGGAGCGTTTGCGATGTCGGCGTCTTCTCCGGACACCCCCTCTTCGGACACCCTTCAGTGGCTCATCGACCAGTCGATGCTGTCGCAGGCGCGCGATCGCGCGCGCAGCTACGGGGGGCAGGCGCGCATGTGGCTCAATCCCTATGCGCAGGCCCACCCCCGGCGTGCCCTGGCCATCGCGTCGGTGTGGTTCACGGCCTACCCGGGGGCGGTCATCACGGCAAAGGGCGATTCCGTGCTGAAGAGCCTGGGCAGCGCCGACGTGTGGCAGGCCCTGTCTTCCATCGGCGTGCAGGCCATCCACGTGGGACCGACCAAGCGCAGCGGCGGGCTCCGTGGCGATGCGTATACGCCCACCATCGACGGCAATTTCGACCGGATCGGCCTGGACATCGACCCGCGCTTCGGCACCGAGGAGGAGTTCATCGCGGTCAGCCGGATGGCCTCGGCCTTCAATGCCGTCGTCATCGATGACGTGATTCCCTCGCACACCGGCAAGGGCGCCGATTTCCGCCTGGCCGAGATGGCGGTGGGTGATTACCCCGGGCTTTATCACATGGTGGAGATCAAGGCCGACGACTGGAGCCTGCTGCCTGACGTGCCCGAGGGCCGCGACGCGGTGAACCTGAGCCCGGAAACAGTGGATGCGCTGAAGGAGAAGTGCTACATCGTGGGGCAGTTGCAGCGCGTGATCTTTTTCGAGCCGGGCGTGAAGGAAACCGACTGGAGCGCCACGGGCGAAGTGATGGGCGCGGATGGCAAGCTGCGGCGCTGGGTCTACCTGCATTACTTCAAGGAGGGCCAGCCCTCGCTGAACTGGCTGGACCCGAGTTTCGCCGCGCAGCAGATGGTGGTGGGCGACGCCCTGCACAGCCTGGATGTGATGGGCGCGCGCGGACTTCGGCTGGACGCCAACGGTTTCCTGGGCGTGGAGCGACGCGCCCAGGACAAGGCCTGGTCGGAAGGCCATCCCTTGTCCATCGTGGGCAACCAGATAGTGGGTGGGATGATCCGCAAGGCCGGGGGGTTCAGCTTCCAGGAGCTGAACCTGACGGTGGATGACATCGCGGCAATGTCACAGGGAGGGGCGGACCTGTCCTATGACTTCATCACCCGGCCGGCCTACCAGCACGCACTGCTGACGGGCGACACCGAATTCCTGCGCCTGATGCTGCGTACCGTGCACCAGTTCGGCATCGATCCTGCCTCGTTGATCCACGCCTTGCAAAACCACGATGAGCTGACGCTGGAGCTGGTGCACTTCTGGACGCTGCACGCCGATACGCCCTTCATCTTCCGTGGCCAGACCTGGCCTGGCGCGATCCTGCGCGAGCACATCCGCGAGACGGTGTACGAGCGCCTGAGCGGCGAGCACGCCCCCTACAACCTGCGTTTCGTGACCAATGGGATCGCCTGCACGTCGGCCAGCATCGCGACCGCGGCACTGGGCATCCGCGACCTGGACACGCTGGATCCTCGAGACATCGTGCGTATCCGGCAACTGCACCTGCTGATGGCCATGTACAACGCGTTGCAGCCGGGTGTCTTTGCGTTGTCGGGTTGGGACCTGGTGGGGGCGTTGCCCTTGCCCGCCGAGCAGGTGGCCGACCGGATGGCCGATGGCGATACGCGCTGGATCGCCCGCGGGGCCTATGACCTGATCGGCGCCAACCCGGACGCGGCACTGTCGGGCGAAGGTTTGCCCCGCGCGCGCTGCCTGTACGGCAGCATCCAGGCGCAGCTGGAGGATCCGGACTCGTTCGCCAGCCAGGTGAAGAAACTGCTGGCGGTGCGGCAGGCGCACGGCATCGCCGAGAGCCGGCAATTGCCCATTCCCGACGTGATGGCGCCGGGCTTGCTGGTGATGATCCACGAATTGCCCGCGGGCCGCGGCACGCAGGTGACGGCATTGAATTTCGGCGCCGAGCCGTTGGAAGAGGTGATCCAGCTGGCAGATACCGCGCCTGGACCGGTGGTGGACATGATCAACGAGCGCATCGAGGGCGACCTGGGCGAGGATGGGCGCCTGGCATTGCGGCTGGAAGGCTACGAAGGCTTGTGCCTGCGCGTGGCCAGCGCCGTGCCCGCGCTGACGCTCTAGCGCGCTCGCGCCACACCGCTCAGCCTTCCTGGCGCCACTGCCAGGCGGCGACGGGCCATTCGTGCAGCAGCGCGTGCACGGGCAGGTGGCCGTCGACTGCGGCAGGCGCGTCGCGCAGGATGTCCCAGGCCTGCGCTGTCCCGTCCGTGTCGCCCAGCACGATGCGGGTGTCCCCCCAATACGCCGCGCCGCCTGGCGTGGCCTGGCCGGGTTTCGCGCCGGCGCAGGGCATGGTTTGCGTGCAGTGCAAGGGTACGACGACCAGCAATCGTGCCGGGCCGTGTCGGCGCAGGAACGCCAGGACATTGGCCGACCGCGTGCCCGCCACCGTCAGCGGCTGGAGCTCGCCGGCGGCGTAAAGGGCAGGGTGCGACTGCCGATGCGCCAGGCAACGCCGCACCAGCGCCTGCTTGATGCGCCCGTCGGTCCAGGCGTGGACGTCCGTGGCGGCGGGTGGATTGGCCAGGCCCTGGCGCAAGGTGGCGTAGTCCACCTCGCGCCGGTTGTCGGGGTCGACCAGGCTGAAATCCCAGGTTTCCCGGCCTTGGTAGAGGTCGGGCACGCCCGGAACGGTGTGGCGCAGCAAGGCCTGTGAGAGACCATTGATCATGCCTGCGCCTGCCAGGGCATCGACTTGTCCGGCCAGGGCGGCAAGCCTTGCAGGACTGTCCGCGATAGCCTGCAGGAACGCCGCGCAGGCGGCTTCGTAGCCTGTGTCGGGGGCATACCAGTCGGTGCGCAGCTTGGCTTCGCGCAGGGCTTTTTCCTGCCAGGCGCCGACGCGGGCGATGAAGTCGGCGACACCCTTCGCATCGTCCGGCGACAGGCCGACGGGCCATGCCCCCACCAGGGTCTGCAGCAGCATGTAGCGATCCGCCGGCAGCGGCGCGTCCTTGCCCGGCGTATCTGCGTGCCAGTCACGCGTCCAGGCCGACAAGCTGTCGTGCCATGTCGCCGCGTCCTCGGTGGCCGAGGCGAGCCGCGCGCGCACGTCCTCGCCACGCTTGTGGTCGTGGGTGGCGGTGGCCAGCAAGGCGCCGGGGAAGTCCTGGCCGCGTGCGCGCGCCAGCGCCAGGAAGCGGGCGGGGGGCAAGGACAGCGCCCCGGGTGCCGCGCCCACCTCGTTGCGCGAGAGCAGCGGACCATGGCGATAGAAGAGGGTGTCCTCCAGCGCCTTGGCGGCCAGGGGCGGCGTCAGTTGCTGGAAGCGGCGCAGCGCTTCCTCGCGCAGGGTACGCGTGGCGGGGTCCGATGGAAGGGGGGTGCCACCCAGCCACGCGTCCAGTACCGGCAGGATGTCGTGGGCCGGGTCGCCCGGGCGGCTGTCCAGCAGCGCGCGTGCATCGCGCCAGGCTTGCTTGCACACGGCGGCATCGGCGGCGTCGCGGCCGCGCGCGTCGGCATAGCTGCGATAGACGGGAAATGCGACCAGGATGGCCGACAGGGCGCGGTCGATGGCAACGGCGCTCCAATCCCGCGTGCACGGATCGAGGCGGGCCAGGTGCAGCAGGCAGCGCACGAGCGCGGCACGCTCGGCGGGGAAGTGCCGCGTGATCATGCGGTGGCGGGCGGCCAGCCACTGCACGCGCGGCGAGCGGGCGTCGCCCGTCAGCGCGCGCCAACCTTCGTCCAGCACGGCCCGGGCCTGCGGGGCGTGCAGCAGTGCGCCCACCTGGTCCATGAAGTCATAGCCGGAGGTGCCGGCCACGTTCCATGTCCCACGCAGGATTTCGTCTTCCGCCAGGATCTTCTCGACGACGATGTAGGGAGGGACGTCCGGGCGGACCCGTGTCATGGCCTCGCGCAGGCGGTGGGCATAGCCGCCGGGGTCCGCCAGGCCGTCGATGTGATCGATGCGCAGTCCGTCGGCGATGCCCTCGGCATACAGCCGCAGCACCAGGCTGTGGACCGCGTCGAAGATGGCCGGGTCTTCCACGCGCACGCCGGCCAGTTCGGTGATCTCGAAGAAACGCCGCCAGTTGATCTGGTCGGGCGCGGTGCGCCACCAGGCCAGGCGGTAATGCTGGGCTTGCAGCAGCGCGTGCAGGCGCGCGCGCCCGCCCGGGGTGGACGGGTCATGGCGCGCCAGCGTCTCGGCCACCGTGCCAGCAGGCGCCAGGGTGCCGGGGGCGACCGGGTAGGGAGCGTCGTGGGCGCGCAGCACATAGCCGCGCGCGTCGTCGTGGGCCAGTGCCAGGTCGCCGCGTGCCAGGCAGGCGCCGTAGGCCTCGCCCAGCACGGGCAGATGCACCTTGCCGGCCAGGTCGGGATCGGCGGGGCGCCAGTCGATGTCGAAGGTGCCTGCATGCGCGCTGGCGGGTCCGTGCCGCAGCACGTCCCACCACCAGGCGTTGTCGGCGTGAACGGCCATGTGGTTGGGCACGATGTCCAGGACCAGACCCATGCCTTGCGCGCGCGCGGCCTGGGCCAGGGCCCGCAGCGCGGCCTCGCCGCCCAGTGCGGGGCTGACGGCACCGTGGTCGATCACGTCGTAGCCGTGCGTGGAGCCGGGGGGCGCGCGCGTGACGGGCGACAGGTACAGGTGGCTGATGCCCAACGCGGCGTAGTAGTCGACCTGGGCCTGCGCGTCGGCAAGCGTGAAGCCGGCATGCAATTGCAGGCGGGCGGTGGCGCGCGGGGTCATGATGTCGTCCTGGCGCGGCGAATGGCCGCGATGCGCGCGGCGCACGCCGGCTCCGCCAGCAAGGTGGCCGGGTCCGTGGGCAGGCGCCGTTGCCAATTGGGGTGGGCGTCGCCCGAGTTGGGCAGGTTGGGCTGTTCCGCCAGGCCCGCCAAATCTTCCAGCGGGAACAGCGCCAACGCGGTGGGGGCGGACGCCACATAGGCCAGCAGCGCACGATCCGGCGTGGCGGAGGGTGGGCCGCCGGCAGGGGAGCCGGCTGGAGAGGCAAGGTCGGTGACGCCTGCGCGCCGCATGGCCTGCCACAGGGCGTGCCGTTCGCGGTCGCGCTGGGCCCGCGCCTGGGCTTCGGTCTGGGCGGCGGCCCGGGGCGGATCGGCGTCGGATGCCACGTCCGTGCTCTCGTCGGCATACTGGCCCAGCCGCGCGCGCCACCCGATATCGGTGCCTTGCCACCAGCCCGACAGCGTGGGCAGGTCGTGCGTGGTGGTCATGGCCACCGCGTCGGGCGACCAGGCGGCAGGCGGCAGCGGCGTGCCGTCCTCGGCTTGCGCGAACCACAGCACGTCCATGCCCAGGACGCCGGCGGCCGCCAGCCGCGCGTTGAAGCCGGCGGGTACGGTGCCCAGGTTCTCGCCCACCACCACCGCCTCGTGGCGCCACGCCTCCAGGCGGGTCAGGCGCAGCAGGTCGTCCAGCGGGTAGTGCAGGTAGGCGCCCTGAGCGGGTGTAGCCCCTTGCGGCACCAGCCACAGGCGCGCCATGCCCAGCACGTGGTCGATCCGCACGCCGCCCGCATGCGCCAGCGCCGCCCGCAGCATCTGGATGAAGGGCGCGTAGCCGCGTGCGCGCAGGCCGCGTGGCGAGAATGCGGTCAGCCCCCAGTCCTGGCCGGCGCGGTTGAGGATGTCGGGCGGGGCGCCCACCGCCACGCCGGGCAGCAGGCTGTCGGGATCGCTCCAGGCCTGGCTGCCGCGCGGGTCGGTGCCGATGGCGAGGTCGGCCAGCAGGCCGATGCGCATGCCTGCCTCGCGCGCGGTGTGCTGGGCACGGGCGAGGCTTTCCGCCGCCAGCCATTGCGCGAACTGGTGGAACTGCACGTCGTGCGCGTGGGTCGCGGCGAATCCGTCGGCGGCGGCGGAACGAGGCTGGCGCAGGGCGTCGGGCCAGGCGCGCCAATCCGAGCCATGTACGGTGGCCAGGCTTTCATACAAGGCATGATCGCGCAGGGCCTGCCCGCCCGCCGTGCGAAAGGCCTGGAAGCGTGCCTGGACGTCGCGTGGCGCCGCGCCCAAGCGTGCGTGAAGCGCCCGCAACCAGGCGAGGCGGGCGGCATGCGTGGCCGGCCAGTCGATCAAGGGCGCGGCTTCCAGCGCCGTCAGGTCTGGCTGCGCCAGGTCCGTGCGCGCGGCCCGCAGCAACGCGGCCGGCAGGACGCCTTCCGGATTGCCGTACAGGATGTTCAGGAACAGCCGGCTGGAGGGGGAGTAAGGACTGTAGCGCTCGGGCGCGCTGGCAAACCCGGCGTGGACGGGACTGATGGCGACCGCCTGCGCACCCTGCCGGGCGGCGGCCCCTGCCAGGTCCGACAAGGCCGCGAAGTCGCCGTGGCCGCCTGCGTGGCGTTCCGCGCTGGCTGCACGCAGGCTGTAGAGCTGCGCCGCCACGCCCCAGGCCCGTGCGGCGGTGCCCAGCCGGTCGGCAGGCGTGGGGCAGCGTGCCGGCGCGACGGCCACCGTCAGGTCGCGGCCCTCTTGCAGGCAGCGGTAATAGCCGGGTCGGCCTGGCAGCCGGACGCGCCAGTGCCCGGGCAGGTCCGGCAGGGCCGGGCACATGTGCGGCTGGCCTGTCTCGTCCAGCCATTGCGTGCCGGGCGCGCGCGCCGCACGCACCACCCACACACTCCCTGCGTCACCGATGTGGAAATCGCGGACCTGGGCGTCTTCCTGTGCCAGCGCGTGCAGCGTCTCGGCCGGATCGCCGTCCAGGCCCATGGCCGCCAGCAGCGTGCGCTGGTTGTCCGGCGAGACACGTTGCGGCTGGCCGTGGGCATCGGTCCAGTCCACCGCCAGGCCGACGGCCCGGGCCAGCGTGGCGTGCGCGTCCCGGGGCGGGTGGGCGGCGTTCATCGTGCACCCTCCAGGAACCAGGTGACGCCTGGCGGCAGGCCTCCCGAAGCCGCCGCGCGAGCGGCCTCGGGCCGGCTTTCCCACAGGCAGGGCAGGCGGGCATCCTCTTGCGCAAGCCGGGGCAACACGACGGATGCGGCCCCGAAGTTGGCCAGCACGGCCAGGCGGGCGCCGTCTTGCAGGCGCCAGACCACGTGGGCGGCCCGCTCGTCCAGCGCCTGGGCGTGGGTGGCTTCGCAGCCCTCCAGGCGTGGCGCCAGATGTGCGCGGCGCAAGGCCAGCAAGCTGCGATACAGGCGTCGCCAGTCATCCGCATCGGCGGGCGGGCGCGTCCAGGGATCGGAATCCGCATGGGTGCGGGCGGCGTTGGGATCAGGCACCCGGCGGGTGTCGCCGTCATCGAAGAACCCGGCGAATTCGCCACGGCGGCCGTCGCGCACGGCCTGGGCCAGCGCGGGGTCGGGGTGATCGGTGAAATAAAGGAAGGGCGCGCGCGCGCCGAATTCCTCGCCCATGAAGATCAGCGGCACATGGGGGCACAGCAGCTGCAGCGCCACTGCGTCGCGCAGGCGCGCCGGCTCGGTCAGGTGGATCAGCCGTTCGCCCAGCGGGCGGTTGCCGGTCTGGTCATGGTTCTGCAGGAAGGTGACGAACGAAAGCGGCGGCAGGTGCGCACTGGGCTCGCCACGCGGGGTGCCGCCGTGATGCGCCGACGGTTGCCCCTGGTAGATGAAGCCTTCGGACAGCGCGCGCGCGAGGTCGGCGCCGGGTTGGCCGGTGTAGCCGGCGTAATAACCGCGTGTTTCCCCGGTCAGCAGGTGGTGCAGGACGTGGTGTGCGTCGTCGTTCCACTGCGCGTCGTAGCCCTGTTCGAGCAGGTGGGCGGCGTTGTCGTCGTTCTCCAGCACCAGGTGCACGTGACGGCCGGGCAGGCTGGCGCGCAGCGTTGCGGCCAGTTCGGGCAGCCAGCCATGGTCGGCGATGGCGTGCACCGCGTCCAGCCGCAGTCCGTCGAAGCGGAACTCCTGCAGCCAGTACAGGGCGTTTTCCTGGAAATAGCGGCGCACGGCGGGGCGGCGGAAGTCGATCGCCGAGCCCCACGGGGTCTTGATGTCGTCGCGAAAGAAGTCGCTGGCGTAGTCGGCCAGATAGTTGCCGTCCGGTCCGAAGTGGTTGTAGACCACGTCCAGCATGACACCCATGCCCAGGCCGTGGGCGGTGTCGACCAGGGCCTTGAGCGCGTCCGGCGTGCCATAGGCAGTGTCCGGCGCGAACGGCAGCACCCCGTCGTAGCCCCAATTGCGCGTGCCGGGGAAGTCGGCGATGGGCATCAATTCCAGCAATGTGACGCCCAGCGCGGCGAGGTCGGGCAATTGGCGCGTGATGCCGGCGAAGCCTCCCGCCAGGCCGGGATGGATTTCATAGATCACGCTGTCGCGCCACGGACGCCCCGTCCACTCGGCATGCTGCCAGGCATAGCCCACGGGAGAGGCCACCACGCTGTCGTCGTGCACGTCGCCCGCTTGCAGGCGCGAAGCCGGGTCGGGCACCGCGCGGCCGCCCGCCAGGCGATAGCGATAGCGCGTGCCGGGCGCGCAGGCCACGTCGGCCACGGCAAAGCCTTGCGCGTCGGGCACCAGCGGCACGGGCGCGTGCCCGTTCACCTCCAGCGTCAAGCCGGGCGCGGCATTGGGCGCCCATAGCTGGAAGCGCACTTTGCCGTGCGACAGCAGGGAGGCGCCAAAGCGCCACGTGGTGTCCGCCGCTGCGGGAGGATCAGGCGTGGGTAGCGGATTTCGGGGCATCGGTCTTCTTGGGGGAAGCAACAGGAGGCGCGTGGGGCGAGGCGCGATCGGCCTGGGCGCAAAGCATCACCAGGGCATGCGGCCCGACCGTGACCGAAACACCCGGCGCGTCGCCACGCTCGGGCTCGCCGCTGTCCAGGCACACCTGCCAGGCCTGCCGTGGCTCGGGAAGCTGGAAGTCGACAGGCTCGGCGCCGCCATTGACGAGCAGCAGCGTGACATCCAGTTGGGTCGGATCGTCGTCGTGTTCGGCCACGCGGCGAAGCTGCAACGCGCGATCCTGCGGATTCTCCCAGGCCGCCTGGTCCATGAAGCGGGCCTGCGCGTCGAACCAGGCCAGGCGGGAGAGACCGGGCGCCAGCTCTTCGGCCACGTCGGTATAGCGCGCCGTGCGCAGGCTGGCGTGCGCGCGGCGCAAGGACACGGCCTGCGCCACGAAGCGCGTGAGCGCCTGGCCTGCCGGGCTGGCCGCGGCCTGCCAGTCCAGCCACGAGATCGGGTTGTCCTGGCAATAGGCGTTGTTGTTGCCCGACTGGGAATTGCCGAACTCGTCGCCTGCCAGCAGCATCGGGGTGCCGTCCGAGAACAGGATGGTGGCCAGCATGGCGCGCTGCACGCGTGCGCGCTGTGCCAGGATGCCGGCGTCCTCCGTCTCGCCTTCCGCGCCCCAGTTGGCGCTGTGGTTCTCGCTGTGGCCGTCGCGGCCGTCCTCGCCGTTGGCCTCGTTGTGCCGTTCCGTGTAGCTCACCACGTCTGCCAGCGTGAAGCCGTCGTGCGCGGTGACGAAGTTGACGGACGCCCAGGGCCGGCGATGTCGCTTGTCGAACAGTTCGCGCGAGCCGGACAGGTTGCTGGCCAGCGCGCCGCGCATGCCTTCGTCGCCGCGCCAGAAGCGGCGTACGCTGTCGCGGAACTGGTCGTTCCACTCCGCGAAGCGGGGCGGATGGTTGCCGAGTTGGTAGCCACCGGGCCCAATGTCCCAGGGTTCGGAGATGAGCTTGCGGGTGGCCAGCAACGGGTCCTGCAGGATGGCGTCGAAGAAGCCCGAGCCCGGATCGAAGCCGGTGCCTTCGCGGCCCAGTGTGACGCCCAGGTCGAAGCGGAAACCGTCCACCTGGTAGGCCTCGGTCCAGTAGCGCAGTGAGTCGAGCACCATCTGGAGGACGCGCGGATGCGACAGGTTGACCGTGTTGCCGCAGCCGGTGTCGTTGATGTAGTAGCGCTCCTCGCCGGGCATCAGACGGTAGTAGCTGGCGTTGTCCAGGCCGCGCCAGGACAGCGTGGGCCCCAGTTCGCTGCCCTCGCAGGTGTGGTTGTAGACCACGTCCAGGATCACTTCGATGCCCGCGCCGTGCAGGCGGCGGATGGCTTGCTTCAGGCTGTTGGGTCCGCCGTCGCCCAGGTAGGCAGGCTCGGGCGCGAAAAAGGACAACGTGCTGTAGCCCCAATAGTTGCGCAGGCCCCGGTCCACCAGGAAGCTGTCCTGCAGGAAGGCATGCACAGGCAGCAGTTCGACCGCCGTCACGCCCAATTTGCCCAGGTGATTGATGAAGCGCGGGTCGGCCAGCGCCGCGGCCGTGCCGCGCAGCGGCGCACGCAGGTCTTCGCGCTGCATGGAGGCGCCGCGCAGGTGCATTTCATAGATCACCGTGCGTTCCCACGGTGTCTGCGGGCGCCGCGCGCCGCCCCAGTTGAAGGCGTCGTCCAGCACGATGGCCTTGGGCATGTAGGGCGCACTGTCGCGGCGGTCCAGCGACAGGTCGGCTCGGCTGTGTCCCATGCGATAGCCAAACAGCGCGTCGTGCCAGCGCGGCGCGCCGGTCAGTTGGCGCGCGTAGGGATCGAGCAGCAGCTTGTGGGGATTGAAGCGGTGGCCGTTGTGCGGATCGTGCGGGCCGTGCGCGCGATAGCCGTACACCAGGCCCGGCTGGGCGTCGGGCAGGTAGCCGTGCCACACCTCGTCGGTGCATTCCGGCAAGTCGTAGCGGCGCACCTCGTGGCGGCCGCGCGCATCGAACACGCACAGTTCCATGCGGGTGGCATGGGCGGAGAACACCGCGAAATTCACGCCCAGGCCATCGCTGGTGGCGCCCAGCGGATAAGGCTGGCCCGGCAGCAGCCGGTCGATCGTGGGGCTGGCCATGATGGATCAATCCTCGGGGGTCAACAGCAGCGTGGTCAGGGGAGGCAGGCGCAGGACAAGGGAGTGCGCCATGCCATGGGCGGGAATGGGGTCGGCGTGCACGCCGCCGGCATTGCCCTGGTTGCCGCCGCCATAGGTCGCGGCGTCGGTGTTCAGGCATTCCCGCCAACGGCCGGCGGCAGGAACGCCGATGCGATAGCCCTCGCGGGCGACTGGGGTGAAATTGCAGACGGCCAGCACCCATTGCCGGCGGTCGGTGCGCAGGTAGGCCAGCACGCTGTTGCCGCGGTCGTCGCCCACGGCCCAGCGGAAGCCGTCGGGGTCGCAATCCAGCGCGTGCAAGGCCGGCAAGGCCGCGTACAGGTGATTCAGGTCGGCCACCAGGCGCTGCACGCCGCGGTGGCCGGTGTCGTCCAGCTGCGCCCAGGGCAGGGTGGCGTCGTGATTCCATTCGCTGCGCTGGGCCAGTTCGCCCCCCATGAACAGCAGCTTCTTGCCGGGATGGCTCCACATGAAACCGTAATACGCACGCAGGTTGGCCAGCTTGTCGCCGTGCCAGCCGGGCATCTTGTTCAACAGCGAACCCTTGCCGTGTACCACCTCATCGTGCGACAGCGGCAGGACGAACTGCTCGGAATACGCATAGACCATGCCGAAGGTCATGTCATCGTGGTGGTAGGCGCGATGCACCGGCTCGTGCGCCATGTAGCGCAAGGTGTCGTGCATCCAGCCCATGTTCCACTTGTAGTCGAAGCCCAGGCCGTCGCGCGCCACCGGGGCGGTCACGCCGGGCCAGGCGGTCGATTCCTCGGCCACCGTGATCGCGCCGGGCGCACCGGCATGCACGGCCTCGTTCATCTGGCGCAGGAAGGCGACCGACTCCAGGTTCTCGCGGCCGCCCAGGTGGTTGGGAATCCACTCGCCCGGCTTGCGGCTGTAGTCGCGATACAGCATGGAGGCCACCGCATCCACGCGCAGTCCGTCGACGTGGTAGTGCTGCAGCCAGTGCATGGCGCTGGCCACCAGCACGGCGCGAACCTCGTTGCGACCCAGGTTGTAGATGCAGGTGTTCCAGTCTGGATGGAAGCCTTCGCGCGGGTCGGCGTATTCGTACAGCGCGGTGCCGTCGAAATGCACGAGTCCGTGGGCATCGTTGGGAAAGTGCGCAGGCACCCAGTCCAGCAGCACGCCGATGCCCTCCGCGTGGCAGCGGTCCACGAAACGCGCGAAGGACGTTGGCGAGCCGAGGCGCCCGCAGGGACTGAACATGCCCAGCGGCTGGTAGCCCCACGAGCCGCCGAAGGGATGCTCCATGACGGGCAGCAGTTCGATGTGCGTGAAGCCCATGGTCTTGGCGTAGGCGGGCAAGCGCTCGGCCAGCAGGTCCCAGGTATCGGCGGGGCCCGCGTCGTCGGCCAGCCACGAGCCGGCATGCAACTCATAGATGGCCATGGGCGCGTCCGGCGCCTGCGGCGCCGCGCGGTGAGCCAGCCAGTCCGCATCGGTCCAGGCGAAGGCGGTGGGGTCGGCGACCAGGGAAGCGGTACCGGGCGTGGGTTCGCTGCGCCAGGCCACGGGGTCCGCGCGCAAGGTCGTGAGGCCGTCTGCGCCATGGACCTGGTACTTGTAGCGTTGGCCGGCTTGTACGCCGGGCACGAAGATTTCCCAGACGCCGGCAGTATGGCGCAGCCGCATGCCGTGGCGGCGTCCGTCCCAGCTGTTGAAGTCGCCCACCACTGCCACCCGCCGTGCATTCGGCGCCCAGACAGAGAAGCGCACGCCTTCGACCTCGCCGTGGCGCAGCCAGTGCGCGCCCAGGGCGCGATGGGCGCAGCGCCAGTCGCCCGCAGCCAGGCCGGCCAGGTCGGCCTCTTCGATCTGCGTGCCATAGGCATAGGCGTCCGCCGTGTCCTGCTGCACGCCAGACCAGTCGATGCGCAGGCGATAGGCCGGGACGGGGTCGTTCCTGCCGGTAGGCAGCACGCCGACGAACAGGCCGCCACCAGCGTCGTCCAGCGGCACGTCGGTGCCGTCCGCGAGGGTTGCCGTTACTGCCGAGGCGCCGGGTTGCAGCGTGCGCAGCACCCGGCCGCCGCCACTGTCGTGCACGCCCAGCACTGCAAAAGGCTGGCCATGTTCGCCAGCCAGCAGGGCCCGCAGCGCGTCGGGCGAGGGACCGTCGGCGGGAATCATTGGCGCCCCTCCGCGGCCCGGGCCAGCCTGGCCAGGCCGTTCAAGGGGATGGTTATCCAATCGGGTCGATGTGCGCATTCGTAGACAATTTCGTAGGCTGATTTTTCCAGCAGACCCAGCTCGAGCAGGGCCGCGCGGCGGCCGGCGTCCTGGCCCCCCGCGGCAGGATGGGCATGGTGGTAGGCATCGAGGAAGGCCGGGGCGGTCGCCGCGTGGAACGTGGCGAGGGCGGCCTGGTCGGCCGCCTGCCGCGACAGCATCGCAGCGGCGTAGTCGAGCGAGCGCAGCAGGCCCGCGACGTCCTTATAGGGGCTGTGGCGTGCACGGCGCACCGACAGCGGGTTGGCGGGCTCGCCCTCGAAATCGATGAGCGTGGCGTCATCGGGGCTGAGCAATACCTGGCCCAGGTGGAAGTCGCCGTGCACGCGGATGCGCGCTTGGCCCAACTCGGCCTGGCACAGCGCCTGGATGTGGGCGTCCAGCCAGGCCCGGCGGGCCATCAGCCACTGAGCCGCTACACGGTCGGGCGCTGGCATTTCAGCCAGGCGTGGGGCCAGCGCTGCCAGCGCCCGCGCGAGCGTGTCCTGGACCTGGGTGTTGCGGGCCGACAGGTGCCGCGCGCTGGCGGGCTCGGGCGCGAAGCGTGCGTCCTCCGATGGCCGCGCCAGCACCGTGTGCATCTCGCCCAGGCGCTGGCCGATGCGGGCCGCCATGCGGTGCAAGGGGGTCCAGTCGGGGGGCTGCCCCGACCCGTGCGCGGTGCGCAGGGCTGCCTCGCCTTGCGCCAGGGTCCAGCCCCAGGCGTCGCCATGGTTCGGCGCATAGGCATGCAGGACGGCCAGCGTGCGGGGGCCAGGCGCCAGGTCCTGTTGCAACGCGCCCAGCAAAGCAGGGGCGTGGGTGAAGCCCGCGCGCGTCAGGTGCCGGGTCATCTCCGTTTCGGGCGACACGCCGGGTGCGACGCGGCGGATCAGCTTGAGCACCGCGGCCTTTCCCACGACGACCGAACTGTTGGACTGCTCGCCGCGGATGGGTTGGACCGCGAGCGGATCGGGCAAGGCCAGAGACGCCAGGCCAGCTTCGGGTACGGCCCGGAGCTGGCCTGCCCGCCATGTCGCGTGCAGCGCCGCGAGCATGGCTTGCGTGAACGCCGCCGTATCGGCCGCCTCTGCCAGCCAGCCCTCTCGGCCTGCGAACGCCAGGCGCGCCAGCGGTGCATCGGGCGGCGTTTCCCAACTGGCCGACAGCACCAGCAGGATGCGTTCCCCGTCAGGTGCGCCGGGCGTCTCGAGTTCGGCCAGCGACAACGACACGCCGGGTGTCGTGGCAGGCAAGGGCGTCAGGGCCGCCACGCGCACGGGAAGCCCGTTGCGGTCTTGCGGGAACCAGCGGCGGGTGGCCAGAAAGGCCGGCAGCACCTCGGTCTCGAGCTGTGCGCAGGCTTGGGGCGTCAGCGCCAAGCCCGCCGCCGTCTGCACGGCCAGCACGGGAATCGGCGCGGCGGCCGGTGGCGCCATGGACGGATTCATGGCGCGGCCGCCGTCAGGCGCCACAGGCGATAGGGAGCATCCGGCGTCAGCGTCACGCCGTGCCAGTCGTGCCACCACGTCTCGGTGCCGCCCGCCAGCAGGTCCTCGGCAACGATGCCGGCCGGGCCCTTGCCAGCCAGCCAGCGTGGCAATGCCACCTCGCCCTGCTGCACGCGGTGCGGATCGAGACTGATGACGCCCAGCACGATGTTGCCGTGGCAGGGCGTGGCCTTCCAGAAGCACAGCAGGTCGGGGTTGGCGCACTCGGCCACGTGGAAGCCGCGGTGCGACTGCAACGCCGGGTTCTGGCGGCGGATGAGGTTCAGCCGGGCGATCTGCGCGTTCAGGTTGCCGGGCTGGTCCCAGTCGCGCTGGCGGATCTCGTACTTCTCGGAGTCGAGGTATTCCTCCTTGCCCGGCACCGGCGTGGCCTCGCAGAGTTCGAAGCCGCTGTACATGCCCCACAGCCCGGAGGTCGTGGCGGCCAACGCCGCGCGGATCAGGAAACCCGCGCGTCCCGAACCCTGCAGGAAATAGGGATTGATGTCCGGTGTGTTGACGAAGAAATTCGGCCGGTAGGTGTCGGCCATCGGAGGCTGCGAAAGTTCGCGCAGATAGTCGATGATTTCCTGCTTGCCGTGCCGCCACGTGAAGTAGGTGTACGACTGCGTGAACCCCACCTTTGCCAGCCGCAACATCATGCGGGGGCGGGTGAAGGCCTCGGACAGGAAGAGCACATCGGGGTGCGCATCCTGGACGCTGTCGATCAGCCAGGCCCAGAACGGCAGGGGCTTGGTGTGCGGGTTGTCGACCCGGAAGACGCGCACGCCCTGGGCCACCCAGAACAGCACGACGTCGCGCAGCGCTTCCCACAGGGGCGCCTGGCGGGCGCGCTTGCCGGTCTCGGCATAGAACGCCACGTTGACGATGTCTTCGTATTTCTTCGGCGGATTCTCGGCGTGGCGGATGCTGCCGTCGGCGCGCCGGGTGAACCAGTCGGGATGCTCGGCCAGCCAGGGGTGGTCCGGCGAGCACTGGATGGCGAAATCCAGCGCCACGTCCATTCCATGCGCACGGGCGTCACGCACCAGCGCCAGGAAGTCCTGCAGGCTGCCCAGTTCGCCATGGATGGCGTCATGGCCGCCTTCTGCCGAGCCGATGGCGTAAGGGCTGCCGACGTCGCCTGGCGCCGCGACCAGGCTGTTGTTGCGGCCTTTGCGGTGCGACAGCCCGATGGGATGGATGGGCGGAAAATACAGCACGTCGAAACCCATCTCGCGCAGCGCGGGCAGGCGCAGGGCGACATCGGCGAAGGTGCCGTGGCGGCAGGGCTCGCGGGATTGCGACCGCGGGAACAGTTCATACCAACTGGCGAATTCGGCCTGCGGCCTGTCCACCCACAACGGATAGGCAGGCGTGACGGCCTCGAAGGCGCGGTCATCCACGAGCCGCATGGCCTGCGCGAGCGCGGGGTCCAGCAGCGTGGCCACACGCTCGGCGGTCGCGGCGGGCAGTTCGGCAGCGGCCAGCCGTTCGCCTTGGGGGGCCGGGGAAGGCAGGTCGCCCAGGGCGTGCAGCGCATCCTTCACGGTGCGCAGCGCCTCGGCGGGCTGGCGCTTGCCCGCACGTGCCGCGGCCGCACGCAGCAATGCCGCGCCATCCAGGAGTTCCAGGCCGCTGGCCACGCCCGCCTCGTGCTTCTTGCGCAACTCGTACGTGAACGTGGCCCAGGTGTCACGCCAGGCGGCGATCGCGAATTCGTGGCGGCCGACACGCCGAGGCGTGAGGGTGGCGGCCCAGCGGTCATTGCCCAGGGGAGCCAGCGGCGCGACCTGCCACGTGTCTTCGTCCAGTGCGCGCCAGCGGACTTCGCCCGCCAGGGTGTCGTGGCCGTCAAAGATCAGGTCCGCGCTGACCGTCAGTGGCCGATAGGTGATGGTCTTGGCGGGAAAGGCGCCATCGTCGACGGCCGGCGCCACGCTTTCGATGGCCAGGCGTTGCGGGGCCTGGCGGCGCATGGTGGTGTAGGCGGTCGACACGACGGGATGTGGCGCGCCGACTGCCAGCCGCAGGCAGGCGCCCGGCGGCAGGCTGTCGGGCAGGTCGGCGGGTGTGCCGGCTTCGTCCGCGACGTGCAGTGCGCCGGGCGGCAGGACACCGGCCAGGAGGCCGGGCGCGACCTGCGCCGGCGCCTGTGCGTCGGGGTTGATCAGCAGCAGGTCCGCCGTGTCGGCAATGGCCAGCGGCGTACCGGCGCGCCGCAACAGCGCGGTGACGCCGCCAGGCGGGCCGCCCAAGATGTACAGGGTGGCGGCAGGCGGGCGTTGGCGCTGGAAGGACACTGCCGCCGCGATCTCGCGCGGCGGCAGCAGCGTGCGCGCAGGCAGCAGCATGCCGTCGCCCGCCAGCGCGGCCGCCCACAGCATGCGGCGGTCGGCGTGGGGCGCGCCCCGGCTGACACCGACGGGCGCGATGAGCGGCGCCACGGCGCGCAGTCGATGCGCTTCTTGCAGAAGCCAGTCGTCCTGGAAATTCCACCAGGGCAGGGAAGAGAAGACGCCATCGAAGCCCGCTCCGCGCAGGCCCGCCAGGTGTTCGGGCGCCAGGCCGTGGGTCCAGGCATAGGCAAGCATGGGCGTGGCATGCCCGCGCAGCCCGCCCAGCAGATGCTGCCAATCGGCAGTAGGCAGGCGTTGTGGCGCATCGAAGCAGAATCCTGCGACGCCGGCATCCAGCCAGCTTGCCAGGCGTGCATGCCAGGCTTGCAGGAACGCTGGGGGGACGGGGCCGGCGCGCAACGTCAGGACTTGGCCCGCAGTCGGGGGCTGCCGGGGATCGCGGGCGGGCGCATCCACGGGCTGGGCAAGCCACTCGGGCAGGGCGGTGGCGGCCGTGGCGTGGCGCGCGGCGCGGTCCAGGGCCACCTCCACCACCAGTGCCAGCCCGTATTCGCGCGTAGTGCGTGCCATCTCTGCCAGCAAGGTCGGCATGGCTTGCCCGCCCAGGCGGGTGGCGCTGGTGTCGGCATCGGCGGGCGCCGCATCGCCGTGGCCGTCCTGGGGGCCGTCGCCCTGCGTGGCATCGGCCGCGCGCCGCCACAGCGGCTCCACCAGTACCCCGTTGGCGCCGACGCGCCGCGCGAACTCGCAAAGCCCCTGCCAGGCGCCAACCGCCACATCTGCCTTGCCAAGGTCCGCCAGGCCCACGTGCAGCAAGGCGGGGGGCGCAACGCGCGACGCGGCGTGCGTGGGTGGGGCGGCTTTGCCGCGGCGCTGGGCAGCCATGGCAGCGGGCCTCAGGCGGCAGCGGGAATGGCGTCATCCGCCAAACCCGGTGCCGGCAATGCCAGCAGGCTGGACGATCTCGGGCGGGCCGCGACGCGCGGGACGACCGCCTCGGCCAGGTCGCCCACCAGGTCGCGGTACAGCGCGGCATACCGCTCGACCGCATGGTCCCAACTGAAATTGGCGGTCATGGCATTGCGCTGCATGGCGCGCCACAGCGCGGGGCGCTGTTGCAGGCACAGGGTGCGGTCGATGGCGGCCGTCATGGCGTCGACGCTGTCGCCCTCGAACAGGACGCCCGTGGCGCAGCGCATGGCCTCGAGCGGCGCTTCCTGTCCCGGGTCGCGGATGGTGTCCACCATGCCGCCCACGCGCGAGCCGATGGGAATCGTGCCGTAGCGCATGGCATAGAGCGGCGTCAGGCCGAAGGGCTCGAAGCGGCTGCCATGCAACAGGATGTCGGCGCCGGCGTGCAGGCGGTGCGCCAGCGTTTCGTCATAGCCGATGTGCACGCCGCAACGCCCCGGATAGCGTTGCGCAAGCTCGGCCAGCGCGGCTTCCATGGCCGGGTCGCCACAGCCGATGGCCGCCACCTGCAGTTGCGGATGCGCATCCAGCGCGCGCGGCAGCGCCTGTACCGCCACGTCCGCCATCTTCTGGTGGGTGAGCCTGCTGCCCAGGGCCATGATGACGCTGTCCTCCCTGGCATGCAGGCCGAAGGCGTGCTGCAAGACGGCTTTGCAACGCGTCTTTGGCCGGGTGTCGCGGGCGCTGTACCGGTTTTCGCCCAGCGCGGGGTCGCGCGCGGGGTCCCATTCATGCGCATCGATGCCGTTAGGGATGGCGATCAGCGCATCGCCGCGCGAAGCCAGGACGGAATCCAGGCCGCAACCGAAAGCGGGGGTCAGGATTTCCTGCGCGTAGTGATGGCTGACGGTGGTGACGCGGTCGGCGTGCAGGATCCCGGCCTTCAGGAAGTTCAGCCGGTCCCAGGCCACGGCGTGCTGCGTGTTCCGATATATCCGGGGCAAATGGATGCCGTCCGCCCACGCCATGTCGAAGGCGCCCTGGAATGCCATGTTGTGCAGGGTCAGGACCGTGCGCACACCGCGCACGCCCGCCGCATGCATCAGCAACGGCACCAGGCCGGCGTGCCAATCATGTGCGTGGACCACGTGTGGCACATCCAGGCCCGGCAGGCCTTGCGCGATGCAGCTTGCTGCGTGGGACAGCGCCGCGAAGCGCAGGGCGTTATCGGGGTGTTCCTTGCCTTCGCCATCGACGTAGGGGCTGACACGGTCATACAGCGCATCGTTGCACAGGGCCAGGACCCTCATTCCGGAAGACCGGCATTGGCCACGCACCAGGGTGGCCGGGCCGCCCGGCAGGTCCGGCAGCCGTGCAACCGTACGCGCACGGCTCAATCCGTCAACCACGCCAGGGTAGGCGGGAAGCAGCACCTGGACATCCTGGCCGGCAGTCCCCATGGCCAGCGCCATGCCGGTCACCGCATCTCCCAGGCCCCCTGTCTTCGCCAAGGGGTAAGCCTCGGCCGTTACCATCAGCACTCGAATTGGCGGCATTTGCCTCGTTCCCATTACGTGCGGCTGGCGGCAACATGCCCAGGCCAACCCATTGGGATTCACTCTACGCATCCGTTCCGTCCCGGGTTCCCCCCATGTGTAATGACGCGTGACGGAGTGCGATGTGCGGAAGTGGTGCGCAAGGCGGTCCTGGCGAGCGCCACGGCGGGGCATGCGGCCCCCTCATGCGCAGAATGTGTTGCAGTTGTCGCGAAGTCTGACGAGGCGCTTACCGCGCGTGACGAGTGTCGCCGCCGGACATCCTGGCCTCGACCGCGAGGTAGGCCACCAAGCCGAGTACCAGCGGCGTCAAGGCATAGCAGGCCCGATACATCAACACGGCGCCCAGGATGGTGGGCGCGGGCAATTGCGAGGACAGTGCGGCGACGAAGATGGCCTCGGTCGTGCCCAACCCGCCCGGGATGTGCGTGACCACGGCCGCGATGCTGGCGCACAGGAGAATGCCCAGCACAGTCGGATAGGCGACCTCGCCCTGCAGGAAGGCATACAGGATGGCGGCCATCAGGCACCATGACAGTGCGCCCAGCAAGGCCTGGCTGCCGGCCATGCGCCAGGACGGCAGGTGGATTTCCTGTTCGCGTAGCGTCCAGTCACGCTTGCGCGAGAATGCACACAGGGCCAGGTAGCCCCCCGCGATGGCCAGCAATGCCGCGCCGATGAGCGCCAGCAATCCCTTGCCCAACCCCCACCCTTCGGGCGTGGGCACGACCCCCCCCACGAACAACAAGCCGCCCAGCCAGGCATAGCCCAGCCAGTTGGTGATGGTGCTGAACAGAAAGATGCGGCTGATCGTCGCCGTGTCCAGGCCCAGCTTGGCATAGAGCCTGAAGCGCACGGCCACGCCGCCCAGCAGCACGCCAAGGTTCTGGTTCAGCGAATAGCTGATGGCCGTTACGCCCAGCACTTTCCAGGCGGGAAGATCATGGCCGGCGTACCGGCGCGACAACAGGTCGAAGCTGGCATAAACGGCATAGCCGGCGGCTGCCAGCGCCAGGCCCAGCGCGATGGTAAGCGGCGGGATGCGGCGTGCCGCGGTCAGCACCTCCGGCCAGTCGACCTGCATGGCCAGCTTGCCGATCAGCACGGCGGTCACCGCCATGATGAGCCCGACGAAGCACTTCTTCAGCCCGCTCCCGTGTGCCCGGATCCAGCCTCGCACCCCGCGCGGCTGGCGGGCGTGCGCATCGGCGCTCATGAGGTCTCCCCAACGTCCGGGTGGTCGAACGCGTCGGCGGAAATGGTCTTCAGACGCGAGCGATGGGCGGGAAAGTAACCTGCCCATGCCGGAAAGCGCCGCAGGAAGTGGAAGACGAACACACCCGTCCACAGCTGGCGCAGGGTGCCGCCCGAACGCGAGGGCGCGGGCGCGCGCTGGCAATGATGGGCCATCAGGCGTTCCAGGCTTTCGCGCAGCGCCTGGTTCAGCGCGGGATCGCGCACCACGACGTTTGCCTCCAGGTTCAAGGACAGACTGAGGGGGTCGAGATTGCTGGAGCCGATGGTGGACCATTCGTCGTCCACGATCGCCACCTTGCCGTGCAGCGGGCGCTGGCAGTATTCGTAGATTTCCACGCCTGCCTCGAGCAGGTATTCATAGAGCATCCCTGCCGCCATCTTGGCCACCGGCATGTCGGGCTGGCCTTGCAGGATCAGGCGAACCCGCACGCCGCGGCGAGCCGCGCGCGCCAGGTCATGCAACAGGCGAAAGCCCGGAAAGAAATACGCATTGGCGATCAGGATTTCCTTGCTCGCGCTGCGGATGCCGGTGCGATAGACCCGTTCGATATCGTCGCGGTGCTGGCCGTTGTCGCGGAATACCAGCCGGCCTGTGCCCGGCTCGACGAGGTCGGCCTCGGGAGGCGGGCGGCGCCGCAGGCGCGGCAGGCCACGCTTGGCGGGGGCCAGCATCTTGCGGGCGAACTCGCGCAGGTCGCCCGCTAGCGGGCCGTCGATCTGCACGGCGTAGTCCTGTTTGGCTTCGGGGCCGAAGTCGGCCAGGTGATCGGCGGAGTAATTGATGCCGCCGATCAGCGCACGCTCGCCGTCGATGGTCACGATCTTGCGGTGCATGCGGCGGAACCAGTTCGTGCGCATGCCCAGGACACGCGGGCGCGGGTCGAACACGTGGAAGCCCACGCCGGCGTCGGTCATGCCGCCGACGAATTCCTCGGACAGGCCTTCCGAGCCATAGCCATCGACGGTCAGCTCCACCTGCACGCCACGCCGCGCCGCCGCGATCAGCGCCTCGCGGATCTTCTGACCGACCTTGTCGTCGAAGAGAATGAATGTCTCGACCAGGACTTCCTTGCGGGCCTGTCCGACCAGCTCGATCACGCGCGGGAAGAATTCCTCGCCGTTCTCGAGCAACTCGAAGCGATTGCCGCTACGCCATTGGGCGTTCATACCTCAACCTCCGCCGCGATCGGCAAATGATCAGACAGGGTCCGCCAGGGCCGGGCGCTCATGGGCAGGGGCTTGAACTGCCGGATGTTGCGCACGTAGATACGGTCCAGCGGCAGCAATGGGAAGCGTGCGGGAAAGGTGCGCGCGGGCGCCCCGAAACTGTCCGTATAGACCTCCGTGGCGTCGCAGGCCGCGAGCACCTGGCCGGCGCGGCGGCGCCAATCGTTGAAGTCGCCGGCCACCACGACGGGCTCGCCATCCGGCAAAGTGTCGCGCAGCAGCGCGCACAGGCTTTCCAACTGCAGGCGCCGATGCGTCTCGTGCAGGCCCAGGTGGACGCAGACCGCGTGCACCGGTACGCCTTCCACGTCCAGCACGCAATGCAGCAAGCCGCGGTTCTCGTGCCCGGGCACGCTGATGTCGTGGTTGTCGTAGGAGATGATGGGGTACTTGGACAGGATCGCATTGCCGTGATGGCCGTCGGTGTAGACCGCGTTGCGGCCGTAGGCGAAGTTGGGCCACAGCTCGTCCGCCAGGAACTCGTACTGGGTCAGCGTCGGCCAGGCCCGGTAGCGGCTGGCGTGGCGCTGGTGCTCGCCGATGATCTCCTGCAGGAAGACCACGTCCGGCGCCGCGTAGCGGATGGCGTCGCGAAGTTCGTGGAGGATCATCTTTCGATTGAAGAACGTGAAGCCCTTGTGGGCGTTGACCGTCAGCACGCGCAAGCCGATGGGCGCACGGGTGCCAGCACCCGAGGGCATGGCGGGAAGGGGGGAGGGGGGCGGGCTGCTGCGCAAGCTTGTTACCAACGTTACGGGGCTGCGACGTCGGGGCGCTTGCTTGCGCTGGGGGCAGTGGGCGCTGCCGCCCGGCGGGAGCCCGGCGCAGTGGCGGCAGCGCTGGCCGGGCGCAGGCCGGATCGCGCCGGAGACGGAGAAGAGCCGGGCGCAGTGCTGCCCGGTCGTTCAGGCACGCCGGGAACGTAATAAGGTAGACGGGCGGAAACCATGGCGCCTCCTGGGCATCGGATTTGTCATCACGATGCCGCAGTCGCCCTTGCCAAGGTTTGTCCGAAGGTATCCAGGCGTAGGCGCCTGCTGCGCTCAGGCGGGCTGGGAGGCGTCGGGTTCGGGCCGCCGCCACAGCCAGGCGAGCACGCCTGCCATGCACGCGGCGGCGGGCCAGGCGACCCAGGCGGGCGGGCCGGCGTGGAGCAGCACACCCAGGCAGACCGTCATGGATACGGTTGCGCTGATCTTGGCGGCGCGGCTGACGCGCCGCCCCTGGCGCCAGTTACGCAGCAGCGGACCGAACCACGGGTGCGCGTGCAGCCAGTGGTGCAGGCGGGGCGAGCTGCGCGCCGCTGCCCAAGAGGCCAGCAGCACGAACTCCGTGCTGGGCAGGCCGGGCAGGAAGGCGCCGGCGACCGCCAGGCACAGGCTTGCGCAAGCCAGCAGGAAGTACAGCGCACGCTGCAACGGCGAGCGTGCGGGCGCGGGCACGTCGTGAAGCGGGACGGCCGGGCCGGGCAAGCCCGACCCCAGGGCCTGGCCGCCAGGCTCGGCGCGCATGCGGCCAAGCGGGTTCATGCGCCCAGGTCGAAATGGCGCGTGAGCAGTTGGCCGAAGCGATTGTAGGCAGCGTTGGCGCCCGCGATGACGGCGTCGTGCGTGGCCGGATCGATGGCATCGCTGTCCAGCGAGGCGACGAAGCGGCGCCACACGATGGCGCGGCCTTCCGGATAGGCAGCCAGGTTGCGCGCGCCGAACTCGGCCGAGAGGCCCAACTGGGCCTGGGCTTCCTTGAACAGGAAGGCGGCGCCCAGGGTCGAGCCTTCGGATACGTACAGCCAGCCCAGCGCTGCGGGCATGGTGACGCCGATGCTGGCGATGTCGTCCTGCGGCGCGGCGGCGCCCAGGTCGCGCAGGTCGGCCAGCGAAGCCTCTTCGCGGCCACGCGCTTCCAGGTCGGGCACGGCGGACTTCACGGCGGCGTCCTTGAACAGGAACTCGACGTCGCGCTGGAACAGGTATTGGGCGGCGACGAAGCGGGCATAGGACTCACGGCTGGCGAAGGGCGCGGCGCGCGCCATCAGCGTGTGCATGCGCTCGTGCTGGTCGTTGGTTTCTTGCTTCAGGCGCTGCGAGAGCGAGGGGCGCTCGAGGATTTCGGTGGTCATGATGGCGGCTGCAAATGAGGGGGTGAGGGGACGCGGGATAGCTGCCGCGAATGGGTTTCATTATTTCCCAGCCCCCCGGGAATGACACGTTAAAGTTGCTTAAGGAATGCAGGCTCCGGCTGGCTCGGAAGCCGCGCCAGGAAAGGCTTTGCTCAGAATCCGGTCTCTCGCACGAGAATGGCGGCGGCACGGCGCCACGTCTTCGCCAGCAGGCTCTCGGCCGCGCCATCGATGACCACGGTGCCACGCAATGCCTGCGCGCGCGGCATGGGCGCCGTTGCGTCATCGGCGGGGCGCAGCAGCACGCGATACACAGCGCGTTCCGGCATCAGGCCCTGGCTCTCCGGGTCATGCCGTTTGTCGCTGGCGGGCGCCTGCAGCGCGGCGATGCCCCCGCCGTGCGTGGAACTGAGCTCGGGCGCCGCAAGCAGGCGGCGGGTGGCGGTGGCCGAGATGTGCTCCACGCGCAGGTCGATGGCATCCAGGCGTGGGTCTTCGGCAAGGAAACGGGCTTGGCCGTCCTGGCGCAGCCGATGCAGGTCCTGCTCGGACACGTAGGCCTCCACCCGCATCTGGCGCGGATCCGCCAGCGTCGCCAGCCATTCGCCCTGGCCGACCCACTCGCCTTCGGCCAAGGGGTGGGCCTGATCCGCGACGACGCCATCGAAGGGGGCGCGCAGCGTCAGTTGCGTGGCCTGGCGCGACAGCACGTCGAAGCGCGCCTGTGCGGCCTGCAGCTCGCCCAGCGCCACCGGCACCGAGGCCGCCGTGTCCCGCGTCATGGCCTGGAAGGCCTGTTGCCATTGCAGCACGCGGATGCGGCGCGCCAGCGCGTCGCGCTCATGCTCGAGATCAGGCGCGCGCAGCACGAAAAGCGGCGTCCCGGCCGGGATGGCCTGGCCGGCTTGGGCGGCGATCCGTTCCACCTGTGCGCCGACGGGCGCGATGATCTGCGCCTGTTGCGCGGCGCGCAGCAGGGCCGGCGCGTCGATGCGCGTGCGCCAGGGGACGATGGCGGCCAGCAGGGCCAGCACGGCCATGATGGCGGTCAGGCGGCTGCGGCGGTTCCAGCCCTGGCCTTGCGCCTTGCCCAGGCGTTCGCGCCAGGCGAGCAGTTCGGTGTAGAGGGGACGAAGGATGAAGGCCACGATCTCGATGGCGAAAAGGACGATGCCCAGCAGCTTGAACGCCATGTGATAGACGAGCAGGGCAATGCCGAGGAAGAGGAAGAAGCGGTAGATCCAGACGCTGTAGGCATACAGGATCAGCGTGCGTTCGCGCCAGGGCGCGAACACTTCGGGCTTGTCGTCGCCCAGGCCGAAGAGCCATTCGCGCAGGCGCCAGCGGCCCAGCGCGAAGGCGCGGTGCTGCAGGTTGGGCACGTTCAGCGCGTCGGACAGCAGGAAATAGCCGTCGAAACGCATGAGCGGGTTCAGGTTGACGGCCAGCGTCAGCAGCCAGGTGGTGGTGGCCAGCATGAAGGCCGCGCTGCGCAGCATGCCGTCGGGCAGGAAGCTCCAGGCCAGCGTGGCCCAGGCGGCCAATGCGGTCTCGGCCGCCATGCCGGCGGCGCCGATGGACAGGCGCTTGCGCCGGCTGGCCAGGCGCCACGCCCCCGAAGAGTCGGTGTACAGCACCGGCCACATCACCATGAAGGCCACGCCCATGGTGGCCACGCGGCAGCCATGCTGCTTGGCGGCATAGGCATGGCCCAGTTCGTGCAGCACCTTGGCCGCGCCCAGCGTGATGCCCGCGGCCAGCGCGCCTTCCAGGGTGAAGAAATGCAGGAAGGTGTGCAGGAACTGGTCCCACTGGCGCGCCGCCAGGAACAGGCCGACGAGTCCGGCAGCCACTGTCAGCCGGGCGAAGCTGCGCGTGAAGAAGAGCCGTTGCACCAGCGGCAAGGTACGCGCGAGGAACGCGTCGGGGCGCACCAGCGGGACGCGGAAGAACAGGTACTGGTGCATCAGCTGCTTCAGCCAGTGGCCGCCACGGCGGGCCTGGGCGGCCTGGCGATGCTGGGCGATGGCCTTGGGGCCGCGGGATTGGACCAGGCTGTTGCGTTGCAGGAATTGCGCGAAGGCGTCGACGTCGGCGGCGTCCAGCGCCAGGGTCGTCTCATCGCTGATGGCGCGGGCGATGGCATCGGCCTTGCCCAGGCGCCAGCGGGCCAGCATCTCTGCCTCGGCCCAGCCGATCTGGAAGAAGGCGGCGCGGCCGGGGTCTTCCAGCGTCCAGACGGGCGACCCGTCATGGTTGCGCGGGGAACGGTGCAGCAGCAGGTCCTCGCGCAGCAAGGGCAGGGGCGCGGGCTTCGCGGCGGGCGAGGGCGGCGCGCCCGCGGGCAGCGGCAGGGACGGCATCGCGGAAGCCATCGCGCCTACAGGCCGAGCCACACGCGCAGCGTGGCCAGCGGCTTGCGCAGCAGGTAACCCGCCAAGGGCGTACGCGAGCCGTACAGCTTCGCGGTGCCCTTCAAGCCGACACGGGGCAGGTCCTCGGGCGCGACGGTTTCATCGAAGCGGGCGCGCACGCGATAGGCCAGCGTGCCGTCGGCGGCGGGCGCGGCGCGATAGCCCACGCGCACCAAGGTGGCGGACAGCGGCGCGGCGGGCGCGGTATTCAGGAACAGGCTGACGGTGGCGCCGGCGGGCAGGTCGATGGCGTCGCCCACGGGCAGCAGGATCTCCAGTTCCGCATCGCCCGGATCGGCCACCATCATGATGCGTTCGCCCAGTGCCACGGGCTTGCCGATCCAGTCCGCCGGATCGTCGAAGAGGGCGATGCCGTCGCGTTCCGCGCGCAGCTGGGTGCGGGCGAGCGCCTTGGTGTAGTAGTCGGCATCGGCGGCCGCCTGGTCGCGCTTGCCCAACGCCAGGGCCAAGGTTGCCTTGCTGCGCTCGTCCACCAGCGCCTGCTGGCGGTTTTGCCGCAGTTCGGCGTCGGCGACCGCCAGGGCCTGGCGCGCCGTCTCCAGCCTGCCTTCGAGTTCGCGCGAGTCCAGCGCGGCCAGCAGCTGGCCGGCCGTCACGGCTTGATTGGGGGCGACGGCGATGCGGTCCACCACGCCCTGCAGCGGCGCACGCACGGCGAAGGGCGAGCGGGCGACGACTTCGGCGGGGGCCAGCACGGACTGCCGCACGGGCAGGCACAGCAGCACGAGCAGGGCGGCGGCCAGGGCCAGCCACCAGCGGCCGCGCCGTTTGCCGTGCCGCAACGTCGCCCACCAACCTTTGGGGCCGCGCCGCTCCTGGCGAGGGGCGAGCGCACGCCAGGCATGCGCGTAGGCGTCGGCCAGCAGGCCGAGCACCTGGCTTTCCCCGGGGGCCCAAGGTGTGTCGCGCCACAGGGCCAGCAGCCCCTGGCGCGGGGCGCCGTCGCGATCGGCCGCGAGCGGCAGGGGCAGCAGCCAACCGTGGGCGGGCAGGTGCTCGGCCCACATGGCGGCCTCGTCGGCCTGCGCCTGAAAGGCGTCGGTCTGGCCCGCGCGGGCGCGCGCCGCCAGCACGCCGGCCAGCCATACGGTGTAGGGAGCATTGGCGTCCGGCACGGCCAATCCCGACAGCGCCGACACGGTCCCGTCGCCGCCCGGGTCGGGCAGCCACAGCGCGGCCTGCCGATAGGGCGCGAGCGCGTGCGTGTCATTGACCATGAGAAACGCCAGCTCCTGCGTGTCGGCGCAGGCGCGGGCGCGCTGCTCCAGTTGCAGGAGGGCGGCGAGCCGCTGTTCGCGGGTGGGGGAAAGGGGCGTGGTCACTGCGGGTTCGATACGGGGCAGGTGCTGGGTGGCGTCAGGGCGTCTTGCCGGCAGGCGGATCGATGCGCACGTTGCCGCTCATGCCGGGCAGCAGGTCGGCGGCCGCGCCGTCCTTGCCGGCCAGGCGGCCGATGATCTTCACGGACTGGCTGATCGGGTCGACGGCGCCGGCGATGTGCGAGACCTCGGCCTCGTAATCGCGGCCGGTTTCGTCGACGCTGATGCGCAGCGGATAACCGGGCTTGAGCCAGGCCAGCCAGCGCGAAGGCACGATGGTTTCCAGCTCGAAGGCCGAGTCGTCGTAGATGCTCAGCAGCTTCTGGCCCTCGGCCACGCTTTCGGCCGCGCGCGCATAGCTTTCCCCCACGCGTCCGGCATATGGCGCGGTGATCGTGCAGCGTTCCACCAGCACGCGCTCCGCGCCGCTTTCGGCCCGCGCCACGGACACCGCCGCGCGGGCCTGCTCCACATCGGAGCGGCTGATGGACTTCAGCGTGTCCAGCTGTTCCGCGACGGCAAGCTTCTTGCGGGCGGCCGCCTCGGCCTGCACGGCGCGTTCCAGCCGCGCGCGGTTCAGCGCGCAGTCGTAGGCCACCAGCACGTCGCCCTTCTTGAAGCGGTCGCCTTCGCGCAAGGGCAGGCGGTCGATGCGCGCCGCCAGTCCGCTGGAGATCACCGCGCGGCGTGCAGCCACCAGCTGCGCGCGCGTGCTGTCGACCTGGGCGGACAAAGGCGAGGAAGGCGTGGGCAGCGGCGGCAGGTCTTGCGACCAGGCTGGCGCGGCCAGCCACAGGACGGCCGCCAGCGCCAGCCGGGCGCCAGGACGGCGTCGCGCGTAACGTCCGGTCATGTCAGCGCGCGCTCACGGGCAGCGCCTGCACGGCGGCGGATTCGGTGCCATTGCCGGCCACGGAACCCAGGTGGTTCCAGGGGCTGCCGCTGACGGTGCGGCGCGCGGGCGGCGCGGCGGGCGCGGGCGCCGCCGGCTCCGCCAGGGCCACGGGCGTGGCCGCTGCGGCATCGGGCTGCGCCAGGCGCGGCACATCCACATGGCCGCGCTCGATCAGGCGATTGGTTTCGGCGATGTCGCGCGCCAGGCTGGCCAGGCTTTCGTCGGCGATGCGCTCGGGCAGCGGGTCGATGCCGGCCGCCTGGTAGACCGTGTTCTGGGCATTGACGAGTTCGGCGTAGCTGAGGTCGCGGGCGCGGGTGGCCAGCAGTGTTTCCACCTTGGCGCGCACCAGCTCCAGGTGCGTTTCGGCGCTGTTGCGCGCGGCGTTCTCGGTCTGCACCTGGATGGCGTCCTGCAGGCGGCTCAGCTCGTTGGCGCGCTTGAAGGCGGACTCGGCGCGTTCGCGTTCCAGCCAGGCGATGTGCACCTGGCTGAGCACCGTCATGCGCAGGGCCTGGCGGCGCAGCACGGCCACTTCCTCGCGCGCTTCGCCCGCGCGGCTGATGGCGGGCCACGACAGCACGTTCAGCAGGTTCCAGCTGACCTGCACGCCGGCGTCGGCCCAGTTGTTGTTGGCCAGGTACTTGTTGCTGTCGTAGTTCAGGCCGCCGAAGAGCTGCGCGTTGGGAAAGAGACGCAGGATCGACATGCGGGTTTCCAGCACGGCGTTGCGGGCCAGATAGCTTTCCTCGCGCAGCTCGGGGCGGCGCACCATGGCCAGCGCTTCCAGGTCGTTCAGCTCATAGGCCAGCCGGGGCGGCGCCAATTGGCCTTCGTCGGGCAGCGCCAGCGTGAAGTCGGTGGCGGGCGGCAGGTTCATCAGCGTGGCCAGGCGCGCCTTGGCCTGGGCCAGTTCGTTCTCCAGCGCTTCAGTCTGGCGCACCATGTTGAGCAGGTCGCGCTGGTAGCGCAGCGCCAGGATCGGCGCCACCAGGCGCTTTTCCTCGGTCTGGCGGGCGTACTCCAGCGTCTGGCGGGCTTCGGCCAGGGTCGACGCCACGCGATTCTTCAGCCGCTCGGCGGTCACGGCATTCCAATAGGCGCTACGGGTCTGGCGGATGATGTCGGCCACCACGCGGCGGCGGCGCTCTTCGGCGGCCAGCGCCTTGTTGCCCTGGGCCTTGGCGCCGAAATAGCTCAGCCCGAAGTCCAGCACGTTCCACGACAGCTGCAGGTCGGCGGTCTCGCCTTCGCGCTCCTGGCTGGTCGAGGGCACCAGGGATTGCGCGCCGGTGGCCAGCGATTCGCTGGACGAACCGTAGTCATTGCTGCGGGTGCGCAGGCCGGCGCGGGCGGTCAGCTTGGGCAGCATGCCCTGCTTCTGCACGTCGACCAGGTTGTCCTCCAGCGCGCGCTCCATCAGGGCCAGGCGCTGCTGCAGGTTGTACTTCACGGCGCGGGCAATGGCTTCGTCCAGCGTGACCGGACCGGACAACGGTTCCTGCTGGGCGAACATCGCGCCACGGTCGCTCTGATCGTGCGCCAGCAGGTCCTGCGTGCTCAGGCGCTCGGGCGGCGCCACGGCGCAACCGGCGAGCAATGCCGTGGCCAGCACGGTCAGGACGAGGGGGCGGGTGGCGCGGCGTTGCATAGGCGTCTCGAAGTTAGTCGTGTGAGTCATGGCGAAGATCAGCTTTCTACGGTGAGGGGGGCGGCCGGCCGGGCGCCGTCGGGCGCGTGGGCGGGCTCGGCCTGGACGTCGTCGCCCAGGCTGGCAAGGAACTGGCGGGCCTGGTCCAGCAGGTCCTGCGCGGCGGTCTGGCGCAGTTGCTGGCTGAGGGCGGGTTTGTGGGCGAGGGTTGCGGTGTCGTCCTGGGCGGCGTCGTGCGCGGGCACCCAGGCCACGGGCTTGGCCGCCGAGAGCGTGACGGGCACGCTCAATGTGTCGCCCGTGGCGCTGCGGACCACCAGTACCAGCGACAGCCGCTCCGAGCCTGTGAGGCCCGGCGCGACGATCAGGCCGCGCGCGGCATCCAGGCGCAGCCCGTCGGGTAGCGGGCTGCCGTCGGCCATGCGCAGGCCGATGGCCGCGATCGGCTCGGTGCTGCGGATGAGGCCCGCGGGCAGGGCATACAGTTGCCGGTTGCCGGCCAGGTCATTGCGCCAGACCCCGGCCAGCGACGCGACGGAAGCACTCAGGCCTTGCGCGTCGGGGCCCGCCAGCACGATGAGGCGGGACGTGGCGCCATTGGGCGTTTCCAGCTGCCAGGGCGTGGCGGTGTCCGCGTCCCGGCGTTCCAGGGAGTCGGCCAGGAGCTGATCGAGCACCTGGGCGGCGTCGCGTGGCTGGGCGCCATTCGTCGTGTCGCGCGGCGTCGACGCAAGGCTGTCGGCGACGACCGGCGACGCAGGCGCGAAGGCTTGCGAGGTGAACCATGTCACGTTGTCCTCTGCGTCCACGGGGACGCGCACGTCGAAGACATCGTTGCGCTGGAGGATGAGGACGTCCGGCAGGGGCGCGTCCGCCGGGGTGCCGGGGGTGGGCGTGGTGCCGGGATCGGTGCCTGGATTCGTACCCGGGTCCGGATTCGGCACGACGCTGGCCTCGGCCACCGTCAGCGTCACGGTGCGCGTGATGCTGGCGCCCGAGGGATCGGTCGCGCTCAAGGACAGGGAGTAGGCCCCCACGGCCTGCGCGCGGCCGTAGATGGTGCGGGTGTTCGGGTCGAACACCAGGCCCTCGGGCAGGCCCTGCACTTGCCAGGCCAGCGTGTCGCCGTCGGCATCGGTGAAGAGGCCGGCGGGCAGGGTGTAGGAATACGCTTCGCCGGCCCGTGCCGTATCGGGCGTGACGGCGATGCCGCTGTCGACCGGGGCGGTGTTGGGCGGTTCGGCGATAGCCAGCGTGAGCGTGCGGGTGGCAGTCTTGCCTTCGGGGTCGGTCACCGTGATGGTGATGACGTGGCTGCCGACGGCCGTGGCGGTGCCGCCGAGGGTGCGCGTATCGGCATCGAAGCTGAGACCGTCGGGCAGGCCGGAGACGTCCCAGGTCAACGTGTCGCCGTCGGGGTCGGAGAAGAGCGTCTCCGGCAGCACCAGGCTGTAGGGCCGGCCGCGCAATGCCTCATCGGGGGTGAAGGGTTCGCCGCTGTCCTCGGGGGCGCGGTTGGGTTCTCTCACCGTGACGTCCACGGTGTGCGCGGCGCTGTCGATCTCGCCGTCGTTCAGGCGCACGGTGATCGATCGGCTGCCTGCCGTGTCGCCCGCGCCGCTGGCGTAGGTCACCTGGCGCAGCAGGGCGTTGGCCTGCTCGCGGGTCAGCGCGGCGGTGAAGCGCAGGGTGGCGGTGCCGCCGGTCTGCGCCAGGGTCGCCACGGCCTGGCCGTCCAGCAGGATGGTGTCGCCGTCCACGGTGTAGCCGTTGCCGGCCAGCACGCCGAAACGATCGCCGGGCTGGCCGGTCAGCACAAGGCTGGCGCCCTGGTAGTTGCCCGCGCCGTCGTTGGCCGCGTCGAGCTCGGCATCGCGGATTTCCAGCGTGGGGGCGAGCAGGACGGGGTCGCCGCCGATGATGGCCACCGGGGTGGCCACGGGTGGCGTGCGCAGCACGGTCAATGCCTCGCCGACGACGATGACGCCGCCGTCCGCCGAGACCACGACCTGCTCCGCGCCGGTCATGCCCTGGCGGGTCTCCAGCAAGGCCAGGGTGGCGGTGGCGTAGTAGTTCAGGGAACCATCGGACAGCGTCACGAAGAGCGCCTTGCCGTCCGCCGACAGGGCGATGTCTTCGACGACCTTGTCGCCGTTGATCGTGCCCAGGTAGGTCAGCGCGCCGGCGGCGGCGTCCAGGCTGAAGGCGTGGACGGCCTGGGGGTGCTCCTCGACCGTCCACGTGCCTTCCCACCCGTTGAAGGTGCTGGTGCGGCTGTTGGCGATGAAGATCGTGCGGCCGTCCTCGCTGACCGCCAGGTGCTGGATATTGTCCAGCGTAATGGTCTGGCCGCTGGCGTCGGTGCCGCCGGAGTGGATGTACCCCAAGGTCGCCGGCACGCCGTCCGCATCACGTTGGAACACGATCAGCGTCGACCCGTTGGACGGCAAGGTCACGACGAAGATGAGGTCGCCGCGCACCACGATGTCGGTGGGCTGCCACAGATAGGGGGCATCGTTCATGCTGGCTGGCAGCGCGCCCCCGAAACTCACGGTCCCGCTTGCGGCGTCGCGGTTCAGGTACAGCAGGGTGTTTCCGTTGATGGCGTACAGGTTCTTGCCGTCTTGCGACAGAGAGATCGCCTTCAGGTCGAAGAGCGCGCTCTGATCGACGGCGTGATCGCTGACCAGCGTGGCCTGGTGGGTCAGCCCGCCTTGTGCATCCACCGTGAACGTGGCGATGGCATTGCCGTCCGCGCGCAGGGCGTACAGGTTCTCGCCGTCGGCCGACAGCAGCAATTGCTTGATGCCGTTCACGCTGCTTTCCGCGGGGAACGTGCCGACGTAGCTCAGCATGCCGGTCTGCGTGTCGCGGCTGAAGAGCGCGATGGCGCCTTGCGCGTCGCTCACATAGACATGCGTGCCGTCGCCGGACACCGCGCTGGCGGTCAACGTGCCCAGGCCGGATATCGTGGCCAGCGCTTGCACATCCTTCAGTTCGCCCAGCGACAGCACCGGGTCGGCGTCCACGACCGGCGCGTCGTTGATCGTGGTGATGTCGATGGCGAAGTCCAGCGCCGCCGATGCCAGGCCGCGCTGGTCGGCCAGCGTCACGCTGACCGCCACGCTGTCGCCGGGCACATTGCTGCTGTTGGCATAGGTGACCTGCCGCAGCGTGTTGCGCACGTCCGCCGTGGTCGGCGGGGTGCCCGCCGCGTCGCTGAAGCGGATGGTCATCACGCCGTCGGCGACGGTCAGCTGCCCGATCGTCACGCCGTCCTTCTTCAAGTCGGTGCCGTCCAGGCTCAGGCCATTGCCCGACTTGAATCCCAGCACGTCGGACGCGCTTTTGCCCGCGCCCAGGGAAATGGTCAGCACCGCGCCGTCGTAGTTGCCCGCGCCGCCATTGAAGGCATCCATCTGGGCATCGGACAGGTTCGCGCCCGCCGCGATCAGCACTGGCTCGGCCAGCTCGGTATAGGGCACGGTGGCGCCGCCGTCCAGCGTGGGCGCGGTGTTGGGGCTGGCAGGGCCCGCCAGCGTGACGGTCACGGTATCGGCGAGCGTCGTCGTCTGGTTCTGGTCGGCCCACTCCGTCACGGACAGGCTGATCACGCGGCTGCCGCTGGCGGCGTCGCCGGTGTGGCCATACGACAGGCTGTCGATGACCGCGGCGACGTGCGTGGCGGAATCGTTGAAATACAGCGTCACGGTGGCGACGCCATTGGCGAGCTGCACCGAGTACTGCTGGCCGTTGGGCAGTGTGAATACGCCGCTCAGCGATTGGTCCAGCGTGATCCTGCTGCCGCCGACGGCCAGGAAATCGCTGGCATCCGAGGGGCTGATGGTCAGGATGACGCGCGCGATGTTCTGGCCCGCCTCGACGGTATCGATCACGGTGTTCTCGAACAGCTTCACCCGCTCGCCTTCGGCCTGGAAGGTGGGCGAAAGCGGCGTGGTGGTGACGACGGGCGGGTCGTTCACCCCGGTCAGCACGACCTCGGCCGATAGCGTGTCGCTGTTGCCGTCGCCGTCGTTGAGCGTGACGCGCAGGGCAATGCGGTCGCCGTTGGCGGTGGGATCCTTGCTGTCGTTGGCATAGGCGATGCGGCGCAGCACCTGCTGCGCGTCGGCCTGGCTGACGGCGGAGGTGAAAGTCAGCGTGAGCGTGCCGCCGTCCTGCTTGAACGTGCCGATCTCCACGCCACCCAGCAGGAGCCGTTCGCCGTCCAGCGCCAGGTTCGCGCCGTCGATGAAGCCATAGCGGTCGTCGGGTTGCGCGCCGCCTTCGCGTGCGATCGAGATGCTGGCGCCGTCGTAGTTGCCCAGGCCGCCGTTCAGCGCGTCCAGTTGCGGGTCGGAGAGCATGGCCGAGGGCAGCACCGCCACCGGCGTTTCGCCTTCGGTGTAGGCGGCCGGGGCGGGTTTCAGAGACAGGGTCAGCAAGCCATCGCCGGAAGAGAAGTCGCCCACCAGGTAAAGTCTGGTGCCATCTTCGCTCAGCGTGGCGCCGCGCAGGGCGTCCAGGCCGATGCCGCCTTCCCACCGGTCCCCCCATTCGGTCAGCTCGGCGACGGGCGAGGGGGCGCCATCCGCGCCGAGGCGATAGATGCCGATCTTGTCTTCGCCGATCAGGAAGAGCGCCGAACCGTCGGGCGACACGATGACCTGGCGGGTGGCGCCGTCCAGGGTGGCGGCGGCGACCGCCGTCAATTGGCCGTCGGCCCCCAGCGCCAGCGTGTGCAGGCTGGCGGTGCCGTCTTCGCCTGCATCGACGACGTAGAGCGTCTTGCCGTCGGGCGAGAAGGCCAGGGTGGAGGAATAATAGAACGCGCCCTGCGCCGCGGGATCCTGGCCTTGCGCGGCCATGACGAAGGTCAGGGCGCCGGTGGCGGGGTCGACCCGGAAGACGCTGGCCAGCGTCGTGCCGCCGGCCGTGCCGACCACCAGGTAGTTGCCGTCAGGCGACAGCGCCAGCGAATTGGCGGCATCCACGTTTGCACTGCCGCTGCCCGAGGCGGGCAGGGTGTCGGTCAAGGTGAACGCATCGCCCTGGCGGGTGTAGACCAGCAGGCTGTCGCCCGCCGCCAAGTAGACCTTGTCGCCTTGCGTCAGCACGTCGCGGATCATGCCGTGGGCCTCGACCGCATCGGCGGCGAAGCTGCCCGCGGCGGTCAGGTCGCCGGTCGTGGCATCGCGGCCAAACAGCGCGATGCCGGCCTCGCCGACCACGTAGAGCGTTGCACCGTCAGCCGAGACGCGCATGGTGGAGGCGCCGGTCAGCGCGGGGACTTCCGCGTGCGTGAAGGTTTGCGCCACCGACAGCGAGCCGTCCTCGGCGCGTTCCAGGACATGGAGCCGGAAGACCGGATCGTCGTTGAACGTGCTGCTGTTCCATGCTGTGGTGGGTTGCAGGATATAGATCCTGTCGCCCACGGAGACCACGCTGGCCGCCTCGGCGAACAGGGCGGTGAAGCCGTCGTCGGCGACCGGGGCATACACCTCGGGCGAGTCCAGCGAGTCCGCCGGCGTGCTCAACGCCGGCGCCTCGTATTGCACCTGCACGCGCGTGGTCAGGGCAAACGACGCCGTGTCCTGGCCCCCGTTGTCGTTGCCGCCGTCGTCGCGCAACGACGTCAGCGTGATGGCGCGTTCGCCCAGCGTGGGCTCGGCGCTGCCATTGGCGTAGCGCGCGCCGTTGATGAGCGCCGTGGCGGCGGCGTTGTCCAGGCCAGCCGAGGCCTCCAGCACGACGGTGACGATGCCTCCGTCCACCGTGACGGCATAGGCCAGTCCGCTCGACGTGGTGCCGGTGCCGGCCACCAACGGGATGGCGGTGCCATCCAGCGTCAGCGTCTCGCTGGCGCCGTTCGCCACGCCGGACACGGTGAACGTCAGTTGGGTGATGGCCTGGCCGGCTTCGACGGCCGAGACGTCAGCGTCCTGGAAGAGCGCAACGGGATCGGCGCCGGGATCGTAGCCAGGGTGGGTGGGCGTGGCGGTTGCCACCGGGGCGTCATTGACAAGCGTGACGGCCAGCACCAATGCCACGTCCGCCTTGCCGCTGGGGAATTCGTCCTTCACCGACAGGGCCAGGCGGATGGTGGCGGCCGGGTCCTTGCTGGCGTTGCCGTAGCTGATGCGGTGCAACACCTCGTTGGCGGTGGCGGTGGAGGCCGTGGCGGTGAAGGTCAGTGTGAGCGTGCCGTCGACGCTGGTGAAGCTGGCGATGGTGGCGCCATCGAGCTGGATGTCGTTGCCGACGCGCTTGAGGCTGTCGCTGTCGGCGAAGCCGAAGCTGTCCTCGGCATTGGCGCCACCTTCGCGTGCCAGCGTGATCGTGGCGCCGTTGTAGTCGCCCGCGCCGCCGTTGCGCGCGTCGTAGTCGGCGTCCGACAGCGTGATGCCCGCGGCGGGCGTCGATGCCGTGCCTTCGGTATGGGTGCCGCGGCTTTCGTCGCCGGCGCTGATCATGCCCAGGGCGATGACACCGAAGAAACGGTGCTTGCCGCCATAGATCGACTTGCCGTCCGCGCTCACCGCGAAGCGGGTCATGCCGCCCGCCGTGGCGATGCTGCCGGCGCTGGTGGCGATGCCGTCGTCGCCCACCTGGTAGAGGCTCAGGCCGGTGCCGCCCGCGCTGCCCAGGTACAAGGCCTTGCCGTCGGCGGAGATCGCGACGCCGTGCGCCGTCTGGTTGCCGACGGAGACGCCCTTGGCATCGACCAGGCTGATCGTCTTGGCGGCGCTGTCGAAATGCAGCGTGGTGAGATAGAAATTATCGGTCGTGAGATACAGGTTGTCGTCCGCCGACACCACGAAGGCATTCACGCCTGTGAATGCATTGCTGCTGGGCAAGGTGGCCACCTCGGTGGCGGTACCCGTGGCATCGGTCCAGTTCAGCACGGTGCCGCTGCGTGTCAGTTGCCCCGCCAGCGACAGGCTGCCGTCGGCCGCGGCCGTGTAGACGGTCAGGCGGGCGGCGCTTTGCACATACACCGTGCCGTCCGCGCCAACCTGCATCGACATCGCCGTGCCGAATCCGTTGCCCGGCGTGTAGTCGCCCAGGGCCGTCAATCCGCCGTCGGCGCCAACCGTATAGGCGTAGACCCGGGTCGCGGACAGGGCATAGAGCGTGTTGCCGTTGTCCGCGACATCCACCTGCAGGATGCGTTCCGGGATCACCGAGGATGCGCCGCTCGCGGTCAGCAGGCCGTCGCTGCCCACGGAGAAGCTCGTCACGGTATAGGCGGTGCCGCTGCCGCTGCTGGCATAGATGCGGCTGCCGTCCTTGGCATAGGAGAATGTGGTCGCGCCGGCCAGCGCCAGCGCCTGGCGTTGCGTCAATGCGCCCGTGGCCGCGTCGCGGCTGTAGACGTACAGCGTGTGGGTGCCGTTGCCCAGTTGCCCGGTGCTGGCCGCGACCAGCAGCGTCTGGCCGTCGGCCGACAGCGTGATCTGGTTGACGTATTGCGAGAAGCCGTCGAGCGTGCCGTCGTGCGTGTAGCTCAGCGTATCGGCGTCTGGCGTCAGGGCGGGCGCGCTGTTCTGGGCTTCGGCGGCGTCGATGACCCGCAGCGTCAGGACGTGTTCGGCGCGTGTGCCATGCTCGTCGGTCACCGTGATCGTGATCTCGTAATCGCCCGCCGTGGTGGGCGTGCCGCTGATCGTGCGCGTGGCGGCATCGAACGTCAGCCCGGCCGGCAGCGTGCTCGTGCTCCAGGTCAGTGTGCTGTCGGCGTAGCCGCTGTCGGGGTCGCTGAACATGGCCGCGTCCAGCGTCACGCTGTAGCCTGCCTGGCCTTCGGGGGCAAGAGGCAGCGTGGCGGGCGCGGTGTCGCTGACGGCCGGCGGACGGTTGTCGATCTGGTCGACGACCAGGGTCACGGCGTGTTCCGCGGTGGCGCCGTAGGCATCGCTCACGATCACCTTGACGGCGAAACTGCCGGTCAGGATGGTGGTGCCGGAGATCGTGCGCGTGGCGGGATCGAAGCTCAGGCCCTCGGGCAGGCCCGTGACGCGCCAGGTCAGCGTGTCGCCGTCGGCATCGGTGAAGAGCGTCTCGGGCAACACCACGCTATAGGGGGTTTCGCTGACCGGGCGGGCGGGTGCGTAGCCCGTGGCGACGTCGTCGTCGACCCGCGGGGCGGCGTTCACCGGCAGCACGACCTCCACGGTATTGCTGTCCAGGGCGCCATCGTTGCCGCTGACGGTCAAGGTGATCGGAGTGCCCGCCGTGGCGTTGGCATTGGCGTAGGTCAACTGGCGCAGCACCTGGTTGGCGGTGGCCGTGCTGGTGGCGGCGGTGAACGTGATCGTCAGCGTGCCGCCGGTCGCGTCGAACGTCGCGATGGTCACGTCGTTGAGCTGGAGGGTGTTGCCGACCAGTGCCAGGCCATTGCCGCTGGCGAAGCCGAAACTGCTGCCGGCGCTGTGCGCGCCGTCGACGCTGACGGTAAGGGTCGTGCCGTTGTAATCGCCCGTGCCGCCCGACAAGGGGTCGGCATTGACGTCGGAGAGCGTCAGGTTCTCGGCGAAGCGCACGGGGTCGGCGCCGATGGTGTAGGCGTGCGTGGTGGACAGGCGCGAGAGGCTGCTGCCTCCCACCACGACGTTCTCGCCATCCGGGGAGATCGCCAGCGTGGCGGCGCCGTCCACGCCGGACACGGTGCCGCGTTCGACCAGCGTGTCGTTGGCGGTGATGACATAGACCGTCAGCGTGCCGTTGCTGGAGGTGGCATAGAGCGCGCTGCCGTTGGCGCTGACGGCCAGCGCCGTGACGCCGCCCAGGGCGACGCTGCCGCGGGCTTCCAGCGTGCCTTCGCGCAGCGCGTAGATGCGGATGGTGGAACCGTCGCCGATGAATACCAGGCTGCCGTCGGCCGTGGCGGCCAGCGAGGGCGTGGTGCCGGTGGGAATGCCGGTCACGAGCGATCCGAAGTCCAGCTTGCTGAGCGTGCCATCCTCGTTGCGCTGCAAGGTCACCAGGCTGGTGCCGGAGGCCACGAAGACATAGTCGCCGGTGCTGAAGACGGTGCGGGAACGCCCGCCGCCCAGCGCGCTCTCGTCCAGGCGATGCACCAGGGTCAGGTCGCCCGTGGCCGCATCGCGGTTGTAGACCGACATGCCGTTGTACTGGTGGGTGACGTAGAGCTGCTTGCCGTCGTCGGACAGGGTCATGTTGCGCACGGCGTCGCCCACGCCCATCGCACGCGCATTCGACAGCGTGCCGTCGGCGCCGATATCCAGCGTCACGACCTGTGCGCCGGAGATTCCGTACAGCGACTTGCCGTCGGCGCTGACTGCCAGGTCGACCAGGTTGTCCAGGCCCTCGACGTTGGCATGCAAGGCCTTGAAGCTCAACTCGTCGTGCTCGCCGATCGTGAAGACGGCAATGCTGCCCGATGCGTTGGCCGCATAAAGATACTTGCCGTCGCGGGAATAGGCGACCTCGCGGCTGCTGCCCAGGTCGGCCAGCGTGACGGCCTGCGACAGGTCAGGCACGCCGGCGTCAGCCAGCACCGGGGCGATGTTGATCTGGTTGAGGATCTCGATCTCGGCGCCAATGTCCAGGAGCGCGGTTTCCTGGCCGGCGTCGCTCAGGCTGGCGAGCTTCACCTGGATCGTGCCGCTTTCCACCGTCCTGTCGAGCGGGCGATAGGCCATGCCGTCGATCAGCGCGGCCACGTCGGCGGGCTGGTAGCTCGCCGACGAGCTGATGGACAGCGTGATGGTCGTCGTGCCGCCGCTGATGCGCACGTCATAGGAATAGCCGTGGCCGGCGGTGCTTCCGGTGAAAGACGTGGCTTGCAGGGCGATTTCGGTGCCGTCGATGACGATCGCATGCTTGGCGCCGCTGCGATCCACGGTGATCACCAGGTTCTCGAGCTCCTCGCCCTCGGCGTCCGGATGAACGGTGACATTGTCGAACAGGTCCACCGGGGGAAAACTGTCGGTGCTGTCGGTGATCGTGATCGTGCTGTCTTTCGGCGTGGCCTCCACCCCGGGCGCCGTCTCGGTGGGCGCGACGTTCTTGGCGACGTCGGCGGCCGTCTCGACCATGGCGGCGTCCAGCAGGAAGCGGGGTTCCAGGGCCAGTGCCTGGTGGCGGAATGTAGCGGAGCGGCGAAGGGTCATGGCTGTCTTCTCAGGATGAAGCAAGGGGGCCGGGCTCATTCGATGAGCGTGGTCAGCGAGGCGAGCTGGCGAAGTTCGTCGGCGAGATCGTCCAGGCGGGCCTGGATGCGTCCTTCGGTCGCGACGAAATCGAGGCCGGGCAGGTAGAGCTGGTCGGCGCCTTTCTCGGCGCAGACAGCTAGGCCCGGCCCGGCGATCTTGCGGAACTCGGATGCGCTTTCCACATTGCCATCCGACCCCAGGTCGTTGTTGGCCGTCTCGTCGCTGCCGGTCACGATCAGGTAGAACTTCAGGCGGCGCGCGCGGAAGCTGGTGCACAGATTGCGGAATCGCTGCGTGATGACGTTGTCGTCGCTCTGGTCCGGGGTGTCGCCGACACCGTCGACACGTTCGCCCACCCACGCGTTATAGGAGTCCGAGTCGAACCAACGCTGGTCGGTGGAGTTCACCAGCAGCACGATCGCCTTCACGCGGTCGCCGGTGCCGTCGTCGAAGTCGCGCGGCAGTTCGTCCTCAAGGCCCCAGCCCGCGTCGCCCCGGAAGGACGGGGAAAGCGCCATGGCGGCCCAGCCCATGGCGATGGCATAGTTATTGTTGAAGCGCGTGGACATCTGGTCCAGGCGTTGGTCGATCTCAGCCTGGTCGTTGGTGAGCGGCAGCAGCGGCGCGCCGGGGCAGCCCTTGTCAGCCACCATCCAGCGCGTGTCGTTCACGCCCGTCGCCTGGCCGAAGAACGGGTTCGGCCCGACCCAGCTGATGGGAGGCGCGCCAGGGCTGCCGTTCTCGGGCAGGTCATGGCGGTAGTAGATGCCGAACTGCTTGGCGGGCGGCTCGTCCCAGAAATAGTTCTGGTTGCGGTTCAGGCCGCGATACATGCACAGCAGATTGGCGCGGCGATCCGGGATGCGGCGGTCGTTCAGGCCGCTGTAGCCCGAACGGAACAGCGAAGTCAGCTCCACCGGCCGCAACGCGCCGTTCCTGCTCCAGTCGATGATGCGGTTGGCATGGCGCGGGTCGTACACGTTCACCGCCTGGCTGAAGGGCACCAGCGCGACCCAGGTCTTCTCGGATTCCTCGATCAGCCGGCGCGAGAAACTCTTGCCCAGGCGCCGCAGCACGGCCAGGTTGGCCGCATTTTCGCCCAGCGTGTTGGGCAGCACCAGGGCGACCTCGAGCGAGCGCTGGCGCGAGATGGCGGCGGACGCCACCTCGAGCGTCTGCGCGGGCGTGCTGGCCAGCATCGACGACGCGACGAACGAGGCCCGGACGCGCACGCCGGGCGAGTCCTCGAACGTGATGGCCTGTGCGCTGACCGTCAGTTCGCCTTCCAGCTGCGCGCGGTCCATGCCCAGGTTGGCTTCCACGTATCGCTGCGCGATGTCCTGGATGTTGGCATCGCGCGAGCCCGCATAGGCGCCCGCCGCGGCGAGCGCCGCCGCATCCGTGGCGCGCTTCAGTTGCGCGGCGTCTGCGGTCATGCGCGTGCCGTCCGACGAGAACGCCGACAGGGCCACCGCGCCGCCGATGAGCAGCAAGAGGAAGATGGCGGCAGCGCCGCGTTGGCGGCGAGGGAAGGCAAGGCGGCGCGTGAAGGGCATCATGATTGCGGGAAGGCGAGGCCGCTGGCACGGCTCTCGTCCGTCAGCGGGGTGTCCAGGGTGATGGTCTTGTTGGTGGCGCGAAACAGCGTGAGGGTCTCCAGCACCGCGGGCAGCATGACGCCGCTGGACAGCGCGATATCCCCGGTGTCGCGGCAGGCCTTCACGACGATCAGCGACATCGTGCTGTTGTCCACGGCGGCGTTGCTGTTCTCGGCCGGAGGATCCTCGGGCAGCTGGCCGGTATAGACGCCGCCGGCCACCGGCGCGTCGCAGAGCGCATCGGCGCCCCCGCGCCGCAAGGCCCAGGCCACGCGGCCGGACTGCAGCACGTTCAGGATGTAGAGCTGCTGCATCGCTTCATGACCCTGCATCGCGACGTCGGCGAGCACGTCGATCCCGGCCGTGGTCAGCCTGCGCTGGGCGGCGATGTTCACCGCCAGCACGCCCGCGGCGTTCTCGACGCGGATGCGCTCGCTGTGGATGCGTTGCATGTCCGCGCCGATCACGCCCACCCCGATCAGGATGGGCAAGGCCAGGGCGGCTTCCACGGCGAAGGCGCCGCGTTGCAGTCGGCGCAGCGAGGGCATCTTCACGGCTATTCAGTCTCCGTGCGTTGCGGCAGGTAGGCCAGCACCTGCTGGTAGCGGTAGCGGAAGGCGCTGCTGTCCACGCCCAGGAGGCGCGGCAGCGGCGTGATGAAGTCCTTGCGGATGTCCACCTCGATGCGCCAGGCAGGCTGGCTGCTGAAGGCGTTGGGCGTGGCCTCTTCGTCTTCCGTGCCGCCGCCCATCGCGTCCAGCGAGGTATAGCGCTCCACTTCCACCGTGGCGATGTTGGACTCGTCCAGGTAGTTGTGCGAGGCGGCCGCCATGCGTTCGCGCAGCAGCGACTCCATGGCGCCGCCGTCCGCCAGGCTGGCGGGACCGTCCTGGCGGAACTGCTGCACCGCGCGCTCCAGCGCGCTGGCGCCCATGTTGATGGTCAGGCCGATGTTGGCCAGTTCCATGAACATCATGGCCGCCGCGATGATCACCGGCAGCACATAGGCGGCCTCGACCGACAGCGAACCACGCTGGCGGCGCGGCAGGGCGAGACGCTTAGCCATTGCTGTCCTTCTCCTGCTCGCGCAGCTGCAGCAGGTGGCGGCTGGCCGCCAGCAGTTCGCCGGCCAGGGGCGCGCCGTCACGGATGCGCTGGCGGCGTTGGGCGAAGTCCTCCAGCGCACGCGGCACCAAGGAGGGCGACATGATGGCCGAGAGCGACTGGCGCGCGCCCGCTTCGTCGCCCTGCAGTGCGCGGGCGAAGGCCAGGTTCAGCGTCAGGGTGGGCATGGCGCGGGCATCGGTCTGCGACAGCAGGCGGATGGCTTGCTCGGTGTCGCCGCTGGCCAGGTGGGACAGCGCCAGGTTGTTCAGCGCACGGAAATCGGAGGGGTCCAGTTCCAGGGCCTGGCTGAAGAGCTTGCGCGCGCCGTCGTGGTCGCCGCGCGCATCCAGCAGCACGCCCTTGGCGTTCAGGGCCGGGACGTTGTTGGCGTCGACGGCGAGCGTGCAGTCGAAGTCGGCCAGCGCGGCGTCCTGCAGGCCCATGTTCATGCGGGCGCGGCCCAGGCCGTTGCACAGGGTCACGGTGGCGGCGGAAGACAGCTTCGTGCCCGCCTCGTTCAGCGCGCGGCGCGCGCGGCCGAACAGGGCCAGGTTTTCCTGCGGGCTTTGCACGGGCGCCGCGACGCTGGCGTATTCCAGCACTTCCAGCGGCTTGAGCGCGCCGCGCTGCTCCAGTTGCGCATAGACGCCGGCCGCGCCTTCATAGCGGCCCTGGTCGCGCAGCAGGCGGGCCAGCTTCAGGCCCTCGGCCGTGCTGTCGGCGCTGTTTGCCGGCGGACGCGGGGTGGCGGCGGTGGGGGTGGCGGGCGTGGGAACGTTGCGGGTGCCGGCAGGGCCGTTGCTGGCATCCGCCTGGATGGTGATGCCGCCGCAGGCGCTCAGCGTGGCGGCGAGCAGGCTGGCTGCCAGCGGGCGCAGGAGTCGGGAGAAGGAGGGCACAGTCATTGCATCAGGGTCCGGATGACGCGCATGAGCGCGGGGGTGGCGACGATGGCCACCACGGGCGGGAGGATCAGGGTCATGAGCGGCACGCTCAGTTGGGCGGGCAGCTTGCCGGCCTTCTCTTCCAGTTCCAGGATGAGGCGGCTGCGGCTTTCTTCCGCGATGGTGCGCAAGGCCTGCGCCAGCGGCGTGCCATAGCGTTCGGCCTGCAGCAGCGAGCCGACCATGCTCTCGATGGTGGGCACGCGGGTGCGGTCGGCCAGGTGGCGCAGCGCCGCGGCGCGGTCGGGCAGCAGTTGCAGCTCGGCGCTGGTGTAGGCGAGTTCGTCGGCCATGGCCGGCGCGCTGAAGGTCAGTTCGCGCGACACCACCTTCAGGATGCGGGGGAAGGGCAGGCCAGCCTCGGCGCAGATCACCATCAGGTCCAGGGCGTCGGGCATGCTGCGGGTCAGGGCCTCGTGGCGGCGCGCGGCGCGTACCTTGACCACCAGTTCGGGCAGGGTGGTGCCGACGAAGAGCGCCACGAGCCCCACCGCCAGGCCCGACATGCCGAACCGGCTTTGCGGGCTGGTGAAGAGCCACACGCCCGCCGCGCACAGCAGCACGCCGCTGCCGTACTTGGCCGCCATGAAGAGGCCGGTGGCTTCCGTGCGGCGCCAGCCCGCCTGGGCGAGCAGCCGTTCGATGGCCAGGCGGTCCTGTGCCGTGCCGGCCAGCTTCTGGCCGAATTCCGCGACGGCGTTCAGCGCGGGCGACAGCGGCGCGCGGTCGTTCAGCGAGATGGATTGCGCGGCCAGTTCGGCGCGCTCGGCCTGGTTGGGACCCAGGCGTTCATGCAGGGGATTGCGGCGCGACTCGGCGCGCAGCAGCCACGCCGTCAGCACCAGGCCGGCCACGAAGGCCAGCAGCAGGAGGGGCGCGAGAGGATCGGAGAGGAAGGACATGGTTGGACTCGTGGCCGTCAGCGGATGCGCTTGACCATCAGGTGGGTGATCAGGAGACCCAGGCCCACGCTCAGGGCGGCATAGACCATGACCTTGATGCCCGCGGCGTCGTTGAACATGAAGCGGAAATCGTTGGGCGAGTTCAGGTACATGTAGAGCAGCACGCCGGGCACCAGCAGGGCGACGATCTTGGCCGAGGCGCGCGCTTCCGATGTCTTGGCCTGCACCTTCATGCCCAGTTCGGCGCGGGCGCGCAGCGTGGCGGCCAGGCGTTCCAGCGTGTCGCCCAGGCGGCCGCCCGACTCCTGGCTGATGATGAGGATGACGGCGAAGAAGCGGTATTCCGCCAGCGGCACGCGCACGGCGGAATGTTGCATGGCCTGCTTCAGGGGCACGCCCAGCTTCAGCCAGTTCTCGATCTCGCGCAGTTCCGGCGCCAGCGGGCCGTGCAGGTGATCGGCGGCGATGCCGAAGGCGCTGTGCAGCGGCACGCCCGAACGGCAGATGCGGGTGATGGCGTCGATGGCTTCGGGCAGGCTGCGCGTGAGCGCGACCAGGTGCTTGCCCATGGCCTGTTGGTAGGCCAGGGTGCACAGCACGATCCACAGCACGGGCGCGGCCAGCAGCACCAGCCACAGGGGCGTGCCGCTCATGTGCACCAGGATCACGCCGCCCACCAGGGCGACGGCGGCCGACAGCAGCACGCGCTGGCGCAAGGTCTTCAGCCAGCCCAGTGCCTTCAGGCCATCGCGCAGGCGGGTCACGCGGCGGCCCAGCCACGGCCAGCGCGGCAGCAGGTCGGCCTGGCCGGGCAGTGCGATCGAATCGGCCGCCTGCAGCACCGCTACGCCCTTGCCGCTTTCACGCAGCATCTGCTGGCGCAGCGCGGCCAGGCGGGCTGCCATGGCGTCCTCGCGGCGTTGCCGTCGGCCGTTCGCGCGCACGGCATAGAAGCCGATGAAGACCAGCAGGAAGACGAGCAGGGTGAAGAGATCGAGCATGGGTATGGGCCTGGCGTGACGCTCAGGCGATGTCCTGGTCGAACAGGTGGGATTTGTCGGTATAGAAATTCGGGCGCAGGCCGCTGCCGATGTGCTCGCCCAGCACCTGGGTGGAGGTCGAGCCGGGGCGCGAACGGAAGGCGAACAGCTCCTGCGTCTGGATCACTTCCTCTTCCATGCCGCAGACCTCGACGATGGATGCCACGCGGCGGCCGCCGTCGCGCATGCGTTCGATCTGCACGATGAGATCCACCGCGCTGGCGATCTGGCGGCGGATGGCGGGCAGCGGCAGCTGCATGTTGGCCATCATCACCATGTTCTCCAGGCGCATCAGGGCATCGCGCGGCGTGTTGGCGTGCACCGTGCAAAGCGAGCCGTCGTGGCCGGTATTCATGGCCTGCAGCATGTCGAAGCACTCGCCGCCGCGCACCTCGCCCAGGATGATGCGGTCGGGCCGCATCCGCAGGGCGTTCTTCATCAGGTCGCGCTGGTCCACGCGGCCCGTGCCTTCCGCGCTTTCCGGACGGGTTTCCAGCGTGACCACGTGTTCCTGCTGCAACTGCAGTTCGGCCGCGTCCTCGATGGTGATGATGCGTTCGAGCGGGCTGATCTTCTGCGACAGCGCGTTCAGCAGCGTCGTCTTGCCGGCGCCGGTGCCGCCGGACACGATGATGTTCAGCCGGGCTTCCATGGCGCGGCGCAGCAGCACCGCCATGTCCATCGACATGGCGCCGCGTTGGGCCAGCGATTCCAGCGACAGGTCGCGCCGCATGAACTTTCGGATCGAGATCGTCGTGCCGCCCAGGGCCAGCGGATGGGTGATGACGTTGACGCGGCTGCCGTCGGGCAGGCGGGCGTCGACCATGGGGTTGGCTTCGTCGATACGGCGGCCCACGCGCGCGGCGATACGCTGCGCGGTGTTGAAGACGTGTTCTTCGTCGATGAAGGTGATGGACGATTTTTCGAGCTTGCCGTAGCGCTCGATGAAGATCTGCCCCGCGCCGTTCACCAGGATGTCGTTGACCGAGTCGTCGTGCAGCAACGGCTCGATGGGACCCACGCCCACCATCTCGTCCAGCATCTGGCGCGAGATGTGCAGTTCTTCCTGTGCCGACAGTTGCAGGCGCTGTTCGTCGCAGATGCGGCGGATCAGCGCGTCGATCTGCGATTGCAGCGTGTTGCGCGGCATGGCCGCCGCCTTCAATGGATCGATCTGCGCAAAGAGTTCATCGCGGATGACGCGGCGCTGGCTGGCGTTTTCCGTGGCCGCCACGGCGGCGCCGGGTACTGGCTTGGGTATTGCAGTGTGGACAGGCGCTGCCGCGTGCGCCGGCCGCGAGACATGGTCGTTGGCGGCCAGCGTGGCGGGCGCGGGCGGTGTCATGGCCGGCGTGGGCGCCGGCGAGGGCTTCGCGGCGGGCGTCGGAACAGTCTTGCGGCGAGGCAGCATGTCTGTCGGTCCTTTCTATCAGGCGCGGGCAGCGCCGGCATTGGCGGGGCGGCGGTTGATCCATGCGCGCAGGCGTTGCGCCACGCCTGTGGTGCCGCGCGACGCGATGTCGGGCAGGCCCAGGATGCGGCCGCCCAGTTGCACGGCGGCCTGGGCATAGGCGGGTGATTGGCGGGTGTCCAGCGGCCCTTGCAGCAGGCTGGCGGCCAGCGCCTGGCCCGCGTGCGGCAGGTGGTGATCGATGGCGTGGCCGACGAAATCCTCGAATTGCGCGGCGGGCAGCGTGGGCGCCTGCGCCAGGCGGGCGGCGCTGGCCACCAGCAGCAGGCGCTGGTTCGGATTGCTCTGGCCCAGTTCCGTCAGCAGGCGATGCGCGTTGCGCGCGCCCTGGACCGTCATCTCGGTCAGCACCACGCGGATGTCCGCGTGTGCCAGCACTTCGTCCGCGCCGGCGGGGCGATGCGAAGGCAGGTCCCACAGCGACAGCGAGAACCACTGGCACAGCGCGCCGCCCAGTTCCAGCGCGCGTTCGGGATCGATGGGTGTTTCCGGGCCGGGACGTTGCGCCAGCAGGTGCAGGCGCGAGGCGGCCTGGCCGGGTTGCTGCGCGGCCGCCAGCAGCGTGCGTTGCAGCAGGCGGGGGTCGATGCCGGGCGCGGCCAGCAGGCTGGCCAGGCCGGTGTCGGCTTCCAGGCCCAGCAGCAAGGGCAGGTCGCCCTTGCGGCGGTCGAAGTCCACCAGCACCGTCGGGGTCTGGCGGGTGTGTGCCAGCCATTGGCCGAGCGTGGCGGTGAGCGTGCTGACGCCCAGTCCGCCGCCCGTGCCCACGAAGGCGGCGGAGCGGCCGGCGCGGGCGTTGCCGCCCTGGGCCAGGGGCTCGTCCTGGTCGGCGCGCGCCAGCGCGTCGCCCAGCACGTCCAGGCGTGGCGGCTTCACCAGGTAGTCGAAGATGCCTGCTTGCAGCAGTTGGCGGTACAGGTCGACGTCCTGCCTGTCGCCCAGTGCGATCAGGCGGCAGGCGGGGCCGGCCTGGGAGGCCAGCGCCAGCAGGGCGGCGATGGGATGGGCCTGGCCGGTGATGTCGACCAGGATGACGGCCGCCTCGCCGTTCGCGGCGCACCAGGCGGCCGCTTCGGTGGGGCCGCCGGCCTGCAGCACGGCCGCAGGGCGCTGGAGACGTTCCAGTTGGCCGCCGATGACGGCCAGGTCGGCCGCGGCGGCGAAGACGGCAGGTCCGTTGGCGGGCACGTCGTCGCGGGAGGAGGGGGCGTTGCCGCTGTTGTAGGTGCTCATGGTCATCAGTTGTCGAAGTCGATGTCGAGCAGGTCGCGGGTTTCGCCCGTCTGGTAGCGCTCGACGGCGCCCGCGGCTGCCTTGCCGTCCGCGCCTTCCAGCGCGCGCGGACGCGACAGGTCGCGCGGATCGCTGACCATGCGCGCGATGTTGGCGCGGTTGGCGCAACCCAGCGCACCGACGCCGTAGTAGGGGTGGATGGTCCACTCGTTGGGCTTGGCGATGCCGCAGCGCGGAATGTCCACCGCCAGCGCTTCGGATTGCAGCTCGAGGTCCCAGCCGGCTTCGGTGGCCTGGGCCAGGCGTTGCGCGTCGGCAGGCACGGCTTCGACGCGCGGCTCGCGCGCGCCGCTGCGCGCCAGGGCCTGGGCCAGCCGCTGCGCGAGCTCGGCGCCCTGCGCATTGAAGGGCGTCAGCGTCAGGACCTGGGTCTCGATGCGGCCCTGGCTGCTCAGCATGGCATTGGCCTCGCGCAGCGAGTCGGGCGACAGTCCGCGGCCATCCGGTGCGATCTGCAGGGCCAACGCGACGGCACGCGGCTCGGCGGTGATGGCCTGCGGGGCGATGCCGGTGCCGAAGCGCTTGGCGCGCGTCTCATGGATCGGCGACTGGCACCCGGCCAGCGCGACCAGCAGGACCAGGGGCAGCAATCGCCACGGTGCGGCGGGCTTGGATGTCAGGAAAGTGTGATGAGTCATGGCGTGTCCTTGCTGGGGGCTCAGTACAGGTAGCCGATGGCGGCTTGCTGCGGCACCAGCTCGTCGATGCCGGGCAGGCCTTGGCCCGGCACTTGCAGGTCGCCGGCGCTGACCGGGTCGACCACGTTGGCGGTGACCAGGATCACCAGCTCGGTTTCGTCCTTGGCCGAGACCTCGTGCTCGAAGAGGCGGCCCAGCCAGGGAATGCTGCTCAGTCCGGGCACGCCCTGCACCGTCTGGGCTTGCGTGGAGCGCAGCATGCCGGCCAGCGCGAAGCTCTGGCCGCTGGCCAGTTCCACGGTGGTGTCGGCGCGGCGCACCTTCAGCGCGGGCACGGAAACGCCTTGCAGCGTCACCGCGCCGTCTTCGGTCAGTTCGCTGACCTCGGGCGCGATGCGCAGGCTGATGCGGTTGGCCGACAGCAGCGTGGGCGTCATGCGCAGGATCACGCCATAGGACTTGAAGTCGATCTGGACGTTGTTGTTGGTGATGATGACGATGGGCACTTCGCCGCCCGCGGCGAAGGCGGCGCTTTCGCCGGACATGGCCGTCAGGTTGGGTTCGGCCAGCACCGTGGCGAAGCCTTCGGACGACAGGGCCGAGATCAGGCCGCCCATCGTGAAACGGCCGCGGGTGCGCATGCCGCCTGCCGCGAAGCGCGACGTGGTGGAGCCCGGGATGAGGTTCGAGAAGGTCGTGCCGGTGACCGAGTCGAAGAGCGAGGGGTTGACCACTTCGGTGGCCTTGGCGAAGCCGCCTGCCGCGCCGCCGGTCATGACGCCCCAGGCGCCGCTGCCGGAGTTCAGCGTGGCGGCCCAGTCGAAGCCGAGTTCATGCGACAGCGAACGGGAGACCTCGACCACGCGGACCTGGATGTTGATCTGCGAAGAGAGTTCGACCTTCAGTTGATTGATGACCTGGTCGCGGTTGTTCCCGCCGCCACCGCCGCCACCCTGGCCGCCTTGTCCGGCCAGGCCGTCCAGGTAGGCCTGGATCTGGTCCACCACCTGGCGTGCTTCGATGGGCGTGCGGACCTTGCCGCGCACGATGATGCGGCTGTTCAGCGAGGGTTCCAGCTCGATGTCGGCGCCGGGCACCGAACGCAGGATCTGTTCGCGCAGCGCCTTCAGGTTGTGCTCGCTGACGACGCGGATGGCCGCGATCACCTGGTCCTGGGCGTCCAGCGCGTACAGCGTGGTGGTGCCCACGCCCTGGGCGAAGACGAAGATGTTGTTGGGCGAGGGCACCTGGAAGCTGGCGACGCGCGGGTCGGCCACCAGCACCTTGGCGGCGTCGCGCCGCAGCTTCAGCAGATGGCCTTCGCGAACGTGCAGCGTGATCTCGCCCGACGGGGGCACTTGCTGCAGCGGCGAGGGGAGCTTGCTTGGCGTGCTTTGCACAGCGACGGCGGGACGCTCGCCGGTCAATGCGACGGGGGCCGGCGGCGCGGCCAGCGCATCGGCGGCGGCCAGCAGGCACAGCGTGGCCGCCAGGCCGGGCTGGAGGTGGCGCAGGACGATGCCGCGGCGGGGCTCGTGGTGGATCATGTCAGCGTGGGTAGGGTCGGTAAGGGGGGCGGACTGTGCCGCAAGGGAGCGGAGGACGCGCATCGTCATCGGGCCGTCGGGGGGAAGGTCTGCTGGCCTTGTTGCTCACCGCGGAATGTCTTGACCGCCTGCGGGGTCGGCAGCTTGAAGATGTCGGTGGCATTGCCCAGCCGGGTCACGGCGGGCGAGACATCCGCGTGGGAGGCCTGGGCCGCCGCCGCGCCCTCTTGGTGCCCGCCACGCAGCGCAACCTGCAGGGCGCCGATTTCGCGGGCCATCGCCAGACGCTCGGCGTCGGCGGGCGTCACTTCCAGCGTGATGCTTTCGTACAGGACACGGATGGGAGAGCGGCCGCCGGATGTGTTCTCGTCGGTCTCGGCTGGCAGTTGGGGGCCGATGCCGGAGGGGTTGCCGTTCAGGCCCAGCACGCGCGCGTCCTGGACGATGGTCTGGGCGGCAAGCAGGGTGTAGGCGCCGTTGGGCAGGTCCTGGGACTGCATCTCCATTTCCTTGCGCTCGAGATACAGGATCACGTCCACGCGATCGCCGGCATTCACCAGGCCGGTGTTGCTGCTGACCGCGTTGATGGGGATGGAGACGGCGCGCATGTTGGCCTTGAGCACCGTGGCGATGAAGCCGTGCTCGCCGTTGCGCACCAGCGTCTCGCGCGTCAGCGCATCGCCTTCGGCCAGGTTGCGGCGCGGCGTCGCGCCCACGACTTCCTGCTCGATCTTGCGGCGGTCGGCGTCGACGCTGGCGGTGTAGTGTTCGACGCGCAGGCTGTCTTCGGGCAGCGCACGCCAAGCCAGCGATCCGCCGTCCAGGAATTCCCCGGGTGTCAGCGGCCGGGCGGCAACCAGCACCTGGCGCTGCTGCTGGGGCTTCGCGGGCGCCGCGACTTCCTTGACGATGGTCACGGGCGGGGGCGGCCGCATCAGCGCGCGGCCCACCAGGGCCGCGCCGGCGGCCAGTGTGATCGCCGAGGCAAGCAGGATCAGGGATCTGGTTTTCATTTCAAATGATATTGATTTAGCTTTTTATTCGCAGCCGTAGCGTCACGACGCCGTCGGGGCGGAAGAGTCAGGTCAAGGGAATCAGGCGGACGAGCGGGGTGTTGCGGGCGCTAGCTGGCGCTCCAGAGCACGAAGGCCGCGCCGCTGGCGATGGCGAGTCCGTAGGGAATGCCTTGGGTCTGTTCTGGCCGCAAGGCATGCGGCGTGGGAAAGACCAGCGTGGACAGCCAGGTGTTGAGCCGGACCAGGCCCAGTGCCAGTGTCCGCTCGAGCATGCGCAGCAGCGGCAGGGCCAGGGCCAGCACGCCGCCGGCAAGCGCCGTCACGATCAGGAAGACGAAGGTGTGGTCGCCCAGCCAGAGGCAGAGCACCGCCATGAGCTTGGCGTCGCCCGCGCCCATCCAGCGCATCGTGAAGAGGAAATAACCCACTGCCAGCACGGCGATGCTGGCCAGCGCGCCTGTCAGCAGCGCGCCGCGCTGGCCGGCATCGCCTTGCGCCAGTACCCAGGCGGCGTAGGCCGCCCACGACAGCAGCAACGCCAGCACCAGCATGTTGCTGATGCGGCGGTACAGCAGATCGGAGACGACCACCCACGCCAGGGCGGGCAACAGGACGATGCTGGCGAGCGTAGCGTTCATGGGGGGAATCAGCCGCCCGAACGGGTGTCGGTGCCGGCTTCGGTGATGTCCGAGGCGATGGCGCCGAACTTGTCGCGCAGGGCGGAGATGAAGGCGCCGTCGGAACCGAAGATCACGCCGACAGCCGCTGCCATGGCAGCGGCCAGGATGCCGTATTCGATGGCGGTCACGCCGCTTTCGTCGCGAAGGAATTGCTGGATGCGGGAAGTCACGGGGATAGTCCTGGAAAAGAAGGGCGGAAACAGGCCGGCCAGACCGGCCTTCGTACAGACGATATTAGGATTCATTTGCAGCTACGCGGCAACGGTTCAATCATTAAAAGTCGTTCAGGAACGTTCAGGAACCTGCTTGCGCAGAGGGGGCGGCGGGCAGGCGCAGCACCGCCATCAGTCCTCGCAACCCCCCCGGCGCAGCGCGCGGGAGCGGGTTGTCGGCCAGAACGAGGCTGCCCTCGTGCAGCGCCGCCACGGCCTGCACCAGCGCCAGTCCCAGGCCGTGGCCGGCGATGGCGCGGTCATGGGTCAGGCGGCGGAAACGCTGCACGGCCTGGCCGCGATGGCCGGCGTCGATGCCCGGTCCCTCGTCGGCGACCCCCAGCTCCAGCCCGGTGCCGGCCCGGCGGGCGAGCAGCGTGATGGTGGTGCCGGCAGGGGCGTACTTGATCGCGTTGTCGACCAGGTTGACCAGCGCCTGGAAGAGCAGGGCGGCGTCGCCATGCAGCGCCAAATCTTCGTCCAGGGTGGTCAGCAGGCGCAGTTCGCGTTGCTCGGCCAACACGTCGTAATACTCGTGCAGGTCCTGCAGCAGGGCGGGGATATCGATCGGGACGGGTTCATGGTGGCAGCGGCCGGTCTCGATCTCGCTGATGCGCATGACCGCGCGGAACAGGTACAGGATGCGCCGGATCTCTTCTTCCGCCAGCGCCAGCTCGTTGTCGGCCGCCGGGTTGTCGCGGATGGTGTCGGCGGCATTGCTCAGGCGCTGCTGCAACCGAGTCAAGGGCGTGCGCAGCTCGTGGGCGATGTGGTTGGTGGCGTTGCGCACTTCCTCCATCAGGAAGTAGATGCGCCCCAGCGCCTGGTTCACGTCCTTGCCCAGTTGGTCGAACTCGTCCTGCCGGCCCCGCAGCGCCACGCGGGCGTCCAGCTCGCCACGCGCGAAGCGGCCCATCGCCTGGCGGATGCGGGTGATGCGGTTGGCCGCGTCCATGCTGAAGAAAAGCCCCGCGCCCAGGCTCAGCAGCAAGGCGGTAAAGACGCTCAGGCCCACCACCAGCGGCACCGGATAGATGCGGTTGAGCATGGGCAGGATGTCGTAGGCGATGATGTAGCGCCCGCCATCCGGCAGCAGATAGGCGTGGCCCAGCCATTCCCGCATGCCGTCGCCGCCCGTGTGCGAACTGCGCAGCCAGCCGCGGCACGGTTCTGCCCGGCCCGCGCACAGGCCGGGCGCCAGCAGTTCGGCATTGCCATAGAGCAGGGTGCCATCGGCATCCTGCACCGCTGCCGCGCGTTCCCGCCGGTTGACGGTGTTTTCACGCTGGCTGAGCGCGAGCGCCAGCTGGGCGGCGCTGTCGCGGCCGCTGAGTGTCTGGTGGGCGCGGATCTCGGTGGCCACCATGTCCTTCACGTGCCGGATCATCACCTGTTCCAGCAGGTTCTGGCCCCAGGCGATCGAACCCAGCGTGACCAGCAGGAAGATGAAGGCGAAGCAGGTCGTCTGGCGGAAGTGGCTGGTGCGCAGCGCCACGGAAGACTCCGCCGGGCCCGCGTGCGCGCCGGGGTTCTGCCAGAACGGCCGCCACGCTTGCGCGAGGCCGCGCAAGGGGCCGCGCCAGAATGCTCGCAGGGGCGAGCAGAAGTATTGCGACAACGTGGACATCGGTCAGCTCAGCACGTAGCCCAAGGCCCGCACCGTCTTGAGCAGCGGCTGGGCGAAGTCGCGGTCGATCTTGGAGCGCAGCTTGGAGACATGCACGTCGATGAGATTCGTCTGCGGATCGAACTGCAGGCCCCAGACCTTCTCCAGCAGCATGCCGCGCGGCACCGTCTGGCCGGCGTGTTCGGCCAGCGTGCGCAGCAGCAGGAATTCCTTGTCGGTCAGGTTGATGTCACGCCCGGAGCGGGTGACCTTGCGGCGCATCAGGTCGATCTGCAGGTCGCGCACGCACAGGCGCCCCGTGTTGCCGGACGTGTCGTCGCTGCGTTGCACCAGCAGCTCCATGCGCACCATCAGCTCGGGGAAGTCGAAAGGCTTGCCCACGTAGTCCTGGGCGCCCGCACGAAGTCCCTCGACCCGGTCGGAGGCCTGGTCGACGGCGGAAAGGATGATGACGGGCGGATGCGGGCGGCCTTGCAGGCGGCGCAGCACCTCCATGCCATCCATGCCGGGCAGCATGCGGTCCAGCACCACGATGTCGAAGGCGTGACGATCCAGCGCGTCCAGCGCGGCCTCGCCCGATTCGACAGGCACGCAATGATGGCCACTTGCCTGAAACTTGCTGGCCAGCCAGTAGCTCACCTTGCTGTCGTCTTCGATCAGCAGTATCCGCATGCTTTTTCCTCGCCAGCGTTGCATTGCTTTCCGCCAGCGTCCTCTGTCGAACGTGTTGCACCCCTTGCGCACCCTTCGCTGTTCCCCCGAAGCCATGCGCCACGCTGCGTATTTACGGGATCGCCGCGCGTCTGGCAACGGATGGGGCGCGAAGGTTAACAAGATTTAATTTTATTCTAAATAAAAATGATTGTCATTCTTGTAAAATTCGACCCCAGGTGATCCGTCAGGATCATCGCTTTCGACGGCGCGGCCACGGCCACGTCCAGCCTTGTTTCCCTTGCTTGATTCCATGTCGATCCTCCTGGCCCGGACCGCCGGCGCGCTGGCTTGTCTTCTCCTCTTGCCGATCTCGTCCTCCCGGGCAGGTGACGTCTATGTGATGTACGACGACGCAGGCATGGCGCATTTTTCCGCCCACGCGGTGGATGAGCGCTATCGCCTGCTGTTCCGCGACCTGTCGGCGCGCGCGGGCGGCGCCCGCCGTGCCGCCCAGCCCACCGCGGAAATCCGGCAGGCGCTGGAACGGGCGGCGCAACGCCACGGCGTGGACTACGGCCTGCTGCACGCGGTGGCCGAGGCCGAGTCGGGTTTCGACGTGGACGCGGTGTCGCCCAAGGGGGCGGTGGGCCTCATGCAGCTCATGCCCGATACGGCGCGCCGCTATGGCATCCCGGGCACGGACGCCGTCTTTGCGCGGAATCTGCGCAAGCTCGACATGAACGTGGACGCAGGCACGCGCTATCTGCGCGACCTGCTGGCGCGCTACGACGGCGATCTCGCGCTGGTGCTGGCAGCCTATAACGCGGGGGAAGGGGCGGTGCAGCGCGCGGGCAATCGCGTGCCGAACTACGCGGAGACGAAGCAGTACGTGCGCAAGATCATGGACGGCTATCAACCGAAGCCGGTGGCTGCGCTGCCAGTCACGGCCGATCCGGGCACGACGACGGGGCTGTCCGTGTGGACGGCCCAGGGCGAGGCGCAGGCGGTGCAGCGCTTCGAGGCGGGGTTCGTGACGGTGCCGCCGCGGCGGCGTTGAAACGTGCCGGGATGGGGCACGGACGCAACGTTCGGGCTGGCTTGAAATCGGCTGAAATCAGCATCGTTCTCCACCCCCCCGTTTGCTACAGAATCGACACACCTTCCGCGAAGGGGCTGCCTAGAATTTCCTCAACGGCGCAGCTTGCCGCTTCGATGGAAGAATCATGAAGACGCTCTCTACCCGACTCCTGCTTGCCGCCGTGCTGGCGGTGGCAACCCTGCCGGCAATGGCCGGACCCGACGGAAGGGATTGGCGCGGCCGCGGCGATGGGCCGCATTGGCGCGACGATGGTCCGCGGCGCGGTGACCGGCACCATGATCGCCGTGACTGGAAGGATGACCGTCGTGGCTGGAATGGCGGCCATCATTGGAAGGACGACCGCCGGGCCTATCGCGGCCGCCCGCCCGTGGTGGTGAACGTCTATCCTGCACAACGACGATGGTCGCGCGGCGAACGCCTGCCGCCTTACTACCGCGAACCGCGCTATGTGGTGCGGGACTGGCGGGGCCATCGCCTGCCGCCGCCTCGCCACGGCTACCACTGGGTCGGCGTGGGCGCCGAGTATTTCCTGGTAGGCGTGGCCACCGGCATCATCCTCGACTCCGTGATCAACCGTTGATCACGGCCCGATGGACCAGGACTGAAGCAGCAGGCCTGGCCGTGCTTCAGCCGAGCTGATAGAAACGCTGGCTGGCGATGAGCGTGGCGCCGCAGGACGTCTTCATGCCTTCCAGCGCCGTCTTGCGGTCCGAGCCGGTGGTCTCGATGCCTTCCACGATGACGTGGGTGCCGTTGCAGCGCGGGCAGGTGACCTGGTCGCCCACGCGTGCCATGGGCTGGCCGAAGATGACGACGGTCTCGTCGCCGGTGACGACGACGCCACCATGCGAGGTGGTGTCGCCCTTGCGGATCACAGGGCGTTGCGCCATGTCCGGATGCTCCTGGCGGATCGGAAGGAAGGACGGGAAATCAGAGATAGCCGCCGGCGGGCGTGAGGCGGGGCATGCCCACCACGAAGCTGCCGTCAGGCGCCTGGGTGACGCGGCCTTCGCCGCCCAGGTAGCGGCCATTGGGCGCGCGTTGCGGTTTGCCCGCGACGTAGGTGCCATCCGGTGCGCGCGTGATGGCGCCGGTGCCGCCGACATAGGAGCCGTCGGGACAACGGCGCGGCTTGCCAATGACATACGTGCCGTTGGGGGCGAGCGAGAACGTCTTCTTCATGGTGATCCTCGGACAGGCGCGGGCTGCGGCCCAGGCTGGGCGCCACAATCGAGGCCACATGATAGCGGCAGGGCGCGCGCGGCTTTGTAAGCGGTCGTGTCAGGAATACGTAACGGCGCGCCTTCCCGGTTAGGATGTGAGCCCATCGCGCGGCGTGGCGCCGCGCGTGCGTCATCCGCCCTTCATACAGCCTCCATCATGACGACGGACATCAACACGCTGCTGCAACCCATTCCCGGCGACGCGCCGGCCGGTGAGGACATGGTGTTCTCCGCCGAGTTCGACGAGATCCGCGAAGCGCGCCGGCAGGACGATCCGCACCTGGACCAGGGTGACTGGGTCACCGACATCAAGGAAGCCGACTGGCACCGCGTGGCGCGCGTCTGCGCCGAGGTGCTGAGCACGCGCAGCAAGGATTTGCGCGTGGCGGGCTGGCTGGCGGAAGCCTGGGCCAAGACGCGCGGCTTTCCCGGCCTGCGCGACGGCCTGCTGCTGGTGGACGGCCTGTGCCGCGACTACTGGGACACGGTGCATCCCGTGCCCGAAGACGGAGACGCGCAGCAGCGCGTGGGCAACCTGGCGTGGCTGCTGTCGCGCTCGCGCCAGCTGGTGACCGAGCTGCCGCTGACCGATACCGAAGGCGGACGTTATGGCGCCGCGGTGTGGGACAGCGCCTCGGCCCTGGCCAATTCGATCCGCCGTGAGCCACATCGCGCCAATGACCTGTCGCAGGGCCGCGTGACGATGGAGCAGTACGACCAGGCGCGCCGCGACACGCCTGCGACGTTCTACCTGCGCCTGGAACAGGACCTGCATACCTGCGCGCAGGCCGTGGATGCGCTGGAAGCCACCCTGACCGAGCGCCTGGGCGACGAGGGTCCCGCGTTCTCGCCGCTGCGCACCAGCCTGAGGCAGGTCAGCGACCTGACGCGCCGTTTCGCGCGCGAAGCCGGCCTGGCCGAGCGTTCGGAGCCCACCGCCGCGCCGGCGGCTGCCGTGCCCGAAAGCGCTTCCGCCCGCATCGAACCCACGCTGTCGCCCGCCTTGGCCGCGCCGGTCACGGTGCCGGCGGCGCCCGCTCCCATCCCCGGGCCGCTGCAATCGCGCGAGCAGGCGCTGGCGCAGCTGCGTGACGTGGCGGCCTTCTTCCGCCGCACCGAACCGCACAGCCCGGTGGCCTACCTGGCCGACAAGGCCGCAGACTGGGGCGAGATGTCGCTGCACCTGTGGCTGCGCACCGTGCTGAAGAACGAGGAAACGCTCAGCGCGCTGGAGGAAATCCTGGGCGTGGCGCGCAAGCCGTCCGACGGCAACTGAGCGCCGCGAGCGTGAAAAAAGGCTCCCGCGAGGGAGCCTTTTTCATGGCTGGGTGCCAGCTGTTCAGCGGGACGCCCGGAACTCGATCCGCCGGTTCTTGGCGCGTCCTTCCGCCGTGCTGTTCGTGGCCAGCGGCTGGTCGGGGCCGACACCGGTGGCCTCGAAGCGCGAGGGCGGCAGGCCCTTGTCGATCAGGTAGGCCTTGACCGCGTCCGCGCGCGCCTGGCTCAAGGCCAGGTTGGTGGCGCGGCTGCCCGAGCTGTCGGTGTGGCCGATGACCTGGACCTTGTCGCTGGTGAGCTTGGGGATCACGTCGGCGATCTGGTCCAGCAGCGCCCGGCCTTGCTGCGTGAGCCGCGCGCTGCCGGTCTCGAACTCCACCGTGCGATCGGTCAGCAGGTCGTCCAGCAGATGCTGTTCGCGCTGGTCGGCCGACACGTGCAGGCCGTTCACGATGCGATAAGTGGGATTCAGCGACGTGGCGAAGGTGCTGGCGATCTGCTGGCGCTTGGCCTCGTTGGTCACCTCGCCGCGCAGGCGCACCTGCGTGCCGTCGATTTCCAGCTGGCCGCGGCTGATGTCCTTGAGCGGCGCGTCGATCAGGCGGCCCACGTGCTGCGACCAGTTCGGCGGCGCGACGACGCCGCCCACTTCGATCCGGTCGATGACGTTGCCCACGCCGTACAGCTTCTGCAGGCGGGCCAGCACCTCGGCCTTGGTGGCTTCGTCGGGCACGGCGCCGCTGGCGACGACCTGGCCGGGTTGGGGGATGACATTGGCCGGCACCACGGTGGCGGCGTCCTGGGCGTAGGCGGTGGCCGACAGCGTGAGCGCGGCGCAGACGATGAGCAGTCTCATGCTCAGGCTCCTGTGAAGACTTCGCTGAAGGTATCCAGCGCGGTGCGCAGCGACAGCCGGGGCTGGTGCAGGTAGCTGGACAGCTTGGCCAGGCCGTGGCTGGCCTGGATGTGATCGTTCACCCACGGGGCTTCGTCCAGCACGATATGGCGCTCGGTGAGGAAGCGCGGGGCGGCCAGGATGCTGGCCAGCGTGACCGGCGAGGCACCGTCGAAGCCCACGATGAGGCGTGGCACGCCAGCGATGCGGCCCGAGAACAGGGCGATCTCGAAGTCGGCGCGGCCCAGGAAGGGCGCGATCAGCGTCATCCAGTAGGCGCTGACCAGGTTGGCGTAGAGCGGGTCGTCGGGCAGCGGCAGCGCCAGGCCCTTGCCCAGCCTGGAGGAGCCGCTGGACATGACCGGCGCCAGCAGGATGCCCAGCGCCAGCACGATGTCGTGCATGCGGACGTTGTGGCCCGCGCCGCGCAGCATGGCCTCGACGCGTTCGACCGTCTGCAGGTCGACGAAGGCGTCGAAGCCGTCGTCGGCGGCGGGACGCACTTCGCCTTCCAGTTCGTTCAGCGCGGCCAAGCCCGGGCCCGGCTCGCTCGTGACCAGCAGCGCGGCGGTGGCCGTGTCCATGCGGCTCCACAGCCGGCTGAAGGCGACCGGACTGCGCGCGATGAAGGGCAGGGGCTGCGCGACTTCCAGAGAGGTGGCGGCGAGGAAGGGAAAGCGGCGGCCCGACTGGTCCTGGCTGGGGTGCAGCGTGCCGGCGATGGCCAGCTTGCTGCGCGACCCCAGGAAGGCGAACTGCAGCGGCTGGGCTTCGTCGTAGAAGGGCTTCCAGTGCGGGTCCTGGCCCAGCACCTCCATGGCGCCGGCCACCCAGCTGTCGAGCGAGTCCATGAGTTGCGGGTGGGCGGCGTTCTTCACGAAGTCGCCGCGCGAGGGCAGCTTGCCGAAGTAGGCGGTGCGGAAAAGCAGGGATTGCGCGGCGGTCATTGCTGGGCTCCGTTGCGGGACGGCTGGGCGGCGGAGGGGGCCGCGTTGCCTGCGGGGGCAGGCCGGGTGGGCGCGGACGCCGCGCCCACCACCGTGGCGGGCAGGCGCAGTTCGCGCAGGCCCTGGCTGCCCGGCTCGCTGGAACTGGCCTGGGCGCTGCTGATGATGCGCAGTTTCACCGGCACCGACACATTGGACTGGGTCCAGATCATGTCGAAACTGCCGTCGGCGTTGCTGGTGCGCTGGGCGGTGCCGATCAGGCGTTCCAGGCCGAAGCGGCCGGGTTCGTTGATGATCTCCACCGTCGTGCCGTCGAAGGTCGTGGCCGTGATGCGCGCGCCGGGCGCGCCTTGCGGGTTGGGCCACACGAAGTTGACCCATTGCGGCGGCGTGTTGCGGTAGCGCAGCTGCTGGCCGTCGATCTCGATGGTGTACTCGGTGATGCCCGAGGCCGGACGCGGCTGGATCTGGAACAGCGTCTGCGCCTGCGCGGCCGCGCCACCCGCGCCGCCCGTCAACGGCGCGACCCAGCGTGCGAAGTTGGCCGTGAAGGTGGGCTGCAGGCTGATGCCCATGTCGCCCCAGGTGCGCGCGGTCAGGATGTCGCCGCGGCGCACGGTCAGGGGCCCCAGCGTGTCATTGACGAACTTGGCGATGCTGCCTTGCGGGCCGAAGACCTGGCCGATCTCTTCCGCGCTGGCCTCGACGCTGGCGCTGGCGGCGAAGGGGTACTTGTTGACCAGCGACTGGTTGAAGGGCTCGTGGATCTGCGCCACCCAGACCTTGTTCAGTTCCGTCTCGGCCGGCTGCATGATGATGGCGTAGGCCTCGATGAGCGGACGCACCAGCAGCGGACGCAGCGTGTCGCGCTGCGAGGGCGTGAGGCCCGCCAGCATCTGCTCGTCCACGAGCTTCAGCGCGGCGGCCAGTTCCGAGTCCTTGCCTTCCAGCGTCTGGCGCATGAGCGTCAGCGCGCCGGGGCCGGGGTCGCCCTGGTTGTTGAGCTGGTTGAAGCGCGTGCGGATCTGCGACAGCGCGTTCATGTAGTTGCCCAGCAGCGACTGGTTGTCGCGCGTGACCACGAGCCGCGCAACGTCCGAGAACTCGCGGCCGATCGGTCCCATGGGAATGGCTTCGCCGCCGGCGGTCTGGACGGGGGCGCTCGGGCCGGGCGGGGTCTGGCGCAGGATGACGCGCTTGAACCAGGCCACGATGCCGGTCTGCGCCTGCTGCAGGCCGGCATTCACCAGCGAGGGGTTGTCCCAGGACGTCTGCTCGTAGGTCTCGTTGATGAGCTTGGCCAGCGGCGAGGTCTGGGGGTTGCCCAGGCGGTTCATGGCCGTGACCGACTGCTCGAAGCTCGTGAAGGGCTGGATCGTGACGCCGCGCAGGAACTTCTGCCAGTGCTCGGCGTACTCGGTCTTGTAGAGCGTGGCGAGGCTCTTGCGGATCTGCTCCGGGCTGCCTTCCAGCGTCAGGTCATCGCGCCCGCTCGTGCCCAGCACCCAGTCGGTGGTCTGCATTTCCTGGCGGGCCGCTTCCTGGATGGCGGGTTCGACGTACTGCACCCAGGCCTGGCGCGTGAAGGTGCCGGGAATGGCGAAGCTGCCCGCGACCACGGCCGCGTCGCTCTCGCCCACCAGCCCCGCCACGGTGATGGCCGGGAAGCGCGTGGCGGCGCGCGCCTTGATGGTGGCATAGGCGCGTTCGCGCGCGGGCATGCCCTGCATCACGGAACGCAGGCTGCCGCGGGTCTTCTCGACGATGGCGAGGTTGGTCTCGATCTGCGGCCACGACGGATCGGCGGAGCGGCTGGCATAGAAGGAGATCAGCCGTTCGGCGCTGCGGATCATCTGGTCGCGCGGCATGGTGCCGCGGTTGGTTTCCAGCCAGCCGCGCCAGTAGCGCGTGATCTGGTCCGACAGGTGCGTGGGGTCCACGTGCTGCCGGTTGGCCATCATCAGGTAGGTCTTGAGCGCGTTGTAGGCGTCGTCGACATTGCGCGGCGAGGCATCCTGGAACAGCATGTCGCTGTTGCCGCCCACGGTGGCGGGCGTGGCTGGCCGGTTGGCGGTGGCGCCGTCCTGGCCTGTCTGCGCGCCGGGCAGGCTGGCGGACTGGCCGGAGGTATCTACCTTGCCGAGGAAGTCTTCCAGGCTGGCGCGCACCGGCGCCAGCATGAACTGGTTCAGGCCGTGGTAGTACTCCTTCAGCAGGTGATCGCGCAGCACGTCGCCCTGGTAGAGCCCCAGCCCCAGCGACATCGGGCGGCTGGCGGAATAACGGTCCAGCTGTTCGATGCGGTCCTGCAGGATGGCCATGCCTTCCAGGCGGCTCTGCAGGTCGGTGCTGGCGGCCTGCATGCGCGCGACCTGGTCCAGGTCGGCCTGCACGTTGCTGGCCAGCTGGCGGTTGCCCATATAGGACCAGCTCCAGCCGCCCAGCAGCAGGCCCAGCGCCAGCACGATGCCGAAGAAGGCCAGGTAGCGGGCGCGGATCTTGCCCGGGCTGGCGTGCTGGCGGACCAGGCGCTTGTCGGCGAAGACCACCTTGGAGAACAGGTCGCGCAGGAAGAAGCCGTTGTTGGCCGTGACGGTGCGCACGGGTTCGGGACCGCCCGGCGCCAGGCCGAAACGTTGCGCCAGCTTCGCCGTGGAGGTGCTGTGGGCGACGCCTTCCTGCAGCGCGCTGGTGAAGTAGAAGCCGCGGAAGACGGGCTTGTGCTGGAAGGGGTTGGTCTCGAACAGCGTGGCCAGGAAGGTGCGCAGCGCAGGCTTGATCGAGGCGAACTCCAGCGGGAAGGTCAGGAGGCCCGGGGGCAGGTCGTGGTTGCGGCGCAGCGCGATCTGGGCGGCGCCCATTTCCTTCAGGCCGTCATACAGTTCGTCGAAGCGCGTGTCGAATAGCGCCAGCACGTCGCGGTTTTCCTCGGTGCTGTAGGGCAGCGTGGCGCCCCACACGCGGTCGCGCTCGGCCTGGTCGCTGTCCGAGAAGAACTCGCTGAAACCGGCGATGAGGTCGGCCTTGGTGAAGATGACGTACACCGGCGCGAACACTTCCAGCCTGTCGGCCAGTTCCTGCACGCGCTGGCGCAGGTTCTTGGCCAGGTTGATGGCGAACTCGGGGCTGGAGCCCGACAGTTCGCTGATGCTGGCGGCCACGATGATGCCGTTGATGGGCGCGCGCGGACGATAGCGCTTCAGCAGGTCCAGGAAGCCCATCCATTCTTCGCGGTCTTCCTCGTGCACCGAATAGCGGCCGGCGGTATCGAGCAGGATGCCTTCGGTGGTGAAGAACCAGTCGCAGTTGCGGGTGCCGCCCACGCCGCGCACCGCCGCGCCGTTCTTGTCGGCGAAGGGGAACTGCAGGCCCGAATGGATGACCGCGCTGCTCTTGCCCGCCGCGGGGTTGCCGATGACGATGTACCAGGGCAGCTCATACAGGGCTTCCTTGCCCGACACCTGGCCCAGCTTCGACGTCTTGATGGTCCGCACGGCGTCGGCCAGGCGCGTGCGCAGCGCCTCGACCTCGCCGCGCTTGGACACCGCGCCGGTCTGCGCCTGGTGCTCCAGCATGTCGGTGAGCTTGCCGCCTGCGCGGCGCGCCTTGCGGCGGCGCCACAACCAGGCCGCCAGCATGACGAACAGCACCACGCCCAGCACCATGCCGACCCAGACGAGGGCGACCTCGAGCGTGTCGGCCAGGAGGAACAGGAAGACGATCAGCGCGAGCAGGCCCAGCACCAGGAAGGTGCGGGGATTGGCCATCGCTCTGCTGCACCAGTGGCGCAGGGTGCTGAAGAAGCTGCTGAGGGAAGAAAGAAAACCTGATGGGCTATGCATGGTTCTGTGGTCAGGCGGCGGAAGAAGAGGGAGGCAGCACCACGGCCAGCGCGCGCGCCAGCGGGTCCTGGGTCAATAGGGCAAGGGCGGGCGCCTGCGCGGCGCGGCTGGCTTCCAGTGCCAGGGCCAGCGTCAGCAGGGTGCTGGCCGCGCCGGTCGCGCCGCAGGCCGTGCCCAGCACCAGGCAATCCTTGGCGGGATCGAGCTGCGGGAAGAGGCGGGCCGTCAGGCCGACGGATTCGAGCGTGCGCGTGCCACGGTGGTCGGCGTCGCTGACGACGGCGGCGACCTGGGCGGTGTCGATCTTTTCTTCGGGCAGGAAGGCGTCGGCCAGTTCGCCCAGCGTGGTGTCCGAGGCCGCGCCGCGTGCGTCGGCGTGGCGGCCCCGCTGGACCCGCGGCGAGAAGACGAGCGTCGAGGCGCCGGCCGCGGGGGCGCCGCCGGTCACCAGCAGCAGGCCGGCAGCCGATTCGCCGGGCACGCGGCCCGCGGGGGTTTCGGGACCCATCAGCGCGCCGCGGTCTTCCCAGGTGCCGATGACGCCGGCGTCGATGGCGGAATCCAGCGCCAGCACGATGCGTAGCCCGGGGATGTCATGGGCGCCCAGCGCGCGCAGCAGGGGCTGCGTGGTGTCGCCGTCGGCATCCGGGTGCGTTTGCGCGGGCGGGATCAAGGCCAGGTGGAGCTGTTCGGGCGGCCAGATGGCGGCGGCCCGGGCCAGGGTCTCCAGCGCCAGCCGCTGGGCCGCGGCAGACCATCCAGGCGGCAGCGCCACGTCCATGTGCAGCGTGGGCCGTTGGCCGGCGGGCAGGCGGCCTTGCGTGGCGACGACGTGTTCGTCGGCCTGTTCGACCAGGGCCTGCGCCACGGGCTCGGCCAGCGCGCAGGCGCGCAAGGCGGCATCGGGAATCTCGGCGGGCGAGGCCGCGCCGATGGCGGCGTGCAGGCGCAGCGTGGCGGTGTCCAGCGCCGCGTGGCGGGCCGCGAAGACCGGATAGCCGGCGCGGCTCACCAGTTCGGGATCGAGCGCGGCGCGTGCCTGGGCGGCGCACGCATCCAGGATGGCCTGCGCCGAGGTGCCGGGCCCCGCGCCGGCCGCGGCGGCCAGGACGGCCAGGCGCGCATGCCGGGGTGCCTGGGGCGCGGCGTCGGGCGCGGCCTCGGGGGCAGGCTTGGGCGCGCGTGCGGCACGCACGGCCTTCACGCCCAGGAAGAACGCCAGCAGCAGCGCGGCGGGCAATGCAAACAGGTAGAGCGCAATGTCCAGCCCCGAGGGCAGGGTGCGGGTCTCTTGCCACCAGATGATGACGGCCAGCCATACCAGGGCGAAGACGAGGGCCACCAGGGCGCCGTATTTCAGGAAGCGTCTCATGGGAGGTCGGTAGATGTCTGCATGGATGTCAGCATGGGGGGTCAAGGTTTCCGCTTATCGTTTCATCACGCCGGGGCGGCGCAATTCTACGTGGCCGAAGTCCATCATCTTCCAACGTCCGCCCCAGGTCAGGCCCACGCGCTCGGCGGCCTCGCCGTAAAGCTCGTAGCCGCGCATGGCCCAGGGATCCTTCTCGGTGATGACCAGCTTGCCCTCGCGCAGGAAGGCGGAGTCGGCAGCCAGGCCATATTGGTGATAGCTCTGGAAAGCGCCGGCATTGGTGACGTGGGAGCCCTGGCTCTGCAGTTCCGCCTGGCGTTCCGGACTCCGATAGCCTTCGATCAGCGCCATTTCATAGCCGTGTTCCTCGCGCATGATCTGGAACACCGCCAGCAGGCGTTGGCGGAAGTCGGGGTCCAGCAGGTTCCACTCGCGGCTGGCGCGTGCCAGGTTCGGACGCACCAGTTCCACTTCGCGCGTGGTGAAGACTTCCGGGGGCAGCGCGGGTGGGGGCACGAGCCGCTCACCCGTGAGCAAGGCCTCCACGCGGCGATCGGGCGGACTCCACTGGTCATCGTAATCAAATGTGTGATTGTGTCTCAGTAGGAAAGCAAAAGTTGTCGGCAAAGCCAGGATCGCCACAACTGTCAGTACCGGTATGGGATGCCGCTGGACGACCCCGACGCAGCCCGAAAATGACTTCCTCAGGACCGCCGCGGTGCCCCCGGCCGCGCCTTCCGCGTGGCTGGCCGAGCGCGAGAGACCGCGCGCCAAGCCTTGCGCGCAGGCGTGCAGGCGCTGCTTCGTCCACTGCCGTAGCGAGGGGAAGAAGAGTAGCGCCGACACGGCGACAGCCAACAGGAAATAAAGCGGAATGAGGTGCAGCAAGGAGTTCTCTCTGGGGAAGGCGTAATCTTTTGTTGGATTGACGAGCGAGGCAAGCGCTCCAAGGCCCGCAAGCACGTTTTCGTTCGAGAGAATCGTAACAAGACGCAATGAATTCCCTCGGCGTGTGGGGTACTCTCCGTTGCCTCAAATGTGGGGCGGTATGCCCTGGCAGCGCTGAACTTCGCATGGCAGACAACGCACACACGACGCCTTCCTCCACGCCTTCCCCGTCCTTGCTCGGGGCCGCCCACTCCGGACCGGACGAGACCGGGGGGCGTGCGCGCATCCTCGCAGCCCTGGAAGGACGGCAACCCGATCCCGAAGCCCAGCACGTTGCGCCGCCAGCCCGGCGCAAAGGCGCGCGCGCCTTGTGGCTGCTGGCGGTGCTGTTGCTGCTGTTGGGCGCGGCATTCTGGCTGATGCCGTATTGGCAGCAAGCGGACGACCGCGATGCCGTGGCCAGCGCGCCCGCGCCGCAAGGCGAGGTCGTGGCCAATGCGCCGGCCGTGATCGAACAGGAAGAGGCGCCGGCCGAAGACGACAACGCGCCGTTGCGTTCTCCGCTGGACCAGCTGTCGCTGGGCGGCGTGGCGCAGCCCTCGCTGCCGCAGACCGCCACGCTGGTCGACGACCGGCCGCAAGGCCTGGGCGAGGGCGCCAATCCGCTGGCTGCGCTGGGCGCAGGCCCGTTGGCCGCCGTGACGGCGACGCCGCCGGGCAAGGCCACCCCGGCCAAGGGCCCGCAGCCTTCCAACGCCAGGAACAGCGGCGCGAAGCCGGAGGCCTCGCGGGGGCCCACGCGTGCGGCGGCGGCCAATGCCAATGCGAACGGCAAGGCCGCGCAGCCGCGCCGCGCGGCGCCTGCCAGGCGCGGCGACACGCAGGACAGCGACGCGGACATCCTCTCGGCATTGATGGCCTATGGCCTGCCGCCCGCCTCCCCGCCCGGCACGCGTGTGTACAAGACCGATGGCGTCTTCATCCGCGAGCTGCCGGGCTCGTCCCTGCAGGAGCGTCTGGCGCAATGCCGCGACCAGGGCTTCTTCGCCGGACAGCAATGCCGCATGCAGGTTTGCGCGGGCCATTGGGGGCAGGCCCCCGAGTGTCCGCTTGCCCAGCCGGAAGTGAGTCCCTGACGTCATCGAACGCCTTATCGAACCCCTTTCCTGAATCCCAGCCACTGACCCTGGCCTGCCCCTGAAACGCGGAACGCATGTCGATGGAATCCTCCAGCCTTTCCTCACTCTTTTCCGCGGGCTCGCGGCTTTACGCCCTGGAAGGTGAGGGCGCGCTCGGCGGCCTGCAGGTCGAAGCCTGGACTGCGCGCGAGGCATTGTCGAGCTTGCCCGAGTTGCGGGTGCTGGCCCTGTCCGATGACGCGAGCCTGGATCTCGACGACATGGTCTCGCGTCCGGTCACGCTGTGGACCACGGGTGCCGATGGCGAGCGCTCGAGCCGCAGCGGACTGGTGCGCGCGGCGGAACGCGTGGCGGGAGATGGCGGCCTGGCGCGCTATCGCCTGACCGTGGTGCCGTGGCTGTGGCTGGCCGACCAGACGCGCGCCAGCCGCATCTTCGAAGGCCGTCCGGTGCTCGACATCCTGACGAGCATTCTCGATGCCTATGAAGGCTACAGCTGGAAGCTGTCGGGCGATGCCTCGGCCGCCGTGGCCGAACTGCCTGTCGCGCCCTACGTCACGCAATACCGCGAGACCGACTACGCCTTCCTTACCCGTGTGATGGCCGGCGCCGGCCTGGGCTGGACCGTGGTGGAAGACACGCAGGCGCCTTCGCGCCACGCCATCGTGGTCTTCGCCGACAGCCGCCAACTGCCCGAGGATGCCTCCTCGGCCTCGGTGGGCGTGCCTTTCCACCGCGCCAATGCGGCCGAGGCGCGCGATGGCGTGCAGGCATTCGCGCGCCAGCGCCGCCGCGTGACCGAGCGCGTCACGCTGCTGGGCTGGCAGGGCGGCGGCAAGCGTGCCGTGTCGGGCGATGCCTCGGGTGAGGTGCAGTCCGACAGCGGCGAGGCGGAAGGCCTGGAGTGGTACGACTTCACGGGCCACGGCTCGCTGGCCAGCGAGGACGAGGCGCGCCGCCAGGCCGAGCTGCTGTGGGAGGGCTTCCACGCCGAGGACGAACAGTTCCTGGGCCGCGGCACCGTGCGCAGCTTCCGGTCGGGCACGCGTTTCACGCTCAAGGACATGGCGCCGCTGGGGCCCGCCGGCGAAAAGGATTTCGAGCCCGTCTTCGCGCTGGATGCGGTGGAGCACGTGGGCATCAACAACCTGCCCGAAGCGGCGCGTGCATCGCTGGATGCGCGGCTGGGGCCGCTGGACGCCGCCCTGAACTTCGACGCAGCCCCCGCGGCCCCGGTGCGCGGCGATGCCGTGGGCGCCCAGGACGACGACGCCTTGTGGCGCGACGTGCCGGCCGAGACACCCGCCGAGGCGCTGCTCACGCAGGCGCGTGCCACGGGTTACGCCAATGGATTCCGCGCCCTGCGCTGCGACCGTGCGTGGCGCCCGCGCGCGTCGCACGAGCGCGGCGCCTGGCCGCATGCCGCACCCACCGTGCATGGCGTGCAGACGGCCGTGGTCGTGGACGCCGAGGGCGGCGGCCAGGCCGGCGGCAAGGACGAAGTGCTGCGCAACCGGCGCGGCGACGTGCGCATCCGTTTTCCCTGGCAGGGCTCGGGCGGCAACCAGGCCCACAGCCGCTGGGCGCGCGTGGCGCAACGCCAGGCCGGCGGCGGCATGGGCATGACCTTCGTGCCGCGCATCGGCCAGGAAGTGCTGGTGCGCTTTCTCGATCATGACGTGAACCAGCCCATCGTGGTGGGCGCGCTGTACAACGGCCGTGGCGAAGGCGGCGTGGCGCCGACCCCCGCGGGCGCGGCGGGCGAAGAGGGCGGCGGCGCCGAGTTGTACGCGGCCGCACGCGACCTCGCGCCCAGCGCCCAGGCCAACCTGGTGGGCGGCCACGCCCCGGCCTGGCACGGCGCGGGCGCCTCGGACGATGCACATCGCAATGCCGCCGCGCTGAGCGGCTTCAAGAGCAAGGAATTCGGCGGCGCGGGCTACAGCCAGGTGGTGCTGGACGACAGCGACGACCAGCTGCGCGTGCATGTCAGCACGACGCAGGCGGCCACCAGCCTGACGCTGGGCCACCTGATCCACCAGGCCGGCAATTACCGCGGCAGCTTGCGGGGCGTGGGTGCGGAACTGCGCACCGATGCCCACGGCGCGCTGCGTGGCGGGGCGGGGGTGTTGTTGACGACCTATGCCGCGCAGGCCGGCGCGCCCTCGGGCGAGGCGGCCGGCGCGCAGGCGCTGGCGTCGCAGGCGCACCTGATGGCGAAGTCGCTGGACGACATGGCGGGCGCGCACCAGAGCGTGCGGCTGGCCTCGGCGCTGGGCACCGAGCAGGCGGGCGCGAGCCGCCGCGACCCGGAGTATCCGCCGCTGGCAGCCTTCCATCGTGTGGTGTCCGGCACGGTGGCGGGCGAGGAGTTGTCTCCCGCCATGGACGATGCGGCCGCGCGCCACACCCAGGCTGCCGACGGCAAGGTGCCGCACACGGGCGACGCCGTGGTGGTGATGGCCGCGCGCGCAGGCCTGGCGCAGGTGGCGGGGCAACACATGCAATACGTGGCGGGCGAGACCATACACTGGTCCGCCGGCAAGGACCTGAACCACGCGGTGGCCGGCAACCTGCGCATCCACGCGGGACAGGCGGCCGGCATCGTGGCCGGCGTGCAGAAGGGTGCGCAGGATGCGGGCCTGGACGTGATCTGCGCGACCGCCGATGTGACGGTGCAGGCGCAGCACGACGTGCTGACGGCGCAATCGCAGCAGGACCTGCGCCTCGCGGCGCGCGACGGCAAGGTCGAGGCCGCCTCGCCCAAACGCATTCGCATCGCCACCGCCGCGGGCGCCAGCATCCTGATCGAGGGCGGCAACATCACCGTCACCGCGCCGGGCCGCATCGACGTGAAGATGAGCGACAAGCGTTTCGAGGGACCCACGCAGCTGCCCTATCCCTTCCCGCAATTCCCCGAGAGCATCTGCGTCAGTTGCGCGCTGGAGGCTGCGGCGGGCGGGAATGCCATGACGGTGAAAAATGCTTGAGGACCGCGACACCTGGATCGATCCGCCGGGGCCGGAGGTCGACCCCTATCTCTTCGACGCCGAGTGGCGTAAGCCCGACGCGGTCGAGCGCTATGTGCTGCTGGATGCGAGCTTCGTGCCGGGACTGGGCGCACGCCTGGCCGATTGGGCACCGCCCGAGAACGTGTGTTCCTTGTATGCGGGCGTCTATGACGGAGAGGGCTTGGACCAGGTGGCGCCGTATCTGGTGCGCCTGCCGCCCTCGGCCTACGTGCGGCGGCAGCTGTGCGAGAAGATCCTGCGCGTGACGCGCGGCAAGCCCATGCTGAGCCTGCTGCACAGCATGGCGACGCTGGAGGAATTGGCCGCGCATCTGCGCGTGCAGATCGAGGCGGTGAACGACCAAGGCAAGGGCTATCTGCTGCGCCTGGCCGACACCCGTTCCTTCGCGGGCCTGATGCAGGTGCTGACGCCGCCGCAGCGCGCCCGGCTGATGGCGGGCATCGCGCGCTGGTCCTACGTGGACCGCGATGGCATCTGGCGTTTCGTCGAAGGCAGCTTCCACTTCGATCCGCAGGCGGACACGAAGCCTTTCCAGATCGATGCCGATCAGCAGCTGTGGCTGAACCGGCTTGCCCTGCCCGACGCCATCCTGCGCTTCGTGCAATTGCGCGCGCCGCTGTTCGGCGAGCTGGCCTGCGCGCCGTCGGTGGCGCATCGCGTCATCCAGGATGGCGTGTTGCGCCTGGTGCGGCGCGGACTGGACAACCAGGCGCTGGCGTATCGGCATGCGTTGACGAGGCTGCGGCAGCAGGGGTTGTTTGGGGCGAAGCCGCAGGCTGCGGCTGAACTGGAGGCGTCGTCATGACTTTCAAGTTCCGGTTTGCTGGGCCGTGCAGGGAGATTCCCTCCGAGCTGAACTTCCAGGAGCAGCGCAAGGCCTGTCATCGCCTAGGTGAAAAGGCAGGCACTGATTGTTCAATCGAGCTGTATTTCGGTTTCTTCTTCGATGGCACGCGGAACAATATGTATGTGTCCGATCGAGCGGGGGACAGCACGCATACGAATGTGGCCCGCCTGTGGGATGTCTTCGATGATGAACTCGACCCGAGTTACAGCGCGCGGCAGCACCGCTTTCGCACATATATAGAAGGGGTGGGTACGCCCTGCGTGGCAAAGGTGGCGGACCCGGGAACTGGTGTGCACGCCCAGGCTGGGGCTGCTGCAGGCTGGGGTGGGGAGTCGCGTATCAATTGGGCCTTGCTGGAATTCCAGAACCATTTGTACTCTCACTTCGTGCCAGAGCGAAGCCTGACCGACGTCTTAGGCCAATCATCGGTTGCGCTAGTCCGGCAGATGAGTGCCGAGACATCTCTGTCCAGGTTGCAACTCAAGGAGCTAGCCGACGCCGCGAAAATGCCCTTGGCTGCCTACACGAAAATGCAACCGGGCGACGCGACCGACATATTGGTGAGGCGGACACAAGGGCTCCGGTCGACTTTTCAGCGTCTTCTCCAGATCAACAACCAGGAGCCGAAGGATTCCGAACGGTACACGGTCCTGTCGAGACGCAACGCTGCGCTTCGGGACTTGTTGGCTCCTTACCTGGCGACAAAACCCGCCATAGAAAGGATTCGTGTCTCCGTGTTCGGCTTTTCTCGTGGCGCAGCGGCCGCGCGCGTATTCGTCAACTGGCTTGGGAACGCGTGCGACCCGCCGCAAGGGATATCGACGTTCAATCCGCGAGGCGACGGGGTGATGCGTCTGGCGGGTATTCCGGTCAATGTGGATTTCATGGGGCTATTCGACACGGTAGCGTCTGCCGGGCTGGCCCAGGGGGTCCACGAAAACGCGTGGGATGGTCATGGCGCCTGGGCGCGCAAGAATGACATGAAGATTCCCTTCCAGGTTTCCCGCTGCGTCCACATGGTGGCCGCGCACGAGGTGAGGGGCTCCTTTCCCGTTGACCTGATAGAGGGGGCGGGTTGCGAGGAAATCGTCTACCCGGGTGTGCATTCGGATCTCGGTGGCGGGTACAAGCCTGCCGAACAGGGGCGTGGCGCGGCGGACGCGGACAAGTTGTCCCAGATCCCCTTGTGCGACATGTATCGCGAAGCTGTGCAGGCTGGCGTGCCGCTGCGGCTCGAGGGTCCGTCGGTGTCTGCTGCAGCCAGGGGCCGCTTCGCTGTCTCGCCGGCACTGCGAGCCGCTTTCAATGCCTATGTCGAGGCAACCCGAGATATCTCCACCAGCCAGGCATCCACATCCCACATTCTGTACGGTCACTACATCCAGTACCTGCGTTGGCGCAGATTGCGCGCGGAGAGAGGCCCGGATTGGCTTGGCGGTATTCCCAGCTCGATTCGTGCCCGGCAGAACAATCCGCAGGACTACGAGGATCTTGTGCGGGCAAATGATGAGCTGCTGGCAGAGGTTCGGGCACTGACGCTCAACAATTCCTATGAACGCGTCATCGCCAATCCCAGGAATGCGGGCGTCGCCCCGTCCAGCAGCCTCTACGATTCCGTCATGTTGATGCTGCGCGGCAACAAGGAGGAAGCCTGGGCGAAACAGATCGAAGGCATCTGGAATCTGCCCGGCAGGCCGGCCGCGCCGGTGATTGATCTGCTGGACAATTTCGTCCATGACTCTCGTGCCTGGTTCAAGCCGCTCGGCGAGGACGACGATGTGTGGCGGGCCATCCAGCTCGAGCACATGAGGGAATTGGAGTCTCAGCGGGCCCGGTCACAGCAATTCGCGGCTCAGGGGCGCGCGGGTCTGGCGCAGGCCCTGCAACTCGATGCCGTCGAGCAAGAAGCATTGTCTAGGTATGAAGCCAACCCTGAGGATCTGCCGCTGCAGACTTCCGGGAGGGAGTTCTATTGGCAGTGGGGCTACCTGCGCTGGCGTTCGGTATTCAAGAATACGCAAGTCACCCCTCATCAACAGATGCAGCAGGACATGAAAGAGACCCAGCAGTTCTTGCAGAACAACATTGATATGAACAAGATTTTCAATGGACGGTTCTGACGATGGCTAAGCCTATGCGTGTGGGGTTTTTAGGCTTGTTCGGGTCCGCACGGCGCCTTGCGTGCGCACTGGTGCTGGCGTTTGGGTTGGCGGCGCAGAGCGCGGCCGATGCCGGGCCTTCGATTCAGGCGGTGCGTCTTGGCATCATCAATTACCTGGGCGAAGCGCTGGATCCGGTCTATATCGCGCAGGGCTGGGCAGGCAACGTGGGGCCCCGCGCCTATTCGTCGGGAACGTGCTGCCTGAGCGTGCCCAGGGAATGGAAGCCTGGCATGACGTTGCGGGTCGAATGGAACAGCGATTCGATGTACCTGCGGGGCGAAAAGAGGCTGGTGGGTGTGGATGCCCCCGTGCTGCCTTACGAGCCCTTCCATGATGGATATATCTGGGCGGTTTTCCTGCCAGGTGGCGAGGTGTACGTGCAGCCTTCCCGTGCTCGTCCAGGCGCTAAAGGATTCCTGCAGGGTCTTCCCGCGCCTCACGAAAAACCGACAGAGGCGGATTTCCAAGCGTTCGTCGAAAGAAACAAGCGCAAGGACTAAGCCTTGCAGCCAAGCCGACACAACATTCTCAATGGGAGATTCTGGCGGTGATCAGGGTCGTGCATGTCGGCTTGTTCTCAAGCGTCCATCAAGAGAAATGCACAGAGTGAATCATCCCCGACGTTTCCATTGGCATCTTATTGCACTTCTCGCTGTCGTGAGTCTTGTCCCAAAGGGAAACTCAAGCGCTGCTGACGAGCAGTCAACAACGGCAAGACCCTATCCCGCGATCATCTCGGTGCGCCTGGGCATCATCAATTACCTGGGCGAGGGTTTGTCGCCGGTGTCCATTGCTGGGGCATGGGCGGGCAATGCGCGCGTGCGTTCATATTCATCGGGGACGTGCTGCGTGAGCGTGCCAAGGCTATGGAAGCCTGGCATGACGATGCGGGTGGAATGGAACAGCGATTCGATGCACTTGCGCGGCGAGAAAAAACTGGTGGGTGTGGACGCGCCGGTGCTGCCTTACGCGCCGTTCCATGACGGGTATGCCTGGGCGGTTTTTCTTGCCGGAGGGCAAGTCTTCGTTCAGCCGTGGGGGGGCGGCCCTGGGCTCGAAGGATTCCTTCAAGGCCTGCCGGCTCCGCATGAGAACCCTAGCGACGCGGATTTCCAGGCATTCATCGAAAGAAACAAGCCCGAGAAATAGCAGCGGCGAGCCACCCGGACAACACACGACACGCCTTGCCATTGCGCCTGTCACCACCGTAGAAAAATCAGTATGAGTTTCAAATTTCGCTTCGCCGGCCCTTGCCGTGAAATCCCCTCCGAACTGAATTTCCAGGAGCAGCGCAAGGCATGCCAGCGCATGGGAGAGAAGGCCGGCACGGATTGTTCGATCGAGCTGTTCTTCGGGTTCTTCTTCGACGGCACCCGCAACAACAAATTCACGTCGACGGCGGCCGGCAATCACTCCGAGACCAACGTCGCGCGTCTCTATGAAGTGTTCGACGATACGGTCGACCCCTCTTACAGTGCGCGCAAGCATCGTTTCCGAACCTATATCGAAGGGGTGGGCACGCCTTGCCCCCGGGTAAGGGATCCGGGCACGGGCATGTATTCACAGGCGGGAGCCGCGGCGGGGTGGGGCGGCGAGGCGCGCATCAATTGCGCCTTGCTGGAATTCCAGGATCATCTGTACTCGCACTTCATGGGCGGGCGGACCCTGACCGATGCGCTGGGCGGCAGCATGCCCGATGTGGTGCGCTCCATGAGTTCGGACGTGTCGATGTCGTCGCTGCAGGTCGAGACCGTGGCCAAGTCGGCCAATCTGTCGCTGGCTGCCTATTCGGGTCTGGAGCCTGGCAGCGAAGAGGAAACCCTGATCCGCAAGGGCTTGGGCGCGCTGGGCAGCCTGTTCCGCATTGGCCGGATCAACTTCACGGAGCCCAACGACAGCGCGCGGCGCAGCGTGCTGTCGCGCCGCAACCGGGAACTGAAGACCATGCTGGCGGGTTACCTGGATGCCAACCCGAAGATCGAGCGCATCCGCGTGTCGATCTTCGGCTTCTCGCGCGGCGCGGCCGAGGCGCGGGTGTTCTCGAACTGGCTGAAGGATGCGTGCGATCCGCCGCAAGGCATCTCGATGTACAACCCCCGTGGCGATGGCGTGCTGCGGTTGGCGGGCATCCCGGTCGAGCTCGACTTCATGGGCATCTTCGATACGGTGGCGTCCGCCGGCATTGCGCAGAGTGCCTTCGAACAGGTGTTCACGGGGCACGGCGCCTGGGCCCGCCGTCCGGACATGGAGATCCCCAGCAAGGTCAAGCGCTGCGTCCACATGGTCGCCGCGCACGAGGTGCGTGGGTCGTTCCCGGTCGACCTCATCGACGGCGCGGGCTATGAGGAGATCATCTATCCAGGCGTGCACTCGGACGTGGGTGGCGGCTATGTGCCGGGCGAGCAGGGCCGCGGCATGAGCGACACCGACAAGCTGTCCCAGGTGCCGCTGTGCGACATGTACCGCGAGGCCGTCATGGCCGGCGTGCCCTTGCGGCTGGAGCAGGCACCCGCCAGGGCCAAGGCCCGTTTCCAGGTGTCGGGCCAGTTGCGCACGGCGTTCAACGCCTATGTCGCGGCGACGCAATCGATGTCCACCGGCCAGAAGTCCAGCACGCACATCCTCTACAAGCACTACGCGCAGTATCTGCGCTGGCGCCGGCTGCGGTCCGAGCGCGGGCCGGAGTGGCTGGGCAATATCCCCAGCGCGCAGCGGGCGAGGGCGTCGAATCCGCAGGACTACGAGGACCTGATCCAGGCCAACGAGGAACTGCTGCAGGAGGTGCGGACGCTGACCCTGGACAATTCCGTGGAGCGCCTGGAGACCCAGTCACGCATCCCCAGCCGCGGCGGGGTGGACCTGTACACCTCTGCCATGTTGATATGGCGCGGCAACAAGGACCAGATGTGGGTCAGGCAGATCAAGACGATCTGGGAGGCGCCGGGCCGGCCGCATGACGCGGTGACGGCGCTGCTGGACAACTATGTGCACGATTCACGGGCCTGGTTCAAGCCGCTGGGCAAGGACGACGACGTGTGGATCGTGCTGCAGCAGGACCGCATGAAGCAGCTGGAGATGCGCGAGAAGCTGGCGCAGGATTTCCGCGCTCGCGGCCGCGCCGATGTCGCGTGGACCCTGGGCCTGAACGACGAGGAGAAGGCGGAGCTGGAGCGTTACCGCGCCAACCCCAAGGACCTGGCGCTGCAGTCCACCGGGCGCGAGTTCTATTCACAGTGGGGCTATCTGCGCTGGCGTTCGGTCTACACGAATCCGCAGGTGCGGGACCGGATCCAGGCGCAGCAGGATCGTGAAGACACGATCAAGACGCTGCAGAACATGCCGATGAACTGGGGTTCCTTCCCGCGGTTCTGAATCAGGGGGCGGCGGCTGCCAATGCTGTGCGCGCAATTGCCGCGCTAGTCAGGACATGAAAGAGACCCAGCAGTTCTTGCAGGACAACATGAACCCTATTCTCAACGGGAGGTTCTGACGATGATCGCGGCCATGCGTGTCGGGTTCTCATCCTTGTTCGGGCCCGTGTGTCGCGTCGCGGGCGCGGTGGTGCTGGCGCTTGGGCTGGCGGCGCCGGGTGCGGCGGACGGCCGCCCTGCCAACGCGGCTGATGCCGGGCCCTCGATCCAGGCCTTGCGGCTGGGCATCATCAATTACCTGGGCGAGGCGCTGGACCCGGTCTACATCGCGCAGGGATGGGCAGGCAACGTGGGCCCGCGCGCCTATTCGTCGGGGACGTGCTGCCTGAGCGTGCCACGGGAATGGAAGCCGGGCATGACGTTGCGGGTGGAATGGAACAGCGATTCGATGTACTTGCGGGGCGAGAAAAAGCTGGTGGGCGTGGATGCGCCGGTGCTGCCTTACGAGCCCTTCCATGATGGATATGTCTGGGCGGTTTTCCTGCCGGGTGGCGAGGTATTCGTGCAGCCTTGGGGCGGAGGGCCCGGTCTGCCGGGTTTCCTGCAAGGTCTTCCCGCGCCGCATGAGAAGCCGACAGAGGCGGATTTCCGCGCGTTCGTCGAGAGAACGCGCCACGCGAAATAGGCGTGGCGGTTTTTTATTGCTCCGGGGCTGCCACTTCCACTTGCACCGTCTCCGACTTCAAGCCGCCCGCGAGGATGTGCACTTCATAGACCGCCGGCTCGCGCGGTATCCCTGCGTTGCGCACCAGGTCGGTGGTGAACTGGTGGCTGACGCGCGTGCCCGGAGGAATCGGCGGGAGCTTCGGCCGGTAGTTGGGGTGGGGGTCGACGTGGAACCCGTGGCGTGCCCCCGGCAGCGGGCGCACATACGCAACGCCCGAGTATTCCTTGCCGGTGGCGATGTCGCGCGCATGGACCGTGGCAGGATCCATGCCCGCCGACACGGGTACCAGCCCACGCATGCAGATGGGCACGACCAGCACACCATCGGGGCGCGGTGTCACGCGGGTGGGGGCGGCGATATTCACCTGGGGATCGAGGCCGTGGGTCGCCGGCAGGCAGGGGTGTTCATCGGTCGTGCCCACGGGGGTGTCGGCGAAGGTGGCGGGGGTGATCCAGTCTGTGCGCATGGGGCTTTGTGTGGTGGCGGTCGAGGGGCTGGCGGGCGTCGCGGCGTGCACGGCGCAACCTGCCAGGGCGATGAGCAGAGAGGCGAGCAGGCGAGTGGCGGTCATAGCTTGAAGCGCAGCCATCCCTTGGAAAGGTCCACTTTGCGTACGCCCTTGGCGCAGTCCGGGCAGAATTGGATGCTGGTGGTGTCGCCGCCATACATCACGCAATCGCCCGTGTGATAGACGTATTGTTTTTCCGCCATCTTGGGCTGCCCATAATGGCAGTGGTTGCCCGCCTCGCTGTAGAAGTTCGGGATGCGGTCGAGCTTCGATTCGTCGAAGTCTTCCCAGGCATTGGGATCATTGGCCCAGTTGGGACCACTGGGGGTCATGCCGATGGCGTGGCCCAGTTCGTGCACCAGCGTTTCAAGCTGGTAGTCCGTGGCCGTGCGTTCCCAGGGGTCGTAGGTCGCCACCGCGATGAGGTTGCCGCCGGAGTAGGCGACGCCCGCGGCCACCCCGGTGATGACGTAGACCTGGACGGTCAGCGTGCCGCTTACCACCGTGGGCAGGAAGTTGTTCATGCGCGCGAGGATCAGGTTGCACTCGTGGGGCTGCGTGGGGTCGGAGAACCAGGGGCGAAGGCGCTCCAAGGGGAAGGGTACCGTGCGTGACCTGCCCCGCTCGTCGACATAGGTGAATTCCGCGTTGATGAACCAAGGCTCGTCGTCGATGCCATGCCATAGGTTGTAGGGATTTCCGTCAGGATCGAGCAAGGGGATCTGCACGCCGCCCTGGCCCGGCCCTGCGATGGCGTTGGTGACGACCCGGTTGAGTCCAGCCTTGGATGCCAGGCTCTGCACGTGGCAGACCGCAATGGTATAGGGCTCGTGGGCCGGTCCCTCGGATCGCAGGTAGGAGGTGCTTGCATTGCCGATCAGCAACTGCCTCCCAACCTCATAGTCGACATTGATGTTGCCCGTGGTGGGCCCCGTGACACGCGGCAACTGCACCACGTCGATGCCCAGGCGCTTGAACTCGGCCAGCGCGGGGCTGACGTCGTTGGCGGGGTCGCCCGGCCGATGCCCCGGCAGGACGACTTCCTGGATGTAGATGCGGCGCGCGGTCTCCACGGTCTCGGTCATCACCAACTGGTTGCGCGAGTCCCGTACCTCGAAGGTGTAGGTGTTCAGCCCGGCCGCCGGCAGCGTGATGTCGTCGACGATGTAGGTGCCGTCGGCTTTCGTCGTATAGGTGCGCACAGCGGTGCTGACATCCTTGTACGACTCGCGGCGGCCCTGTTCCCTGGCGCTGTACTGGATGTTGTCCTTGCCCGGAATGACCTTGATGGTGAAGGTGTGCGCGCCGGGCTTGTTGAACTTCACATGGATGCGCGGCTTGCTGGTCTGGCGGTCCAGGCTGTCGAGCGCGCGGCCATCGTTCCAGCGGTCTTCCCGGGCCTTCAGGTTCACATACTGCAGGTGCGAACCCGACTTGCCGGAGTAGGTCGACGGCGAGGACGACGCGCGCGCGCCGCCTGCTCCCGCGCCGGTGGCCGCAGGCCAGCCAGGACTGCCGGATGCGGTGTCGCCCGGGAAGGTGGGCCTGGGGATGACGTCGCCGTCGCTCGGGGTGCCCAGGCCGCCCTGGCCATTGGCGCCGCCAAGGATGGAGGACAGCGCCTTGCCCGCCAGGGGCAGGAGCACCGCGCCAGCAGCGGCCCAGGCCAGCACCTTGTCGTGCTTGCCGCCCGAGATGGCGCCGGTGACGGCGCCCGCGACCGCGCCGCCGATGGCCTGGTCCAGCGTGCCGCCAGGGGGCGCGCCGGCGGCCTGCGTGCCGGGAGACGGCTGCGCGTCGGCGGTGGAGAAAGTGGCAAACCCGACCTTGCCCAACGCCTGGTTCGCCATGCCGCCCAGGCCCTGGGCCGCCGACGAGGCGACCTGGCCGACGGAAGCCGAGACCGTCTGGGCAAGGCCGGCGCCCGCGCCCGTGCCGCCCATGGCGGAGCTGGCGATGGCGCCCAGGCCGCCACCGCCCAGGATGGCCGCCGCGCTCATGCTGCTGCCCGAGCTGGCTGCCACGGAGACGCCCGTGGCGGGGGTTGCGCTGATACCGGCGGCTGCGCCTGGCGTCGTCGTGGGAGTTGCGCCAGCGAGGGTGCCTGCGGGGGCGGCTGCCGTGCCTGCCGGCGCCGCGCCGTTGGTCGCCGTGACGCCCGTTGCGGCTGCGGAAGTGGCGCCGCTGGACGTGGCGGAGGCAGCGCCCGCCGGGTTCGCACCCGAAGCGGGAGCGTTGGGCGCGCCTGCTGCAGGGGCGGCGTTGCCCGGCTGCCCGGCGGATGCGCCCTGTGCGCCGGCCGTGCCGGCAGGGGCGCCCGGCGTTTGCGTCGGGTTCGTTGGCTGTGCTGCGGTGCCTTGGGCTGCGTGTGCAGGGGAAGATGCGCCAGTGCCAGTGCCAGTGCCAGCGCCAGCACCGGTGCCATGCGTCGCGCCGGACTGTCCGCCTGCGGCCGTGCCAGCGCCTGCGTGGGCTTGGCCCGTTGCGGCCTGGCTGTTCGCCGGGAGGGAGGCGGTGTTGGGCGTTGCCGGCCCGTTAGCCGTTGCGCCGCCTGGATAGGCTGTGCCCGCCTGCGCAGCGGCGCCTCCTGCGCCCGAGGCGCCGGTCGGCGTGCTGCTTGCTGTGGGCAGGCTTGTGCCGCTTCCTGACGCGCCGTATGCAGCGCCGGAGGCAGGGGAGATCGCGCCAGCACCCGAGGCGCCGGTGGCAACGCCGCCAGCACCTGCTGCAATGCCATTTCCAGGCAGGCCCGTGCCAGGAGAACCCGGCACGTTCATGCCTGCGCCGGGCAGGGCCGCGCCGCCGGCGGGCGTGATGCCGGGCGCCCCCATGCCCGAGAACGTGGCGCCGGCCGCGCCGATGCCCGGCTGGCCTGCACCCGCCTGGGCCGAGCCCAGCGTGCCCACGCCGCCCGCGCCAATGACGGCGCCGGCTTGCATGCCACCTGTTGTCTGTGCGCCTGCGGCACCGATACCCGCGGGCAGGCCATGGGTGCCGATCGTGTGGGTGCCTGCAGCGTCGAATGCGCCGCCATTCAGGCCGCCCGCATTCACGATGCTGGCGTCTGCCGAACCCAGGCCGATGCCGGCAGCGCCGTGGCCGGGCAGTGCGCTCGTGTGCGCGCCGGCCTGTCCGCCGATTGCCGCGCCGATAGGGCCGATGCCGGCAGTCTGGCTTGTGCCGATGCCGCCCTGGATCGAACCCATGCCGCCTGCCGTGGCCGATCCGATCCCGGCGCCGTGCATCAGAGCGCCGCTGATCCCCGTCGTGACGGTGGCGGCCGTGCCGGCCTGCGTACCGGTCAGCACGGCCTGCGGCACGCTGGTGAATCGCGCGGCCAGCGCGGAGGCGGCTTCCGCTGCTTGCGCCAGGGTGGTGGCGCCCGGGAGGGCGCCCAGGCTGGCAGCGGTGCCGGCCAGGCTGGAAAGGTTCGAGGCCAGGCTGCCGATGCCGCCTGCGCCGCCCATTCCGCCCGCCAGCGCCGCCCCCGCGCTTGCGCCTGCGGTCAACGCAGAGGCGCCTGCGAGGCCGGAGGCGCCTGGAACGCCGCCCAGGCCATTGGCTTGGGATGCGATGGCCGAGGCGGTACTGTGACGGGGGGCGGATGGGTGTGCCTGCGACGCCGCGCCGTGCAACGGCGACGCAGACGTCGTGCCGTGACTGGCCAGCGCCTGTGCGCTGCCGCTGTCCAGCGGAACGCCGTGGAGATTGGGGGCGCTGAGGGCGTTGGCGTGCGCAGCGCCGGTGGTCATGCCTTGCAGGCCGTTGCCAGACAGCGCCGTTGCGCCGCCCGCTTGCGGCAAGCCGTTGCCGGGGCTGGAAGCCAGCGCGTGCATGCCCGAGCTGGCGGAAGATGCGCCGCCGGCGAGGCGCGTTGCGTGGCCCATGCCTGGTGAGCCCGGCAGGCTGCTGCCGGCTGCACCGAACGTAGCGGCTGGCATGCCTGGCACGTTGGCGGCAGTGACGCCCGTGCCTGCGCTGGCGCCACGCAAGCCCTGTGCGGTCACTGCTCCCGCCGACGCACCGGCGATCGATCCCGTCGTGCCGCCGGCGGATGCGCCGCTCCAGTTGGATGCCGCAGCCGTGCTGGACGCCTGGCCGGAGACTGCGCCCGCAGCATGGCTGCCCAGCGAGCCGGCGCCGCCAGCCTGCAGCGCGGCGCCTTGAGGCGCGCCCGCTGAAACACCCTGCGCGCCTGCCGTCGCGATCGTTGTGCCCGAGGGCGCGCTGGCAGACGGATTTCCGCCTTGCCAGCCAGCGGCCGTGGATGCACCGCCGCCTGGCAGGGTTGCAGCGCCTGCCGGCGACATGGCTTGTCCGCCGGCGGGCAAGCCCGTGGCATTGCCGGTGCCCACGGATGCCGCGCCCACGGATGCTTGGCTGGCATAGGCTGCCGGCGCCTGGGCGCCAGGCTGCGCGATGCCTCCCGTGTGGGCGCCAGGCGTGCCGCCTTGGCCGCCCAACGCAGGCGAGGCGCCCGCCAGGCCCGCGCTGGTGTTCGTTGCGCCAGGCAGGCCGCCGCCCGTGGCGACCGATGCGCCGGAAGCGCCCAGGCCCGCCACTGCCCCCGTGCCTGCCGTGCTGGCAACAGCAACTGTGCCGGCACCCGTGCCGCCAAGGGCCGAGCCGCCCGCAATGCCTGCACCCGCCATCCCGCCCGTGCCTGTCGCAGCGCCGCCGCCGCCCAGCGCACCCGCCAGGCCTTGTCCGACACCCTGCGTCACGCCTTGCGCGATGCCGGCAGTGGCGGCGCCGGCGCCAGGCATCGCACCCGGCATCATGCCGCCGATGCCTTGCACGGCGCTGCCTGCGCCCTGCGCCAGCGTGCCTGTCACACCGCCGATGGCCTGGCTGGCCATCTGGCCGGCCGCGCCGATAGTCTGCTGCACCGCGCCTGCTGCGGCGCCTGCCATGCCCGCGGCGCCTTGCAGCGCGCCACCCACGGCGGAAGTCAATCCGCCGGCGCCCGGCAGTGCGCCGCCCAGCGAGGCGGCGAGCCCGCTTGCGCCCTGGGCAATACCGCCTATCGAGGACAAGCCGCCTGCGCCGCCCAGGGCGCCCGTGACCGAGGAGGCCAGGCCGGTTGCGGATTGCGCCACACCGTAGGCGCCTTGCAGGGACTGGCCGATGCCGCCGGGCAGTGCGCCCAGTGCCTTCGACGCGAGGCCGCTGGCGCCCGCGCCTGCCATCTCGCCCAGCGAAGCCACCTTGCCCAGCATGCCTCCCGCGCCTTGCGCGGCGGCGGCCAGCGTGCCGGTGAGTCCATTGATGCTGCCCAGCGCGCCGCCGCCCGGCAGCGCCTGCGCGGCGAGTCCGCCCAGGTCTCCCAGGCCGCCGGCCAGACCGCCACCGGCGCCCGCGCCGCCCAGGCCCGCCATGCCGGCCAGCGCCGCGATGGGCGTATTGGCGGCCTTGTGGACGATGTTGGCCGTCACGATCATCGGATCGTCGATATTGGTCTGGGGCAGGCCGGGCAGGCTTGCCGCGTCGCTGGCGGGACCGATGAAGCTGTGCGACGCCGCCTTGACCGACAGCTCGGCCGGGCCCGTGAAGCGGATGTCGGCGCCGTCCAGCGTGACGGTGGCGCCGTCGGCCTGCAAGGTGATGCGTTGCTGGGCCAGGATCTCGATGCCTTCCGTGCTGGACGTGATGGTGATGTCCTGCCCCGCCTCGCCCAGCAGCTTGTCGGTGTGCGCGTGCAGCGACACAGGTCCGCCGCCGGCAATCACCTGCACGCCGACGTTATGGCTGTAAAGCGTGGCCGACTGCCCGCTTGCGTAGGCGACGGTCTGCGCCGCCGACACCAGCGTGTCTTCCTGCGAGGTCAGGTGCAGGTTCTCGCCGGCATGCAGCAGCGCCGTGGCCGGCGTGGCGAAATTCATGGTCTCGGGGCTGTCCAGCACCATGCGCGCGCCGTCGATGCGCTCCACCGGCGCGTCGCCTTCGCGTGCGCCGTCGCCCGGCTTGCGCGCCGGCTGGCCCGACACCGCGTCGGGATAGCGGCCCTTGGCCTGCGGATCCAGCGATTCGATCAGCGTGTCGTGGCTGGCATTGGCGGCCAGGCCGCGCGCCTGGCGCTGCGAGGCGCTGTCATGCAGGCGCACGGCGCTTTCCTGGGCGCCACGCAGCAGGACGAGGGCTTCCTTCGTGTCGGCCGCGGTGGATTCGCCCAGCGCGCGCGCGGTCGTCGACACCAGCATGCCCTGGCCGGCGCGCAGCACGGTCCAGGCGTCGGAGCGCAGTTCAAAGCCGGTGCCGCGCCAGGCGCCGCGCTGGGTGTCCTCGGGGCGCTGTGCCACCAGGAAACCCAGTCCGAGCTGGGAGGCGCCGGCAGAGCTGGCCATGCGCACGCGCAACTGCTCCGAGGCGTCGTCCAGCAGCCACTGGTTGTAGCCCCCATCCCCCAGGCTCTTGCTGTGCCAGCCGCTCAGCGTGCCGGGATGGTCGGTGTCGGTATCCACGCCTGCCTGCCAGGGCGGCAGGTCGGCGTCGTTATAGAGCTGGGCAGTGACCACAGGCTGGTCGATATCGCTGTCCAGGAACTCCACTAGCACCTCGGTGCCGTGGCGGGGCAGGTGGTTGCCGCCCCAGTTGGGGCCGGCCTGCCAGGTGGCGACACGCAGCCAGGTGCCCGAGGTGTCGTCGCCCGGTGCGTTGCCCTGGTCGTCGCCGTGGCTGCGATGGCGCAGGCCACCCGTGACGGGTTTTTCGCCGCGCTGCCACGGGAACTGCACCTTGATGCGCAGGTCGCGTCCGGTGGAAATGGGGGCGTCGCTGGCCGCCATCACCAGCGCCACCATGCTTTCCGGCGCCTGCGGGCGCGGGCGCCAGGGGGCGGCGATGGCCGCGGCGGCAGGTTGCGCCGAGAAACCGTTGCGATAGCTGCCGGCCTCGACGCCTTCGATCGCCAGTTGTTCCGCGATCTGCTTGCCCAGGTTGTTGGCCGCTTCGTGCGTGATGGACAACAGCACGTAATGGTTGTCGCCGAGGTCGCGCAGCTCGCCGTCCTTGCCACCTGTGTTGCCACCAGAGTCGCCGCCTTCGTAGCGCGCATGCTGCGACAGGGTGAAGCGATGGCCGGGGGCCAGTGCCCGCGCCGTGCCTTCGCCTTCGTAGCGCACCACGCGCGCCTGGTGCGCGCGCAAGCCGCGTTGCGCGTCGCGTTCGGCCGCGCCGGTGTCGGCATAGCGCAGATAGCCGGTGTCCTCGTAGTCTTCCAGTTCAGGCAGCTCACCGATATCGGCCTGCGCCTGCGCAGCGGGCGCGGCCAGCGCGCGGTCGTTCCAGCTGGCGCGCGTCACCTTGTTGGCGGTGATGCGGCGCGCCACGCCGAAACGGCCGATGGCGTCCTCGGTCTCGGTGGCATCGCTGCGATGAAAACGCACGGCGGCGCCGGGGGCCTGGGGCAGCTCGGTTTGCGCGTCGAAGATCACCAGCGTGTGCCGCGCCGCGCGCCCGTCGCCGTCGCCGTCGGCCTGGTCATGGTCGAAACGGAAGCTCAGGCCTTCCTCCGCCAGCACGCGCAGCACGAACGCCAGGTCGGTTTCGCGGTACTGCGTGCGGATGGGACGGGTGGGCAAGTCGCCCGTGTGGGCGAAGCTGTGGGCGGACAGCGGATAGTCGGAGAACAGTTCGGCCAGCACGTCGGCGGCGGTCTTGTCCTGATAGACGAAGCTGTCGCGCCGCCACGCCAGCGCGCCCAGCCACGGGCCGGCAGCGATGCGGTAACGTGCCACGCCCCCGTCGCTGCCCCGGGCCTCCACCGATTCCACCACGGCATGCCAGCGGCGCCAGCCGCCATCGGCCAGGCGTTGCGACAGCGTGATTTCCTTGCCCAGCAGGCTGGCGACGTCGAGCTGCGCGGACGAGGCCAGACAGTCGATGCGCAGCGAGAACAGGGTGTCCACGCCCTCGTGCAGCGTGTACCTGGCGACGGTCAGCGGCGTGCGCAGCGCGGCATCCAGTGGCGTGCGCAGCGTGACGAGCCGCTCGTGTTGGGCGAAGGTGGCGGTATCCAGCGAGGAGTAGCCGGACGCTGCGGTGGGGCTGGCGTTCATGGACATCCGTGTGGCGTCAGGGAAGGGAAATGTTCAGGTGTGCGGCGCGGGGTCCCAGCTTGATGATCTGCTCGTAGGGCGCCATGGCGGTCTGCATGTCGCCCTTGAGCGTGTGGGTCAGGCCCAGGTAGGCCAGCATGGCCAGCAGCGAGAAGAGCGCCGCGATGGTCCACAGCGGCACGTCGCGCTTGAGCGCATGCGAGACCTTGTCGGGCAGCGGCCAGTGCGGCGCGAAGCCGGTGCGCTTGCCGCGCAGCAGGCCGATTTCGTCGCCCAGGCGCGCGGTCAGGTAGCCCAGCTTCTCCTGGCCCTCCAGCAGGTACTTGCCCTGGAAGCCCAGCAGCAGGCACATGTAATACACCTCCAGCGAGTCCAGGCGCGCCGCGCCCTGCGCGCGCAGGTCTTCCAGCCGGTTGAAGAAGTTCTCGCCCGCCAGTTGCTCGCCGAACAGGGTCAGCTGCAGCGGTTGCAGCATCCAGGCGTCGCGGATCGGGAAGCCCGACATCAGCACGGTTTCGTCGACCGCCGCGCAGAAGGCGTACTTGGTGGCGTAGATGTCCTCGTTGGACGCATTGAGCTTCTTGGCGTTGCGCTCGAAGTCCGCCAGGAACTGCTGCACGCGCGCCGAGAAGGCGGCCGCGTCGCCGGGCGCCTGGCCGCGCTTGAGCAGGAAGATCATCAGGAACCCGTCATAGAGCAGGTCCAGCAGGGAGTTGGCGGGACGCGAGGCGGCATACGCCTCGGCGCGCGAGACGGCGGCATCGTTCAGCAAGGAGGGCGCGTCGGTCATGGCGAGGTCCTGTCGTCAGCGGGTGACGGCGATGAGGTCGAGTTTGAGCTCCGGGATGCCCGAAGGTGCGTAGATGGCGATGCTGCGCGATTGCAGCATCCGTTCGTAGAGCGAGCCGCGGTTCTGCAGCACGAAGTAGCTGGCGCCGGGCTTGACCGGGACGGCCGGCGGCACTTGCGGCGCATAGCTCACGGGCAGGCCGGGCATGGCCGAGAGCACCAGCTTCTCGACGTCGTCGGGCGCGCCGACCTTGAAGCGCAGCGGCACCATTTCGGTGAGCTCGCTGGCCGGTAGCGAGGACTGCACCGACAGGTACAGCGTCGTGGCCTCGTCCAGCTTGTCGGAGTCGAGGCGGCCCTGGTGGAAGGACGGCCGCACTTCGTCCAGCAGGATCGAGAAGTAGCGCGTGGAGATGACGGTGTCGAGCAGTTCGCGCAGGATGCCGTCCAACTGTTCGAAGGCCGGGCCGGGAGCGTCGTGGCGATAGACCGGCAGGTCGGCCAGCGTGCGTTCCTTGGAAAACGTCATCAGCGCGCCGGCCAGCCGCAGCAGCTCCTGGAACAGGCGCTCCGGGTGCAGGTGCGGGTGATGGAACAGATGCGACAGCGCCGCATAGGCCTCGTTGGCGGTGTGCAGCAGCCAGAACGACGCCACGTCGCCCGAGCGGAACTCGATGATGTTCTTGCTGGGCTCGCGATGGAAGCCGTACAGCGCGCTGACCTTGGCCTGCAGCACGTCCAGCAGGCGGCGCAATTGCACGTGCAGGGCGGGCGAGGCCAGCACCGACAGGCTGGGCGCGATGAAGCTGGCGTCGATTTCATAGCCGGCGCTGGCCGTCTTGCGCACGCGCAGCACGGGCAGCGACAGCAGTGCCTGGCGCGGCTCGTGGCTGGCCAGGAGCCGCACGTTCTTGCGCAGGAAGGTCAGCTCGGCGGCGGCGGCGCTGGTGTAGAGGTCCGGCGCGGGGCCATTCACCTGCACATAGCGCGCGTCGAAGGCGTCGACGGCATCGGGCCGGCGGTAGTTGCCGCCGATTTCCTTCAGCGGATGCAGCGCGACGTGGAAGACGGCTTCGGTGGCGCCATCCAGGATGTTCAGCGACACGGGTGGGGGCAGGGCGTCGCCCGCGGGCGCGTGATAGGCGTCGCCATCGGGGAAGACCAGCGACAGCTCGGTCAGGCGGAGCATGCCATTGGCCAAGGCGTCTTCATCGACGCGCAGCGACTGCAGGCCCCAGGCATAGGGATGCAGCGCGCGGCTCATTTCCGCCAGACGCGACTCGTGGTAGGCGTCCTGGCGCTGGAAGTGTTGCGGGCGCAGGAAGAGGCCTTCGCCCCAGAGGACTTTGGGAGAGTGACTCACGGTGTCGGGATATCTTCGGTTCGTTATGGGGGGTGTGTGGGTATATATAGAGCTGTCTGCCGCCGCGCTAGCCCGCCGGGCAGCGCACGGACGCGAGCCGCGAGGGGTCGAAGGCGGGCATGCCGGGCAGCGGCACGGGCTTGCCTTGCGTGACGGTCAGCGCGCAGGCGTGCGCCGCGATCATCAGGTCGGTGCTCCTGGCTTCGTCGGTGCGGAAAACGAACTTCCAGCGTTGCGGGGCCGGAGAAAAGAAAAGTCCCGCGACCGCGATATAGGGGGCGGTGGGAGGGACCTTCTCGATGGATTCGATGCGCTGTCCCGGCATCAGCGGGACCTCACGCGAGGCGATCAGGCTGTCGCCAAGCGCAGCCTTTTCCTGGGCGGGGTCGATCAATTGGCCGACCGGGGCCCGCATAAATGTTTCATTATTCTTCAGGTAGTATATTTTTGTAATCATCGACAGAGGCTGGCCGTTACTAACATTTAATTTAAATTTTCACCAGCGACAAGTGTCAATTTCACCTCGACAGGCGCATTCTTGTCCTTTTTCAGGCCTGTCATTTCCAGGGCCGAATTGGCGAGTTCAGCCACGGCACCGACGCCTGCGCAGCCAGTAAATACGGGGATCACGACCAAAAGAAGGCCGGCGCGCAGGAAGCGCGCTGGAAGATTTCGTTTCAGCATGGCCCTTTATACCGGAACCTCTTGCAAGTGTGCGCAATGCACGCCGTAAGGGCTGCTAATTCTGCTGTAATGTTATGAAATATGCAGTAGTCAATGATTTACAAGTAATTGATGAAATACGCCGCCTCGCCTCTAAGGACTTACTGCTCACCATGCCGCCCTCTCATCGCAGTCTTCGCCATGCTTTCGTCGCCGGTGTGCTGATCGTGCTGGCGGGTTGCGCCACCAGTCCCGCGCCGCAGTCCGACGAGCAATTCCGCCAGTCGCTGGCCCAGGCCGAGACGACCCTGGCGCAGAAGGGCGCCGAGCCCGCCCTCGAACAACTCGAGACCATCGCCACCCGCAATCCCGAGAAGGGCGAGCCGTGGTCCTACATGGCCAAGATCCTTTTTGACGAGCAGCGCTATGGCGAGGCCATCGTGTCCGCCGATGAGGCGCTGCGCCGCGATCCCCAGGATTACGTTGCGAAGAGCGTGCGTGCAGTGGGCGGCCTGCGCGTGGCGATGCAATCGCTGGCCGACCTGCGCGCCGATGCGCTGCTGGCCGGCAATGCCCGTCCCGACGCCGTGGCGCTTGCCAGTGCCATGCGCGAAACGCTGGGCGAGGACATTCTTTTCCCGGATGGCCGCAAGCGCCCGCCCCGTGGCAACACCAATACCAATACGCGCCCGCGCCCGCCCGCGGAAACGCCTGCCGCACGCCCGCAAGCGAACGAGCCCGCGCCTGCGCCGGCTGCTGCGCCCGCCGCGCCTGCCGCCGCGCCTGCCGCCGCGCCTGGCCGCGCGCCCGATCCCTTCGGCAACCTGCTGCGTTGATTCCCCGTGCGCGCCGGGCGCCGGCGCGCAGTTTTCCCTAGCCGTCTTTATCCCGCGGCGCGCGGTGTCCTTTTCCGATGCGCCCGACTCCTGGAGTTCTAGCCATGGCCAAGAAAGAAAGCGTCCAGAAGAAGCTGCAGAAAGTGCGCCCGCCGCGCGTGCAGCTGACCTATGACGTCGAGAAGGGTGACGCGATCGAGCAGAAGGAACTGCCGTTCGTCGTCGGCGTCGTCGGTGATTTCAGCGCGCAATCGGAAGCCGAGCTGCCGCGCCTGAAGGATCGCAAGTTCGTGAACGTGGACGTCGACAACTTCGACGACGTCATGAACGGCCTGGCCCCGCGTGCCGCCTACCAGGTGCGCAATCGCCTGAGCGACGAGAAGGGCACCTTCGCGGTGGACCTGACCTTCCGCTCGATCGACGATTTCCGTCCCGAGGCCGTGGTGCAGCAGATCGAGCCGCTCAAGGAGCTGCTGGAGATCCGCACCAAGCTGGCCGATCTGCGCAACAAGCTGGCCGGCAACGACAAGCTGGAAGACCTGTTGGGCGACGTGCTGCAAAGCACCGAGAAGCTCAAGCAGCTGAGCACCGAGACGGACAAGAAGGGAGATCGCCATGAGTAACACTGCTGCCCAGGCGAATGCCGCGCCCGCCGCCCAGGCCGAAGCGGGCCTGCTGGACCAGATCGTCGAGCAGAGCCGCGTCGCCAAGTCCGATGCCGAGCACGACCGTGCCCGCGACATCATCGGCGAGCTGGTCCGGGAAGTGATGAAAGGCACCGTGGTGGTGTCCGACAACCTGTCGGCCATGCTCGATGCCCGCGTCGCCGAGCTGGACACCCTGATTTCCGCTCAGCTGAGCGAAGTGATGCATGGCCCCAAGTTCCAGCAGCTGGAGTCGACCTGGCGCGGCCTGCATTACCTCTGCCAGGAGAGCAACACGGGTCCGATGCTGAAGATCAAGCTGCTGAACGCCACCAAGCGTGACCTGGTGCGCGATTTCCAGACGGCCATCGACTTCGACCAGAGCCTGATGTTCAAGAAGGTCTACGAAGAGGAATTCGGCACCTTCGGCGGCGCGCCTTTCGGCGCCCTGCTGGGCAACTTCGAAGTGACGCGCCAGCCCGAGGACATGTACTTCATCGAGCAGATGTCGCACGTCGCGGCCGCTGCCCACGCGCCCTTCATCGCCTCGGCCTCGCCCGAGCTGCTGGGCCTGGAAAGCTTTGCCGACCTGGGCCGTCCGCGTGACCTGGCCAAGGTGTTCGACACGGTCGAATACACCAAGTGGCGCAGCTTCCGCGATTCGGAAGACTCGCGCTATGTCGGCCTGACCATGCCGCGCTTCCTGGGCCGCCTGCCTTACGACCCCAAGGAAGGCACCTCGGTGGAAGGCTTCAACTTCGTGGAAGAGGTCGACGGCACCGATCACGCCAAGTACCTGTGGTGCAACGCCGCCTGGGCCTTCGGCGCGCGCCTGACCTCCGCCTTTGCCGATTTCGGCTGGTGCGCCGCCATCCGCGGCGTGGAGGGCGGCGGCCTGGTCGAGAACCTGCCCACGCACACGTTCAAGACCGATGACGGCGAAGTCGCGCTCAAGTGCCCCACCGAGATCGCCATCACCGACCGCCGGGAAAAGGAACTCAGCGACCTCGGCCTGATCCCGCTGGTCCATTGCAAGAATTCGGACTATGCCGCCTTCTTCGGCGCGCAATCGGTCCAGAAGGCGAAGAAGTACAACACCGACAGCGCCAACGCGAACGCGGTGCTGTCGGCCCAGCTCCAGTACATTTTCTCCGTGTCGCGGGTTGCGCATTATCTGAAGGCGATGATGCGCGACAAGATCGGCAGCTTCGCCTCGGCCCAGTCCGTGGAAGGCTTCCTGAATCGTTGGGTGTCGCAGTACGTGCTGCTCGATGACAACGCCTCGCAGGAGCAGAAAGCGCAGTTCCCCTTGCGGGAGGCTTCGGTGCAAGTTGCCGAAGTGCCGGGTCGCCCCGGCGTCTTCCGTGCCGTGGCCTTCCTGCGGCCGCACTTCCAGCTCGACGAGCTCTCGATCTCGCTGCGCCTGGTTGCCGAATTGCCGGCCCAGGCCCAGAAGTCGTGACGTTGCGTCAACCCAACCCTACCCACTGAAGAGGTCATTTCATGAAGGACATCTACATCAAATTCGGCAACCCCGCTCTGAAGGGGGAGTCTCAGGACAAGGATCACCCGGACTGGATCGAAGTCGGCTCCTGGCGCCATGAGATCATCCAGCCGCGTTCGGCCACTGCCTCGACCTCGGGCGGCCACACCGCCGAGCGCACCGAGCATGGCGAGATGGTCTTCACGAAGGACCTGGACGTCGTCAGCCCGCTGCTGTACCAGCACGCCTCGGGCGGCACGACCTTCGACGAAGTGACCGTCGACTTCCTGCGCGCCGACGGCGAAGGCAACCGCGTCAAGTACCTGGAAATCAAGCTGAAGCACGTCATCATCTCGCGCGTCGCGCCCGAGGTGGTCAGCGAAGGCCTGCCCAACGAAAGCTTCTCGCTGAAGTACGCTGCAGTGCAGTGGAAGTACACGCAGCAGAAGATCGGCGGCAACCAGGGCGGCAACGCGCAAGGCGCCTGGAGCCTGACGAAGAACGACAAGACCTACTCGGTCTAATTCGTCCCTTCCCAGCAAGCGGGCCGCGACCCGGCAAGGTTCGCGGCCCGTTGCCATATTGAGGGTACAGGGGCGTCATGAAGGGATTCGAACCCAGCCTGTTCGACAAGCTGTTCGCGGCGCCATCCCAGGCGCCGCACGCGTTGCGCCGTCTCTCGGTCGAGGAGATCAAGGAGACGGTCGCCCGCGACATCGAGGCCTTGCTGAATACGCGCATGGTCTTCACCGAGGAAACGCTGTCGCGCTTTCCGGAGTGCCAGCGCTCGATCCTGACATATGGGCTGTCCGATTTCTCAGGCCTGAGCCTGGCCAGTTTCTACGACCGTGAGTTCATCTGCCGCGCGCTGGAGCAGGCGATTGCCCGCCATGAGCCGCGCCTGACGCAGGTGCGCGTGCTGCTGCAGGTGGACAGCCGCGCGACGTCGGTCCTGTATTTCGCCATCACGGCCATCCTGGACGTGGGGCCCGCGCACGAACCCGTGGCGTTCGATGCGACCCTGCAACCGTCCACCCTGCAGTATTCCGTCACCAAGGGCCGCGGCAAGACCGGCCCGGGACTCTGAGGAACGCGCGGGCGCCGCGCGCGAAGCGAGAAGAGAGCAAAGATGGAAGACCTACTGCCCTATTACGAACGCGAGCTGGGTTTCCTGCGCAGCACCTCGCGCGAGTTTGCCGATCGCTACCCCAAGATCGCGGGCAGGCTCGGGCTGTCCGGCGAGGTCTGCGAGGATCCGCACGTCGAACGGATGATCGAATCCTTCGCGTTGCTGGGCGCGCGCATCAACAAGAAGCTGGACGACGACTACCCGGAATTCACCGAAGCGCTGTTCGAGGTGATGTATCCGCACTACCTGCGGCCTTTCCCGGCGTGTTCGATCGCGTATTTCGACGTGGGCGGCGTGGCCGGCCAGCTGACCGCGCCCGTGCGCATGCCGCGCGGCACGGAATTCAAGTCGCAGCCCGTCAAGGGCGTGGCGTGCCGCTTCCGTAGCGCCTACGACGTCACCATCGCGCCGTTGCAGGTGGCGCATGCCGAGTTCGTGCCGGCGGCCAGCGCGCCGGGCAGCGTGGTGCTGGCGCCCGATGTGACGGGCCGGCTGTCGCTGACCCTGGAGTGCCTGGGCGAGACGGCCAACCTGGCCAACCTGGGCGTGGACACGCTGCGGATCTATCTGCACGGCGAGCCGTCCTTCGTGGCTGCCCTGCGCGACTGCCTGTTCCTGCGCACGAGCGCGGTCTATGCCGAAACGCGCCTGGGCTGGTGGGAACGCCTGCCGGGCCAACTGCTGCACGAAGTGGGCATGGGCGCCGACGAATCGCTCATCGATTTCCCCGCCAGCTCGCATCCGGCCTATCGCCTGCTGGCGGAATATTTTTCCTTCCCCGAGAAATTCAATTTCGTCGACCTGGACCTGCGCGTGCTGCGCGCCACGGTGGGCGCCGCGCGCCGCGTGACGGTGCACCTGCCCGTCAGCAAGCTGCGCGCCGATTCGAACACGGCGCGCCTGCTTGAGACCTTGAGCGCGGACAACCTGCGCCTGGGTTGCACGCCCGTGGTGAACCTGTTCCCGCAGCGCGCGGAACCCATCCGGGTGACGCACGCCGGCGCGAACTATCCGGTCGTGGCCGATGCGCGCCGCGCCTACGGCTATGAAATCTATTCCATCGACCGCGTGCGTCAGGTGCGCCAGAACGCGCAGGGCGACGCGGTGATCGAGTTCCGGCCGTTCTATTCGCTGCGCCACGGCCAGACGCCGGAGACGGGCGGGCATTACTGGACCGCGCGCCGCAATGAGCTGACCGCGCAGCGCAGCCCCGGTTATGAAACCGAGCTGACCATCGTGGACATCGATTTCAATCCGGCCGTGCCGCAGGTGGAGACGATGAGCCTGGAGCTCACCTGCACCAACCGCGACCTGCCGGCCCAGCTCAGCGTGGGCCAGTCCGGCGGCGATCTGTTCCTGGAAGGCGGCTCGATTGCCCGCGCCATCCGCCTGCTGCGCCGGCCCACGCACGCGCACCGCTTCGAGCAGGGCCGCGCGGCGCACTGGCGGCTGATCTCGCATCTGTCGCTGAATCACCTGTCGCTGGTGCACAGCGGCCTGGCGGCGCTGAAGGAAACCCTGCGGCTCTATGACCTGTCGCGGTCGGCGACCTCGGCGCGCCAGATCGAGGGCATCACGGGCATGGACTACCGGCCCACCACGCACTGGATGCCGGGCGAGCCTTTCGCGACCTTCGTGCGCGGCATCGAGATCAAGCTGGCCGTGAACGAAGACAACTTCGTCGGCACGAGCCTGCATACGTTCGTGAGCGTCATCAACCGTTATTTCGGCCTTTACGTGCAAGCCAACAGCTTCGTGCAGCTGGTGGTGGTGTCGCGCCGCAATGCCGAGGAAATCCTGAGGTGCCAGCCATGCAACGGCGACGCGATCCTGGTGTGATCGAAGCGCTGCTGGCGGAGCCGCAGCGTTTCGGGTTCTTCCAGGCGGTGCGCCTGATGGAGCTGCATTTCGCGCGGCAGGGCGGCCAGCCCGGGCGCGATGCCGTGGCGGCCCGGATGCGCTTCCTGAATTCCCCCTCGCTGGCCTTCCCGCCCAGCGAGCTGGCCGGTGCGCTGGCGTACGACGACCAGGGCGAACTGCTGGCCGACCCGGACGCGCGCCGCGAGGCCATCCTGGCGGGCAAGCTGGGGCAGGTGGCGCTGACACCGGCCTTCTTCGGCCTGCTGGGCGCGCAGGGCGCGCTGCCGCTGCATTATTCCGAGGCGCTGGCGCAGGGCGAGGCGCGCACGCGCGAGCGCGGCGCGCGCGCCTTCTTCGACATCTTCTCGAATCGCGCCGCGGCGCTGTTCTATCGTGCCTGGAAGAAGTACCGCCTGGCGCTGCGCCACGAGACCGACCGCGATCACCATTACCTGCCGCTGCTGCTGTCGCTGGCCGGCCTGGGGCATCCCGCGCTGCGCCGCCGCATGATGGACGGTCCGGGCCAGGTGCACGACGAGGCCATCGCGCACTTCGCCGCGGCGGTGCGCCAGCGGCCGGTGTCGGCCGAGTACCTGCAGCGCGTGCTGTCCGAATACTTCGGCGAAGACCTGCGCGTGGAACAGTTCGTGGGCCGCTGGTACGACGTGCCGCCGGAGCATCGCACGGTGCTGGGCGCGCCGGGCGCCGTGCTGGGCGTGTCGGCTTTCGCCGGCGACCGCATCTGGCAGCGCGACATGTGCCTGCGCCTGCGCATCGGTCCCTTGAAGAAGGAGGCCTTCGCGGGCTTCCTGCCTGGCGGCAGCCAGGCCCAGGCGCTGGAGAAGCTGTTGCTGCTCCTGGGCGGCCCGACCTTCGAGTACGAGATCAAGCTGGTGCTGGCCAAGGAAGAAGTGGGCAACAGCCAGCTGTCCGACGAGGACGATGGCCAGTCCGGCACCCGACTGGGCTGGAACTCCTTCCTGTGCACCGAGGCCGCCGACCAGGACCGCGACGACGCCGGCTACGGCCTGAACACGATCCATTGACATCCGATTGAACCGAATTCGCCATCACTGAACCCCGACGCAACCTTCCATGACGACTCCGCTCAAGACACTGATAGGCAAGCTCAACCCCACCTGCCGCCAGGCGGCCGAACGCGCCGCCAGCATCTGCATGGGCCGTGGGCATTACGAAGTCGACCTGGAGCATGTCTTCCTGGCCCTGCTGGAGCAGCCGGACAGCGATTTCGTGGTGATGGCCGGGCGCTGCGACATCAATGTGGCAGCGCTGCAGGGCGACCTGGAACACGAGCTGGGCAATGTCCGCGCGGGCAACACGCGCACGCCGGTGTTCTCGCCGCACCTGCAGACGCTGTTCGAGCACGCCTGGCTCATCGCCTCGCTGGACAGCCATGACACCCGCATCCGCTCGGGCCATCTGCTGCTGGCGCTCTTGACCGCGCCGGACCTGGCGCAGCTGGCCCTGCGTGGTTCGTCGCGGTTCGCGTCGTTCCGCCTGGACGACCTGAAGCATCGCTATGACGAGCTGGCAAGGGGTTCCAAGGAGGCCGAGCGCGCACAGGCCACCAGCGAGGCGCCCGAGGCCGATGCGCCCGACACGCGCGGCAAGCCCTCGGCCACGCCGGCGCTGGACCAGTACACCACCGACCTGACCCAGCGCGCGCGCGATGGCCAGATCGACCCGGTGATCGGCCGCGAGACCGAGATCCGCCAGATGATCGACATCCTGCTGCGCCGCCGGCAGAACAATCCCATCCTGACCGGCGAGGCAGGCGTGGGCAAGACCGCCGTGGTGGAAGGCCTGGCGCTGCGCATCGCCGAGGGCGACGTGCCGCCGGTGCTGCAGAACGTGTCGCTGCGCACGCTGGACCTGGGCCTGCTGCAGGCGGGCGCCAGCGTGAAGGGCGAGTTCGAGAACCGCCTGAAGAACGTGATCGACGAGGTGAAGAAGAGCGCCACGCCCATCATCCTGTTCATCGACGAGGCGCACACCATGATCGGCGCGGGCGGCCAGGCGGGCCAGAACGATGCCGCCAACCTGCTCAAGCCCGCGCTGGCGCGTGGCGAGCTGCGCACCATCGCCGCCACGACCTGGAGCGAATACAAGAAGTACTTCGAGAAGGACGCCGCGCTGGCCCGCCGCTTCCAGGTGGTGAAGGTGGAGGAGCCCACCGAACCGCTGGCCGCGAGCATGCTGCGCGCCATGGCGCCGCTGATGGAGCGCCATTTCGGCATCCGCGTGCTGGACGAGGCCGTGGTGGCTGCCGTGCGCCTGTCGCACCGCTACATCAGCGCCCGCCAGCTGCCCGACAAGGCCGTGAGCGTGCTGGATACGGCTTGCGCCCGCGTGGCGCTGGGCCGCTCGGCCACGCCCGCGCGCATCGACGACGCCCGTCATCGCCTGACGCGGCTGCAGGCCGAGCTGGACGCGCTGGGCCGCGAGCGCCGCGCCAGCGGCGCCGCGCCTGCCCGCCTGAAGGAGGTGGAGGACGAGATCGGCGCCGCGCGCGAGGCCCTGGCGCAGGCCGAGGCCCGCCACGCGCAGGAAAGCGAACTGGTGACGCGCATCCATGAACTGCGCGCCAAGCTGGAAGGCGAGGCTGCGCCCGCACAGGCTGCGGATGCCGGCGCGGAGCCGGCCGCCGCGCCTGCGCCCAAGCGCCGTGGCGCCAAGGCTGCCGCCGCGCCCGCCTCGCCCGAACAGCAGCAACTGGCCGCCTTGCAGGCCGAGCTGCGCGCGCTGCAGGGCGAGGATCCGCTGGTGCCCGCCTGCGTCGATGCGCAGACGATCGCCGAGGTGGTGTCGGGCTGGACCGGCATTCCGCTGGGCCGCATGGTCAACGACGAGATCCGCACCGTGCTGGCGCTGCAGGGCATGCTGGGCGAGCGCGTGATCGGGCAGGACCACGCCCTGGAGGCGCTGGCGCAACGCGTGCGCACGGCGCGTGCGGGCCTGGAGGATCCGAACAAGCCCAAGGGCGTGTTCCTTTTCGTGGGGCCGTCGGGCGTGGGCAAGACCGAAACCGCGCTGGCGCTGGCCGACATCCTGTATGGCGGCGAGCGCAAGCTGGTCACCATCAACATGAGCGAATACCAGGAGGCGCACAGCGTCTCCGGGCTGAAGGGCTCGCCGCCCGGCTACGTGGGCTATGGCGAGGGCGGCGTGCTGACCGAGGCCGTGCGGCGCCAGCCCTACAGCGTGGTGCTGCTGGATGAAATCGAGAAGGCCCACCCGGACGTGCTGGAGATGTTCTTCCAGGTCTTCGACAAGGGCGTCATGGATGACGCCGAAGGTCGCGAGATCGATTTCCGCAACACGCTGATCATCCTGACCTCGAACGTGGGCTCGTCCGCGATCATGCAGGCCTGCCTGAACCAGCCCGCGGAATCGCGGCCCTCGCCGGATGACCTGCACGCCTTGCTGACGCCGCAACTGTACAAGGCCTTCAAGCCCGCCTTCCTGGGCCGCATGAAGACGATCCCGTTCTTCCCGGTGGACGACGACGCGCTGGTGCGCATCATCACGCTGAAGCTTTCGCGCATCGCCGAACGGGTGCAGGCCAATCACCGCGCGGTGTTCGAGTGGGACGAGGCGCTGGTCGAGGCCGTGCTGGCGCGCTGCACCGAAGTCGACACGGGCGCGCGCAACGTGGATCACATCCTGAACGGCACGCTGCTGCCCGAGGTGTCCGGCGAAGTGCTGGGCCGCATGGCGCAGGGCGAGGCCGTCACGAAGATCAAGGTGAGCGCGGCCAAGAACGGCGAGTTCCGCTACCGCGTGACCTGAGGGAGAGCTAGCCATGGACACGTCCTTTTCCCCCACGCACCTGATGTCCGCCGCGTTCACGCAGGCCAACCGCCTGCTGGACCTGGCAACCTCGCTGGGCGCCAACACGCTGCTGGCGGAAACGCTGCAAGGCGTGGAGATGCTGAGCGGCGGCGCGAGCCGCCTGGAGGTCTCGGCGCTGGCGCTGGATGCGCACATTCCGCTGGCCAGCCTGCTGGGCAAGCCGGTGACGCTGACGCTGCGCACCGCGCTGGGCGAGGATGCGCCGCGCGTGTGGAACGGGCACGTGACCGAGGCGCGCTTCGAGGGCGCCAATGGCGGCCTGGCGCGCTATCGCCTGATCGTCGAGCCCTGGCTGGCCTTCCTGCGCGAGCGGCGCGACAGCTTCGTCTTCCAGGACGTGAGCGTCTTCGAGATCGTCGACAGCGTGTTCGGCGACTACAACGGCCAGGGCGGGCTGGCGCCGCAATGGCGCTGGGAAGTGAAGGACCGTGCGGTCTATGCCAAACGCAGCCTGACCATCCAGTACCGCGAGACGGATTTCGACTTCGTCGAGCGCCTGCTGGCGGAAGAAGGACTGTTCTATTGGGTCGAGCACGCGCCGGGCGATGCGGGCCACACGGTGGTGATCGCCGACCACAACGATGCGATGAAGGCCGGCGCCCAGGCGCGCGCGCGTTTCCAGCGCGCCGACGTGACGGAGTCCGAGGACACCGTGCAGCAGTGGCAGGCCCGGCGTGCCTGGGGCGTGAATGCCGTGCGCCTGTCCAGCTGGGATTACCGCAGCCGCCAGGCGCGGCCGGTGAGCGCGCAGGCCAGCGCGGGGTTTCCGAAGGACCGTGAACTCGTCGACGAGGACTATCCCGGCCAATACGCCTATGAGAACGACGCGCAGGGCGACCGCCTGGCGCACAACGCGCTGGCCGCGCGCCAGGTGGCAGCCTCGCGCCACGAAGGGCGCGGTACCGTGCGCACTTTCGCCGCCGGCCAGCGCTTCGGCCTGGATGGCCACTGGGCGCCCGGCGACGGCGATTACCTGCTGCTGTCGGTGCGGCATCGTGCGCGCAACAATTTCGACGAGCAGCTTGAACGCGCCGTGGACGTCGCGCTGGGGGCTGCCGAGGACGGCGCCGAGGCGGATTTCTACCAGAACGTCTTCACCGCGATTCCGGCCAGCGTGACCTATCGTCCCGCCACGCGCGACGGCCATGGCGCCCGGCTGTTGCCGCGGCCCACGGTGCACGGCACGCAGACCGCCCTGGTGGTGGGCGACGAGGGCGCGCGGGTGATGACGGACCGCGATCACCGTATCCGCATCCAGTTCCACTGGCAGCGCGGCGAGGGCGCCAGCGCGCGCCTGGCGCACCCCAGCGGCGAGGACAACGCGCCCGCGCGCGGCCAGTCCAGCACCTGGGTGCGCGTGGCCGAGGCGGTGGCGGGCGGCGACTGGGGCGGCAACTTCGTGCCGCGCGTGGGCCAGGAGGTGCTGGTGCAGTTCCTGCACGGCGACATCGACCGGCCCATCGTGGTGGGCACGCTGTACAACGGCGAGGGCGCCGCCGACGCGCCGCACAACACCGTGCAGGGCGGCGCGGCGAATGCCACCGGCAACGCGCCGGCCTGGTTCGCGGGCGAGAAGGAAGCCCACGGCCACAACGCGGTGCTGTCGGGCATCAAGACACAGGCCCTGTCCGAAAGCGGCAAGGGCGACGGCGGCTACAACCAGATCGTCATGGACGATTCGCCCGGCCAGGCACGCATGCGCGTGTCGACCACGCAGGCCGAGAGCGGCCTGACGCTGGGGCATCACAAGCATCAACGCGACAACGAGCGCCTGGATGACCAGGGTCACGGCGCGGCGCTGTCCACGGCCGAGGCCGTGTCGGTGCGCGCGGGCGCGGGCCTGCTGGTGAGCGCGGACGAACGCCGCGAGGCGGAGGGCGGGTTCCTGGACAGCAAGGAAGCGCTGGAACGCATCAAGTCCGCCCACGAGGCGGCCGAGTCGTTGAACGACGCCGCCAGCACGCATCGCGCAGAGCTGGGAGCTGGCGAAGGCCGGGAAGCCGGCAGCGAACCGCCGCCGGCGCTCGCCGCGCTGGCCGACGTGGCCGAGGTGGTGGGCGCCGAGGGCAGCGGCACGCGCGGCAACGCGCCGGCCTACAGCCGGCCGCACCTGCAGGTGAGTGCGCCCGGCGGCATTGGGCAGCTGACGCCCGCCGACGCCGTGGCGGTGGCAGGGCGCAGCGCAAGTTTCGTGGCGCCCGACGTCAACTGGGCGGCCATGGGCCACGCGGCGGTCAACGTTGCCGACGGCATCGTGTTCTTCGCGCGGGGGGGGGAACCGCAAGGCGAGCGCGCCGTGCGGGAGCGGGGCGTGCGGCTGCATGCCGCCAGCGGCCCGCTGCGCATGCAGGCCCAGGACAAGACGATGGTCTGGCAGGCCGAGAAGCAGGTCACCCTCGCGTCGGCCCAAGGCGCCGTCGAGGTCGTGGCCGGGAAGAAGGTGCTCGCGACGGCTGGCGGCGCCTACCTCAGCATCGAAGGCGGTAAGGTCAACCTGCACGCGCCGGGCAAGGTGGAGTTCCGGTCGGGCGCGCATGACTGGAGCGGCCCGCAATCCGCCAGCGCGGCATTCGCCACGCCGTCAGGCGATTACCAGGGCTGCCAGCAGCGCATGGAAGACGCGGCGGGCTCAAGTGGCGGGGTCGTTGCCTTATGACCTATGAACATCGGGAGGCCGGCATCGCCCTGGCCGAGTCGCTGCACCGGCATGCCGCGGGGCTGGGCAGTGACATCTGCTGGCTGTTGATCGACCCGGTCCTGCGCGATCCGCTGGACCATCCGGGCTGGGCGCCGTGGCGCGAGGCCGTGCAGGTGCGCAGCCTGCCCGTGCGACTGGCAGACCGAGACGTCGACCCGTCCGTCTGGCCGCGGCTCGTGCGGCTGGACCTGTCTTCGCACCGCGATGCCGACCTGGCCCGCGCGGCCGCGCACATGTCCGTGGAGGACGGCGAACTGAGTTCACTGCGCCAGGGCCTGGGGCACCGCATCGGCGGCTGGCTCTTTGGCTGTGATGACGGCGCGGCGCTTGCCCGCCATCTCTCCGGCGTGATGCTGGCGCGGCATCCGCAAGGCTGGCGCGCCATGCTGCGTTTGCACGATCCGTCGGTGATGGACGTGCTGTGGCCGCAGTTGCGCGTCGGGCAGCAGGCCGCGGTGCTGGGCCCTTGCCGCCAATGGCTGCAGCGCGACCGCTGGGGGGGCGTGGCCGTGCGCGCGCAACCGGGTGGCGGCGGCGCGCCCGCGCAAGGCCTGGCGCTGGATGCGGTGCAGTGGGACATCGTCGAGAGCCTGGCGTCGTTGAACCGCGCCTGGCGCCGGTTGCCCGAGCCCTGGCCGGCCGCGGCCCACGCCAGGCTGCCTGACGTGCTGGCCTGCATGCGCCGCGTGCGCGCCCTGGGCTATGACGACCCGCGCGACTGGGAGGCCTGTGCGTGGCGCGCGCTGACGGTCTCGCCGGACTTCGACAGACACGCGCTGCTGCGGCAACGCTTCGCCGACGCGCCCGACGACGTCGCGCTGGCCCGATTGTTTTCCGACATCACGACGGCGGACTGGGACGCCGTGCAAGAGGACTGCCGCCGTGGCCTGGACCACGGCCTACTCGTCAGGAACGACTCATGAGCAACAACCCCTGCAGAACCTGCCAGGCGACCGGCCTGCCCGTGCTGCCCTGCCGCTATACCGTCATTCCCAAGGATTTTATTGTTCCCCTTGCGGAACCTCTTGGTGTGTATTCCGGCGAGCGGGTCAAGGACGTGGCGATCAGCGACAGGTATCGCTACGCGGTGCGCACGTTGCGCGCTGGCTTCCTGTACCTGTTTTATGAATCGGGGCCGCAGGGATCGAATTACTGGGAAGCCTATGCCGTCACCGAGGCAGGCGAACTGTGGAAGGCCGCGGACGCGCAGAGTGTGCAGGGCGCGGCAACCAAGGCGTGTTCCTCGCAAGGCGGCCACAACGCGCTGCGCATGCAGTACCTGGTCATCGAGAAGCCCGAGCAGTGCGGCAAGGTCTGGCTGGCGTATTCCGAGCACAAGTGGAGCGACAAAACGCTGCAGCGGTATGAGGGAGGGCCCGAGCGTGCCAAACGCATGCAGCCCATTGAGCCTGCGGCATGGATCGCGGCTGCCCAGGCGGCTAATCATCAGGCGATCCTGGCTACCGGCTCCAACCTTAAGACCTCACTGGAGTATTTCAGCGAGCTGGATATGCTCAACGGTGAGTTCAAGGATCTGCCCTATACCGGGCCGGACGCTCCGCCCGCGATAAGCAGAGAGGACGGCACGCATGTCGAGGCTCAGTTGCGTCTGGAGTCCACCAGGCACCCCTGGCATTTGCGCAATACCGGCCAAGGTGCGCAGAAGGACAAGGTGTTGGACGCCTTGATGCAGCAGATGGAGGACAAATGCGGCGATCCCAGCATGGGTGTCGCGTACTGGCCCATGGGCATCGCACTGTGGGACGCCATTGGGCTCGCGGAGGAGTTGAACGGCTACTACAACGATGCGCTGGGAGCTCTGGCTCGTTACGGAGAGGAGCGCACGCTTCAGATCACTGCCGCGGCCAATATCCGGGCTGCCAAGACGGCTCTGGAGAGCGGTGCCGCCAACCGGGCTGACCGGGCCAATCAACACGCGCGAGAGGGCATCCGCGTGGGCGAGCGCTTCCAGGATGTAGGTGCGCGCCGCGCGGTGATCGATTCATATTTCCAGACGGATGCCGGGAAACAGGCGATGTCTGCACTTGAGGTCCGTCGCGCTACGGGTGCGGTAGACCAGACGACGTACGACCAGGAGCGCGCACAAATATTTCAACAGCATCTGCCGCCGGACAAGCACGCGGATGCAGGCAGGGCTTTCGACACGTTCCATGCGCACCTGGATAGCGAGCGTGCTCGTCTCGAAGGCACGATGGGTGACTATCGCAAGGATCAAATCAACAGAGCGTGGCCAAAATACGAAGACCGTATCAATTGGGGAAAGCTGACAGCATTCGAGCGCCAATACGAGGTCTTCCAGCGTACGGCGCTGCAACTGGCCGACGAGCGCGCGGGGGATCTGATCAAGTGGTTGGAGTCGCCACTGCTACTGGATACCCTGGAGGACTATCATCCGGCCGTTGTGGAGGACGGCGAGGAGTTCGCCGAGGTGGTGGCTGACCTGACGGAAGGGCTGGGCGGCTCCAAGGTGGGACATGACTACCTGACCCAGCTCATTCAGAACCGGACCAATGCCACGGGGCGGGAAGCCCTGTTCTGGCGGGCTATCGCGGCCAACCAGGACACCCTGCGCCAGGAGCTCGAAGCGGCGCTGACAGAGGCGGAAGCAAGGAAGAACGAGATCCTGAACGCAGGGCCGAGCAGTGCAGAGTTGTTGGCGGCCGCGTTGTTGAAGAACTTCAAGACCTTCACTGATTTCTACAAGAAATCAGTCGGCGTGGTCCATGAGCAGAACGAGGGGAAGCTCACCTACCTGACGCGCAAGCTGAAGAACGCAAATATCGACAAGCTGATGATGAACTGTGGAGACACAGTGTTCCGTTGGTTGCAGATCAATCGGGTTGCGGATTTCTTCGGCGAGAAGTTCATCCAGCATATTTTTCTGCTGCGAGCGGGCGTCTTGCCCGCGGATGCGCTGTCGCTGGTGCGGATGCAAGCGCGTTACGAGGGCGTCAATCGCGAGCAGGCCATCGCAAGAATCCGGACGGCTCGAACATTCCTCGAGGCCAACGAGGCCATTGCGCGCCAGCCTGGCAACGTGGCGTTGGCGGAAATGTGGGGGAAAATCAGGCCGGCGGACGGCCGCGCGGGCGCGACCGGCATGCGTATCGGCTTGGTGGTTGGGTTGATTGAGGGTGTCAATCTGCGAAAAACGCTGGTGGCAGCCCAGAAATCTCCCAAGGAGTATCTGCAGATTGCCGCATCGTTGGCCACCTTGAGTGCGGTAGTCATCGATATTGCCATCGTGCCTTACCAACTCATGGGCAAGCGTGCCTATGGTTTCCAGAAGTGGAAGCTGCGCGGTGCGGCATTGGGCTTCGTCGCTTCCACAATCCAGTTGGGTCTTGACACCGAGCAGATGGTGAAGAATTTCAGCGAACGCCGTATCGCGGTGGGCGTACTCTATATCGCCAAGATAGGGTTGGGGCTTGGCGCTACGGTTGCGTCGGTGATCTCGGCGCTTGCAACGTCAGGACCCTTGCTCAAACGTGTGGGGCAACGTGCCGGGGTGCAGATACTGGTCGTTGTGGGAAGCACCGTTCCGAAATGGGTGGCGGTTCAAGGCGTGGCACGGGTGCTGGGCTTGCTGGTCGGCTGGGAGGTTGCATTGGTTGCCATCGGCATCCAAATTGCGATCTGGGTATTCACGCCGGATGTACTTGAAGAGTGGTGCGAAACGAGCGCGTTCGGGAAGCAGCGCTTCGGGACGCCCCAGTCGGATGCTAAGAAGCAGGAAGAGGGCTTTGTGAAGGCACTCGCAGACGTCAGTTGAGGAGTAGGGTCATGATCCAGAGGACGACCGTTCAAAACGATAGGCTGGAAGGTGTCGTCAGCAGCCTGCTGCGCAAGCGTGCCTCCAGGGATTTCGTGTTGCAGCAGATGGGGGAAAAAAGGGGGACGGCTACGGCCGCGATAGGGTTGGCCGCAGGCGGGATGGGCGGCGCTGCGGTTGGTGTGGCAGCGATCGACAGCAGGGAAGAGGCTGACTATGTCGAGTTCAATCTGGACCAGCGCAAGGTGCGAGGCTGGTTCTGGCGGTTTCCCTTTGCTGACGGAGACGAGTTGGAGCTGGTCGGCGAGCAGTCTGGCGATGATTGGGTCTGCTATGGTGCCCGGCGTGTTTCCGACGGCCTAGTGGCCGTCTATCCGCATTGTTTCGAGGGTAGCAAAGCCCATTGGCGATCCAGCCTCAAGTTTTGGGGTGGGTTTACTTTTGCGACGTATCTGTTCCTTATGCTATTGGTTATTGTCGTGGTGGGGGTGGGGGATTTTCCATCCAAGTGGCTGGTGGCGGCGCAGATCGGCTTCCTGTACGCCCCTGGCGTGCTCGTGCTGTTGTACGGATTTCTCGGCTATCGGGCAACGCGACGGACCCTTGGTTTTTGTCGCCTGGCCGAGGATATCTTCAGGGGGTTTGGCTGGCCTGATCCCGCCAACATCAATTTGCGCAAGACCTCTCGTGCCAGGCGCGGTCCCAAGGAGTCGCGCGAGTACGGGGATTTTTTCTTTCGATATTGAGCGGTTGGGGGAGCCGCGTCTCCAAGAACCTGGGTGTCGACAAGCTGGTCATGACTTGCGGCGGCAAAGTGTTCACTTGGCTTCGCTTGAACCAACTGTCGGATTATCTGGGAGAGAAGGTCATCCAGCACCTTTTTCTGGTGCGCGCAGGTATTCCGGATGTCGACGCCTTGAACCTCGTGGGCTTGCAGGCGCAGTACGAGGGACTCAATCGGCGGGAGTCCCTGGCGCGTGTGCGGACGGCCCGCTCTTTCCTGGAGGCGAATGAAGCGATCGCCCGGCAGCGCGGCACCGTGGCCTTGACAGAGATGTGGTCCCGTATCCGTCCGATCGAAGGCCGGCAGAGTACGACCAACATGCGCATCGGCGTCGTGGTCGGTTTCATTGAAATCGTCAGCTTGACCAAGACGATTTCGGCCGCGGACAAGTCAGCGAAGGAATATTTCCAGATCGTGGCTTCCATTGCGTCGTTAAGCGCCGCGATCATCGAGATCGCGATCGTCCCTTACCAGTTGCTGGGAAAGCGGTCGATGGGAATGCAGAACTGGAAGCTGAGGGGCGCAGGCCTGGCCGGGGTGGCAGCGATCATTACCGCAGGAACGGATTTCGCCGCCGGGCTGAAAGCCTACAACGAGAATCGGCTTGGCACTGCCGCCTTGTACGGTCTGAAGGCGGGCGTGGGGGTGGGGGCGGCAGCCAACGCATTGATTACCGCGATGGTGGCGTCTGCACCCTTTATCAAGCGCCTGGGCGAGCGCACGGGTGTCCGGGTCCTGATATTCGTAGGTGGGACTGTGAGCAGGTGGGCGGCAGTCAGCGCTGTGGCCAGGGTTCTAGGTTTGGTGGCAGGTTGGAAGGTGGCGGTGGTTGTGACCGGCATTCAGATACTGGTCTGGTACTTCACGCCCGACGATCTGGAGGAATGGTGCGAAACCTCGGCCTTCGGCCGCCAGCGCTTTGGCAAGCCCTTCACGGATAACAAACAGCAGGAAGAGAAGTTCGTCGCGGCGCTGGAGTCGGTGGGTTAAGCGGTGTAGGAGCCAGGCATGGAATTATTGAACGGACAGGTGCGAAATTTGACGCGTCGTCGTGCGACTCGGGATTTCGTCCTGAGCCAGATGGGCAGTAATGTCGGCACAGCCCCTGCAGCGGTCAGCTTGGCGCTGGCGGGCATGGGCGGCGCAGCAATCAGCACGGCTTCCATCGACAGCAACGAGGAAGCGGATTACGTAGAGTTTGACCTGGAGGGTCAGCGGGTAAAGGGCTGGTTCTGGCGGTTTCCATTTTCTGGAGGCGACGAGTTGCAGGTGTCAGTGGAAGACACGCAGGCCTCGGGGCATCGGGTGGCTTTCGGCGCGCGCCGGCCTCGGGATGGCCTCGTCGCTGTGTATCCTCACTGCTACGAAGGAACGGCGTCTCACCGCCGTTCCAGCCTGCGGTTCTACGGGGCGTTCGCGCTGGGCTGCTGGTTGGTGCTTGCCATCATCGGGGTCGGCATCACGGCCTTTGACGACGGTGAGGGGCGTTGGGGGCCCCTTTTTGAAGCCCTGGGGTTCTTGTTGCTGCTCATGTTCGCGCTCTATGGCTTCCTCGGTTATCGTGCCACCAAAAAACTGAGCGGATTCGCCAGCCTAGCCGAGCAGGTTTTCCAGGCTTTTGGTTGGCACGATCCTCGGAACATCAACTTGCGCAAAACGTCACGGGCTAAGCGTGGCGAAAAAGAACAGGCGGATTACGGCTATTTCTTCTTCCGCTATTGAATCGCGGGGCCCAATGACAAAGGGGCAGCCGCGGCTGCCCCTTTTTTTGCCCGCAAGGATCTACCTTGCGGATGCCTTGCTGGCGAAATCAGGCGCGCTTGGCCGTCCACTTGCCACCGCCCTCCTTGGTGCCGGTGATGCTGCGGCCGTTCACCTCGCCCGTGTAGCGCGTGCCATTGGCGGTGAAGGTGATCTTCTTGCCGTCCAGGCGCGCGTCGGTGATGTCGGCGTTGCCCAGCTTGCCCGTCAGCATCTGGTAGGTCTGCGTGAGCTGCAGGGTCTGGCCGTCGATCTTCCACGTGCCGTCGACCTTGGCGGGCACGATCCACAGCAGGGCCGTGCAATAGGTGCGGCAGTCTTCCTTGACCTCTTCGGTGGCGTCCGGCTCCCAGTCGCCCATGTGGAAGGAGTTCGACACGATGCGGGTGCCGGGCTTCAGTTCCAGGATCTTGGGACGCAGCTGCTCGTTGATGGTGGGCAGCAGGAACATGGTGATGACGTCGGCCTTGGAGAGATCCGTCTCGAAGAGGTCGGCCTTCTCGAAAGTGGCCTGCTTGGCCACGCCCTCGCGGGCGGCGTTGCGCTTCGACAGTTCGACCATGTCGGGGTTGTATTCGATGCCCTTGGCCGTCAGGCCGCGCTTGGCGGCGGTGATCACGGTGCGGCCGTCGCCCGAGCCCAGGTCCATCAGGCGATCCTTCGGCGTGACCTTGGCCATGTCCAGCATCTTGTCGACCATGGTTTGCGGGGTCGGCACCCAGATCACGTCCTTGCCAGCCTGGCCCACGTCCGGCACGTAGGCCTCGGACGCCGCGTTGGCGGCCGGCGCGGCGTGGGCGGGCAGCGCGAGGCCCAGCGCGAAGGGAGTGGCCAGCACAGCGGCCAGGCACGAGGCACGGAGGGACTTCGCGATGCGATTGGCGCGCGGGCCGCGGCCGGTGGCGCTGGCGAGGCGGGGCGAGTGCGTGAAGGGCATGGTCAGCGTTCCTTGAGTGGGTGTCGGTCCGGCCCGTGCCGTGGATGGCAGGCGGCGGGAACGTCCATGCGCCCGCAAGGCGCGGGCGCGCGTTCATAGTCAAGGACAGCTTACACGCTGCTGAGTTCCACCCGGGTAAGAGCCTGTTAACGCAGGCGCCTGTCAGCGCAGCAGCCAGCGCATGGCCACCCGGTGCATGAGCGAGGCGCTGGACACCACCACCAGCAGGCGCGTCAGCTGGAAAGCCACCACCACGGGCACCCCCAATTGCAGCAGGCCCGCCGTGAGGCTCATCTCGGCGATGCCGCCGGGCGCCATGCCCAGGATGAGCGTGGGCGCGGGCAGCCCGGCCAGCCAGCCCAGGATGACGGCGCCCAGCGAGGAGCCCAGCAGCACCGCGGCGCTGCACAGCGTGGACACCAGCATGAAACGCGGCGCGGCGTGGAAGAACTCGCGCGAGAACTTGGTGCCCAGCGAACAACCGATGAGAACCTGGGCAACGTCCACCAGCGCGACCGGCATGATGGAGCTGGCATGGCCTGCCGCGTTCAGGGCGATGCTGGCGAAGACGGGGCCCACCAGCCAGGCATTGGGCATGCGCAGCAGGTGGCAGACCAGGCCCGCGGCGAAGGTGACGCCCATCAGCAGCACGAAGCCGGGCGCGTCGAAGACCAGGCTGGCGGTGGCGTAGCTGTCCGCGCCGTGCAGGTCGGCCCAGCGGAAGGCGAAGGGAATCAGCACCACGACCAGGATGATGCGCACCGACTGCGCGGCGGCGACGCGGTCGACCAGCGCGCCGCAGCGTTCGGCCAGGTTCGCCATTTCCGCCGCGCCGCCCAGGAAGCTGGCATAGAGCGCGGTGACGGGGTCGATGCCGGCGTAGTGGGCCAGGACCTTGGCGGCCAGCATGCTGAGCAGGATGGAGGCCGCCAGTCCCAGGATGATCCACGGCAGCAGGCTGGGCAGCATCGCCAGCACGGGCGGGGTGAAATAGAGGCCGATGGCGCCGCCGACGATCCACTGGCCGCCGAAGCGCAGTCCGCGCGGCACGTGCAGGTCGGCGCCGAGCATCTGCGCCGCTGCCACGGTCAGCATGGGGCCGATCAGCCAGGGCAGCGGGGAATTGAGGAGCGAGAACAGCCAGCCTGCCAGCGCCGCCAGCGTCAGTGCGGCGATGGGTTTGGCCCGGTCGGGCAGGGAGGGGGCGCCGCTCATGGCGCAGCCCGCCGCATGCGCGTCGCCAGGGACGGGCGGGCAGGGCGATGGAGAGGGGAGGCGAACACGGCGGGACCTACGGTGGTTCTTGCGGCTGACCCACGAGTATAGTGGGTCTCCCGGCAAGCCTGCCTCGTCCCAAAGGATGCGCCCATGTCTTCGCACGTCACCGACAAACCCGATACCGATTTCGACAGCCTGCTGCCGCCGCTGACCCTCGATCGCCGCGGCTTCCTCGTGACGTCGCTGGCAGGCGGCTTCGCCGTGGCCGCGGGCGCGGTGCAGGCCCAGACCGCCATCCAGACGTCCACGCAGGGCCTGGTCGCCGGCGAAGTGAAGATCCCCGTGCGCGACGGCGACCTGCCCGCCTATCGCGCCGCGCCCGAAGGCAAGCGCAATGCGCCGGTGGTGCTGGTGATCCAGGAGATCTTCGGCGTGCACGAATACATCAAGGACGTCTGCCGCCGCCTGGCCCACCTCGGGTATTACGCCGTCGCGCCGGAAATGTTCGCGCGCCAGGGCGACCCGAGCCAGATCAAGGACATTCCCACGCTGCAACGCGAGATCGTCAGCAAGGTGCCCGACGAGCAGGTCATGGCCGACCTGGATGCGGTCGTGGCATGGGCAGGGCAGCAAGGGGGCGACGCCAAGCGCCTGGGCATTACCGGTTTCTGCTGGGGCGGGCGCATCACCTGGCTCTATGCCGCGCACAACCCCGACCTGAAGGCGGGCGTGGCTTGGTACGGCCGCCTGGTGGGCGACACCGATCCCCTGCACCCGGCGCACCCGGTGGACGTGGCCGCGCGTCTGCACGCGCCCGTGCTGGGCTTGTATGGCGGGCAGGATGCCGGCATCCCGGTCACGTCCATCAACACCATGAAGGATGCGCTGGGCAAGGGTTCGCCTGCCGCGCAGGCCTCCAGCTTCCTGCTGTACAAGGACGCGCCGCACGCGTTCCACGCGGACTACCGCCCCAGCTATCGCAAGGCCGAGGCCGAGGCGGGCTGGCAGCGCATGCAGGAGTGGTTCGCCAAGCACCTGCGTTGATGCCGACGCATCGCGCGCCTGCGCCAGCCAAGAAAAAAAACCGGGCATCTGCCCGGTTTTTTTTGCGTTGCGCGGCTCAGTCGACGCGGATGCTGGCCTGCTTCGCCAGCGTTTTCCATTGTGCGATCTCGCGCGTGACCTGTGCGTCGAGTTCCTGCGCGGTGCTGCCCACCGCCACCGCGCCCTGGTCCAGGAAAGCCTTCTGGATGGCGGGGTCGCGCGTGGCCTGGATGAGGCCGTTCTGCACCTTGGCAATGACGTCTGCCGGTGTGTTGGCGGGGGCGAACACGGCGTACCAGGAATCGACCTCGAAGCCCGGCAGGGTCTCGGCCACGGTGGGCACGTCGGGCAGCACGGGCGTGCGCTGGGCGGTGGACACCGCCAGGGCTTTCAGCCTGCCTTCCTTGACGTGTTGCGTGACGGCGGGCAGCGACACCCACAGCAGTGGAATCTGTCCGCCCAGCACGTCGATGACGGCGGGCGCGCCGCCGCGGTAGGCGACGTGCACGAAGGGCAGGCCGGTGCGTTGCTTCAGCAGTTCTCCGGCGATGTGGCTGGGCGAGCCGGTGCCGGCCGAGCCATAGGGCACGTCGGTCTTGTCCCTGCCGTGCTGCACGAGCTCGGCGAGCGTGGCGGCAGGGAAGGACGGGTGCGCCACCAGGATCTGTGGGGCGGAGGCCACCAGCGAGACGGCGGCGAGGTCCTTCTCGGTATCGAACGGCAGTTTGTTGTAGATGGCCGGATTGATGGTGTGCGAGGACAGCGTGATGAGCAGTGTGTGGCCGTCGGCCGGGCTCTTCACCACGTGGTTGGTGCCGATGGTCCCACCCGCGCCGCCGCGCGTCTCGATGACGACAGGCTGGCCCAGGGCCTGCGACAGCGGCTGCTGCAGGATGCGGGCCGCGACGTCGACGCTGCCGCCCGCCGGGTAGGAGACCACCAGCGTGACGGGCTTGGTGGGATAGGCCAGCGCCTGGGCCGAGCCCAGCAGCAGGGCGGCACAGGCCCACAGGCGCAGGCGGGCGGGCGATCGGGTGCGTGACATGGCGGGCGTCCTGGCAAGGTAAACGGCATTCTTGTCGTCCGGCGGCCAGCGTGTCCAAGACGCATCGGCCATTTGCATATGGCCCGGGAGGGCAGTCGGCCCGCCGGATGTCACGGGACTGTCAACACGCTGGGTTAGGCTGGCGCCCTTCGCCGGACGCCCTGCTTGCGTCCTTTCCCGCCCTGTCCGCGCATGTCCCACGCCTATTCTTCCGCGCCGATCCGCGTGTCGCCCGCATGCCCGCGGTGGCGAGGCTGATCGCCATGCTGGTCCTGGCAGGCGCCGCATGGAGCGCGCTGGGCGCGTCCCAGCCGGACCCGGCCGCACCTTTCGGCCAGGCCGTGGACGACGCGCAGGCCTTCGAGCTGCCCAGCCTGCCCCTGCACGAAGCGCTCGAGGCGTATAGCCGGCAGACGCGGCGCTCGGTGCTATACGACACTTCCTTGGCTGCCACGCGCCGTTCCGCGCCGCTGCATGGCCGCTACACGCCGGAGGCGGCCTTGCGCGGATTGCTGGCCGGCACGGGACTGGTGTCCCGGAATACCTCCTCCCGTTCCTTCATGCTGGTACCGGTGCCCGCCGCGCCAGCCGAGGAGGCGGAGGCTGCCCGTCCGACGGCCCGTCCCGCGGTCGACGCCTATGCCGCGCGCGTGCGCCGCCGCGTGATGGGGGCGCTGTGCGCCGATCCCGCGTTGCAGGCCGGGGATTACCGCCTCCTGTTGCGGTTCCGCATCGACAGCCGCCAGCGCATCGATGCCTTGCAGATCGCCGCCACGGGCAGGCCCGAGCAGGAGCCCGGCATCCGCGCGGCGTTGACGAATCTTTCCCTGGGATCGGCGCCTCCCGCAGGCTATGGGCAGCCGACGCTGTTGCTGCTGACGCCCGAGTCGGCCCGCCGGCATGGCGGCTGTCCGCGGCGGCGCCGGCGCGCGGCCCGCCCTGCCTGGAGACGCGCATGAGCGGCGGAAAGGGATTGGCGGAACTGCGCCGCGTGCTGACCGAGCGCTATGCCTCGCTGCGCAGCCAGGTGGCGCGGCGCCTGGGCGGGCCGGAAGAGCTCGCGGAAGACGCCTTGCATGATGCCTATGTGCGGCTGGCCGGCAAGGAAGGGTTCGAGAACGTCGCCCATCCGCAAAGCTATCTGGTGAGCACGGCCGTGCATGCCGCCATCGATCGCCTGCGCGGGGACCATCGCCTGTTGAGCGAGGCGGAGGTGGCGGATTTCTTCGACGTGGCCGACGACGCGGCCGGGCCGGACCAGACGGCGCACGCGCGCCACGATCTGGCCCGGATGTTCGCGGTGCTGGACGGCTTGCCGGCGCGGCAGCGCGACATCCTGGTGTCCGCCCGGGTGCACGAGGTGCCGCGTGCGGAACTGGCGCGCCGCTGGGGCATCTCGCTGGCCATGGTCGGGCGCGAGTTGCAGGCCGCGCATCGGCACTGCGCGCGTGCCATGGACGAGGAGCGGGAATGAGGGGCGCGGATCGAGACGGCCTCGCGGGCGCGGGCGCCATCCAGGCCCAGGCCCATGACTGGGCGGCGCGCCTGGCCAGCGGCAACGCGACGCGCCAGGATGGCGAGTCGTTCCGGCGCTGGCGCGCGCAAAGTCCCGCGCACGAGCAGGCTTGGAAACACGCCGCGCAGACCTGGCGCGAACTGGGTGGTGTCACCCGCGCCTATGCGGCGCATGCGCCCGTCGTCGCACGCCCCTCGCGTCCGACCCGCCGCCAGGTGCTGGGGCTGGCCGCGACGGCAGCCGGGGCGCTGGCGGCCGTGGGGCTCGTGCGCCCGCCGCTGGGCCTGTGGGAGCCCTGGCGCGACCTGGACGCGGACTATCGCACCGCGACCGGCGAGCGGCGCGAACTGGACGTCGTGGCCCAGGCGAGCGTGATGCTCAATACACAGAGCAGCCTGTCGGTGGACACGGCGGGCGATGCGCCCCGCCTGGCCCTGTTGCGCGGCGAAGCCGCCGTGGCAGCCCGCCGCGAGGCGCCGCTGGAAGTGGTGGCGGGCGCGGGCCGCGTGCGCCTGACGCACGGCGATATCGAACTGCGCTGCCTGCGGGATGGCGAGGTGCGCTTGCGCTGCAATGCCGGGGAGGCCGAGTTGATCCATGGCGGACGGGTGCTGCAGGTGCCGGCGCGGCACGAGGTGGCCTATGGCGCGCGGCAGCTGGGCGTGCTGCGGCCCTATCCCCCGGCAGGCGCGCAGGCCGATTGGCGGCGCGGCATGCTGGTGTTCCACGACCTGCCGCTGGCCGAGGCCATCGAGGAGATCAACCGCTACCGGCCCGGGCGGGTGGTCCTGCTGGATGAAAGCCAGGCGGCGCGCCGCATCAGCGCGAACTTCGAGATCGCCGCGCTGGACGAGGCCGTGGCCCAGATCCAGTCTCTGTACCACCTGCCCGTGCGCCGCATGGGCCGGGTGGTGTTCCTGGGCTGAGCCATCCCTGCCGGGCGGCAAGGTGTCATAAAAAATTCATGGCGTTGCCGGTAGCGATCGGCGCCGCGTGATCCGACTAGATAGCAGGGAGCCTGCCGCGACACGGGGGCTCCAGCCACTGCTCAGCCCAGGATTCCAAGCCGCCATGACGTCCTTCGTTCCCTCCTCGTGTTCCCCGCGTTCCCGCCTGCGTTCGCGCCGTGCGCCCCAAGCTGGCGCCAGCGTGCCGGGTCTGGCGCTGACGCCGCTGGCGACCGTCCTGGCTGCGCTGCTGATGGGCGGCGCGCCCGATTCCCATGCCAGCGGCAACTGGTTCGCGGCGCAACGTGGCAATGTCGAGGGCGCTGCGCGTCCCGCCGTGCGCGTGCCGGCCGTGGGCACGCCGCAGGCGCGTGCCCAGACGCAACAGGCCCGCCGTCAGATGGAGAACCTGGCGCGGAGCGCCCAGGTCATCGCCGCGCAGAATGCCGCGCAGGACGCGGCGCGGCGCGCCGCGCAGGCAGCCAACGGCGACATCCCGGATGGCTTGGCGCGCGGGGGGCTGGCGGTGGACACCGCATCCGCCACGGCGGGTTGGGTAGGCGCCCTGGCGGCTCGCCAGTCCACCACGAGCGGACGCACCGAGGTCGTGGTCGAACAGGTGGCGTCCAAGGCCATCCTGAACTGGGAGTCCTTCAACGTCGGGCGCAACACCACCGTCCATTTCGACCAGCGCGCAGGCACGGCGGCCAGTGGCGCCAACGATTGGGTGGTGCTCAACCGCATCAATGATCCGAGCGGCCAGCCCAGCCGCATCGCGGGACAGATCCGCGCCGAGGGCGCGGTCTACCTGATCAACCGCAATGGCGTCATCTTCCATGGCAGCAGCCAGGTCAACGCGCGCAATCTGGTGGCGGCCAGCCTCAAGCTGAGCGACGAGCAGTTCCGCAAGGGCATCAATTCGCCCAGCAACCATGACCTGGGCGCGGGGACGGGATACGCCATTCCCACTTTCGGCGAGCATGCGGGCGAGGCCATCTCGCCTTTTGGCACCGCGCCCTCGTTCGAGCCGGGGGCGGCGCCCGCGCCTGTGGAGGTGGAAGCCGGCGCCCGGCTGGAGGCCCACGCGGGCGGCAAGATCATGCTGTTCGCGCCGAAGGTGCTCAACGCGGGCGGGCTGGCCGCGCCGGACGGCCAGGTGATCCTGGCGGCGGGCGAGAACATATTCCTGAAAACCATTACGTCGGTCAGCAACGAAGGCGCGCCCAATGAGGTGCGGGGGCTGGACGTGGCGGTGTCCTCGCCGTATCCGCGCAATCTCACCTATTACCAGCTCACCGGCCATTTCATGAGCCAGCCGAGGGCCGAGATCCGCGAGCGGGTGCTGGACGTGATGGACGCGCGCGCCCGCGAGGTGGGCTACGAAGTCCGCAACGACGGCGTGGTGAGCGCCGAGCGCGGCAACATCACCGTGCACGGCCTGGACGTCACGCAACGCGGTGTGCTGCACGCCAGCACGGCCTTGAACAACCGCAATGGCTCCATCCACCTGCGGGCGTGGGGCCAGGGCATGATGTCCTTCGCGGACTCGACCAACGAGATGCGCTCCTGGAGCTCGGGCACGCTGACGCTGGGCGCGGGCAGCGTCACGCAGGTCCTGCCCGACGCCGGCGATACGAGCGAGATCGAGGCCGCGGCGCTGGCCACCCGCTATGTGCCGGGCAGCGTGCGCCTTTACGGCAAGCTGGTGTCCTTCGAGGGCGCCTCGACCGTGCGCGTGCCGGCGGGAACGATCGACGTGCAGGCCGCGGGCAATGCGCTGGGCATTCAGGAATCCGCCCGCGGCCTGCGCGATGGCAGCGCCCGGGGCGGCCGCATCTACCTGGCCGATCAGGCGTTCCTGAGCACCGCCGGCCTGCAGGAAGTGGGCGTGCCGATGGCGCGCAATTTCGTGGCGGTGGAGTTGCGCATCAACGAATTGCGGGACTCCCCGATGCAGCGCGACGGCTGGTTGCGCGGACAGAAGCTCGTGGTGGACCGCCGCGTGGCGGGCAGTCATGGCGCCGGCCCGATGTCGGGTGTCGAGTGGATCATGGGCGACGATGGCGTCGCGGTGCCGGGCGCCTGGGTAGGCACGCCGCTGGCCGACGTGTCGGGGTGGGTGGGGGTCGGCAAGACGGACCTGGCCGAGCTGTCCACGCGGGGCGGCGGCATCTCGCTGGTGAATGCCGAGGGCGACATCATCACCCGCGCGGGCGCGCTCCTGGACGTAGCGGGTGGTTCCGTGCGCTATGGCGATGGCCTGAACACCGCCAGCCGTCTGCTGGGCAGCGATGGGCGCATCCATGAAATCGGCGCCGCGCCGCTCGACGTCTCGTATATCGGCCTGGCGGGCAGCTACGCCGTGGCGCATGGCCGCTGGGGCGTGACGCGGCGCTGGTTCGACCCGCTGCAAGGCGGTCGTGCCCTGCACGAGCCGGGCTACCTGGAAGGCCGTGCGGCGGGCGAGATCGAGATCAAGGCGGGGTTGGGCCTGGTGCTGGATGGCGACATCTGGGCCGGGCGCCTGCCCGAGGGCCGCACGCCGGGCCGCGTGCCGGTGGAGGGCGGGACGCTGACCATCGGCGGCGGTTCGTTCAGCGATACCAGTTGGTCGCTGAGCAGCCTGGTGCTGTCCGCGGGCGAGCGCGGGCTGCTGCCGGCTTCCTTCGGCATCGACACCGTCCTGGACAAGGACCGCTCCGATCCCCTCGCGAAGGATGAGATGGGCCAGACGAGGCCCACCAAGCGGACGTATCTGTCGGATGCGATGCTGAATGCCTCGGGGCTGGGCGAGATGAACCTGAACGTGACGCGTGACGTGGTCATGGATGCGGACGCACGCCTCGTGCTGGCGCAGGGGGCGGCGCTGAACCTGAGTGCAGTGGAAGGCTCCTCGGTCGACATGAAGGTGGATGGCCAGGTCCGCGCGCCGGGCGGCACGCTGATCGTCGAGACCCGGGGCGGCACGTTGCAGATGGGCGCGCGCAGCGTGCTGGATGTCTCGGGCAGTTGGCTCAATGACAGTCTGGACGGCCAGCGGGCCGAGGCAACGGCGATTGATGGCGGCACCATTGCCTTGCTGCAGCTAAGCGTCGAGGGCGGTGACTTGCGGGTCGAGGCCGGCGCCCGGCTGGATGTGTCGGGGGGCGGACAGGTCCGTGTCGGCAGCCGTGGCCGTCCGGCGTTGACGGCGGGCGATGCGGGCGTCCTGCGCGTGGGCCAGCTGGATGCGCTGAGCGGGCTGCAAGGCCTGGACCTGCGCGCCTATGCGGCGGGCGAAGGGGGCGTGTTGGCCCTGGGCATCGGGGCGAACGTGCAGCTCGGCGGCGACCCGAGCGCGGCGGGGCCGGATACGGTGGTGCTGCCGGCGTCCTTGTATGGCGACCGCGGTTTTCACACACTCGACGTCGCAGGGCTCGGAGATGGCACGATCACGCTTCCCGCAGGCGTGCAGTTGACGCACCGGCGCGTGGCCGTCGACGTCGAGGATGGCGGCTATGGCAACCTGCCGACGGGCGCCGCCATCACCGACGCGGGGGGCCTGACGACGGGCCGCCCGGACCAGCAGTTGACCTGGGCCCCGGGCGGCCTGTCGCTCAGCGCCCGGCGGGTGGAGATCGGCGAAGGCGCGCTGCTGCGCCTGGCGCCGCGCGCCAGCCTGGACCTGGGCAGCACGGTCGAATCCATCGACACGCTTGTGTTGCGCGGCACGCTGGATGCGCCGGCCGGACGCATCACGGTCCACGCCAGGCAAACCGACATGCACGCGGGCGCCAGCCTGCTGGCGCGGGGCGTCGCGCTGATCCACCGCGACGCGAGCGGCTTGCGGGGCGGCAAGGTGCTGCCGGGTGGCGACATCACCCTCTATGGTGAGCTCGCGATGCCGCGCGGTGCGCTGATCGACGTATCGGGCGCGGAGGGCGAGATCGACGCCGTGCGCGCCAACGGCTTCGTGGCATCGCGCCAGACCCTGCGCTGGCCCAGCGATGCGGGACGCATCCGCATCAGCGGCGTGGGCACGCTGGAGGGGACATTCCTGGGGCAGGCCGGTGGCCCGGGCGCGGCGGGGGGCGGGCTGGAGATCGGCTATGCCGCGCCTGCCGGTAACGGCCCCGCTCCCATCGAACAGATCAAGGAGACGCTGAAGTGGCTGGACCCGGATTGCTACGGGCTGGCGGGCAACGGCGTCTGCGACTACGCCGATTGGCGCGAGGCCCTGGGCGTGGACTACGCGCCGGCCTTCAGTTGGGCGCTGCCGCCGGGTATGACGATGATCCTGCCGCTGGAGCTGGAAAGCCTGCTGGGTGGCGGCTCCAGCCATGCGATGATGATTTCGGATCGGGCGGCGGGCGCGGGCCCTGCGCCGCAGCCCGTGAATCCGGTGGATTACGGCCTGACGCCCGACGTGCTGGATGCCTTCCGCGACAACGTGTTCTACACCGATGTGCTGCGGGACGGCCTGGCCGCGCCGGGGCGTCCTTATGCGCTGGTGCTGCGGCCGGGCGCCTTGGCGAGCGGCGGTTTCGCGGACCTGTCCGTGTCGTCGTCGCAGTCCGCGATCCAGCTCGACGGCGTGGCGCTGTCGCTGGGCCGCTCGATCTCGCTGCACGGTGTGGTGGCCGGCATGAACGGCACCGACTCCCGCCTGTCGGCGCCCATGATCTCGCTGGGACTGGGCGCGCCTGACAGCACCGCGCCCGCCCGTGCCGAGACGGGGCTGGCGGGCCGCTTGTCGCTGGATGCGCAAGTGATCGAGGTGCGGGGCGGCATCAACCGTTCGGGCGGCGCGCGCATCACCGGCTATGCCGAATCGCGCTTGCGCGCGGACGCCATCCGCTACGTGGGTACGCCGCTGGAAACGGCGCTGATGGACGTGGACGGCACGCTGCAACTGGCCGCGGGCGTCGTCCACGCCGATAGCGGCGTGCAGGTCGAGGTGCGCGCGGGCGATGCCATCCAGGTCACGCGTGCCGGCGCCGAAGGCGGCGCGCCGTTGTCGGCGGGCAGTTCCCTGACGCTGCGCGCCCCCGTGATCGAGCAGAACGGCGTGCTGCGCGCGCCGCATGGACAGATCGTGCTGGAGGCCACTGAGCGGCTGGTGCTGGGGCCGGACAGCCTGACCTCGGTGTCGGGCGCCGGCGTCCATACCTTGTACGGCACGCTGCGCAATGGCGAGCAGTGGCTGGACCCGACGCGCCAGATCCTGGACGAGTCCAATCCCCTGGATGGCCTGCTGCTGGCCCCGCCCGAGAAGCGCATCCTGCTGCAGGCGCCCGACGTGGCGCTGACGCCGGGCGGCCGCGTGGACATCGCGGGCGGCGGCGATCTGCAGGCCTGGGAATTCGTGCCGGGCCCGGGCGGGTCGCATGACGTGCTGGCGCGGCCCGGCACCTATGCCATCCTGCCCCAGGGGCCGCGGTACGCGCCCGTGCCGGGAACGGACTCGGCCGAGCGGCTGTGGCTGCCCGGCGGGCCGGGCCTGGCCGCGGGCTGGTACACCCTGCTGCCGGCGCGCTATGCCTTGCTGCCGGGCGCGTATGCCGTGCGGGTGGCGGGCGATGCCACGCTGGGCGTCGCGGCAGCCGGTGGGGTGGCCCGCCTGGCGGATGGCAGCCTCGTCATGGCTGGGCGGCGCGGCAATGGCCTGGATGGTTCCTCCGCCTTCCAGGAACAGGCCTGGCAGATCATGCCCGGCGCCACGGTACGCGCCTACACCGAGTACAACGAGGCGGGCGCCAATGGTTATTTCTCCTCGCAAGCCTTCAGGCTCACCCGCTACCGCCAGTCGGGCGTGAACATCGTCACCCCCCGTCTGCCCCGTGATGGCGGCGCGGTCGTGTTCGACGCGCGCCAGTCGCTGACGCTGGATGGCAGCCTGCATTCGGTTGCGGCGCCGGGCGGGCGCGGCGGACTGGTCGATATCGCCGGCAGCAAGATCGCGCTGGTGGGCGCGGGCCACGATGCCGCCGACCTGCGCGCCGACGGTTTCCTGCTGATCGACACCAGCAGGCTGTCGAGCTTCGGCGCAGGCAGCCTGCTGGTGGGCGGCACGCGCCGTGGCGGCGAGCTGGGCCTGGACGTGTCGGTCACCGCCACCGACGTGGTCGTGCGCAACGGCGCCGACAGCGTGTTGTGGGGACCGGAGATCCTGCTGGCAGCGAGCGAGCAGCTCGGCATCGAGGCGGGCAGCCAGGTCGAGGCGCGCGGGGGCTTGACCGCCGACGCCACCGACCTGGTGATGCTGCCGCAACAGGCGGCCCAGTACGACGATGGCGGCACGCCGGGTTTGCCCGAAGACGACACGCTGCTGGCGCCCGCGCGCGACTGGGGCGCCTTGCTGCGCGTCTCCAACGGTGCGCCGAACCGGGTGCTGCGCGACGGCGTGGACAGCAGCACGGGGGGCTGGGTCCGCATCGGCGAGCGCGCGCGCCTGGCTGGCGGCGAGGCACTGCTCATCGACGCGACCCGCCGCACCGACATGGCGCCTTCCGCCATCCTGTCCGGCCAGGCGCTGACCGTCTCGGCGGGGCGGGTGGGTTTCGGCGGAGGCGAAGGCCTGGTGCTGGACGCCGATGCGCTGGCGCAATTGTCGGATACGCGCAGCCTGACGCTGCGCAGCTACACGGGCTTCGATTTCCACCAGTCCGTCGATTTGCAGGCGGCAGGGTTGCGCACCGTCGTTTTCGATGGCGCGGGCTTTGCCGGTCATGGCGACCAGGCCGTGACGCTGCGTGGCGCGCGCGTCACCCTGGCCAACAGCACGGGCGCCACCGCGCCGCTGGGCACGGGCCAGGGCGCGTTGACGGTGCTGGCCGATACGCTGGTGCTGGGCGAGGGCGCGAAGACGCTGTCCGGCTTCGGCGAGGTGCTGCTGCAGGGCGATGCGGGCATAGTCGGCAGCGGCCAGGGCAGCCTGGACGCTGGCAGCGCGGACGTCGTGCTGCGCACGCCGGTGCTGGCGGGCGAGGACGCCGCCGACATGTCGTTGCGCACCTCGGGCACGCTGCGCCTGACGGCCGGCGGCGCCGCGCCGGCGGACGGCAGCGGGCTGGGCGCCCGTCTGTCGCTTTCCGGCGCGCAATTGCGCGTGGATGGGCACATCGCCGCGCGCGGCGGCGCGATCGCGCTGACCGCGTCGTCGGGTGACCTGTTGCTGGAGGACGGCGCAAGACTGGATGCCGCGGGCGTGGGCAAGGTCTTCCATGACCTGGTCGAGTACGTGGACGCCGGGCAGGTCTCGCTGACCTCGGTGGGCGGGGCAGTCCGCCTGGCGGCGGGCAGCGTGGTCGAACTGTCGGGCGTCGCCGCGGGCGCCAGCGCCGGCAAGCTCGCCATGGTGGCGGACCTGGGTGTCACGCTGGACGGTGTCTTGCGCGCGCAGGCGGGTCCGGGCGGGCAGGGGGGCGCATTGACGCTCGATATCGATCGCCTGCCAGACTATGCCGTGCTGGCGCAGCGCCTGAACGACGCCGGTTTCTCGCGCGCACGCCACCTGCGTGTCCGCGATGGCGACGTCCATGTCGATGGCCTGACCCGGGTGCATGATTTTTCCCTGCTTGCCGATCGCGGCGTGATCCGCGTGGACGGGACGATCGATGCGCGTTCGCCTTACGGCGGCAAGGTGCGTCTCGTCGGCGGCGCCGGATTCGCGATGACGTCCGCGGGCAACATCCTGGCGGGGGCGACCGAGGCCGTGGGCAGCGGACGCGTGACGCTGGAAGCGGCGGGCGGCCGGGTGGACATTGCGGGCGGGCAGGTGGATGTGGGCGGCGGCGACGGCGGCCGGGTGCGCATCAGCGCGCTGCGCATGCCCGGCAACCAGGACCTGGCAGTGGATCGCCTGCAACTGGAGGTGCGCGGTGACCGCGCACGGGTGCTGGAAGGCCTGATGCGCTACGACACCAGCGACGTGGATGCCGTGCGCGCCCAGGCAGTGGCGCAGGCCTCTGCTTTCGGCGCGCAGGGCGGCGCCATCGCCAGCCGCCTGGGCGGCGCCAGCGGCTTCGCCGTCATGCCCGCCATCGAACTGGCCAGCCAGGGCGACCTGACGCTGTCGTCCGATTGGAACCTGCATGCCGATTTCCCCGCCTTGCGGCTGGGCAGCCTGACGCTGCGCGCGGCGGGCGACCTGCGCGTGCTGGGACACCTGAGCGATGGCTTCGACCTGGCGGGCCGCGAGGGCGTGCTGCAAGAGGGACAATCGTGGGACCTGAGCCTCGTCGCGGGCGCGGATCTTGCCGCCATCGACCGCCTGGCCTTGCGGCCCGCCGCCGCGTTGTCGGCAGGCCGCGGCAGCGTGGTGCTGGGCACGCCCGATACGGATCCCGATGCCTCGGTTGATACCGGCACCGGCCGTCACGTGCGCACCGGCACGGGTGACCTGTTCCTGCGGGCAGGCCGCGACGTGACCCTGGCGCACAAGGCGTCGGTGCTGTACACGGCAGGCCGGCGGGATGCGGACGCGACCCTGGGCGGGGTGTTCTCGACAGGCCGGGCCGACGCGGTCTATGCCATCGAGGGCGGCAACCTCGACATCTCCGCGCAAGGCAGCATCAGCGCGCAGCCGTCGGGGCAGCGGTTTGTCGAATGGCTGAACCGGCAGGGCAACGTGAACAAGCTGCTGTACTTCGGCGCCTATGACGTGGGCGAAGGCAGCTACGACGAGAACTGGCACTGGGTGCCGGCCTTGCGTGCGCCCGAGCAGTCCAGCTGGTGGGTCCGGCATGGTGCGTTCGAACAGGGCGTGGGCGCCTTGGGCGGTGGCAACGTCTCGGTCAGCGCGGGCGCGGACCTGGTGAACCTGCTGGTCGTCCAGCCGACCAACATGCGGATGGGCGGCGGCCTGGCGCTGGGGCAGGCGATGACGCCGCACCTGCGCAACGGCGGCGCCTTCGAGGTCGAGGCCGGCGGCGCCATCCTGGGCGGGCAGTACTACGTGGCGCGGGGCGCTGGCCGGATCACGGCCGCGCGTACCGGCGTGGGCCACGCCGTATCGGTCACGCGCGAGGACTGGCCGTCGTCGCGCGTCCACAAGCTGGATCTCGCGCCGGTGCTGGCCCTGGGCGACGCGACACTGAGCCTGCGAACGGCGGGCGATCTCGTGCTGCAGACGGTGGTCGATCCCTTGATGGTGCGTTACGGGCCGGATGGCCTGGGCGAGATCACACGGCACCACGGTGCGAAGATGAACGGCTACACCGCGCGCTCGGCGCTGGAGCTCGTCTCGACGGGTGGCAACGTGACGCTGACCAACCAGGCGGACTTCATCTTCCGCGATGTGACCTTGACCACGGCCACGACCGAACAGGACTTCCTGATCGGGGACGGCGGCAACCTGTTCCCGGCGCGCCTGCGGGTGAGCGCGCTCAATGGCGACCTTTCCCTGCAAGGGCCGCTGAAGATGGCGCCCGGCGTGGTCAATGACCTGCGCATCGCGGTGGGGGGCGATCTCGATTTCTCGACCGTGCTGATCGATCGCCTCTCGCGTGACGCGCAGCGCATGGGCCTCAAAGTGCCCGGCATCTACATGGCCTACACGCCCCTGGCGTTGATGCCCTCGCCCTATGCGCCGACGCATGAGCAGGGGGAGCATCAACTCGGGCCCATCGACGATATCCTGCGCAATCCGATACAGCCGAATGACCTGGCGGCCCGCAATCCGGACGTGCTGGATCTGCGCGACGACATGGACGCCAGCCGCGTGTACGCGCAAGGCTCCATCACGGGGCTCCGGATGCGCGCCAACGAACAGACCTGGGTGCGGGCGGGCGTGGACATCCGCGGCATCGAGCTGCTTGGCCGCAACCTGCGCGCGACCGACGTGACGCTGCTGGAGGCCGGCAACGACATCCTGCATCTGCGCACGGACCTGAATCCCTATGCGGTCAACGACATCGAGATCCAGGGGCCGGGGCTGCTGGTGATGGCCGCCGGCCGGGACATCTACGCGAACGCGTTGCGGGTGGCGACACTGGGCAGCCACGAGGGGTATGACCCCAACAACCGCCCCCTGCCTGGCCGGAAGGTGAACGGCCTGCCCGAGCAGGGCGCCGGCATCACCCTGATGGCGGGGCTGGCGGGTGCCGCGGATTACGCTGCCTTCGAGTCGGCCTACCTGGATCCGGCTCGGGTGGCGGCGATGCCGGATTACCTGACCGAGACCGGGCCGGAGGGCACGCGCCTGCCGATCTACCTCAGCGACCTGGTGCAGACGCGCGCGGATGGCTTTGCCAAGACCGTCAGGCGCGGGCTGGTGTCGTACATGGAGACCCTGACCGGCGAGCGTCTGGCGCCGATGGACGCCTGGGCGCGGTATCAGGCCTTGCCGGCGCTGGCGCGCGAAGCCTTCCTGCGGCAGGCCTTCCTGCTGGAGCTGCGCGATGCGGGCCGCGACCAGAACGAGCCCGGCGTGGACGAACTGCCGCGCAACGGCGGCTACAACCGCGGCCATGCGGCCGTCCGCACCTTGTTCCCCGGGGACGCGTGGCGGGGCGACATCACCGCGAACAACCTGATGGTGCGCACCTACCTGGGCGGCGACATCAATGTGTTCACGCCGGGCGGCGGCCTGCAGGTGGCCGCGCTGGGCGCGGAGGTGCCAGCGGGTTTCGGCCTGGTGACGCTGGCGTCCGGCCACATCAATGTGTTCGCACGCGACGACATCACGGTCAACCGTTCCCGCCTGCTGTCCTTCGTGCCGGAGGCCACGCGCCAGGGCAGTGACCAGATCCTGTGGTCCACGCGTGGCGATATCGATGCCGGGCGCGGCGCCAAGACCGTGCGCGTGCCGTCCTCGCCCGAGGTGCTGACCGACGAGGATGCCAATACCGTGGTGCGCGAGCGGGCGGACATGAGCGGCAGCGGCATCGGCACGGTCGGGGATGGCGACGTCGACCTGGTGGCGCCGGAAGGCACCGTGAATGCGGGCGACGCGGGGATCCGCGTGGCGGGCAACCTGAACATCGCTGCCTTGCAGGTGCTGAATGCCGCCAACATCGAGGTGCAGGGAGAAAGCAAGGGCGTGCCGCTGGCGGTCGTGGTGGATACCGGGGCGTTGACGTCGGCAAGCGCCGCGTCCTCGTCGGCGGCCAGCGCCGCGCAGGAGTCGGTGCAGCGTCAGCGCAGCGAGGCGCGCCGCAACCTGCCTTCCATCATCAGCGTGCAGATCCTGGGTTTCGGCGATGCGCCCGCCGGCGAGGATGTCCGCAAGCAAGGCGAGCGGCACTCATCGGCGCCACCCGACGGCATGATGGAAACCCTGGCGGCGGGCAAGCTGTCGGCAAGCGCGCGGGCGCGGCTGACGGAGGAGGAAGCCCGCCAGATGGGGCTGTGAGGGGGACGAGGCCGGCGCCGCGCGGCGCCGGCTTCAACGCTGCCTGGAATACGCCAGCAGGATGATCCCGCTCAGCACGATGGCGCCGCCCACCAGCTGTATCGGTTCCAGCGTCTGGCCCAGCAGGGCCCAGCCCATGAACAGCGTGGCGACCGGCTCGATGTTCATGACCGGCGCATTGCGCGCCATGTCCAGGCGCGGGATGGACACGAAGAGGATTGAAAAAGCCGCGGAATACAGCACGGCCAGCGCGGCAATGCCCAGCCAGCCCCGCAGGCTGTCGGGCGTGACCATGCCGCTGGGCAGCACGCCGGCGCTGCCCGCACCGATCATGAGCGTGAACACGATCAGGATGGTGTAGAAGCTGCGCGTGGCCCCCGCCAGGGGCGCCAGCTTGTGCTCGGTGACCCACAGGCCCGAGGCGAAGGCGCAGGCGGCGGTCACCGCGCAGGCGATCCCCACGATCCACTCCGGGCCCACGGCCTGGCCGGCCAGCTTGGCGGGGATGTCCAGCACCAGCAGCAGGCCGCACAGCGTGATGCTCATGATGAGCGCGGTGCGGCGGCTGGGCGGCTTGCCGCCCAATGCCCAGGTCAACAGCGCCAGGATCACCGGGAAGACGTTGGCCACCAGCAGCGCCACGGCGACCGGCACGCGGGCCACGGCGGAATAGAGGCACAGGCTCTGGATGGTGATGAGCACGCCGAGCAATGCCTGCCACCGCCAGGTGCCCGGCGGCAGCCGCAGCGACTGGCGTTGCCACAGGACGACCGCGCCCAGCGCAAGCAGGCCCGTGCCCGAGCGCACCAGCACCGCCAGCAGCAGGCCCGTGCCTTCATCGAACGCGATGCGCGCGGCGACGTGGTTGCCGGCAAAGGTGCAGCCCACGGCAAGCAGCACGGCGATGGCGATATGACGGGGGAATACGGCAGGCTTGGCGGCGTGTGACACGGATAAGATTCAGGATACTTGTTGTCGACAGACTATACGCCTGTCGTGTGATGCGCGGGCGTTTCCCGGTAGCGCAACTGCCAGCGCAAGGCGGCCTGCTGGCCCGAGGTCAACCATCGTAGCCCGGGATGGCCGGGCAGGTGATGCGCATCGATGGGGTGGCTGACGGGCTCGAAGCAGAAGAAGTCCCGGTCCGCCGGGCAATACAGCAGATACAGGCCGCAGCCGGTGGCGCGTCCGGCCAGTGCGTAGCCGTGGTCGGGTTGGGAGATCATGCACGTGCCATCCCAGCCGTCGAAGGCGTGGTCGATGGGGGTGGCGGGCAGCGCCCGGGCCTGCGGGAAGCGCCAGTCCGCGGGCACCGGCGTGAGCGCGTCAGGCAGCGCGCCGGGCTGGCCCTGCCAGACGCCGGTCGCGGGCGCGTGCAGCCGGGTCGCGGCGTTGCGAGGGAAGTAAGGGTGCAGGCCCAGCCCGTGCCAGTTGGGGCGCGGGTCGTGATGCGTGACCACCAGCCGGCAGTCCAGGCATCCCTCGTCCAGCGTGATGTGCTGCTCGGCAACGTAGGCGAAGGGCGTGGCGCACGCGAGCCGCAGGTGCGCGTGGCACGCGTCGTGCGAGACCACCTCCCACGCCTGCTGCCAGGCGGAGCCGTGGATGGGGTAGGGGTCGTGCGAGGGGTTGGGCGCCAGCGCCTGCCACCCTTGCGGGGTCTCGTAGCCACCTTGGCCGACGCGGTTGGACCAGGGCACGAGCGGATACTGCGCCAGGGTGCGTGGGCTGGCGGCGGCGGCGATGGCATCGCCGCCACCGCGCAGCAGCGGCAGGCCGTCGCGCAGCCGCCGCCAGCTGGCGATGGCCCCGCCCAGCGACGGCGCGAGCGCCAGCCGGGTGAGGCCATCCCGCAGGACCAGCAGGGGGGCCTGCAGGACGTCGTGCGTCACAGCACCAGGCCGGGCAGCCACAGCGAGATGGCCGGGATGTAGGTGACCGCCATCAGCACCAGGAAGAGCGCCAGGTAGAAAGGCAGCAGCGCCTTGATGGTGGCTTCGATGCTCACCTTGCCCACCGCCGCGCCCACGAACAGCACGGCGCCCACCGGCGGCGTGATGAGCCCGATGCCCAGGTTCACCAGCATGATCATGCCGAAGTGCACCGGATCGACGCCGATGCTGACCTTCCCCCCCAAATTGGACAGTTCAAAACTGGAGAGTGGCTGCCTCTTTGGGTTGCACTGACCACTTTTGAACGTACTCACGCGGGGTCAGATGACCGAGTGAGCCGTGGGGACGAT